>WNFU01000025.1_pt1 | contig 198192 bp, 184 predicted proteins | sample 5400121 | NCBI WGS metagenome assembly WNFU01 (sample SAMN13153360, study PRJNA577476) | soil metagenome | isolation source: 100 cm soil or saprolite under grassland replicate 1 | place: USA:California | collected 2016-06-15
TCACGCACCCACCCGCGGCGACCGCCGCGTCGACGATCCGGCCGACGGCCTCGTCGGTCACCGCGAGCGCCGCCCGCGTGGCCTCGATGTCACCGGTGTGCCCGACCATATCCGGATTCGCGAAGTTCACGATCGCGAAGTCGTACGTGCCGCTCTGGATCGCCGCCACGAGCGTGTCGGCCACTCCCCGCGCGCTCATCTCGGGCTGCTGGTCATACGTCGCGACCTTCGGTGAGGACACGAGCGTCCGGTCTTCGCCCGCGAAAGGCTCCTCGCGGCCGCCGTTGAAGAAGTAGGTCACGTGCGCGTACTTCTCGGTCTCGGCGGTGTGGAACTGGCGCAGCCCCGCGTCCGAGACGATCTGCGCCATCGGAATGACCTCCTGGGGGCGGAACGCCACGCGCACGTGGTCGAGGCCGACCTTGTATTCGGTCATCGTCACGAACACCAGATCCTTCGGTACACGGCGCCGCTCGAACCCGTCGAAGTGCCTCTGCATGAACGCCCAGGTCAGCTGCCGCGCGCGGTCCGGCCGGAAGTTGAAGAAGATAACGCCGTCGCCGTCCCGAACCAGCGCGCCGTCGCCGACGACGCGCGGCTCCATGAGCTCGTCGCCGCACTCCGGCCTTGCGTAGCACTCGCGGACCGCCTCTTCCGCCGTCGCGCACCGCGGTGCGTCGGCATCGACGATCGCGTCGTACGCGCGCTTCGTCCGCTCCCAGCGCTTGTCGCGATCCATCGCCCAATACCGGCCCTGGACCGTCGCGATCGGTGCCGTGATGCGCCGCAGCAGGTCGAGCGCGCTGCGCGGCGGCATGTCGCGGCCATCCAGGAACGCGTGCACGACGACGCGGCCGACGCGCTCCCGCTTCGCGAGATCCACGAGCGCCGCGAGGTGCTTCATGTCGGCGTGCACGCCGCCGGTCGAGATCAGGCCCATGAGGTGGAGCGTGCCGCGATCGCGCGCGGCCGCGCACGCGGCGCGTAGCGCCGCATTGTCGAAGAACGAGCCGTCGTCGATCGCGTCATTGATGCGCACGAATTCCTGGTACTGGATGTACCCGGCGCCCATCGTCAGATGCCCGACCTCGCTGTTGCCCATCACGCCGTCGGGCAGGCCGACCGCGCGCCCGCTGGCGTCGAGCTTCGCGTAGGGATAGCGCGCGAGCAGCGCGTCTAGCCGCGGCGTGTCGGCGCGCGTCACGGCATTCCCCGGGCCGTCCGGCGCGATACCCCAGCCATCGAGGATGCACAGGACGACCGGCCTGTAGCGCGCGCTCATGCGAACGCGCGAACGATGCTCGCGAGCTCCTCAGCCTGCAGCGACGCCCCACCGACGAGCGCGCCGTCGATGCCATCAGCCCGTGCGAACTCGCCGACGCCGGCCGCCGTCACGCTGCCGCCGTAGAGGATCGGGATCGCCTCGCCATCGAGTCCGACCTCGTCCTGCATCACCTGGCGGATCGTCTTCGCCGCCGCGCTCGCATGCGCGGCCGTGGCCGGACGTCCGGTACCGATGGCCCACACCGGCTCGTAAGCGATCACGAAGCGCTCGGACATCCTCCCGTCCTTGTCGGCGTCGTTCAGCGCGCGGAGCGCCGGCATGAGCTGCGCGGCCAGCACATCTTCGGTCGCGCCCGCGTCGAATTCGTCCTCACGCTCGCCGATGCAGAGCACGACTTCGAGCCCCGCGCTCAGGCCACGGACGAGCTTCTTCGCGACACGGGCGTCATCGTCCCCGAGATAACGCCGGCACTCCGAATGGCCGACCAGCGTTCCCGTCACGAGCGTCGTAAGCATCGCCGCCGCGATCTGCCCGGTGAAGGCGCCCTTCTCTTCCCAGGACACATCCTGCCCATACACGGCGACGTGCGTATCGCGCAGCGCCTCAGCGACGGCCGGAATGAAGACCGCCGCTGGAGCGACGCCAACGCGGACCGCGCCGCGCGAAGTACGTTCCGCGACGGCGCGCGCGAGCGCGACGGCGTCGCTCACCGAAAGCGGATTCATCTTCCAGTTGCCGATGACCAAGCGAGGCCGGCTCATCGCGCGGCCTCTTCGAGCACGCGGCGCAGCCGCTGGCGAACGACCCACTTCGTCGTGCCGAGGCGCGCGGCGAGATCCGCGAGCGTCGCCTCCGGCGCCCGCAGGCGCGCCGCGGCCGCCGCACGGACCGATGCCGGGAGCCTTGCGAGCCGGCCGGCCTCCGACAGCGCGCGGATCGCCTCGGCCTGCTCCCGCGCCGCGGCCACCGCGCGCGACAAGTTCGCGCTGTCCGCGTTGACGCTCGCGTTCGTCCGGCCGCGCATCTCGCGCGACACACGGAGCGTCTCGAAGCGGAGCAGCGTCTCTCCCGCGCCCGCGTCGCGGAGGTAGGACGCGATCGCGTCGCCACTGCGGAACATGAGCACCGGACGTCCTCGTCGGGAGCGCGCCCGCGCCGCGAAGCCCTCGCGCCGAAGCACCGCGGCCGCCCGGCTCGCTTCCCCGCGCGGTGGTCGGAGCTCGAGCAGGTATCCCGACGGACCGGCCGAGAGGGAGCCGCCCGCGAGGAAGAGGCCGCGCAGGTACGTGCGCCGGCAGCACGCGCGACGGAGCGACGGCGCGCGCGTGCTCCGCGGATCCTCGCTCGAATGCGCGAGCCTGCGGGCCGGCGCCCCGAGATGCGACGCACGCGGGAGCAGCGCCGCGAGCACGCGGCGGTCGCAGTCCAGCGGTCGCACGCGCGCGAGCTCGGCCTTCACCTCCTCGGACAGTGGAGAGCGCTCCGTCCGGGAGACGCCCCGCGTCAGGACGTCACCTCGGGGCGGTCGACGTCGCGATGGTCGACCGTGATCTCGCCGGGCCAGAACTCCTTCACGCGCTTGGCGACGTCGTCGGCGATCACGACCGAGCGATGCCGACCGCCCGTGCATCCGAACGCGATGCCAAGGCGTGCCTTCTTCTCCTCCTCGTAGCGCGGCAGCGCGAAGCGCAGGAAGGGCACGAGATGCGTGAGGAACTCCTTCGTCGCCGGGTGGTCGAGCACGAAATCGCGCACCGCCGCGTCACGACCCGTCATCGGTCGCAGCTCGGGGATGTAGAAGGGGTTCTCCATGAAACGGACATCGAACACGAGGTCGGATGCGGGAGGCAGGCCGTACTTGTAGCCGAAGCTCTCGACGTGCACCAGCATGCCCGCCGGGCCGGCACCGTAGAGGGAATGCAGCGTGTCCCGCAGGTCCTTCACCGAGAGGTGCGTCGTGTCGATGACCTTGTCGGCGCGCGCGCGGAGGTCGACGAGCACTCGACGCTCCTCGTCGATCGACGGCTGCACCCCACCGGAGCTCTCGAGGGGATGGCGATGCCGGGTCTCGCTGTAGCGGCGCAGCAGCACCTCGTCCGAGGCGTCGAAGAAGAGCAGATGCGCACGGTCGCCCTGCGCGGCGAGCGCATCGAGTGCCGAGTTCGCCTCTTCGAAGAGCGATCCGCTTCGCGCATCGATGACGAACGCGACCCGCTCGTTGCCGCCGCGGCGACAGACCTCGAGCGCCGTGGCCATGAGCGCGGGCGGCAGGTTGTCGAGCGTGTAGTAGCCGAGATCCTCGAAGACCTTCACCGCCTGTGACTTGCCAGAGCCGGAGAGACCGGTGACCACGACGAACGTGGGCTGCGCCTTCGTGGCCATCACGCGGGCGTTGTCAGTCGGGTAGGACCATCGACAGGAGCGAGCTCACGATCGCGATGAGGATCGACCCCACCAGTGCGGGTACGAAACCGTCGACGGTGAACCCGAGGAAGGGGATCGCTGACACGAGGAGCAGCATCAGCGCGTTGATCACAAAAATGAAGAGACCGAGCGTGAGGCACGTGATCGGCATCGATATGAGGACGAGGATCGGCCGCACGATCGCGTTCACCAGTCCCAGCGTGAGTCCGGTGAGGGCGAGCGAGAGGTAGCGTCCGGTCTCCCCCATGCCGTAGTCGACCTGACCCCAGCGGATCGCGTCGGGCTGGTAGATGTTGATGATGTACGCGGCGACCGCGATGGCGATGGCGTTGATGAGCGTCCGCCAGATGATGCCCACGCGGTAAGCCTAGCGGCGCGGCGCTAGTGCTGCGCCAGCGCGCCGGTCACCCGCAGCCGACTCTCGGTCCGCGCAAAAAGCCACCGGCCGAGCGGGAACGCGATCGCCGTGGTCGCGCAGAGCAGCGCGTACTCGATGACCGGATCGAACAGGAGGCGCGTACCGATCGCGTAATGCCGGAGGATGTCGACCGCGTAGCTCGTCGGCAGCGCGAGCGCGATCGGCTGAAAGATGAGCGGCAGCAGAGTGATCGGGAACGCCACACCCGATGCGATCGAGAAGAGGAAGTTCGTCGTGTCGATGAAGAAATTCGCCTCGCGCATGAGCAGGACGAGCGCGGCGAGGATGTACGCGATCCCGATCATCGCGAGCTCGGCCACGACGATCGCCGGGATCGCGAACAGGATCTCCGCCCGGAAGCTCAGCCCGAAGAACGCGAAGCCGACCGTGAAGAGCGCGACCTGGCTGAAGAGGAAGAGGACCACGCCGCCGAGCGCGTACCCGACCACGAACGTCTGCCGCCGTGTCGGCGTGAGCCAGGCAGCCTCGAGCGTGCCGGTCTCCATCTCCTGCCGAAGCGCATTCGCGACACCCCAGAATGCCGACGCCACGAGACCGCTGACCACGCCGCCAAGGAAGATGTACCCGGCCAGATTGTCCGTCCCGACGCTGGATTCCAGCCCGACGACGCGGCCTCCGACCGCGAACGACGCGCCGAAGAGGAACCCAGGGATGACGCCCTGGTACAGGCTGTTGAACACACTCGACACCATCGCGATCGGATAGCGACGCCACCACTGGAAGTACATGCGGACCATCGCGCCAGCGGCTCGGACGTCTCCCATCAGAACCGGCCGAGCGTTCCGGCGCGCCGCGCGCCACGCTCCACGATCCGAAAGACCGCCACCGCGCCGAGCGTCGCCACTGCCGCCATCACGAGGAGCAATCCGAGATCGCCGGCGACTGCGGCGAGCGGAGAGGACCGCAGCAAGACCGACCGCAGGTCCGCGACGATGTACGTCGGAGGCAACACCGCGGCGCCGGCCTGCGCCCAGCCCGGAAGCATGGCGACGGGATAGGTGATGCCGCAGGCGAGGACGAACGTGCCACGCACGAGCTGCACGACCGGGCCGACTTCACCGATGCGGAGCACAAACGCGGCGAAGAGTGAGCCGATCGCGTACATGACAGGGATCGCGATGGCGATGACGACGATGGCGCGCAGCACTGCGTCGAGCGGCAGCATCAGGCCGAAGAGCAGCCACAGCGCCACGTACATGATGAGGAAATCGAGGGCGATGAACGGGAGGTGGGCGATCGGCGGCGCGAACAACGGAACGAGCCGCGAGGCAGGAGTGAGGAACACGGCCTCGAGGGAACCGCGCACCTGCTCCTGCCGCAGAGCCGTGCCCGGTCCCCAGAGGAGCGTCGAGAGCCACATGAAGATCGCGTAGCCGATGAACACGAACCCGGCGATCTGCGATGTCCCGGCGCGATCGGAGAACGCGGCAAGAGCGCGCGCGTCGCCGTTGCCCGAGTACGCCTGCCCGACGATGACCCAGACCGCGGGGAGCATGACGGGCCAGAAGAGCGAGCCGAAGAACAAGATCGGATACCGGCGCATCACGCGAAGCTCCTTGCGCATCGCGGCGGCGAACGCGCGCAGGTCGCCGGCGATGGTCATTCCCGGAGCGCTCGTCCGGTCAGCGACAGGAAGACGTCCTCGAGCGTGACCGGAACGACGTCGATGTGCTGGATGGTCGCGCCCTGCGCCCGCGCGGCGTCGAAGGCCGCCGGAACGAAGTCGCGTGCCGATTCGCAGTGGGCCGTCACGGAGAGCGTCCCGTTGTGCCGATCGCTCCTCGCGATCGTCGCGGCGCGCGCGAGGCGTTCGAGGAGAACGGCGTCCTCACCGGCGACGCCGATGTCGAGGCGCACCACCTCCTCCGCGCGGATGCGTCGCTTCAGCGCGGCCGGGGTATCGAGCGCGACGATCTTGCCGTGGTCGATGATCGCGACGCGGTCGCAGAGCTGATCGGCCTCCTCCATGTAGTGCGTCGTGAGGAGGATCGTGCGGCCCTGCGCGCGCAGGTCGCGCACGCGCTCGCGCAGATCGCGCGCCGCCTGCGGATCGAGACCCACGGTGGGCTCATCGAGTAGGAGCAGCGGTGGATCGGGAAGGAGCGCGCGCGCGAGGGCGAGGCGCTGCCGCATCCCGGTCGAATACCGCTCCACGTAGTCGTCGGCGCGATCGGCGAGCTTCGCGGCGGCCAGCGCTCCGTCGATCCGCGCGCGCACCTCGCTCGGTCGCACGTGATAGAGCGCGGCGAAGTACTCGAGGTTCTCGCGCGCGGTGAGCTTCCAGTAGAGGCTGCGCTCGCCGGAGAGCATCGCGCCGAGCCGAGCGCGGACCTCGCGCGGGTGTCGGCCGACGTCGATGCCCAGCACGGTGACGCTACCGCTCGTCGGCTCGAGCAACGTGGCGAGCATCTTCATCGTCGTCGTCTTGCCGGCGCCGTTCGGCCCGAGCAGGCCGAAGATCTCTCCGGCGAGCACCTGCAGGTCGATCCCGTCGACGGCACGGAAGCGCACGCGACGGTCGGGCTCGCGGCGGAGACGCTGCCAGATGGTCCGGCGCCCGCGCTCGAACTCTTTGACGAGCCCGGTCGCCTCGACCGCCAGGCTCAGGCTCACTCTACGAAGATCTCGACGCGGTCCTCGTCGTCGGCGATGTCGACGATCTTCCCCGGGAAGTCGATCGAGCGCAGCAGCTCGTCGAGATCGATGCCGAACTTCGAGAGATGGCCGCGCACCAGCCCGCTGGATGCGAGCTTCATCTTCCCGACCCGCGCGATCGCCAGGGGAATGGCGACGTTCACCTTCTGCTGCCCGTCCTCCGTCACCTTGATGCGCAGGATGCGGCCGCGGCCGCCCGGCCCGGAGGGCGGCGGAGGGGGCGGTGGCGGCTTCGGACGGCCACGCTCCTCAACATCGCCGAGCGCTCGCAGAAGACGGAAGGCCTGATCAACGTCGATCTTGCCCTCCGCCAGCAGCTGGAGGACCTGCTTTCCCTCCTCGCTCGGCACGTCAGCGGCCCTTGCGCGCCGCGTCGAGGGCGGCGGCCGCGTCGTCGACGCCGAGCTCCCCACGCGCGAGGCGCTCCAGGACGGCGCGCACCTCTTCGCGCGTCTCGGGCTCGGCCGGCTCCATGGGCTGCGTCCGCTCGACGTCCTCATCCGCTGTCGTCGCGGCAGCAGGCGACTCCGGCTCGCCGGGGATCTCGGCGCTGGTCCCGCGGACGGTGAGGTCGCCGCTGACCGTCTTCACGCCGATCGCGGCCCGGCCTCCGCCGACGACGACCTCGTATTCCTTCCTACCGTGCCGCACCACCCGCGCGGCGAGATCGCACTCGAGGTCGCCGCTCGCCGTGCGGAATTCGATGGTCACGTCGGCGTCGGCGAGCGCGAGCTCGACGTCGCCGCTGATCGACTTGAGGCGATGCTCGCGCCCGGCATCGAGCGCGCCCTCGATCTCGATGTCGCCGCTCACGGTCTGCATGTGGCACGAGCGCAGTCGCGAGGCGCGCAGGGTGACGTCGCCGCTCACGGTGTTGCCCTCGAGGTGCCCGACGTACGCGCGCGCGTCTACGTCGCCGCTCACCGTCTTGAGACGGAGCGGGCCCTGCACGTCGTCGAGCCGCACCTCGCCGGAGACGCTCTGCGCCTCAGCCGGACCGCGAACACCGTCGAGGCTCAGTCCACCGCTCACCGTCTGCGCGTCGACCCCGCATTCGCGGGGCACGGTGATGTCGAAGTCCACCCGGAAGCGCTTTCCGCGGAACAGATCGAGCCAGCCGCGCTCCTGCTCGTAGAGGTGCGGCTCGACGCGCAGCTCGTCACCGCGCTGCTCGAGACGGACCTCGAGGTTCTGCAGTAGCCGCTTGGCGCGATCCTCGCTCCCCGCTACAACGTGCTTCCGAGCGACGACGCGGATCTGTCCCGCCTCGCCGGTCGAGATGACGGTCTCGCCGGAGATGTTCCGAACGCGCAGCCGTGGCAACCGGCCCTCGAAGGCGAAGGTCTTCTCGACGGTCTCGGAATACGAGTCCCCTCCGACGTCGGTCACGAAATCGGCGACGAAGCTCCGCGCGAAGTTCTCGGCGTCGAACGGGAACCCGCGGTGCATCCGGAATTCCATGCGGCGGGCACGGTGTTCCGCCCGACGGGCGTCACGCTCGGCCCGACGGGCCTCGCGATCGGCGCGGCGAGCGTCACGATCCGCGGACGAGCGCGCCTCGAAGTCGGGATCGGGATTGGGATCAGGCTCGTGCTCGTGCCTGCGACCGGAATGTGGATCCGGCTCGTGCTCGCGGTCCTCACGTCGCTCGTCGCTCACGTCGGCTCTCCCTCGAGCAGCGTGGCCGCGTCGTCAGGCGCGATGCGCCCCTCAGCGAGCTCCCGCAGGATCTCCTTCCGGCGCTCCGTGTCACGGTCGGGCTCGACCTGCGATGGGAACCCAAGGGCGCGGATGAGGGCGTCGAGGCGGGAGCGCACCGTCGGATACGACATGCCGAGCTCGCGCTCGACGTCCTTGAAGTTGCCCCGGGCGCGGATGAACGTCTCGAGGAATTCGATCTGCTCCGGGCTCAGCGCGTGGAACCGGCCCAACGAGAACGAGCCCTCCATGCGCGTCCCGCAGCTCTCGCATTCGAGCCGCACCACGCGCAGCTGCTCGCTGCAGACCGGGCATCGGGCGACCACCGGATTGGCCATGGATCGAAGATGCGGCTCGACCTAAACGAAAGTCAAGCGTTCCTCACGGTTATGTAGCCGAGATATCGAAACGATGAGGTCGTCAGCCCGCGCGCGACGGCTCCGGCACCTCGAGCGCTTCCTTGATCCGAGCGGCAAGGGCGGGACCGACCCCGCCCACCGCCGCGATGTCCTCGAGCGGCGCCTGCTGCATCGTGCGCACCGAGCCGAACTTGCGCATCAGCGCCCGCTTGCGGCTCGGCCCGACGCCGGGGATGTCGTCGAGGATGCTTCGGATCGCGCGCTTGGCGCGCACGTTCTGGTGATAGGTGACCGCGAAGCGGTGCGCCTCGTCACGGATGCGCTGCACGAGATAGAGCCCCTGCGACGTTCGCGGAAGCACGATCGGGTCGGGCCGATTCGGCACGAACAGCTCCTCGCGTTCCTTGGCGAGCGCGGACAGCGGGATCTGCAGCCGTCCCGCCTCCGCCAGCGCGTCGAGTCCGGCCGAGAGCTGACCCTTCCCGCCGTCGAGGATGATGAGGTCTGGCAAAGGCCACGCTGTTGCCCCTTCAAAGGTGCTGCGCGCGAAGCGACGCTTCAGCGTCGCGCGCATGTTCGCGAAGTCGTCGTTGCGGTCGCCGATGCGTGCGCGGAAGCGGCGGTACTGCGCCTTTGCGGGCCGACCGTCCTCGAAGACGACCATCGAGCTGACCACGCTCGTCCCCTGAACGTGACTCACGTCGTAACACTCGATGCGCTTGGGCGGTCCTTCGAGGCCGAGCGCGTCCTGTAACTCCGCGAGCGCGGCCTCGGTCTTCCCGCGATCAGCGAGCCAGCGCACGCGCTCCTGCGCGAGCGCGTCGTGAGCATTGCGCTCGGCGAGCTCGGCGAGGTGCCGCTTCTTGCCACGCTGCGGCGTGTGCAGCCGTGCCGGACCGCCGCGCCGCTCGGACAGGAACGCTTCGAGCGACGGCGCGTCCGGCAACGCCGCCGGCGTGACGACCTCCGGCGGGATGCCGGCCGCCGCGCTGTAGTGCTGACGCAGGAACGACGCCACCACCTCCGACGGCGTCGCGCCCTCGGAGCCCTCCAGCGCGAACTGATCGCGTCCCACGACCGTGCCGTCGCGAACGCGGAAGAGCTGGACGACGGCGTCGCCCTCATCGAGCGCGGCGGCGAGCACGTCGAAGTCATCCCCCTTGTACGCGTGCACCTCCTGTCGGTCGAGGGTCCGCTCGATCGCGCCGAGGCGGTCCCGCAGCGCGGCCGCGCGCTCGAATGCGAGCGCGTCAGACGCTGACTGCATCTCCTTGCGCGTCTCGCGCGCCAGCGTCTCGTAGCGGCCCTCGAGGAAGAGCACGCTGCGGTCGATCGTCGCGCGGTATTCGTCCTTCGTCGTGTGGCCGACGCATGGCGCGGTGCACCGCTTCAGGTGATAGAGAAGGCAGGGCCGTCCGCCGGGCAGCGCGCTCGGCGGCACGGTGCGGCCGCGGCCGTCCTCGTCCGCCTTGATCGTCAGCTTGCAGGTGCGATACGGGAAGAGCTTCTGCAGCAGGTCGAGCGACTGGTCGACGGACTTCGCGTTCGCGAATGGGCCGAAATAGCGAGCGGTGCGATCGCCCAGCGCGCGCGTACGGAGGATGCGCGGAAAGTCCTCGGCAAGCGTGATCTTGACGTACGGATACGACTTGTCGTCCTTGAGCCGGATGTTGTAGCGCGGCCGGTGCTGCTTGATGAGGTTCGCTTCCAGGAGGAACGCCTCGGACACCGACCCCGTGAGCACGTACTCGATGTGCTCCGCGCGCTCCACCAGACGGACGTGGCGCACCTCGAGCGACGGCCCGAAGTACGACCGAACGCGATCGCGGAGCACGTCGGCCTTTCCCACGTAGATGACGCGGCCTCGTCCGTCCTTGAACAGGTACACGCCCGGCGCATCCGGGAAGGAGGCGACCTGCGCTTCGAGGCTGTGGCGTCGATCGGTCTTGTTCATCTGTCGGGAGTCCACCGGCTATGCTTTCACGTGGTAGAGGAAGTGTTGCGCGAAGCGAAAGACACGACACCGACTCCGAAGCGCGCGCGGCGCTCCGTGCAGTCGGTCGACCGCGCCCTCGACCTGCTCGAGGCGCTCGCCGCCGCCGAGGGCGAGGTCTCCATCACCGCGCTCGCCGCGCGCACGACCCTTCATGTGTCCACCGTCCATCGTCTCCTATCCACGCTCCTGCGTCGCGGGTACGTCAGGCAGAACCCGGAGACGAGCCGCTACTACGCCGGCGCCAAGCTGGCGACCCTTTCCGAAGGCCGGTCCCGCTACGGCGAGATGCGGCTGCGCGCGCGTCCGATCCTGCGCTCGATCACCGACGCGACGCGCGAGACGACCAACCTAGTCGTCGTCGACGATCTCGCCGCCGTCTACATCGAGACCGTCCCCAGCCCGCAGATCGTGCGTCTCTTCACCGAGGTCGGAAACCGCGTCCCGCTCCACGCCACCGGCGCGGGCAAGGCGCTGCTCGCCGCCCTGCCAGCGGCACGCCGCGACGCCGTCCTCGATCGCCTCGAGCTCCGTCCGTACACGCCGCGAACGATCACCGACCACGCGGCCCTGCGGCGCGCGCTCGACGAGGTGCGCGAGCGCGGCTACGCGATCGACGACGAGGAGTTCGACGAGGGTGTGCGCTGCGTGGCGGTGCCGGTGGGCGGCCCGAACGACGCCATCGGCGCGATCTCGATCTCGGCTCCGGCCGGACGCCTCACCCGTCAGCGGTGCGTGGAGCTTGTGCCACTGCTGCGCCGTTCCGCGACCGAGCTCGCGGCGTCGCTCCGCGAGCGAGGCGAGGCCGCGACGTGACGGTGCGCGCCGGCCTGCGCGGGCCGGCGCTCGTGGCCGCGCTCGCCGATCTGCTCGGGAAGGACAAGGTGCTCGGGACGCACGAGGACCTGCTCATCTATGAGTACGACGGCGCGGTCGACACCGCGACGCCCGACGCGGTGGTGCTTCCGAGCGACACCTCCGACGTCGCTCGGCTCGCGCGTTTCTGCCACGAGCACGACGTTCCGATCGTCCCGCGCGGCGCGGGCACCGGCCTCTCCGGTGGCGCGATCCCCGTGGAGGGAGGCGTCGTCGTGGCGTTCGCGCGCATGGCGCGGATCCTCGAGATCGACGTTCCGAATCTGCGCGCGGTCGTGCAGCCCGGCCTGGTGAACCTGCATCTCTCGACCGCCGCGTCGCCGCACGGTCTTCACTTCGTGCCGGACCCGTCGAGCCAGAAGGCGTGCACGCTGGGCGGGAACGTCGCCGAGAACTCCGGCGGTCCGCACACGCTCGCGTACGGCGTGACCACGAACCACGTCACCGGTCTCGAGATCGTCCTCTCCGACGGCACGGTCGTGCGGCTTGGCGGCAAGGCGATGGAATACAACGGCTACGACCTCATCGGCGTGTTCGTCGGCTCGGAGGGCACGCTCGGCATCGTCACCGAGATCACGGTGAAGCTCACGCCGATGCCCGAGGACAAGCGCACGATCCTCGCGGCGTTCCCGACCATCGACGGCGCGTCGGAGACCGTGTCCGCGATCATCGCGGCCGGTATCGTCCCGAGCGCGATCGAGCTGATGGACCAGCTCGCGACCGAGGCGGTCGAGGCGGCCGTGCACGCGGGCTACCCACTCGACGCCGGCGGGATCCTCCTGCTCGAGGTCGACGGTCTTCGCGATGGCCTCGACGATTCCGCGTCGCGCATCGAGGACATCTGCCGCGCGAACGGCGCGACGACGGTGCGCCGCGCGACGAACGCGCTCGATCGCGAGCGGCTCTGGGCGGGACGAAAAGGTGCGTTCGCGGCGATGGGACGACTCGCGCCCGCGTACTACGTGCAGGACGGCGTCATCCCGCGCACGCGCCTGCCCGAGGTGCTGCGCACGGTCCGCGACGTCGGCACGCGCTACGGCGTGCGGATCGCGAACGTGTTCCACGCGGGCGACGGAAACCTGCATCCGCTCATCCTGTTCGGCGAGACCAGCGAGCTCGAGCGCGTGAAGCAGGCCGGGCTCGAGATCCTCGAGGCCTGCGTCGCGGCCGGCGGCTCGATCACCGGCGAGCACGGCGTGGGCATGGAGAAGAACTGCTTCATGCCGCTCCAGTTCGCCGAGCAGGACCTCGCGGCGATGCGCCGCGTGAAGACCGCGTTCGATCCGGAGGGACTCGCCAATCCCGGCAAGATCTTCCCGACCCCCGGACGGTGCCGCGAGTACCAGCTCGCGGCCGTGCGATGACCGCGGTCGCGGCCGCGCGCATCCGTCCGGCGGATGCCGACGCGTGCGCGCGCGCCGTCGCGGAGGCTTCGAACGCGCGGCGAACGTTCCGCGTCCGAGGCGGCGGGACGAAGGACTACCTCGGCGAGCTGCTGCCCGTCGACGCGGTCCTCGAGACGGGTGCGATGGCCGGGATCGTCGCGCACGTTCCGGCCGATCTGACCGTGACGGTCGCGGCGGGGACGCGCTTCGCCGAAGTGCGCGCGGCGCTCGCGGCGGCGGGGCAGTTCCTCCCGCTCGATCCGCCGCACGCCGAGGCGGCGACGATCGGCGGCGTCGTCGCGGCGAACAGCAACGGCTTCTGGCGCGCGCGCTACGGCGGCGTGCGCGATCTGCTCATCGGCACGGCTTCCGCGCTCGCGGATGGGAGCGTCGTGCGCTCGGGCGGTCGCGTCGTGAAGAACGTCGCGGGGTACGACCTCAACAAGCTCTTCACCGGTTCGCTCGGGACGCTCGGAGTGCTCGTTGAGTGCACGTTCAAGGTGCTGCCGCTTCCCGCCGTGAGCGCGGGCGCCCGTGCGCGCTTCGCGCGTCCCGCCGACGCATTTGCCGTGACCGAGGCGCTGGTCCGCACCTCGGCTCGCCCGGCGGCGCTCGCCGTATCGGGTTCGCGCGGATCGTGGGACGTGCTGCTTCAGGCCGACGGCGAGGCCGCGCCGGTGGGCCGGACGATCGAGCTGCTCACCGGAGCCGCCACCGAGCGCGGCGCGAGCGCGCAGCGCGACGATCTCATCGCGACGGAGATCGCCACGTTGCGCGACATGCCCGCGGAGGAGGGCGGCGTGCTCGTACGCGCGGCGCTGCCACTCGCGGCGCAGACCGCGTTCGCCGCGACGGCCGCGCGGCTCGAGGGATTCGCTCGGCTCGGCGCCGACGCCGCGTCCGGCATCGTGCTCGTGCGCCTGCAGGGCGACGACGCTTCGATGATCGCCGGCGCGGACACGCTCCTCGCCGCGGCGGGCGTCTGCGGCGGGAGCGCGCGCATCGAGCGGCGGCCGGGGTCGCTGCGGACGCGACTCGCGGCGTGGGGTGACGCCGAGCCGGCGGGCCGTTTCCTGATGCGCCGGCTCAAGGACGCGTTCGACCCGAACGGGGTTCTCGAGCCGGGCCGCTCGGCCATTTGATGAGCGCGTACCCGACTCTCGATGCTCCCTCGAAGGAGCTGCTGCAGCGGTGCGTGCACTGCGGCTTCTGTCTGCCGACCTGTCCGACCTACGCCGTGCTCGGCGTCGAGATGGACTCGCCGCGCGGCCGCATCCGTCTCATGGAGACCGTGTGGGAGGGACGCGTCGACGTGCGCAGCGATCCCTTCAGCAAGCACATCTACCAGTGCCTCGACTGCCGCGCGTGCGAGACGGCCTGCCCGTCGGGCGTCGAGTTCGGGAAGCTGGTCGAGGCGGCTCGTTCGCAGATCGAGGTCGCGCGCACGCGCTCGCTGCCCGAGCGGATCATCCGCGCGATCGCGTTCCGCGCGCTCCTGCCGCGCCCGGGAATACTCGCCGCATTCGTGGGCTTCTCCGTCGCCGCGAAGCGCCTCGGGGCGGGTGCGATGCTGCGCGCGCTTCCCGTACCGATCGCCAAGCGGCTAGGCGGCCTGCTCGCGCTCGTGCCCGATCGCGTCTCGTCGAAGGCACTGCCGGCGACGTACGCGGCCCTCGGGGCGCGCCGCGGGCGCGCCGCGCTGTTCACCGGCTGCGTGATGCGCGCGGCCTTCGCCGAGACGAATGGCGCGACCGCGCGTGTGCTCGCCCGCAACGGCGTCGAGGTGATCGTCCCCGAAGCGCAGACGTGCTGCGGCGCGCTCCACGCACACGCCGGAGAGCGCGACGACGCACGCGCGCTCGCGCGCCGGAACATCGCCTCGCTCGAATCGCTCGACGTGGACGCGTTCATCGTCAACGCGGCCGGCTGCGGCGCCGCGATGAGGGAGTACGGCTGGCTGCTGAAAGACGACCCGGCGTGGGCGGATCGCGGGCGCGCGTTCAGCGAGCGCGTGAAAGACGCGAGCGAATACCTCGCCGGGATCGGGCTCGCCGCGACGCCCGGCCCACTGAAGGCGCGCGTGGCGTACGACGATCCCTGCCACCTGCTGCACGGCCAGCGCGTGCGCGAGCAGCCGCGCGCTCTTCTGCAGGCCATCCCCGGGCTCGAGCTTGTGCCGCTGGCGGAAGCGGACTGGTGCTGTGGCAGCGCGGGCACGTACAACGTCACGCAGCCCGAGCTGTCCGCGGCGCTCCTCGAGCGCAAGGTCGGCCACATCGTGCGCAGCGGCGCGGAGCTGCTCGTCACCGCGAATCCCGGTTGTCAGATGCAGATCGCCGCCGGACTGCACGCCGCGCGTTCCCCGGTTACCGTCATCCACCTCATGGATCTGCTCGACCGGGCGTACGTCGCGGCGGAACGCTGACCTGAACGTCGCCCTCGGCGCCGACGCGAACACCCTTCTCTTCCAGATCGCCGTCATCTTCATCGCCGCCAAGGTCGCGTCGGAGATCGCTCTCCGCCTGGGCGGCGTCGCGCTGGTGGGCGAGATCATCGCCGGAGCGGTCCTCGGGCCGCATGGCGTGGGGCTCATTCAGGACAACGAGCTCGCCGAAGGCCTCGCGCAGCTCGGTGTCGTCGTGCTGCTGTTCGCCGTCGGACTGGAGACCGAGTGGCTTCAGCTTCGCGATGTCGGCGTCCGGGGCACCGTGGTCGGTAGCGTCGGCATCGTCCTGCCGTTCATCGGCGGCGCCGCGCTTTCGGCGCTCACGGGCCACCAGACGATCACCGCGCTCTTCGTCGGCACCGCGCTCGTCGCGACGAGCGTCGGCATCACGGCACGCGTGCTGGAGGAGCAGCACCTCCTCAAGGAGCGCGAATCGCTGATCATCCTCGCCGCCGCGGTCGTCGACGACGTGCTCGGGCTTCTCGTTCTGGCGATCGTCACCTCGGTAGGCAATGGGGATCTCGACGCGCCTCGCGTGGTGATCCTCCTCGTGGAGACGCTCGTCTTCGTCGCGATCCCGCTCAGCGTCGGACGGATCGGCTTTCGCCGGCATGGCCACCGGACGCGGCTTCTGCGCATCCCGCACGGCGGCCTGTCCGCCGCGCTCGTGATCTGCTTCGTCCTTGCTGTCCTTGCCGGTTCCATCGGCCTCGCCGCGATCGTCGGCGCCTACCTCGCGGGGCTCATCGTCGCGGAGCTGTCCGACGAGCTCGCGCTCAAGACCGAGCTGTCGCCGATCCGCGCCCTGCTCGTGCCCTTCTTCTTCGTCCTGACCGGCGCGCGCTTCGACCTCGGCACGATGCTCCAGCCCGGCGCGATCGCGCTCGGCATCGCCCTCACGCTCATCGCCATCGTCACCAAGCTCGTCGGCTGCGGCTTCGCCATGTGGGGAACCAGCCTCCGGTCGGCGGTGCGGGTGGGCGTCGGCATGGTCCCGCGCGGCGAGGTCGGCCTCGTCGTGGCCTCGCTCGGGCTGGCGGCGGGCATCATCGATGGCGCCGAGTACGGCGCTGTGCTCATGATGGTCGCCGTGACGACGCTCGCCGCGCCGATGCTCCTCGGCCCGGCCTTCCGGTTCCGGACCGCGCGGTGACCGCCTCGAAGGCGGACTTCCGCCGCAAGCTCGATCGCGCCCTGGAATCCGACCGCCTGCGCATCGCGCTGCAGCGCGCGCTCCCCGCGCTCGGGCTACGGCGGGCCGAGCGGATCCGCGAGATCGATTGGGAGGGCCTGCGCGCCGACCTCACCGAGCGCAAGCGCAAGGCGATCGACGACATGCCCGCGCTGGTCGAGCGATTCACGCAGGAGGCCGAGGCGGTCGGCGCGAAGGTCTATCGAGCGGCGGACGCCGAAGAGGCGCGGCGCGTGGTCGCCGCGATCTGCCGCATGAAGAAGGCCAAGCTCGTCGTGAAGTCGAAGTCCATGGCGACCGAGGAGATCCACCTCAACGAGCATCTCGCCGCGCAGGGCGTCACCGTCGTCGAGACGGACCTCGGCGAGTGGATCATCCAGCTCGCGGGCGAGCGGCCATCGCATCTCATCGCCCCGGCGATCCACAAGACGCGCGAGGAGATCGCCGTGCTCTTCAGCAAGGTCGTCGGCCATCCCGTGTCGGCCGACCCCGCATCGCTCGTCGCCATCGCTCGCGAGCAGCTGCGCGACGCCTTCCTCAAGGCGGACATCGGCATCACCGGCGGGAACATCCTCATCGCCGACACCGGCACGCTCGTGCTCGTGACGAACGAGGGCAACGCCGATCTCGCCACGAGCCTGCCCGCCGTCCATATCGCGGTCGTCGGCATCGAGAAGATCGTTCCCTCCATCGACGACGCGGTCGCCGTGCTGAAGCTGCTCGCTCGTAGCGCGACCGGTCAGAAGATCAGCACGTACACGCAGTTCATCACCGGCCCGTCGCGCTCGGCGGACATCGAGCTGAAGACGCAGATCGGCGTGCACGGTCCGAAGGAGGTGCACTTCGTCCTCATCGACAACGGGCGCACGGCCATGAGCGAGGACCCCGCGTTCCGCGAGGCGCTCCGCTGCATCCGCTGTGGCGCGTGCAGCAACGTCTGCCCGACGTATCAGGTGGTCGGCGGCCACGTCTTCGGCCACGTGTACACGGGTCCGATCGGACTGGTCGTCTCGCCGTTCCACCACGGGCTCGACAGCGTCGCCTACGAGCAGCAGATGTGTGTCGGCTGCAACGCGTGCGACACGGTGTGCCCGGTCGGCATCCCGCTCGCCTCGCTCATCAGCGACGTGCGCGCGCTCGCCGTGCAGCGCACGGGCCTGTCGTGGGCGAAGCGGCTCGCGCTGGGTCAATGGACGGCGCCCGAGCGGATCGATCGCATGACCGGCTGGATCTCCGCGCTGCAGGGACCGCTCAAGCGCGGCAGCCTCGTACGCCTGCCGTTCGGCGACCTCGGCAAGGAGAAGAGCCTGCCCGCGATCGCACAGCAGCCGCTGCACTACCGCGCGCGTGAGATCACGCAGACGAATCCGCCGTCGCCGACGATCCACGTCGGACTCTTCCCGTCGTGCATCATCGACCACTTCCTGCCGGGCGCCGGCTACGCGGCCGCGCGGGTGCTGCAGGCGCTCGGCGCCGACGTGCACGTGGTCGAGGGCCGCCGCTGCTGCGGTCTCCCGCACATGAACAGCGGTGACCGCACCGCCGCGCGGACGATGGCGAAGGACGCGATCGCCGCGCTCGAGCGCGTCCAGGCCGACCGCCTGGTCTCGCCGTCGTCGTCGTGCGCGATCACCATCGCGCAGGATTACGAGCGGATCCTCGCCGACGAGCCGGAGTGGGCGGAGCGGGCACGCGCGCTCGGGAAGCGCATCGTCGCCTTCACGACGCTCGCGCACGAGCTGGCGATGCACGTTGACGTCCGCGGGCGGCCGCTCGACGTACGGGCGACGTACCACGACGCGTGCCAGTCCGCGAACGTGCTCGGGATCCACGACGAGCCGCGCGAGCTGCTGCGCCGCCTGGCCGGCATCGACGTGCTCGAGATGGCGGACTCAGCGGTCTGCTGCGGCTTCGGCGGGACGTTCTCCTTCGAATATCCCGACGTCGCGAACTTCGTGCTGGAGAAGAAGCTCGCGAACATCAACGCGACGGGCGCGGAGCTCGTGATCACCGACAACCCGGGCTGTCTCACGCATCTGCGCGGCGGATTGGACGCGCGAGGTCAGCGCATCAAGGTGCGGCATCTGGCAGAGGTGCTGTGGGAGGCGCTAGAGCCGCGCTAGTAGTGCAGCGGGAGCAGAAGCCGCGCTAGTGCCCGCAGGAGCAGGAGCCGCCGCAGCCGCCGCCCTCTTCGACGAGAGACGCGTTGCGGACGATGAATCCCTCGCCGTCGGGCGTGCTCACGAAGTCGATCGTCGCGCCGTCGCAGTACGGCTGGCTGACCGGATCGACGGCGACCTGGATCCCGTTGAGCTCGCTGACCGTGTCCTTCTCCTCGACCTTGTCGTCGAGCGCGAGCCCGTACTGATATCCGCTGCAGGTCCGTCCGGCCACGAAGAGGCGCAGGTAGGTCCGCGCCGGTTCGCTCTGGCGAAGCTCGCGCAGCTTGTCCGCCGCGACGGGTGTGAGCTCGATCATCGCGTCGAGTGTACCGCGCTCGCCAGGCGCCGCAGCAGGTCGGGACTGAGCTCACCCGCGCAGACCTCCTCGACCGGCCCGCGCATCCGCAGCTCGCCGTCCTCGGCGATGGAAATCTCGAGCCGCCCGTCCGGCATCGATACGACGACATCACGGCCGGCGAGGCCCTTGCGGTGGGCGGCCGCGACCACAGCGCAGCTGCTCGAGCCCGACGCGAGGGTGTAGCCGGCGCCGCGCTCCCAGATGAGGATCCGGACCAGCTCGCGACCCAGGACCTGCGCGAACTGGACGTTCGTGCGGGCCGGGAACGCCGCATGCCGCTCGATCTTCGGACCGAGCGCGTGCGCGTCGATGGCCTCGAGGTCGCTCACGAAGACGACGCAGTGCGGATTGCCGAGCGACAGCGACGTCACCTCCAGCCGCCGCCCATCGACCTCGATGGACTCCAGCGGATCGAAGCGCGCCTTCCCCATTTCCGCGACGACCTGCGCGACGCGGTCGCCGTCGAGCTCGAGCCGGACGCTCACGCGGCCGCCGGCCGTACGGAGCGTGAAGGCGTCCTTCGCCGTGTAGCCGTGCTCGCGCAGGAACTTCGCGAAGATGCGAACGCCGTTGCCGCTCTTCTCCGCCTCGCTGCCATCGGGGTTGAAGATGCGGACGCCGAAGTCGGCGTCGCCGACGGGCGCGACGGCGAGGATGCCGTCGGAGCCGACGCCGCGATGGCGATCGCAGATGAGACGGATCGCGTCGGGCGTCAGCTCGAACGGGACGTCCTTCGGGTCGATGACGATGTAGTCGTTGCCGAGGCCGTGCGACTTGACGTAGTGCGGCATCAGGCCGCGGGCCGCTCCCGGAGCTGGCCGACGCGGGCGAGGATCACGCCGAGGCTGGCCAGCACCGTGAGCGCCGCGCCCGCGACGGCGAGCGGCGCGCCGAAGACGATCGCCGCGCCGCCGAGGATCGGACCGTTCAGCACGCGCATGCCCTGCGTGCCGAACGTGTACGCCCCCATGACGCGGCCGCGCAGCTCGTTCGGAGCGGAAAGCTGGATCTTCGTGTTGGTGAGCGACTGCGTGAGGACCGCGGACGCCCCGACGGCGATGAGGAGCAGGAACGAAAGCGCGTAGCTCGTCGAGAAGGCGAAGAAGAAGATCGCGACCATCTCGGCCATCGCGGCCATGACGACGAACGCGCCGCTGTGGCGCCGCCCGCGCGAGTACGCGAGGTAGATCGCCGCGCCGACCGCGCCGATGCCGCTGCCGACGAGCAGGAACGAGTAGCCCAGCGCGCCGACGTGCAGCACGTCATACGCGAAGAGCACGAGGAACGAGTTGAAGGTGTGCCCGAGGAAGATGACTCCGATCATCTCCGCGCCGATGAGGGCGCCGATGAGCGGTCGCGCGCGCACGAAGCTCAGTCCGCCCTGGAGCGACGCGACCAGGGGCTGCCGCTCGACGCTGCCGAGGCGCTTCACGCGGATGACGGAGAGAAGGACGAGCAGCGGGACGAACGTCATCGCGTTGATGAGGAACCCGAGACCCGGACCGAACGCGACGACGATGAACCCGGCGAACGCCGGTCCGATCACCTGCGAGAACTGACGCGCGGTGGAGTTGAGGCTCACCGCCGACAGCAGCTTGTCCCGACCGACCATCGCGTGGATCAGCGTCTGCTGCGCGGGATTACCGATCGCACCCGCGAAGCCGTGCAGGAGCAGGAGCCCGAAGATCCACCATGTCGTGACGACCCCGCCGAGCGTCGCCCATGCGACGCCGACCGCCGCGCTCATGAGCAGGAGCTGCGCAACGATCTGGACCTTGCGGTTGTCGTAACGGTCCGCGAGGACGCCACCGTACAAAGAGAAAAGAGTGAAGGGGATCCAGTGCGCGAAGACCATCATGCCGAGCCAGAACGGCGCCGCCGCGCCCGCCAGCTGCACGACGAGCACGTTGCGGATGACGTTCTCCATCCCGTCGCCGGTGCTGGAGATCCAGCTTGCGATCCAGTACCAGCGGAAGGTCGGGACCTCGAGCGCCGCGAAGCGCATGCGGCGCGGCTCGGCGGCGACCGCGGCGATGCCCGGAAGCGCGCTCGTACCCGCGCTCGCCTCGACGTCGAGCGTGTCGACGCGCTTGTCGCCGTCGGTCATGGTGTGATGAACATCTGGGTGAACATGCGGCCGTACGGACCCGCCGAGATCACGCCCACGGCGAAGCGCGTGAACTCGGGCCGCAGGATGTTCTCGCGGTGTCCCTGGCTCTGCATGAGTCCACGATGCGCCACCGCGACCGATTGGGCGTACGCGAGGTTCTCCCCCGCTCGCGAGTACTTGATGCCGGCGGCCTTCAGCCGATCGAACGGCGAGCCGCTCACCGGCGACTGATGCGAGAAGTACTTGAGCCTGAACATCTCCTCCGAGTGCTGCCGGGCGACCGGAAGGAGCTTGTCGTCCCAGACGAGCGGCGCCAGGCCGGCGTTCTTCCGCTCCTCGTTGACAAGCTCGAACATCTGACGCTCCGCGCTCGGATCGGGCGCGAGCATGAGATTGTCGGGTAGATCGAGCTTCTCGGTCTGGTCCTCGCCGAGCTTCGTGACGAAGAGCGGGACATCCTCGGTCAGCTGACCCGAGAGCGACGCGAGCTGCGGCTGGATCGAGCTGATCATGTTGATGAGCTCGCGCGCGATGCGCGAGCTTTCGACCGCGGCCTTCATCTCGTTCCCGACCGGCGACACGACGAAGGCGGCGAGAGCGATGCCGACCACGAACAGCGCGCGCGCGGTCGCCGGGAAGACGCCGAGCACGCGATCGATGAGCTCGGCGGTGTGGGCGCGGTGGACCGCGCGCACGATCGGCGAGACCGCGACGAACCCCGCAAGCGAGAAGAGGCCCTCGACGATCACGAGCACGGCGATGAAGCCGACCGGGCGCGCCAGGGCCGGTAGGAGGCCGAGCTCCTGGATGAGCTTCGCCGCTGGCGCTTGGAAGACGACCGCGGCCGCGAACGAGATCACCCACGTCGCGAGGCCGTACGTCGTGGCGATGAACCCGGAGCGGTACCCGTTCCAGATCGCCGCGCCGACGAGCAGGATGATCGCCGCGTCGATCGGACTGAATGGGAGATTCACGAGGGCTGAATGCTACCGGGGCGTGATCAGCGCTGGATCGGCGACTTCGACGGTCCTCGCCGCTTTTCGTCGGCCCAGACCACGACATCGCGCCAGTCCGTTAAGGCGAGCCTCGTCACTTTGATGAGCATGCCGAGATCCCCTTCAGAACACAGCAGGATGTCGTCGATGATCTTGTCCGACGGTGCGATCTCCCCGTGGCAGTCGTGCCGGGCGATTCGGTCAGTTCCAGCAGATCCAGCGCCGCATCAGCGTTGGCGTCTCCGAATGCCGCGACGACCTTGGGCCTTCGTTCGGCTCGACGCTCCGAACGACCTAACGCCACAGCTACGCGATCCCACGCACTTCGCCCGTCGCCAGGAGGTCGCGAAGGTACCGACCGGTGAACGATCGCCGCTGCCGTGCGACGGACTCCGGCGTGCCCTCTGCCACGATCTCACCGCCAGCTTTCCCGCCTTCGGGCCCGAGATCGATGATCCAGTCGGCGGTCTTCACGACGTCGAGGTTGTGCTCGATCACGACGACGGTGTTGCCGGCGTCGACGAGGCGATGCAGCACGTCCAGCAGGCGCTCCACGTCGGCGAAGTGCAGGCCGGTCGTCGGCTCGTCGAGGATGTAGAGCGTCCGCCCCGTCGCGCGTCGCGAGAGCTCGGTCGCGAGCTTGATCCGCTGCGCCTCGCCGCCGGAGAGCGTCGTCGCGGGCTGCCCGAGGTGGACGTAGCCGAGACCGACGTCGTTCAGCGTTCGCAGCTTCGCCTCGCACGCGGGGACGTTCGCGAAGAACCCCAAGGCCTCCTCCACCGTCATCTCGAGCACGTCGGCGATGCTCTTCCCCTTGTAGTGGATCTCCAGTGCCTCGCGGTTATAGCGGCGGCCGCCGCAGACCTCGCACGGGACGTACACGTCGGGGAGGAACTGCATCTCGATCTTGATGATCCCGTCGCCGGCGCACGCCTCGCAGCGTCCACCCTTCACGTTGAAGGAGAAGCGGCCGGGGGTGTAGCCGCGCAGGCGCGCCTCGGGGATCGCGGCGAACAGATCACGGATCGGCGTGAAGAGGCCGGTGTAGGTCGCTGGATTGGACCGCGGCGTGCGGCCGATGGGCGACTGGTCGATGTCGATGACCTTGTCGATGTTCTGGATGCCTTCGATGCGGTCATGGGCGCCGGGCCGGTCCTTCGCCTTCGAGATGACCTGCGCGAGCCGCCGGTAGAGGACCTCGTTCACCAGGGTGCTCTTCCCCGATCCCGAGACGCCCGTGACCGCGACGAAGAGACCGAGCGGGATGCGCACGTCGATGTCCTTGAGGTTGTGTTCGCGCGCGCCCCGAACGACGATCGCGTCGCCTTTTGCGGAGCGCCGCCGCGTCGGCACCGGGATGCGCCGCCGTCCGGAGAGGTACGCGCCGGTCAGCGATCGCGGCTCGCGGAGGATGTCGTCGATCGTGCCTTCCGCGACGACCTCGCCACCGTGCTCGCCCGCGCCGGGGCCGATGTCGATGATCCAGTCCGCGGTGCGGATGGTCTCCTCGTCGTGCTCGACGACGAGGATCGTGTTGCCGAGATCGCGCATGCCCAGGAGCGTGCGGATGAGCCGCGCGTTGTCGCGCTGATGGAGTCCGATCGAAGGCTCGTCGAGGATGTACAGGACGCCCATCAGGCCCGAGCCGATCTGCGTCGCGAGTCGGATGCGCTGCGCCTCGCCGCCGGAGAGCGTCGTCGCGGAGCGATCGACGGTGAGGTAGTCGAGGCCGACGTCCATGAGGAAGCCGAGGCGCGTGCGGATCTCCTTCAGCACCTGCTTCGCGATCTTGCGCGCGCGCCCGCCGAGGCCGCCCTTCTCGCGTTCGAGCGAAGAGACCCATTCGAGCGACTCGCTCACGGTGAGCGCGGTGACGTCGACGATGCTGCGTTTGCCGATCGTGATCGCGAGCGCCTCGGGCTTCAGACGCCTTCCCTTGCAGACCGGGCACGGGCGCTCGCTCATGTACTTCTCGATGTCGGCACGGATGTAGTCGGACGTCGTGTCGCGATACTGGCGCTCGAGCCACGGGAGGATGCCCTCCCACTCGTACTCGTACGACCGGCGCTGGCCGCTGCGGTTCTCGTACGTCAGCTTGAGCGGCTCCTCGGTCCCGTTGAGCACCGCCTCGATCGCCTTCTTCGGCAGATCGCGGATGGGCGTGTCGAGCGAGAACTTGAAGCGGCGCGAGAGGCCTTCGAGGATCGCGACGCGGTACTGCGCCGTCCCGCCCGACTTCTGCCACGGCAGCACCGCGCCCTGTTTCAGCGATAGGTCCGGGTTCGCGAGCACCAGCTCCGGATCGGGCTCGAGCTTCGTGCCGATGCCGGTGCATGCCGGACACGCGCCGTGCGGCGAGTTGAACGAGAACGTGCGCGGCTCGATCTCACCGATGGAGAAGTCGCCCTCCGGACACGCGAGGCGCTCGCTGAAGAGCCGCTCGGGGATCTTGCCGTCGGCGTCGGCGACGAGCGCGAGGCCCTCTCCCAGCCGCAGCGCGGTCTCGATCGAATCGGTGAGCCGCGCGCGGTCGGCCTCGCCGGCCTCGCCGCGCTTCAGGACGATCCGGTCGACCACGACCTCCAGCGAGTGCTTCTTCATCTTGTCGAGCGTGATGTCCTCGGAGAGGTCGCGGACCTTCGCATCCACGCGCACGCGCGCGAAGCCGCCGCGCCGCGCGGTCACGAGGAGCTGCTGGTGCTCGCCCTTCCGGTCGCGAACGAGCGGACCGAGGATGAGGAGGCGCGTCCCATCGGGGTATTCCCGGATCTGGTCGACGATCTCCTGCACCGTCTGCGCGACGATCGGGATGCCGTGCGTCGGGCAGTGCGGCATGCCGACGCGCGCGAACAGCAGACGCAGATGGTCGTAGATCTCGGTGACCGTTCCGACGGTCGACCGCGGGTTGCGTGTCGCGCCCTTCTGGTCGATGGATACGGCCGGCGAGAGGCCCTCGATGAAGTCGACGTCCGGTTTCTCCATCTGACCGAGGAACTGACGCGCGTAGGCGGAGAGCGACTCGACGTAGCGGCGCTGACCCTCGGCATAGATCGTGTCGAAGGCGAGTGACGACTTCCCCGATCCCGAGAGCCCGGTGATCACGACCATCTTGTCGCGCGGGATCTGGACGTCGATGTTCTTCAGGTTGTGCTCGCGCGCCCCCTTGACGTGGATGTGGGTCAGCGGCATCTAGACCGCCGTGGATGACGACGTCGGCGTTCGGATGGCGCGCTGCACGAGCCAGAGATACGCCAGCCACAGCGGCAGCGCCGCGAGACCTCCGGAGAGCGCCTCGCCCGCGCCCTGACGGAACGTGTTCGGCGGCGCGGCGACGATGGCGCCGCTCAGCGCCTGATAGATCCCCTGCGGCAGGAGCGCGATCGTCGCGATGCCGAAGATCGCGGTCCCGAGCATGAGGTACGCGCGGTACAGGCCGCTCGCGCGCTCGTCGGCGCCAATCACGCCGCGACGTGCCGTCCAGTGCGCGCCCCAGAAGATCGTGCCGAAGATGAGGAACGTCACGCCGCGCACCAGGTCCTCCTGCTGGCGGCGCTCGCGCTCGTCGGGACGCGGCGCGAACGGAGGCGGCGTCACGCAGTTCGGCTGGTTCGGCGGGCAGGCCGGCGCGATGGCCGGGACCGGCTGCGGCGGCGGACCGCCGTAGATGATCTCGCGACCGAACGCCGCGGCGAGGACGAACGCGAGGACGCCGGCCACGCCGATCGTGAAGACGATCACGCCGGCGAGCGACGCAAGGTACAGGTAGACGCGCAGCAGGCCGCGCAGCGACAGGTCGAGGCCCTCGCGGCCGCGCTGGAGGAACAGCACGACGAGGACCGCGATCGCGCCCAGAACGCCGAGGGTGACGAGCACTCCGGTGAGCATGGCCTATGGCCCCCTTCTGCGGCGACCCGTGACGCGCCTGGCCGTCCGCGGTCCGCCGGGGATGTTTCCGTCGTCCAGCGCCTCCGGCCCGCCCGCGACGACGAGCAGGCCACGCAGCTCCACGACCTGGTCACGCAGCGCGGCGGCCTTCTCGAACTCGAGATCCTTCGCCGCCTGCTTCATCTGGCCCTCGAGGTCCTTCACCAGGCGCGTGAGCTCGTCTTTCGGCAGCTCGCCCGCCGCGATCGGGCGCCCGCCCTTCTCGTACACACCCTCGACGTCCGCGACCTGCCGCAGGCGCATGCCGATGTCGCGGATGGCCTTCACGACGGTCTGCGGCTCGATGCCGTGCTCGCGGTTGTACGCGACCTGGATCGCGCGGCGGCGGTCGGTCTCGTCGATGGCCGCGCGCATCGACGCGGTGATGCGATCGGCGTACATGACCACGCGCCCTTCGACGTGCCGCGCGGCGCGCCCGATGACCTGGATGAGCGAGCCCTCCGACCGCAGGTAGCCCTCCTTGTCGGCGTCGAGGATCGCGACCAGGGTCACCTCGGGGAGGTCGATGCCCTCGCGCAGGAGGTTCACGCCGACGACGACGTCGTACACGCCGAGGCGCAGGTCGCGCAGGATCTCGACGCGCTCGAGGGTCTCGATCTCGGAGTGGAGGTAGTGCACCTTCACACCCATCTCGCGCAGATAGTCCGCGAGATCCTCGGCCATCTTCTTCGTCAGCGTCGTCACCAGCGCGCGCTGCCCGCGCTCGACCCGCAGGCGGAGCTCCGCGAGGAGATCGTCGATCTGGCCGTCGGTCCTGCGGACGTCGATCTCGGGGTCGATGAGTCCGGTCGGACGGATGATCTGCTCCACGACCTGTCCCGAGCGCTGCACCTCGTATGCGCTCGGCGTCGCGGACACGTAGATCGCCTGGTCGAGGCGCGCCTGGAACTCCTCGAACGTGAGCGGCCGGTTGTCGAGGGCGCTCGGCAGACGGAAGCCGTACTCGACGAGGATCTCCTTGCGCGACCGGTCCCCGCCGTACATGCCATGCACCTGCGGGATCGTGATGTGCGACTCGTCGATGAACATGAGGAAGTCCGGCGGGAAGTAATCGAGGAGCGTCCACGGCCGGCTGCCGGCGGGGCGCCGCGCGAGGTGGCGCGAGTAGTTCTCGATCCCGGCGCACGAACCGGTCTCGCGCATCATCTCGAGGTCGAAGCGCGTGCGCTGGCCGAGCCGCTGCGCTTCGAGCAGCCGGCCGTTCGCCTCGAGCTCGACGACACGCTCGACCAGCTCCGCCTCGATGTCCTTGATCGCCTCGAGGAGCTTCTCCCGTGGGGTCACGAAGTGGCGCGCCGGGTAGATGTCGATGCGGTCGCGCTCGGCGAGGACCTCGCCGGTGAGCGGATCGAGCTCCGTGATGCGGTCGACGTCGTCGCCGAAGAACTCGATGCGCACGGCGAGCTCCTCGTACGAGGGCTGGATCTCCAGGGTGTCGCCCATCACGCGGAACTTGCCGCGCGCGAGGTCCGTGTTGGTGCGCTCGTACTGGATGTCGACGAGATGCCGCAGCACGGTGTCGCGTCGCACGCGCTCGCCCTTGTTGAGGCGGACGGTGACCGCGCCGTAGTCGACCGGCGCGCCCAGGCCGTAGATGCACGACACCGACGCGACGATCACGACGTCGCGCCGCTCGAACAGCGAACGTGTCGCCGCGTGGCGCATCTTGTCGATCTCCTCGTTCCGCGAGGAGTCCTTCTCGATGTAGGTGTCGCTGCGCGCGATGTAGGCCTCGGGCTGGTAGTAGTCGTAGTACGAGACGAAGTACTCGACCGCGTTCTTCGGGAAGAACTCCTTGAACTCTCCGTAGAGCTGCGCCGCGAGCGTCTTGTTGTGCGCGAGGATGAGCGCCGGCCGTCCGGATTCCGCGATGACCTTGGCCATCGTCACCGTCTTGCCCGAGCCGGTGACACCCCGCAGCGTCTGGTCTTTCATGCCCTTGCGGACGCCCTCGCTGAGGGCGGCGGCCGCCTTCGGCTGATCGCCCGCCAGATCCCACGGGAGCACCAGCGCGAACGGCGCGCGCCCGCCCGGACGATCGAGGGGCACCTGGAGCATGTCGCTGCGTGGCATGGGCGACCTCATTCTAGAACAGATGTTCGGAGACGGACGGGAGCTCCCCAGCTCCCCTTGATTGTCGCGCACCGCGGCCAGCGAACGCGCGTTGGGCGAAACGAAGGCGCTATTGACGGTGTTCGGGCAGCGTCCGTAGCGTCAGCGGGTCGGAAGGCGGAGGGAAGGCTGAGAAGGCTGCACCGGTTCGCGCGCGAGGACGAGGGCCAGAACCTCGTCGAGTTCGCCCTGCTCCTGCCCGTGCTCCTGTACATCCTCATGGGGATCATCCAGTTCGGGCTGATCTTCTCCGTGTACATCACCGTGAACAACGCCGTTCGCGAGGGAGCCCGCTGGGCCTCCTTCTCCCTGTACGACAACACCCTGTCGGGCGACGTCCCGGTGGGGAACGACACAGCGCGCAACAACGGGCTGGTGGACCGGATGATCCAGTCCCGCGGCATCCTGAGCATGGCCGCGCGGGGAAGCTCCACCTCCAACTTCAGCACGACCTCGACCGGGACGTATGCGGTCGCGAACTGCCCGACGCAGTCGCCCAGTCCCGAGCTGGGCTACTACTACGGGACGTCGAACTCCAACCCGGACGTCACGATCTGCTATTCGCGTCCCACCGGCATCGCGTACAACGACACCCGAAAGGGGTATTACCTGGAGGTCCAGGTGTATTACCACTTACAGGTGTTCATCCCGTTGATCCAGCCGTTCCTGCCTGACGATCCGGTCAAGGGGGCGCCCTGGATCCGCCTGCCGGGACGCATGACGATCGTCGTCAACTAACAACAGATTGGCTAGAGTCCGCTAGCACAGGGCGGTCAAGAGGAGAGGAAGACAAGGTGCAGGACAGTTCACGCCGCCGCGCGCGGCTCATTCTCATCGTGGGCATCGTGCTCGCAGTGTTCGCGGGCGGAGGAACCTTCCTCTATGCGTCGAGCGCGAAGAGCGATCAGCCCGTCGCGGTCCCGACCACGCCGGTGCTCGTCGCGGCACGTGAGATCCCCGCGAAGACGACGCTCACGGCGGCTGACCTGAAGCTGCAGGAGTACAACGTCGACGCCAAGCCGGCCGCCGCTTTCTCGAAGGTGGAAGACGCCGTCGGGAAGATCTCGATCCAGCCGATCTCGATCGGCGAGCCGATCCTTCCGAGCAAGTTCGCCGACCCGAAGAATCCCGCCTTCGTCGTCATCCCCGCGTCCTTCATCGGCCAGGATGGCGCGCCGGCCCCCGGTTCGCCGAACTTCCGGGCAATGTCGATCACGGTCCCCGATGCGAGCGCGGTCGGCGGCGCGCTGGTGGCCGGCGACATCGTCGACCTGATGTTCACGTTCAACTTCGATCCGGTGAAGTACCTACAAAAGCCGACGCCGAACCAGGGCCCCGACTTCAGCGCCAAGATCATCCTGGAGCGCGTCCCGATCCTCGCGCGCCTCGCGAGCGTTTACACGATCCGGGTGGACGCGCTTACGGCGGAGCGCATCGCGTACCTGCAGTCGTCGGGCGGGCAGCTGAACTTCCTGCTGCGCGCACCGAAGGACGAGCGGGCCAGCGGCTCCGTCGGCGCGACCTTCACCGACATCTACCGCACGTTCAATATCAAGATCCCGGAGAAGCTGACTCCGTAAGCCGCATCCACGCGTCGCGCACCCGCGCTCTTGTCGTGTCGCGGTCGGCGTCGTTCGTGATGACGACGTCGGCCGCGGCGCGGAACTCCTCCTCCGACGACTGACGCGCGAGGCGCATCTCCGCTTCCGCCTGCGGCAGGCCGCGCCCGCGCAGGCGATCGATGAGCACGTCGCGCGACGCGACGACGACCCAGACCTGATCGCAGACGTTGCGCAGATCCGACTCGAGCAGCTTGATCGCCTCGATCACCATCACGTCGCCGTCGCGCAGCATCTTCCGCGCTTCGAGCACGCGCGCGATGACGCGCGGATGCATGATCCGTTCGAGGCGCGCCAGCTTCGCGGGATCGCCGAAGACCTCCTCCGCGAGCTTCCGGCGGTCGATCTCCTTGTGCTCATCGAGGACCTTGGTCCCGAATGCCTGGACGATCGCGCTGTAGCCGACGGTCCCCCGCGACTGCTCGTCGTGGACGATCGCGTCCGCGTCGATCACCTTCGCGCCCAGCTCGCGCAGCATCGCGGCCACGACCGACTTCCCCGCTCCCATCGGACCGGTGAGGCCGATGACGCGCGGCTTCACTCCTTCGGCTCGCTCGCGCGCGCCCACTCGTCGTACAGCTCGCGCAGCGAGCGCTCGAGCGCGGCGTGCTCCTCGCCGATGCGGCGTGTCTCGAGGTAGTTCCCGCTCTGCGCGATCTCGGCGACCTTCTCCGTCAGCTGGCGGAGCTGTAGCTCCATCGCTTCGATCCGCGCTTCGAGTGCGCGCAGGCCTTCGACTCGTCTGACCGCCGACGCCCTCGTGCCGCCTCGCGTGGGCGGGCGGGTCCTGCCGCGGCTCTGGGGCTTCGCTGGCTCGACACGGCTCCGAGCCCGCTCCGTGTCGTCCCCTCCTTTGCCGCTGGGAGCCGACTCTCGCTCGCGAATGCCCCTGTTCGCCGCGTCACCCGCCCGCTCAGCGTCCGTCGCGAATTCGACGACCGGCGCCTCGGCGCCCTGTGCTCGAAGCCGCTGATAGGCGCTCCAGCTCCCTTCGAAGCGACGGAGAAGGCCGCCGGAGATCAGCCACAGCTCTGAAGCAAGCTTGTCGATGAAGTAGCGGTCATGGCTCACGAACAAAAGGGTGCCCGCGAAATCGGTCAATACAGCCTCTAGCTGCTCGCGGGCGGCGAGATCGAGATGGTTCGTGGGTTCGTCGAGAACGAGGAGATTCGCGTTGCGCACAGAGAGGCGCGCAAGCGCAAGTCGTGCGCGCTCGCCCCCGGACAACACGCCGACGCTGCGCGCGACCTCTTCACCGCGGAACAGGAATCGCGCGAGCAGGTCGCGGGCCTCCTGGTCGGCGAATCCGCTGGTGCGCTGCATCGCCTCGAGCACCGTCTCGTCGCCTGTGAGCTCCGCCTGCGCCTGCTCGAGATAGGCGACGCGTGCCGTTGGGGCCGAGGAGACATAGCCCTCGAGCGCCGGCAGATCGCCGACGAGGGTGCGCACGAGCGTCGTCTTGCCGGCGCCGTTCGGACCGACGACGGCGACGCGCGCGTCACGCGCGATCCGAAGCGGCCCTGTCCTGACGACGGGCTGGGCGTATCCGACGGCGAGCGACGTGGTCTCGAGCACCGTCTCGCTCCCGAGATCAGCGGCCTCGAGGCCCCAGCTGTGCTTGGTGGACCGCGTCGGCGCCTCGATGCGCTCGACGCGTGCCAGCTTCTTCCCGCGTCCGCGCGCTTCCTTCGAGCGCTGTCCCGCGCCGTACCGGCGGATGAAGTCCTCGGTCCGAGCGATCTCCTCCGCCTGGCGGTCGGCGGCGCGCGCCTGCGCCATCTCGCGGTCCGCGCGCTGCCGCGCGTAATGGGAGTAGCCGCCGCGATATTCGACGACAGTGCGGTCCTCGATCGAGAGCGTCCGGGAGGTCACATCATCGAGGAACCAGCGGTCATGACTGGAGACAAGGGCCGTGAGATCTTGCTCGACCAGGAATCGCTCGAGCCATTCGAGCGCCGCGATGTCCAGATGGTTCGTCGGCTCGTCGAGCAGCAGCACGTCCGGGTCGTCGAGCAGCAGACGCGCGAGCCCGAGCCGCGTGCGCTCGCCGCCAGACAGCGTCGCGACGGGCCGGTCGCCGAGCCCCCCGAGACCGAGACCGCCGAGCACGCGGCGCACCGTCGCTTCGAAGTCGTAGCCGCCGGCGTGCTCGAAGTGATGTTGCGCGTCGGCGTACCGCTCGAGCGTCTCCGGGTCACCGGTGGCGATGCTGGTCTCCAGATCACGCAGCTGGGCTTCGAGCTCGCGGAGGTGCGCGCCCGCCCCGTGCGCGTACTCGAGGACCGTGCCGGCGGAGTCGTCGAGCATCTCCTGACGCAACATGCCGACGCGCGTGCCGCGCGCGTACGCGACCGCGCCCGCGTCGGGCTCGTCCATCCGCGCCGCGATGCGCAGGAGTGACGTCTTGCCCGTGCCGTTCGGGCCGACGAGGCCGACGCGGTCGCCGTGGGCGATCCGGAACGAGACGTCCTTTAGGACCTCGCGGTCGCCGTACCAACGCGCGACCGCCTGCACCGAGAGGATGCTCATCGCGTGGGAGGCGGCGGGTCCACACCCGGCCCCATGACGTGCCAATGCATGTGCGGCGTCACGCCTGGCGCGGCGGCATTTGCGCGGACGAAGAACCCAGCCTGATCGAGACCTAAGGAGCGCGCCGAGACTTGAACCGCCCGCAGCACCGATGCCAGTAGCTGTCCGTCGGTCGCTTCCTCCGAAAGTAAGGATGCGATGTGGGACTTCGGCACCACGACCACGTGGATCGGGGCTCCGGGATCGGGATGATGGAACGCGAGCACTCGCTCATCCTCGAACACGACCGACACTGGCAGCTTGCCGCTCAGCACATCCCCGCAATACCAATCGCGCTTCGTGCCGTCCGCGTGCCGATAGCGGCTACGGTCGAATGTCGTCATGACCGTGGCGCGCGCTGGCAGCGCGGGCAGTGGAACGTGCCGCGCCCGCCGACGACCGTGCGGACGATCGCGCGGCCGCAGCGCGGGCACGGCTGCCCCGCGCGGTCGTAGACCTTGAACTCCTGCTGCATGCGGCCCTCGGCGCCGCGCGCGTCCACGTAGTCTCGGCGCGACGCGCCGCCGAACCGGATCCCCTTGCGGAGCACGAAGCGGATCGCCTCACGCAGCCGCGCGACCTCGTCGGGCCGCATCGAGCCCGCCGAACGGAGCGGGTGGATGCGCGCGCACCACAGCGCCTCGATCGCGTAGATGTTCCCGATCCCGGCGATGCCCCGCTGGTCGAGCAGGAGCGGCTTGATCGCCGAGCGCGAGCGCAGCTGGAGGAAGTCGCCGAGCCAGCGCGTCGTGAAGCGCTTCGAAAGCGGCTCGATGCCGAGCGTGCGGTGCAGCGGCTGCCCCGGACCGCGCGGACCGTCGCCGTTCTCGAGGAGATCCGCGCGGTCGACGATCGCCATCCGGCCGAACTTGCGCGTGTCCGCGAAGCGGAGCACCGTGCCGTCGGCGAAGCGGATGACCGCGCGCGTGAACGCATCGTCGGGCGACCCGTCTTCGCGGAAGAGCAGCTTGCCGGTCATGCGCAGCGAGACGATGAGCGCCTCGTCGCCGTCGAGTTCGAGCACGACGAATTTCCCGCGCCGGCTCACTCCGGTGATCTCGCGTCCGGCCAGACGCGCCGCGAAGTGCGTCGCGGGCAGCGGCTCGGTCACGCGATGCCAGAGCGACTCGAACCGCGCGACCCGCCGTCCGACGACGAGGTCCTTCAGCTGCCGCGCGATGGTCTCGACCTCGGGGAGCTCAGGCATTAGCTGGCGCAGGGAGGGCGAGCCGCGTCATCTCGTCCCAGTTCGTCCCGGTGCGCACGTCGACGACGAGCGGCACGTCGAGCGGATACGCGGAACCCATCTCCTCCGACAGCACGCGCGCGACGGCATCGACCTCGGCGCGCGGGACCTCGGCCACGAGCTCGTCGTGCACCTGCAACAGGACCCGGGCGCGCAGCCCCTCCTCGGCGAGCCGGTCGTACACGCGCCGCATCGCGATCTTCATGATGTCGGCGGCCGTGCCCTGGATCGGCATGTTGATCGCCATACGCTCGGCCGCGCCGCGGATCGCGGAGTTCGGGCTCGTCATGTCGGCGATGTAGCGGCGGCGACCGAGGAGCGTCTCGACATACCCCTGCTCCATGCAGAACGCCTTCGTCTCGATCACGTATCGGCGCACCAGCGCGTAGCGCTTGAAGTATTCGTCGATGAACCGCTGCGCCTCGTCGCGCGCCATGCCCATCCGCCACGCGAGGCCGAAGTCGCTCATGCCGTAGACGATCCCGAAGTTGAGCATCTTCGCGACGTCGCGCTGCTCCTTCGTCACCGCGTCCTCCGCCACGCTGAAGCCGGCCGCGGCGGTGCGGCGGTGGACGTCCGCTCCGTCGTGGAACGCCTCTCTGAGCGCCGGGTCGCCGGACATGTGCGCGAGCACGCGCAGCTCGATCTGCGAATAGTCCGCGGCCACGAGGACGAGATCCGCGGCCCCGGAGACGAACGCGCGGCGGATGCGCCGTCCGAGCGGCGTGCGGATGGGGATGTTCTGCAGGTTCGGGTTCTTGCTCGAGAGCCGGCCGGTGGCGGCGACGGCCTGATCGAACGTGGTGTGCACCCGATGCGTCTGCGGATCGACGAGACCGCCGAGGCTCTCGGCGTACGTCGAGCGGAGCTTCTCGACCTCGCGGTACTCGAGGATCTTGTCGATCACCGGGTGCACGCCCCGAAGCTCCTCGAGCACCGCCGCGTCGGTCGAGAAACCGGTCGCCGTGCGGCGGCCGCGCGGGAGCTTGAGCTCCTCGAACAGCAGTGTCGCGAGCTGCTTGGGGGAGTTGATCGGGAACTCGTGCCCCACGGCGCCGTACGCGTCGGTCTCGATACGGCGCACCTCGCGCGCGAACTCCTCACCGAGCGAGCGCAGGTACGCGGTGTCGACCGCGATCCCCGCCTCCTCCATCTCCACGAGCACGTCGACGAGCGGCAGCTCCACGTTCGTGAAGAGCTTGCGCATTCCGAGCTGGTCGAGGTCATCCTCGAACAGCGCGCCCAGACGCGCGGCCGCGACCGCGCCGGCTCCCGCGCGCGCGAGGCGCTCCTCGGGCGTCGGCGCGCGGTTCGGATCCTTGCGATCCGGCACGGGCAGCACCGGGACCTCGAGCTTGAGCCGCTCGGCCGACAGATCCTCGAGCGTGTGATAGCGGCGGCTCGCGTTCACCAGGTACGACGCCAGCATCGTGTCCATCGTCACGCCGCGCAGCTCGGCGCCGGCCCGGCGGAGCGCGCGACGCGCCGTCTTGGCGTCGTGCGCCGTCTTCGGAACGAGCGCGTCGGCGAGCACCGCTGCGATCGGCGCGGGAATGCTGGACGCGGTCGGCAGGTACCAGGCCGCGTCGTCGACCGCGAGACCGACGCCGACGAGCGTGGGGTGCCGCGCGACTTCGATATCCGCGTGCACCGCGAACCGGCCCGCCGCCCGCAGACGCTTCGCGACCTCGGCCGCGCTCGTGCTGTCGATCAGCGTCGTCTCCACCGGCGGCGCGACCGCGGCGGCGGTCTCGAGCCCCAGCGCGAGCTGCCCGGGCCGCGCCGGCGCGGGCGTCGCCGGCGCGAGGTTGCCATCCGCCGGCGGCAGCCGCGGGATGAGGCTGCGGAACTCGAGATCGCGGAAGAGATCGAGCACCGCGGCGCGGTCATAGCCGCGCCAGCGCGTCTTCTCGACGTCGAGGCTCACCGGGAGCTCGGTGACGATCGTCGCCATCTCGCGGCTCTTGAACACCTGCTCCTTATGGGCGGCGAGCGATTCCTTGAGCTTCGGCGTGTACCCGGAGAGATCCGCGTAGACGCCCTCCAGGTTGCCGTGCTCGGCGACCAGCTTCGCCGCGGTCTTGTCGCCGACACCCGGGACGCCTGGAATGTTGTCGGTCGCGTCGCCCTTGAGCGCTTTGAAGTCGACCATCTGATCGGGGCGCAGCCCGTAGCGCGCGGCGATCTGCGCCTCGTCGTACACGACGGTGTTCTGGAAGCCCATTCGAGTCGTGAAGAGCTTGATGTTCGGCGTCACGAGCTGGAGCGGATCGAGGTCGCCCGACACGATGATCGTCTCGAGGCCGGCCTTCTCCGCCTGCCGGGCGAGCGCGCCGATGACGTCGTCGGCCTCGTACCCGGGCAGCGCGTAGATGGGGACGCCGAATCGTTCGAGGATCTCCTTGCAGCGCTCCATCTGCGGCCGCAGCTCGTCGGGCATGGGCTTGCGCGTCGCCTTGTACGTCGCGTCGCGCTCGTGTCTGAAGGTCTTGCCCGGCAAGTCAAACGCCGCGGCGATGTGCTGCGGCTTGATCTCCTCGATGGCCTTCAGGAAGATCGACGCGAAGCCGAACGTCGCGTTCGAGAGCTCGCCCTTGGTCGTCGTGAGCGGCGGAATGGCGAAGAAACCCCGATAGATGAGGGAGTTGGAGTCGACGAGAACGAGACGTTCGGTCACCTGTTGAGCATAGGGACGCGGTGTGCCTCAGGCGAGCGAACGGATCCTTCGATGCAGAACGATCGCGAGCGCGCCCGTGATCGCGGCGAGGCCGAGCCAGACCCACGGACTCGGCAGCGTGCTGCGCGGCTCGTTCGCCGAGGTGGCGCGCGCTGCGTCGAGTGGACCCGCGGGTGACGCGCTCGGAGCGGCGGGCGTCGCGCTCGGAGCGGCCGAGGCGGCCTGCCCCGCCTTCGCGGCGTCGGAGGCGACGTTCTCACGTGCCGGCGCCGGCGCGGAGGTTGGCGCGACCGCGAACGCCGACGGCGGGGTTGGTGCGGCCCCGCGGCCAACTTGCGCCGCCGGGGCCGCCGCGCTCGTGGCGGTCGTGGGCGCGTTCGCGACGATCACGCTCGCGACGAAGAAGAACGCCGAGACGCCGCTCGCGATCGAGGCGAGCGTCCGCATGGGCGCGAGCCAGCGGGGCGGCGCGAGGCGCGGCACGAGTCGGCGCGCGGGGACGGGGTCGGGCAGCGCCCGGACCAGCGCGGCGACCGCGCGCAGATCGGCAACGCGGGCCTGGCAGGCCACGCAGCCGTGGACATGCGCTTCCACCGCGGCCTGCTCGGCCGCCGGAAGCGCGCGATCCACGTACGCGGACAGATCGGCGTGCGGATGCTGGAGCGTGCTCATCGACCTCCTACCTGTCTGACGACGGGGGCCGCCCGGAGTTCCATCATCCCGCCGACCCCTTCCAGCCGCGGGCGACGAGCACGTTCCGGACGCCCACGCGGGCCCGATGGATACGCGACTTGACCGTTCCGATCTCGACCGCCGTGATGACCGCGATCTCCTCGTACGCGAAGCCTTCGATGTCGCGGAGCAGCAGCGCGGTCCGTTGCTCGGCCGGCAGCGACCCGAGCGCCGCTTCGACGACGGCGAGCGCTTCGCGGTCGGCGGCGAGCTGCGTCAGGTCGGGACCAGGCGAGGCGGGCTCGGCCCACGAGACATCCTCGTCGTCCTGGCTTGGTGGCTCCAGCGGCAGCTCCGGCCGGCGCTTCCGGGTCCGCAGCAGATCGAGCGCGCGGTTCGTGGCGATGCGGAACAGCCAGGCGCGGAACGACGTGCCTTCGAATGACGCGATCGAGCGCCACGCGGAGAGGAAGGCGTCCTGTACGACGTCCTCCGCGTCTGTGGTCGTTCCGACGATGCGGAACGCATGGCGATAAAGCGCTCGCTCCTCTCGTCGGGCCAGGTCCTCGAACGCGCGCGCGTCGCCCGTACGCGCGCGCTCAATGAGCATGTCTGGATCGCTGGTCAACGGGCCAACACCGTATACATCAGGTAAATTGCGTCGGATCCATGGCTGAGAACGAAGATCGGACGAAGCTCGTCGTGATCGGCGAGGACGACGAGCCGATCGCCGCGCTCCTCCGGGACGCGATCAGCGACGATGTCGGTTACCAAACCGTCGTCGTCTCAGACGGCGGTGTGGTCCTCGAGACCGTGCGGCAGGTGCACGTCGACCTTCTCATCCTCGACGTAATGATGCCCGGACTGAACGGGCTCGAGGTGTACGACCGCGTCCGGGCCGACGGGGCCAACGATCACGTGCCGGTCCTCTTCGTGAGCGCGGCCTCGGCCCGGTTCGAGAGCCAGTTCAAGCAGCGCGGGATCACGAACGTGACCACCAAACCCTTCGACATCAATGACCTCCTCGACAAAGTGAAGCAGCTCTGCGAGGGCTGACCCGCCGCTCCGCATCGCGCTTCGCAGAGCTCGCCCGCGTCGCCACCGAGATCGCCGTGACGGTCGGCGACGCGATCGTGCAGACCGACATCGACATCGTCACGCGCAAGAGAGGGCGAGCAAACTTCGCGACCTCGGCGGATCATGCCGCGGAGCGCGCGATCCTGAAGGGCCTCGCGGCGCACGACAAGACGATCCCGGTGCTGACCGAGGAGAGTCCCAGGGCCGAGCTGCGCAATGCCGACCGCCTGTGGGTGGTCGACCCCATCGACGGCACGCTGAACTTCAGCCGCGGCATCCCTTTCTACTGCGTCGTCATCGCGTACGTCGAAGACGGCCGGGCCCGCGCGGCCGCGATCCGCGCGCCGCGCACGAACGAGACGTTCGTGGCCTGGGAGGGCGGCGGAGCCACCGGCAACGGTTCGCCGCTGCACGTCTCGAAGGTGCGCAGGCTCGGCGACGCGCTCGCGGTGGCGAGCCTTTCGTATCGCGCGATGCGCGGTGCGCGCCCGCCGATGGCACGCCTGGCCGCGGCCTGCGGCGGGATGCGCGACGTCGGATCCGCGGCGCTCGGGATGGCCTACGTCGCGGATGGCCGGTTCGACATCTTCGCGCACCAGTTCCTCTCGCCATGGGATGTCGCCGCGCCCGCGCTGGTGGCGCGCGAAGCGGGCGCACGCGTCCTCTCGCTGAAGACCGGCGAGGATGCGGCGTGGCACGAGCCCGCGGTGGTGATCGCGAATCCAACGCTCGCTCGGGAGGCGATGAAGCTGCTACGCCGACCGTAGAATCGATGCATACGCCGGAGTGGCGAAATGGCAGCACGCGAGGGACTCAAAATCCCTTGGGCTTAACGCCCGTGAGGGTTCGACTCCCTCCTCCGGCACAGGAGATTAGGAAGCCGTGGCACTACTCGATTCCAGAACCCGCGCCCGCCTGCCGGACAGCGCGTTCGCGTATGTCGACTCCAAAGGCGGCAGGCGCCTGCCGATCTATCGCGGGTTGTCGTGTTGCTAACCGCGCTACCGCGACCCCTCGCATTCCCCCGGTGGGCTGACCGCGTGATCGTCATCGGCTCGGAGTCCCTCGCATGAGCCTCGGCGAGGTCTTCGCTGACGACGCGGTCGCTCGCGCGTATCGATCCCGTCCGCCGTATCCGGAGGCTGTATTCGAGCTGCTCCGTCGCCGCCTCGCCCCGCCACGAAGCGTGCTCGACGCCGGCGCGGGGACCGGAGCGCTCGCCCGCGGGATGACCGCGTTCGCCGAGCGGGTCGACGCGGTCGAGCCGTCGGTGGCGATGATCGAGGAGGGCCGCCACCTGCCCGGCGGCTCCGACCGACGCATCCGCTGGATCGCTGGGTGCGCTGAAAACGCGCCGCTCGATCCGCCCTACGGCCTGATCACCTGCGGCGCCAGCCTGCACTGGATGGACCCAGCGCTCGTGCTGCCGCGCTTCCGTGAGGCGCTCGCCCCCGGCGCACGCCTTGCCATCGTCGACAACGAGAACGTCCATGGTCCGTACCGCCAGGAGGTCTGGGCGATCACCGACCGCTACGCTGCGGTCGCTCGGCACCCGGAGACACCTGACGCCATCGCGGCCGTGCGCGCGTCAGGGCTCTTCACGATCGAAGGCGAGGAGCGCACCGAGCCCATGCCCTTCGAGCAGTCGGTGGACGAGTACATCGAGTTCCTCCACAGCACGAGCGTCCTCACGCGCGCTCAGCTCGGCGAGCGCGCGGCGGCGTTCGGTGACGAGGTGCGAGCGGTGTTCGCACGGCATGGCCTCGAGCGCATGCGCTACGGGGTGGTTAGTAGCGTCACCTGGGCTGCGGCGCGGTAGTCGCGAGACCTTCCTGAGAAATGGCTCCTGTTTGCTCTCCCGTGGGCCCAGCCACAGTTTCGTGAGCAACACGACAACCCGCGATAGCTGCCGATCCACGACGCACCGCATGTGCGCAACGCGCTGGCGCGCTTCGATCAGGTGTCGTTCGAGGATGACGCGGCGCGCGAACGGGCGCGCCAGAAGCTGCTCCGTGCGGCGAAGAAGTACGGGATCGTACCGATCGGATTCTTCGACGGACAGCTCCGCAAGGAGCGGATCCAGACCGAGCGACGTGTGCGGGCGAGTGACGTCTCTAGCCTACCCCGCGGCACCGTGACGTTCCTGCTCACGGATATCGAAGGGCCCACGCATCTCGTCCGGCATCTCGGCGACGGCTACGCCGCAGTGCTTCGGGAGGTGCGAACGATCATTCGCGGGGGCGTCCAGCGCGCCTGTGGCCATGAGGTAGATGCACGTGGCGATGAGTTCTTCGCCGTGTTCCGACGCACCACCCATGCCCTCGATGCGGCGATCGCGATACAGCGATCGCTCCGAGAGCGGCAATGGCCGTCGGGCGCGGACGTCTGCGTTCGCATCGGCGTCCACAGCGGCCGCCCGACGCTGACCGAGACCGGCTACGTGGGTATCGCGGTGCACGCGGCCGCTCGCGTCTGCTCGGCCGGACACGGAGGACAGATCCTGCTGTCGTCGGCCGCGCACGACGCGCTTGACGGCAGTCGCAATGCGGCCATCACCTATCGACATCTGGGTAGCTATTCGCTCGCCGGGCTACCGGAGCCCATGTCCCTGTTCCAGGTCCGGACGGCCGACCTGCGCTCTCGATTCCCCGCGCTGCGTATCGCGGCCGCTGAGAACGCGCTACAGCGGTAGACGCACCCGCACCGTCGTTCCGCGATCCTCGCCGGGACTCTCCAGCTTCAGCGAACCGCCGTGGCCTTCGGCGACGAGCTTCGCGACGTGCAGGCCCACGCCCATGCCCGCGAATGTCGCGGCCTTCCCGCTGCCGCGCGTGAACGCGTCGCCCAGGCGCGCGAGGTCGTCGGCGGGGATGCCGATCCCCTGGTCGCGGATGACGATCTCGGCGACGCCGTCCAGCTTGTCCAGATACACCCCGACCTCGCCGCCGCGAGGCGAGTACTTCACCGCGTTACCGACGAGATTCATGAGGAGCTGATCCAGCCGCGCCTGGTCGGCGGTGACCTCCAGCGACGGCGGCGCATCGACGGTGAAGCGATGCCGCCCCTCTTCACGGGTCGCGACCACGTAGCGTCCGACGACTTCGCGGACGATCGCCGCCAGATCCGTCGCACGCCGCTCGAGCCGCAGGCTGCCGCGTGACGCGCGCGACACGGAGAGCAGATCGTTCACCAGCCCATTCATGCGATCGACCTGACGTTCGATCGACTCGAGATTCTTCTGGAGGCCGTCGAGGTCGAGCTGCTGGCCACGGTCGCGCGACCGCTTGAGCCGCGAGATCTGCAGCTGCGCAAGCGCCTTCAGCGGCGTGAGCGGCGTTCGAAGCTCGTGGGACACGATCGAGAGGAAGTCCTCGCGTTCCCGCTCGAGCCGCCCAAGCTCGTCGAAGAGTCGCGCGTTCGAGATCGCCACGCCGGCCTGCGAACCGAGGATGTGCGCGAGCTCACGGTCGAGCTCGTCGAACTCGCGGTCGGGATCGCGGCTGTAGGTGTGGAGCGCGCCGATCAGCTCCGTGCCCTGCCAGATGCCGACACCCAGGACCCGCACCAGACCTTCCTGGCGGATCAGCTCGGGATCGCCGAGCGGGGCGTGCGTCAGATCGCGTATGTCGTCGGGCTGCTGGGCTCGATACCGAGCCGCGGCGCGATCGAAGGGAATGCGCTGTTTCGCGGCATAGTCGTCGGAAAGACCCAAGGACCTCTCGATGCGAAGCGCGTACTCGCCCTTGTCGACGAGCATGAGCGAGGCGGCGTCCGCTCCCTCCAGCGACCTCGCCGCGGCGACGATCGCGTCGTACAACCGCTCGAGCTCGAGCGTACCGAGCATCTCGAGGCTGACGTCATGGACCTTGCGGAGTCGCTCGCGGATATCCAGAAGAAGAGGGTATCCCTCAGCGGGGCAGCACGACCTCCACGACGTCGCCTCCGACCTCGTTCGCGACGGCCTCGGCGAGCGCGCGCGAGGGCATCGCCCGGAAGGAGGTCGGGACCCGCCGGATCCCGCCGTTCGCGCGCGGCAGCTCAAGCACCACGACGGACAGACCGACGTGCTCGGCGAGCACTTGCTGGATGCGCTGGAAGATCGCGATCGACCGTTCGTAATCGAGCGCTTCACGGAACCGGATCACCAGCTCGGGAGCCGGAGACGTTTCCGGCGCCGGCGGTCGAGCCGGCGGGGACACGGTCGGACGGGACCCGCCGTTCGTGGTCGGACCGGAGCCGCCGTTCGTGGCCGGTCCGTTCGCGGGGCGAACGAACTTGGCACGCTTCGCGTACGACGCGCGCCGCTCGTCCGCGACGCGCTTGATCTCGCGGATGCCGGCGTCGTCGAACCGAACGGCGTGCTCGCAGAGGAGCTTGGGCGCCTCGTCGCGCTGCTCGACGCGCGCGAGCAGCAGGAGGATCTCGTCGGTCCCCCACAGCTGCGCGGTCGCCTCGTAGGTCCGCGGGAAGACCGTGACCTCGACCGAGCCGGTGAGGTCCTCGACCTGCGCGAACATCATCAGCTTCTTCTCTTTGGTGATGTGCTTTCGCGCGCTCGTGACGACGCAGGCGACCGTGACGAGATCCTCCCCCGCCTCCTTCAGCTCCGCCAGGTACGCGGTCACGACGTCGCCCATCCGCTCGGTCAGCTGCTGGAGCGGGTGCTCGGACAGGTAGATGCCCAGCAGCTCCTTCTCCCATCCGAGCAAGTCTTTGCGCGGAGCCTCTGGGCCGGTCGGGACCGCGCTCGTCACCAGCTCGCCCGTCATGCCGAAGCTCTCGAAGAGCCCGACCTGTCCGCTCTCCCGATCGCGCTGCTCGCGCTGCGCGGTGCCGAGCACGTCGTCGAGGCGGTTGAGCTGGCCCTGTCGCGAGCCGAACGCGTCGAGCGCGCCGCACTTGATCAGCGACTCGAGCACGCGCTTGTTGCAGCGCTGCAGGTCGATGCGCCCGCAGAAGTCGTCGAGCGAGCGGAATGGGCCGCCGGTCTTGCGGACCTCGACGATGCCCTCGACCGCGCCCGCGCCGACGTTCTTGACCGCGCCGAGCCCGAAGCGGATGCCCTTCGGCGTGACCGCGAAGCCGAGCGCGGATTCGTTCACGTCCGGCGGGAGCACCGCGATACCCATGCGCCGGCATTCCGCCACCGCGATCGCGACCCTCTCGGAGTCGCCCATCGACGCGGATAGCACCGCCGTCATGTACTCGAGCGTGTAGTTCGCCTTCAGGTATGCGGTGTGATAGGCGATGATCCCGTAGATCGCGGCATGCGCCCGGTTGAAGCCGTAGCGCGCGAACGGCTCGAAGTCCTTCCACACCTGCTCGACGACATCGGCGTGCACGCCGTTGCGGATGCAGCCCTCGACGAACTTCATCTTCTGCGCGTCGAGCTTCTCGCGGATCTTCTTCCGGATCGTGAAGCAGAGGACGTCGGCCTCCGCCAGCGTGAAGCCGGCGAGCGCCTGCGTCACCGCCATCACGTCCTCCTGATAGACCATCACGCCGTAGGTCGAGTGGAGCACCGGCTCGAGCGCGGGGTGGGCGTACGTGACCGGCTCCTGCCCGTGCTTGCGCCGGATGTACGAGGGGATGTAGTCCATCGGCCCGGGGCGGAAGAGCGCGACCATCGCCATGACATCCTCGACGCGGTCGGGCTTCAGGTCTCGCACGTAGCGCCGCATGCCCGCCGACTCGAGCTGGAACATGCCCGTCGTCTCACCCGTCGCCAGGAGCGCGAACGTCTTCTTGTCGTCGAGCGGGATCTTGTCGCGGTCGATCTCGATCCCGCGTGTCTCGCGGATGAGGCGCAGCGCGTCGTCGAGGATCGTGAGATTCGCCAGGCCGAGGAAGTCGAACTTCAACACGCCGAGCTTGTCGAGCGACTTGTCCTCGTACTGCGTCTGGATCGCCTCGGCCTTGCCCTTCGAGCGCTCGAGCGGCACGAGAGCGGTGAGCGGGTCGCGCGTGATGAGGACGCCCGCGGCGTGCGTGCCGGTCGAGCGGACCAGGCCCTCGACCTTCTCGGCGAGATCGAGCAGGCGCTGCACGTCGGGCTGCTGCTCGAGCTGCTGGAGCTCGTAGACCATCCGGCGCGCTTCGGTGAGGTCGACGCCGAACGGGATCGTCTTCGCGACGCGGTCCGCCTCGCCGTACGGCATGCCCAGGACGCGCGCGACGTCGCGGACCGCGGCGCGCGCGAGCATGGTGTTGAACGTCCCGATCTGGGCGACGCGCTCGCTCCCGTACTTGTTCGTCACGTACGCGATGACCTCGTCGCGGCGGTTGTCCATGAAGTCGACGTCGATATCCGGCGGGGTGTATCGCTCGAGGTTGAGGAAGCGGTCGAAAATGAGGCCGTACCTGAGCGGGTCGATGTCGGTGAGTCCGATCGCGTAGTTCACGACCGACCCCCCGGCCGAGCCGCGCACCGCGGTGAGGATGCCCTGCTCGTGCGCGTACCGGATGAAGTCCTGGACGATGAGGATGTAGCCCGAGTATCCGGCCTTCCCGATCACGTTCAGCTCGTGGTCGATGCGCGTGCGCAGCTCCGGCGTGATCCCCCCGTACCTGGCGGTCACGCCGGCTTCCGCGAGCTTGCGCAGGTGCGCTTCGGGCGTCAGTCCGCCGGGCACCTCGAAGTGCGGCATCTTCAGCTCGCCCAGCGGTAGGCGGATGTCGACCATGTCGGCGATGCGGAGCGTGTTCTCGAGCGCCTCGCGGTCATTCGGGAAGAGCTCGGCCATCTGCTCGGCCGTCTTCAGATAGAGCTCGGGGTTGTCGATCATCTTGAGACGATCCTGCGTGTCGATCGTCTTCCCCTGCTGGATGCAGACCATCACGTCCTGCGCCTCGGCGTCCTCCGCGTGGACGTAGTGGATGTCGTTCGTGACGACGAGCGGGATGCCCGTGAGCCGCGCGACTTCGCGCACGCCCTCCAGCACCTTCTCTTGTTCGGCGACCCCGTGCGACATCAGCTCGAGGAAGTAGTTGCCCTTGCCGAAGATCTCCTCGTGCTCGCGCGCGACGGCGCAGGCCGCGTCGATGCCCTCGTCCTGGATCGCGCGCGCGAGCTCGCCCTGGAGGCAGGCGGAGAGCGCGATGAGCCCCTTGGAGCGCTGGCGCAGGATCTCCTTGTCCATGCGCGGGCGGTAGTACATGCCCTCGAGGTGCGCCGCGGTGACGAGCTGGACGAGGTTCTGGTAGCCGGTGAAGTCCTTCGCGAGGAGCACGAGGTGGAACGGCTTGCCATGGCCCTCGACGCGCGGATCGCGGTCGAAACGGCTGTTGCGGGCGACGTACGTCTCCACGCCGATGATCGGCTTTACGCCCGCCTGGTTGGCCGCCACGTAGAAGTCGATCGCGCCGTACAGCGCGCCGTGGTCGGTGAGCGCGATCGCGGGCATCTCCAGCTCCTTCGCGCGCGCGACCAGGTCGGAGACGCGCGACAGCCCATCGAGCAGGCTGTACTCGCTGTGCGTGTGGAGATGGACGAACTGTCCCGTGATCGAGCCTCTTCAGCGCCGCTCGTGGAGCCCGGCGGCTAGGTGAAGTCTACCTGTGCGTAGGCTCAGCGACCCGAACGCGTGATGTTGACGACCAGCCCGCGGTGGTCGGATGCGAAAGGCGCCTGGGTCACGTGCGCCTGCGCGCCGACGACGCCGATGCCCCACACGTAGTCGATGCGCTTCCCCGGTTCCTCGCCCGTCGTCGTCGGACCGGCGGACTGGGCGAGATCGAGGAAGCCCTCCTGATCGAGGAGGCGGATCTCGATGTCGCCGGGCTGGCCGTTCAGGTCTCCGGCAACGATCGCGGGCGTGTGATTCGGGCTCTCGTTGTTCCACTCCCGCAGGATCGTGCGCATCTGCTCCTGACGCACGATCGATGAGTCAGCGATGTCGTCGAGGTGCGTGACGATCACGAGTACGCCGCCGGTCCGCACGAAGAGCGCGCCCCGCTGCTGATGCTTGAGCGTCTCAGGCGGCGCGAAGGCAACGCGTTTCGTGACCTCCAGCGGGAAGCGCGAGAGCACCGCGTTGCCGTAGAGATCGCCGATGTTCGGCTGGAAAACGTACCGCATCCCCAGCCGCTCCGCGAGCACCGAGAGCGCGTCGTGCTGCTCGTCGATCATCCAACCGCGCACGACCTCCTGGAGGACGAGGACGTCCGGACGCTCGCGGTCGATCGTATCGACGATCGCGTCGAGCGACGGGATCTCACCGACGTCGAAGCCCTGGTGGATGTTGTACGTCATGAAGCGGAACGTGACGCGGTCCGGCTCCGGATCGGGCGGGACCGGCGTCGCGACGAAGGCGACCAGCGTCGTCGCGATCACGAGGGCGGATACCGCGACCGCGACAGCGCGACCGATCCGCACGGCGGACCTCGGCGCGACGAGCGTCGCGAGCGCGACGATCGCCGTCGCCGTCCACACCGCCGGCAGGTACGCCCAGAGCGCGTAAAAGCCGAACGCGGTCCCGACGAACAGGAGCCAGCCGAGCGACAGCGCGAGCACGACACCAGCCGCGGAGCGCGCGGGATGGAGCGGCGCCCCGAGCATCGCCGTGGCGCAGAGCACCGCACCCGCCGCGAGCACGAAGCCGCCGACGAGCGCGACGAAGGGAAGGTGCGACCACAGCAGGGCCGCACCGATGGCGAGCGTCCCGGCGGCGACGAACCGGCTCACTGCCACCCGCGTTAGTCCGAGCACGCCCGCGGCGAGCCCGAGGCCGAGCACGAGCTGTCCGATCTGCGTCGCGCGCGCCTGCTCGGGGCCCAGACCGAGCCCGGCCGCGAGCGCGACCTGCGCGCCGTTGGTCGCGCCGGTCTCGGCCACGAGAATGAGCGACGGCACCGCCGCGAGCGCGAGCGCGCCGCCGAGCCCGGGGCCCATCCACTGCCGCTCGCCGCCGAGCGACGCCAGGCCCGCCGCGCCGAAGACGAGGACGGCGACGAGGGCGATGCCCGTCGCCACCGGCCACGAGAGATCCACGACGGCTTCGGTGCGGAAGGCCGCGCGCAGCGCGAGGTCCGCGACGAACGCGAGCGGGAGAGCGCGGGCCAGCGGCGAGGTCACCTCGCCGCGCCGCGACGCGTGCAGGATGGCGAGCCACCACATCCCGCCGGCGAGCGAGACGACCGAGAGCGCGAGGTCGGTCCAGTTGTTGCGTGACGCGGTGAGGAGGAATGTCGCGAGACCGAAGACCGCGCCGCTCATGCCCAGCCCGCGGCGCGGGCCGAGCGCGCCGGCGACGATGACGCCGAGGAATGACGTGGCGAAGACGGCGACCACCATGATGCCGAGCGTCTGGGTCGGCGCGCCGTAGAAGGTCTGCTGGAAGGTCGAGCTGAAGGTCCGCAGGTCGGCGAAGAGGAAGAGCAGGCCGATGACCCCGAAGGTCACCTCGCCGATCACGCGCGGGAGTCTAGACGGAGAGGTTCCTCAGGCTTTAGCGCGCCGCGCGCCAGAGCTCGGCGAGCTCCTTGGCGGCACCCTCGACGTGCCCGCGGATGGTCTCGATCGCGCTGAACGTCGGGTCGTCGAGCATCGGTCCGAGCACGAGGGCGCCGGCCGGCTGGCCATCGACGATGAGCGGCAGCGTGACCGTGCGCCCGCCGTGCGCGAGCCGTTCCAGCTTCAGCGAGTCCTGCCAATCGAAGAGCGGCTGCGCGATCTCGTGGATCGTCGGCGCGGGGACGATGCGCGCCTCGCGCACGGCGCGCGCGATCGCGTTGTACCGCTCGTCGAGCGGCACCGCGAAGCGGCCCGCGCTGATGCCGAGCGCGTAGTCGAGCTCGCGCGCCACGTCCGAGCTGCTCACCAGCTCGCCGCGCAGCATGCCCGCCCCTGGATCGACGCCCATGAGGAACGCGGTGTCGAAGCCGGCGCCGGCGCAGCGCCGAAGCAGGTCGCCCAGCACGTCGTCCGCGGTGCGCTGCCGCGGCGCGGGCGCGCGAGGAGGGGCCGCGGCGACCGTCGGGAGGACGGCGGCCGCCGCGGCTTCCACCGGTGCAGGGACGTTCGAAGCCGGAGGCTGGAAGCGACCGGAGAGTCGCACCTGGCCGAAGCGCGAAGACGCGACCTCGACCACCGCCGCGACCAGACGCAGCTCGTGATCGGAGAAGCCCTCGGGACGGAAGGTCTGCAGCGTGACGACGCCGAAGACCTCGCCCGCGCCGATCATCGGGATCTGCAGCACGATGACCTCGCGACGACGCACCTCCGTGGCATCGCGCATCGTGAGATCGCGCGCGAAGACGTGCCAGCGGCGATCGTGCCGCGACGCGTAGCAGGTGGGGCCGTCGTCGACGGTCTGGCGCCCCAGCTCGGTCGAGTCGCGCTCCGGACCGACGACCTTGTAGCGGTACGCGACCTCCGGCAGCGCGAGATGGAAGAGCGAGACCGAGAACGCCGAGGCGTCGGTGATCGCGTTCATCGCGTCGCGGAGCACGCGCCCGAGCGAGCGGGCGTCGCCCGCGCCCTCGAGGTTCTTCTGGACCTCTTCGATGACGAGATCGACCGTGTCGTTGCGGCTGACCCGCGCGATACGCGGCGGCTCGTACTGCGTCGTCCGGATCGGCTCCGGCTCGGGCTCGCGTGCGATCTCGGGCTCGGGCTCCGGGACGACGGTGAGCTGCGGCATCGGCGCGAGCTCCGGTTCGGGTTCCGGCTCGGCGATCAGTGCCGGTTCTGGATCGGGCTGGCGGAACGCGACTCGCTCCGGCTCGGGCTGGCGGAGCGCAACGGGTTCCGGCTCCGGCTCGAGCGCAGGCTCGGCGACCAGTGTCGGCTCACGCTCCGCTTCGGGCTTCGACGCCGGCTGCGGCGCGACGAAGAACGACTGATGTTCGACCTGCGCGGTCTGCTGCTGCGGTGGTCCGAAGGACATGAGCGATTCGTTGGCGACGGCCGAGGCGATGAGCTCGCACGAAAGATCGAGCGCCTCGCGCGTCTGCTGCGAGAGGGGCTCGCGCGTGATTAGCGTGCCGAGCAGCACGCCCACCGTGTGGCCGTGCGAGACCAGGCGCGAGATGACGAGGCGCGGCGGGGCGCCCACCCACTCGGCCTGATACGGGACGGGCCAGTCGAGGGCGACGGCGCGGTTCGCGGGGAGTGCGTCGTCAGGTAGCTGCAACGTGGTGAGGCGTCGATCGTGGAGCCACGGCATGCGGCCGACCTCGGCGACGACCGCATCGTTGCCCGGCGGCTGGCGCACGACGGCCGCGCCCATGAGGTAGGGCACGCTGTTCAAGAGGATCCGCAGCGTCGCCTCGACGGGCGGCGAGATCGGGACGACGTTGAGCTGCGCCGGCCATGAGCCAGCTTCTTCGTTCGTCACTTGTCGAGCGAGTGCAGCCAAACCGAGGTGTCCTCCCACCCGCAGCGCGGAGCTGTCAACAGAGTTGTACGGGAGGTCACCGCCCGGATGCTCTCACCACCTGGGGGATTTCCGTCGCGGGGGAGTACCGAAGTACGGGACGGGGGATACGGTCAACGCGCGTCAGTGCGCGGAGGTCCCGCCGTCGACGAGGAGCGTCTGCCCGCTGATGAACCCGGCCGCCGGCGACGCGAAGAACACGACCGCGGGCGCGACGTCCTCCGGCGTGGCCAGGCGGCCGAGCGGCGTGCGCGCGACCTCCTCGTCGCGGAACGCCGGGTTCGCGCGCATGCGCTCGCGCGTGAGGTCGGTCTCCACCAGGCTCGGCCCGATCGCGTTCACGGTGATGCCGTGCGGCGCGAGCTCCAGCGCGAGCGAGCGCGTGAAGTTCACGACGCCAGCCTTCGCCGCGCTGTACGAGACGCGCTCACGCCGGCCGACGACGCCGTAGATCGAGGCGACGTTCACGATCCGGCCGCCATGTCCCGCGGCGACCATCCGTTTCGCCGCGGCCTGCGTGACGAAGACCAGTCCTTTCAGGTCCGTGTCCATCACCGTGTCCCACGAGTCCTCGTCGAGCGTCGCGAGATCCTGCGCGACGTTCGTTCCCGCGTTGTTCACGAGGATGTCGAGGCTTCCCCACTCGCGATCGAGCCGCTCGAAGCAGACGCGGATCGACGTCGTGTTGCGCACTTCCAGCAGGAGCGCGATCGAGCGCCGGCCATTCGCGCGGATCTCCGCCGCCACCGGCTCCGCGTCGTCGCCTTTGCGCGATGTGATAGCGACGTCGGCGCCGGCGTCGGCCAGCGCGTGCGCGATCGCGCGGCCGATGCCACGCGAGCCTCCGGTGACGAGCGCTCGCTTCCCGCTTAGGTCGAACGACGTAGTCACGTGTGCGAGGATACGGGCGATGGCGAAGGTCTCCCCGGTCGAAGTCCACATTCCCGACAGTGCCCGCGACACCAGCGCCATCGCCACGGAGCTCCTGACGCCGGAGGCGCTCGACTTCCTGGAGCGCCTCCACCGCGAGGTCGAGCCGACGCGGCAGGCGCTGCTCGACGCTCGCAAAGAGCGTTGGGAGAAGCTGCGCAACGGCGGCACGCTGACGTTCCTCGAGGAGACCGCCGATATTCGCGCGCAGGACTGGAAGGTCGCGGGCGTCCCGCCGGATCTGTACACGCGCAAGGTCGAGATCACCGGGCCGACCGACCGCAAGATGATCATCAACGCGCTCAACTCCGGCGCGTCGGTATACATGGCCGACTTCGAGGACGCGAACACGCCGACGTGGCGCAACATGATCGAGGGTCAGCGCAACCTCATCGACGCGATCGAGCGCACGATCGAGTTCCGCAACCCCGACGGCAAGGTTTACAAGCTGAACGACAAGACCGCGACGCTCCTCGTGCGCCCGCGTGGCTGGCACCTCAACGAGAAGCACCTCACGATCGACGGCATCCCGATCTCCGGCGCGCTCTTCGACTTCGGCCTCTACACGTTCCACAACGCCAAGCGGCTGCTCGACAAGGGCAGCGGCCCGTACTTCTACCTGCCGAAGCTCGAGAGCCACCGCGAGGCGCGCCTGTGGAACGAGATCTTCGACTGGACAGAGCAGGAGCTGAAGATCCCGCATGGGTCGATCAAAGCGACCGTGCTGGTTGAGGTCTTCACGCTCGCGTTCGAGATGGACGAGATCCTCTACGAGCTGCGCTCGCACTGCGGCGGGCTCAACGCCGGGCGCTGGGACTACATGTTCAGCGCGATCAAGAAGTTCGCGGGGCGACCCGAGTTCATCCTGCCCGACCGCGCGCAGGTCACGATGACCGTGCCGTTCATGCGCGCGTACACCGAGCTGCTGGTGCAGACGTGCCACAAGCGCGGCGCGTTCGCGCTCGGCGGTATGGCCGCGTACATCCCGAGCCGCCGCGATCCCGAGGTGAACGAGAAGGCGCTCGCGAAAGTGCGCGAGGACAAGGTGCGCGAGGCGAACGACGGGTTCGACGGAACGTGGGTCGCGCATCCCGATCTCGTCGAGACCGCGATGAAGGAATTCGATCGCGTGCTCGGCGACAGGCCGAACCAGCTCGGCAAGCAGCGGCCCGAGGTGAAGACGACCGAGGATCAGCTGCTCGATGTGAAGATCCCGGGCAGCACGATCACCGACGCGGGCCTGCGGACGAACGTGAGCGTGGGCATCCAGTACATCGCGTCGTGGCTGCGCGGGACCGGTGCCGCGGCGATCAACAACCTCATGGAGGACGCCGCGACCGCGGAGATCTCACGCTCGCAGATCTGGCAGTGGGTCCATCACGGCGTGTCGCTCGCGGAAGGCCCGACTGTGACGCGCGAGCTCGTGAAGAAGATCGAGCAGGAAGAGCTCGCGAAGGTCCGCAACACTGTCGGTGACGACTTCTACGCGAAGGGCGAGTACGAGAACGCGGCGAAGCTGTTCGAGGAAGTCGCGCTGTCAGAAAACATCGTGGAATTCCTCACGCTGCCGGGGTACGAGCGACTCGACTAGCTTCTTCTCTTCGATTGGCGGCTATGTCGTCGTGTTCCTCATATTCGTCCTGCGATTCACCGTCTTCCGGCATCGATCCACTTCGCCGGCTGGGCGCCGTGGTGGTGCGTCGGCGGCCAGTCCGATGTGCCGCTGGAACTTCTCGACGAGTACGACTCTGGGCGGCGGGGGTGACAGCGCTAAGGGAGTGGCGCGGATCCTTTAGTGAGGGCTCCCGCTCCATCACCGTATCCGTATCTGACGCCTTAGTGGCACTGCCACGTGAACCCCGCTGCATCAAAGCGTTGCTCTATTAGGTCATGCGGAGGCATTAGCCAATACAACGTACCGACATCGCCCCACATCATCTTCGCCTCATCGTCGTTGTCGATCTGCGCCAGCAAACGCCAACGCCCGGCTTCTTCGGCGAGTGCCGGACTGTCCCATTTGATCTTCCCGCCGAGTGCCAGCTGGGCAGCTTCATTCTCGACCGGTCCCTGAACGGGCGCTGCATAGCCGCCGACCTGATGCCTCGGACCCGATTCCAGCTCCCACAACTCCTGGTAGAACGCATCGCTATTAATCGGATGGTCCAGAAATTCCCGGTCTGTCTCACCCTGACGACGGAAGGCCTTGGTCAAGACGGGGTGCTCCCAGTTCGGATACGTAACGATGCTGTCCGCCGCCAGGTCGAGTTTGGGGTATGGCTCGAGCCCATTTGGGCACGCGCGCGGTACCGCGAGGGTCGACTCGGGTGTGTAGATCACCCGGCAGCCTTGCGCTGAAGATGGGTCCTCGTGAAGCACAAAGGTCTCGAAGTTGTTCGACTGGCCGTCGAAGTAGAAGAACGCCAGACGTCCATCTCGCGGGAGCACGATGTCGAGGCCGAGCGATTGAACAGCCTTGCAGTCGATCGACGCGATGAAAGAGAGTGGGCCTTGTCCCGACCACTCCGGCCACGGCGTTGTTTCAGGCAACGACGGTGTGCCGCCGAGCTGACCAACAATCGACTCCGTCGCCGATTGGACAGGCCGCAGCCTCGCAGCAGGTCGGAGCAATGTCATCCATCTTTCTGCGATGTCTTGCGGCAGACGCCTCCGCGGCAGATCTTCGACAGCATCACGGTTTTCCGTCAATCAGACGATCCTGTCGACCAGCAAACGATTGATCACGGTAGGATTCGCTTTGCCGCCCATTCGCTTCATGACCTGACCCACAAGCGCGCCGAGCGCGCGCTGATTGCCGGCCTTGTAATCCGCGACAGCCTTCGGGTTCTCGGCGACCACGGCATCTACGGCCGCCGCGATCGCCACCTCGTCGTTCACCTGCGCGAGGCCCTTCGACTTCAGGACGGCCCCGGGCTCGGCGCCGGTGCGCCACATCTCGGCGAAGACGTCTTTTGCCGCAGAGCCGGACACTTCGCCGGACTTCACCAGGTTGACGAGTGCGCCGAGCTGCGTCGCGTGCACCTTCGATGAGGCGACCGAGCCGCCATCCTCCTTTAGATAGCGCAACAGTTCTCCGGTCACCCAGTTCGCGACGGCCTTCGCCTCTCCGCCCGCGGCGCGGACGGCGGCCTCGTAGTAGTCCGCGAGCGCGCGATCGGCGACGAGGATGCGCGCGTCGTACTCGGAGAGCGCGTACTCCTTCACGAACCGCATGCGGCGGGCTGGCGGCAGCTCGGGGATCCCCGCACGCAGCCGCTCCACGTCCTCGCGCGTCGGCTCGAACGCCACGAGGTCTGGCTCCGGGAAGTAGCGATAGTCCTCGACGTCCTCCTTCGATCGCTGGAGGAACGTCGCGTGCCGGTCGGGACTCCAGCCGACGGTGATCTTTCCTTTGCGCGTGTGGATCTCGCCGCCGGCCTGCCAGTCCTCCCAGAGGCGCGCGGCCTCGTACGGCACCGCCTCCTCGAGCGCGCGCGTGCTGTTGAGGTTCTTGATCTCGCTCTGCGGCGGCCAGCGCGTCTCGCCGTTCTCTTGGAAGCGGATCGAGACGTTCACGTCGAAGCGGCCCGCACCCTCTTCGAAGCGCATCTCCGACACGCCCGCGAACACGACGACCTCGCGCAGCGCGGCCACATACGCGATGGCCTCCTCGACCGAGCGCATGTCCGGTTCGCTCACGATCTCGAGAAGCGGTACACCGGAGCGGTTGAAGTCGACCAGCGCGTAGCCTTCGCCATGCTTGCTCGTCGCGGTGTCCTCCTCGAGGTGGGCGCGAGTGATGCCGATGCGCTTGCGCCCCGCGGACGTCTCGATCTCGAGCCAGCCTTTCTTGCTGAGCGGCAGGTCGTACTGCGAGATCTGATAGCCCTTCGGCAGGTCGGGATACATGTAGTTCTTGCGGTCGAACTTCGTGTGCGCGGGGATCTCGCAGTGGAGCGCGAGCCCCGCCGTGATCGCGAGCTCGATCGCGCGCTTGTTCGGCACCGGGAGCGCGCCGGGCAGTCCGAGACATACCGGGCACACCAGCGTGTTCGGCGGCGCGCCGAACCACTTCGCCTGACAACCACAGAACATCTTCGACTCGGTCGCGAGCTCGACGTGCGTCTCGATGCCGATGACGAGCTCATACGTGGTGGCAGGGGCGGAGCCCATGCGAGAAGCGGGCTTCATGGCTGCGACGGCGCCGGCACCTTCTCGTCCGGCTGGATGAGACGGCTGAGATTCACGATCACGCGGTCATCGCCCATGGACACAAGATACCGGTCGAGTCCGCGCGGAGCATCGCTCAGCGGCGTGCCGCGTCCGTCGAAGCGATACACCGCGCCCGAGCACTGCGCGACGAGCTCATTCGGTCCGTTCACGTCGACGCGGCAGGGGTCGCCGCCGGGACGCGGCGACCACACCGCGTGCACCGCGACGAGCTCGCCTTTCGCCGGCTGGATCAGCCAGAAGCGGCGTGCCTCGTTCACCAGCGGCGGGCCCACGAACTTCGGCGCGCTGCCGACGGGCGGGATCTCCTTCGCGCTCAGCACGAAGCGATCGCCCGGGACGAGCGCGGGAGGCGTGACGATGAGCGGAGCCAGCGACGCCAACGCGAACACCACGACGGCGACGAGCAGCGCGAGCAGCAGTCCCGCGACGATGAGGTACTGCTTCCACACCGGTGTGGGGTCGAGCGACTCGGCGCCCGCCCAGTGCTCGGCGGGCTGGTCCTCGTAGCGCGTGCCCATCAGAACGTTGGCTCGCGCGCTGGTTCGGCCTCGGGCGCGGATTCGGTCTCAGGCGTGTATTCGGGTTCGACCTCAGGCGCGGTTTCGAGCTCAAGCGCGGGCTCCAATACCGGCTCGGGCTGCGGCGCGAGATCGGGGCGGCGCGCGCGCAGTCTGCGCAGCGTCGACGCGGCAGCGCGCCGCACGAATCCGCTTCGGTCGCGCTCGAGCGTCTCGAGGATCGGGAGCGCACGCTCGGCATGGCGGGCCGCGCTCGCGGCTGAGAACGCCTTCGCGACGTTCCAGCGCACGTTCTCGTCGTCGTGCGTCGCCCACCGTTCGAGCCGCGCGAGGGTCGCCTCGGGATACGAGCGCAGGAATTGATCGCCGATCGCGAACGGACCGAGGTTCTTGCGCACGTACGCGTCGTGGTCCCGCAGCGCGGGCTCGATGAGGTCGAGCAGCGCCTCGGCCCGGTCGGGTCGTCGCGTGCGCACGGCATACTTCGCGCCCACGACGACCGCGCGACGAAGTCGCGTATCGCTTCCGCCCATCCATTCGCGCGCGGTCGGCATGAACTCGTCGAACGCGTCCGCGAGCAGCTGGCCCACGAGCGACGCGGCCGATTCGCGCACCTCCCAATCGTCGTCGCGGGCGAGGCGGTACGCGGCGCGCGCGAGGTCACGGGTGTGCGAGCGCGCGAGCGGCATGAGCGTGCGCACCGCCAGCTCCTTGTCGACGCGGCGGGGATGCGCGAGAAGCCGCTGCGCCCAGTCGAGGCGGACCACCGGAACGGGACGCACGCGGTCGAGCGCGCGTACGGCGAGGTCATACTCGGCCTTCTTCACCCAGCCCTTCGCACCGGTCTTCCGCAGCGTGTCGGAGGCGGCAAGCGGGTCGCCGCGCAGGAGGTGCTGCTCGAACTTCGCGACCCACTCGGGCGACGCGGGCTCGGCCTCCGCGGTCATTGCCGCTTCGTGAGGCGCTCGATCCGGTCGCACGCCTCCGCGATCTGGTCCATCGATGTCGCGTAGCAGGCGCGCACATGGCCGCGGCCGCGCTCGCCGAACGCGTTTCCCGGAACGACGACGACCTTCTCCTCTTTGAGGAGCCGTTCGCAGAACTCGTCGTCGGAAAGACCGGTGCGCGAAATGTTCGGGAAGCAGTAGAAGGCGCCGCGCGGCTCGAAGCACGCCAGGCCCATGTCGTTGAGGCGATTCCACATGTACTTCCGGCGCGTGTCGTACTCGCCGACCATGCGCTGCACCTCAGGCTCGCCGCTCTGGAGCGCCTCCAGCGCCGCGTACTGCGCCGCCGTCGGCACGCACATCACCGTGTACTGGTGGATCTTCATCATCTGCTCGACGATCTCGGCCGGCGCGCACGCGTACCCGACCCGCCAGCCGGTCATCGCGTACGACTTCGAGAAGCCCGCGAGGTAGATCGTGCGCTCCTTCATCTCGGGTTGCGACAGGATCGACTGGTGCTCGGTGCCATACACGAGGCGGTCGTAGATCTCGTCCGCGTACACGAGCAGGTCGTGCTCCGCGGCGAGACGCGCGATGCCCTCGATGTCCCCGCGCTCGAGCACCGCGCCGGTCGGATTGTTCGGGAAGCCGAGCAGGATCGCGCGCGTGCGCGGCGTGACCGCCGCGGCGACGTCCTCGGGGCGTAGGCGGAAGGCGTAGCGCTCCTCGGTCGGCACCGGCACGGGGACACCGCCGGCGAGGACGATGCCTGGCACGTACGCGACGTACGACGGGTCGGCCAGGACGACCTCGTCGCCGTCGTTCAGCGTGGCGCGGAGCGCGAGGTCGACCGCCTCCGACACGCCGACCGTCACGAGGATCTCGCGCTCGGGGTCGTAGCGGACGCCGCGCAGCTTCGCGGTGTGCTCGCTTATCGCGTCCCGCAGCGCGCGGATGCCGTAGTTGGACGTGTACTTCGTCTTGCCTTCCTTGATCGAGCGGATCGCGGCCTCGCGGAAGCGCTCGGGCGTGATGAAGTCGGGCTCCCCCACGCCGAGCGAGATCGCGCCCTCCACGCCGGCGATGAGGTCGAAGAATCGGCGGATGCCGCTCGCGGGGATGCGCTCGACGCGCTGGTTCGTGAGCGGGCGGCGCGTCGCTCTCATGCCGCCACCAGCGCCGGGCGCTCCTCGCGATGCTTGGTCGCGCGCTCGTACGCCGCCGCGACGCGGAACATCGTCGCCTCCTGGAACGCGTTCGCGATGACCTGCAGGCCGACCGGCAATCCGTCGGACAGGCCGCAGGGCAGCGAGATCCCCGGCAGTCCCGCGATGTTCACCGGGAGCGTGAAGATGTCGTTCAGATACATCGAGAGCGGATCATTCACCTTCTGGCCGATCGGGAACGCGACGGTCGGCGATGTCGGCGTCACGATCGCGTCCACCTTCGCGAACACGCGATCGAACTCCGCCTTGATGAGCGTGCGCACCTTCTGCGCCTTCACGTAGTAGGCGTCGTAGTAGCCGGCGGAGAGCGCGTACGTGCCGAGGATCATGCGCCGCTTCACCTCGGGGCCGAAGCCCTGCCCGCGCGTGCGCCGATACGTCTCGATGAGGTCGGGGCCTTCGACGCGCAGCCCGTAGCGCACGCCGTCGTAGCGCGCGAGGTTCGCCGACGCCTCGGCCGGCTGGATCAGGTAGTAGACGGCGAGGCCGTGATCGGTGAGCGAGAGCGACACGTCCACGAGCTGCGCGCCCTGCGACTCGAGCTCCTTCAGCGCCGCGCGCACCGCGCGGTCGACGCCTTTCTCCATGCCCTCGATGAAGAACTCCTTCGGCACACCGAGGCGCAGGCCCTTCACGCCCTTGTCGAGGTCGCGACGCAGGTCCTCGCTGGGGAGCGGCATCGTCGTCGCGTCGTTCGGATCCTTGCCGAAGAGCGCCTCGCAGACGATGGCGCAGTCCTCCACATCGTTCGTGAACGGCCCGACCTGATCGAGCGACGAGGCGAACGCGACGACGCCGTAGCGCGACACGCGTCCGTAGGTCGGCTTCATGCCGACGACGCCGCACAGCGCCGCCGGCTGGCGGATGGATCCGCCCGTGTCGGTGCCCAGCGCGAAGATCGCCTCGTCGGACGCGACCGCGACGGCCGAGCCGCCCGACGATCCCCCGGGCACCCGCGTGGGATCCCAGGGGTTCTTCACGGGGCCGAAGGCGGAGTTCTCGTTCGAGCTGCCCATCGCGAACTCGTCGAGGTTGGTCTTGCCGATCATCACCGCGCCCGGCGCATCGATTCGCTCGACCACCGTGGCGGAATACGGCGGCACGTAGCCGTCGAGGATCTTCGAGCCCGCGGTCGTCTCGACGCCCTTGGTGCCGATGATGTCCTTGCACGCCCAGGGAATGCCGCAGAGCAGCGGCGCGTCGCCCTCCTTCAGGCGCTCGTCGGCGGCGCGGGCCTGCGCCTTCGCGCCGTCGTCGTTCACGAGCAGCCAGGTGTTGAACCGGTCCGCGTGCGCGCGCTTGAGCGCGATCTCGGCCAGCTCGAGCGCGCTCATCTCGCGCTTGCGCAGGAGCGCGGCCGCCTCGCGGATGGTGCGCGGGAGGTCGTTCATCGTCCTTCGAGCACTTCCTGCACGCGGAAGAACTCGCCGTCGCGGCCGCCTCTCGGCGCGTTCGCGAGCGCCTCCTCGGTCGAGAGACCCGGCCGGATGACGTCCTCGCGCTGCACGTTCTGCAGCGGCAGCGTCGACGCGGTCGGCGAGATGTCTCCGGTGTCCACGGTCTTGAGGCGCTCGACCGCGTCGAGCACGACCGAGAGCTGCCCGGTGAAGCGATCGATCTCCTCGTTCGTGAGCGAGATGCGCGCCAGATCGGCGGCGTGAATGATCGTCTGGCGATCGATGGGCACAAGGCGAGTTTAGACGTCTACGCTGACTAGGACGATGCGACGCGACACGATCGCGGCCGTCCTTTGCGCCGTGCTCGCGGTCGCGTGCACCGCCACACCAGCCGCGACGTCGCCGACGCCGAAGGTCGCGGAACCGCCAACTATCGCGCCGACCGCCACACCAAGTCCCTCGCCGACGCCGCTTCCGCACGTCTTCGTGATCGTGATGGAGAACAGATCGCTCACCACCGCGCTGCGTTCCGAGGTCATCAACGGGTTGGCGTCGAACCATGCGCTGGCGACAAACTATCGCGCGGTCGCGTACCCGAGCCTGCCGAATTACCTTGCGCTCACGTCAGGCAGCACACATGGCGTCATCGACAATGGCTATTACGCATTGCCTGCGGGAGGCATCGGCGCGCAGCTCACCCAGGCCGCAATCCCGTGGCGCGCGTACATGGAGGGGATGACCGACGCCGGCTGCATGCGTAGCCCATATCCGTACGCGCTCAAGCACAACCCCTTCGCCTACTACGGCGGCGCGTGCCCGCCGAACGTTGCGCCGCTCGAGATGCTCGACGCCGACCTTGCGCGCGACACGCCAAACTTCGCATGGATCACGCCCGGTCTGTGCCACGACGGGCACGACTGCGCGCTCACTGAGGCAGGCGCCTGGGTGAACGATCTCGTGAGCCGGATCGTCGCGTCGGGCGCATTCCGCCAGCGAGGGATCATCTTCATCGTGTGGGACGAGGACGACGGAGCAAGTGGAAATGTCGTTCCGCTCATCGTGATCGCCGACGGCGGGCCAGTGCGCCAGACGGCCACGCCTTACGACCACTATTCACTCCTCGCCACGATCGAGGACCTTTTCAAGCTTCCGCGGCTCGGGGCCGCGGCGGACGCGTCGCCGATCGCGGAGCTGCTGCCGCCCGCGCGACCGTGACCGATCACGGCCTCCTGCCACGGGATTCGATCGCGCGTCGCATCAACCGGGAGATGTTCCTGCTCCTCGGCGGCACCGCCGCGTTGCTCTTGCAGGTCGCGCATCCGCTCGTCGCGGCAGGGGTCGACCCGCACTCGGATTTCCGCCGCGATCCGCTCGGGCGTCTGCACCGCACGCTGAACACGACGCTGGAGTCCGTCTTCGGGACCACGGTCACGGCGCGCCGGGCGCTGGCGCGGATCGACGCCCGTCACGCGAGCGTGGCCGGCGTCGCGGTGGATGGCCGCCCGTACCGCGCGCGCGACCCGCGGCTCATGCTCTGGGTGCAGACGACGCTCGTGCTGACCTCGCTGCGCTTCTACGAGATCGTCGTCGGCCCGCTCCCGCCGGAGGATCGGCAGCGCTACTGGGACGAGGCCAAGGTGTTCGCGCGCGAGCTCGGCATCCCGGACGAGCTCTTCCCGCCGACGATCGGCGACCTCGAGCGCTACGAGCGCGACATGCTCGTGACGGCGATCGAGCCGGACGCGACGAGCGTCAGCGTGGCGCGCTCGGTGCTGAGGCCGTTCCGCTTCATCCCGGAATTCGTCTACTGGCCGAACGACGCGATCGCCGCCGCGCTGCTTCCGCCGTCGGTGCGCGACGCTTTCGGTCTCCGCTACGGCGCGGCGGAGCGCTTCTCGTTTCTCTTCACGGTCACCCTGATCCGCAACCTGCGCGAGCTGCTGCCAGAACGTCTCACGGTCGTGCCCCATGCCCGGTAGCATCGAGACATGCCGAAGAGGGATCTCGTCGACGCATCACAGGCGTATTTCTGGACCGAGGAGTGGCAACAGGGCGAGCAGCGCTGATCGACGATCTCGCGCGCTGATTCTCGTGCGCCACGGCGCGCTTGAGATGCACGACTATCGGGAAGAAACCTTCACCATGTGTGCCGCGTGTGGCGCGACGCTCGCTTCGTACGACTCGTTGAACGTCCCGACGTCCTGGCGCTCCCACAGATCGCGCACGACCGCAGCCACGGCCGGCGGTCGCCCCAGCTCCGCCCACGAAACGCGCATCGCCGCGGCGGCGTCGCTCGCGTTCAGAAGCACCACGGCGTGCGAGCCGTCCGCAAGGCGGCGCGCCCACACCTGGCGACCCTCGTTCTCGCGCAGCCGGCGGCCCTGCATCCCCGCGGAGTCCTGGTCCACCGCGATCACCTCGGGCGCGGTGAGGATCTCGCGCGTCGCCGCGCTCATGGCGCGCACGTCGTTCCCCGCGATGAGTGGCGCCGCCAGGATCGCCCACAGCGAGAAGTGCGCGCGGTATTCGTCATCGGTCATGCCGCCGTTGCCGACCTCGAGCATGTCCGGATCGTTCCAGTGATCGGGCCCGGCGTGCTCCGCGATCGCGGCCTGCCGCTAGAGGGTGGAGAGCACGCTGTCCCAGCGATCCTGGATGTCCGACGCGGTGCGCCAGAGATGCCCGAGCGTGCCGGCCCACTCCCACGGGCGGTTCCTTCCCCATTCGCAGATCGAGAACACCATCGGCCGGCCGACCGCGCGGAACGCCTCGGACCAATTCGCATACTTCGCGCGCGCGTCGAGGCCGTGCGTGTTGCACCAATCGATCTTCACGAAGTCCGCGCCCCACTCGACGAAACGGCGCGCGTCGCGCTCCTCATAGCCCGCGCTCGCCGGATATCCCTGGCACGTGCGCGTCCCGGCGCAGGTGTAGATGCCGAATTTCAGCCCGCGCGCGTGTACGTCGTCGGCCAGCGCGCGCATCCCGCGCGGGAACTTCCACAAGCTGGGCACGAGCTCGTCGTCCTCGCGCAGGCTGCCCTCCCACGCGTCGTCGATGACGACGTAGCGGTAGCCCGCGTCGCGCATGCCGCTCTCGACGAGCGCGTCCGCGATCTCCAGGACGAGGCGCTCCGAGACGAATGGACCGAAGCGGTTCCAGGAATTCCAGCCCATCGGGGGCGTCGGCGCGAGGCCGTCCTGGAGAGAGCCGAGACCCAGCGGGCCTAGGAGTCCTTCGGCGCGCCGCCCGGGTCGAGCGTGACGAAATACGACTCGCAGGCCATCTCGATGAGCTGCGGCGACAGCGCCGCCGGCTGCCCGAGGAAGCGCGACGTGTCGATGAGCTGCTCGAGGATGTCGCGCGGGTGGCACGACCGCAGGCCGATGTTCTTCTTGCGGTAGATCGCGAGGATCTGGCTCATCGCCTCGGCGCGGTACTCGATGTTCTTGCGCGCGCACATCCGCTTGAAGATCTCCTCGTACTGCGCGACGGTCGGCGCCTCGATGCCGATCTTGTAGCGGATGCGCCGGAGGAAGGCCTCGTCGACGAGGTCGGCCGGGTCGAGGTTGGTCGAGAAGATGATGAGCATGTCGAATGGAATCTCGATCTTCTTTCCGGTGTGCAGCGTGAGGTAGTCGACGCGCTTCTCGAGCGGCACGATCCACCGGTTCAAAAGGTCCTTCGGTGAGACGCGCTGGCGGCCGAAGTCGTCGACCATGAAGATGCCGCCGTTGGCCTTCATCTGGAACGGGGCCTCGTAGAACTTCGACGTCTCGTCGTAGATGAGGTCGAGCGTCTCGAGCGTGAGCTCGCCGCCGGTCATCACGATCGGGCGCTTGCTGATCGCCCAGCGGTGGTCAAAGCGCATACGGTCCGCCGTCGCCGAATCGACCGCGAGCCGGTGATACACCTGGTCGAAGATCTTGATGACCTGCTGATCGATCTCGACCGCATACGGCAGCACGACCTCGCCCTTCAGGAGCGAGACGAGCACTTCGGCGATCGTCGTCTTGCCGTTGCCCGGAGGGCCGAAGAGGAAGATCGACTTGCCGGAGTTCACCGCCGGTCCGAGCTGCGCGAGCGTCTCGCGCGGGATGACCATGTGCGAGAACGCCCGCGAGAGATCGTCGGGCGTGACGTGGATGTTCGAGATGGACTGGCGCTGCACCGCGGCGACGTACGTCGCGAGCGGAACGGGCGCCTTGCCGACGTACTGGCTACGCGCCAGGGCCTCCTGCGCCTTCTCCGATCCGCGATCGACGATGACGAACTGGTACGACGCGGACGACAGACCGGTGCCGCCGCGGATCTCCACCAGACGCTCGGCCTTGAGGAACTCCATCACCTTGTCGGTCACGCCGGTGATCGAGAGGCCCAGGGCGCTGGCGATCTCGCCCATGGACATCTGTCCGCGCAGGTAGAGGGTCTTCAGCGCAAGATCGGCGAGGAAGCCGACCGTGAGGCCCGTCTGCTCGACCGTCTGTGGCTCGGGCGGCAGCGGGATCGCGGGCAGGTCGGGTGCGGCCGCGGGTGCGGCCGGCGCTACGGGACGCGGGGCTGTGGTCGGCTGGTACAAGTGTCTCTGAACCCCTCCCTAGTGCTAACGGAGCATAGCGTCGAAGGTCTCCTCGTCTACTACTTTGACACCCAAGCGACGGGCTTTTTCGAGCTTGGTCCCCGCCTTCGGACCGGCGACGACGAGGTCGGTCTTCGCGCTGACGGAGGCCGCGGTCTTCCCGCCCAGTGAGCGCACGAGCGTCTCCGCTTCCTCACGGCTGCGCCGCTCGAGCGTCCCGGTGAACACGACGGTCTTGCCGGAGAAGGGGCTGTCCGCCTTCACCGCGCCCGGCGCCGGAAGGATGGGCCGCAGGTCGGCCTCCCCAAGCCGCTTGAGGAACGGCTGCTCTTCCGCACGCTGGAAAAATTCGCTGATGCCGCGCGCGACGACCTCGCCGATGCCCTCGACGGCCTGGAGCTCGTCGCTGGTCGCATCGCGCAGCACGCGCAGCGCGTCGGCGAACGTCGCGTCCCTCGGCAACCGCGGTGCGAGCCAGTGCGCGAGATCTTCGGCGGTCGACTCCCCGACGTTCGGGATGCCGAGCGCGTTGATCATCCGCGCGAGTGGCCGTCGCGTCGCGTTCTTGATGCGCTCGTAGATGTTCGTCGCGCTCTTTTCGGCGAAGCGGTCCAGCTCGAGCAGCTGCTCCTTGGTGACGAAGAAGATGTCCGCGGGATTCGAGACGACGCCGCGCTCCTGCAGCTGCGTGATGAGCGCCCAGCCCACGCCCTCGATGTCGAAGCCGCCGCGGCCGACGAAGTGACCGATGCGCTGTCCCGTCTTCGCCGGGCAGACCGGGTTCGCGCAGCGGTACGCGACCTCGCCCTCGGGATGCTCGACCGGACCTTCACACACGGGGCAGCGTTCGGGCATGTCGAACTCGGGGTAGTCCTTCTTCTTGTCACGCGCGTCGGTCTCGACGCGCACGACCTCGGGGATAACGTCGCCGGCGCGCTGGATGATCACGCGGTCGCCCTTTCGGACGTCGAGGCGGCGCACCTCGTCGAGGTTGTGCAGCGTCGCGCGGCGCACGGTCGTGCCGCCGACGAGCACCGGCGCGAGCGCTGCCACCGGCGTGAGGACGCCGGTGCGCCCGACGTACACCAGGATGTCCTCGACCGTCGTCGTCGCCTGCTCGGCTGGGAACTTGTACGCGACCGCCCACCGCGGGCTGCGCGCGACGAAGCCGAGCTTGTCCTGCTCGTCGATGCGATCGACCTTCACGACCACGCCGTCGGTGCCGTAGTCCAGCTCGTGGCGTTTCTCTTTCCACGACTCGATGAACTCGAGCACCGCATCGACGTCCTTCGCGCGCGTCCAGTACGGGTTCGTGCGGATGCCGAGCGCGCGCAGCCGCCCGAGCAGCGCGTGCTGCGAGTCCACCTCGAGGCCCGCCGCGGAATACGCCCACATCGCGAGGTTGCGCTTGTCGGTCGCCTTCGGGTCGAGCTGGCGCACCGCCCCGGCCGCGGCGTTGCGCGGATTGGCGAACAGCGGCTCACCGCGCTCGGCACGTTCTCTGTTCGTCGCCTCGAACGAGGCGGTCGGCAGGTAGACCTCGCCGCGGACGTCGACTCGGCCGGGAACCTTCTCGCGCAGCGTGAGCGGGATCGACCGGATCGTGCGCAGGTTCGCCGTCACATCCTCGCCGACAAAGCCGTCGCCGCGCGTCGCGCCCTGCACGAACTTGCCGTCCTGGTAGGTGAGGTTGATCGCGATGCCGTCGATCTTCAGCTCGCAGACGTAGCCGACGTCGTCGCGGCCAAGTCCCTTCCGAACGCGCTGATCGAACGCGCGCAGCTCCGCCTCGTCGAACGCGTTGGCGAGCGACAGCATCGGCCGCGTGTGCTCGACCGGCGCGAACCGCGCCGACGGCGCGGCGCCGACGCGCTGCGTCGGCGACTCCGGCGTCACGAGCTCGGGGTGCTTCTCCTCGAGCTCGGTCAGCTCGCGGATGAGCGCGTCGTACGCCTCATCGGAGATCGTCGGCTGGTCGAGCACGTGGTACTCGTAGTTCGCCTTCTCGAGCCGCTCGCGAAGCTCGGCGACGCGCTTCTGGACGGATGGGGTCGGCATGACTCGATTGTCAGGCGTGCGGAGTCATCTCGCCCGCGCGGATCGCGACAGTGAGGCGATTCTCCGCCGGCGGGATCGGGCAGTTGTAGAACGGTGAATACGCGCACGCCGGGTTGTAGGCGCGGTTGAAGTCGAGCACGTACCGTCCGTCGTCCGCGTGCTCGACACCGACGTATCGCCCGACCTGATAGGTCTCGTTCCCGGTCGTCGCGTCGCGGAAGTACACCTCGAGGTCTCCCTCACCCACACCCGGCTCGAGCAGGCGCGTGGCCTCGAGGCGGCACGCCACGCCGTCGATTCCGAACGACAGCGAGCCCACACGCAGCGCGCGGCGATCCTGCTCGCGTGTCGAGCGGATCGCGCGCGGCGTCGCATCCGGTTCCAGCGGGACGACGAAGCGGTACGCACCGCCGTACGGGAACCAGCGCGGCTCGACCGGCGTCGCGAAATGCGGACTGTCGCGATCGAGCACGATCACCGCGGGCGCGTTCTGATGCGAAAGCCGCAGCCGATAGCGGCCGGCGTCGATGGTGCGTGGACCGCTTTGCCCCCCGTCGACGACGAAGCCGTCCGGCGCCGCCTCGATGTGGTGGCCGTGGATCGTCAGGGCCGACCCGACCGGCAGCTCGTGCCGCGCGACGGCCGCGAGATACGACTCGGGGCCGCGCAACCACTGGCGATGAGCCTCCCGCGCCCGTTCGATCTGCGCCGCGTCCACGCGCCGAGTATCGCCGCAACTGCGAGAATCGCGTCGTGCAAGCGCCGCCGGTCACGGGCGTCGACCTCACACAGTTCGCCGAGATCGTCGACAACGCGCGGACAGACCTCAACACCGGCCTCGTCGCGTCGTCGAACGAGGGCTGGCCCGACGTCGCGATGCGCGGCAGCCTGATGGTCTGGGACAAGGACCATCTGGCCTGGTGGGAGCGAGGCAAGCGCGAGACGTACGCCGGCATCGAGGCGAACCCGCGCGTCTGCGTCCTCGTCCGCAACCCGACGCGCGACAAGCGGACGCTCCGCTTCTACGGCGAGGCGCGCATCGTCGCCGACGCCGCCGAGCGCGAGCGCGTCTGGGAGCGCGTCGTCGAGGTCGAGAAGGAACAGGACAAGGACGAGCAGGGGATCGCGGTGATCATGCGGGTCGACCGCGTGCGCGGCGGGCCGGCGGACATCCAGCGGCGATAGCGATGGACGAGGGCGATATCCAACGAGCGCTCGCCGCGACCGAGCGCGAGCTCGACGTGGGCCACGGGCCCGATCTGCGCGCGCTTGGCTTCTGGCGCGCCGTCCAGGCGGTGAAGCGGGACCGCGCGCTCGTCGAGCGTCATGCGACGCGGATCGCGGCCATCGATCGACAGGCGTTCCGACGGCACGTTCGCCTTGTCTTTCCGGTTGGCCTGGGGATCTTCCTCGTGAGCGGCGGCCTCGTCGTCGATCTCGTGCTCCTCGCCGTCGCGCCGGCGCTCGAGCGTCCGTGGCGCGAGATCATCCTGCTCGTCGGGGCGGCCGGGCTCGATGTCGCGACCCATGGCCTCGCGCACCTGGTGGTCGGCACGCTCGTCGGGATCCGCTTCACCGACTGGTTCCTCGACGTCCCCAAGAAGCCGCAGCCCGGCTTCAAGATCGACTACGCCTCGTACCTGCGCGCTTCGCCGCGTCAGCGCGCCTGGATGCACGCGTCCGGCGCGATCGTGACGAAGCTGACGCCGTTCGCCGTGATCCTGTACGCGCTCGCGATCGGCGCCGACGCGTGGGCGATCGCGCTGCTCTTCGCGGTCGGGATCCTGCAGATCCTCAGCGACCTGCTGTTCTCGGTGAAGTCCTCCGACTGGAAGAAGTTCCGGCGCGAGATGCGCCTCGCGCGGTAGCGCGCTTCTGTCGCGGGCTCATCCGCTCCTTCGGCGGACGCCACTTCGTCGTCTCCTGGCCGGGTCGGCCGCCGAAGCGCGGGTCGGGCACGGTCTCGCCGCCCTCTTTTCGTTTGCGCGCGCGGCTCGTGACGCCGCGCTCGGGATCCTGACGACCCAGCTTCTGCGCGCCGCGCAGCGACCGCTTCGACTTCGTCTCGCCGCGACCGCGCGCCCGCTCTGATCTCGACTTCGGCATCTCGACCTCCTACGCCTTCGCCAGCTTCGCGAACGACGCCATGAGCTTCTTCACGCCCTTGTCCGGGAACGCGACGGTGACCTCCTCGTCATCGCTGCGGATCTGGCTCGACACCACGACGCCGTTGCCGAGCGATGGATGCCGCACATGGTCTCCGGGACGGAAGCGGGTGTCGGTCGGCGCGGTCCGCGGGCGCTGCGGCTCGCCGCGACCGCTCCAGGAGGAAGGCAGGCCCGCGAGCATCTGATCGCGTCGGGCGGCCTTGCGCTCCTCGTACCGCTCGCGGTCGCGCTCCCAGTCGAGATCGGCCCAGACGTCGTGCTCCTCCGTCTCGATCTTCCCGCGGTGCTCGATGCCCTGCGTCGGGAGCTCAAGGAGGAAGCGCGACGGCGGATTCTCGCTGGTGCGCCCGAAGAGCATGCGCCGCCGCGCGAACGTCAGGTAGCAGCGGTCCTTCGCACGCGTGATCCCCACGTAGCAGAGGCGCCGCTCCTCCTCGAGGCGCGCCTCGTCGTCGAGCGATCGCGCGTGCGGGAAGACGCCGTCCTCCATTCCGGTGAGGAACACGATGGGGAACTCCAGACCCTTCACCGCGTGCAGCGTGATGAGCGTCGCGGCCGGCTTCGCCTCGGCGTACTCGTCGACGTCGGACACGAGCGCGACCTGCTCGAGGAACGTCGGCAGCTGCTCCTCCTGCGGCAGGGTGAGGAATTCCTCGGCCAGGCTGCGGAGCTCGAGGACATTGGCGTGCCGCTCCTCGCCCTCCTCGGTGCCGTCCTTCAAATAGGTCGCGTAGCCGGTCGCTTCGATGAGCTCGTCGATGAGATCGGGCAACTCGCGCTTGTCGACCTCTTCGCGAAGGCGGCCGATGAGCCGGCCGAACGCGACGAGCGCCGTCTGCTGGCGCTTCGGAATGTCCGACATCTCCTCCGCCTGGAGCAGCGCGTCGGACGCGGTGAGCCCACGCTCGCGGGCGAACGCGATGAGCGAGCTCTGCGTCTTCGCGCCGATGCCCCGCGGCGGGGTGTTGATCACGCGCCCGAGCGCGACGCTGTCCTGCGGGTTCCGCACGAGGCGCAGGTACGCGAGGGTGTCCTTCACCTCACGGCGCTGATAGAAGGACACGCCGCCGACGACCTGGTACGCGAGGCCGAAGGCGCGGAACACGTCCTCGATCGCGCGTGACTGCGCGTTCGTCCGGTACAGGACGGCGACGTCGCGCGTCCCGTGGACCTCGCCCTGGCGCATGAGGCGCTCGATCTCGCGCGCGACCGCCTCAGCCTCGTGGTGCTCGTCGTACGACTCGACGACCACCACCTCCGGCCCGCCCTGGCGCTCGGTCCAGAGCTTCTTCTCCTTGCGCGCGGCGTTGTTGCGCACGACCGACCAGGCCGCGTCGAGGATGCGCTGTGTACTGCGGTAGTTCTGCTCGAGCTTCACGACCACCGCGTTCGGGTAGTCGCGCTCGAAGTCGAGGATGTTGCGCACGTCGGCGCCGCGCCAGCTGAAGACGCTCTGGTCGTCGTCGCCGACGACACAGAGGTTCTGGCGGAAGCCGGCGAGGTATCGGAGCAGGACGTACTGCGCGCGGTTGGTGTCCTGATATTCGTCGACGAGGATGTGCTGATAGCGGTCCTGCCAGCGCTCGAGCGCGCGATCGCTCGTCTCGAAGAGGCGGCAGACCAGCAGGAGGAGGTCGTCGAAGTCGACGGCGTTGTTCTCGCGGAGCAGCGCGTCGTACCGCTGCCAGACGAGGGCCGCGACGCGCTCCAGCTGGTTGCGCGGGGTGGCGAGCACGTCGGCCGGCCCGCGCAGCTCGTTCTTCGCGGCGGAGATCGCGCCGCCGATCGCCCCGGGCGAGAAGAGCCGCTCGCTCACCCCCTGATCGGTCATGGCTTGACGCATGAGCGCGCGCTGGTCGCCCTCGTCGTAGATCGCGAAGCCCCGGTCGACGCCGACGAGCGGGCCGTCCCGCCGGAGGAGTCGCGCGCAGAAGGCGTGGAACGTCCCTACGGTGAGCTCGCCCAGCTGCGCCGAGCCGACCAGCCGATCGAGCCGCTCGCGCATCTCGCGGGCCGCCTTGTTCGTGAAGGTCACGGCCAGGATCGAGCGCGGCGCGACGCCGAGATCGCGGACCAGGTAGGCGACGCGGTGCGTGAGGACCCGTGTTTTCCCGGAGCCGGCGCCGGCCAGGATGAGGAGCGGTCCGTCGCCGTGCGTGACGGCGGCGCGCTGCTCCGGATTGAGCGGGTCGAGGATGGGGTCGGACCCGCGATCGAGCGGGTCAAGGATGGGGTCAGACACGCTTCGATGCTAGGGGCGGCGGTCGTTTGCGGATTCGCCGTGGATAACCGCGCGAGCGCGTGGACAGACGGCGCGCGCGTTTGTGGAAAAGGGGCTTCCGCGCTCCTGCGCCCGGCGGCACAGTTCTTCTCGGTCCCGAGGGGCTTGCGTCTGGGGGAGTGATCTGCCGACGCCGGATCCTCGGGATTCGTTCTTCCGGCGCCCGGTCCGGCTATCAACAACGCTGTCGATTTCTCGTGGACAACTCGTCCTTCTTGTGGATGACTTCACCAAGCAACAGTGGATAAGGCCGTTGTGGCGCCTAGGAAGCGACCGTAAATTTCCTCTTGTCCCGAGGGGTCTGCTAAAGGGAACGGGTCCGAGATTCCATCAAGGGCACCGGTCCCCGGGAGCGCAACCGGAGATAGCATCAAAGGCGGTCCGAGAGGATATCGAGGATCGGCTCCACGGCCAGGCCGCTGACCATCGATGCAGCGGTAGGGCACGGCGGCAGGTCGCTCGGGGCATTTCTTTTTTCCGCGACTCCCCTCGCCTCATCCACGTCTGGACGCCGTCCGTACATTCGTCTGGATGGCGGACACTTCCGGACCCTCCGACGAGCACCTGATCGCGCGGCTTGCTGACCGCGACCTCGACGCGCTCGCGGCGCTCTACGACCGCTACTCCCGCCTCGCCTACGCGCTCGCCTACCGCATCCTCGGCGAGGGCGAAGCCGCGGAGGACGTGGTCCACGACGGGTTCATCTCCGCCTGGCGCGGCGCCGCCACCTACCGACGCGAGCGCGGCAACGTGCGCGGCTGGCTGCTCTCGATCGTCCACCACCGCGCAGTGGACGTGCTGCGCCGCAAGACGACCTTCCGCCCGGCGCCCCTCGAGGCCGCGAGCGAGCGAGCCTCGGATGACGACACGGCGGAGCAGGCCACGCGCAACGTCGAGCATCAGAGCGTGCGCGAGGCGCTCGAGGCGCTTCCCTCCGCGCAGCGGCGCACGATCGAGCTGGCGTACTTCGGCGGTTACACCCACGTCGAGCTCGCGGCGCTCATGGGCGTGCCGCTCGGGACGGTGAAGGGTCGCATGCGCATCGGCCTCCAGAAGCTGCGCCGGGCGCTGGAAGTGCAGACCTCGGTGAGAGGCGGACCGCGATGATCCACGTCAGCGACGAGCTCGAGCTCTACGCGCTCGGCGCGCTCGCGCCCGTCGACGCGGCGCGCGTCGCCGCGCACCTCTCTGAATGCCCGGCCTGCCGCGAGCAGGCGCGCGCGATCGACGAGGTCGTGCAGGAGCTGCCGGAGACGCTGCCCGCCGGCCAGGCACCGGCGCGTCTGCGGGAGCGCATCCTCGCCAGCGCGCGCGCCGATCTCGCCCGTCCACGCGCGCCGCAGGCCGGCACCGCGTGGACCGGGGCCGGTCTCCTGCGACCGCTGGCGGTGGGGATCACCGTCGCGACGCTCTCGGTCGCCGTCCTGTTGCTCGGCACGCGCAACGTCGAGCTCTCGAGCCAGGTCGCCACGCTGACGCAGGAGAAGAACGAGTACGCGACGATCGCCGAGGGCATCAAGCAGGGCGGGCGCTGGTGGTACATGTCCGGCAAGGACGAGTGGGCAGGCTCCGGCGGGACGCTCATCGCGCCGCGCGTGGAGGGCCGTCCGCCGTTCGTGCTGTTCCACGACCTCAGGCCGATCCCGGCCGGGCAGCTCTACACGGTCTGGCTCGTCAGTACGGACAACACCTGGGTGCGCGGCGCGACGTTCCGTCCCGACGGCAAGGACATCCAGGCGGTCGACATCACCGCGGCGATCGCCGGCTTCGACCGCTGCGCGGTCACGATCGAGGGGTCGGCGTGGGGCCGCCGCGCGGGCCCGATCGTCATGGAGTCGCGCATCGCGCCACCCGCCCAGTAGCTACGCGGGTGGCGCGCCCGCGTAGATCCGGCGGACCACGTCCTCGATCTCCGGCTCCTCGACGGTCAGATCCCGCAGCGGGGCTTGAGCGGCGACCTGCGCGGTGAGGCGCGCCGCGCTCGTGCGCTCTCGCTCGAACGCGATCCACTGTCGTGGCCCGTCGACCCGCACGACGCGCGCGTCGTCGACGCGGAGCGGCGGCCCGGGCTCCTCGAGGTCCACGACGAGAACGCGCTCGGTCCCGTAGCGCGCTTTCAGCGCGTCGACGTCGCCGTCGTAGATGAGGCGGCCGTGATCGATGATGAGGATGCGGGACGAAAGGCGCTCGATGTCCGCGAGGTCATGCGTCGTCAGCAGGATGGTGACGCCGCGCTCGCGGTTCGCGCGCAGGAGGAAATCGCGCACGCGCTGCTTCGCGACCACGTCCAGGCCGATCGTCGGCTCGTCCAAGAAGAGGATCTCCGGGTCGTGGAGCATCGCGGCCGTGAGCTCGCCGCGGATGCGCTGGCCGAGAGAGAGCTGCCGCACCGGCGTCTGCAGGAACGGGTCGAGCTCGAGCAGCTCGCGGAACGACGCGAGGTTCTCCCGATACCGTTCGTTCTTCACGCGATAGATGTGGCGGATCAGCTCGAACGACTCGACGAGCGGCAGATCCCACCACAGCTGGATGCGCTGTCCGAACATCACGCCGATCCGCCGCGCGAGGTCGATGCGACGCTCCGTCGGAACGAGCCCGTCGACGCTGATGCGGCCCGACGACGGCACGAGGATGCCGGTGAGCATCTTCACCGTCGTCGACTTGCCGGCGCCGTTCGGACCGATGTAGCCGACGATCGTGCCGCGCTCGATCGAGAACGTGATGCCGTCGACGGCGTGCACCACGACGCGCTCTCGACGCAGGCGGCCGGCCTTGCGCGTGACGACGAAGTCCTTGCGGATGTCCTCGAGCTCGATGAGCGCCACGATCAGCCGCCCGCGCTCTGGTAGTGACGCACGGCGACGCGCCACATGAGATTCGCCGCGAGAGCGGCGGCGATCGCGACGAGCGGCGCGCTGAATTGCAGCACGACCGGTAACCCAAGCGGGTCGGGCTTGTCGAGGATGTAGAGCGCGGGAAAGTACGAGATGAACGCGATCGGCACGAGGTAGCCCAGGAACCGCCGCAGCCACCGGTCGTAGATGTTCATCGGGAACTGCGAGGAGAACTGGCCGCCGTAGGTGAACGCGTTCGCGGCCTGCCCGCCCTCCACCGTCCAGAACACGATGCAGATCATGAAGATCCAGATCGATATGAAGATGACGGCGCTGACCGGGATCGTCGCGATCAGCATCAGCACGCGCAGCGGGGTCCAATTGATGTGGAGCGCGCTGACCGCGTAGGCGAGCACGATGAGTCCCTGAAATGCCTTGCCGAGCCTGCGGAGCTGGAAGTCGGATGCGATGACCTGGAACAGCGTGCCGCGCGGCCGCAGCAGGATCTGGTCGAAGGTGCCGTCGCGGATCCAGGTGGAGAGCCAGTCGAGCTGGCCGACGACGAGGTCGGTGATCGCGAACGCGAGCGCCGAGATCCCATACAGGAGGGCGACCTCCGCCTGCGACCACTCCGCCAGCCGCGGAACGTTCGCGAAGATGATGAGGATCGCGACGAAGTCGAGGAACGTCACCAGGAAGTGGCCGATCGTATCGAGCACGAACGACGCGCGGTACTGCAGCTGAGCGCGGATCCGCGCCGCGATCAGGCGGCCGTAGAGCGTGAGCGTGTCACCCACCCTGGACCACCAGCCGGCGCACGCCGATCGCGAACAGCGCCTGAGCGGCCGCGAGCAGCACGACCGTCCAGGCCAGCTGCGTGACGAGCGACGCGATGATCGCCGGTCCGGCGGTCGTGCCGATGAAGATGTCGATCGGCGTCTGCACCATCGAGGGAAACGGCGTTGCGCGCGCGATCGCGGCGAGCCAGTCCGGGAAGAACGAGATGGGCACGAGGAATCCCGAGAAGACGTTGATCGCGATGCCCGCGAGCGTCATCGTCCCGCGGATGTCGAGAGACCAGAAGGCGACCGCGTTGTACAGCGCTCGGAATCCGAAGCTCACGGTCGACGCGAGCACCACGCTTGTCAGGAAGGCCAGCCAGACGAGCGGCTCCCCCGGAAGCGTCAGACGGAAGACGAGCGCGCCGAAGAGGAGCGGCGGGATGCCACGAAAGACGACGTGGTAGGCCGCCCGACCGAGATCGAACGCGAGAGCCGCGCGCAGCGGCTGCATCGGCCGGATGAGGTCCGTGGCGATGTCGCCGGAGCGGATCCGCAGCGCGATGTCCTGCCAGCCCCAGGCATAGATGGTCATGAGCAGCGCCTGGCCGAGCCACACGTACGTCACCACCGCGCTGGGGTCGTAACCGCCGACCACACCGCGCTGCTCGTACAGCGCGAGGAGGATGAAGGCGCGCACGAAGCCGAAGACCGTATTGGTGAAGACGCCGGCGATCGTCGCCGCCGGGTACGCCGCGTAGCGGGCGTAACCACGGCGCGCGATCTCCCAGTCGGCGCGCAAAGAGTGCATCGCGAAAGACTAGAGAAACGAAGAGCCCCACCTTTCGGTGGGGCTCTCATCCTTCGCGTTACGCGCGGTTAGTAGTCCATCCCGCCGCCACCGGGCATCGCCGGCGCCTTGTCCTTCTCGGGAAGGTCGGTGATCAGAGCTTCGGTGGTGAGGATCATCGCCGCGATCGAGACGGCGTTCTCGACCGCCGAGCGGACCACCTTGGCCGGGTCGATGATGCCGGCCTTGGTCAGGTCCACGATCTCGTTCTTGATGACCTCGTAGCCCCAGACGTTCGACTTGGTCTCCTCCTGCTTGCGGCGGATCGCCGCGAGCATGACCGCGCCGTCCTGGCCGGCGTTCGCGACCAGCTGGCGGAAGGGCTCCTCGAGCGCGCGACGGAGGATGTTGAACCCGGTGCGCTCGTCGCCGTCGCCCTGGACCTTGTCCAGCGCCTTGATCGCGTTCAGCAGCGTGACCTCACCGCCCGGGACCATGCCCTCCTCGATGCCCGCGCGGGCAGCCGAGAGCGCGTCCTCGACACGATGCTTCTTTTCCTTGAGCTCGACCTCGGTCGCTGCGCCGACCTTGATGACGGCGACGCCGCCGGCGAGCTTGGCGAGACGCTCCTGCAGCTTCTCCTTGTCGAAGTCGCTCGTGGTCTCCTCGACCTGGGCCTTGATCTGCTTCACACGGGCCATGATCTTTTCCTGCGAGCCCTTGCCCTCGACGAACGTCGTCTCGTCCTTGTCGGACGTGACGCGCCGGGCGCGGCCCAGATCCGTGACCGTGGCCGAGTCGAGCTTGCGGCCGGCCTCTTCGGTGATGACCTGGCCGCCAGTCAGGATCGCGATGTCCTCGAGCATCGCCTTGCGGCGGTCGCCGAAGCCCGGCGCCTTGACGCCGAGCACGTTGAGCGTGCCGCGGAGCTTGTTCACGACGAGCGTGGCGAGCGCCTCGCCGTCGATGTCCTCGGCGACGATGACGAGGTTCTTCGACACCTGCACCAGCTTCTCGAGCACAGGCAGGATGTCCGTGATCGCCGAGACCTTCTTGTCGGTGATGAGGATGTACGGGTCCTCGATGACGGCTTCCATGCGGTCCGCGTTCGTCACGAAGTAGGCGGAGATGTAGCCGCGGTCGATCTGCATGCCCTCGACGAACTCGGTCTCGAACTGCAGGCCCTTCGACTCCTCGACCGTGATCACGCCCTCGCGGCCGACCTTCTCCATGACGTCCGCGATGAGCTGCCCGATCGCTTCGTCGGCCGCGGAGATCGTCGCGATCTGCGCGATCTGCTCTTTCTGGTGCGCGCCTTCGACCTTCGTCGACTGCGCCTTGATCTCGGCCACGACCGCCGCGCCGCCCTTCTCGAGCCCGCGCTTCAGGAGCATCGGGTTCGCGCCGGCGGCGATATTGCGCATTCCCTCGTGGACGATCGCCTGCGCGAGGACGACCGACGTGGTCGTGCCGTCGCCGGCGATGTCGTTCGTCTTGGTCGCGGCCTCCTTGAGGAGCTGCGCGCCCATGTTCTCGAACGGGTCCTCGAGCTCGACCTCGCGGGCGACGGTCACGCCGTCGTGCGTGACCGTCGGCGAGCCGAACTTCTTGTCGAGCGCGACGTTGCGGCCTTTGGGGCCGAGCGTGGTCTTGACGGCGTTCGCCATGATGTCGATGCCGCCCTTGAGGCGCTTCCGCGCCTCATCGGTGAATACGAGCTGCTTCGCCATTTCCCCTCCTATGACTCGATCAGCGCGAGGACGTCTTCCTGCGAGATGACCAGGAGCTCCTCGCCTTCGAGCTTGAATTCCGTGCCGGAATACTTCTGGTACAGGACGCGGTCGCCTTCTTTGAGAGTCATGGCGACCTTGTTGCCGTTCTTGTCGAGACCACCGGGGCCCACCGCGAGCACACGGCCCTCCTGCGGCTTCTCTTTCGCGGTGTCCGGGATAACGATCCCGCTCTTGGTGACTTCCTCGCGGTCGAGGGCCTTCACCACGACGCGCCCGCCGAGCGGCTTGAGCTTCAGTTTTTCTGCCACTGCTGCTGGCACCTGCTTTCCCCCTTCTTCGGCCCGTGCCGATACCCGGCCGGGGCCCTTTTTCTGGATTTAGCACTCGCGTGCTGGGACTGCTAACCACTGTAGATCAGGCCGGAAATGGCTGTCAAGCGGGCTAGGCTTCGCTCCCGGCCGCGGCCGGCGCTTCGACCATGACCCGGTCCTTTCCAGCTCGCTTGGCCGCATAAAGCATCGCGTCCGCAGCCTCCAGGACCTGCTCGGCCGTCCGCTCGGAGCGCCACGCCGCGACCCCCACGCTCACCGAGATGGCGGTGTGGGGCTCGGCGCGGCCCTGCTGCTCGACCGCGTCGCGCAGGCGCTCGGCCAGAACGCCCGCCTCCGAGAGGCCGCCTTTGGGGATCAGCACCAGGAACTCGTCCCCACCGGTCCGGACGCCGATGTCGGAGCCGCGGATGGTCTTGCGGACGGTGTTCGCGAAGCCACGCAGGGCGAGATCTCCCATCTCGTGTCCGAACGTGTCGTTCACCTGCTTCAGGCCGTCCACGTCGATGGCGATGACCGAATAGGGCTGCCCGTGCCGGGTCGCCAGCGACTGCAGGATACGCAGCTGCTCCTGGAGGAAGTGGCGGTTGTGCAGGCCGGTGAGGCCGTCCGTCGTCGCTTGGCGCTGCGCGGTCTCGAGGACGCGGCGGTTGGCGATCGAGAGCGCGATGCGGTCCGCGGCGTTGCGCGTGAACGTCTCCTCGAGGATCGAGTCCGCGCCCGGCTCCATGAAGAGCGCCCCGACCGGCTCGGCGCCGGCGAAGAGCGGCACGCACTCGTACCCGTGGCTGCCGTCTTTGAACGGCATGTACGGGCAGATCATCGGCGCGTCGCCTGAGGCGACGCGGAAGGTGCGACCGCTGCGGATCGCCGGGCAGTTGGTGGGGCCGTTCACCACGGGATGCTGGCTCGCGGCGCCCGCGATCCCACCTGTCTCGAGGAGGGCGAGCGAGGGGTCGACGACGAGCGTCGTCGCGGCGTCGAGCCTGAACGCTCCCGCCACGGAGCGCGCGCCGACCTCGGCGGTGGAGGCTTCGTCCGTCGCGAGCGAGAGATTCTCGACGAGCTGGTTCATGCCCTCGAGGACGTTGGTCCGCTCGGCCAGGCGGTCGCTCTGCTCGCGGACCTTCTCGAGCGCGAGCATCGAGGCCACCGCGGGCGCCGCGGATTCGGCGATGACCTCGCCCAGGCGCACCTCACCCGGCGACCAGTCGCGCGGTATCGAGTCGCCCAGCACGATGAGCGCCACCATCTCGCCGCGATGCAAGAGCGGGACGAATAGACCCGACGCGGTCTGGAACTCGGAGCGCACTCGCTCGGACACGCCTGACTCCAAAGAGGCGTCGTTCATCACGACGGTATGGCGCGTCCGCACCGCGCGCTGGCGAGGGGAATCGCGCAGCCGCCGGTCGGCCTGGAACCGCACCGGCCGGCCATCGAGGCCGACGGTGTAACCGGATTCCATGTCCTCGCTCCCACTGAAGAAGAACACGCGCTCGATGCGCAGCGTCGAGCGCGCGGCGTCGTACACGGCACGAACGATCTCCGGAAGCTCGCGCGCGCGAGCAAGCTGGAGCGCCGTCGAGCGCGCGATCTCGAGCTCGCGGTTGTGGTCGGCGAGCTCGATCGTGCGCTGCCGCAGCGTGGCCCGCGTCTCCTGCATCGTCCGCGAGATGAGCGCCGTCATCGCGATGATCGCGATGAGCGCGGCGAGGTGGATCGCGCCGATATCGAGGACCGAGGTCGAGCGTTCCGCGAGGATCCCGTCACCGAGGAGGAGCGTGAGGTAAACGACGATGGCGATCGCCCCGGTGACGAGCGTGCTCGATACACGCATCGCGAATGTCGTCGCGAGCGTCGGGAAGAGGAAGAACACGAAGTAGCGGGAATCGCCGCCGCCGGTGAGCACCAGCAGGATCCCGCCCATCACCTGCGTGATGCACGCCCCGATCGTGAAGCGCAGACGACCGAACACGCTCTCGGGCAGCAGGTGGAACCAGATGAGCGCGAAGATCACCAGGAGCGTCGCGCTGAACAGGAGACCGACCCGGGCGGCGGTGTCAGTGGTGGGGAGCGCCGCCGAGGCGACGAGGATCGCCGCGATGCCCCACGTCGCGACCTCCGACGCGAGACGGATCCGGCGCTCGTAACCACCCTGCTCGCTCGGAAACTGGACCGCCATCTGAGCGACATGGTGAGGCAACTCGGCTAGCCTGTCGCCGTCCATGGGAGGTAAACGCCGCTGAAGATCGCGAAACTCGCGACCCACGTGCTGGAAGGGCGCGCCGAACGGACGATCCAGTTCGGGGCCGGCTCGTATGGGACGTTCACAGCGACACTGGTGGAGATCACGACCGACGACGGGATCACCGGCGTTGGCGAATGCATCGCCCGCCGCGCGCCGCGGGTCGTCGACACGGTCGTGCGCGAGCTGTTGTGGCCGGTCGTCGAGGGCCGCGACCCGCGCGACGCCGGCGGCCTCTGGGACGAGATGCAGGCGCGGCTACGGCCGTGGGGGCATTACCGGGGCTTCGTGCAGGAGGGGATCTCGGGCATCGACCAGGCGCTGTGGGACATCGTCGCGCAGGCCCAGGGCGTGCCCCTGTACAAGGCGCTCGGCGGAGCAGGACGCGACCGCGTGCCGGTGTACGGATCGAAGGTCTACACGGCGTCGTTCGACGAGATGGCGAAGGAGGCCGCCGCAGCGGTGAAGCGCGGCCACAAGGCGATCAAGATCCAGCTGGGACGTTCGGCCGAGTTCGGCGGGCCCAACGCCGACGTCGAGGTGTGCCGGGTCATCCGCGACGCGATCGGCCCCGACATCGAGATGGGCGCCGACGTGAACAGCGCGTACGACGCCGCGACGGCGATCCGTGTCTGCGAGCGGATCGCGGAGTATGACCTCTGGTTCCTCGAAGAGCCGGTCTTTCCGGACGACCTGGATGGCTACGAGCGCATCCGCCGCGTCTCGAGCGTGCCGCTCGCGTGCGGCGAGTCGGAGTTCGGCACGTTCGGATTCCGCGAGCTCTTCCGTCGCGGCCTCATCGACGTGGCGCAGCCGGACGTCGCGCGCGTCGGCGGTTTCACCGCGGGCATGCGCGTAGGCGCGATGGTGCACGCGTACAACCTGCGATACGCGCCGCACACGGGTTTCTCGTGCGGCGTCGCGCAGGTCGCGTCGCTGCATCTCGGCGCCGCGGTAGCGAACCACCTCCGCACTGAGTGGATGTGGATCTCGAATCCGCTCGCGGAGATCTGGACGGAGCCACTTCCTCAGCCGAAGGATGGCGTGATCATGATGCCGACGAAGCCCGGTCTCGGCCTCGAGCTCGACCGGAAGAAGCTCAAGAGGTACGCGCTCTCCTGATGCGGCCCTGGAAGACGCTCGAGCGACGCACGCTCCTGTCGCGTCCGCCGTGGATGGAGGTCGGCACCGAGCGCGTCGAGCTGCCCGACGGGCGCATCGTCGATGAGTTCCTGTGGGTCCGCACGCGAGACTTCGCCATCGTCGTCGCGATAACCGACGACGACCGCGTGGTCGTCGAGCGCTCGTACAAGCACGGCCCGCGGCGCGTCCAGCTGTCGTTCCCCGCCGGATACATCGAGGAAGGCGAGGATCCGCTCGCGACGGCGAAGCGCGAGCTGTTGGAGGAGGCCGGCTATGTCGCCGACGAGTGGACCGCGCTCGGCGCGTTCGTCGTGGACGGGAACTACGCCGTGTGCACCGAGCACGCCTTCCTCGCGCGCAACGCGCGGAAGGTCGCCGAGCAGGATCACGGCGATCTCGAGGAGATCGAGGTCATCCTGATGACACTCGACGAGGTGAAGGCCGCGCTGCGGTCCGGCGAGATCGTGCAGCTCTCTTCCGCTGCAGCGCTCGGCCTCGCGGCGCTTCGACTCAGCGGCTAACGCGCCGAGTACGCTTCGTGGCGTGAAGCCGTTCGTCGGGCGGGCGGAGGAGCTTCGCGCGCTCGAAGGAACGTTGACGGCGGGTCGGTCGGCGGCTGCCATCGTCCTCGGTGAGCCCGGCACGGGCAAGACGCGCCTGCTCGCGGAGGTGCTCGGACGATCGCGGAGCGCGACGATCCTCCGCGTCCAAGGCTACGAGACCGAAGAGCCGGTCGCGCTCGTCGCCGCCGCGCCTCTGCTGCGTTCCCTTGGTGTCCTCGCTGAGGCCTCCACCGGCCCGGCCGAGCCGGCTCAGATCTTCGAGCGCGTGTATCGGGCGATGCACGCCGCGGGCGCGGCCGTACTTGCGCTCGACGACGTGCAGTGGGTGGACGATGCTTCGCTCGGCCTCTGCCAATACCTCGTCCGCGGAGCCGCCGAGTCGACGCATCCGCTCGTCGTCCTTGCCGCGTCGCGACCCTCCCCGCGCATGGCGACCTTCGCGCGATCGATCGAAGATGCGCTGCCGGGCGCGGTCACGACGCTCGAGCTCGGTCCGCTCACGCGCGACGAGGGCGTGGCGCTCGCGCGGATCCTCGATCCGCGACTTGATGCAGAAGCGGCGACGGACGTCTGGCGTCGCGCTGCGGGCTCGCCGTTCTGGCTCGACGCGCTCGTTCGAAGCGGCGGGGGCGCGGATGCTCGCCGATTCGTGACCATGCGGCTGCGCGGCGCGACCTCCGACGCCGGCGAGCTGCTGGCTCTGCTGGCTATCGCGGCGCGACCGCTGGCGCCGTCCGAGGTCGTCGAGATCGCGACCTGGCCCGCCCAACGGGTCGACCGCGCCGCGACGGAGCTCGCGTCGCGCGGCGTCGCGCTGCTCGCTCCGGGCACGCTCGCGCTGACGCACGATCTGATCCGCGAAGCGGCGGTCGGTGAGCTGCCGGCCGAGACGCGAACGCGCATACACCGTCGTCTCGCGCAGTGGCTGGAACAACGCACGACCAACGAGCCGCAGCTGTTGCGAGAAGCGCTCGAGCACCGCCTGGCGGCCGACATGCCCGCGGCAGAGCTCGCGCTTCGGTTGGCGACGGGCGCAGGACGTCGGATCCTCGGGCGCGAGGGACTCCACCGCCTGATCGAGATCGCTGATCGCGAGGACTCGCGCGACCTTCAGGCGGCCGTCGCGACACTCGCCGCGGAGATGGGCGAACACGAGATCGCGCTCGAACGAGCCGATGTCGTCGCCGACAATGCCGGCGATGCGACGACACGGGCACGCTGGCTCTTGGCCGCGTCCAAGGCGGCGTATCGCCTCAGCCGGATCGACGAAGCGCGCGTGCGGTTGGAACGAGCGCGCGAATACCAGGCGACGGACGCCGTCCTCACGGTGGAGATCGATGCTCACGAGGCCGCGATCCTGCGCTGGCTGAAGAGCGACTTTGAGTCGGCGCGAGCCTGCACTGACAAGGCGGTCCGCGAGGCACGTGAGCTCGTCAAGACGCGGCCCGGAGATCAAGCCGCGCGCGACGCGCTCCTGCGCGCGCTCGAAGGCGCGTTCGACGATGTCTTCACGAGCGATCAGCCGACGCAGGCCGCGAAGGTCGCCGACGAGATGATCGAGGTGACACGCGAGATGAGCGATGCGGAACACCAGCACGCCATCATCGTCAGCACGATCGCGGTCCGCTCGCAGGGCAACCTCCGCGAGGTCGAGACCAAGATGCGCAGAGTGTGGTCTCTGGCGAACGAGCGCGTCCTACCGGCCGTGGCGATCGAAGCCGGCAACTGGCTGGCGCGTGCGCTTCGCAGCCGGGGGAAGCTGGTCGAGGCGCAGACGATCGCCCGCGAGACCGTCGCCCTGATGAACCGCGTCGTGGGCACGCCGTCGTTCATGCTCGGTCCCGAATCCATCGTTCGCGCGCTCTCGCATTTCGCTGCCATCTCCCTGGGCGACTGGCAGACCGCGGCAGCAGAGCTGGAACGCGCGGCGACAGGGGAAATCCCGAAGCACCAGCGCCTACTCGTTTACGAGACGCTCGCGCTATGGCTCGCGCGCATCGATCCCATCGCGGAGGTCGCCCGAGTGGTCGACAACGTCGAGCGGTCGCTCGCCGACGCGATCGCGGTCGGGTGTATGCGTTGTCTGGGTGAGGCGCAGCTTGCCGGCGTGGAAGCTCTCGCCCGAGTGGGTCGGATCGATGCCGCGCGAGAGCTGATGCGGGACCACGCAGCGGCACCGCACGAGGAGACGAGGATCGTCCGCAACTGGCGCGCCTGCGGGGAAGCAGCGCTCGCTGCGGCAGAGGGTGATCCGTCACGCGCTGTCGGCATGTTGAAAGTGATCGAGACCGAGTACCAGTCGATGGGGTTCGAGGTCGAAGCGCTTTGGGCCAAGATCGACCGCGGACGATGCCTCGCAAAGTTCGACCGCGACGCGGCTGTCGATGTTCTCACCGACGCCGCGCGCTTCGCCGAGAGCCTGGACGCCAAGACGGAAGCGCTCGTCGCGGAAAAGCTCCTGCGCTCGCTGGGCCAGCGCACCTGGCGGCGCGGCACGGCGACGGACACCCTGACCGAGCGGGAGCGCGAGATCACGCGGCTGGTCGCGTCAGGCGCGTCGAATCCCGAGATCGCGAGCCGGCTCTTCCTCTCCCGAAAGACCATCGAGCGCCACGTCTCCAACGTCCTGCGCAAGGTCGGCGCCCGGAACCGCGCCGAGCTCGCGGCGCGGGCGTCTGAGCTCGGGGTCGAGGGAGCTCCCCGATGATTCGGGAGGGCCTCGGCAGCTAGCTTCACCGCCACTCTCACACGCGGAAGGAGTGGTGATGGCGATGGTCGTGGTCCTGTTCCCGGTCACAGCGGAGGCGCCGACCCTCCATCCGGCGGCGCTCGAGCGCTTCGCGGATCTCGGCGTGACGAGCGTGACCCTGCTTCAGGATGACTCGACTGCCGGTCTCGTCCTCGAGGGGTGGGCGTTGGACGCGACCCGCGCCGCGGAGGCGGCGTGCGCCATCACCAGCCCGTGCGAGGGTCTGCGGACGCTCTATCAGCTCGCGCAAATGGCGGTATCCCCGCGTCGAATCAAAGAGGAGGAAATCTCATGATCCTGTCTACACGTCTGATGGCCGGCGCGGTCATCCTCGCGATCACCGCATCGGCCTGCGGCGGCACCGCCGTCGCCCCGACGGCGACCCCCACACCGACCGTGGCTCCGACGATCGTCGCGACGGTCGCGCCGACGCCCACGAAGCTGGTGGTTGCCGCCACCGGGCAAGGCTCGACGAGCGCCAAGCTGACCGAGAACAAGCTCGTCATCGCGGACGGCGTCGCGCCCGACCTCGCGTCCGGCAACTACGTCTCGACAGTGTCCCTCGTGACCCTCGAGAAGGGTGGCCGCACCGTCGCGCACAAGCATGGCGGGATCGAGTCGATCTACATCCTGCAAGGCACGGTCGACTTCCGCACCGCGAGCGGCGTGCGGGTGATACTCAGCCGCGGTCAAGGTGTTTCCGTCGCACCGAGCACGACGCTGCAGGCGGTCAACGTCGGCGATGGCGTGGCCAAGTTCGTCGCGTTCTTCCTGACGGCCGAGACCGCGCCGTTCCAGACGAACGTCGAGGAGGCGCCGTAATTCGTCCGCTCACAGCTCCCACGACGCCGTAGCCGCCGTGCCGGGCAAAGCGCGAGCGTGAGCTTCCGCTGGGGAGCTCGCCCTCGCCGCCGGCTACGGGCGGAAGAGCGTCATTGGGTCGACGAGCGCGCCGTCGTGCCACATGCCGAAGTGCAGGTGGGCGCCGGTCGTGATGCCGGTGAGTCCGACGGCGCCGATCTTCTGTCCCGCGCTCACGTAGTCGCCGGCCGCGACGGTCGGCGGGGCGTAGCGCGCGTCCAGGTGCGCGTAGAGGGAAACGTAGCCGCCAACATGCGCGATGACGACGATGACAGCGCCGTCGGCCATCTTCCCAACGAACGCGACGCGCCCCGGCGCGGCCGCCACCACCGGCGATCCATACAGCGTGGCGATGTCGATGCCCTCGTGATAGTGCGCGTAGCGCACGCCGTCCACGGTCTTCGCGGGCTCCTGCACGACCTTGGTCGGACCGAAGCGCTGCGTGATCCGCCCCTGCGCGGGTGACATCCACGGCGTCGCGGGCGCCGCGAGGTTCGCGTCGCCGGCACGGGCGAACTCATCGGCCGCGGCGTTGAGCGCGGCGACCTTCTGCTGCAGGTCCGCGCGGAGCGCGCGCATCTCCTCAGCGGCCTCGCGCTCGGAACCTGTGAGCGACAGCGCCTTCGCCGTGGCCGACCGAGCAGAGAGGCGGACGGCTTCATTGAGCTGCGCGCTGGTCTCCTCGACGTCGTCGCGGATCTCGCGCGCCATCTGATGGGTCGACGTCAGATCGGCAGCGACATCAGACGCATATCTGACGATGGCGTCGTACCCGAGCGAGGGGCTGGGAGCCGACTGTGCCGCGCGCTGCGCCGCTCGGGACACTGGGGCCGCGCGCTCTGACGGCGGCGTCTTCGGACCATCCGCATCCGCCGGCGTCGATGCCGACAGGATGAAGAGGCCCGCGAGCGCAGCGATCACCAGTGGCCCGAGCGGGCCTCGTTTCAACCTCATCCCTAACCGGTGTGGATCGTTGCGTACGGTTGGAACACACCGGCGACTTGGACCGTGCACGACCCACTTAGCAAGCGGTGGTACGACGACAAGACGGCCGAGCGCTGGCCGACGCTGGATTCGGACTGCGACTCAAGTCACATTGGACGCAGCCCGTACGAGATCGCGGCTTCTGCCCGTTTCGTCCCATTTGGCTGATACGGATTTGCGAGGGCGATCCGGCGCTCGTGGCGCCCGCGATCGCTCGCAGCAGGAGAGCAGTCGCGAGATCGTCGAAACGCTCGTCGCGGACCTGCTCTCGCGCTGGCCCCTATCGCGAGCGGCGGGATGATCGTCCCGCCGCTCGCCGGCGATACCCAAGCTGCTCCATCCACGCGAGCGACTCACCGGTAATGACCATGCCCGCGCGCGGGAGATCGGCGGCGCGCTTGATGCCCGCGAGGAACACCGCGGTGCGCAGCTCGAGCTCGAACGAGGCGATCCATTCGAGGACCGCGGTCTCACCCTTCAGCGCCGCTTGAAGCAGCGGCCGTCCCACACCGACGATCGTCGCTCCGAGCGCGATCGCCTTCGCCGCGTCGAGGCCGCTGCGCACACCACCCGTCGCGATCACCGGCAGACCCGCCGACGACGCGCCCGCGACCGCGACCGCGGTGGGCACGCCCCAGTCCCGGAAACGCTCGCCGAGACTCATGCGGAGCGTGTCGCCCTTCGCACCCGCCCGCAGCGCCTCGATCGCCGCGAAGGACGTGCCGCCGACGCCGCCGACGTCGATCGCGTCCACGCCGAGGCGTCGTAGCCGCAGCGCGACCGCGCGCGTGATCCCGGCGCCGGTCTCTTTCGCGATGACCGGCACTTTGCACGAGCGCACCAGCGCCCGGATGGCGGCGTCGGTTCCCCTCGCGCGCGTCTGACCCTCCGGCTGCACCGACTCTTCGAGATAGTTCAGGTGCAGCGCGAGCGCGTCGGCCTTCACCATCTTCACGATGCGCTCCACGTCCTTGGAGGCGAGCGCGCCCTCTCGGTCCTGCCTCACGAGCTGCGAGATGCCGACGTTCGCGATGACGAACGCGCGCGGCGCGCTCTCGCGGACCACCGCGTACGTCGGCGCGAGCGCGGGATCGCGTAGCGCCGCGCGCTGGCTTCCGACGCCGATGGCGATGCCGGTGCGCTCGGCGACGCGCGCCAGCAGCTCGTTCACCGCGATCGCGCGTCCGTGGCCTCCGGTCATGCCCGAGATCACCAGCGGCAGGCGCAGCGTGCGGCCGAGGAATCGCGCGGAGACGTCGACGTCCTTCGCGTCGATCGCGGGGAGCGCGTCGTGCACGAGGTGCACGTCCTCCCAACCCGCGGTCGCGCGAGTCTCGACGTCGCCCTCGGCGGCGAGCTGCAGGTGCTCGCCCTTACGCCGGGCGATCTCCTCCGCGTCACTCATGCGGCGAGTGTTACGCGAAGACGGCTTCGCTGCTCAGCGCGGCGAACTCTTCGGCGGAGAGGCCGGCAATGTCCTGGAACACGGCCTCGTTGTCTTGACCAAGCAGCGGTCCCGCGCGCTCGACGCATGCGGGAGTGTCCGACAGCAGGAACGGTGCGGCCATGAGGGTCACCTCGCCCATCACCGGATGCGGCACGCGCGGCCACATGCCGCGATGCGCCAGCTGGGGATCGGCGAGCAGCTCCGAGACCGTTTCCACCGGGGCCACGCGGAGTTCCTTCGCGCGCAGGGCCCCGGCGACCTGCTCGCGCGTGCGCTGACGCGTCCACGCCGCGATGCGCGTGTCGAGCTCGGATTCGCGAGCGCGCCGCCCCTCGGCGCCGTCGAGCGCACGGTCGCGGGCCCACTCCGGGTCCCCCAGCGCCGCGCGGAAGCGGATCCACTCGTCGTCGTCCCATACCGACAGCGCGACCCAGCGATCCTGTCCGCCGCACGGGTAGACGCCGTGCGGGACCGCGACGGTGTCGCGATTCCCGTTGCGCGTCGGGATCGCGCCGTTCCCGGCATGCTCGAGAAGCGCGGGCGTGAGGAACTGCAGGCCGGCCTCGTACTGCGAGAGATCGATGAGGCAGCCCTCTCCGGTGCGGCGACGGCGCTCGAGCGCGGCGAGCACGGCGATGACGCCATAGCCGACCGCGATGTAGTCGATGTACGGCCCGTAGAGGATCACCGGCGTCCGCTCGGGCTCGCCCAGGAGCTGATTGAAGCCGGCGAGCGCGGTCAGCTGGCTGCCGTACCCGGGATGCTGCGCGTGAGGGCCGGTCTGTCCCTGGTTGCAGCTGGACAGGATGACGATGTCCGGCTTCGCGCCGCGCAGCGCGTCGTGACCGAGACCGCGGCGCGCCAGGGTGCCCGCGGGAAAGCTCTCGATGACGACGTCAGCGGAGGCGACCAGGCGCAGCGCGAGCTCGACGGCGCGCGGTCGCTTCAGGTCGAGCGTGACGCCGCGCTTGCCGGCGTTGTAGAAGGCGAACATGCCCGCGCGGTCGGGACCGGGCTCGTTGTCCTTGAAGGGCGGATACGTCGAGCGGAAGGGGTCGAGCGCGGTCGACGATTCGACGTGGATCACGTCGGCACCGTGCTGCGCGAGATAGGTGCCGACGAGCGGTCCGGCGGCGGCCCAGCCGAACTCGATGACCCGAACGTCATCGAGAGGTCGCGGGGTGCTCGGGGGGCGAAGCCCGTCGGTGGTCGTCACGCGATCACCGCACCTGCTCCAGCCTTGCTGGGCTCGGCAGCACCTCGGCGTCGTGCTCGCCCAGGCGCGGTGGCGCGCGACGGACGCGCGGGCGAACGCCGTCGAAGAGCGCGAAGCCGCCGGGAAATGGCAGCGATGCGCCGTCGATCGGCGTGTCCTGCCAGAAGTCGCGCGCACGCAGCTGCGCGTCGGCGTACACGTCGGACGCGTCGGCCACCGGATAACCCAGCATGTTGCGCTCGACGACGCCCGCGAAGAACTCGCGCCTGGTCAGCGTCGCGAGGAACGTCGCGACCTCCGCCTCGAGCGCATCGACGTCCGACTGCGTGAGCGTGCGGTTGTCGAAGCGGTCCCAGTCGATGGCCGCGAAGCGCGGTCCGAGCGTCCCGCGATCCTTCATCCACGCGCTGAGCATCCGTCCGGTATGGCGCCCGATCGGTCCGCCCTGTATCGCGAAGCTCACATAGCCGTCGGCGCACGGCCAGATGTTGCGGAAGCGCGCGCCGACGATGCTGCGTCCGAGAAGGAACGCGCCGAGACGCTGATGCTCCTCGTGACCGACGTCCCAGTGCACCGAGGCGGGCGGATGCACGGTGACCATGCTCGCCTGACCCGAGACGTCGACGTGCTGCCCGCGGCCGATCGCGCGGCGCGCGAGGATCGCGAAGAGCGCGCCCATCGCGGCCTGCATGCCGGTCCAGTACGGCGACTGCGGCAGCGTGGTGCGCGTCGGAGCGCGGTCGGGCTCACCGGCGAGCGCAAGGCTGCCGCTGGCGGCGGTGACCTCGAGGTCCGACGCCGGCGCGCCCGCGAGCGGCCCGGTCGATCCGTACGGCGTGACCGTGACGACGACGAGCGAAGGGTTCCACGACGCCGCCGTCGCGCGATCGACCTCCTCACGTGACTGCACGAGGACGTCGGCGCGCACGAGCAGATCACGCAAGCCATCGCGCTCGCGCGGAAGATCGAGCATGACGCCCCGCTTGTTCGCGTTCAGCGAGATCCAGAGCAGGCCGCGATCCGGTCCCGGCAGATCCGCGAGAAAGGGCGGCACCGTCCGCACCGGATCGCCGGTGGGCGGCTCGACTTTCACGACGTCCCCGCCGAGGTCGGCGAGGATGCGCGCGCCGTGCGCCGCCGCCGAGGCGCCCCAGACATCGGCGCCGGCGAGCTCGACGACGCGCAGGCCGTCGAGCAGCGCGCTCATCGGGCTAACGCCCCGAGCGCGCCAGGACCTCCGCCCAGGACTGCGTCTTCATGAGCGCCTTGCCCATCGCGATCTCGTCCTCACCGAACCACTCGTTCGGCTCGACCTTGTCGATCGGATACACCGGCCGCATGAAGTCGTTCTCGTACCCGAACGGCACGGTCGCGTCGATCGCCATACCGCCCTCGAAGCGCGTGTTCATCGCGGTCCACTGCGCGCCGCCCGCGGTGAGGCGCTCCGACGGGATGAAGGTCTGGCCCGCGCCTCCGGGCACCGGGTTGAGGATGTCGTCGCGCGGGTTCACGCGCGTGGTGAGCGACCAGATGATGTCGTCCATCGAGTAGATGTCCACGTCCTGGTCGACCGCGATGCAGAGGCGCAGGCCGGAGCTGCACGAGGTCGCCGCGACCAGGAAGTTGCGGACGAAACCGTCGTCGGTCTTGAGGCGCTTCTTCACCTGCAGGATGACGCCGGCCCAGTCGGTCATCGGGAACGGGATGTTCACGTCGTGGATCAGACCGGGCTGGATTCGATCGCACAGCTCGTAGAAGGCGGCCTCGCGCACGGTCGTGTCGATGTTGTTGCAGTCGTACATGTGCACGCCCATCGGGTAGATGAACGGACGCTCGCTGCGCTTGCGCATCGTGATCGCGGTGACCTCGAAGATCGGCGCCTTGTAGGCCTTGCCCATGTAGCCGGCCCATTCCGGGTGGAAGTGGAAGCGGCCCTGGATGTCGGCCTTCTCCGACTCGGCGGTCTCGTAGCGCTTGTCGCGCGGATGCAGGTAGCCCTCCAGGACGTACTCGCAGTCGGCGACCGCGTACGCGTCGACGGTGCGCGCCTTCACGATGCGCGTCGGGAAGCCCTGAACCGCGCCGGCCGCGCCGAGCTCGTCGCCGCCACGCGGCAGCACGACGTAGTCGAACCCGCCGCCGGCCAGGAGCGTGGAGGCGACCGGCAGACCGAAGCACACCGTGAGCGGGATCGGCTCGTCGCCGTAGTACTTGGTGAGCACCTGCCACATGTGCGAGCCGGGCGAGATCTGGAAGGTACCCTTGTTGCCCCAGCGGAAGTTCATGCGGTTGTAGCCGATGTGGCTGCCGCCCCAGAAGTGCTCGCCCACGACGACGCTGTTGCCGCTGCCGATGGTGATCTCGGATTCCAGCCGCGTGTGGCGGATGGCCATGATGTATTTGTTCACGTCGAGGTCGTCGGTGATGACCTCCTGCTGGCAGGCCGCCTCGGCCTGCGGCACGACCTCGTTCGGGATCGGGTGCGTGAGCGCGTGGGCGAGCTTGCGCGTGCGGTCGGTCGCGTTCTCGTAGCCGAAGAAGCGATCGACGATGTGCATGTTCGCGAAGAGGTTGGTGATGGCCCGCGCGTGCGGGTACCCCTTCACGTTGTTGAACAGGATCGGGTAGCTGCCGTCGAAGTGCTTCTGGATGCCGGTGAGCTGCAGATCGCCCGAGACCTCGACGTCGGTCTCCATGAGGAGACCCTCGCGACGTAGCCATTCGACGGTGGCGGGAAGCGAGCGCAGCGCGTCCTTCGGTGCGGGCGCGCCGCCCCGAGGATCTTTCAGGGCACGCTTCGCGCGGGCTATATCAGAGGTAGCCGTGGCCATCCGTACTTCTCCCGGCAGCAGACTCGCGGATTCGGACCAATGGTATGACCATTCAGCCGGTCGTCAAACCGCGACCCTGCGCCCTCACGGGCAGCTCCCCGCGAACGTCGTGTCGGCGTACTGCTCGTAGGTGATCGCCGCGGTCGTCAGCTTGTAATCCACCGCGATCTTCATCTCCGTATCGAACCCGGACTTGCTGATGCAGCCGGTGCCGAAGCCCGACTTGATGTGCTCGATCACCTTGGTCACCAGGGCCTTGTCGAAGCCCTGGAACTGCTGCGCCGACTGAGGACTGGCCAGGATCGCATCCGCGATCGCTCCGGCACTGTTCGCCTTGATGAAGTCGAGGCCCTTCTTCTGGACGTTGACCATGCGCTTCACGAGGTCGGGCTTCGCGGCGATGACGTCCTCGCGCGTCACGAGCGCGAGCGCGTCGGCCTTGTCGGCGCCGACCCATTCCCGGTGCGTTCCCGCCGCGTACGGGTCGAGGATGTAGTAGCCGACGTTGTCCGTGATGACCTTGGTGCCGATGGGCTCGAACGAGGCGATCGCGTCCACGCGGCCGGACTGCATGGCGGTGTAGAAGACCGCGTTGTCGCCGCCGAGTGATACGAGCTCGACGTCCTTCTCGGGATCGAGACCGGCCTTCTTCAGATAGACGTTCGCGAGGGCCCAGGTGCCGGAGCCCGGCGTGGTGTAGCCGATCTTCTTGCCCTTGAGGTCTTTCACCGTCTTCACCTGATCCTTCAGCTGGGTACGCACCACGAGGCCGAAGATCTCCTGATCGTGCAGCTGCACGACGACCTTGAACGGCGAGCCGGCGATGCGCGCGAGCGGGACGTGCACGAAGGCGTAGAGGCCGAAGTCGTACTGCTTGGCGATCATCGCCTGGCGCAGCGTGCCGCTCGAGCCGATGACGAACTCCGCCAGATCGATGTTCTCGTCGCCGAAATACCCCTTGGCGATGGCGACGAGCGTCGGCAGGTTCAGTTCGGTCGAGTTGATCCCGGTGAGCGTGACCTTGTCCTTGGGCGGCTTGGGGGTCGCCGTCGCGGCGGCCGCCGAGGTGGCCGGAGGCGGTGTCTGCGTTTGCGTGACCGTGCACGCCGTGGAGACGAGACCGATGACGACGAGCAGCGCGAGAGTCCGATGCACCGTAGCTCCTCCTTCTAGTTGCTTAGGACCGCTGATGGCCGCCAGCGAAGCAGACGTGACTCGACGCGCTTGGCCAGCTCGACGAGCGTGACCGCGAAGATCATCAGGATGAGCAGGATGAGGTATACGCGTTTGGTATCGAGAAGTCCGGCCGAAAGGCTGAGGCGGTAGCCCAGACCGACCGAGGCGCCGACGAACTCCCCCACGACGGCGCCGGTGAGGGCGAAGCTGACGCTCGTGCGCAGCGCGGCGAAGATCCAGCTGAAGACCGACGGCAGCACGACGAGGCGCGCGAGGTGCATGCGCGAGCCACCCATCACCTGCACCACCTTCACCAGCTCCGGATCGACGGAGCGGACGCCCAGGTAGGTGTTGAAGAACACCACGAAGAACACGGTGAAGAAGCTGAGCGCGATCTTCGAGGCGATGCCGAGGCCGAACCACGGCAGCAGGATCGGCGCGACCGCGATGCGCGGCAGCGAGTTCAGCGAGACGAGCACCGGCTCGAGGACCTCGGAGACGCGCCGCCAGTACCCGAGCGCGAGCCCCAGCGCCGCGCCGCCGAGGATGCCGAGGACGAGGCCGACCATGGCCTCGGTCAGAGTGGTCGACAGGTCGCGCCAGAGGAGGCCCGATTGCGCGTAGGGGCCGAGCTCGGCGAGCGACGCCGATGGACGCGCGATGATCGCCGGGCTGAAGAGCACGAGTCCCAGCCCGAAGCCGCCCGTGGTCAGCTCCCAGACGGCGAAGATCCCGGCGATGAGGACCGCACGACGGACGGCGAGCGACGCGGTCCTGTTCACACCCGGAACTCGTCGCGCAGCGCCTGCCAGATGGTGGTCTCGAAGCGCGCGAACTCGGGTGAGCCGCGAAGCGCGAACGCGTCACGCGGGTACGGCAGCGAGATGTCGAAGACAGCCTTGACGGCACCGGGCCGCTTGGACAGGACGACGACGCGCTGAGCGAGGATGATCGCCTCCGCCAGATCGTGCGTGACGAAGAGGATCGTGCGCGGCGTGAGCTGCCAGATCCGGAGCAGCTCCGACTGCAGGATCATGCGGTTCTGCGCGTCGAGCGCGCCGAACGGCTCGTCCATGAGGATCGTCTGCGGGTCGTAGGCGAGCGTGCGCACGAGCGCGGCGCGCTGGCGCATGCCGCCCGACACCTGATGCGGGTAGTAGTGCTCGAAGCCGGCGAGGCCGGCCATCTCGATCAGCTCGCGCGACCGCTCGGCGCGGCGCGCCTCGCCGACGCCGCGGATGACCAGGCCGACCTGCACGTTCTGCGCGATCGTCTGCCAAGGCAGGAGCGCATCGCGCTGGAACACGTAGCCAAGATTCATCTCGCGCCGCGAGCGCTGACGCGGCTCCGCGCCGTCCACGAGGATGCGGCCAGAAACGTCGCACTCCTCCGGGTTCAGCAGATCGGCGATGGCGCTGAGGAGCGTCGACTTCCCGCAGCCGCTCGGGCCCACGATCGCCACGAACTCGCCGCGCCCGACGTCGAGGCTGACCTCGCGCACCGCCTCCACGCCGCCGCGAAAGCGGACGCCGACTCGGTCGAGCGCGACGCTCATCTAGCGGGGCGCGATCCGCACGTCGACGAGGACGGGTCCGCCCTCGTCGAGGGCCCCGATCGCTCTGGTGAACGCGGCGCCGAGCTCGTTCGGATCTTCGACCGGCCCGATGCCCTCCGCGCCGAGATCGCGGGCGAGGCTCGCGAAATCCACCGCGGGATCGTCCATGCGCTGGCCCACCCAGCGATTCTCGATCGGGCGCTCGCGCACCCGTGCCACGTGCTCCTGGTGCTCCTCGTCGTTGTAGTAGCTGCGGTTGTTCGCGATGACGAAGAGCACCGGGATGCGGTGGTGCGCCGCGGTCCACAGCGCGGTCGGCGCGGCGAGCAGCTCTCCGTCGCCGATGACCGCGACGACCGGACGACCGCTTCCGCGCGCCGCGAGCGCGGCCCCCACGGCGATGCCCGTTCCGCTCCCAACACCTCCGCCGCCGTCGTGGCCGAGGTAGCTCTTCGGCCTGGTGAAGTCCCACGTCCCGGCTGGCCACGGCGCGAGCGGACCCTGCGCGAGGATGAGCTCGGACGCGCGCGCGCCGAAGGCGCCACGCAGCTCGGCCAGGGCGCGCGCGAGGTGGATGGGCCGCTCGCCATGACGCTTCGCGTTCGCCGCGGCCCACGCCGTCCGCCGCTCGCGCGAGCGATCGGCGAGCGCGCGTTGCCGGTCCTCGCCGCGGCGGCGCGCCGGGGGCGCGTCGGCGAGTGCCCGCTCGACGGTCTGGCGCAGCGCGGCGACGGCGAGCGCGGCGTTCGCCGCGATCGTCACCGTCGCTTGTGGCAGCTCCTGGTAGTCGGCCGCCCACGACCGCGTCGCGTGATGCTCGAGCGTCACGTTGACGAGCCGCACCGGTGCGCCACCGCGGGCACGGAGCGCACCGGCGACGTCGACCTTCTGGATCGCCAGCACGACGTCCGCGTCGCGCACCTCTTCGGCGAACGCGTCGGCGGATTGCGTTCGCGCGGTGCCCTGATGCAGCGGATGGTCCGTCGGGAACGCGGCGGGACTCGAGCGGTCCGTGACGACCGCGGCGCCGAGCATCTCGGCGATCGCGACGAGATCCTCCCAGGCGCGGTCCCCGGCGTGTCCGAGCATGAGCAGAGGCCGCTCCGCATCCAGGAGGACCGACACGGCGCGCGCGACGGCCTCCGGATCCGGCGCCGCGGGCGAGGGTGGATCGAACGACGCGGGATCCGGGATCGCGACCGGCGCGACAAGACGCTGCTCCTGCAGGCCGACGTCGAGGCACACGTACACGGGGCCGCGCGGATCGAGGTGCGCGACGTGCCAGGCGCGGAGCATGGCGTCAGGGATCGCCGCGACGCTGCCCGGCTGGTTCTCCCACTTCGTGAAGTCGCGGACCAGCTCACCCTGCGCATCGGCCGTATGTATCCAATCGATCCAGGGCCGCCGCGCGGTCGAGTCCATCGGACCGGTGCCGCCGAGGACGAGCACCGGAACGCGGTCGCACCAGGCGCAGAAGATCGTCATCGTCGCGTGCATGAGGCCGACGGTGCTGTGGACCGCGGCGGCCATCGCGCGTCCCGTCATCTTCGCGTAGCCGTGCGCGATCGCGACCGCGACCTCCTCGTGGTTGCACAGGATCATCGAGGGGCGCTCGTTGCCGAGGTAGTTGACGATGCTGTCGTGGAGGCCGCGGAAGGAGGCGCCCGGCTCGAGCGCGATGTACGGGATGTCCAGCCGGCGCAGCATCTCCGCGGCGACGTCGGAGCCCCACTCGAGCGCTGCGCTATGGCCAGCCCGAACCGGAACGTCCCGCCCGGTCGCCTCAGAACGCACGGACTATTTCTTGTCGAGCCCTCGGTCCACGGCGCTCTGGACGAAGCTGGTGTCGAGCATCTTGCTCACGTCGTAGCTCTTCACCTTGTCGCTCTTCGCGCCGAGGATCGTCTGCGCGTCCGCGAACATCTCCGGCTTCGGGAAGGGCTGCGTCGCCGTGACCAGCTGCGCGTAGAAGTCGTACGTGGCGCCCATCGCCTTCTCGTCGGTGGACTTGAAGTACTTCTTGAGGACCTCGACGCTGAACGCGCGGTCCGCCTTCATCTTCTTGATCCCCAGGACGAGCGAATCGACGTAGCGCTGCACGACGGCCTTGTTCGCGTTCAGGAACTGGCGCGTCACCACGACCGACGTGTTGGCCGAGGGCAGCTTTTGCGACGCGAGGTCGTAGAGGACGTGGAAGCCCTTCTCCTCGAGCGCCAGCGAGTCCGGCGGCTGGGCGACGCCCGCATCGATCGCCCCGCCGAGCATCGCGGCGGTGCGCTGCGCGGCCGACCCGACCGCGACGATCGTCACATCCTTGTCCGGGTCGAGGCCCATCTTCTTGAGCGCTGCGCGCGTGGCGATGTCGGACGAGGAGCCGACCGAGGAGACGCCGACCTTCTTCCCCTTGAGATCGGCCACCGTCTTGATCGGCGCCGCGACCTCGAGGACGAACGGATACACGCCGGCGAGCTGCGCGACGACGACGAGGTCGGCGCCCTCCGCGTTCGCGGACATGACCTCCGAGCCGCCGACCTGCGCGACCTGGATCTTGCCGGAGATGAGCGCGGGCACGCCCTGCGCGCTCGCGATGTTCTCGAGGTCGCCGATCTCGAGCGCGTTCTCCGCGAAGAAGCCGCCTTCCTTCGTCACCCAAAGCGGCAGCTCGTCACCGATGATGTTGCTGTACGAGACCGCGAGCTTGAACGGCGACGGCTTCGGCGTCGCCGTGGCCGCGGCGGACGCCGCGCTCGTCGGAGGTGTGGGCGGAACGGCCGTCCCACCGCCGCATGCGACAGCGAAGACGACCGCGAATGAGAGACCGAGCGCAGCGCGCATGAGGCACCTCCCACACCCGAAAAGAGCCGGTCAAAATGGTAATACCATTTCCGCGATGCGCTACACGGACCTCCGCGGCTGGATCGACGCGGCGCGCGAGCTCGGCGATGTCCGAGAGGTCCACGGCGCGAGCTGGCAGGAGGACATCGGCCGGATCACCGAGATGCTCCACCACACCGACGACTCCCCCGCCGTACTCTTCGACGACATCCCCGACTACCCCAAGGGCTTCCGGATCCTCGTCAACGCGAACGCGACACGCCGTCGCCTCGCGCTGACCTTCGGCCTCCCGCTCGACATCGAGCGCAGGCCCCTCATGGACGAATTCCTGCGCCTCACCGAGGCGGAGCGCGCGATCAAGCCGCGCGTCGTGAAGGACGGCCCGGTCTTCGAGAACGTGCTCAAGGGCGACGACATCGACGTGCTGAAGTTCCCCGCTCCGTTCTGGCATCCGCACGACGGCGGCCGCTATCTCGGCACGGGTGTCGTCGACGTGCTGAAGGACCCGGACAGCGATTGGGTCAATCTCGGCACCTATCGGGTCATGGTCCACGACGCGAAGCGCGTCGCGGTGTTCATCTCACCCGGCAAGCACGGCAGGCAGTTCCGCGACGCGTACTTCAAGCGCAAGCAGCCGTGTCCGATCGCGGTCGTCATCGGGGTGGAGCCGCTGCTCTTCATCGCATCGACGCTGGAGGTCGGCTACGGCATCTCGGAGTACGACTGGACCGGCGGCATCCGCGGCGAGCCATACGAGGTCATCGTCGATCCGGTCACCAAGCTTCCGATCCCGGCCGCGGCGGAGATCGTGCTCACCGGCTTCCTCCATCACGACAAGCGCGCGCCGGAGGGCCCCTTCGGCGAATGGACCGGGTACTACGCATCGGGCGAGCGCGAGGAGCCGGTGCTCGAGGTCGAGGCGATCTACCACCGCAACGATCCGATCATCCTGGGCGTCCCGCCGAACAAGCCGCCGTACGAGCCGCACCGCTATCGCGAGTACCTGCGGTCCGCGCTGCTGCTCCGCGAGCTGAAGGCGGCCGGCGTTCCGGGCGTCGTCGACGCGCACTGCTTCGGCGTGGGAGGCTGCCGGCTCTTCAACGTCGTCTCGATCCAGCAGCGCTACGCCGGGCACGCGCGGCAGGCGGCCCACGTCGCGGCCATGTGCCGCGTCGGCGCGTACCTGGGGCGGATGGTCGTGGTCGTCGACGACGACATCGACGTGACCGACCTGAACGACGTGATGTGGGCGATCCTCACGCGCGCGGACCCGGAGCGCTCGCTCGACATCATCCATCGCGCCTGGTCCGGCCCCCTCGATCCGGCGATCCACCCCGACGAGAAGGGCCACAACTCTCGCCTGCTCATCGACGCGACCAAGCCGTGGGAATGGCGCGACAAGTTCCCCATGGCGATCGGACCCGACGCGGAGACCAAGCGCGAGACCCGAAAGAAGTGGGGCTGGATCCTGGAGACGACCACCGGGGGGCCTCGGCCCCCCGAGGACCCCCCGCGCCCCGTGCGCGAGACGGCGGCGCCGGCGGAATGACCGACACACCGAACGAGCCGAAGTTCCTCGTGGACCCCTACCTCGAATGGGTCGGGAACGAGGGCATCCCGGTCCACGAGGACTTTGGCTTCGATCTCCTTACGCTCGACCTCGCGCCCTGGCCGCGCATGGACGCACGCGGTGCCTACGCGCACGCGCTCGGCCGCGGCGACTTCGTGAACATGTACGTCTGCGAGATCGCCCCGGGCAAGCAGACCGCCCCGCAGCGTCACCTGTTCGAAGAGGTCGTCTACGTCCTGGATGGGAACGGCAGCACGACCGTCGAGACGCCGAACGGCGAACGGTCCTTCGAGTGGCACACCGGCAGCCTGTTCGCGCTGCCGCTGAACGCGCGGTATCGGCACTTCAACGGGAGCGGGCAGCGTCCCGCGCGCTTCGTCTCCACGACGAACCTGCCGCTCGTCATGAATCTGTTCCGCAACGACGACTTCATCTGGAACAACCCGAGCGTGTTCCACGAGCGGTTCGGTGACCCGCAGCACTTCCGCGGCGACGGCACCTTCATACCGATGCGGCCAGGCCGCCATATGTGGGAGACGAACTTCGTTCCGGACCTGCGCACCTTCGAGCTGAAGACCTGGAAGGCACGCGGCGCGGGCGGCAGCAACATCATGTTCGTTCTCGCCGACGGCACGATGCACGCGCACATGTCGGAGATGCCGGTGGGCACGTACAAGAAGGGTCACCGGCACGGCGCCGACTTCCACGTCTTCGCGGTGACCGGGCAGGGCTACAGCCTCTACTGGTACGACGGCGAGACCGAGCTGCGGCGCTTCGACTGGAAACACGGCTGCGTGTTCGCGCCGACGGACATGCTCTACCACCAGCACTTCAACACGAGCCCCGAACCGGCGCGCTACCTGGCGATCGCGTTCGGAGGCCTGCGCTATCCGACGGTCGCCGACAAGCGCAAGACCTTCCTCGGCATGGACGTCAGCGTGAAGGAAGGCGGCCGGCAGATCGAATACGAGGACGAGGACCCGCGGATCCGCCCTATCTACGAGGACGAGCTGCGCACGAACAAGGTCCCGTCCCGCATGAACGAAGTCCTGACCGCCTGACGCTCTACCAGCCGGACGACGTCCTCCTCACCACCGTCGGCATCGACATCGGCTCGACCACCTCGCACGTCATGCTCGCGCGCCTCCGGCTGCAGCGGCTCGCCGATGCGCTGTCCAGTCGCTATGTGGTCGTCGAGCGCTCGGTCATCCACCGTTCCCCGATCCTGCTGACGCCCTTCCGCCAGGACGGACTCATCGATACCGGCGCGCTGGAGCGCTTCGTCGACGAGGCCTACGCGGCGGCTCGACTGTCGCGCGACGACGTCGATACCGGCGCGGTCATCCTCACCGGCGTCGCCCTCGAGCGGCCCAACGCGAGGGCGATCGACGAGCTGTTCGCGTCGCACGGCGGCACGTTCGTCTGCGCGACCGCCGGACACCGGCTCGAGGCGATCCTCGCCGCGCACGGATCCGGCGCGGTCGCGCGCTCGCGCGCACGCGGGTCGGTCGTGCTGAACATCGACGTGGGCGGCGGGACGACGAAGCTCGCGCTGTGCGCGCAAGGCGCGATCGTCGGCGCGAGCGCGATCCGCGTCGGCGCGCGGCACGTCCGGATGCCCGTCGGCGACATGGCCGACGCGATCGTCGCGGCCGCGGGCGGCCGCGAAAGCGGCGTGGACCTGCTCGCGCCGATCCCGGCGACGCCGATCCCCGACGAGATCGTGTTCTCCGGCGGCGTGAGCGAGCATCTGTTCGGCCGCGACCGCACGTATCACGGCGACGACGGCATCGCGTTCGCGAACGCCATCCGCGAACGCCTGGGAGCGCTCCCGGCTCCGGCCGTCGAGGGCGCGGAACGCGTCCGCGCCACGGTCGTCGGCGCATCGCAGTTCACGGTGCAGCTCTCGGGCAGCACGATCTTCGTCTCGGACGAGAGCACGCTGCCGCTGCGGAACGTGCCCGTCGTGCGCGCGGGCGCCGATCGCGAGGCGATGCGTGCGGCGGTGGACGCACGCGACGATCGCGAGGGCCCGCTCGCGCTCGCCATCCCGTGGCGAGGCGAGCCGCGGCACGCGGAGATCCGCAAGCTGGCGGTGGCGGTGCACGAGGCGGCCGGCGATCACCGACCACTCGTCATCGCGCTCGACGCCGACGTCGCGCACACGCTGGGCCGGGTGCTGGTCGACGAGCTCGGCGCGACCGGCGCGCTCGTGGTCGTGGACGGTCTGGACCTGCGCGATCTGGACTACGTGGACGTCGGCGCCGTGGTGCGGCCGGCCGGCGTCGTGCCGGTCGTGATCAAGTCGCTGGTGTTCGCCGCGGAGGTAGCGGTTTGACAGGATTGGTATGAATTCCTACCATGTTGGTATGAAAGCCATTGTTTCCGAAAAGGGCCAGGTGACGATCCCGAAGCCTATCCGTGATCGGCTGGGCCTCCGTCCCGGTCAGGTTCTCGAGATTCGGGAAGAGGGTGGGCGGATCGTTGCCACCAAGGACGTGACGCACGATCCGGTCGCGCGCGTCTTTGGGATCCTCGATCTCGGGCGATCGACGGACCGGGCTATCGACGAATTGCGCGGGAAGGCCGACGCCCGCTGATCACCGCGATCGACACGAGCGTACTGCTCGACGTCTTCGGCGCCGATGTCACCTTCGCGTCGCGCTCGGCCGACGCCGTCCGCGGCTGTCTTGGCGAGGGCCGTCTGACGGCGTGCGACATCGTGTGGGCCGAGGTCGCCGCCTTCTTTCCCTCAGCCGGCGCGGCCCGAACCGCCATGGGCCAACTCGGTGTCGACTACGATCCGATCAGCGTCGACGCCGCGGTCGGCGCTAGCGGGCCGTGGAAGAAGTATCGCGATCGCGGCGGCAAGCGCGACCGATTGGTCCCCGATTTCCTCATCGGCTCGCACGCCCTGCTTCAGGCGGATCGGTTACTGACTCGCGACCGGGGCTTCTATCGGACGTACTTCTCGCGACTGAGACTCGTCGACCCATCTCGGTAGGCATGGACTCTCCGAGCTAGGCGGCGCGCCGCCCGAACATGCCCAGTCGCAGCTGCTCGCGGCCGCGGGCGGTCGCAAGCGCGACCGCGAAGTAGAGCGCGAAGCTGGCGACCGCGATCATCTGGAACATCGCGCCGAGACCGAACGCGTCGCCGAGAACGCCGCCGATCGCCGGGCCGATGATCGCGCCGACGTCGAGGCCCGCGTTGTACACGCCGCTCGCGATGCCGACATCGTGTCCCTCCGCGCGCACCTCGGCGACGGTGGCGGCGCTGGTCACGCGCAGCAGCCCGCGGCACACGCCGTTGACGGCGAACAGGACGAAGAGCACGACGAACGTCGGCAGCACGGGTATGAGGAACGTCGACAACGCCATGAGCACCACACCCCAGAAGTTCACTGTGCGGTGATCGACGTAGCGGAACACGCCGCCCGAGATGAAGCGGATGAACGTGGCAGCCGCGGATTTCATGCCCTTGAGCGCGCCCGACGCGGCGAGCGGCAGGCCGACCGCGAGTGCGAACAGGGCGAAGAAGGAGTCGATCGCGTCGGAGATCACGTTGATGTAGAGGACGATGACGAAGGCCAGCCACACGCGCGGATCGACCTTCAGGTGCGCCGAGAGGAGGCCGCGGAGGCCCGCCTCGCGTGGTATCTCGTGCGGCGGCGCCTCGATCGCCGGCAGCCGCAGGACGAATGGCGCTGACAGCGCGGGGAGAGCGCCGAGGACCGCGAGCGCGAATGGGATCCCGAAGTTGTCCGCGAGCGCCCCGCCGAGGAACGCGCCGATCGCGTAGCCGGTCGAGATCGCCGCCGTGTACCAACCCATGGTCGCGCCGGCCCGCTGTCCGCCGGTGAGGTCGATCGTCGCCGCGAGATTGATCGTGCCCACCGCGCCGAACGCATAGCCGTGTAGCACGGTGAGCACCACGATCACCGGCGCGCTGCCACCGGCGAGCGCGAACCCGCTCGTCGCGACAGTGAAGACGACGAGCCAGAGCACCAGCTGCCTTCGCGCACGCGCCGGCCGGTACGCGGCGCCGGTCGGCACGCGCGACGCGAGGCGGAAGATGGCGAACAGCGCGGAGAGCGAGCCGATCGTCGGCAGCGCGTACCCGTAGGCGTCGAGATAGGGGGCGTAGAGCAGATTGATCGTGCCTTCAGCCGTCGTGACGATCGCCGCGAGGGCGTACTGAAGGAGGACGGCGGCGGTCAGCTCTCCGGTCCGGTCCAGCGACGGAAGAGCGAATGCTCGATGCCGAGCTGATCCAGCGCCTTGCCCACGCTGTGGTCGACCAGATCCATCAGGGTGGTCGGCCGCTGATAGAAGCCGGGCACCGGCGGAAGGATCACCGCGCCCGCGAGCGTGAGGTCATGCATGAGCCGCAGGTGATTCGCGTTCAGTGGCGTCTCGCGGACCATGAGCACGAGCTTTCGCCGCTCCTTGAGGTGAACGTCCGCGGCGCGGACGATGAGGTTGTCGTTCAGCGAGTTCGCGATCGAGGCCATCGTGCGGATGCTGCAGGGAGCGACGAGCATCCCGTGCGTGGGGAACGAACCGCTCGCGAGCGACGCCGCGAGGTCCTTCTCGTCGTGAACGACGTCAGCGAGCTGCTGGACCTGGTCGAGCGACCGATCCGTCTCGTACGCGATGGTCGCCTTCGCGCCCGACGAGACGATCGCGTGGAGCTCGACCGAACGATCCTGACGGATGACCTCGAGGGCGCGGATCCCATAGATGGCGCCGGAGGCGCCCGAGATCGCCACGACGATGCGCCGAGGTTGGCTCACCGCTCTATTTGGCGCGGCGTACGCGGAGGAGTCGAGGCGCTTTCACGACCTCGGCCGAGGCGCCATCGGATCGCGTCGCGAGGCGGCGGCGCAGGCGCTTCTCGAAATCCGCGAGGTGCGTGAGCATGATCTCGCGCGCTCCCTCGGGATCGTGCCGGCGCACGGCCTCCACCAGCTCCTCGTGCGCCCTCTGGGTCGCGCGCCCCGACTTGTCGTCGCGCACGTCGCGGATGGACGGCACGAGCAGCTGGCGGTAGGCCTCGACGGTCGCCTCGAGGACCTCGTTGCGGGCGGCGTGCGCGAGCTCGACGTGGAAATCCATGCTCGCGTCGGCGTGCGTGATGGGCTCCCGCAGGAGCGGACGCGCCGCGTCGACGCTCTGCTGGAGCCGGCTGAGGGCCGCGGCGTCGGCACGCTGCGCGGCCAGCGAGGCCGTGGCGGCCTCGACGACCGTACGAGCCTCGGCGAGCTCGGACAGGGTCATGCGCTTGAGCCGGATCATCGTCGAGATCGACTCGGCCACACGGTCCGTGCTCGCATCAGCCACGAACGCACCGCCCATCGCCCCGACCTTCACGTGGATGAGGCCGCGGGCCTCGAGCACGCGCAACGCGTCGCGCACGGTGATGCGCGATACGCCGAATTGCTCGGCCAGCTCGCGCTCCGACTGGAGGCGATCGCCTGTGGTCAGCTCGCCGGCGAAGATGGCGCGCTCGATCTGGGAGACGATCTCTCCCGACGCGCGCGATTGCCGGACCGGCGTGAACACCGCGAGAATCCTAACCCTGAGCTCTCTCTTCCCCGGGCTCCGGCCCCTCCGTCACCGCGACTTCTTCCTCTATTGGTCCGGGCTCACGGTGTCGCAGATCGGCGACGCGATGGAGACCACGACCACCGCATGGCTGCTCTACGAGATCACGAAGTCGCCCGTGCTCCTCGGTCTGGGCGGTGGGATCCGTGCCCTCGCGATCATCCTCTTCGGACTCATCGGCGGCGCACTCGCCGATCGGGTCGACCGGCGGCGCACGCTCCTGGTGGTCCAATCCGCCTTCGCGGTCTCGTCGCTCGTCCTAGGCGCGCTCGTCGTCACCGGCCAGGTCACCTTCTGGCACATCTACGTGTTCAGCGCGGTGAATGGCGCCCTCGGCGCCTTCGACGCTCCCGCGCGCCGCGCGATGTTCCCGACGCTCGTGCCGCGGGCGGAGATGCAGAACGCCATCACGCTCAACAGCTCGATCTTCCGGACGGCGCGCCTGGTCGGCCCCGGGATCGCCGGCGTCATCATCGCTGTCTACGGTCCGGCGGTCTCGTATTTCGTGAACGTCGCGACCTACGCGGCCATCCTCGGAGCGCTCGCGCTCATGCACGTGCCGCGATCCGCCGCGCGGACGAAGGCTCCGCTCCTCGACGAGGCTGCCGAAGGATTGCGCTACACGTTCAGACGACCGCTGCTGCGATCCCTGTTGCTGCTGGAATCCGTGCACAGCCTTTTCGGCGTGAACACCGCGCTCCTCACGATCCTCGCGGGCGACGTCCTCCGCGTCGGACCGGAAGGGCTCGGCCTGCTGCTCAGCGCGCAGGCCGTCGGCGCCATGGTCGGAACGACCGCGCTCGTCATGACCGGCGACATCGAGCACAAGGGCCGCGCCATGCTCGTCGCGGGAGGCGTCTACGCCGTGGCGTTCGCGCTGCTCGCCGGTGCCGCGCGCCTGGAGACGGCGATCGTGATCATCGCCGCACTCGGCCTGGCGGATGCGTTCTGGACGACGATGCGCAACACCGCGTTCCAGCTGCAGACGGACGAGGCCTATCGTGCGCGGACCCTCTCGGTGCTCCTGCTTGCGGGCCGAGGCTTCACGCAGGGCGCGCAGCTCGAATCAGGCGTCGCTGTTTCCCTCGGCGGACCCGGTTTCGCGATGCTCGTCGGCGCGGGCGTGATCGCGACGTCTCTCGCCGCGGTGAATCTGCGGACCAAGGAGATCCGCGGCTTCCGCGGTGTGCCCGACGCCGTCGCCGCGGCAGTCGCAACGACACCCGATCCGGGGGACTAATCCAGGTCCGCGAGCGCTCCGGCGAGGCGCGCGCGCTCGAGCGCGTCGGCCCAGGCCTTCTCCATCACCGAACGACCCGCGACGGCCGCGCGTACGCGCCGGATCTCGTCGGCCGTGTACTCGCGCGGCGTGCCGAGCTGGTGGGCGAGCAGGAGACGCTCGGCGCTCTCCTCCAGGAAGAGCGCGGCGGTGACGCACTCGATCGCGTCCTCACCGACGACGAGCGCGCCGTGCCCGCGCAGCAGGATCGCCCGCGCGGCGCCGAGATCGCGCGCCGCCGGCGCGGCAAGCTTGTCCGTGCGCATGAGCTCGGGGTTGTCGTACGCCACGATGGTCCCGCCGAAGAACGCCCCGGCGTTCGACGCGACGACGAGCGGCCGGCCGGCGACCGCGAACGCTGTGGCCGCACGCGGATGGAAGTGCGCCGCGCTACCGATGTCCGGGCGGGCACGATACGCGGCGAGGTGAAGCGGTGTCTCCGACGGCGGCTCGGCCTCGCCGATCCGCGCGCCGTCCGAAAGGCGCACGGTCGCGACCTGCGCGGGCCGCAGGCTGATCCGGCTCGCGCCGCGATCGCCGATGTACACGGTATCGCTGTCGCGCACCGAGATGTGGCCGTGCATGTCGAAAAGGCCCGCGACCGCGAGCACCCGCGTCGCGGTCGCGACGACGAGCCGCGGATCGCGCGTGTCGCCGGTCACGTCGGATAGCCCTCGGGAGATTCCTCGCTCGTCGCGTGGCCGATGCGCGTGTAGCGACGCCGGTAGCGCAGAAGCGGCTGGATGTGGCTCTCGTCGATGTGATGCGCCGCCACCTCGCCGACGAAGAGCAGGTGATCGCCGGTCTCGACCGAACTGACGACGCGGCACCAAAGGATCGCCAGGCTCCCCCGCACGCCCGGCGCGACGAATCCGGCGGCCGGCTCGGCGACCTCGATCTTCAGCGTGGCGAACTTGTCCGGCCCCTCCGCCGACTTCCCGGCGGCCACCGCGAGATCCTGCTGCGCGTCGTGCAGCAACGAGACGCTGAATTCGCCGCTCTCGCGGATGAGGCGCGTCGTCCGCGAGCCGTGGTGCTCGGCGATCGCGACCATCGCCGGTGCGAGCGAGACGTACATGAGCGTGCCCGTCCCGCACGAGCGCTCCGCGCCATGCGCGGCCCCGACGATCGCCACGGGATGCGCGATCCGGGATAGCACCAGCCGCGCGAGCGCGAACTTGTCGGTCAGCGCTGCGGTCGCCATGCGTCGAAGTGCCGCTCGAGCCGAGCGAGGATGTACGTCAGCAACATGCCGGTGGCGGCGATGAAGAAGAGCCCGGCGAAGACCTTGGAGCTCTGGAACGTCGCGCCGGCGATCGCCATCATCCGCCCGATCCCGTGCTGCGCCGCGACGAGCTCTCCCACGACCACGCCGATGAGCGCGTGCCCGATGCCCAGTCGCAGCCCCGTCAGGATGAATGGCACCGATCCTGGGAGCGCGATCGAGCGGAAGATGGTGAGGTCGCGCGCCCCGAAAGACCGCGCGACGCGGATGAGGTGCGCGTCGAGGTTGCGCACGCCGGCGGTCGTGTTGATGAGGATCGCGAAGAACGCGCCGAGGAAGATGACGGCGATCTTCGACTCGACGCCGATGCCGAACCAGATGATGAACAGCGGCAGGAGAACGATGCGCGGCGTCGCGTAGAGGAAGTTCACGAACGGGTCGAAGGCATAACGCACGCGCGGATACCACCCCAGCAGCAGCCCGAGCACGATGCCGGTGATCGCCGCGCTGAAGTAGCCGATCGCGAACTCGTAGCCAGAGACCGCGAGATCCTCCGCGAGCTCGCCATCACGCACGAGGTCTCCGAACGACTCGATCACGTCGCTCGGCGCAGGCAGGAACAGCCTCGACGGCGCGCTGATGCCGAGCGGAAGCACGAGCTTCTGCTCGCGCGCGATCCCGATCCCCTGCCACAGCGCGAAGAAGATCAGCACCGCGGCCGTGCCGATGACGATCGGCTCGTTACGGCGGAACCAGCTCGTCCGCGGCAGCGGCGTCGTGATGACGACGTCATGGCTCGGCACGCGCGTGGGCATCACCGGGGTGGCGACGGTCTCCGCCGGGTAGTTCGGAATCGTCTCGTACTTCGTGTCGGCCACTAGGCGGTCGCGGCCATCATGTCGCTGGCCGCCTCCTCGCGGATGCTCTCCCAGATCCGCGTCTCGATTTCGACGAAGTGCGGGTCGCGCTTCACGCGCAAATCGCGCGGCCGCGGGATGTCCACCTTGAGGACCTCTTTCACCCGGCCGGGCCGGGCGGTGAACACGATGACGCGGTCGGCGAGATACACCGCCTCGACGATGTCGTGCGTGATGAACACCGCGGTCTTGCGCGTCGCGTTCCACACGCGCAAGAGCTCCTGCTGCATCGTCTCCCGCGTCTGCGCATCGAGCGCGGCGAACGGCTCGTCGAGGAGCAGGATCTCGGGATCGACGGCGAGGGCGCGGGCGAGGTTCACGCGCTGCTGCATACCGCCGGAGAGCTCGAGTGGATATGACTCCTCGAAGCCCTTCAGGCCGACGAGCTCGACGAACCGCTGCGCCCGCTCCCGCGCGTCCGTCTTGGGCACCCTCTGGATCTCGAGGCCGTAGACGATATTTCCCGTGACGGTGCGCCACGGCAGCAGGCTGGGTTGCTGAAAGACCATGGCGCGGTCCCGGCCGGGCGCGTGGATCGGACGTCCGTCGAGCGAGAGCGATCCCGAGGTGAGCGGCAGGAGCCCATCCACGGCGTTGAGGAACGTCGTCTTGCCACACCCCGACGGCCCGACGATGGACACGAACTCACCTTCGGTAATGTCGAGGCTGACGCCGTCGACGGCGAGCAGCATGTCGCCGTATCGCTGACGCCGGTGATGGATGACGACGTCGCGCGCCTGAAGCTTCACCACGTCAGTCTGCTCTCCCACCTCCGCTTTGGTCCAATGGTATTAACATTCGTCGCCGAGCCGGTATGCGAAAGCCGCTTACCGGCATCTGGGAGGTGGAGACGGTGCGCAGGACTCTTGCGGCCGCCGTTGCAACGAGCGCCCTTTTGATGACGGCGTGCGGCGGGACCGCGACCAGTCAGGCAAGCCCGACCGTCGCCGCGACCGCCAGCGCGAAGGCCACGGCGACCGAATCGCCTGATCAGGTCCTGGCTCGCCTGTACGAGGCGGCGAAGGCCGAGGGCACGGTCGCGATCTACTCGTCGATGAACAACGACGACGCCAAGCTCGTCTTCCCCAAGTTCGAGACGAAGTATCCCGGCGTGAAGGTGGTCCACACCCGTGCCTCCGGCGAGGATCTGACCTCGCGGATCGTCACGGAGAAGAAGGCCGGGAAGGACCTCTTCGACGTCGTCGAGTCGAATCTGTTCGAGGTGCAGTTCATCATCGAGCAGGGCTACACGCAGAAGTACAAGACCACGACCTTCGACGACTACCCCGAGGCGATGCGCGGCGCCGACGGCGCGTTCGTCGCGGCCCGCGTGAACAACGACCTGCCGGGGATCAACACGAGCAAGCTCCCGGCGGGCGTGACCGTCAAGACCTGGAAGGATCTCTGCAATCCGGCGCTCAAGGGAAAGATCGCCGTCGAGCAGGGTGACGTCGTGGTGTACTCGGCGCTGCGGAAGATCCTCGGCGACGCCGAAGCGCAGAACGTCCTGAAGTGCATCGCGGCCAACGCGCCGTCGCTGCGCAGCGGCCATACCGAGATGGCAAACCTCCTCGCCGCGGGCGAGTTCGCGGTGACGCTGTCCTCCAACGGCCACCGGCTCGCGCAGCTGAAGGCGGATGGCAAGCCGATCGACTGGGCCCGTACGGACCCGATCATCACCGACGTCCAGAGCATGGCACTGGCGAACAAGCCGCCCCACGCCAATGCCGGCAAGCTCCTGATGGAGTGGCTCACGTCGAACGATGGTCAGCTGGCGATCCAGGCCACCGGTCGTGTGCCCGCGAACCCGAAGGTGCCGCCGAAGTATCCGGACCTCACGAACTTCGCGAAGCCGTTCTACGTCTCGGTCGGTCTCCGCACCGACTACGACAAGGACGCGGACTTCTGGCGGCAGACCCTCGGCATCAAATAGCAGTGGGATGACGACGGTCGACGTTGCCGCCCGCCGCCCGGCGGTTCGCATGCCGGCGTGGCGGGCGGACGTCGCCGTCGTCGGGCTCGCGGTCGGCCTGCTGGTCTACCTCACGCTCGTGCCGCTGGCGATGCTCCTCCTCGGCGCCGTCTCCCCCACCGGGACGCCGACGGACCTGAAGTTCACGACGCGCTGGATCGAGCGCGTCCTCACCGACCAGGTCTCGCTCGAGCTCCTCCTCAATTCCGTGTTGTACGCGGGTGGCTCCGCGCTCCTGGCGTTCGTCATCGGCACGGGGATCGCGTGGTCGGTCGAGCGCAGCAACGTCCCGTTCCGCAGCCTCTGGTACGGCATCGCGCTGGTGCCGCTCATCGTGCCGGGGATCATCCATACGATCGCGTGGCTCTTCCTGCTGAGCCCGGAGATCGGCTGGATCAACGCGCCCCTCAAGGCCCTGTTCGGCTTTTCGATGTCCGCCTACACGCTCCCCGGAATGATCTGGATCGAAGGGCTGCACAGCGCGCCCCTCGCGTTCGTGCTCATGGCGGCGGCGTTCCGATCGATGGACCCGAGCCTCGAGGAGGCCGCGGCCGCATCGAGAGCCGATCCGTGGAAGACCCTGCGGCGCGTGACGCTGCCGCTGCTCATTCCGACGGCGGCCTCCGTGCTGCTCATCCTGTTCGTCCGCACGCTCGAAGCGTTCGAGGTGCCCGCCATCATCGGGCTGCCCGGCCGGATCTTCGTGTACACGTCGCGGATCTACCTCGCGCTCAAGCAATACCCACCGAACTTCGGGCTCATGGCGGCGTACGCGTCGGTGCTCCTCGTGATCTCGGTCGTGTTGCTGCTCGTGCATCGCCGCGTCACGCGCCACGCCGAGCGCTACGCGACCGTGACCGGCAAGGGCTTCCGCCCACGGCGCGTCGACCTCGGACGCTACCGGCTCGTCGCCCTCACCGGCCTGGGGCTCTACACGGTCGCGGCGATCGTGCTCCCGTTCCTGGTCCTGCTCTACTCGAGCTTCGTGAAGATCTACAGCGTCCCCTCGATGGACTTCTTCGACGAGTTCACGTTCGCCAACTACGCGTACATCCTCGAGGACGCCGTCACCAGGACCGCGGTATCGAACAGCCTGATCCTCGCGGTGCTGTCCGCGACCATCGTCGTCGGCCTCACGTCGCTCATCGCCTGGATCAGCCTGCGCACGCGGATACCCGCCCGGGGTCTGCTCGATTTTCTCGCGTTCGTCCCGATCGCGATCCCCGGCATCGTGCTCGGCGTGAGCCTGGTGTTCGTCTACTCGACGATCCAGATCGGCATCTACAGCACGATCTGGATCCTGCTCGTCGCGTACGTCACGCGCTACATGCCGTACGGGATCCGCTCGATGACCAGCGGCCTCGCGCAGATCCATCGCGAGCTCGAGGAGGCCTCACACGCATCCGGCGCACGCTGGTGGCCGACGTTCCGCCGCGTCACGCTGCCGCTGCTGCGCCCGGCCCTGCTCGCCGCGTGGATCTACGTGTTCATCGTCTCGCTGCGCGAGCTCTCCGCGGGGATCATGCTGTACTCGACGGACAGCGTCGTGCTCGCGATCCGCATCTTCGACATGCGTGAGACCGGTCAGTACACGGCCATCGCGGCGCTCTCGATCATGATGGTCACGCTCCTGGTGATCCTCGTCGCGGTCCTGCAGCGCGTGGGCGGGCGCACGGTGCAAGAGGCCTGATGCTCGACGTTCAGCATCTTCGCAAGTCGTACGACGCCGGGCGTGGCCAGGTCCGCGCGGTCCAGAACGTGTCCTTCCGCGTCGAGCAGGGCCGTTTCTACACGCTCCTCGGTCCGTCGGGCTGCGGGAAGACCACGACGCTGCGGTGTCTCGCCGGCCTGGAGCGGCCGGAGGACGGCACGATCACGCTCGATGGACGCACGCTATCCGGGAAGGGGACGTTCGTACCGACGTACGCGCGCGACATCGGCATGGTCTTCCAGAGCTACGCCATCTGGCCGCACATGACCGTCTTCCAGAACGTCGCGTTCCCGCTCGAGGTGAGCGAGCGGCCTCCGAGCGGCGCTGAGAAGAAGCGCGCGGTCGAGGAGGCCCTGGCTCTCGTGGGGCTCGAGGGACTCGAGGGCCGACCCGCGCCACAGCTCTCCGGGGGCCAGCAGCAGCGTCTCGCGCTCGCGCGCGCGCTCGTTCGCGAACCCAAGCTGCTCCTGCTCGACGAACCGCTGTCCAACCTCGACGCCAAGCTTCGCGAGCGCATGCGCATCGAGCTGCGCCAGCTCCAGCGCCGGCTCGGCATCACGACGGTGTACGTGACGCACGACCAGGCGGAGGCGCTGTTCCTCTCGCACCGCATCGCGGTGATGCACAACGGCCAGATCGTGCAGGAGGGAGCGCCGCGCGATCTCTACTCGTCCCCGGCCTCGGGCTTCGTCGCCGACTTCGTCGGCGAGGCCACGTTCGTCCCGGGCGAGATCGTGGCCGGCGGGATCCGGGCGCTCGGCGGCACCGTCACGTGCTCGACCACCGACGGTCTTCAGACCGGCGCGAACGGCCTGCTCGTCCTGCGTCCCGAGAACATCGTCGTGCGCCCAGAGGCGTCCGGCCGGCCGAACGAGTTCGCCGGCACGCTGCGCGTCGCGGCCTTCCTCGGAGATCGTCTCGACTGCGTCGTCGAGATCGGCGACCTCTTGGTACGCGCTCGCGCCCACACCGGCGCCGACCTGCGGCGCGACCAGAAGGTATGGGTCGAGTTCCCGGTCGAGCACTGCGTCGCGATACCGGACGACGGATGGCGCCCGCGCGCGCTCGCGCGTACTTTTGACGACGAAGAGTAGGGGGACTGAGATATGGCCACCACCATCGAGACCAAGACCGCGACCCCGACCGATCTGCGCGAATGGCTCAAGAAGATCGACGAGATCGGAGAGCTCCAGGTGGTCCGCGGCGCCAACACCGAAGAGGACATCGGAATGGCCACGGAGCTCCTCGGTCGAACGCGCCCGTCGAAAGCCACGATCTTCGACGAGATCAAGGGTTACCAGAAGGGCTTCCGCGTGCTCGCGAACGGCCTCGGCTCGTTCGCGCGGGTCGCAGTGACGCTCGGCCTTCCGATCGACGCTTCGCCGCACGAGCTCGTTCGCCTCTGGCAGGAGCGCGTGCGCAAGGGCATCACCCCGATCCCATCGCAGACCGTGAAGGACGGACCCGTCTTCGAGAACGTGATGCGCGGCTCCGAGGTCGACTGTCTGAAGTTCCCGACGCCGAAGTGGCACGAATTCGACGGTGGCCGCTACCTCGGGACCGGATCGTTCGACATCACCAGGGATCCCGACGAGGGCTGGGTGAATCTCGGGACCTACCGCGTGATGGTCCACGACCGCAACCGACTCGGCTTCTACATCTCTCCCGGCAAGCACGGACGCCAGCACCGGGACAAGTGGTTCGCGCGCGGAGAGAAGATGCCGCTCGCGTTCGTTCCAGGTGGCGACCCGCTGCTGTTCCTGGCGGCATGCACGGAGATCCCCTACGGGCTCACCGAGTACGACTGGGCGGGTGGCGTGCGCGGCACGCCGTACCACGTCGTGAAGGGTCCGGTGACCGGGCTACCGATCCCGGCCGACGCCGAGATCGTGATGGAAGGGTTCGCCGATGCGAACGAGAAGGCGGTCGAGGGTCCCTTCGGCGAATGGACCGGCTACTACGCCTCGGGCGAGCGCGAGGAGCCCGTCTTCCGCGTCGAGGCGATCTACCACCGCAACGACCCGATCATCCTGGCGTCCCCGCCGAACGTGCCGCCGGACGAGCAGTCGTTCTACCGCGCGTTCATGCGCTCGGCGCGGCTGCGCGGCGACCTCGAGGCCGCGAGCATCCCGGGCATCGTGGGGGTGTGGTGCCACGAGGTCGGCGGATCGCGGCTCTTCAACGCGATCTCGATCAACCAGCGCTACGCCGGTCACGCGCGACAGGTCGGGCACGCCGCCGCGAGCGTGCACACCGGCGCGTACCTCGGTCGGTACGTGATCGTCGTGGACGAGGACATCGACGTGATGGACATCGAGCAGGTGCTCTGGGCGATGTGCACGCGCTCGGAGCCGGCCGAGTCGATCGACATCATGCCGCGCGCCTGGAGCGGACCGCTCGACCCGCGCATCCACCCCGACAAGAAGGGGTTCTCGTCGCGCGCGATCATCGACGCGACGCGGCCGTGGGAGTGGCGGGACCGCTTCCCGAAATCGCAGTTGCCGACGCCGGAGACCAAGCGCCGGGCGCTGGAGCGGTGGGGCTGGTTGGTCGGCAAAGGAGAGAAGCCGAAGGACCTGCCGTAGGACCGAGCGCTCCGCGTCACACGATCGTTGGCTAACTGGCCGGGCTCTTGCGCGTTAGCGGCAGAGATGGACGCGCTCATCCACGAGTTCGCGGTCGCGGTCCGCGATCCCGATGGGCACCTCTATCGCCCGCGCGCGCTCGGTCGCGAGCGCGCCGACCGCACGTGGGTCGGATGGATCGAGTTCAGCCCGCAGGGCAGCGGCGGCGTGGTCCGCCGAACTCCGGTGGAGACGACGCAGCCGAGCCGCGAGGCCCTGACCTACTGGGCAACGGGTGTGACGCCCAGCTACCTCGAGGGGGCGCTCGAACGGGCGACACGTCCGACGCGCCCACGGCCTACTGGGCGATCTCGGCTCGCACCATGAGCGAGCGCCGATCCGCGCTGGTCTCGTTGACCAGCAGCAGCCCGCGCCAATCGCCCTCGCCCGGAAGCTTCCACGTGCTCCAGGCGACCGGACCTTCCGCGCCGCGCGCGGTGCGCGTCCATCCCGCCGCCGCGAGCTGCTGATCGAACGCGGCAGCGATGTCCGCCGCACCGAGCTTGCTCAGCGCCACCGCATCCGACGTTTGGCGGTCGCCACCACTGCTTCCGCCGGACGGCCGCAGCACGATGCCGTCGGGCGCGCGCAGCAGTGGCAGCTTGCTCAGGCCCATCTGCGGCACTGGACCTTGCGCGGAGCACGGACCTGCGTACGTGTTCGCCGCGATCGGATTGGGATTCATGAGATCGATGTGCACGCGGACATCCTGCGGCACCGCGGGCGGCGTGAACACGCTGACGCTCAGCCACGGCGGACTCTCACCCTTGCAGTACATGCGGCTGGCACCGATGTTCGTGGGCACGAAACCACCCTGACTCGGGCCGCCGCGATTCGGCGCGGGTGACCAGCCGAGCTTACCGAGCTCGCGGTCGTAGAAGCCGGAGACGTCGCCCGTCGAGATCGGCACGTCGAGGACGGCGTCGAACGTCATCGGCGCGTTATTGCGGAGCCGGAGCGTGCTACCCACGAGCCGCGCGCCCGCGGGCTGCGGCAGATCGATCTTCGGGTCGGGCGGCAGCTGCCCAGGGAAGAGCCGAAGCTCGTACGAGGCGTTGTCTTGCGTGACCAGGTACGGCGGAAGGAGCAGCCGAGACGCGAGCTCCTGCGTCGGATCGCCACCCTGGGGCGAGGACGCGCTCTGGCTCGCCGCGCGTCCACTGGGTCGGTACTGCTCGTACGCGATGACCGCGCCGGCCGTGAGCAGGATCGCGGCGAGAACGAAGGCCACCGCACGCATGGCACACCTCCGCGCGGATCAACGGACCAGTCGCAGCAAAGCGTGCGACACGACAGGCGACCAAGGCGTCCGTCGCGTGCTGGTCAGGCTCTCGCGGAGGCGGCCTTCTCCCGTGCGGCGCTCGCGGCGTCCTCGAGGTACACGACCGCGTCGTAGCCGAGCAGCTTGAACATCCGGTTCTGGGCGACGAGGAGACGCAGCGGCTGATCGCCGTCGGCGACGTGCTGGTGCACGGTGTTCTGCGGGACGTAGAGAACGTCACCCTCGGCGAAGTCGTGCGTGCTCTCCTCGTTCGCGATGCGAGCGTTGTACTTCTCGCCTATCTCGGCCTGGACATCCCAGTGCAGGCTGTGCCCGCGTCCCGAGATCACGTAGCAGACCTCGTCGGCCATGTGCCAGTGCTTCGCCGAGCGCGCGCCGGGCGCGATCTCCTGTTCGTACAGGTCGACGCTGAACGTTCGCACGTCGGTGCGCTCGGGCGAGCTCAACACGCGGATGCGGCCGTCGCGCGTGGTCTCCCAGCGCGTGTCGCTCTTCTTCACGACCTTCTTGCGATCGGTGGCGCCCGGCGTCCATAGGCGCGACCAGTCCTGCGACGGGCCGTATCCCGCGCCGTCGAACGGCTTGCTGCGCCCTTGCTGGATCAGGCCGAGGTACATCCAGGCGGCTTTCGCCTTGATGACCAGGGCGAGCGCGCGCTCGGTCTTGCTGGCGTTGAAGTGCCGGTGCACCGAGTCGTTGTGCACGATGACGAAGTCGCCGTCTTCCCAGTCGTATCGAACGCCATCGTGGATCTCGTAGCCCCGGCCTTCGAGGATGTAGAACGTCGCCTCGTTCTGGTGGCCGTGGCCGTGATTCGAACCGCCCGGCTTCAGCTCGACGAAGTGGACGTGAAGGGTCTGCGTGAGGAACGGGTCGTCGCCCGGTCCGAGCATCCACCAGGTGCGTGAAAGACCCTCATCGGAGTCACCGGAATGGCCGACCGACGCATCGTCGACCACAGTCCCGGCGCGCCGCACGCGGGGAGCGCCCAGCTGGCGGCGGCGGAATTCGCCCAGTCCGTACTGCTCGGACGTCATCCCCCGGAGGAAGACGCGTCCACCTTCTTCGCTCACGCGTACACCTCCCGAAGAGCGCACCGATCGCGCGCGCGAATGGTATAACAATTGACCTCTCCCGCCGCTCGCGCGGATCGGGGGCTCAGTGGAGGTGTCGGGATGCGCTTCGCTCGTGTCCTCGTCCTCGGACTCATCGCGGTGCTCGTCGCGGGTGCCTGTGGGGGCGGCACGCCCGCCGCGACATCGGCACCCACCGCCGCGGCCTCGGCGGCGCCGACGGCGACGCCGGCGCCGATCAAGATCACGTCGTCGTACGGCAACGTGACTCCGGCGAACCTCGCTCCGTTCATGGCGAAGGAGCTCGGGCTGTTCGAGAAGCGCGGGCTCATCGTCGACCTGAATCTCATCGACGGCGGCAATCCATCAGCCGCGGCGCTCGTCTCCGGTCAAACTCAGGTCGGGAACTTCGGCGGGACCGAGGCGATGAGCGGCTTCGTGGGCGGCGCGGACATGATGGTGGTCGCGCTCTTCGTGCCGGTCACGCCGTGGCAGCTGCTCGCGAAGGCGGACTACAAGCAGCCGTCCGACCTCAAGGGCAAGACCGTCGGCGTGGCGAGCGTAGGCGGCTCCGCCTACATCGCGGCGGTCACCGCGTTGCAGAAGCTCGGTCTCGATCCGCAGAAGGACGTGACCATCCAGTCCTTCGGCTCGGTCGCCAACCTCACCGCGGGCCTCCTGAGCGGCGCGGCCTACGCCGGACCGGGTCACCCGCCGGACACCGTCAAGCTCCTGGCGAACGGGTTCAAGCCCATCTACGACCTCGCCGCGGAGAAGCTTCCCGCGACGGACAACTGCACCATCGTGCTGAGGTCGTGGGCCGAAAAGAATCCCCAGGCGGTCCAGGCCTACGTCGACGCCGAGATCGAGGCGATCGGCATCGCGAAGAAGGACAAGGCCAAGACGATCCCGGTCCTCGCGAAGCTGCTGAAGCTCGACCCGGCGAAGCCGGACGACGCGTCGGCGCTCTCACAGACCTACGACTTCTACGTGACGACGATCTTCCCGCTGTATCCGCACCCGACCGCCGCGACGTTCAACTCCACGCGTGATCAGCTCGTGGCGACGAACGCGAAGGTGAAGGATCTCGACGTCACGAAGGTCTTCGACGACAAGTACGTCGCCGACGCGGAGAAGCGCGGAGTCGGCAAATAACGCAAGTCGTTCCCGAGCGCAGCACGGGGCGGGCGCAGAAGACGCGCTCGCCCCGTTTCGGCTCCGACGTCATCGTCGATCTCCTTCAGTCGTTCGGTATCGAGTACGTCGCCCTCAACCCGGGCGCGACGTACCGCGGACTCCACGACTCGCTCGTGAACTACGGCGAGGGAAAGCCCGAGATCATCCTCTGCACCCACGAGAAGGTCGCGGTCAACGTGGCCCACGGCTACGCGAAGACGACCGGCAAGCCGATGGGCGCGATCGTGCACGACATCGTCGGCCTGCTCCACGGCACCATGGGCATTTACTACGCGCACCTCGACCGCGTCCCGGTCATGGTGCTCGGCGCGACGGGCCCGATGGACCGCCGCCGGCGCCGCCCGGCCATCGATTGGATCCACACCGCGCAGGTGCAGGGCGAGGCCGTCCGGAACTTCACCAAGTGGGACGACCAGCCCGCGACCATCGCCGACTTCCCCGCCTCGTTCGCGCGCGCGTATCGCCTGGCGACGACCGAGCCCGCGGGCCCGGTCTACCTCTGCTACGACGCTGGGCTGCAGGAGGACGAGCTCGACGGCCCGGTCCCGATCGACGAGGTCGTCGTCGCCGCCCGTCCATCGCCGGTACAGGCCGACCCGGCGGCGCTCCGTTCGGCCGCGGAGCTGATCGCGCGCGCCGAGCGCCCGGTCATCGTCACGGAGCTCACCGGTCGGCATCCCGAGGCGTTCGACGAGCTGATCGGCTTCGCGGAGGAGCTGGCGGCAGCGGTGATCGACCTCAACGGGCGCGTGAACTTCCCGAACCGGCATCCCCTGAATCTCACGGGCGGCGCCGCGTTGAAGGACGCCGACCTTGTCCTGGCGCTCGACGTCGGCGACCTGCATCGCGCGCTGAACGAGCTCGATCGCGACAGCACCGACCGCGCGAAGCGCTCGCGCCTCGCCCCCGGAACCCCCATCGTCGACCTCGGTCTCTCGGAGCTTCGCCAGTCGAAGTGGGCTGAAGATCTCGGCGACTTCCAGCCGGTGACGCTCGCGATCGTGGCCGACACGCGCCTGGCCCTTCCGGCCCTGCGCGCGCTCGTCCGCGAGCGGCTCGGATCGCGCGACCGCGGGCCGCGCCGGCGCGAGCTTGGCGCAGCGCACGACGCGATCCGCGAGCGCTGGGAGCGCGAATCGCGTGAAGATTGGGACGCCGCTCCGATGACCGCGCCCCGGCTCGCGAGCGAGATCTGGGCCGCGATCAAGGGCGAGGACTGGGTCCTCACGTCGAACACGCTCGAGGATTGGGCGCTGCGTCTCTGGGACATCGACTCGCCGAAGCGCCATCCGGGCCGTAGCTTCGGCACCGGCACGCAGATCGGCGTCTCGCTCGGCGTGGGGCTCGCCTACCGCGGCACCGACACGCTCGTCGTGGACGTGCAGCCCGACGGTGACCTGCTCTACGACCCGGGCGCGCTCTGGACGGCGGCGCGCCACCGCATCCCGCTCCTGGTCGTCATGTACAACAACCGCGCGTACTACAACGACTGGGAGCACCAGATCCGCGTCGCGCGGCACCGGGGCACGCCGGTCGAGAACGCGCGCGTCGGCCAGGAGATCGACGACCCCGCGCCCGACTTCGCGTCCATCGCGCGCGGCTTCGGCTGGCACGCCGAGGGCCCGATCCCGGATCCCGACGCCGCCGGTCCCGCCATCCGCCGAGCGCTCGCGTACGTGAAGGAGAAACGCATGCCCGCACTGGTGGATACGATCGTCCGACATCGACAGCCACGCCGATTTCGCTAAGGAGGGATGCCATGACGAAGCACGTCCTCGCGGCGATCGTCGCCGCCAGTCTCGTCATCCTGTCCTGCGGAGGTGGCGCCGCCCCGGCGCCCGCGTCGAGCGCGCCGACCGCCGCGGCGTCGGCGACGCCGAAGCCGTCGCCGGTCGCGATGAAGGTCGCGTACAGCAACCTCACCGCCGACAACCTTTCACAGTGGTACGCGAAGGACAAGGGCATCTTCGCCGAGAACGACCTCGACGTGACGCTCGTCTCGATCGACGGCGGATCGCGCGCGATGGCCGCGCTGCTCTCCGGCGACGTGGTCGTCGCGCAGCTGGGCGGATCCGAGGTTCTGAGCGCGAAGGCCGGCGGCGCCGACCTCATCATCACCGCGATCCTGGCGCCGGTCTATCCCTACGAGTTCATGGCGGCGAAGGAGATCAAGACGCCGGAGGACCTGCGGGGCAAGAAGGTCGGCATATCGAGCCCGGGCGGCTCGGCGGACATCGCGACGCGCAAGGTGCTGGCCCAGTTCAAGCTGGATCCAGACAAGGACGTCACGCTGGTGTCCCTCGGGTCGCACGAGCAGCGCACCGCGGCGCTCCTCGCGGGCTCGATCCACGCGGCCGTGGATGATCCACCGAACCTGGTGAAGCTGAAGGACGCGGGGTTCCACAGCCTCTTTGACCTCGCGGGGCAGAAGCTGCCGGCGGTGAACACCACGGTCGTCGCGCAGCAGTCATGGATCAGCGCGAACAAGAGCGTCATGCAGCGATACGTCGACTCGATCGTCACGTCGATCGCGCGGATGAAGAAGGACAAAGCCGGCACGATCGAGGTCATGAAGAAGTACTTCGGGAATACCGCAGACCGCGGATATGAGGAGGCGTACAACTTCTACCTCAACGAGGTCACGCCCGCGCTCCCGTTCCCGAAGCCCGAGCTGTTCGTCGACGTGCAGACGACGCTGTCCAAGACGAACCCCAAGGTGAAGGACGTCGACGTGAAGACGGTCGTCGACGCCTCGTTCGTGCAGAGCGCGGCGGATCGAGGTCTCGACAAGAAATAGATCTGCGCCGTATCGCGTTCGACCTGCGGTACCGCTTCGGGCGGCCACCCTGGGATACCGGGGTCGTGCCGCCCGAAGTCCGTTCGTTCGTGGAGGACCACCACCGGGGGGCTTCGCCCCCCGAGAGCCCCCCACAGCGTGCCTTGGATCTCGGCTGCGGGACCGGCACCAACGCGGTGTACCTGGCGCGGCACGGCTGGGACGTCGTGGGCGTCGACTTCGCGCCGCGCGCGGTCGCTCGCGCGCGGCAGCGCGCCGCGCTCGAGCACACCACGAGCGCGAACTTCATCGCCGCGGACGTCACGCAGCTCCCCGATCTCGGGTCGCCCTTCGACCTCGCGCTGGACATCGGCTGCCTGCACTCGCTTCCTGCGCGCGGTCGCGCCCGCTACGCGGCCGGCCTCGCGCGAGTGCTGCGAAGCGGCGCGACGTACCTCCTCTACGCGTTCCTGCCGGCGCCCGGGCGTCCGGGCATCGCGCGCGACGAGGTCGAGCGCTTGTTCGCCGACGGCTTCACGCTGGTGCGCTTCGAGGAAGGCACCGGCTGGCCCTCGGCCTGGTACCGGTTCGTGCGCCGCGACCGCTAACGCTGCGCGGGCAGTGCCTCGCGGACGCGCGCCTCGAGCGTTGGTTCGTCCTCGTACAGCGGCACGGGATCCATGCAGGCCTGCATCATCTCGATCACCGACTCCCACATGTGCATGCGGATCACGGTCGCCGGCTTGTCCTTCGAGTCGTTGAAATGCTGGTGCCAGACGTACTGGTTGACCACCGGCGCGTCGCCGGTCCGCCAGTCGACCTGCTCGTCGCCGATGACGCTGTGACCCTGGCCGTCGACGACGTAGAGGATCGCCTCGCCGGGATGGCGGTGCTTCGACTGCGCGTGCCCCGGCGGGATCTCGAACATCGCCATCGAGAGCCCGGTGGTGCGGTAGCCGAGCGAACCGTCGACGAGCAGCGCGCTCTTGCTGCCCTTCGGGCTCGGCGTGAGCGTCACGTCCGCGAACCGCGTGTGCCGTCGCGCCCGCAGCCGCTGCTCCTGCGTCGCGCGCGTCCGCGCCGCTTCCGCGCCGTACGCGCCGGACTCCTCGATCAGCCTGCCCGAGAGCGGCTGCTCCGGCCGGGGCGGCTCGTCGGCGATGTCCTCGAGGCGCGAGAGACCGAAGCCCTCCACCAGTGGCGCGTCCGTGATCGCCAGCAGGCGCGCCGGCGCGGCGCCGTCGATCCGGTGACGGTGCCAGACGTTCGCGGGCGTGTGCAGCGCGTCGAACCGGGACCAGTGGTACGTCGACGACCCGATCTCGCTCGCACCAGAACCGCTCAGGACGAAGCAGATCGCGTCGTGCGCGTGCCGGTGCGTGCTGGTGACCGTGCCCGGCGCGATCTCGATGATGCGTGCGTCGATGACGCGCATAGGCACGGGACTGTCGCCGCCCGCGAGGAATCCGATCGAAGCGCCGCGCGCATGCGAGTACGTAAGGCGCATATCGGCGGCGCGTGCGATGGCTCGACGCCGGGTTCGCCAGCCCTCGATGAACGACGACCGCCGCTCGCGCTGGACGAAGTAGTGCTGTGCCGGGTCGTAGTTCGCGGTCATGACCGACCTCCTGCGCGGAGTGCGTCGAACACCTTCTCGGCCGAGATGGGGAGCGACGTGACGCGCACCCCGACGGCGTCGTGGATCGCGTTCGCGACGGCCGGGCCGATGCCGGGATTGGCGAGCTCGCCGACGCTCTTCGCGCCGAACGGACCCGGACCCTTCGCGTCGGTGAGCAGCACGATCCGCAGCGCCGGAACATCGGCGATGGTCGGGATCTTGTAATCGCCGAGGTTCGTCGTCGTCACGCGGCCGTCCTCGACGCGCAGCTCCTCCATGAGCGTCTGGCCGAGACCGAACGCGAAGCCGCCCTCGAGCTGGCCACGCACCGCCACCGGGTTGATGACGGTCCCGACGTCCGCGACGAGCGTCGCGTCGACGATCCGGTACGCGCCGGTCTCGCGATCGACCTCGACCTCGACCGCGTACGCGTACACGCCGAACACGTGCTCCTGCTGCTCCCCCGTTCCGGTCACGATGATCGGCTCCGCTCGCTTCTCGGAGATCGCCACGGCCAGCTTGCGCGCTCCGTCGAGCGCCGCGTTCCCGGCCACGGGCGTGACGCGGCTGCCGCCGACCCCCGGATCGAGAAGGGCCTCCGCGGTGTCGCCCTGCACGACGCGAACGCGATCGGCCGGTAGCCCGAGCTCGCGCGCGATGACACGCTGGATCATCGTGTGCGCGCCGCCGCCCTGGTCGGCCACGCCGGTGAGCACCTCGACCACCCCGTCCCGCATGGTGAGCGTGAGAGAGGTCTTCCCTCGCCCGACGTGACGGACGCCGTAGCCGATGCCGCGTCCGCGGCCGGCGGGCAGCGGCTCGCCCCAGCGCGACGTCTTGCGCAGCGTCTCGAACACGCGCGGCGCCTCCGACGCGTGCCAGGTCTCGCCCTCGACGTCGATCCCGCCCGCGCGTATCGCGTTTCGCTCGCGCAGCTCGAGCGGATCCATGCCGATCGCGCGCGCGATGAGATCGACGTGCGATTCCGCGGCGAACGCGTTCTGTGGCTGACCCGGTGCCCGGGCATGCCCGGTGGGCAGCGTGTTGGTGTAGACGCTCATCGCCTCCACCCGCGCGGCCGGGAGGTGATAGCCGGCGAGCGTGAGCATGGCGTCGCCCGGCATCAGCGTGGGTACGGGCTTCCCAGCCGCGTACGCGCCGCCGTCGAACACGACGTGGGACTCGTGCGCGACGAAGCGGCCATCGCGGTCGACGCCGGTGCGTAGACGGATGCGTCCGGCGTGGCGGGCGTTCGAGATCTGCAGCTCGTCGGCGTAACGCAGCAGCGAGCGGACCGGCCGGCCGGTCGCGCGGGCGAGAAAGTACAGGACGAACTCGTCGAGCGAGAGGCCCTTGCCACCGAAGTCGCCACCGACGTGTGCGGTATGGATCACGATGCGCTCCTGCGGCAGGCCGATCGTCGCGGCCATCTGCTCCCGCAGCGCGAACGGCGCCTTGTTCGTCGTCACCGCGTGCACGAGGTCGCCCTCGAGCCAGACCATCGCGGCCCGCGGCTCGATGTACGCCTGGTGGACGCGCGGGACGATGAACTCGTGCTCGAAGACCGCCGCCGCGCGTTCGAAGCTCGCGGCGACATCGCCGTGCTCGTGGATCTCGTGGCCCTGGACGTTCGCGTGCGCGAACGTCGCCGGATCCCGGATCGCCGCGCCGCGCTGACCGAGCGTCACGTACGAGCCGCGCTCCGGATGAAGGATGGGCGCGTCCTTCGAGAGAGCGGACTCGGGGTCGAGCACCGCGGGCAGCTCCTGGTACGTGACCTCGATGAGCCGGGCGGCCTCCTCCGCCGCGTCGAGCGTGTCCGCCGCGACCGCGGCGACACGGTCGCCGATGAACAGCGCGCGCTCCCACGCCAGCACCGGCCAGTCCAGCAGCCGCCGGCCGAAGCGCACCTTCTGCACGTCGGCACCGGTGAGGACCGCGCGCACCCCGGCGACCGCCTTCGCGGCGCTCGTGTCCACGGAGACGATGCGCGCGTGCTGGTACGGGCTCGCGGCGAACGCGGCGTGGAGCATCCCGGCACGCGTGATGTCGGCGGCGTAGCGGGCCGCGCCGGTGACCTTCTCGCGCCCTTCCACGCGCCGCTCCGGCGTTTCGAGGATGTCGCGGGCGACGGTCGTCATCGCTGTCCGGCCGTGAGGGTGCGCGCGAGACAGTCGGCGAACTCTTTCATGAGCTGATCGGCCTTGCGTTTGATGACGGGCTGACCGAACTCGCCGATGCGGCCGCCGATCTCGACGTCGCTCGCGATCCGCAGCTCGGTCTCGGCGCCGCGCTCGACGAGCGTCATGTCGGCGGTCGCCCGGATCGTACCGCCGAGCCGCGAGTCCTTCGCGTCGGCGCGGACCTGCGCGGTGCCCGCGGCCTCATCCTTCTTCGTCACCCCGATGTCGCCATCGAGCACGAGGCGCACCGGCCCGAGCTGGACCATGAGCGAGCCCTTGTACTTGTCGGCCCCGTTCGGCGTCACGGCGGCGACGCCGGGAACGCAACGCGCCGCCGCGGGAACGTCCATCACGAGCGCCCATACGCGCGCGCGAGGCGCGGCGACCGTGACCGCGTGCGAGAACTTCATGCCGCCTCCGTCAGGGTCGTGAGCGCGCGCTGTATCCAGACGCGTGCCATCTCGCGTTTGTACGTCGTCGAGCCGCGCACGTCGTCGAGCGGGTCGACGTCGTCGCGCGCGAGCGCGGCGGCCTCGGCGATCCGGCCGGCATCCGGCCGCGCACCGCGCAGCGCGTCCTCGACGGATCGCGCGCGAATGGGTGTGGGTCCGGCGGCACCGAGCGCGACGCGCACGTCCGCGATGGTGCCATCCGCCGCGAGACGAAGCACCGCCGCGACGGACACCGTCGCGTAATCGTCGGCGGTGCGCGGGAGGAACTTCACGTAGGTCGCGCGCGTGCCATCGGCCAGCGCGGGCACGCGCACCGCGCGCACGACGTCGCCGTGCGCGAGCGAGGTCGTGAGGTAATCCACGAAGAGCTCGCTGAGCGGTACGGCGCGCTCGCCCGCGGTGGACACGACGAGCACTTCGGCGCCGAGGGCCAGCAGCATCGCCGGCGGATCCTGCGCCGGATCCGCGTGCGCGAGGTTGCCGCCGACCGTCGCCTGGTTGCGGATCCGCACCGTCGCGACCGACGCGAACGTCCGCGCGAGCGCCGGACAGAAGGCGGCGACGTCGGACGATCGCTCCGCCTCGCGGTGGGTGACGGTCGCGCCGATGACCAGGGCGCCGTCCTTCGTTCGCGTGATGCCGCTGAGCTCACGGACACCGCGGAGTCCGACGACGTGGCCGGGCCGCAGGAGGCCCTGGCGCCAGAGGAGCATGAACGCGGTCCCGCCCGCGACGAGATGCGCGTCGTCGCCGTGGCGCGCGAGCAGGTCCAGCGCCTCGGCCACGCTGCCTGGGTCGTGATAGTCGAAGCTCACGCGGCCGCCGCCTTCTGGATCGCGCGAATGATGCCGTGGTAACCGGTGCAGCGGCAGAGGTTGCCCATCATCCACTCGCGGATCTCGGCGTCCGTCGGACGCGGATACGCACGCAGGAGCGCCGTCGCGGAAACGAGCTGCCCGGGCGTGCAGATGCCGCACTGGAAGCCGCCTTCGGTGATGAATGCGTCCTGCAGTGGCGTGAGAGCGCCCTTCGACAGGCCCTCGACCGTGGTGACCTCGCGCCCGTCGGCGAACAGCGCGGGCAGGAGGCAGGCGCTGAGGAGCTCGCCGTCGACGAGGACGCTGCACGCGCCGCAGACCCCCACCGAGCAGCCTTCCTTCGTCCCGGTGAGTCCGCAATCCTCGCGCAGTACGTCGATGAGCCGGCGGTCCGCGCGCACGTCGAGCTCGCGCGACGTGCCGTTCACCGTCAAGCGGATCCGATGCGTGCTCATCGCTGACGCAGCTTGAAGCGCTGCACCTTTCCGGTCGAGGTCTTGGGCAGCTCCTCGATGAGCTCGATCCAGCGGGGTCGCTTGAAGGGCGCGAGCTTCTCGCGCGCCAGCTCATGCAGCGAGGCCGCGAACGCGTCGTCCGCCTGTCCGTTCTTCGGAACCACGTAGGCGCAGGGCTTCTCGAGGCCGTCGACGTCGGCACGGCCGACGACGGCGCATTCACGCACGCCCGGATGCGCGAGCAGCGCCGATTCGACCTCGAGCGGTGAAACCCACATGCCGCTCACGCGCAGCAGATCGTCGGAGCGGCCCTGATACGTATGGTAGCCGTCGGCGTCGACGGAGTAGCGGTCGCCGGTGAACACCCACTCGCCGCGGAAGCTGTGCTTGGTGCGATCGCGCTTGCGCCAGTACATCGCCGCGGTCGACGGGCCGCGCACCAGAAGGTCGCCCACCTCGGCCGGCGCGACCGGACGCCCGTCCGCGTCCTGCACCACCGCCTCGTACCCGGGGATGACCTGGCCGGAGGTCCCCTCTCGCACGCGACCGGGGAAGTTCGAGATGCAGATGTAGCCGATCTCGGTCGAGCCGATACCGTCGAGGATCTGATGCCCGAAGCGCGCCATCCAGCGCCGGAAAATCGGGGCGGGCAGCGCCTCGCCGGCCGAGACGCAATGCCGGATCGACGAGAGGTCGTATGGGAAATCCCTCTCGGGGAAGGCGACCAGGGCCGCGTAGCTCGTCGGGACCGAGTAGAAGATCGTGGGCCGTTCGGCGCTGATCGTCTCGAAGACCGTACGCGGCTCGGGTTTCTCGGGGAAGAGGATCGACGTCGCGCCGTAGCGGAACGGGATGATGAGCGAGTTGTTGAGCCCGTAGGAGAAGAACAGCTTCGCGACGCTGAACACGCGATCGCTCGCGGTCAGGCGGAGGACGTGCTTCGGGTGCAGGTCCGGCACGGTCCCGGCGCTCCCGTGCAGATGCACGACGGCCTTCGGCAGGCCGGTCGTCCCGCTCGAGTACTGCCAGAACGCCATGTCGTCGTCGGTCGTCGGCTCGGGTTCGATCCGGTCCGGCTGCGTCGCGACCACCTGGTCGTACGCGAGCGTGCCGTCCGGGGCCGGTCCGTCGGCGAGGATGACATGCCTGAGCTGCCGCAGCCCCGCTCTCGCCGGCGCGAGCTTCGGCCAGAGCGCCACTGTGGTCACCAGGACGCGGGCGCGACAGTCCGCCAGGAGATAGCCGTACTCCTCCGCGGACAGCTGGGTCGACAGCGTCACCGGCACCGCACCGATGCGCATCGCGCCGAGGAAGGTCGCGACGAACTCCGGCGAGTCGGGTAGCACGACCGCGACACGCTGCTCGACCTCGACGTCGAGCGACCGGAGCGCGTTGCCCACGCGCGCGGCCTGCGCGGCGACATCGGCGTACGAGAGCGTCGCGCCGCGATAGCGGATGGCAGCGCGGTCAGCGCGGCCGGCCGTGAGATGCTCGTCGAGGAGCGAGGCCGCGAGGTTTACAGGTACACGCTCCCGCTTTTGGATCGGCCAGACCATAACACCGCGCGACGACGCCAGGTCAGTTCGGTGGACCGAACGCCTGCATCGCGGCACGCACCGGCTGCACCTCGCCGGACCGAGCCGACAGCACGCGGACGATCGCGACGTCGAGGCCTTGCGCGAGACGCGCGAAGCGCTCCCGAGCTCCGGTGCCATCTCCCGCGTAGCCGAACGCGTCGATGAACCCGCCCGACATCGCGTCGACGAGCTCGTCGTCGCTCGCGCCGGCCGCCTTCCGGGTCTCGAGCGCCGCGAGCTCTTCCCCATGGCCCATCCGCTCGAAATGCGCGCGGTAGCCGCGCGCTCCGGACGGCCGCACCAACAGGGCGTACGCGAGGATCTGCTTCGCGAGCGCGCGGCGCGCGGAGGCCACGTCGTCGTCGACGCAGACGCGGATGTATTGGACCAGCCGCACGCGCGGTCCGGCCTGCTCCCGGCTCCAGCGGATCTGCTCCGGCGTGCACCAGTTCAGCGCGGCGCCTTCCGCGTGGTGCCCGGCGAGCCGAAGCATCTGCGGGCCGAGCGCGCCGACGTACACCGGCACGTCCGGCGCGGTCTTGCGGACCTCGGCGATGTACGAGCGCACCGCGGCGATCGGACGCTCCGAGACGCTCCCGGAGCCGATCCCGAGGACGAACTTCCCGCCGGTGAGCTCGTGTGCGGTCCGCGCCGCGAGCGCGAGCACGGGCGCGGGATTGCGCGCGATCGGCACGACCGAGACGCCCGTCGGCAGCCCGGATCGCTCGTGCCACGCGACGCACATCGCGACCGGGTCGTAGTCCGTGCCCGCGTTCGTCCACAGGCTCTCGTAGCCGAGCGCCGACGCCTCCGGCGCGAGGTCGCGCAGCTGCGCGGTGGAGAGACCGAGCCGCGAATCGACGCCGAGGCCGAGCTCTATGCGTCCATGACCCAGCGAACGGACTTCGAGCACGGGCACGCGCCGCCGACGCGAGCGAGCCGGGGCATGGACGAGATCGCCTTCTTGAGCTCGATCTCGCCCTTGCTCACCTTGCGCTGCATCTCGATCCAGTGCTTCACGTCGATCGACGCGCGGTAGGCCTCCGGCAGGTGCTTGAGGACGTGCGCGATGTACTGCTCCACCTCGGCGAACTGCTCGCCGTCGAAGCCGATCATCTGGAACGCGGGCTCGCCGCGGCGACGGAAGAACCGGCGGTCCGGCAGGCGCAGCACGTCGTCGCGCGCGATCCCCTCGACGGTCTCGCCGCCCTTGATCCGCTCGTAGGCCGCGTCCGCCTCGTCGCGTGAGAGATGCGCCAGACGCGCGCGCACGAACCGCAGGTTGATGTCGTCGAGCATCTTCGCGCACTCCTCGACGTACTTGTCCTGTGCTTCGCGGTTGGCCATGTCCTTCAGGCCGAGCTTCACGTTCGTCTGGCCACCACGCTCGTCGCCGAACATTTCCAGGCCACGCCCATACCACTTCGCGACCATCTTCTGGATCGCCGGGACGTCGAGCGTCGCATTACGGTCGCGCGCCGCCGCCTCCATCCAGCGCCGCATCGGGATCACGCCGGCGGCGAGGTGGAACGCCTCCTCGCGGAGCATCGGCGGCATCGAGGCGGCCATCGGGGCGTACGCGTTCACCTTCTGCATGGTGAGCTGGTACTTCCCGACGCGGTCGATGAACGCCGCGAAGACGATGCTGTCGCCGAAGCTGTCGTACTCCAGGTTGAACGCGGCGAGCACGTGCGAGCCGGTCTGCATGGAGAGGATCTCCTCGACCATATCCTGCGGCTTCGCATCGGTCACGCTCGACCAGTCCGCCGACGTGAGGAGGTGGATCATCTGGTAGCCGTGGCGGAGCTCCTCCGCCATGACGCGCAGCACCCAGGTCTGGTCCTGCGGGTCGTTCGCGCGCTCGAACGTCCCATGGTGCTGCTGGATCGAGCCGAACTCGGTCGAGGCCTGTGCGCGGATGATCATGAGGAGCTGCTCCGCGGCCTCCTGGTGGAGCTCCTTTGGGACGACCGCCTTCGGCTCGCCTTTCTTGTCGCCGACCTGGATCTCTGTCGGCATGCCCTTCTCGATGCGCGCGCACAGGCAGAACTCGTCGTCCTTCGGGAAGTACTGCTGCCAGCGCTCGTGCAGCCTGGGGTACTCGGGGAAGTTGTGACGCTGCCAGTGCTCGACGGCCTCGTGGTAGGCCTTCGGCAGCATGCGGATCTCGTCGCTCACGCCACTAGCCTACCGGGCCGTGTCGGAGATTGGTATGACCGTTCGGCAGCGCCGTTCGCTCTGTCGAACGCGGTTGCCGGACAGTACGGCCGTTCAGAGGCGCTTCTCGAGCGCGGTCACCGGTGCCGGCGCGAAGCCGACGCGGCGGATGAATGCGTCGATATCCTTGTCGGCCTGCGCGACCATCGTGCGCGCCACGTGGGCGCCGCGCGCGCGGAAGCGCTCGAGGAGCGTCTCCACGAGCTGCCGTCCGACACCGCCGCCGCGCGCCTTCGGGTCGACGCCGAAGAACTCGATCCAGCCGGTGGGCTCTTCGAGACCGAACTCGCCACCGCGCACCTCGCCGAGCATGAACCCGATGACCGTGCCATCGAGCTCGGCCACCTGGGAGGAGTCCGGGTCGCGCCGGATGTAGTACGCGACGCGGTCTTCCCAGACCTCGGGGCGATAGCGACCCGTGATCCGCTCGTCGATACGGCAGATCGCCTCGATGTCGAGCTCGTTGAGAGGACGGACGCGCGCTTCGGCCATCGATCGCAGTCTATCTAGCGGCGGCCGTCGAGGAACGCGACCACGTCGTTCAGCTCCTCGGGGGTCAGGCTCCCCGCGTACGCGGGCATCGCCCCGCCGCCGCCGTTCAGGATCCGCGTGACGATGCGGTCGTGCGACAGACGCGCGCCGACCGTCGTGAGGTCCGGACCACGTCTTCCGCCCGCGCCCGCGATCTGGTGACAGGCGAAGCAGCTCTTCGATACGAAGAGGTCCGCGCCGCGGCGCGGCGCGGCATCGAGGCCCGCGGTGACCTGCTGCGGAAGCGCGGCGTCGGCGACCAGCAGCGGCACCCACGGCGACCGGAAGCCCGCCAGGGTGAGCGCCGCGTACGCGACGAGCGGGATGATGACGACGGCGAGACCGGCCGGCCGGCGGGACCAATGTCGCTCGCCGCCCGGGAAGAGCAGCGGCAGGGCGAACAGGTACGCGAACGCGAAGAGCGGCAGACCGATGATCACCAGGCTCTCGGCCTCGCGCGGGATGAGCGCGAGCAGCGCGAAGTAGCCGAGGAAGTACCAGTCGGGACGAGGGTCCGCGACGACGACCGTGGGGTCGGCGGGCTTCCCCAGCACGGGCGGGCCGAACGCGACCGCCAGCAAGACGACTGCGGCGACCGCGATGAACGCGACGACCGCGTCGCGAAACGCCGCCTCCGGCCAGAACGGTATGCCGGTGCTGAGGAGCTTCTTGTAGCGCTCGCGATAGGCGCGAGGAGTGAGACGTTCTCCCGAGACCGGCGGTTCGGAGATCCCGCGCTTGATGACGAGGTAGAGATGGAGCCCGAGCAGACCGAAGACCGCGGCCGGGATGAGGAAGACGTGCGTCGCATAGAAGCGCGTGAGCGTCGCGCCGCCGACGTTCTGCCCGGCGACGACGAGCTTCGCGAGCCAGTCGCCGATGAGCGGGGCGCGCGCCGCCTGCTCCGCCGCGACGACGACCGCCCAGAACGCGTCCTGATCCCAGCGCAGGAGCTGTCCGGTGAACGCCATCGCGAGCGTCGCGAGGAGCAGCAGCGAGCCCGAGAGCCAGTTGATCTCGCGCGGGTACTTGTACGCGCCGAACAGGAAGACCTGGGTCATGTGGATGAGGACGAGGACGACCATCGCCGCCGCGCCCCAGAAGTGGATGCCCCGCAGAAGGTTGCCGAGCGTCGCCTCGTTGGTGATGAACCGCAGGGTCTCGTACGCGCTGTTCGGCGCGGGAACGTAGGTCATCGCGAGACCGACGCCGGTCGCGACCTGCACGATGAATATGGCGAGCGTCGCGCTGCCAAAGACGTAGAACCAGCCGATCCGTCCTTCGAGCGCAGCGGGTACCGGATGGCGCAGCACCGCGAGGACGCTGTCGCCGAACTCGAAGCGCTCGTCGAGCCAGTCCAGGACGCGTTGCATCACGAGCCCGTCTTGACCGTCGGCAGCGGCTCGGGCTTCACCTCGAGCCGGCCGCCCATGACGCGCCAGGTGCGCTCGAAGAGCGGCCGCGGCGGCGGTCCGCCCGCCACGCGGCCGTCGGCGTAGTACACGCCACCGTGACATGGACAAAGGAACAGGCCGGCCTGCGGGCGCCAGTTCACCGGACATCCGAGATGCGTGCAGTGCACCGAGAAGACCTGGAACATCTCCGGCCCGTCGGCCTGGCGGCGGCGCACCCAGAGCGCGGTCTCGGCAAGCTGACCGGCCCACGGCAGCGGGCTCGGATCGCGGAAGCGCACCAGCTCCGTTTCCCCGAGCGGGAAGTCGCCGGTGGCGCCGATGTCGACGAATCCTCCCTGGATCGGCCGGAAGAGCGGTGCGAGGAGGAAGCCGACGATCGGCACGCCCACGATCGCGGCGATGAGGCCGGAGAGGCCGATCGTCACGCGCGAGAGGAATTCGCGCCGCTTCACGCGTGCCGCTCCCGCACGAGCTCGGAGATCCACCCGCCGACCGACACGATCACCAGCAGCACCCCGAACGCGATGAGCAATGGGCTCGTGACGACACCGACCGCGGCGAATGTCACACCGCTCGCGAGCACCGCCGGCCAGACGGTCGGCGCCGGCAGATGGGCGTTCATCCGAGGAGCGTGCCCAGGTACACGACGCTGAACACCACGACCCACACGCCGTCGACGAAGTGCCAATACCACGCGACGCACTCCCAGGCCACGCCACGGATGCGGTCGCCATCGCGCCAGCTCGCGAGGAGGAGACCCGCGATCGCCACGAGCCCGACGAATACGTGCAGCCCATGCAGTCCGGTGAGGGTGAAGAACGTCGTCCCGAATAGCCCGGTGGACGGCCCGATGCCGCTGCCGAGCAGCCGCGCGTACTCGAGACCCTGTCCCGTGAGGAACGCGGCGCCCAGCCCGCCGGTGAGCAGAAGCCACGGCGCGCTGCGCCGCTCCGCGCGCGCCATCGTCGCGCTCGATGAGAACAGCAGCAGGCTGAACAGCAGCGTGCGCGGCACGTCGAGCTCCGCCCTTGCGGCCGCGAGCCCGCCCGGCCGCAGCGCCACGTAGACCATGACGATCGCCGCGAAGAAGATCGACTCGGATGCGATGAACAGCGCCATGCCGAGCAGCGCCGGATGCGAGAGACGCGGCGCGCGGGCCGCTATCACGACGGATCCCTCTGCTCGGGATGCTTTCGGTCCCACAGCGGACGGCGGCTCGTCGCGACCGGGATCGCGGAGAAGTTCTCGGGCGGCGGCGGTGAGGTCGTTGCCCACTCGAGCGTCCAGGCGTCCCACGGATCGTCGCTCGCGACGGCGCCGCGACGCAGGCTGACGACGACGTTCCAGGCGAAGATGGCGACGCTCACGGCGAGGATCGCCGCGCCGATCGACGAGAGCAGGTTGAGCGGCGCCCAGCCCGTGTCCGCGGCGTACGTCCACATGCGACGGGCCATGCCCTGCAGACCGAGCCAGTGCTGCGGCAGGAACGTGAGATTGAAGCCGACGAAGCTGAGCCAGAAATGCCACTTGCCGACGCGCTCCGACAGGAAGCGCCCGGTCATCTTGGGGAACCAGTAATAGGAGCCGGCGTAAACGCCGAAGACCACGCCGCCGAACAGCACGTAATGCATGTGCGCGACGACGTAATACGAATCGGTTACGGCCCAGTCGATGGGTACCACGGCGAGGCTGACGCCGGTCAGGCCGCCGATGACGAAGACGGCGACGAAGCCGGTCGCGAAGAGCATCGCCGTCGCGAAGCGGATGCGACCGCCGACCATGGTCGCCAGCCAGTTGAACACCTTCACGCCGGTTGGCACGGCGATGAGCATGCTCGCCACCGAGAAGAACACGTTCGCTCCCGCGGAGAGTCCGACCGCGAACATGTGATGGGCCCACACGCTGAACGAGAGGAACGCGATCGCGACGGCCGATGCGGCCATGAAGCGGTACCCGAAGATCGGCTTGCGCGAAAAGACCGGGATCACCTCGGAGATCATCCCGAACGCGGGCAGGATGACGATGTAGACCTCCGGATGTCCGAAGAACCAGAACGTGTGCTGCCACAGCAGCGGATCGCCGCCCGTCGCCGGGAGGAAGAAGTGGGCGCCGAGCATCCGGTCCGCGAGGAGCATGACGAGCGCGGCGGTGAGGGCAGGGTACGCGCCCAGGATGAGCACGCTGGTCACCAGGATCATCCAGACGAAGAGCGGCATGCGCGAGATCGAGAGACCCGGGCAGCGCATGAGCAGGATCGTCACCGCGAGGTTGAGCGCGCCGACGATCGTCCCCGCGCCGTTGATGAGAAGGCCCAGCGCGTAGTAGTCGAGTCCCGTCCCGGTCGCGTAGCCGCGGTCGGAGAGCGGCGCGTATGCGAACCAGCCGGCGTCGGGGGCGCCGCCCGCGACGATACTGAAATAGAGGAGGAGCCCGCCGAACAGCGAGAGCCAGAATGACAGGGCGTTGAGGCGCGGGAACGCGACATCCCGCGCGCCGATCATGAGCGGCACGAGATAGTTCGCGAAGCCGACGAGGAGCGGAATCGCGGCGAGGAAGATCATCGTGACCCCATGCATCGTGAAGAGCTGGTCGTAGAGCTGTGGATCGACGAACCGCGCTTCGGGCGTCGCGAGCTGCAGCCGGATGACGAGCGCCTCGATGCCGCCCACGACGAGGAACACCAGGCCCATGCCGATGTAGAGGATGCCGATCTCCTTGTGATCGACGGTGCGCAGCCAGCCGACCGCACCGACGTCGGTCGCGCGCCGGACGAACGGCGTCACGGCGGCGGTCATCGCAGGCCCCTTAGGTAGGTCGCGAGCGCGTCGAGCTCCTGCTGGCTCAGCGGCACCTGCGGCATGAGCGCACCCGGCTTGATCGTCTGCGGATTGTCGATCCACCTGCGCATCGCCGCATCGCTGTTGCGCAGAACGCCCGCGCCGAGAGTGAGCCGGCTGCCGACGTGGGTCAGGTCCGGGCCCGCCAGGCCGACGGCCGAGGTCCCGCGGATCGCGTGGCAGGAGGCACACACCGTCCGGACGAACACGCGCTCGCCCTCGGCCGCGACGCCGCTCGGCGACGGGCGCTCCGACGCCTGCGCGTCGAGCCAGCGCCGGAACTCATCGGGCGGCTCCGCGACGACGGTGATGCGCATCCAGGCGTGCTCGACGCCGCAGAACTCCGCGCACTGGCCGGTGTACGTGCCCGCGCGCGAGGCGTACAGACGGAGCGGGTTGCTCCGACCCGGGATCATGTCGATCTTTCCGCCGAGCTCGGGCACCCAGAAGCTGTGGATCACGTCGCTGCTGCGCAAATCGAGATCGACGGCGGTGCGCACCGGGATGTGCAGCTCGTTCGCGGCGACGACGGGCGTGCCGTCGCGGTCGTACGTGAACGACCACCACCACTGATTCCCCGTGGCGGTGATGCGCATCGCGGCGGGTCCGCCGGCCGGAACCGACCCACCGATCTCGGCCATCGTGCCGAGCATCAGCATGAACACGACGGCGAGGGCCACGAGTGGGATCGCCGTCCAGACGATCTCGAGTCGGTTGTTGCCGTAGATCTGCGGCGCGGGCCCGGTCACGCGTGACGCGCGGAAGCGCCAGACGGAATACACGAGCACGGCCTCGACGCCGACGAGGATGACGAGCGCGATGGCGCCGACGATCCAACCGAGGGCGGCGATCGCCTCGGCCGGTGGTCTCACGCGGGCTAGTGTCGGTCTACGGCGCTAATCCTGTGCGAGGATGCGCTCCGCCTCCTCAGCCCGGTCGTCCGTGGTCACGATGATCTCGAGCCCGCCGGGAACGAACGTCCCGTCCTTGTCGGTGCGCGCGCCGTGCGTCGTGAGGGCGACCTGGTCGTCGCCGAACCCCGCCGCCTTCAGACGCTCGGCGGCGTGCTCCGCCGCGGCACGATCGTGGAACTCCCGCCGGACCCGTTCTGCGCCGGTGACATCGGTGTGGTCGCGTTCGATCGTCATACCGCGAGTGCGTGCAAGCGAGGGGCCATTCGACACGCGCGGCGCCGATCGCGGGTGCTCGCGGCGGCGCCGACCGAGGGCGCTCGCTGCGGCGACACCGACCGAGGGCGTTCGCCGCGGCGACTCACCAAGGCGCCGACCGAGGGCCCGCGATGGCCGCGACACCGACCGAAACCCTCTCTACGCGGCGGTATCCCCGTCCTGGAGGACGGGGACCCCTCCGCCGCGCGGGGTCCCTCGGTCGGTGTCGCCTGTCGTTACGAAGTGGTTACGGGACGGCGGACGCGCGTCGCGAGGAGCGCGAGAGTCAGGCCGAGTAGCGGCAGCCATCCGAAGACGATCAGCCAGATCGCGACGTCCGCGAACACCCGGAAGAAGGCAGTGAGTGCGGCGAACGCCCTGGCGAACGTCTTCGCCGGATCCCACGAGGTCGTCGGCTCGCCGGGCACCGGCGCGAGCGGGCTGATCGACATCGTGATCGTCGAGTAATCGGTGCGGTTGCGGATCCCGTTGAGCTGTCCCTGCAGCTGCTCGATCTGGGTACGCACGTTTCCAAGCGCGCCCTCGATCTTCAGCATCTCGTCGACCGTCTTGGCCTGAGGGACCATCTGCAGGTAGCGCTGCTCCTCGGCCTGCTTCGCGACGAGGCGCGCCTTGAGGTCCGTGAACTGGTCGGTCACGTCCTTCGCATCGACGTTGGACGAGACGACCTCGCCGTCGAGCAGCTTCAGCTGCCGCAGGGCCTCCTCGAAGCGATCCGACGGCACGCGCATGGTGACCAACGCGCTGCGGTTCTCGCCCTGTCCGGTCTGCGACATCGCGAGGAGGTCGCCACCGAGTCCGCGGGCGATCGTCCGCGCCTTGTCGGCGTTGGCCCAGGGGTCCTGCGCACGCATGACGACGTTCGCCGTGAGGATGATGCTGCGGTCCGGATTCGCCAGCGTCGGGATGCCCTGCTGCGGGGTGGTCGCGCCGTTCTGTGGAGCACCCTTCGCGGCGTCCACGGCGAACCCCGCCGCGCCGCCGTCCCGCCCGACCGCGGGGACCGGAGCGCTGGTCGGGGCTCCGGCCGACGCGCAGGCCACCGCGAGGATCGCCACAAGTCCGATCAGGCCCCAAAGACGCCTCTTGCCGCGCATTCGTCACCTGCTTTCAGCGTTGCTTGCTGAAGAGACGACGCGGCGCCCCAGCGGGTTCCCGGCCCGGCCAACCGGTCGCCGGGCTTAGCCCCAGCGGATGCCGAAGAGTCGGCGGGCGTTCTGGGCCACCTGTCGGCCAAGCGCGGACGGGGCGGCGGCGCGAGCGGTGGCGAGCGCGGCGAGCGTATCCACGGCGAAGGCCGGCTCGTTGCGGTGCCCGCGGTGCGGTTCGGGCGCCAGGTACGGCGCGTCGGTCTCCACCAGGAGCCGGTCCGCCGGGACGCGGATGGCCGACTCACGGAGGTGGCCGTTCTTCGGATAGGTGACGGTGCCCGCGAACGAGACGAAGAAGCCGCGACGGATCCACTCGTCGACCTCGCGCGGGCCTTCGCTGTAGCAGTGCACCATGCCACGCGCGCCGTCGACGCGATCGATGAGCGCGCGCGCCTGAGAGCCGGCGTCCCGGACGTGCACGACCACCGGCAGGGCGAGCCGCACCGCGAGCTCGAGCTGCGCGAGGAAAGCTCTCTCCTGCACGTCGGGCGGGGCCGAACGGCCCGACAGGTCGATCCCGATCTCGCCGATCGCGATGACACGCACGTTACGCGCAAGGAGCTCCAGCATTGCCGCGGTCTCGCCGGTCCACTGGTCGGCGCGATGCGGGTGGACGCCGACGGCCGCGACGACCGACGGGTGGCGCCTGGCCATGAGGACGTTGCGCTCGCTGGACGCGAGGTCTTCGCCGCACGAGAGGATCCGCTCGATCCCCGCGGCGGATGCGCGCGCGATCACCGCGTCGAGGTCGTCGGCGAACTTGCGGTCGTCGAGGTGCGCGTGTGCGTCGATCACGGGCAGAGGCTAAGGTTTCGCAATGCCGGGCCAAAAGATTCTCGTGGCCGTCGCGTGGCCGTACACGAACGGAGCGCGCCACATCGGGCACGTCGCCGGATTCGGCGTGCCGTCCGATGTATTCGCACGGTATCACCGCCTGAGGGGCAACGACGTGCTCATGGTGAGTGGCACCGATGAGCACGGGACTCCGAATCTCATCATGGCGGATCGGGAAGGTCTGACTCCCAAAGAGACGGTCGATAAATACAACGCGATCATCGCGAAGGACCTGCACGATCTCGGTCTGACATATGACTGCTTCACGCGTACGACCACGCGTAATCACTACCGGGTCGCGCAGGACGTCTTCAAGACGCTGTATGACAAGGGATATCTGGTCAAGAAGACGGCGATGGGGGCATTCCAAGCCGCGACTGGACGGACCCTGCCCGATCGGTACATCGAGGGGACCTGTCCGATCTGCGGTTTTCCGGATGCCCGCGGCGACCAATGCGACAACTGTCTGAATCAACTCGATCCCATCGACCTCATTTCGCCGCGCTCCAAGATCGATGGCACGGCACCGATCTTCAAGGAGACCGAGCACTTCTATCTCGATCTACCTGCCTTCGCGGACGCCCTCGCGAAGTGGATCTCGAAGCGGGAGCACTGGCGACCTAACGTGAAGAACTTCTCACTCAACTACATCAAGGATCTGAAGCCGCGGCCCGTGACGCGCGACATCGATTGGGGTGTACCGATACCGCTACCCGACTGGGAGAACCGGCCGGACAAGAAGATGTACGTGTGGTTCGACGCGGTGATCGGCTACTTCTCCGCGAGCGTCGAGTGGGCACGAAACGCGGGCCGTCCGGACGCTTGGCGTGACTGGTGGCAGGACGCCGCGGCAAAGCACTTCTACTTCATGGGAAAGGACAACATCGTCTTCCACACGACGATCTGGCCCGCGATCCTCCTTGGCTACGGAAACGGTGGCGAGGTGGCCGGCGCTCGAGGACTGCCGCTGCAGCTCCCGTACAACGTCGTGTCGAGCGAGTTCCTCACGATGGAGGGGCGGAAGTTCTCGTCGAGCCGCGATATCGCGATCTACGTGAACGACTTCCTCTCGCGCTACGACCCCGACCCGCTTCGCTACTACCTCACGATCGCCGGCCCGGAGACAAACGACACCGACTTCACGTGGGCCGAGTTCCTGCGACGCAACAACGGCGAGCTCGTCGCGACCTGGGGCAATCTCGTGCACCGCACGCTCACGAACGCGCATCGCCACTTCGGCGCGGTGCCGGATGCGGGCGAGCTGCGCGACGACGACCGTGCGGTGATCGCGGCCGTTCAGGCGGGATTCACGGGCGTCGGCGACGCGATCGAAGGTGCCCGGTTCCGCGCCGGGCTGGCTGAGGCGATGCGCCTGGCGGCGCTCGTGAATCAGTACCTCGCGGTCCACGAGCCCTGGAAGATCATGAGCTCGGACCGCGGACGGGCCGGTACTGTCCTCTATACCGCTCTCCGTTGCATCGACGACCTCAAGATCCTGCTGACGCCGTTCTTGCCATTCACGTGCCAACGGCTGCACGAGTCGCTTGGCTACGACGGCGTCATCGCGGGGCAACCGGAGTTCAGGACCGTCGCCGAGGACGGCGCGCCGCACCGCGTGCTGACCGGCGACTACACGTCGTGGAGCGGTCGCTGGATGCCGACCGATCTCGGTCCGGGACAGAAGCTGCGCGAGCCACGAGCGCTCTTCAAGAAGCTGGACGATTCGATCGTAGCGAGCGAACTCGCGCTCATGGAGGAGCGGGCGAAGGCGGCGGGCTCACCCTAGCGTGCGCCTGAGCCGACCAGTGACGCGAGCGGCGCCGCTCGCTCTCCTCACGCGCGTCGCGCTCGTCCTCTTCACGTTCGTCCTCATCGTCGTCCTCGCGCAGATCGCGCTGGTCGCGGCGCGCACGCGCGCCGAGCACGCCGGTCTCGACGTCGTCCTGGGCCAGGCGTGGGAGGGGACGCAGGACTACTTCTCGAGCCTCCTCCAGGGGCAGCTCGGAGAATCGGCATCGACCTCGATCCTCGGCGGGCAGCGCCGCGCGATGGGCGACGTCCTGTTGGACACGTACCCCAAGAGCGTGGTGCTCGTCGGCCTCGCGGTCCTGATCGCGACCGCGGGCGGCGTAGCGGTCGGCGTGCTCGCGGCCGCGACGAACAGCGCGCGCCTTCGCGGGAGCTTGCTCGGCCTCACGGTCCTCTCGATCTCGATGCCGTCGTTCCTGATCGCGATCCTGCTGATCCTGCTGTCCGCGACGATGGTGAGCCGCTACAACATCCGCCTCTGGCCATCGTTCGGCTTCGGCTGGGACGATCACCTCATCCTTCCGCTCATCGTCCTCGGCGCGCGACCGTTCGCGCAGATCGCGAGCTTCGCGTACGTCGCGGTCGAAGAGGCGCTGCGCTCCGACTACGTGCGCACCGCGAGAGCGAAGGGACTGCTCGAAAGCGTCGTCGTCGGGCAGCACGCGCTGCGCAACGCGGCAGTGCCGATCCTCGGCGCGATCGCCGCCGCGCTGTCCATCGGCCTATCGACGTTGCCCGTCGTCGAGGTGTTCTTCTCGTGGCCGGGTGTGGGGTTCGCGCTCCTGCAGGCGATCCGCCGCTTCGACGCGGCGACCGCCGGCACGCTGCTCGGGGCGCTCGCTATCACGGTCGCCGTGGTCCGTTTCGCGCTGGACGCGGCCGCGTCGCGCTTCGTCCGCGCCGCCACGGGAGCCGGATCGTGACGCGGCGCGCGCTCTCGTGGCAGCTCGTGCTCGGTCTGGCGATCGTGGGCGGCTGGGCCCTTCTCGGTCTCGCGGCGCCGCTCCTCACGAGCGTCGACCCGCTGCGCGGGCAGACCCTCATCATCGATGGCCAGCGGTCCGTGCCCGCGCCGTTCGATCCTGGAACGTACGGCTACCCGCTCGGTTCGGATCGTCAGGGCCGCGACGTGTGGACCGGCGTCATGTACGGCGCGCGAGCGACGCTCGGCATCGCGCTCATCGTGCTCGCGGTCCGTCTCGTGGCCGGCACGACGCTCGGCGCGCTCGCCGGGTGGTTTGCGGGCTCGCCGGTCGACCGCGCCGTCTCGGCGCTCACGGACGCGTTCGCGGCGTTCCCCACGATCCTCTTCGCGCTCCTGTGGATCTTCGCCTTCGATATCCGCTCGGGCGTGACCGCATTCGCGACGGCGCTCGCGATCACCGGGTGGTGGGGATTCGGGCGAGCGACGCGCTCCAGCGTCGTCGCTCTGCGTGGCCGGCCGTTCCTCGAGGCGGCACGCGCGCTCGGTCTGTCCGAATTCGCGGTGTTCGTGCGCCACGTGCTGCCGAACCTGCTACCGCTCCTTGCCGTCGCGGCCGCGCTCGAGGCCAGCGCCATCCTCCTGGTCCTCGGCGAGCTCGGGTTCCTCGGCATCGTCGTCGGCGGCGGCCAGACCGTGCCGATCGACGACCGAGGCGGCGGACGCGAGTTCATCTTCGCGACGACCGAATGGGGCGCGGTCCTCGCGCAGGGCCGCTTCGAGGTGTACCGCGCGCCGTGGATCGCGATCGTCCCCGCGGCCGCGTTCGCGAGTGCGGTGCTCGGCTTCAACCTAGTCGGCTACGGCCTGCGCGCGTTATTCGAGCGCGCGCCCGTCGCGCTCGGGCGCATCTTCACGCCGCGCGCCGCCCTTGCGCTGGTCGCGATCGTCCTCGCGTTCCGGGTGGCGAGCCCGTACATCGGGCCGGCCGGCGGCTACGTCGCCGTCGCGCGCACGTTCGACGCGAGCCGGGCTCACGCGCACATCGCCTACCTCGCCGATCCCGCGCGCGGCGGCCGGTACTCCGGTTCGCCCGGCTACGCGGATGCGGCGCGGTACGTCGCGGATCAGTTCCGCGCGATCGGACTGGTGCCGCTGGGCGACGGCGGCGACTACCTGCAGCGGTTCGAGATGCCCGCGGTCCGTCTCAGCGGCATGCCGGCCTTCGAGCGGCTCGGCACCGAGGCGAAGCGGTACCTGCCGCGGGTCGACTTCAGCGAACGCGTCGGCAACCGCGCCGGCGGCGGCACCGCCGAGGGGAACGTCGTGTATGCAGGAGGCGGGATCCGCACGCCGGAGTACAGCGACTACAAGGGAACGCATCCCGAGGGGAACATCGTGCTCATCGCCGGACCGACGCAGGGCGACCCGATCGACGCGGCGATCCGCTCCGGCGCGGTCGGAGTGATCTTCGTCGCGGCGGAAGACCGTCCGGTCATCCGCGGCTCGTACATCGCTGCGTTCGAGAGGGACACGCTGCCGGTCATCACGGTGAGCCAGGCCGTCGCGGACGAGCTCATCGCCGCGTCGGGCAAGCACGTCGCGGACCTGCGCAAGACGCTCGAGGAGCGACGCCGCCGCGCGGAGCTGCGTCCCAGCCTGCGGCGCGAGGTGCCCGAGCCGCTCTCGTTCGACACGGCGACGCGGGTGCGCTTCACCGTGCCGATCGGACCGACCGAGCGGATCACCGCCATCAACGTCGTCGGCATGCTGCAGGGCGGCGACGCGGACCGGGCGAAGAAGTTCGTGGTCGTCGGCGGTCACCTCGACGGCGTGGGCACGGATCCCGACGGCACCGTGTTCCCGGCGGCGAACGACAACGCGTCGGGGCCCGCGGTGACGATCGAGATCGCACGCGTGCTCGCGGCCAACCGCGGTCTGCTGCGGAACTCGGTGATCTTCGCGGCCTTCGCCGGCGAGGAAGAGGGGCTGCTCGGATCGGACGCGTTCGTGAGCCGATCGGTGACGACCCCGTATCGAGCGGACAACGTCATCGCGTACCTCAACCTCGACATGGAAGGATGCTGCGGGAAGATCGCGGCGTCGGACGAGAACTTCGCGCTACACGACCGACTCAAGAACGCGGCCGATCGTCTCGGGTACGACCTCGACTACACCCCCGGCTTCGGCGGCAGCGACCACTTCACGTATCTGCGCCGGCGCGTCCCGGCGATCATGCTGTCGGGCACGGACGTCGGGCAGCTGCACACGGTGCGCGACACGATCGGGTCGATCGACACGGCGCAGCTTCGGCAGTCGGGTGAGATCGTCATCCAATCCGTGCTCGAGATGGCCGCATCGCAGTGAGGGCGCTCCCTGTCTTCGCGCTCCTGCTGGCGGCCTGCGCGTCGCCCGCGCCGTTGGTCGTCTCGCCATCGCCGGCCGCGAACCCGAGCGCGAGCGCGCGTCCATCCGCGCCCGTCGTCGCCGCCACCGCCTTCGACGGCGCGCGCGCCCGCGAGCACATCGCCTACCTCGCCGACCCCGCGCGCGGCGGCAGGTACAGCGGATCCGCGGGATATCTGGACGCCGCGCGGTACGTCGCGGATCAGCTCAAGGCGATCGGGCTGGAGCCGCTGGGCGACGGCGGGACGTACTTCCAGCGTTTCACGATGCCGCTCGTCGACCTCACCGCGACGCCGACCCTCGAAGGGACCGGCGCGGCCGCGAAGTCGTACACACACCGCGTCGACTTCACCGAGAGTGTGAGCGGGCGCAGCGGCGGCGGGACGGCGGAGGCGCCGATCGTGGTCGTCGGCGGCGCGGCGCGCACCGCGTCACAGAACGACTTCGATGGCGTCAGCGTGAAGGGAAAGATCGCGCTCGTCACCGGGCCGACGCTCGGCAATTCAGTGGAGGCCGCCTACGGCGAGGGCGCGGTCGGCGTGCTCGTCACCGGCCGCACCGAGATCCGCTATTCGTACATCCCGAAGCTCGAAGCGACCACCATCCCCGTCCTCGTGGTCACCGACGAGGTCGCTGATGAGCTCATCGCGCCGTCCGGCAAACGCGTGAGCCAGGTGCGCGACGCGGTGCGCGCGCGCCGCAGCGATCCGAAGGCGGCCGCCTTTGCGTTCGACGTGGCATCCCCGGTCCGCATGAGCGTGCGCGTCACGCCGGTGCATGAGGTGGTGGCGCTCAACGTCGTCGGCCTGCTGCGCGGCAGCGATCCGCTCGCGTCCGTTCGCGCGGTCGCGATCGGCGGCCACCTCGACGGCGTTGGCACCGATCCCGACGGGACGGTCTTCCCCGCCGCGAACGACAACGCGTCCGGGCCGGCGATCGCGATCGAGGTGGCGCGCACGCTCGCGGCGCGGAGGGCCGAGCTGAAGCGCTCGGTGGTGTTCATCGCGTTCGCCGGCGAGGAGGAGGGCTACCTCGGATCGGAGGCGTACGTCTCGAAGATGGCCGCGGTGCCCGGTCGCGAGGAGAGCCTCGTCGCTTTCATCAACCTGGACGTCATCGGATGCTGTGGCTCGATCCTGGAGGCATCCAACGAGAACCACGACCTGCAGGCCCGCGTGCGCTCCGCCGCGCAGCGCCTCGGCATCCCGTTCAACGGGACCAGCGCGGGCGGGAGCGATCAGACGACATTCGCCCGGCGCGGGATCCCATCCGTACTCATCCTCTGGAACGACTTCATCCTGCACACGCCGAAAGACACCGTCGCGCTCATCGATGTCAAACGACTCCAACAGGCTGGAGACGTGGTCACAACGGTCGCGCTGGAGCTGGCGCGCGGAGACGGCCCGTAAGCGCACCCAGTTGACGTAGTACTACTTCGAGTAATACTCTTGCCACCGTGACGAAACGGACCGCCATCAGCCTTCCGGACGACCTCTACCGCGAGATCGAGCGCGCCCGAAAGCGCTCAAAGAAAGACCGCAGCACCTGGATCCAGGAAGCGGCTGCCGATTACCTCAAGCGAAAGACGATGCAAGAGAAGATCGACGCGTACTTCGAGGGTTATCGGCGCATCCCCGACGGCGATGATCCTGATTTCATCGCCATGGAGAAGATCGGACTAGAGGACTCGCCCTACGCCAACGAGGAATGGCCGGAGGCGCCCGACGATGCCCAGGAACACTGAGCACGGCGAGGTCTGGTGGGCCATGGCTGACAAGCGTCGGCCTGTCATCGTCGTATCACGTGACGATCTCCGCGGGGCGAGAACACTGACGACGGTCGCATCGGTCACGACGCGGCCGCGCGGCTTGCCGTCTGAGGTGGACCTCGACGAGCGCGATGGTTTACCGCGAGCCTGTGTTGCCAACTGCGACGACCTCACGACGATCGCCAAAGCACGTCTCGTTCGTCGAGTCGGTCGTCTTTCCGAGGTCAAGCTCATGGAACTCCACGAGGCGCTGAAGTTCTCGCTGCAGCTCGACTGATCTAGGGCGCGATACCCCGGGCGCGATCGGAGATCGTCGCCGCGACCGACGCGCGCAGCTCGTCGTCCGTCCCACTCTCGGTCTCAAGGTCAGCCAGCGCGTGGTAGATGTTCCGGACGAGCCGCTGCGCCTCGGTCGGCGCACGGTCGATCGCGACGAGCGTCTTGTCGAGCTGGATCGTGTGCTGCCGGAGATGCTCCTCGAAGCGATGGAGCCGGAAGCGGAGTCGCATCGCACCGTCCCAGAACCACGCCGGCGCCTCGATCTCGGCGTCGGTGATCTCGCCGAGCTCGCGCAACACGCGCACGTGGATCGTGAAGAACGCGTCGCGAAGCTGATCGACCGTGCCGCGAGCGATGAGGTCCTCCGCGCCCGTGCGCGCCTCGACGTACGGAGCGCGGAAGGCCTCCCATTCCTCGTCCGAGGGCTCGCCCGTCTTGCCCGACCGGCTCCGTTCGAGACCAAGGCGGCTCACCGCCAGGAAGCCGTACTCGGCGCCGAGCATGTGCTTCAGCGCCTCCCGCAGCGGCCACTCGCCCTCCGCGGGCGCGCGGTCGAGATCCTCGCTGCGCACCGCGGCTAGCACCGCGGTGAGATCGCGATAGGCCTGGTGATACTGCGCCAGGATCCGCTTCGCCTGCGCTGGCTCGCGGTCGCGCCGCGCGGCGAGACGCACCGCCAGATCGCGCAGCTCGTGGTGCGTCATGAGCAACGCGAAGCGCAGGCCTTCCTCGTCGTACTTGCCCCAGGCCCATGAGCGACCCATGTCCTCGTCGGAAAGCCCGATCGTCGCGCGGACGAGCTCCTCGACCGCCTGGGTGACGCTCTTCATCACAGCGCCATTTCGGGCACGCCGGCGACGGTCTCCTCCGCGATGCGGTCCACGACCTGGTGGAAATGGCCGGTCTCGGAGTACGCACGTAGCTGCCGGTCAGCGCTGGTACCCTCCCGCGCGATCGTCTGGAGGTATTCGACCTCGCGGCGCGACCCGAGCGCGTCCACGACGTCGTCGACGAACTCCAGGAGCTCCACGGCGAGGTCACGCATCGGGACCTCCTCGGACTTGCCGAAGTCGATGAGCTTCGCGTCCATTCCGCCGCGCACCGCGCGCCACTTGTTCTCCTGGATCAGGGCCGGCGCGTAACGGCGGAATCCGAGATTGCGGTCGCGCAGGATGAGCAGCTTCGCGCAGATCGCCTGCGTGAGCGCCGCGATGCAGAGCGTCTCCTCGACGCGCGTGGCGGCGTCGCAGACGCGGAACTCGATCGTCGGGTAGAACGCATGCGGGCGCAGGTCCCACCAGATCTTCTTGCCATCGTCGATGCACTTGGTGCGCACGAGGAGCTCCACGTAGTTCTCGAACTCGTCATAGGACGAGAACTCCGGCGGGATACCGGTGCGCGGGAAGCGCTGCCAGATGATCTGCCGATACGACTTCAGACCGGTGATGCGCGTCAGCCAGAAGGGACTCGACGTGGAGATCGCGAGCAGATGCGGGAGGAAGTAGCGGGCCTCATTCATCACCTCGATGCGCCGCTCGCGGTCGGGAATGCCGACGTGGACGTGCAGGCCGAAGATGAGAAGCTCGCGGATGACGTCCTGCAGCTCCTCCTCGAGGATCTTGTATCGCTCGTGATCGGTGATCTGCTGGTCCTGCCAGTGCGAGAACGGATGCGTGCCGGCGGAGGCGATACGCAGACCGGCGGGGCGGAGCACCGCCGCGAGGGTCCCGCGGAGGCGGACGATCTCCTCGCGCGCCTCGCTGATGTCCGCGCAGATGCGCGTCGCCGCCTCCACGACCGACTGCATCATCTCGGCCTTCACCTGATCGGCGAGGTGCGGCCGTGCCGCCAAGAGGAGCGTCTCGATGTGGCTCTTCAGCTGCCCCTCGGCGTCGACGACCTGGAACTCCTCTTCGATCCCGATGGTCAGGCGCGGGACCTCGGTGATCCTCATGCCGCGCCCTCCACGACGTACGTCGGTACCACGCTGCCGTAGCCCGCGGTCACGTTGAGCAGCGCGCTCGACGACAGCCTCGTAAGCACGCCGCCGACGCGACCCCAGAAGAGGTACGGATCGCAGTCGACCGCGAGGTCGAGGAAGTGGACGCGGTCCAGCAGCACCGGGAAATCCTCGCGCGGCACGGCGACCTTCTCCTGCACGACGAAAGACGAGGTGAGCGCCGCCAGCAGCGCCTGCTCCCACTCGTGCTCGTCGACGGTCCATCCGAGCACGACGCCCTTGCCACCGTACTCGTCGTTCGGCTTGAGCACGAGGCGCGTCCGCTCGCGCAGGATGAACTCCGCGAGGTCGACGACCTTTCCGGCGTACGTCGTGTGGCCCTCGCGCACCTTACGCGTCCACGGCACGTGCTTCGCGATCGCGCGGCGGTGCGCCGGGGTGTAGAGCGCCGCGTACCGGTCATCCGACAGCAGGGCGAGGCTCATCTTCTTGTGCAGCAGCTTCGCGCGGAAGCTGTTCACCACGGTGACGTCGCCGGCGAGATACGCGCGCAAGAGCGGACGCGCGACGTCCGGCTTTGCCAGGAGCTCGGAAAGGAGCACGCGACGGTAGACCAGATCGACCGGCTGGCCCTTCGCGCGCACTCGGCCGCCGCGGTACGTGAGGTCCTCCGGCGCGCAGATCACCGCGCGCACGCCCAGCTCGGTGAAGACACGCTGGAACATCTCGAACTCGGTGAGCGTCGGAAGCCCGCGCCAGTCGACGATCGCGATGGTGCCGATGCGCTTGCCATGGGCGCGTCGCATCACGGTCAGCTGCTTGCGCGCGGCGCGCAGCGGCCGGACGCGGTAACGCTTCTTGAACGCGCGCATCGCCGGAAGGCCGTCGAAGATGCGCACGAGCACGTCGTTGTAGGCCATCCCCGCCGGCGACTCGGCGTTGTACTCGACGTAGCGGATGACGCCGTCCGACACAAAGCCGTCGAGCCGCGCTGACGGGGACGCCGCGCTGAATCCGGGATCGGCCAGAGCGAGGCGCTCCTCCTCGGGATCGAGATCGAGCTCGCGGCGCAGCTCCTCGTCGCGCAGGAGCGCGCGCTCGAGGCGTGCGAGCGCGCCGTACAGGATCTCGGACGCTCCGGCGTTCGCGGCGTATTGCTTCCTGGTGACGAGGTTCGGGCGCAGCGACACGCAGAGGGGCCGGTCTCCGAAGACGACCCGCGCGGACCGCTGCCCCTCCGCGAGCGCCTCGGCGCTCGCGGTCGCGGTCGCCGGATCGGCGACGAGCGCGTTGTACGCGTCGATGAATCTCTCGGTCACCGGGCGTATCGCCACCAGCGATGCTCGTCGCGCCAGGGAGGTGTCGCGGCGCCGGTCGCGTAGCCGATGACGAGATCGCTCATCTTCTCGAGCGCCCACGCGAAGTTCTCTTCCTTGATCGAGAAGTTGTCCAGGTCCGGCGCGGGATTGAGGAAGTCGATCGCGTACAGGACGCCGTCGCGGACGGCAAACTCGACCGTGTCCATGTCGTACCCGAGGGCATCCACCAGCTTCGTCGCGTCGCGCATCGCCTTCTCGCGGAGCTCGCCGTCCACCGGGCGATGCACCACGTAGCGTTCCGCGAACGGCGCCGTTGGGTCGTAGCGGATCGGAAGGATGTCCTTCCGTCCGATGCAGATGCAGCGGACGTAGTCCTCCCACTTGATGAACTCCTGGAGGATCATCGTCTTCGGCCGATGTCCGGGCGCGAGCGTTCCCGACTGGTCGTACGCCCAAAGCAGCTCGTCCTTCGAGTCGACACGGTAGACGTCCTTCCATCCGCCCCCGGTGTTCGGCTTGAGGATGGCCGGAAGGCCGATGTAGGAAAGGATCCCGTCCCAGTCGAGCGGGTAGCGGAGATTGCGCAGCGACTGGCTGCTGATGTCGGAGATGTACGACTTGTTCGGGAGCACGACGGTCTTCGGCACCGCGACGCCAAGCTTGCGCGCCAGCGTGCACTCGAAGAACTTCTCGTCGGCCTCCCACCAGAACGGATCGTTGACCACCACGGTTCCCATGAGCACCGCGCTCTTCAGGTGAGCGCGGTAGTACGGCACCTCGTGGCTGATGCGATCGACGATCACGGCATATGACGGCGTTTCCAGCTCGCGCGCGCCGCCGAGCACGGCCATCTCCGCCCGGACGCCCACGCCGGAGCCCTTGCGGTCCACCGTTTCGATGAAGGGCTGCGGAAAGGTGTTCTCGCGGCCGACGAGGAGGCCGACCGTCTTCACAGGAACACGTCCACCATCTCTTTCCAGTACGGCCAATCGTGCGACCAGCCGTCCCATAGATGCAGCGTCGCCGCGACCCCCTTCTCCTGCAGCGCCGCGGTGATCCGTCGCGACTCCTCGACGTTCGCGTCGTCGCGACCGGTCGCGATCACGATCTCCATCGCGCGCAGCGGGCCGAGGTAGCGCTCGTCCTTCAGGTTCGGCAGGAACGCCAGCGGATTGACAAAGTACGCGTCGCCGTCGCGCTGGCCGCCGAGCCAGCGCGACGCGTCGTACGCACCCGAGAGGCCCACGGCCTTGCGCGCGATCCCGGGCCGGCGCGTCGCGAGCGCAAGGGCATGGAACGCGCCGAAGGAGGCGCCCGTCGTGATGAGGAAGTCGACCGGGTTCTCGGACCGGATCGCGGGCACGACCTCATCGATGAGGTACCGCTCGTATTCGAGATGCCGTGCGGCCCGCTCCTGCGGAGGCTTCGCCTTGGCGTAGAAGGACTCGCCGTCGACGCTGTCCACGCACCACAGCTGCAGCCAGCCCTCGTCGATGCGCCCAGCCATGTGGGCGATCATCCCGAAGTCCTCCCACTGGTAGAAGCGCCCCACGGACGTCGGGAACACCAATACCGGTGTGCCAGCGGACCCGAACACGAGCAGCTCCATGTCGCGCCGCAGCGCCGGACTCCACCACTTGCGGTAGTCACGCTTCACGCGCTTCTCCGCGCGCGGCTTTCCTCGATGACCTTCCACGCGGTCCGCGACCCATGCCACCCCGCGATGTCGACACCGGCGCCCTCGAGCTGCTTGTAGGTCGCGAAGAACATCTCGATCTCGCGCAGCCAGTGCGGCGCGAGGTCCTTGAGCTCGCGCACCGTGTCGAACCGCGGGTCGCCCACCGGCACGGCGAGGATCTTCTCGTCCTGTCCCTTCTCGTCACGCATGAGCAGGGTGCCGATGGGGCGCGCCGGGACGATGCAGCCCGGGAAGGTCGGCTCCTCCACGACGACGAGCGCGTCGAGCGGATCGCCGTCGCCCGCGACGGTGTCGGTGATGAAGCCGTAATCCGCCGGGTAATGCACGGAGGAGAAGAGCACGCGATCGAGGCGGATACGGCCGGTCGCCCGGTCGAGCTCGTACTTCGTGCGCGATCCTCTGGGGATCTCGATGAAGACGTCGACGCTGCGACTTGCGGCTCGCCTCGGCATCGTCCGCCCCCCTTGCCCGACCGAGGATAGCCGGGCGGGCTGTGCCTAGGCGGCGTGACTCCGCAGCCAGGCCACGACGGCGGATGGCGGCATGGGTCGAGCGACGTGGTATCCCTGCGCGCTGTCGCAGCCGAGGCGACAGAGCTCGTCGAACGTGCTCGCATCCTCGACGCCCTCGGCGACCACGGTGAAGCCCAGGGCGTGCCCGAGATCGACGGTCGCGTGCACGATCGCGCGTCCGCTGTCGTTGATCGCGAGCGAACGGGTGAAGGACTTGTCGATCTTCACCGACGAGATCGGGAGCTGGTGCAGATACGACAGCGATGAGTAGCCGGTGCCGAAGTCGTCGATGGCCAGCGCCACGCCGAGCTGGCGCAGAGCCGCGATCGTCCGGGACGAACGCTCGGGGTCGGCCATGAGGGTCGTCTCCGTCATTTCGAATCCGAAGCGGTCCGGCGGCACATCCGCCTCGCGCAGCGCGCGCGCGACGCGGGCGGGCAGATCCTCATCCGCGAGGTTGCGTGCCGAGAGGTTCACGGACACGTGCACGTCGAGACCCTGCGCGAGCCAGGCCCGCACCTGCCGGACCGCCGCCCCGACGACCCAGTCGGTGAGCGGCCGGATGAGGCCGGCGCGCTCGGCGAGCGGAATGAACCCCGCGGGGCTCATCTCACCCCGCTGGCTGTGCGTCCAGCGGAGCAGCGCCTCGAAGCGCGTCGGCGCGCCGGTCGCGCACGCCACGATCGGCTGGAAAACCAGACGAAGCTCGTCGCGCTCGATCGCGTGGCGCAGGTCGGAGGCGAGAGCCAGTCGGCCGGGGCTCGGCTCGTCCGCCTCGGGCGCGTAGACGGCGAAGCCGGACTCGGCACGCTTCGCTCCGTACATCGCGACCTCGGCCCGGCGCAGGAGCGTCGCCGGATCGTCGCCGTGCAGCGGGGCGAAGGCGACGCCGGTGCTCACGCGTATGTAGAGCTCGTGCGAGCCGATCCGGAATGGGGCGCGCATCGCGTCCGCCAGCCGTCGCGCGACGAGCGTCGCGCCGTGCGCGTCGATCTCCGGCAGTACGATCGCGAACTCGTCCCCGCCAAGGCGCGCGCACGTGTCCGTCGGACGCAGCTCACCACCGAGGCGCGTGCCGATCTGGCGGAGGAGCTCGTCGCCGAGGGCATGGCCGACGCTCTCGTTGACCTCCTTGAAATGGTCCAGGTCGATGAGGAGCAGCCCGACCGTGGCGAAGGTCCGGCGACTGATCGCGAGCGTCTGCTCGAGCCGGTCGATGAAGAGCGTGCGGTTCGGCAGTCCCGTGAGCGCGTCGTGCATGGCGACGCGCGCGAGCTCGGCCTGGGCGTGCGTGCGCTCGGTCACGTCGATGCCGACGCCGATGACGCCGCTGATCGCGCCTTCGGCGTCGCGCAGCGGCCCGTACGTCGCGTCGTAGCTGACCGCGCCGACATCGAACGTTCCGGTCACCGTCTCACCGGCGAGAGCGCGCCGCACGCAGTCGAAGATGTCCTCGCGGCCCGCCCAGCGCTCGTAGATCGACTGCCCGACCGCCTCGCCGGGTTCGCGTCCGATCGCACGCAGGCCGTGCCCCTCCGACATCGTGAAGACCCCGTCACGGTCCAGCGTGAACAGCACGACCGGTAGGTTCGACATGAGCGCGGTCATCCAGCTCTGTTGCTGACGCGCCGCCAGCGTCTGCGCGTGCATCCGTTGCCGAAGCTCCTGCATGAGACCGAAGCCCGCGCCGGTCACGAGGACCGCCAGCGCGTACGTCGTGGCCGCGACGGGCGTGACGAGGTTCGGATCGACCTCGACCAGCACGCCGAACGGCAGCGCGTGCAGCAGGAGCCCGACCAGAGCGATGAAGATGCCGGCGCGAAGGCCGAGGAGCGCACCGCCGACCGCGGTGACGAGCGCGAACATGTTCACCGCGCCTTCGCCCGCGAGGTCGTAGAGCGGCAGGAAGACCGCGACGTAGGTCGCGGCGATGATGAGGAAGACGTTGAGGCGTCTGCGAGCCGGCCAGGCTCTCACCGCGGCCACATCGGCCCACGGAGCCGCTCGCGCCACCACCCCGGCCTGGTCCGTCATTCGCCCCCTCGTGCCTGCGAGCGCCGCCCGTCCCATCGCAGGCGCCGATTTCAGTGTTCTTTACCCGTTCTGTAAATGACAAACGGGTCTCGGAACACACCCGTTAGGGGGACCCTGGTGCCGGCGGGGTTTCGAGGCCTCTACACGGCGCCGAAGCCGACCACGACGGTCACCTCGCCCTTCGGCGCGCGCTCCGCGAAGCGGGTCGCGAGCTCGGCGGCGCTCCCGCGGACGAGCTCCTCGTGGATCTTGGTGAGCTCTCTGGCGACCACGACCGGCACCGCGGCCGTGACCGCGGCGAGGTCCGCGAGCAGGGCCGCGACGCGATAGGGGCTCTCGTAGAGCACCGCGGTGCGGCCCTCGGCCGCGAGCCGCTCCAGAAGCCGGCGGCGCGGCCCGCTCTTCTTGTCGACGAAGCCAACGAACGTGAATTCGCGTGTCGGCAGACCCGATGCGACGAGCGCGGCGATCGCCGCCGCGGGACCGGGGATCGGCACCACGTCGTGACCCGCGTCGATCGCGGCGCGCACGAGCTGCTCGCCCGGATCGGACAGTCCCGGCGTGCCGGCATCGCTCACCAGCGCCACGTCCCACCCGCGAGCGAGCTGACCGACGAGCTCGGCGACCTTCCGTTTGTGGTTGAACTCGTTGTACGAGGTCAGATGCTTCGCGCGGATGTTGGCCTTGCGCAGGAGGATCTGCGTATGCCGCGTGTCCTCGCACGCGACCATGTGCACGTCCTGCAGGACGCGCAGCGCGCGCTGTGACACGTCCTCGAGATTCCCGATCGGCGTGGCGACGAGGTAGAGCTTCCCCATCACACGCTTTCCGCGATCGGCCGCAGGCTCTGCGCGATGCCGATCGCGGCAAGGACCACCGCGCCGCCGGCGATCTGCGGGACGTCGAGACGCTCGCCGAGAACGAACCACGCCACGATGGAGGCGACGACTGGTTCGAACGTCGATGTCAGGCCGACGCGCGCGGCGGGGATGAGCTTCACCGCCGCGAGCGTAAGCGCGAAGGGCACCACCGTCGCGACGACGAGCACGCCGAGGAGCAACCACCAGATCTGCGCCGAGGTCGTCGTCCAGGGCAGGGTCCACACGGGTCGCGCGATCGCCCACGCGATCGCCGCGAAGCCGAACCCGTACAACAGGGACGTGGGCGTCGGGTATCGGGAGAGGATGCGCTCCGCCGTGACGAAGTAGAACGCGAAGATTACCGCGGACAGCACGGCGAGCCCGAGCCCCAGAGTATTGAGGTCGCGGAGGCCGGCGTCGTACGCGCCGGCAACGAAGAAGCAGCCGATGACCGCAAGAGCGGCTGCGATCCAGAGCCGCCCGCCGACACGGCGTCCTCGCGTGCGGGCCCACACCAGGAGCAGCACCGGCGCCGTGTACTGGATGAGTACCGCCACGCCGACGGGAAGCCGCCGGATCGATTCGTAATACGAGAGCTGCACGCCCGCGAGGCCGATGACGCCGAATGCGGCGAAGAGCGGCAGATCGCCGCGGCGGATCGCGAAGGCGTCTCGGCGGACCGCGGCGAAGATCGCCGCGTAGATGAGAAAGCCGAACAGGATGCGCCACTCCGCCAGCGTCGCCGGCGCGAGCCCGGCGTTGAACGCCGACTTCGCGATGATCCCTCCGACCCCGAAGCACGTCGCCGCCAGGAGCGCGAGCGTGTAGCCGAGGGCGAGGCGAAGTGGCTTTGGCTCCTCGGTCAGTCCGCTTCCCAGTCGCGCGGATACAGGAAATCGTGCCCGATCGTGCGCAGGCTGACCTTCGCGATCAGCGGCATCACGCGCTTGTAATGGCTCCTGCGCACGCGCTCGCGGATGTCGCTCACGAGCTTGGCGTCGAAGCCCGCGGCGATCAGCTCCGCCGGCCGCAGCCGGCGATCGACGAGGTGATAGAGGATGAGGTCGGCCTGCGCGTAGGAGAAGCCGAGCTCGTCCTCGTCGGTCTGTCCGACCCACAGGTCCGCCGTCGGCGGCTTGCGCACGATGATGTCCGGCACGCCCAGCAGGATCGAGAGCTCACGTAGCTGGGTCTTGTACAGGTCCCCCACGGGATTCAGGTCGCAGGCCATGTCCCCGTAGCGCGTTCCGTATCCCAGCAGCAGCTCGGTCTTGTTGCTCGTGCCCAACACGAGGCCGTCGGGCCACGAGCGGTCGTACTCGATCGACTTGCGCTCGCGGGCCATCTTGTTCCCGCGTCGCACGCGGTCCACCTCGCCGACGCGCTGGAAGTACGCGTCCACCTGTGTCGTGATCTCTACCTCTTCGAGACGCAGTCCGAACGTCTTCGCGATCAGCCGCGCATGCTCGACCGATGTCTTGTCCGACGTGCGGTACGGCATGAAGAGCGCGGTGACGTTCGCGGGCCCGAGCGCCTCGGCCGCGAGCGCGGCGACCGCGGCGCTGTCGACACCGCCCGACACCGCGACGACCACCCGGCGATGCCCGGACTTGGCCGTTTCCTCGCGCAGGAACGCGACGAGCATCTTCCGCACGAGCGCCTCGTCGATGCGCAGCGGTGACGGATCGCTGGGGTCGGGCCGGATCGCGCCGATGGGTCTCGCGATCGTCAATCCGCGAGCTCCGGCTCGGGCGTCGCGAGCCGTGTGCGCTTCCCGAGATGACTCTGCACGAGGTCGGGCCGCTCGTCGCGGATGAGCGGATTACGGTCGCGCTCGCGCGCGACCAGATCGGTGTTCAGCTCGGCGACGAGGAGCTGCTCCTCGAACTCGGGCGCGCGGGCGATGACCGTGCCGTCCGGCGCGACGATCTCGGAACCGCCCCAGAACGCGATGCCGTCCTCGTGGCCGACGCGGTTCGCGAAGAGCACGTACATGGTCAGGTACTGCGCGTAGAAACGGTCCATCAGACGGCACGACTCCGCCGTGCCGAGATCGCCGCCTTCGGCGACGCCACGTCCCGGACTGTCGGCGGGGCTGAGCACCGCCGTCGCGCCCGAGGCCGCGTAGACGTACGGCGTCGAGAGGTGCCAGATGTCCTCGCAGATGGCGATGCCGGCGGGGCCGATCGCGCTTGGGAACACATCGAACCGCTCGCCCGGCCCGAAGTAGCGGCCGTCATCGAAGATGCCGTACGTCGGCAGGTACACCTTGCGGTGCACGTGCAGGAGGCGGCCGCCCGACCAGTAGCCCTGCGCGATGTGCAGACGCGCGTCCGGAGCGCGCTCCACGAACCCCGCGCAGATGTCCACGTCGCGCGACGCGTCGGCGATCGGCCGCAGCCGGGGGTCGTCGGCGGCGCAGGCGACGTCACCGGCGAGGTCCTTGAGGTAGTAGCCGGTGAGCGAGAGCTCGGGGAACAGCACCATGCGCGCGCCGGCCCGTCGCGCGCGCCCGATCCAGTCCTCGTGCATCGCGACGTTCCTCTTGTAGGCGCCCAGCGCGGGCGCGCACTGCGCGATCGCGACCTTGACGTTCAAGCGCTCGCCCGCAGCTGCTCGAGGCGTTCGGCGTACTCGTGCGCGAGCGTCCAGGCCCGTCCCTCATCGCGGGCCTCCGCGTAGACGTTGAACAGCGGCCGGTCAGCGTCGGGCAGGACGAGGACCCACTCGCTGTCGCTCTGGTGCTTGACGCCGTCGACCTGGCGCGTGCCCTCGGTCTTTGGATCCTGCGCGAGAACGCGCATCACCCGTCCCTTCTGATCCCAGGGGCAGGGCACCTGAAGGCGCGCGACGTTGGACGGCGGGATCTCGTCGATAACGTCCGACAGCGACCGGCCGGTGATCGCGAGGAGCTCGAGCAGTCGCACCGTCGCGAACAACCCGTCGTACGAGGGAAGGAAGCGCGAGAAGATGAAGCCCCCGACGCCGTCGCCGACGACGAGCGGATGCTCGCGCGCGGCGATGTTCATCTGGGCCTCGGCGGACGCGCGCACGCGCTGCACCCGGCCGCCGGCCTCGCCGACGATGCGCTCGATCGACGACGGCGCGTACACGGGCACCGCGACCACGCCTGGCGTGACTCGGGCGGACAGCGCCGCGAACGCCGCTAGGAAATGCATGTCGTTGGTGATCCGTCCCTTGTCGTCCACCACGAAGACCTTCTCGCCGCCGGCGTCGATGATCACGCCGAACGACGCTCCGAGCGTCGCCACGATCGCGGCGAGCTCTCGTTTCTCGTCCTGGAACTCGTCGAACGAGCGCGAGCCCACGTTCTCGGACACCACCCCGTTGATCGCGACGAGCTCGACGCCGAGCGTGTTCAGCAGCTGCGGCAGGAATTGCGCGGCCGTCCCGTGCGAATAGTTGACGACGATCTTGAACTCTCGGGCCGCGACCTCGCGCCGGTGCACGATCTCCGCGAGGAACGCCTCGCCGTAGGCCTCGCCGATGCGCGCCGACTCGAAGATGCCGCCCACGTCCTCGTGCGACACGCGGCGGAAGTCCTCGCGGAAGAACACCGTCTCGACCTTGCGCTCCTGCGCCTTGCCCATGTCGAGCGCCTGCCGATCGAAGAACTTCACGTCGCATACGCGAACGTCGAACGGCGAGATGCGCACGTGGACGCCGCCGGCCGCGCCGATGCGCCTGGTGTGGAACCGGCCGATCGGCAGCGGCGCCTGCCCCAGGTCCGCCACGTGAACCCCCGCGGAGACGATGCCGCCCATGAGCGCGCGCTTGAGCATGCGGCTCGAGCGGTGCTGGTCGCGGTTCATCGTGACGGTGCTGCCCTTTGGCAGCGTCGATCCGTAGGCCGATCCGAGGCGCGCGGCGAACTCCGGCGTGAGGTCGATGTTCACCAGGCCGGTCACGCCGAAGCGCCCGAACAGCGCGCGGCGTCCTTGAGAGCCCCAGATGAGGCTGGAACCCACGACCGCTCCGCTCTCGATCTGCTTGTCCGGCCAGATCTTCACCTGGCTCCGCACGCGCGCGTTGTCGTTGACGACGCAGTGGTCGCCGATGACGCTTCCCTCCTCGAGGGTCACGCGCGACTTGAGCGCGCACTGGCGTCCGACGATCGAGCCGTGGAGCTCGGCGCGCTCGCCGATGTAGCTGTTGCGCCACACGATCGAGCGGTCGACGATCGCGCCGACGTCGACGGCGACGTAGTCGCGCAGGACGGTCGGGCCGATGATCTCGACCTCGGGTCCGATCTTCACGCCATCCCCCAGATACACGGGGCCGGTGATGCGCGCGGACTCGTCGATCTCGACGTCGCCGTTGGTGTACACGCCGGGCAGGATCTCCTTGCCGAGCGGGGCCGCGGTCAGCTTGCCTTGAAGCAGATCCGCGTTCGCGCGCACGTACTCGGGGATCGATCCGACATCGGTCCAGTAGCCGGAGGCGACGTAGCCATACAACGGCTCGCCCTCGGCCAGCAGCGCCGGGAAGAGATCCTTGCTGAAATCGAACGCCTCGCCGGGCTGGTAGCGCTCGAGCACGCGTGGCTCGATCACGTAGATACCGGTGTTGATGGTGTCGGAGAAGACCTCGCCCCACGAGGGCTTCTCCAGGAACTTGGTGATCCGGCCGTCCTCGCCGCTGATGACCACGCCGTACTCGAGGGGATTCGCGACGTGCACGAGCGTCAGCGTCACGGCGGCCCGCCGCTCCTTGTGGAACGCGAGCACCTGCGAGAGATCGATATCGGTCAGCGCATCACCCGAGATGACGAGGAACGTATCGCCGAGCGCATCGCCGATCTGACGCACCGATCCACCCGTGCCCAGCGGCGACTCCTCGACGCTGTAGCGCAGCCGCATCCCGAGCGCCCCACCGTCGCCGAAGCTGTCCTGGATCTGCGAGGCGAGGTATTGCAGGGTCACGAAGGCGTCGTTGATGCCGTGGCGCTGCACGAGATCGAAGATGTGCCCGAGGCATGGCTTATTGACGATCGAGACCATCGGCTTGGGCCGATTGATCGTCAGGGGCCGCAGGCGGCTCCCCTCGCCGCCGGCCATGACCACGGCCTGCATGAGGTGAGTCTAGGAGGCCGCCTTAGGGCTTGTCGGCTCCGACCGCGAACATCGCCTCGAGGTCGTGGCGCGAGTACGCGCGGAACGCCACGTGGGTATGCGTCCGCGCGACGCCCGGGACCTGCGCGATCCGGTGCGTGACGATGTCCGCGAGCTCCTCGTGCTCCCTCGCCCGCACCATCGCGATGAAGTCGACCTCACCGGTGACCGAGTACACCTCGGAGACGCCGGGGAGCGCCGCGATCTGCTCGCCGACCTTGGGGAGCGCGCCTTTCTCCGCCGTGATGAGGACGACCGCGGTGATCAACGCGGGCCCGCTAGAGGCTCTTCACGTCGACGTCGTGCAGCGCCGACTTCACCACGTGGGCGGCTTCCTGGTACCCCATGGCCTTGCCGCGATTCAGCGCGGCCGTGTAGGAGTCGTTGGCGTCGGCGTTGGCCACATCGTCGTAGCGGTGGAACGCCTCTTCGAGCTGGTCGATCGCGAGCTTGATGCGGTCGCGCGCGGCACTGCTGATCAAGTCGGCCTCCTGCGGTCGATTCGGGATGAGGATAGCTCGGCGCCGCCGAAGGAGGCCTCAATCCCCGGCGATCGTAGCCCCCCATTCATCCGGGCTCACGTCGCGCGCGTGCTGGGAGAAGAGCCAATGATGGCCGTCGAGATCCTCGGCACCGTACTGCCGTTCGCCGTATGCGGTCTCGTTCAGGTCCTCGACGATCTTCACGCCGGCGGCCTTCGCGCGAGCGAAATGCGCATCGACGTCGTCGACGAACACCGTCAGGGACTGGGTCCACTGGCCGACCTCCGCCGGCGTCGTCCGGCCCGGACGCGTGCTCGTGAGCATGATCCAAGCATCACCGAGCCGCATTTGGGCGCCCTGTGGCGAGTCGGGCGGGCCATAGCGGTAGTGCTCCGCGAAACCGAACGCGTTGGTGAGCCACGCGATCGCCTCGTGGACGCTCCGGTAGGCGATGTGCGGCAGCACGACGTCGGTGGGCACGGAGCGATTTCGCATCGGATCGCTAGCCGATCTCGAGCTCTTTCGTCGGAACACCGAGATCGACCTCGACCCTGCCGTCAACGACGCGCACCGGGTACGCGTTCACCGGGAACACCGCGGGGAGGGCCTTCACCTCGCCCGTGAGCAGGTCGAAGCGCGCGCCATGTCGCGGACACTCGACCAGGCAGTCCTCGAGCTCGCCCTCGCCCAGCACGCCGCCGTCGTGCGTGCAGACGTTGTCGATCGCGCCCCACGTGCCGTCGGCGCAGTGGCCGAGGGCGAGACTCCTGCCGTCGATGTCTACGACGGTCACCTCCCCCGGCGCGACCTCGGACTCTCTGGCGATCTCGACGAACCTGCTCATCGGGGCTGCGCCCCTTCCGGCAATCTCACGCGGCCTGCGCCTCGAGCTCCGCGATGCGGCCGATGCGCGGCGCCAGCGCCGCGAGCACGCGCGCCCGCACCTGGACGTCGGGGATGTCGTTCACCACGCGCTGGAAGAAGCCCCGCACGAGCATCTGCTCCGCGTTCGACCGATCGAGGCCGCGTGACATCACGTAGAAGAGCTCGTCCTGATCGATAGACCCCGCGGTCGCGCCGTGGCCGCAGCGGACGACGTCGTTCGTGAGGATCTCGAGCACCGGGATCGGATCCGCGCCGGCCTTGTCGGAGAGGAGCATGTTGCGGCACTCCTGGTACGACCCCGTCCCGCTGGACGTCGGTTCGACCCGGATCACGCCGTAGTAGACCGCCTTGGCGGAGTCGTAGAGCGCTGAGAGGTAGAGGAGGTCGCTATTCGATGACTTCCCATCGACGCGCTGGAACGAGTTCACGTCGATGCGCTGCTCGTCCGCGGCGGCGACGAGGCCGTAGAGCTTCACGCGCGCGCCATCGCCGCGGATGTCCGAACCCACGCCGAGCTTCGTGCGCTTGCTGCCGACGAGCACGTTGAAGCTCGCCAGCGTGCTATCGCGCTCGGAGACGTTCTGCTGCTGGCCGATCTCCCACACGTCGTCGGCGTAGCGCTGGATCCCGACGTAGCGGACCGTCGCGTCACGGCCGGCGTGGACCTCCAGCGAGGGGACCGCCAGACGTCCCGCGCTCCCGCTCTCGGACGAGAGCTCCTCGACCAGCGTGACGCTCGAGCCCTGCTCGGCGACGACCACGGTCCGGAAGACGATCGGCGCGGTGCCCGCGGACCAGTGCTTGTGCACCTGGAGCGGGAGCTCGACGTGCAGGCCGGCGGGCACGTACAGGAAGGTGCTGCCGTGACCGAAGAGCGCGTCGTTCCAGGCGCGGAAGGCCGCGTGGCTGCGGATGCCGTCGCCGTCGGGCAGCCACTTGCGAACGAGATCTGGATGGTCGCGCACGGCGACCGACCAGCGATCGAACACCAGCCCGTGGCGCGATGCCTCGAGTGGTACGGAGCCGTACTCGCTCGGCGGGTGCGTCGCGTCGAGCAGCTCGTCGACGCGAACGGCGGGCATGTCGCGGAGCGCGAAGCGGCGCCACTCCTCTTCCTGCCCGGTCGGGAACGTCTCCGGGTCGAACCGCTCGAGCGCGGCCATGCGGGCGTCGAGCAGCCACGAGGGCTCACCCCGCCCGACACTGAGCCGCTCGACCGTTTCGCGGTCGAGCGGCAGCGGGATCGTGGTCGCGGGAGCGAGGCTCAGCCGATGGCCCCCTGCATCTGGAGCGATATCAGGCGGTTCATCTCGATGGCGTAGTCCATCGGCAGCGTCTTCACGATCGGTTCGATGAAGCCGTTCACGACCATCGCGGTCGCCTCGGCCTCGGTCATGCCGCGGCTCATCAGGTAGAAGAGCTGCTCCTCGCCGACCTTCGAGACGGATGCCTCGTGACCGATGGTGACGCGATCTTCGTCGACCTCCATGTACGGGTACGTGTCGCTCCGCGCGGTGTCGTCGAGGATGAGCGCGTCGCAGCGCACCGTGGACTTCGAGTCGACCGAGCCGGGATAGATCTTCACCAGGCCGCGGTAGCTGGTGCGGCCGGTGCCCTTGCTGATCGACTTGCTCGTGATGAGCGAGGTCGTGTTCGGCGCGGCGTGGATCATCTTCGCGCCGGCGTCCTGGTGCTGGCCGTCGGCCGCGAAGGCGACCGAAAGCACTTCGCCGTGCGCGCCCTCGCCGGTGAGGTACACGCTCGGGTACTTCATCGTGACCTTGCTGCCGAGGTTCGCGTCGATCCAGCTCATACGACCGCGGCGCTGGACCACCGCGCGCTTGGTCACGAGGTTGTAGACGTTGTGGCTCCAGTTCTGGATCGTCGTATAGCGGACGTCGGCGCCTTCCTTGACGATGATCTCCACCACCGCGCTGTGCAGCGTGTTCGTGGAGAAGACCGGGGCGGTGCAGCCTTCGATGTAGTGCACGCTCGAGCCGGGCTCGGCGATGATGAGCGTGCGCTCGAACTGGCCCGCGTTCTCGCTGTTGATGCGGAAGTAAGCCTGGAGCGGCATCTCGACCTTCACGCCCGCTGGGACCCATACGAACGATCCGCCGGACCACACCGCGGTGTTGAGCGCGGCGAGCTTGTTGTCGTTGGCCGGGATCACCGTGCCGAAGTACTGCTTGACGATGTCCTCGTGCTCGCGCAGTGCCGTGTCGGTGTCCATGAAGATGACGCCGAGCTTCTCGAGGTCCTTGCGGATGTTGTGGTAGACCGACTCGCTGTCGTACTGCGCTCCCGCGCCCGAGAGGTACTTCTGCTCGGCCTCGGGGATGCCGAGCTTGTCGAACGTGCGCTTCACGTAGTCGGGCACGTCCTCCCAGCTCTTGGCGGACTTGTCCGACGCGCGCAGGTAGTAGTAGATGTCCTCGAAGTCGATCGCCGAGAGATCGGCGCCCCAGGCGGGCATCGAGCGCTGGCGGTAGTGCTTCAGTGCCTTGAGGCGGCGCTGGAGCATCCACTCCGGCTCGTGCTTGTAGGTCTGGCTGATCTCGCGCACGACGTCCTCGTTCAGCCCCTTGTGGAGCTTGTTCGAGTACTTCGCGTCCGCGTCGTACCAGCCGTATTTGTAGTTGTCGGGAACTTGAGTGCGGACGTCGGTCGCCATTACCTCTCCCAATTCGCCCGGCCTGCGCCTGCCTCTATTTTCTACCTGTCAGGTCGGAAATACCAGCCTTAGGCCGAGCGCTTGACCGGGGGGTTCTCGGGGGGCGGAGCCCCCCGGTGGTCGTCCTCCTCGCCCGGCCATGCCGGTAGCCCCCAGGCCGCGCCTTTCAGCGTCTTGAGGCTGAGGAGCGCGCACTTGATGCGCGCCGGGCTGATCGGGATCCCGAGGTTCTGGAGGATGTGCTCCCGGTCGATCGCCTTGATCTCGTCGAGCGACTTTCCCTTGATCTCCTCGGTCAGGATCGACGCCGACGCCTGCGAGATCGCGCAGCCCTTGCCGCTGAAGCGGACGTCCGCGACGCGGCCGTCGTCGATCCGCAGCGCCATGGTGATCTCGTCGCCGCACAGCGGGTTCGAGTCGCTGTACGTGTTGGTCGCGTCCGGGAGCTCGCCGCTGTTCCGCGGATTCTTGTAGTGGTCGAGGATGTAGTCCCGGTACATGTCGTCCATATCAATCTCTCGGCTGCGCCGAGGAGACACGCTCACGGCTGGTGGTCTCGCTCGTCTCGCACGCTCGCTTCGCTCGCTGAACGGGGGCCCCTCCCCCCGAGCCGCTCCTCGCTCGTTTCATCTGTCGCTATACCCCGAACACTTTCTTCGCCGAGTGGATGGCGTTCACGAGCGCATCGCACTCCTCGACCGTGTTGTACAGGTAGAAGCTCGCGCGCGTCGTGGCGGCGACGCCGAGTCGCGTCATGAGCAGCTGGTTGCAGTGGTGTCCGGCGCGCACGCACACGCCCTCCCGGTCGAAGATGGTGGCGACGTCGTGCGGGTGGATTCCCTCGATGTTGAACGAGATCACTCCGACGCGATCCGTCAGGGTCTTCGGCCCGTACACCGTCACTCCCGGGATCTCCTGAAGACGCGGCAGCGCGTAACCGACGAGGAACAGCTCGTGCTCGTGGATCTTGGCGAGACCGACGGCCTCGAGATAGTCGACCGCGGCACCAAGCCCGACCGCGTCCACATACGACGACGTGCCCGCCTCGAACTTCCAGGGCAGCTCGTTCCATTCCGTGCGCTCGACGGTGACGCGGCTGATCATGTCGCCGCCGTACAGGAACGGCCGCATGCGCTCGAGCAGCTCCGCGCGGCCCCAGACCGCGCCCGAGCCCGGAGGCGCGAGCATCTTGTGCCCGGAGAAGACGAGGAAGTCGCAATCGAGATCCCGCACATCCACGGGCGTGTGCGGCACGGCCTGCGCCGCGTCCACCAGGACCGTGGCGCCGGCGGCGCGCGCCTCCGCCACGAGCTCCTTCACCGGGTTGACGGTCCCGAGGCCATTGGAGGTGTGCGTGAACGCCACGAGCTTGGCGCCCTTGCGCAGCTCGGCGGTGAACTGGTCGCGCCGCAGGCGGCCCCCGTCGTCGACGTCGATCATCGCGATCGTGGCCCCGACGTCCTTCGCGAGTTGCTGCCAGGGTACGAAGTCGGAGTGATGCTCGAGGACCGTGCTGATGATCCGGTCCCCCGCCTTGATCTGCTGACGCCCCCACGTGTACGCGACGAGGTTCACGCCCTCGGTCGCGTTGCGTACGAAGATGACCTCGCGCGCGTCGGGGGCGTTGATGAGCCTCGCGACCTTCTCGCGCGCGCCTTCGAAGGCGGCGGTGGTGCGCTCGCTGAACTCGTACACGCCGCGGTGGATGTTCGCGTTGTGCTCCTCGAACACGGTGCGCATCGCGTCGATGACCTGACGCGGCTTCTGGCTCGTCGCGGCGTTGTCGAGGTAGACGAGAGGCTTGCCGTGCACGGTCTTCGACAGCACCGGGAAGTCGGCCCGGATCTTCCCCACGTCGAGCGGCGAGCGCGGCGCGACGGCCGGCTTCACGGTGACGGCCACTAGGCCCTCCCCGCGTACAGCTCTTCGCGCACGAAGTCGTAGCCCTTCGCCTCGAGCTCGGCGGCGAGCTCGCGCCCGCCGGTGCGCACCACGCGACCATCGACGAGGACGTGCACGTAGTCGGGCTGCACGTAGCGGAGGATCCGCTCGTAATGCGTGATGAGCAGGATGCCGACCTCCGGTCCGCGCAGCGACTCGATGCCCTGCGCGACGACCTTGAGCGCGTCGATGTCGAGCCCGGAGTCCGTCTCATCGAGCACGGCGAACGACGGCGCGAACATGTGCATCTGCAGCGTCTCGAGGCGCTTCTTCTCGCCGCCGGAGAACCCGTCGTTCACCGAGCGCGTGATGAAGGAGTCGTCCACCTCGAGGAGCCTCATCTTTTCCTGCAGGAGCCTGCGGAACTGCGGGATCGGCATGTCGTTCTTGCGCGCTTCTGCCGCGGTGCCGGCGGTCGCGCCAGGCTCGGCCCGCCGCGCGTTGATCGCGGTGCGCAGGAAGTTGGCGACGGAGACGCCCGGGATCGCCGCCGGGTACTGGAACGCGAGGAACAACCCGGCACGGGCGCGCTCGTCGACCGTCATCTTCAGGACGTCCCGGCCGCCGAAGAGGACCTCCCCGCGCTTCACCTTGTAGCGGGGGTGGCCCATGATCGTGAGCGCGAGCGTGCTCTTACCGGATCCGTTCGGGCCCATGATCGCGTGCACTTCGCCGCTGCGGACGACGAGATCGATCCCCTTGAGGATCTCCTTGTCGTCGACGTTGACGTGGAGGTCGCGGACCTCGAGATCAGGCAAGGCTGAGCTTCTCCTTCGGTCGCGGTGTCGCGTGCTTGGCGAGCTCCGCGAGCGTCATGCTGTCCAGCGCCTGGGCGATGGTCGTCTGCAGCTTCATCCAGACATGGTGCGTCGCGCATCCCGGCTGCAACACGCAATTCACGATGGCCTCGCCCTCGGCGGTGCAGATCTGCGGCTCGATCGGCCCTTCGAGCGCGCGGACGACGTCGCCGGCGGTGATCGATCTCGGATCGCGCGAGAGCATGTAGCCCCCGCCCGCTCCGCGCTTCCCCTGCACGAGGCCTGACCTGCGCAGCGCCGCGACCAGCTGCTCCAGATACGCCTCGGGCAGCTCCTCGCGCGTGGCGACCGCGTGCAACGAGACGGTTCCCTGTCCCCAGTGGCGCGCGAGGTCGAGCATCAGCCGCATGCCGTATTCACCGCGTGTGGAGACGTGGAAAGCGGCCTGGGGGGTAATTCCGAGCATTGCACTCGGAATTCTAGCCGAGCCAGAATCCCCTGGCCAGATGCCGCTTCCCTTCGTCCGCGCGGCGGTCGGCTCCACCAATCCCGCGAAGGTCGAGGCGGTGCGCCGCGCGCTCGCCCGGCTCGCGCCCGCGTGCGCCTTGGACACCGTGAATGTCGAGAGTGGCGTCGGCCATCAGCCATTCGGCGACGAGGACACCCGCGCGGGGGCGCGGAATCGCGCCCGTGCCGCGCTCGCCGCCAGCGGCGCGGAGGTGGCGTTCGGTCTGGAGGGCGGTGTCATCCTCCACGCCGACGGCGTGTGGCTCGTGTCATGGGTGGCGGCGGTCACGCGCGACGGACGTGTCGGCGAAGCAAGTGGGCTGCGCATGCGGCTGCCCGATGCTGCCGGACCGCGGCTCGCGGCGGGCGAGGAGCTCGGGAGCGTCATCGACGATCTCTTCGCGACCGCCGCTTCGAAGGAGCACGCGGGCGCCGTCGGGCTGCTCACCGAGAGCTTCGTGTCACGGAGCGATGCGTTCGCCGACCTCGTCGCGATGGCGTGCGCACCGCTGCTGCGACCTGACCTGTACTGAGCCGCTCGCCTGCGCGACGCAGGCCACCGCGTGGTCTAGGTCGCGACTCCCCGCATGGGCCGGACGGGCCCGCCGATGACCAGCGCTTCCAGGTCGGCGGGGCCTTCGGCCGCCCGATCCTCGTCGACGAACCGCCGCGTGTAGAGACGGTGGTACAGGCCACGCACCGCGAGGAGCTCGCCGTGCGTCCCCTCCTCGACGATGCGGCCGCGATCCAGCACGAGGATCCGGTGCGCGCGCTCGACCGTCGAAAGGCGGTGCGCGATGACGATCGTGGTGCGGCCGCGCATGAGCCGGTCGAGCGCCTGCTGCACGAGGTACTCGCTCTCGTTGTCGAGCGAGGAGGTCGCCTCGTCGAGCAGGAGGATCGGGGCGTCGCGCAGGAGCGCGCGCGCGATGGCGACGCGCTGGCGCTGACCGACCGAGAGGCGCACGCCACGCTCGCCCACGACGGTCGCCATGCCGCCGGGCAGGCGCGCGATGAACTCGGTCGCGTTGGCCGCCGCGGCCGCGGCGTCGATGTCGGCGTCCGTCGCGTCGAGCCGGCCGTACCGGATGTTCTCGCGGATCGTGTCCGCGAAGAGGATCGGCTCCTGCGGGACCACCGCGATCTGCTCCCGCAGCGAACGGATCGTGACGCTCCGGATGTCGTGGCCGTCCACGGTGACCAATCCCGCGACGGGGTCGTAGAAACGTCCGACGAGGTTGACCAGCGTCGTCTTTCCGGCGCCGGACGGCCCTACGAGGGCGGTCGTGAGCCCCGACCCGAACGTCGTGGTGACCCCGTCGAGCACGACCGGACCGTCGCCATAGCGGAAGACGACGTCCTCGAAGCGGATCTCGCCGCGCAGGGGTGGCAGGGGCGCGGCGCCGGGCAGATCCTGCACGTCGGGCGTCGTATCGAGCAGCGCGAAGATCCGGTCGGCGGCGCCGAAAGCGCTCTGGATCGCCGTCCACTGTCCGGCGAGCCCGCCCACGGGCCCGGCGACCATGCTCACGTACAGGAGGAAAGCGACGAGCTGGCCCGCGGTCATCGTGCCGCTCGCGACCTCGTGGCCGCCGTACCAGAGCACGACGATCGACGAGAAGAACGCGAGGAAGCCGATGAGCGGGAACATCGTCGCGCCCAGGCGCGCGCGCTCGATCGTCTTGCGGAAGGTGAACAGCAGCTTGGTATGGAAGCGCTGCGCCTCGTACTCCTCGCGTGTGAAGGCCTGCACGACGCGCACCTCCGCGATCGCCTCCTGCAGCACTCCGACCGCCTCGGCCTGCGCGTCCTGCGCCTGCCGCGAGATCTCGCGGATACGCCGGCCCAGGTACTGGCCGAGCAGGCCGATCGGCGGTGCGACGACGAGCGTGAGGAGCGCGAGCCGCCAGTTCATGAGGAAGATCACGACGACGCCCCCGACGAGCGTGAGCACCTGCCCGAGCACCTGGATGATGGTCTGCGTGATGACCCCGTGCACCATCGTGGCGTCGCTGGTGACGTGCGACATCAGCTCACCGGTCTTGCGCCGGTTGAAGAACGACAGTGACATCGATTGCAGGTGGCGCACGATCTCCATCCGCAGGTCGAAGATCACTCGCTCGCCGGTGTAGGCCATCACGAACTGCCGCACCCCGTCGACGACCGCGCGGACCAGCAGGACCAGGATCAGGCCGACGATCAGCAGGTCGAGGAAGCCGGCGTCCTTCAGACCGAGGTCGAGAACCTCGCGCACGACCTGCGGCCAGACCAGACCGAGCCCGGTGGAGACCAGCAGCAACAGCGCCGACAGCACGAGGTTCCACTTGTAGGGGCCGACGAAACGAAGGAGCCGCCGGTACATCGCGATCGACGGGCGCTTGCCCTCGCCGGGACGGTCGCGCCCGCCCCACATCATGAAGTGCCAGCCGCCCATGCCGATCACGTCATTGAGCGTAGAGCACGCACGGGGCTCATCTGCCGAGCCACACGAGCGTGAGAGCCTCGCCCCCGGTCGCATGCGGCATCAGCCCGCGGACGCGTCCGCTGAGGGCGAGATGCGGATCGGCGAGGACAAGCGGGATCCTCGCGACGTCCTGCTGGGTCAGCTTCGAGACCTGCTTGTAGAGCTCGCCTCGCTTGGTGGCGTCGAGCTCCGCCCGCGCGCGGCGGAGGAGCTCGGTCACAACGGGGTTCTTCCATGGGTCGGAGAAGTACGCGTCCGGGTCGACGAGGTCGGCGCCCGCCTCTCCGAGCCACAGGGGCACGCGACCCGCGCGAACGTCCGCCGCCAAAGTGGCGGCGTCCTTCGTGTTGACGGTGACGAAGATCCCGACGCGCCCGAGGTCTGAGGCGATCGCGTCGGCGACGCGCCTCGGGTCGAGGGCCGACGCCCGCCAGGCCTGCGGATACCACAGCTCCGTCGCGAAGCCGTTAGGGAATCCCGCATCGGCGAGCGAGCGCTTCGCGGCGGCGAGGTCGTAGCGCGCGAATTCGACGACGCTGTCGTCGTAGCCGACGATGCCCGGTGGCAACAGCTGTGACGCCACGTGGACGTCCGGCCCGTACACCGACGAGGCGATGCGCTGGCGGTCGATGGCCCCGGCGACCGCGCGGCGCACCTCAAGCCTGTCGAAGGGCTTGACGTCCTGCGAGATGCGGGATGACCGAAGGCGAGACGTCGCGCACGAGCTCGATCGCTCCGGAGCGCAGCTCCGAGACGCGCGCGGACTCATCCTTGATGGAGCGGACGACGACGCGGTCGAGATACGGCAGGGACCTTCCGTCGCGGTCGCGGCCCCAGTACGTGGCGCTTCGCTCGAGAGTGAGCTGCTGACCGGGCTGCCAGGCGTCGGCGCCGTACGAGAACGGACCGGTGCCCGCCGCGGCCGCCGATGCCGACATTGCCCAGCGGGCCGGGTCGTCCGCGATCGACTTCGGGCTCACGATCGCGAAGCTCGGCATGGCGAGGGCGGCGAGGAACGGCGCGAATGCCGACCGCGTGGTGAACACCACCGTCGCGGGATCTTTCGCCGCGACCTTCACGATCGTCGAAGCGTCGTCGAAGCCGCCGAAGGTCGCGGCATAGGGGGCGAACGCGCCCGTCCCCCGGCCGGGATGGCCACTCAGACGCGCGCGGTCGAAGTTCAGCGCGACCGCGGTGGCGGTCAGCTCCGTGCCGTCGTGGAAGCGGACGCCTTTGCGCAGGCTGAACGTCCACGTGGTCCCGTCCGGCGACGACGACCACGACTCGGCGAGCTTCGGCACGATCCGGAGCGCGCCCGGCTCGAAGTCGACGAGCGTTTCGAAGATCTGGCGGGTGACGAGGAGCGTGTCGAGGTCGGTGGCGTTCCAGGGATCCAGCGTCGCGACGTCCGCCGAGAGAGCCACGCGCAGCGCGCCGCCCGTTTGGATCGCGCTCGCGGGAGTCGGTGTGGCGGTCGCGGTCGGCGTCGCTGTCTCGCAGGCAACCGCGATGAGGAGCGCGGCGAATAGACCGAGAACGCGTGACCGCAGGGCCGGCGCCGTGGTTACTTCTCGGTACCGCGCAGACGAGGATCGAGGGCGTCGCGGAGGCCATCGCCGATGAGGTAGAGGCATAGCACCGTGAGGAAGATCAGCACGCCGGGCGATACGACGAGCCACGGCGCGCGATTGAAGTACGACGCGGCGTTCGTGAGCATGTTCCCCCAGCTCGGCGTCGGCGGCATGATCCCGAGCCCGAGGTAGCTGAGGGCGGACTCCGCCAGGATGATCGCGCCGACGTCGATCGCGCTCAAGACGAAGATGAGCGGCAGGACGTTGGGCAGGATGTGCTTGAACATGATCCGCCACGGCGATGCCCCCACCGTGCGCGCGGCGGTCACGAACTCGCGCTCGCGCAGCGCGAAGGTCTGGCCGCGAACGAAGTTCGTGATCCCGGTCCAGAAGAGCGCGCCGATGATGAAGGTCAACGTGAGCGCCCCCGGTGTGAACAGCGCCGAAAAGATGATCAGCAGGAAGAGCGCGGGGATCGAGTTCAGCGTCGTGATGAACCACGTGATGACGTCATCGATCCGACCACGGAAGTACCCCGCGACGAGTCCGAGAAGAACCCCGATCGTGAGCTGGATCGACGCGGCCACGAACCCGACGAAGAGCGAGACCTGACCTCCGTAGAACAGACGGACCGCCTGGCTCCGGCCGACCTCGTCCGAGCCGAGGATGTAGCCCGGCGGCTCCAGCGTGGGTGCGCTGTACGTGCGCAGAAGATCCTGGCGCTCGAACGACATCCCGAGCAGCTCGGAGATGAGCGGAGCGGCGATCGAGAGCACGACGATCACGAGCAATAGGAAAGCGGAGCTCATAGTGAGGCGGTCCCGACGAAGGCGGTACCAGGCGTTCGACCATAGGCCCGCCGATGCGCGTCGCTCCGGGACGGGTACGGCGGACGCGACCGTGGTCTCGGCGATCGCCATCACTGCGCCTTGATGCGCGGATCGACGAGCGCGTACGCCACGTCGCGGATGAGATAGCTGAGGACGAGCAGGAAGGCCGCGACCATGACGCCGGCCATGATGACCGGGTAGTCCTTGCTTCGCGCGGCGGCATAAGTGAATTGGCCCACGCCCGGCCAAGTGAAGACCTGCTCCACGACCAGGGCTCCCGAGACCAGCGCGGCCAGGATCCCGCCGAGCGCGGTGACCATCGGGATCAGTGCGTTGCGAAGCGCGTGGACGGACATCACGGTCCGCTCGCGAAGGCCCTTCGCGTGAGCGGTCCGTATGTAGTCCTGCGCGATGACGTCGAGCGTCTCGGTACGCAGATACCGTGAGTAGTTGGCGATGCCGGCGAGGGCAAGCACGAACGCCGGCATCACGATGTGTTTCAGGCGGTCGGGAATGTCCCATATATCGTGGCCGACCGTGAGCACGCCCTGACTCGGGAAGAGACGGAACGTAACTGAGAACACGATGATCGCGAGCAGCCCCAACCAGAAGGTCGGCACAGCGTGGCCGATGACGCCGAACACGCGGATCAGGTTGTCGATCCACGTGCCACGTTTGAGAGCGGCGATCAGGCCGAATGGCACGCCGATGAGGAGCTGGAGGAAGAGCGCGGTTACAGCGAGCTGGAGCGTGGCCGGTAGCCGCTCGAGGAGGAGCGGAAGCGCGGGCCGGTTGTACTGCAGCGACTTTCCGAAGTCGCCCTGCAGCACCTGTACGAGCCAGCTGACGTACTGCTCGTAGAGGGGTTTGTTCAAGCCGTAATGCTCGCGAAGACCCTGGATGTCCTCTTCGGTGATGTTGAGGGCGCCGAACGTGTAGAGACGCACGGGATCGCCCGGCGAGAGCCGCGTGATGAGGAACACGATGACCGAGATCCCCAGCAGCGTGGGGATCGCGTAGATCAGGCGCCGGATGATGTAGGTGCGCACTCGTCACGGCCCTCCACGCGATCGGGCGGCGGCGATAGCGCCGCCGCCCGATCAGGTCTCAGCTTGCCGTTACTTCTTGATCCACCACTTCTCGATGTTCCAGTCCGCATTCGGGCTGAACGATCCGGGCTCGATGCCACGGATGTTGGATGCGGTCGCGAGGATGCGGTTCTGCGCGAAGCCGAACATGTAGGGCGCGTCGTCGTTCAGGATCTTGTTCATCTCCTGGTATGCCTTCTGACGCGCTCCTTGCGAGCAGTCCGGGCCGTTGCGGCCCGTCTCGATGAGCTTGTCGACCTGCGGGTTGTTGTAACCCACGAAGTTGTTGCCGGCCTTCGTCGGGCTGGCGACGTTGCTCGAGTGCCAGATCGTGAACGGGTCCGGATCCGCACCGAGCTGCCATCCGATGATCACGGCCTCGACCTCGGCCGCGCCGCCGGTGAGCTTCGGGACCAGCGCTTCGAAGGCCTCGAGCTTGGGATTGATCTTCACGCCGATCTGCTTGTACTGCTCGACCGCCACCTGCAGGAACGTCTCACGCGTCTTGTTGCCCTGGTTCGTGACGATCGTGATCGCCAGCGGCTTGCCGTCCTTGGCGTAGACGCCGTCGGCGCCCTTGGCGTAGCCGGACTGCTTGATCAGGTCCTCGGCCTTGGCCTTGTCGTACTTGTACTCGTTGAGGCCGACGCCCGCGGCCCACGAAACGGGTGGGTGGTGCGCGAGCTGCTTGGTGCCCTCGCCGAACAGGACGGCTTTCACCACGTCATCGACGTTGATGCCGTACATCAGAGCCTGGCGGATGCGCTTGTCGCCGAGGAAAGCTACGTTCGGGTTGTTCGTCCGCCATCCGATGTAGACGTAGCCGTTGTCCGCCCACTTGTAGAGCTTGACGTTGTCGGCCTTCGAGAGGTCGGCCACGTCGCCGGGCTGGGCGAGCGTCATGGTGAGCTCGCCGGTCTTGATCTGCGCCGCCGCGACCGTCGAGTCGGCGACGACCTTCTGGACGTACTCCTCGAGGAGAGGCGCGCCCTTGAAGTAGGTCTCGTTCCTGGTGAGGATGACCTGGTCGCCCTTGCGCCATTCCTTGAACTTGAACGGCCCGCTTGCGACGGGCGGCGCGTTGTTCTCGGGCGCGTCGTCGACGACCTTGGACACGTCGTTGTCGACGGTGTACTTGCCGAAGATGTGCTCCGGCATCGGCGCGGAGCCGAACACGTTGATGAGCGCCGGGCAGAACACCTTCGTGAACTTGACGGTGAACTTCTTCGGGTCGGTCTTGTCGACCGTGATCCCGGAGATGCTCGTCGCCTTGCCAGTCGAGTAGTCCTGGTATCCCTCGACGTCGTTGAAGACGCTCTTGTTCGGAGTGACCTTGCTGCGGGCCTGCATCTTCACGCGCGCGAGGAAGTCGTTGCCGGTGATGGGCTTGCCGTCGGACCAGTTGGCCTTCGCGTCGATGGTCCAGCTGAAGGTGAGCCCATCGGAGCTGACGGTCCACTGGCCGAGGTTCGGCTTGACGGCCGCGTCCTTCGCATCGACGCGGATGAGCGCGTCGTAGATCTTTCCGCTGACCTGAGAGGACGTCGCATCGTTCGAGGTCGCCGGGTTGAGCCGCTGGATGTCGCTGAACGATCCGTAGATCACCCGCCCACCGGGTGTCGGCTGCTCCGCCGCGGACGCCGCGGGAGAGGCGCCGCCTCCCGTTGGTGCCTGACCGCAGGCGGCCATCGCGATGGTGAGCGCTGCGAGGACGGCCGATGCCGTCCGCCACTGCCTCATAGAACCTCCCTGTCGTTTAGCCCCGACGAACGCGGGCAGTCTAACGAGAGGAGCGTCATGCCGTCCCCCCGTCCTGCTGTCATACGCGCCAGGGCGTGGAGAGGTTCAACCGGCGGGTGTTACGCCCCCGGGAAGTGGCAGGCGGCCCAGTGGCGCGGCGCGTGCTCGATGAACTCGGGGTCCACTTCGGAGCAGATCTGCTGCGCCTTCCAGCAGCGCGTGTGGAAGCGGCAGCCCGACGGCGGGTTGACGGGGGACGGCACGTCACCGGTGAGGATGATGCGCTTCCTCTTTTGCTCGACCGCCGGGTCGGGGATCGGCACCGCGGAGAGCAGTGCCTGGCTGTACGGATGGAGCGGCCGCTCGTACAGGTCCACGCGATCGGCGAGCTCGACGATCTTGCCCAGGTACATCACCGCGACGCGGTCGCTGATGTGCCGGACGACGGAAAGGTCGTGCGCGATGAAGAGATAGGTCAGCTTGAATCGGTCCTGCAGCTCCTCGAGGAGGTTGATGATCTGCGCTTGGATGGAGACGTCCAGCGCGGAGATCGGCTCGTCCGCGACGATGAAGTCGGGCTCGACCGCGAGCGCGCGCGCGACGCCGATGCGCTGCCGCTGGCCACCGGAGAACTCGTGTGGATAGCGGTTCGTGAAGTACGGGTTGAGGCCGACGACCTGCAGGAGCTCCTGCACGCGCTCCGTCTTCGCCCGGCCCTTCGCGAGGTTATGCACCTCGAGCGGCTCGCCGATGATGTTGCCCACCGTCATGCGCGGATTCAGCGACGCGTACGGATCCTGGAAGATCATCTGCATCCGTCGGCGCATGCGTCGCATCTGCTCGCCACCGAGCGTCGTGAGCTCGGTGCCGTCGAACTTCACCGAGCCCGCGGTCGGCTTGTAGAGCTGGAGGATCGCGCGGCCGGTCGTGGACTTTCCGCATCCGGACTCGCCGACCAGGCCGAGCGTCTCGCCCTTCTCGACGAAGAAGTCGATCCCATCGACGGCGCGCACCGCGCCGACCTGGCGTTGGAAGATGATCCCCTGCGTCAGCGGGAAGTGCATCTTCAGCGCGGTGACCTCGAGCAGGTTGCGCCCGCTGCCGGCCACTGCCGTCGAGCGGCTGCGTTGGACGAACTCTTCCTTCGGTGCGGTCGGAGGCGTCGTCACGGTCATCTCTACTCTCCCGGCGTGTCCGTCGCGGTGACGGACGCGGTCTCCTGCTTGATCTCCTCGAGGACCCGCGTGTCGCCGACCTCGCGACGCCAGTCGGTGTCCTTGAGCCATCCGCCGCCGGCGACGTCCTGCGTGCCCCAGCAGCGCGCCTCATGGTCGGACTTCGCGTTGGGGATCCGCGTGAGCTCGGGTTCCTTCTCGCGGCAGATGTCGCGCCGGTACTGGCAGCGCGGCTCGAACTTGCAGCCGGGCGGCGCCGCGATGAGGTCCGGCGGAAGTCCTTCGATCGGTACGAGCTTCTCCTTGCGACGCTCGTCCAGCCGCGGGATCGACCGCAGGAGGCCCCAGGTGTACGGCATCTTCGGATTGGCGAAGAGCTCGCCGGTGTCGGCCTTCTCGACGATGCGGCCGGCGTACATGACATGGATGCGCTGCGTCATGCCGGCCACGACACCGAGGTCGTGCGTGATCAGGATGAATGCCGTGCGGAACTCGCGCGCGAGGCCCTTGAGCAGCTCGAGGATCTGCGCCTGGATCGTGACGTCGAGCGCGGTCGTGGGCTCATCCGCGAGGATGAGCTTCGGGCTGCACGAGAGCGCCATCGCGATCATGACGCGCTGGCGCATGCCGCCGGAGAACTGGTGCGGGTAGTCATCCATGCGTTTCTTAGCGCTCGGGATACCGACGAGCTCGAGCAGCTCGACGGTGCGCTTGCGCGCCTCGGTGCGGTCCATCTTCAGGTGCAGCTCGAGCGCCTCGGAGATCTGGCGGCTGATGGTCAGGACCGGGTTCAGGCTCGTCATGGGATCCTGGAACACCATCGCGATGTTGTTGCCGCGGATGCCCCGGACCTCGTCGTCGTCCATCTTCAGGACATCCTGGCCGTCGAACATGATCGAGCCCTTGACGATCTTTCCGGGCGGCTGAGGGATGAGACGCATGAGGGAGAGCGCTGTCACTGATTTCCCGCATCCGGACTCGCCCACGAGGCCGAGCGTCTCGCCCGCGCCGACGTGGAAGCTCACGCCGTCGACGGCGCGAACGACGCCGTCCCGTGTGAAGAACTGTGTGTGGAGGTCCGTGACCTCCAGGAGCTCACCCAACGTCGGCGGAGTCTAGCCTAGGTCTTCATTCGCGGGTCGAGGGCGTCACGGAGCCCGTCGCCGACGAACGTGAACGCGAGCATGACCACTGAGATGCACAGGGCCGGCAGGAGCACGGCCCACGGATTCGCCGAGAAATCCGGGAACGCTTCGAAGATCATCGCGCCCCACGACGGCGTCGGTGGCTTGATCCCGACGCCGAGGAACGACAGCGTCGACTCGCCGATGATCGCGTTCGGGACGCTGAAGGCCGCCGAGACGATAAGCGGCGCGAGGGCGTTCGGCAGCAGGTGCCTGAACATGATCCGTCCCGGCGTCGCTCCGACGGATCGGGCGGCCTCCACGAACTCGCGCTCCTTGAGGGACAGCACTTGGCCGCGCGTCAGGCGCGCGACGCCGACCCAGCCGACGATCGCGATGGCGACAAAGATGAGGACGAGGCCCGACAGAAGGTTGCCGAAGGCGCTGTTGCGGAACGCCGCGACGATGATGAGCAGGAAGAGGAAGTCGGGGAACGCGTACACGATGTCGGTAAATCGCATGAGGAGCTGATCCACCCAGCCACCCCAAAAGCCAGCGGTGAGGCCGACGATGATGCCGATGAAGAAAACGATGGACGTGGGGATGAAGCCGACGACCATACTGATCCGCGAGGCGTAGATGAGCCGGCTGAGGATGTCGCGACCGAGCGCGTCCGTGCCGAGGATGTAGTCGGGGCTGGTGTACTTGCCGCCGACCCAGATCGGGGTGAGCCGGTCCACGCCACCCGAATGGATCTCGATCGGATCGTACGGCGCGATGAACCCCGCGAAGATCGCGACGAGCGTTGCGCTCGCGATGACGACGAGACCCGCAACGGCGGCGCGGTTGCGCACGAGCCGGTAGCCGGCGTCGCGCCACAGCGAGCGCTGCTTCCGTGCGATGACGTTGAGCTCGGCGGCACGCTGCTGGGATCCGGTCGCGGCCGTCGTCGCCATCTATTTCCCGACCTTGATCCGCGGATCGAGCACGCCGTACACGAGGTCGACCGACAGGTTCGCGACGACGATGAAGAAGGCGTAGAGCAGCGTCGTCGCCATGATGATCGGATAGTCGAGCGCGAGGATGCTTCGGATGTATTCGCGGCCGATGCCGGGCACGCTGAAGAGCTGCTCGATGATGAACGACCCGGTGATGAGACCGGCCGTCGCCGGGCCAACGACCGTCGCGACCGGGATGAGCGCGTTCTTCAGCACGTGCCCGACGATGACGACCTGCTCGCGGAGACCCTTGCTGCGCGCGGTGCGGACGTAGTCCTGCCGGATCGCCTCGAGCATCGACGCCCTGGTGATGCGCGTGAGGAAGGCCGCGGCCCCGAGCGACAGGATCACCGTGGGCATGATCATGTGCTGGGGCGTTCCCCAGCCGACAATTGGCAGGAGCCGCAGCCACACGGCGAACGTGTAAATGAAGAAGATCGCTAGTACGAACGACGGCACGGTCGTGCCGATGGTCGCGAAGAACAGGCTGCCGTAATCGACCATCGTGTTCTGGCGTAAGGCGCTGATCACCCCCAGCGGCAGCGCGACGGCCAGCGCGAGCAGCAGGGCCTGGATGCCGAGCTGCGCGGTGACCGGGAAGCCCTGGCCGAGGATCTCGGAGACCTGGCGCTGGCGCACGATGCTGATGCCGAAGTCGAGGCGGACGACGTTGCCAAGCCACATGACGAACTGCTCCTGGACCGGCTTGTCCAGGCCGTAGTACTTGTTGAGCCGGTCGATGGTCTCCTGCTTCGGGGGCTTGTCCGGATTGCGGTCGAAGGGCGAGCCGGGCGCCGCCTTGGCCAGCGCGAACGTGATCAGCGCGACGAAGAAAAGCGTCGGAATCATGAGGAGAAGGCGCCGGATCGTGTACTTCAGCACCGCTTGCGAGTGTATACCGCGAAACACTCCGAGCAGTTCGCGAAAGATGGAGCGACGAGCAGTTCATCTGCGAAAAACGAGAGGGCCGGCTCGACGCCGGCCCTCTCGAGTTCACCTCTACGTGCGAGGTTTAGTGCTTCGCGACGAACACGCTCTCCAGGGTGAAGATCCCCGGAAAGTAGTCGATCGGGTTGTCGATGATGCCCTTGATCCAAGGCTTGCGGAGCAGCTTGGCCGCGCTGTACCAGACCCACGCCGCCGGCGCGTCCTGGCTCAGCTGCTTTCCGGCCTCGTTGTAGAGGGTGTCGCGCTTCGCGGCATCGCCCTCCTTGTCACCGGCCTTGGTCTTGTCGTCGAACGCCTTGCTCGAGTAGCCCGTCCGCGCGGCGCTGATGCCGCCGGTGGCCCACACCGTGGAGTGCCAGTTCTGCTGGTCCGGGAAGTCCGCGCACCAGCCGAGCAGGAACAGCTGCGGTGAGTCCTGGCCCTTCTTGAAGAGGGCCGAGTACGCGGTGCTCTGCACCGGGTCGAGCTCGACGTTCACGCCGAGGTTGGCCTTCCACTGGCCCTGCGCCCACTCGGCGCGGGTCTTGTTCGTGTTGCTGGACGAGAACGTGTACTTGAGCCCGGTGAGACCCGCCTTTGCCTCGGGTGTCGCCTTGTCAAGCAGCGCCTTCGCCGCCGCGACATCGAACTTCTGGACGCTGTCGCTGTTGTCGTATCCGGGGAATCCGGGCGGAATGAAGCCGCCGTCGGATGCCTTGCCGATCTTCTGCACGTCATCGATGAACGCCTGGCGGTTGAACGACTTGGAGAACGCCATACGGACGTTCGGGTCGTTGAACGGCGCGCGGCGGACATTGAAGCCGTAATAGAAGGTGCACGAGCCGCCGAGGTCGACCATCTGTGCCTTGAGCTCGGCGTCGCCCTCGACCGTACGCAGGTCGGGAGCCTCGACGCCGGCCATGTCGAGCTCGTTGTTGCGGTACGCCGCGAAGGCGACCGCCGACTCGTTGATCATGACCTTGGTGACTTTCTTCAGCTGGATCTTCTTGCGGTAGTTGTCGTTGCGCTCGAAGACCAGCTTCTCGTTGTGCTTCCACTCGGTGAGCTTGAAGGGACCGTTGCCGATGTAGGTCGCCGGCTCGGTCCACTTGTCGCCGCCCTTCTGGACGTCCGACTCGCGGACCGGCCAACCGATCCACAGCGCGGTGATCGGCACGAAGTAGGCCGCCGGCTCCTTGAGGGTGAACTGGAGCGTCTTGTCGTCCAGCGCCTTGATGCCGACCTTCGCCTTCGCGGCCGACAGATCGGCCGGGGTCGACTTCTTCGGGTCCATCGTGTTCCAGGCTTCGCAGCCCACGACCACGTAGAGGACGAACGCGTAGTCACCGGCCTGCGTCGGGTCGCAGCCGCGCAGGAACGAGTACTCGAAGTTCTTCGCTGTGAGCGGCGAACCGTCGGAGTACTTGAGCCCGTCGCGGATCGTGTACTTGTACGTCAGCCCGTCGGACGAGACGGTCGGCAGCGCGGCCGCTGCCGCGGGCACGGGCTTCGTCGTCTTCGAATCGAAGGTGATCAGCCCCTCGAAGACGAGTGCCGCCTGTGCGATCTCGTTCACGAACGATGACTTCTGCGGGTCGATGGTGTCCGGCTCCGAGCCGGTGTTGATGGTGAGCTCGCCGTTGGGGTCCGCCTGCGACGCGGCGCCGGTGCCTGATGGGGTCCCGCCCGGTGCTGCTGTGCACGCGCTGGCGACCAGCGCGAGGATCACGAGCAGTGCCGGCACGGACCAGATTCCGTTGCGGCGTTTGGTCATGCGCTCCTCCTCTTGTTGTGCCGTGGACACCCGCACGCGGACCTCGGCGGCCGAGCATGCGAGCGGACGTGGCCATTCTGGGACTCTGTACCGACGCGCGTCAAACGGCGCGCATGTAGACACAGACTTCCCATCCAGGCCTATTACCTCGGCGACCGGGCGTCAGTTCAGATTGGTCACGAAGCGCCAATCGCGCGCGTTCCACGTGAGCGGATCGCCGTACGGCGACGGCTGCACCCCCTCCAGCGCGCGCGGCGCAACATCGACGAGCAGCTGCTGATAGAGGGGTATGCCCGGCAGCGCCTGCGCCCAGAGACGCTGGAGCTCTCCGTAGATCGCGCGTTTGTCCGGCTGCTCCCGCGCGTCCGACGCCGCATCGACGAGGACGTCGAACCACGCATCGACAGAGCCGCGGTAGCGCTCGGATGCCTGCTGCGGGTCGTCGGTGGGTTCGGGCACGAGCGCGAGATCGAAGTCGCCCCGCGATACGGCGGCGCGCACGTCGGCCAGGGAGCGCTCGAGCACGCTCGCGGCGATACCGGACGTGGCGAGATCGCCGGCGACGCGCCGTGCGGCGTCCATGCGCGCCTGCGAGCCGGCTGCGACCTGCAGCGTGATGCTCATGCGCTCCCCGTCCCGTTCGAGCACGCCGAGGTTGCCTGGGCGAAGCCCCGCCGCGGCGAGCATCGCGCGCGCCCCGTCGCGGTCGAGCCGCGGCGGATCGAGCACGTCGATCGCGACCGGATGCGGAGGGACGAGATAGGAGCGCGGGACGCGCGCGCGACCGGCGAAGAGACCGTCGACCAGACCGCGCCGATCGATCGCGACGAGCAAGGCCATGCGCACTCGGCCCTCCGCCAGCGCCCCGCGGCGACCGACGCGCAGCATCTCGACCGCCGTCGCGGCGGTGTAGTGCGCTTGCAGGCGCGTGCCGTCGGCGAAGCGGTCGAGCGTTCGCGCGAGATCCGCTTCGATGGCGGGCGATGGCGCGATGTCGATCTCGCCGCGCCGCAACGCGTCCACGACGCTTCCGCGATCGAGATAGAAGCGCACCTCGATGCGCCCGAGGCCGGGCGTGCCGCCGACGTAGCTCTGGAACGCGCTGAGCGTCATTCCGAACCCCGCGATCCAGGCCGCGACCGCGAACGGACCGGCGTGCATCGGCTCGCGGTCGTAGGCCGCTCTCTTCTCGGCCGTCGCGTTCGCGAGCACGTGGGCAGGCAGCACGCGCGGCGCGAGCGGATACAGCTCCCACCGCTCACCAGCGCGGTAGACGAACCGCACGCTTCGGTCGTCGAGCAGGTCGATCCGCTCGACGCGATCGGCCATCCAGCGCCGTTCGCTGCCCGGCGGCGCGGCGCGGTCTTCGTCGAGCGCGAAGCGCACGTCGCCGGTCGTGATCGGTGCTCCGTCCTGCCACTTCGCGCCGGCGCGGATCTCGAACGTCGCGACGAGCCTTCCCTGCGGCGTGGCGTCGTCGATGACGACCCGCAGACCTCCGTTCGCGAAGGTCGGTACCTCCTCGGCCAAACGCGCAACGAACTCGCCGTCGCGGTCGCGCCGCACGAGCGTTTCCGTGACCGCGGCCTGTAACACACGCGCGCCCGGCTCATCGCTCATCACGCTGCGTGGCTCGCCCGCGAGTCCCATGACGACATCGCGCCGAACAGGGACGGGCTGCGAACAACCAACAAGACTGAAGGAGACGGAGAGGACGACAAGGAGGAGGGAGCAGCGGGCGCGGGCGACGCGGCGAGCGGGATTCTCGCGAGCGAGAGTCGCGGCCCCGCGAAACGCGAGCGAGGTGGTCACAGGAGCGAGGGGCCGCGTTTCGAGCGAGCGAGAACCCCGAGCCGCGGCAGGACCCGCGCCCGCTACGAGAACACTCGTCCTAGCCGAGCGATCCCGCGACGAGCCACCCATCGTCGTTCAGATTCGTTGGCTCGCCGTCGAAGATGCCGCCTGCGGGCAGCCGGACAGGGTTCGCGCTGTCGGCGGAAATCGTCGTGTGCAGGCGCATCCACCGCAGGTAGCCCTGGTCGTCGGACGGCGGCTGCGCGCGGAAGTACTCACGCAGGACCGACGGCGGCGAGACCGGGCTCTGCAATATGGCGGCGTCCAGCGTTCCGGCGAGCACCAGCGCCGCGAAGCCGAGCGCCATCGTCGCCTCCGAGAGCCGTCCGAACATCCTGATCCACGACCAGGCCGGAGCCGGTGCCGGCTCGGGCGCGCGCACCGCAAGATGGACGCGCGCGGGCGAAAGCAGCGTGGAGCGCATCCGAAGCGGCGCGTACGCGCGATCGAGCATCGTCGAGACGAGCGCGGCGTCGCGCAGGGCCTCGTCGCAGCGATTGCAGCGAGCCGCGTGGCCCTCCAGCTCGAGGCGCCCGCTGGCGTCGAGCTCGCCCGTCACGAGGGCGGCGATCCGTTGTTCGGCGACGCGGCAGCCCATTCGAACCGTCCTCATCGCGGTCCGCCTCGCAGGGTGTCCACGACCTGCGCGACCGTCTGCCCAGTTGTAGCGAGGGGCGGCCGCGTAGGTTCGATGCCGAGCTCTGGATGTGCCGAAAGATGCGCTCGGAGGCGCCGGAGGGCGTAGTGGAGGCGGGACTTCACCGTCCCGATCGGGCAGTCGACGACCTCCGCGATCTCGGCGAGGTTGAGGCCATTCATGTAGTGCAGGACCACGACGATGCGGTGCTTGGGTGACAGCAGGTCCACCGCGTCGACGACGATGCGACGGATCTCGGCCTGCTCCGCGAGCGCCGCGGGCGATCGTTCCTGACTCTGCAGCGCCTCGTTGGACGGATCGTCGAGCGGGCTCAGGACGACGTTCTTCCGCGGCCGCCGGTTGTATGACAGGTTGACCGCGACCCGATAGAGCCACGGCCTAGAAAAGGGCGTCGAAGGCGAGCATGTCGCCCGCGCGCGCCGCGTACACCAGGTCCCGATCCGATCGTCGGTCCTCCTCGGACACCTGGCGTCCCGCGGCGCGGCCGCTCATTACATCTCGTCCGGGAGGTAACGGCGGATCGCGCGAGGCACGCGATCCGACGAAAGCACCGCGCGCTCGACGATGCCGCCTGACTGTGGCGCGTGGAGGAATTCGCGCTCCCCCGTCGCGAGCGCGACATGGGTCACGCGCTCGTCGCCGAAGAAGAACAGATCGCCGGCTCGGGCCGTCCCCACAGAGCGTCCCTCCATGGCCTGCTGATCGGCATCGCGATCGAGACCTACCCCGTTCAGACGGTACACCAGCTGCGTGAAGCCGGAGCAGTCGATGCCATCGACGGTGGTGCCGCCCCACAGGTACGGAGTGCCGAGGAAGCCTTCGGCCGTGCGGAGAAGATCGACGGGCCGCGGGAATCGTGAGGGGAGCTGCGCGACGTCAACGGTGTCGCGGAAGGCGACCCATCCGTCGTAGCTGACACGCAGCCACTGCGCCTGCCTTTCCTGGATCGCGAGCGGCGCGCCCACCGGAAGCCGATCGATGATCGGAGCCGCGTCGGTCGGCGCGGAGCGTACGTCCGCCGCGACCACCCCGATGATCCGGCGCTCGGGCGCGCCGACCTCGTCGAGGTGATCCACCTTCAGCCAGCCGAAATAGTGGTCGGGGCCCTGCGCGAAGAACCAGTCGCCGTCGCGGCTGAGGAGGGTGAAGCGCTCGCCGTAGTGGGCCTGGTCGACCAGCTCCGCGTCGTCGTCGGGATCCGCGCGCAGATCCGTGACGCCGCGGTTCACCAGCGCCTGCGGCGGGCGCACCATCGCGACCGCGAGACGCGCACCGGCGACGCTCACGCGTCCCGCCGATATCGCAGCACCGGCCTGCGCGCGGCGCCGACCTCGTCGAGCCGGCGGAGCGGCGCGCTGCGCGGGGCGTCGCGCACACTTGCCGGATCGGTCTTCACGCGCTCCGCGATGCGCAGGAGCGCCGCGGCGAATGCGTCGAGCGTCTCCTTCGGCTCGGTCTCGGTCGGCTCGATCATCAGCGCCTCGGAGACGATGAGCGGGAAGTACACCGTCGGCGGATGGAAGCCTTCGTCGATGAGCGCCTTCGCGATGTCGAGCGCGGAGGCGCCCTGCTTCTTCTGCTTCGCCGCGCTCAGCACGAACTCGTGCATCGGCGTGCGGTCGTACGCCACGTCGTATGCCGGACGCAGGAGCGCGAGCAGGTAGTTCGCCGCGAGGACGGCATCCCTGCCGGTTTCCACCAGACCCTCCTCCCCCAGGTTACGGATATACGTATAGGCGCGGACGAGCACTCCGAAGTTCCCGATGAACGAGCGCACCCGGCCGATGGTCTTCGGGTGCTGGTCGCCGTACGCGCGACGGTAGGTACCGTCTGGCGCGCGGTCGATGCGCGGGACCGGGAGGAACGGCGCGAGGTGGCTCTTCACGCAGAGCGGACCGGCGCCCGGTCCGCCCGCGCCGTGCGGCGTTGAGAACGTCTTGTGGACGTTGATGTGCACGCAGTCGAAGCCGAGATCGCCGGGACGCGCGATCCCCAGCAGGGCGTTCATGTTCGCGCCGTCGCCGTACACGAGGCCGCCCGCCTCGTGCACCGCATCGCACACTTCGCGGACGCGCTCCTCGAAGAGGCCGAGCGTGTTCGGGTTCGTGAGCATGAGGCCCACGACGTCGTCCCCCAGAGCGGCCTTGAGCGCGGCGAGGTCGACGTTGCCGCGCGCATCGCTCTTCACCGTCGTCACGTCGAAGCCGCACATGGCCGCGGACGCGGGGTTGGTGCCATGCGCGGAGTCGGGCACGATGACACGGCGACGCTTCGTGTCACCGCGGGAGCGGTGATAGGCCTTGAACATGAGGATGGCGGTGAACTCCGCCTGCGCGCCGGCAGCGGGTTGCAGCGTGACCTCGTCCATTCCGGAGATGCCGGCGAGCAGCTGCTGCAGCTCGTAGAGCAAGCGGAGCGCGCCCTGGACGCTCTCGTCGGGCTGCTGCGGATGGATCTCCGCGAAGCCGGGCAGGGTGGCGATGCGGTCGTTGATCTTCGGGTTGTACTTCATCGTGCAGGAGCCGAGGGGATACATGCCGGTATCGACGGCGTAGTTGAGCTGCGCGAGATGCGTGAAGTGACGGACGACCTGCGGCTCGCTGAGCTCGGGCAACGCAAGCGGCGCGGTCCGTCGGTATTCGGACGGGATGAGCGCGTCGGCCTGCTCCTCGCCGGACACGTGCCGGCCCCCGCGGCCCTCGCGCGCGAGCTCGAAGAGGAGCGGCTCGAGCGCGGGGATCGGCGTGCGCGTGCCGGTGTCGGCGACGACGTGATTGCGGCTGCTCACCCGGCGCTCACCGGCTCGCGCGCGCCCGCGACGATCGAGGTCACCGCGTCCACCAGCGTGTCGGCCTCCGCCTCGCTCGTCAGCTCGGTGCATTGCACGACGAGGTCGTCGCGGTCTCCGTAGTGCCCGTAGGTCATGTCGCCGCCGGTGATGCCCCGTTCGAGCAGCGCCGCGAACAGCCGCCGTCCGCCGATCGCGGTCCGCAGCGGGAAGCGATCGAAGAACGGCCCGTCGACCGACACGGAACACGCCGGGATCGCCGAGAGGCGACCGGCGAGCGCGTGCGCGCGTGCCACCCCGATCCGCGCGGCCGCCTTCAGGCCATCCGGCCCCATGAGCGCGAGGTACACGCTCGCGGTGATGGCGGCGATCGCCTCGTTCGTGCAGATGTTGGAGGTCGCCTTCTCGCGCCGGATGTGCTGCTCGCGCGTCTGCAGCGTGTTCACGAACCCGCGCGTGCCGTCGCTGTCGACGGTCTGGCCGACGATGCGTCCCGGCATCTGCCGAACCAGTGCGTCGCGGCACGCGAAGATGCCGAGGTGTGGACCGCCAAAGGACATCGGTATGCCGAGCGGCTGACCCTCGCCGACGGCGATGTCGACGCCGAGCGCGCCGGGAGGCTCGAGCAGCGCGAGCGAAGTCGGCTCGACGGCCTGCACGCAGAGCGCGCCGGCGTCGTGCGCGGCCTTGGCGACCGCGCGCACGTCGTGGAGGGCGCCGAACGCGTCGGGGTGCTGCACGATGAGGCACGCGGCGTCGGTGGCATTCGCCGCGAGGTCGGACGCCGGCACCACGACGACCTCGAGGTCAGCGCCCTTGGCGTACGTGTCGAGCACGAATCGCGACTGGTAGTGGACCTCGAGCGCGACGACGACCCGCTTGCGTCCGGTGAGCCGCACCGCCATGAGCGCGGCCTCCGCGAGCGCCGACGAACCTTCGTACATCGATGAGTTCACGACGTCGAGCGCGAGCAGCTCGGACATGAGCGACTGGTACTCCCAGATCGACTGAAGCGTGCCCTGGCTCACCTCGGGCTGGTATGGCGTGTACGCGGTGAGGAACTCGCCCCGCAGCGCGAGCACGGGGACCGCCGCCGGGATGTAGCGGCGCTGGACCGGACCGCCGATGAAGAACGGGCCGGACGCCGCGGGCCGGTCGATCGCGGCGATCCGCTCGAGATGCGCCTGCACGTCGGCCTCCGACATGCCGGGAGGAACGCCCATCTTGGGGTCGCGCACGCTCGTCGGGATCGCGCCGAGCAGATCGTCGACGCCGCGGACGCCGATGCGCTCCAGCATCGCGGCACGGTCCGCGTCGGTGTGCGGCGAGTAGGGGTTGCGGCCCACCTAATCCCGCTCAGTCAGCGGGCCGCGCCGGGGAGCCACTAATCTCCACCTGCGCCGGCCGTCTCGCCGATGTGTGCGCGATAGTCCTGCGCCGAGAGCAGCGTCGAGAGCTCGCCCTTGTCGGCGATCTTCACCTTGACCATCCACCCCTGCTCGTACGGCGACTGATTCACCAGCTCGGGCTTCTCGATGACCTTGACGTTGCGCTCGAGGACCTGTCCCGACACCGGGCTGTAGATGTCGGAGGCGGCCTTCACCGACTCGACCACGCCGAGGCTCGCGAACTGGCGGACGGTGGCGCTCTTCTCGGGAAGCTCGACGAAGACGACGTCACCGAGCTGCTCCTGCGCGAAGTGCGTGATACCGATCGTCGCCGTGTCGCCGTCGAGGCGCACCCACTCGTGCTCCTTGGAATAGCGGAGATCGTCGGGAACCGTGCTCACTCACCCCTCCTATGAAAAGGAACCTTCACTACCGTAGCGGGAACGTCACGGTCGCGGATGCGGACCGCGAGCGTCGTCCCGGTCTTCGAAAGCTCCGTCGGCACGTATGCCAACGCGATGTTCTTGTCGACCGTCGGCCCGTACGTGCCGCTGGTGACGATGCCGATCGGTCGCCCGCCCGAGATCACGTCGTGACCGTGCCGCGCCACACCGCCATCGACGACCAGGCCGACGATCTTGCGGCGCGGCCCCTCGGCCTTCTGCCTGGCGACCGCGTCGCGCCCGATGAACTCCTTGTCCAGCTTGCACGTCCAGCCGAGACCGGCCTCGACCGGTCCGGTGGTCTCGTCGATGTCGTTCCCGTACAGGGAGTACCTCGACTCGAGGCGCAGCGTGTCGCGCGCGCCGAGCCCGACGGGGACGATCCCGTCGCCCTTCCCCGCCTCGAGCAATCCCGTCCAGACACGCTCCGCATCGGCGTTGGCGACGAACACCTCGAAGCCGTCCTCGCCGGTGTAGCCGGTTCGGGCCACGGTGGCCTGCGCTCCGCCAACGCGCGCCTCCGTCACGCCGAACGCCGGCAGCCCGACCACGTCGCCCTGGGTGACGCGCGACAGGATCGCCGCGGCCTTGGGGCCTTGGATCGCGACGAGCGAGGTCTCGTCGGAGCGGTCCGCGAACGCGACGTTCTTGGGAAGATGCCGCTCGACATGCGCGCGGTCCTTCGCGATGTTCGCGGCGTTCACGACCATGAGATACGAGTCGGATCCGGTGCGATAGGCGATGACGTCGTCGACGATCGTCCCGCGCTCGTTGCAGAGCAGCCCGTAGCGCGCCTGGCCCACGGCGAGGCCGGCGATGTCGCTCGACACGAGGCGATCCACCGCGGCGCCGGCGCCGGGGCCGGTGAACTGGAACTCGCCCATGTGCGAAAGGTCGAACAGGCCCGCCGCGCTACGCACCGCACGGTGCTCCGCGATGATGCCCGCGTACTGCACCGGCATCTCGTAGCCCGCGAAGGGCACGAGGCGCGCGCCGAGCGCGCGGTGCCGCTCATACAAAGGAGTGCGGCGCAGCACGGTCTCGGTGGCGCTCACGTCGCCGGCTCCGCGACAGCCTCGAGCGCGCGATCGAGGACCTCGCGATACGTGTCATACGAGAGCATGCGGCGAGCGTCGGCGGCAGGGACCCAGCGCACGTCGTCGTACTCGCGGTCGTGTTGCGAGACGTCGCCCCCATCGGGACGCATCAGGAAGAAGTGGACGAACTTGTGCACGCGTTCGCCGGGAACGGCGAACCAGTAATCGGTCACGCCGAGCGGCTTCTCGATGTGAACGTCCAGGCCCGTCTCCTCCCGGACCTCACGGACGGCCGTCTCCTCGATGCTCTCGCCTCTGTCGGGCGTGCCCTTGGGAAAGACCCAGGTGTTGTCGCGCGTTCGTCCGGCGAGCACGACCTCGAGCTCGTCGCCGGCCCCGCGCACGACCACGCCGCCGGCGGCCGTGGCGTTGCGCAATCGCGATGGTCGCCGGGAACGGGCGGTCGGCATCGGAACCTCCCCGGAGCTATGGGAAGAGTCTAAAGATTGGACGAGCGACGAGCGGTTCACCCGCGAGGAGCGAGACCGAAGAGCTAGAGCAGTCTCGTCTTGTTGATGACGAGGGCGAAGCTGCAGTGCAAGAACTCGGCGGCGCGCCGCGACAACATCATGCGCGACAGGAAGATCTCGAAGTACTCCATCAGCGGCGCGACCTCGGTGTCGATGGTGAGGTCGAGCGTGATGAGCTTTTCCTTGCGGCTCACCTTGATCTCGGACTCGGTCGCCGCGTAGTTCACGCGGTCGTGGATGTCGAAGGCGGTCGTCTTCGGATTGCGCACGCGGCTGCGGTGCACGTCGCTCTTGTCGGCGATGATCACGGCCGCGGAGACGGCGCTCACCGGCAGGCCACCTTCGGACTCCTCGTGATTCGCGATGGCGCCCATGATGGTGGCGACCTCGTCGAGGTCGAAGCCCAGGTCGATGAGGATGTCGTGCGACAGGAGCGCGCCGGTCTGGCCGTGATTCTCGCGAGTGATGACGTTGCCGATGTCGTGCAGGTATGCCGCGACGGCGGCGACCTCGCAGCGGCGCGCGTCGTGTCCGAGCGACTTGAGGATGAAGCGCGCGCCGTCGGCGGAGGTGTTCGCGTGCCGCTCGCCGTGCTCGGTGTAGCCGATCGCGCCGGTCTGCTGATTCGCGGACCGGATGTACGTCTTGATGCGCGGATCGGCCTTCACCGTGTCGAGCGTCGGACCTTCGCGCTTGGCCTCGACGGCCGTGCGCGTCTTCGTTTCCGCGCGGTGGATCTTCTTCAGCTCGTCCGGCGCGGCCGTGTCATCGCGGCGCGGCGCGGCCGCGGATTCGGTCATCGACGCAACTCTAGCGCGGTGGTCTCATGCCTCCATGCGCAGGTCTTCGAGATCGAGGTCTCGCTCGATGCGGCGCAGGACGTCGTCGGAGAGCACGCCACGCTCGTGGAGATCGAGCGCGGCGCGCCGCTCGGCATCGATGATCTCGCGGCGGATCTGCGTGTGCTCCAGCAGCTCCTGCTCGGCCGCGCCTGGCTCCTCGCCGTGGTGCGCCTCGTCGTGACGCGCACGGTGCGTGTAGCGATCGCGCAGCTGGTCGATGAGCTCGAGGTGTCCGGGCCACCGGTCACGGAGCTCTTCGATCCGTGCGAGTGCCGCCTCGCCTGTGAGCCCCCGCGCGTGGGCCATGTCGTGCTCGACGTCACCCTCGGACGCGATGCCAAGACCGCGGATGACGAGTGGCAGGGTCAATCCCTGGCCGACGAGCGTCACGAGGATCACGGTGAACACCAGGAAGAGGATGAGATCGCGCTCGGGGAAACCGATGGGCAGCGCGAGCGCCGCCGCGAGGGACACGACGCCGCGGAGTCCTGACCAGGACACGATGAAGACCGCCTGCCACGGCGGCGATGGATCCGCGCGGCGCAGCGCGCTCGACAGCCAGCGCGGGACGTACGTCGCGGGGAAGACCCAGACGATGCGCGCGACGACGACGGCAAGGACGACGGCACCGGTGATGACCGCCATTCGGTCGGGCGCGGTGGCGAGGCCACCGAGCACGTTCGGCAGCTGGAGTCCGATGAGGACGAAAACGAGTCCGTTCAAAAGGAAGGTCACCATCTGCCACGCGCCGGTCGCGACGACGCGGGTGTCCGACGACGTGTGGCGCATCGCACTCCGGCCATACAGGCCCGCGACGACGGTCGCGAGGATCCCGGATACGCCGAGGTACTCCGCGAGGAGATATGCGGCGTACGGCGCCAGAAGCGTGATCGTCACCGCGATGGCAGGCTCGAGCACGCGCGCGAGGAACCATCCCGCGGCCACGGCGAGCACGAGACCGGCGACGATGCCGCCGACGAGGACGATGACGAACGACGCGCTCGCATCGAGCAGCGAGAAAGTGCCCGCGCTCGCTGCCGCGACCGCGAATCGGTAGATGACGAGCGCGGTCGCGTCGTTCACGAGGCTCTCGCCCTCGAGGATCGTCACGATCCGCCGCGGGACTCCGAGCCGCTGGAAGATCGCGGTCGCCGCGACCGCGTCCGGTGGAGAGACGATCGCTCCGAGCGCGAACGCCCCGGCCCAGCCGAGGGTCGGCAGCAGCGCCTGGGCGACCACGGCGACGATCGTCGCGGTGAACAGCACGAGACCGAAGGCGAGCAGGACGATCGGCCGCAGATCCGCCTTGAAGTCGCGGAGCGACGTGAAGTAACCGGCCGCGAAGAGTAGCGGCGGCAGGAACACGAGGAATACGACGTCCGGCGGGAGCTCGAGCGGCGGAACGCCGGGAATGAGGCTCAGCACGAGGCCGCCGAGGACCATCACGATGGGGTACGGAATGGCGAGCCGGCGCGCGACCACCGTGAGCGCGGTAACGATGGCGAGCAGGATCAGGACGAGCTCGAACGGTCGCACTGGTCAGTCCGAGTAGGACTTCTGCAGACGCTCCGCGACCTGCTGCAGCCAGCGCAGCTCGGTGAGCCCGGCCCGCGCAATGACCATGCCGCGCGTGAACGCGAGCCACGGCTTCAGCGTTCCGGTCACGAGGCCGAGCCACGTCGCGCTCGTCGCGTCGACCTTCGGGCCCTTGCCCTTCGTGTCGGCCGCCTCGGCGTGCAGCTTGCCGTCGCCGGCCTGGAACTCGATCGCCTCGTTCGTATCGGTGAACCGCAGGAGCGCGCGCGCCGCGGGGACGTCGCGCAGGTTCTCGAGCACGCGCTCGTCCTCGGCGGCCGCGGCGAGGATGCGCAGCACCGCGTCGCGAGCATGCACCGGATTCGGCGGGGACGTCGTCGCGACGCGCGCTGCTTCGATCGCCTCCTCGAGCTTCGTCATGCGAGCTTCAGGTCGCTCCGCACGGTCGTCGGGATCTCCGTGCCTCGATGCCGCAGCACGAAGAAGGCCGCAGCGCCGATCATCGCACCGTTGTCGGTGCACAGCGGCGGCGGTGGCACCCGCAGGGGATGCCCGATGCGCTTGGCGATCTCCCCGCGCAGGGCGAGGTTCGCCGCCACGCCGCCGCCCAGAAGCACGGTGTCGACGGCGTGCTCCGCGGCCGCGCGGGCCGTTTTCTCCGCCAGCGCCTCGGTGATCGCCTTCTGGAACGACGCGGCGACGTCGGCCACCGGAACCTCGCCCTTCGCCTCGAGCGCGCGCACGAGGCGCAGCACCGCGGTCTTCAGCCCGGAGAACGAGAAGTCATACCGGTCGGCGAGGACCGCCCGGGGGAGCGGGAACGCGGTCGTGTCGCCCGCCTTCGCCGCGCGCTCTATCTCGGGACCGCCTGGGAAACCGAGGCCGAGCAGTCGCGCGACCTTGTCGAACGCTTCGCCCGCGGCATCGTCGATCGTGCGCCCGAGCATCCGGAACCGGCGATGCCCCTCCATGAGGACGAGATCGCTGTGCGCGCCGCTGACGATGAGCACGATCGCCGGGAGCTCGGGCTCGGGCGGCGCGGTCTCGCCCTCGTAGAGCCAGTTCGCGTACACGTGTCCCTCGAGATGATTGACACCGATGAAGGGAAGCCCCGCGGCGAGCGCGAGGCCGCGTCCGTAATTCGCACCGACCAGGAGGCATCCGACGAGACCCGGGCCGACCGTGGCGGCGACCGCGTCGATGTCGCGACGGAGCTCGCTGCCCGCCTCGAGCAGCGCCTGCTGCGTGAGGCCGTCGAGCACGCGCAGATGCTCGCGCGCCGCGACCTCGGGCACGATCCCTCCGGTGTCCTTGTGCGCGAGCTGCGACGCGACGACGTTCGAGACGATGCGGCGGCCATCGTCGACGACGGCGACGCCAGTCTCGTCGCAGGACGTCTCGATCGCGAGGATGCGCATGCCTATTCCTCGTCGAGCTGGGTGCGCAGCTTCGCGAGACGATCGCGCACGCCGCGGTCGCGGAGGCGCTCGGTCCACATGATGATCGCGTCCTCGTTGTTGTCGCTGTAGTAGCGGCGCCGGATCCCGGCGGGTCGGAAGCCGTACTTCTCGTAGAGGCGCTGTGCGCCGAAGTTCGAGGCGCGCACCTCGAGCGTGAGCCATTCCGCGTTGAGCTCGGTGGCGAGGTCGAAGACACGGACGAGCAGCCGTTCACCGACCTTGCGGCGCCGGCGGTCGGGATGCACCGCGAACGTGGTGATGTGCGCCTCGTCGAGCGAAAGCCAGAGGCCGGCGTAGCCGATGATGCGGCCGCCCTCGCGCGCGACGAGGTAGCGCGCGTTCTTGTTCTGGGTGAGCTCGTGACGGAACGCGTTCGCCGGCCACGGGACGGGGAACGACGCGCGCTCCACGTCCTGAACCGCGTCGACGTCCGCGAGCGTCATGTCCTCGATCACGATCGGGAAAGTGGCGACCACCTATTTAGTGTCGCTCAATCTCGCGGCTGCCCCCGGGAGATGCGCTCACTCCTCAATCCCTCTTGGGCAGACCCAGTGCGGCGTCGTCGGTGGGCGGCGGCGCGAACGGCTGATCGAACGACGAGCGGATCGATGGCTGTTTGACGTAGATCGGCTCGATCTCACCGAGCTTCGCCTGCGGGTTCTCCTCCAGCGCGCGCCAACCGAGCTCCGCGAGGAATCCGGCCCTGCGCATGCGTGATGCCGGCGAGGCGAAGAGCGCCTTCGGTCCCAGCAGGTCCCGCAGCGTCTGCTCCGTTTCCGTGTCGATCTCGCCGACGAAGAGCGTGTGCTCGCCGATCTGCCGGCAGAGCTCGGGCAACGTCGCCGCGAGATACGGAGAGCGCCGGAGCCACTTGCGGTTCCGCTCCTGATAGAAGGCGGCGTAATGCTCGTCGCGCCCCGCCGGCAGCAATGGGCACGTGCGTTGCTTCGATGCGGCGTGCGGGTACGCCAGCACGTCGAGCGTCGACACGCCGATCATCGCCGCGCCCGTGCCGCGCGCGATCCCTTGCGCGGCGGCGATCGCGACGCGGAGCCCGGTGAACGATCCCGGGCCCGTGGCGACCGCGACCTTGTCCACGCCCGCGAGCGTCGTGCGCGTGCGCGCGAGGAGTCGCTCGATCGTTGGGAAGAGCTCGTCGCCGTGACGACGCTGGGCGTACCACGTCTCCTCGGCCAGGACCGCGCTTCCGTCATAGAGCGCGACCGACGCCCACGACGTCGACGTGTCAAGCGCCAAGAGAGTCACGGAAACCCTCCACGAGCTCGGCGGCGCGCTTGCCGCGCGCGTGCAGGACGATGCGGCGCTTGGTGTCGGCGATGTGCTCGAGCGTGACATCGAGACGGTCGGGCGGGAGCGCGGCGCCAGCGCGGTCAGGCCATTCGATGACGGTGATGCCGCCGGCATCGAGCGTCTCCTCCCAACCGGTCGTCCCGAGGTCCTGTCCCTCGAGCCGGTAGAGGTCGAGGTGGAATAGCGGTAGTCGGCCGCCGCCGTGCTCGTGAAGGATCACGAACGTCGGGCTCGAGATGTCCGACGCGTCGAGACCGAGGCCGGTCGCGATCCCCTTCGCGAGTACGGTCTTCCCCGCGCCGAGCTCGCCCCAGAGCGCGATGACGTCGCCCGGTCGCGCGAGGCGCGCGATGCGCTCTCCGACGCGCTCCGTATGGAGTGACGAGTGGCTCACGAGATCGACGGTTGGCTCGTCGTTACGCCGGCCGTTCGCTGCGCGCTCCACGCTCGAATCTGCGGCGGTCAAGAACGAGCCGAATGGTAAGGCCGAGGAACGAGCCGAAGACCGCCGCCCACAGCAAGAGCCACACATCGCGCGACGCGAGACCGAGGACGTCGAATGGGAACGGGACGGCGAAGAGTGACGCGACGAGCGGAATGAGCCCGATCAGGCCGATCACGTTGCGCCGCGTGTTGAGGCGGCGTCGCGACTCCTCGAACGCGGCGCGCCGCTTCTGCTCGGCCTTCGCCTCACGCTTGGCTTCGGGCGAGACGCGCTCGACCGGTCCGGCGCTGTCCGGGTCCCGCCGCTCGTGCCGTGCGCGCCGTCCCTTTCTCCCCACCGGGGGAAGACTAGGTGACGGGGTCGCGGGGGGCGTCGAACGCGAGGACGTTGGCCACCGGCATCATGCCGTCGCCGGTCGACACGGCTTCGGCCTCGATCTCGCTCGGGAATCGCGCCGTGCCCGCCAGCCCCATCTGCTCCTCGATCGCCCGAACGCCGCCCCAGTCGTCGGCGAGCACGAGCGATGGATCGTCCTGCGCCAGACCCGCGTCTGGGGGCGCGAACGCGAAGAGCCGCGCCGACGCGGTGTGCACCGCGGCGCGCGTACCGTCGAGCGCGGCGAGCGGCGCGAAGATCTGGCGCGGGAGCGCGGCGGTGCCGAAGCCCAGAAGACACAGGACCGTCGGTGCGTCGCTGGCCCCGCGCGCGCCCGCCGCGCCGATCTCTTCCCCGTAGACGACGCGCAGCCCGCCGGCGGGGACCGCCCCGGTGATGAGCGCGCCGACACCGCAGGCGTGCGCGCGCGTGATCGCTTCCGCGTTCGTTCGCGCGCCGCCGACGAGGATCTTGCCCTGCAGACGAACGTCGATCCGCGACGGCGACAGCTCTTCGGTGGGCGCGCCGACTCCGACCACGATCTCGCCGACGGCGTCAGGGCCGTAGGCCGCGACACCCTGCAGGCACCATGCGGCTCCTTCGACGCTGACGCACGAGTCGTCGGACCGCGTCACGGTCCCGTCGAGCGTCGATCGCACGACCCAGCGTCCGACCACCGGGGCCACGTGGAAATCGCCATCGGCGCGCCGATGGATGACGCGACCGTCCGTCGGCGCGGAGGCGACGCGCGCGAAGCGGCGCCCCGTGCGCGCGATGATCTGGCCTCGCACCACCTCCGCGCCGACCGGAACGCGCATGACGCGATCGAGGTCGTCGGGTGCCACGCCGACCCGGCGCGCGCCGGCGACGCGCACCGGCGTGCCGTACGTCGTCCCGGCGGCGAGCACGTCACCGGCGCGGACGGCCTGTCCGATGTTGGCGCGCTCGCTCGCGCCGATCGGCAGCGGATGGTCGGCGCTCCACCGCCCGTGCCGCCACGCCATCAGACGTTCTCCAGCGGAAGCGCATCGAGCGATGTGTTCCAGCGCACCAGGGTCGGTATGCGCTCCGCGTCACGAGGAGGAAGCGCGAGCGGCCGGCCGCGCGCGTCGATGATCAGTCCGAGCGCGAGCGCGTCCGCGCGCGCGCGGAAAGGCGTCCCGGACGCCGTGACCTCCACCGGCCCGTTCGTCGGGAGGAGCAGGAGCGCGCCGCGCGCGATGCGCTCCTCGACCACGCCGTTCGCATCGGTGACGCGCAGTGTGGCGGAGCGGCGCGGCCACATCGTCGCGACGAGGGCCGTTCGCTCGATGTTCGGCTTCTTCGCCCCGGTGCCGCGCGAGGCGAGCGCCGCCGCCGCGACCAGGGCGTCGTCGCGATCACGCCACACCAGCGTGGTGTCCACCGGCTCGAGCCCGTCCAGCGCGACGAGCACCGCCTGTGCCGCGCGCGGCAGGTCGCCGAGCCTTCCGGTGAGGACGAGATTCGGCGCCGCGCGGAAGAGATCGACCGGCACGCCCGCGCGCGTGGCGTCCAGCAGCGTATGCGCGATGGCTTCGCGCGCGAGGGCCATCTCGAGCGCGAGAGCGAGCGTCGATGCGGGTACCGCGTCCGGCCAGCGCGCGCGATTGAACACGCGCTCGATGAGCGCGGGCGCTTCGATGGAACGGGGTATCCATTGCCGGACCCGATCGAGTCCCGCGCGCGCGACCACACGATCCGCGGCGGACCCCGTGCCGAAGCGCGCGTGCACCGCACGTGTCGCCCCATCCGGCCGAGCGTGAGCGATGGACACGCTTCCCCCGATCACGTCGAGGACGACCGCATCGCCGCCGGTATCCGCGGCGACCACGCGCGCCGCGGCCTCGAGCGCCTCGTCGCGCAGGACGACGTCGCCCGTTCCTCTGCGCCGGATCGCGCGCAGCCGCGCGACGATGGCGTCGCGACCGGGATCGGTGCGTGCGTCAGGCAGCGCCTCGATGTCGGTCGATGCGGCCGCCGCGAGGCGAGCGCGCGTGCGTTCATCACCTGCGACGAGGAGAGCGGGCGCGGGGATCTGACCGACACTCGCGAACCGGAGCGCTTCGATGAGATCCACCAGCCCGTCGACGTCCGCGCGCTCGGCGGCGAGCACGACGACGAGCTCGGGGCGGGCCGCGCGCAACAGCTCCGCGCGCTCGACGAACGTCCTGCCGTCCTCGGTGCCGAGGAGCGTGATGAGATCGGCGCCCGCCGCGAGCGCGCTGCGACTCGCGGCGCGGGCGAGGTCGGGGTCGCGTCCGACCATCGCGACGACCCGGATCGGCCCGCCGCCGATCACGCGTAGGCGCGGCGGCTCGTTGGTCTGCACGTCTGAGGGGATACGCCGCGCTCGCGCCTCACGCGCGACCTCGACCGTGGCGACGAGCCCGGTCGCTTCGGTCAACTCCTGATCGGCGTGCGCGAAGCCTCGGCGACGAATGCCGTGAAGACACCGGACACGACAGGGTCGAGCCCGTCTTCCGGCTGCCGCTCCGGATGCCACTGGACTCCGACGATCCAGCGCTTGCCGTCGCCCTCGAAGGCCTCGACCAGACCATCGACGAAGGCCGTCGGGTGAAGCGACGGCGCCAGCGTCTCCGCCGTCACCGCTTGATGGTGTCGCGAATTCACGACGAGCGGTCGGTCGCCGCTCGCGGCGGCGAGGCGTGATCCGGGCTCCGGCGTGACCACGTGCGGGACGATCGGCGCGTCCACACGATGACCGGGGACGTCCTGGATCAGCGTGCCGCCGAACGCGACGTTGAGGAGCTGAAAGCCACGACAGATCCCGAGCACCGGAAGATCACGGTCGAATGCCTCGCGCGCGAGATCCAGCTCGAGCGCGTCCCGCTCCGGCGACAGGTTCTCGCAGACGCCCGCCTCATCGGTCGTGCCGTACCGCTCGGGCGCGATGTCGCCGCCACCGGAGAAACACACACCCTCGACGTCAGGCCGCACGGGCGCGCCGGGCTCGACGACGATGACCTCCGCTCCCGCCTGCTCGAGCGCGCGAACGTAGCGCGCGCGCGCCGCGGCGGACTGGGGTGTGGCGAGGACAGGCGAGGTCAGCGCGATCCGCGGCCGCTTCCTCATCGCGTCCATGGTACGGGTGACGACCGGAGGCTCGCACGATCGATGAGCTCCACGAGCACGCCGTCCGCGGCGCGCGGATGCAGAAAGGCGACCATGCCCTCGGCACCGCGTCGCGGAACGCGATCGACGACCTCGACGCCCGCCGCGGCGAGCCGGTCCAGAGTGCCCGCGAGGTCATCGACCACGAAGCACACGTGATGCAGCGTCGGTCTGCCGCGCTCGGCCACGAACCGAGCGACGCCGGAGTCGCCATCCAGCGGCTCCAGGAGCTCGACGCGCGACGCGGCGTTCGTCGCGAACGCGACGCGGACGCGTTGATCGGCGAGCGTCGTGGGCGCGCCGACCTGGTACCCCAGGACGTCGCGGTAGAAGGGGAGCGCATCGTCGAGCGAGGGCACGGCGACCGCCACGTGATGAAGCTCGCGCGCGCCGATGACGGAGTCGTTCACGCGCGCGGCGGCTGGTACGTGCCGAAGACCGAACGCAGGTCGGCGCAGATCTCACCCAGCGTGATGCCCGCTTCGACGGCGGCGACGATCGGCGGAACGAGATTTGCCGTGCCGCGCGCCGCGACGAGGAGGTCCTTCCGCGCGCCGTCGGCGCGGGCGCGATCGCGCTTCACGCGCAGCTCTCGGACGCGCTCCGCGCGGCGGCGGACCGTCCGCTCGTCGGCGCGCTGGAGCGCGGGCGCGACCTCGTCGCCGTCGGAACGGAACGCGTTCACGCCGACGACGATCTTCTCCCCGCTCTCGACCGCGCGCTGTTGGCGATATGCCGATTCCTCGATCTCGCGCATCTGGTAGCCGCGCTCGATGCCGGCCAGCGCGCCGCCGAAGGCCGCGATCTTCTCGAGCTCCGCGTGCACGCGTTTCTCGATGTCGGCCGTGAGCGCCTCGATCGCGTACGCGCCGCCGAGGGGATCGATCGTGTCCGCCGCTCCGGTCTCCTCGGCGATGATCTGCTGCGTCCGGAGCGCGGTGCGCGCCGACTCCTCGGTCGGCAGTGCCAGCGCCTCGTCATAGGCGTTGGTGTGGAGCGACTGCGTCCCGCCGAGCACCGCCGCGAGCGCCTCGATCGCCGTGCGCACGATGTTGTTCAAGGGCTGCTGCGCGGTCAGCGTCGAGCCCATCGTCTGGGTGTGGAAGCGGAGCGCGAGCGCGGCCGGCGACCTCGCGCCGTAGCGGTCGCGCATGATCGACTCCCACACGCGCCGCGCCGCGCGGAACTTCGCGACCTCCTCGAGCAGCGTCGAGTGCGCGGCGAAGAAGAACGAGAGCTGCGGCGCGAACTCCTCCACCGCGAGCCCGGCGGCGACGGCGCCGTCGACGTATGCGATGGCGTCGGCGAAGGTGAACGCCAGCTCCTGGATCGAGTCAGCGCCGGCCTCGCGGATGTGATAGCCGCTGATCGAGATCGGATTCCAGCGCGGCAGGTGCTCGGCGCAGTACGCGATGAGGTCGGTGGCGAGGCGCATGGACGGACGCGGCGGGAAGATGTACGTCCCGCGCGCGATGTACTCCTTCAGGATGTCGTTCTGCGTCGTGCCGCCGATGCGCTCGAGCGGAACACCCTGCTTCTTCGCCGCGGCCACGTACATCGCGAGGAGGATCGCGGCGGTCGCGTTGATGGTCATCGACGTGGTCACGCTGCCCAGCGGGATGCCCTCGAAGAGCCGCTCGAGGTCCTCCAGCGCCGCGATCGACACGCCGACCTTCCCCACCTCGCCCGCGACCTCGGGATCGTCCGGGTCGTAGCCCATCTGCGTCGGCAGGTCGAAGGCGACGGAGAGCCCCGTCTGCCCGTGCTCGAGTAGATAGCGGAAGCGCGCGTTGGTCTCCTCTGCGGTCCCGAACCCGGCGTACTGCCGCATCGTCCAGAGGCGGCCGCGGTACATCGTCGGCTGGACGCCGCGGGTGAAGGGCGGCTCGCCGGGGAGGCCGAGGCGCTCGACCGCCTCGCGATACGCCGCGTCGTCGTCGTAGTGGATCGGTAGCGGTGCGCCGTAGGTGGTCGCGAAGGAGCGCTTCTGCTCGGCCATGAGAGGATGTTACGAGTGGGTTGCGTCGGCTCCACCATGTCTACGACGACCCCGGGCACGGCGCGCACGTCTCACGCGCGTTTCTTAAGGTGTCCGCATAAGGGGGGGTGAAGTCCTAGGTTTCCTGGAAAAGGAAGCGGCCTGAGCCATCAT
>WNFU01000012.1_pt1 | contig 194682 bp, 175 predicted proteins | sample 5400121 | NCBI WGS metagenome assembly WNFU01 (sample SAMN13153360, study PRJNA577476) | soil metagenome | isolation source: 100 cm soil or saprolite under grassland replicate 1 | place: USA:California | collected 2016-06-15
TGGAGAGTGCTGCGGCCGGGAGGCATCGTGGCCGTCGTCTCGTGGCGGGGTGACACGCCGCCCTTTCGCCCCCAGGCAGTCTTCGATCGCACGCTGGCCGAATTCGGCCTGGCGAGTGGCACCGGCAGCTCGCATCCGGGCGGGCTGCGATCTCCCTCCTCGGCGGCCGCCGAATTGAGGAAGGCGGGCTTCCGTGATGTCGAGAGCCGTATGGACCCGCTCGGATACCTCTTCGAGCCCCGGTTCTTCCTGGGATGGAAGGAGCACTTGGACGAGCGACGGCTGTTCGACACGCTCGATGGGTCAACGAAAGAGCGTCTCAAGGGCTCGCTGCGCGAGCGGTTGTCGAGATTCACCTCCGACGATCTCGTCCGTCGCGACCCCGTCGTGTACGTGACCGCGCGACGATCGGAGTGACCCCAGCCGATTCGTTGGTGTCGGAATCCCCGCGACAAACCGAGAGAACCTCCGAGCGGTCATGAACTGCGCTCGGAGCCCGGCCGAAGCCGGGCTCCGAGCTTGTGACGGGTCGAGCAGGGATTGGCTTCCCCGACCACACCGCGTGCACCGAGGATAGCGTCCAGACCAGTCCGTCGAAACCTGTGCTTTGCCGCTTGGCCAGAGGGGCGGGTGAACTGGACAGCCGTGGCGACGGGCCTGAGTAACGAGGTGGGGCCGACTTTCGGCCGAGCGCGCGACTGTTTGGTTGGTTCTTCGTCGGTGGAACCGGCCACAAGAGAGGCACCCAGGCCGGAGGCCTTGGCATTCAGGCTGGTCAGCTACGCTGTTTCTGGAGCGGACGACGGGATTCGAACCCGCGACCCCCACCTTGGCAACTTCGCGGCGATCGTCTCGTACCTCGCCGTGAGTCTCAGCAGGGCCCTGAGCTGCGCGTCTTCGTCTCACCAGTCTCATCCGTCTCATCAGATCGCTGGAGGAGACGCGATTTCGTTGGGAACTCGTTGGTCTCGAAAGACGGCGGCGTCGAGGTCGGACTCGGCGATGCGGAATCGGTTGGTGAGGGTATCTCCGCGACGAGGTCGAAGCGGGTCACGGTCTCACCGTTGTAGTCGGCGACCCACACGCTCGAGCTCGTTGCCGACAGGGCGATGGGCTGCAGCGCGTCGAGGCGGATCGGGCCTCCGACGATCCTGTTCGTGCTGGGGTCGACCTCCCACAGCGCCGCCGTTCCCTTGATCGGATAGAAGAGCGTGGGCGAACTCGATCGCGGTGAAGCCAGGACCCAGACCTCCCCTCCACCGACGGCCACCTTCATCGCTCTGGGGATCCGTATGCTCGCCGCCACTCGATCGGTTCGGAGATCGAGCCGGGCGAGCGTGTCTCCCGACGCGGCCCACACCGAGCCGTAGCCCATGGCGAGCGACCCCGTGATCGGAACGGTCGAGACCCCGTGGGTCTCGGCGTCGACCCGCATGACCGACGGCGGGGAGGTGTTCTCCACCCATACCGCCCCGAACCCGTACACCATCTCCCCCGGCCCCGGGCCCACCGTGATTGGCTCGCCGACCACGCGGTTCGTTGCGGGGTCGATCCGGATGAGGCGGCCCGGGCCCGCCCTCTCCTGCGTGACCCACACGAGGCCGCCCCCGGCCGCGATCCCTCCGACGTTCCCGCCTGCATCGATCGCGGCGATCACGCAATCGGTCGCGGGATCGATCCGGTACACGACGCCTCTGTTCGCGGTGACCCATACGCTCCCCTCACCCACGGCGATGCTGCTGAAGTCCTCCACGCCCGGCGTGGCGATCCTCGCGACGACCCGATTGGTGGCCGGGTCGACCCGGGTCACCGCACCGAACCCGGACACCCACACCGCGTCCTCGGTCGCGGCGACGTCGACGGCGCCGTGGAGGCGGACCTGCGCCGCGAAGACGGGATGGAGCGGCGTGGCCACCACCTCGCCTCGGTTGCCCCGAAGCCCGAACAGCAAAGCGAGCGGGAGGCCCACGCCTGAGAGGACGACGACGCTCAGGACTCCCCCGAGGACCCGCCTTCGCTGGCGTCTGGCCCGGGCCCTGGCGAGCACGCCTTCGATCCTCGGCACGAACGACGCGCCGTCCGGAGTCCGTTGCAGGTGCGAGCGGATCCTGTCGTCAGTCCCCATCCGCATCCTCCCCGAGCGCGGTCCGGAGCGCCTGACGCGCGCGGACGAGGTGGGTACGGACGGTCCCCTCCCTCGTGCCCAGGACGCGGGCGATCTCGTCGACCTGCATCCCCAGCCGGTAGTAGAGGACGACGACCTCCCGCTGGCGGCGGGGAAGCATCCGTACCTTCTCCCACAGGTCGACGTCCGTCTGCGGGTTCCCGTGGACAGTGCCGGCGGGAACTGGGGGGCGACGGCGCAGATTGCGGCGCGCGACGTTCAGGGCCGTGGTCATGACCCATCCTCCGGCCCTCGGTTCGGTGCCCAATCGGTCCCATCGCTCCAGGGCCCGTGCGAACGCCTCCTGTGTGGCGTCCTCGGCGAGGTCGCGATCGCGACAGAGCGAGTACACGGCGCTAAACACCGCGCGCCCCTCCGTCTCGTAGAACCGCTCGAAATCCGGCTTGGATCCCACGCATCCTCACCGACTCAAGTCACGAGGGGTCCTTCCCGCAGACACTCCGGAAGAAGATTCTCGAAATTGACCCCCGAGTCCTCCCCCGCCCCGGAGACGATCCGGGTCGGCACGTTCCGCAGCGTCTCGATGTCGGGGACGTAGCCGACGATCTGCCGGATCTCGTGGGCGAGGAACAGCTCGAAGTTGCCCATCATCCTGCCCATCATCTCCTCGCCCTCCGGGGTCGGCGGGGTCTGCTGCATCTCCTCCTTGTACTTCGGCCCCCCCTCCTCGACGGCGGCGCCGAACATCCCCATCGCCGGGAAGACCCCCTGGCTCCGGTAGGTCTGGTCGATGCCGTCGAAGATCCCTCGCCAGCGCTCGGCATCGGGCAGCAGCTCCATGAGGGGCGGCTCGTGAGCGACCAGCGTGGCGACCAGGTCCGGGTGCCGGGCCACGAGCTCGAGCCCGATCGTCCCGCCGCCGCTCACGCCGTACACGGAGGCCGGCTCGGTCGCGACGGCCTCGAGGATCGCCGCGGCGTCGTCGGCGTGACGCGCCACCGGGATGTCCTCGGGTTCACCGTCGAGCGGGCTCCGCGAATGCCCCCGCGGGTCGTACGCGACCACGGTGTATCGATCGGCGAGTCGCCGAGCGAGGTCGTCGAACATGCCGGCGTCGGTCGGGCCACCCGGGATGCCGATGAGCACCGGGCCACTCCCCCGGACCTCCACGTACAGCGTCGCGCCCGGAACCTTGACGCTCCTCGTTTCGACGCCTCCGTTCGACATGGTGGTCCGCTCCCTTCTGATGCGGTCGTGCGGGTGTGTCTTCCCGGCAACTCTGACCCGCGACACGACCGAAACTCATCGCGGAGGCTCAGGTGGGCCGGTCTTCGGGGCAGCGGGTTCCTGCGGCGGTCGAGCTCGGCACGGGGCTCGTCCATGCTCCAGACACGCTGGTGTGGAAGGAGGTCGTTGCAGCCGATCCTCTCAGAACAACCGCCCTCCGGCCCGGAGGGTTCGGCTCAGGAATCCGGCCCCGGGGGAGGTGATCTGTGGACCAAGCCCTGGTGCGATCGAAGCGACGTTCCTGCTGGCCTTCACCGTGTTCTCGCACCGATTCGCATGAGCTCGGAGTTGGGGCCGGCGGCGAAGCCCGCCCCTCCCCGCTCGCCGCTCGAAGACGCTCGCCTAAGCTTCGGCCAGTGGATGCGGAGACGCCCGTGGTCCCCCGTGGGGGCCAGGTCCTGTGCCCGATCCTGATCGGGCGGGACCACGAGCTCACCGAGATCGAGCGAGCCCTTGCTTCCGCGCGCGAGGACGAGGGCGGAGTCATCATGCTCGTGGGCGAGGCCGGCATCGGCAAGACCCGACTGACGCGCGAGGCGGAGAAGATCGCTCGGGCTACCGCCATGCGAGTCCTTCGGGGCCGCGCCACGTCGAGCGCAGTCCCGATCCCGTATCGGCCGCTGGTCGAGGCACTGCATGCTGCGCTGCCGCCCGGGCCGGGACCGGACGACCCGACCCTGGCTCCCTACCGCGGCGCGTTGCGCGCCTTCAGGGGGGACCCCGAAGGCTCCGGAGCTCCGTCACACAAGCTCCTGGTCTTCGAAGCGGTCCGCCGATTGCTGGCCTCGATCGGTCGCCGCGACGGGGCACTGATCGTGCTCGAGGATTTGCACTGGGCCGACGTCGATACGCTCGCGCTGATCGACTACCTCGCCGACGGGATGCGGAGCGATCGGGTGGTATGCCTGTGCACCCTGAGGGATGAATCAGGTTCCGCGTTCGACCTCGCGGAGGCGCTCGCCGCCCGGCGCGCCGCGCTCGTGCGGCATCTCGACCGCCTGCCGCCGGCGGGCGTGGAGGCGATGACTCGATCTGCCCTCGGGATCGATTCCGTTCCGCGCGATCTGCTGGACGCGCTCCGCGATCGAGCGGAAGGCGTCCCGTTCGTCGTCGAGGAGATGCTGACGTCCTACCTTGCCTCAGGTGGCGACGCCCGCGCGCCGGCGTCGCTCCCACACACGTTCCGCGAACTCGTCCGCACCCGCCTCTCCACGGTCGATGAGCAGACGCGATCCGTCGTGTTCGCAGCTGCGGTGATCGGGCGCACGTTCGACTGGTCGCTCCTGAGCGACGTGAGCGGGTTTCAGCGGAAGCAGGTACTCACCGCGCTGCACGACGCCGTTCGGGCTCAGCTCGTCGTCGCGGATCCAAGCTTGGGCTTCGAGATGCCGTTCAGCTTCCGCCATGCCCTTGTCCGCGAGGCGCTGATCGCGGATCTGCTCCCCCCCGAACGCGCGGAGCTGTCGGCCGCTGCGGCGGATGCCATCGAGGGTCGATTCCCGGGCCTCCCGGGGGAATGGTGCGAGCGTGTCGCCCAGCTCCGCGAGGCGGCGGGCGACCGAACCGCCGCAGCGCGCCATCTCCAGGAGGCCGCTCAGCGCGCGGTGGGACGCGGGGCCCTGGGGTCGGCCATCGACATGCTCGAGCACGCACGGTCACTGACCACGCGGGATCGGTGGCACACCGTCGGCATCGATCGGCAACTGATCGATGTCCTCTCGCTGGCCGGGCGCATCGATCGTCTGCGGGAGATCGGCGACGTCGCGAGCGCCTTCATCGACGAGAAGCGCCGCGTGTTGCCGGGCATCACGCTCGCCCGGGGCGAGATCCACCTCCGGCTCGCTCGCGCCATGGCTGCCGTGGGGGACGACGACGCCGCCGAGGCGCATCTGGCCCAAGCGCGCGACTACCTCGAGCAGACCGGAGAGAAGCGGGTCCTGGCCGCGCTCAAGTCGTTCGAGTCTCAGCGCGCGCTCGCTCGCGGCGATCTGGTCGAGGCGAGGGCCATCGCCGCCGAGGCGCTGGCCATGGCCGAGCAGCTCCGTGTCGAGGAGCTCGTCGGAGAGGCGCTGAGCGTTGCGGGCAACGCCGCGCTCCTGTCCGGAGACGGGCAGGACGCGCTCGCGCTGTTCGTCCGCGCGCGGGACGAGGGCCGCCGCCCCCTTCATCGCCTGCGCGCACTGCTTGATCTCGGTTCGGCTCAGGCTCAGATCGACGGTTCGATCGAGACGCTCGACGAGGTTCTCGCGCTCGCCATGGACACGGGAGCGCTGGAGTACGCCACCCGGGCCCAGCTGACAATGGCCGGGACCCTGATCGATCGATTCGATCTCTCGGCAGCTGCGACGTGTCTCGCCGCGTGTCTCGAGACCTCGCGGCGGTACGGTCTTCCGCAGCTGTCCGATGCGCTCGTGCTCGAAGCGAGGCGCGTGGCGCTGGCCGGCGATTGCCAGGCCGGAGCTCGGATGCTCGCAGCGGCGGCGTCCGACTCCGACGACGCGTGTCTCACGCGCGCTGTGATCGTGTTGCTGGAGGAGGATGTGCAGCTAGCGCGGGAAGCACTGCAGTCCGCGCGCTTCGGTACTGCATCCGCCCTCTCGGCGCTCCTCGCCGCAGCAAGCGGGGAGGCCTTCGAACCCGGACCCACACTCGGTGCGGTGTCCGAGGGGCTGGTCCTCCATGGTCTGGCCCTCAGCACACGGAGCGCTGAGGGATTCTCGGACGCGGACGCTCGCCTCGTCCGGTCTGCCTGGTGGCGCCACATCGCTCGGCGGCTGGTGGCTGAAGCGGCACTCGACGCCGGCTGGGAGGAGCCCGCGGCATGGCTCGGTGAGACGCTGGCGTTCTTCGAAGCCGCGGGACACGATCGCAACCTCCAGGCGTGCCGCGCACTGCTCAGGCGGGCCGGGATGCCGGTCCCGCGGAAGGGGCGCGGCGACTCGTCGGTGCCGGAGGCGCTCCGAGGGCGGGGGGTCACCAGCCGGGAGATGGACGTGCTGCGTCTGCTGGCGCAGGGGCTCGGCAATCGAGAGATCGCGAGCCGGCTGTTCCTGTCGCATCGCACGGTCGAGAGCCACGTGGCCAGCCTGATGAGGAAGCTCGACGTGGGGTCGCGGGACGAGCTCGCTGCCGTTGCGGATCCGGATTGACACGACGGACCCCGGCTCGGGATGCTGCGCCGCGAGCGAAAAGGGGTTCACATGGCGCAGTACATGATCATCAACAGCCACACGCCGGAGGAATGCGAGGGCATGGAGTCCGATGTCGACAAGCTGCCTCCTGCCCTGAAGGGGGCCGACTTCTACTGCACATGTCCCTTCGGCGAACACGGCTACTACATGTTCCTCGAGGGCGACTCCAGCGACCTGGTCCTGGGGTTGCTGCCGCCCAGCCTCCGGAGCGGCGGAAGGACTCGGGCCGTCCAGTACGAGATCTGGCAGCTGTAGCCCCTGAGCGACCCGGGGGGGCCGGCCGGGCCCTACGTATCGGGGCCCATGTCCTCCTTAATTCCGTGCGCCACCCGGATGTCCGGCTGGGCCGGTTCGCCGCATCCTCCCACCGTGACGCCGATCCCCGGCGCCGGAAGAGAGGAGGAGGGCGATGGCCCAGTTCCTGATCCACAACCGGCACGAGCCCGAAGAGTGCCAGGTCCTGTCCGAGGAGTACGAGGCGATGGGCGGTCTGCCACCGGCGTTCAAAGGGCACGAGTACTTCTGCACATGCCCGGCCGATGATCACGGCGCCTATGTGATCGTCGATGGCGACGGTGCCGATGCGGTACTGGCGATGCTGCCGCCGAAGTTCCGGGCGGGTGCGCGCGTCATCACCGGCGAGATCCTCGAGCTCGCATACCGGTGATCTGAGCGGTCAGCGCGCAGGCGAGGGCTGGACGCTCCTTCGGAGAAAGGGGATGCAATGCGAGGAAAGCTGGTGGCGCTGGCGGGGGTACTCCTCGTCGTGCTCATCATGCCCACGCTGTCACACGCGGCCGGAGCCGGCGGGCAGCAGCTCAAGGTCTTCTCCGACGACGGGAAGGCCTTCTTCAAGTTCATCGACTCGGACAAGAATGGCGGCCCGAGCGCGGGCGACCTCGTCGTGGAACGGGCTCCGGTGTTCGATCCGGCCACCGGCGAGCGGATCGGTGTCACGGTGACCCACGTGAACGTCGTGAAGGCCCTGGCGCACGGTGACGCGCTCGGACTGCTCGACTGCACGGCAATCCTACAGGGGGGGAGGATCATGTTCTACGGGTCCGTACGGTTCTCCCAGACGGGGCAGGGAGTGACGTTCGCGGTGATCGGCGGAACGCAGTCGTTCCGCAACGCTCAGGGCGTCGTCCTGGCGAAGGACGGCAAGTTCAAGGGCGACAAGGGGACCTTCCTCACGTTCAAGCTGTAGAGGTGGAGCGGAATGGGCATCGGGGGGCTCCTGCCGTCGATGCCCACCCGCTTCCCGTGATCCACGCCGGCGTTCGATCGGAACGTTGGCTTGGGCCTCGGAGGTGCAATTGCTTGGAGCGGACGACGGGATTCGAACCCGCGATCCGCATCGCGTGAGCACCCTCCGACGACCAGCTGGCCGAACGGCCCGCGCGCCACAGGCTACTGCCCGTGTGCTCGTTTGAACGCTCGGCTGAACGCCTCCTCGGAGTCGTATCCGACGCGCCTCGCGTTCAACCCGGCGGGGGCGTTCGTGTTCGTCGGGCTGGATCCGAACGCCACGTTCATGGAGGGGAAGGTCGACCTCGACCGGTGGGGCTTCATCGAGACCGACGGGACGCTCCAGACGTCGATGCGCGGGGTGTTCGCGGCGGGCGACGTCCGGGCCGGATCGACCAAGCAGCTCGGCGCGGTCGTGGGAGAGGGCGTGACGGCGCTCCTCATGATCCATCAGCACCTCGAACGCGTGGGGGACGTGGCCGAACACGCCGCAGGCTGAGAATTGCAAGCTTCCGAAGCGAAACCCCGCCGGAGACCCGAACTGCCTCCACCACGAAGACCCTGCTCAGGTCCGTCTGGCTCCCTTCCGATACCCGAAGCGACCGGACATGCGTTCGCCCCGTCACCGTCTCTTGCCCCGCTTCGCCGCGAGCAGCCTCGTGGCCTTCGTCGCGGTCGGGTTCCTGGTCCTCTCCGTCGTATCCAGCCAGGCTCGGAGCCAGACGGAGGCGGCGGCCCGCGGTCACGCCGAGTTCGTGACCAACTCCATCCTTGCGGAGACGCTCAAACCTGGGGACCTCACGGGCCCCGCCCAGGTGGGAAGCGCCCGGTACCGCGATCTCCGGAACCTGGTCCGGGCCGAGATCCTCCACGCCTCGTTCCCGGTGGTCCGGGTGAAGGTGTGGCGAGCCGACGGCACCGTCCTGTTCTCTGACGAGTCCCGTCTGGTGGGGCGGAACTTCGCGGTGGACGAGGACCTCGCGGAGGCATTCACCGGTCGCGTCACCTCCGACGTGAGCAATCTCAGTGAGCCGGAGAACCTGTACGAGCGCCGCCTCGGAAGCCGCCTCTTCGAGACCTACGTCCCCCTGCACCTCGGCCAGGGGCAAGGGCACCCTCAGGCTGTGGCCGAGGTCTACAGCGACCTCACCCCGGTCTCAGCCACCGTGGGTCACTCGTTCCGGATGGTGGGACTCGACCTGCCCCCTAGCCGTGATTTCGGCCGTGGACGTCCAGCGTCTCCGGGATGGTTTCCGCGGCGCCGTCATCACGCCGGAAGATCCCGGCTACGACGAGGCGCGCAGGATATGGAACGGCGCGATCGACAAGCGCCCCGCCGCGATCGCCCGCTGCGCTGATCCGACCGACGTGGTCCGCGCTGTTCGGTGGGCTCGGGACCGAGAGGTTGAGGTCGCCGTTCGTGGCGGTGGCCACGGCGTGGCCGGGAACGGCCTCTCTGATGGCGGTCTGGTGATCGATTGCTCGCCGATGCGAGGCGTGGTCGTAGACCCCGCCGCTCGGACGGCCCGCGTGCAGCCCGGAGTCCTCCTCGGGGATCTATGTCGCGAGACGCAAGCCCACGGGTTGGCCGTTCCGGCCGGCATCGTCAGCCACACTGGGGTGGCGGGACTGACCCTCGGCGGCGGGATCGGCTGGCTCATGCGCAAGTATGGCCTCACCTGCGACAACCTCCTCGCCGCCGAGGTGGTCACTGCGGACGGATCGAAGGTCCGGGCAAGCGAGGAGGAGAACCAGGACCTGCTGTGGGGGCTGCGGGGTGGTGGGGGGAACTTCGGCGTCGTCACCTCGTTCGAGTTCCGGTGCCATCCCGTGGGGCCAACCGTCCTGGCGGGAATGGTGCTGTGGCCGGCGGAGGACGCCTCGGAACTCCTCCCCCTCTACCGCGAGTTCGCACTCTCGGAGCCGGAGGAACTCACCACGATCAGCTTCCTCCGCCACGCCCCGGCGGCGCCGTGGATCCCCGAGAATCTCCACGGGGCCCCCGTGCTCGCCATCGGCTTCTGCTACGCGGGTCCCGTGGAGACGGGCGAGCGGGTGATCGAGCCGCTCCGGCGCTGGGGAACACCTCTCCTCGACGCGGTCGAGCGGCGAGACCTCACCGAGTTCCATTACCTCTTCGACGGCTCGGTGCCCCACGGCCTGGGGTACTACTGGAGGTCCCACTACCTGCGCGACCTCACGCCGGACGCCATCGACGGCCTCGTGGCCCGCGGGTGGGCCACGACCTCCGTGCGCTCGTACACCATCTTGTTCCACATGGGAGGAGCCGTGCGCCGGGTTCCGCCCGAGGCGACGGCCTTCGAGGACCGCACCGCGGAGTTCTCACCCAACATCAACGCCGTGTGGTCGAACCTCAACGAGCCGCAGGACGTCGGATGGACACGCGAGCTGTTCCGGGCGCTCGAGCCCGCTTCGACCGGCAAGGTCTACGTGAACTTCATGAGCGCCGACGAGCAGGGGCGGGTACCGGATGCGTTCGGCCAGACGAAGTACGAGGGGCTGGTGGCGCTGAAGCGGAAGTACGATCCGGACAACTTCTTCCGGCTCAACCAAAACATCAGACCCTGAAGAGCACAGAATCCCTCGATCCGCCAGTCAAGCAGGCAGTTCGTACTCGTGGATGAGAGCCGGCCAGCACGTCGCGAGTCCGGACGCGGGCGCCGTCGGCCGGCCAGTGGGCGCAACTTTGTGGCGGATGTCTCATGCGTCTCCGTCAGTCTCACGAGTGCCCCTGAGCTGCACGTCTTCGTCTCACCCGTCTCATCTGTCTCACGAGATCACAGGAGTGGGCGCGATTTCGTTGGAGATTCGTTGGTGTAGAACACCCCGGTGGCGACCGAATCGGAAGGGGCGGTGACCCTGCGGTGCACCGCGAAGGCGCTGGCATTCCTGAAGCCGGTCTCCTTGGTGGAGATTCCGCCCAGCGAGGCAGACTGGTACCTCAACCTCCTGTGGGTGGAGCGTCGCAAGTGCCTGCTTCTCGCCCATGCCGGCACCCTGTTCTCGGCGTTCATCCCCGACGTGAGGAAGTCCGAGGTCGATCCAATCGGCCCGTTCGTCGCCGTGGTGATTCGGGAGCACCTGCGCTCGGAGGGCCTCTCGGAGGATCTGTTCGGCCCACTTGAGGAGGTTCGCTTGGCGAGGACGGCGAGTCACCGCATGCTCGGGTTCATGAACGACATGGCCCTGCACTGCCAGCACGCCGTCGATGTGGCCGAGGGGCTGCGTCGCTTGGATACCGAGGAGCTCAATCGCTGGCTTCGGCGCGCGCTGCACAACCGCGGTGGCGACTACGTGACGGCGATGGACCTCGTCGCTTCGAGTTGATCGGGAGCGTGCCACAAAGCCGGACTCCAAGGTCTCATCCGCGTCGCCAGTCTCAGGAGAGGCCTTCATTTCGTCGGAGATTCGTTGGTGCGGACGAGGAGCCCGAGCTCTTTTCGAGCGGGCTCCTCGACGCGCTATCTTGCTCTGCGGGAGGGCTTGGCTTCGGGATCGAGCCGCTCCAGGTACACGAGCCGGTCCTCGAGCTCCTCTCCTTCGACGGCGAGGATCGAGGCGACCAGCGCGTGGCGTCCCGACGCTCGGCGCGAGAAGCGCGATGACAGCGCCACGAGCACCCCTGGGTGGTGCCCCCCGGCCGAGACGTCATCCGCTGCGATGCGGGCGAAGTCTGAGACGTTCTCCGTGAGCAGGCTGTAGCCGCCGGCTCGGGCAGCCTCGAAGACCTGGAGATCCGAACTCCCGGCGAGTCCCAACTCTGAGACCGCGGCGGCATCGACGCCCGCCTCGCGCAGGGCCACGGCCAAGGCCGCCGGGTACATCTCGTCCAAAAGGAGTCTCACCGCGTTTCCGCGGCGGCGGTCTCCCGACGGTGAAGTTCGATGCGCGCGGCGATCTCCTCGGGGTAGGCGGCTCGGTAGCCAACGACCGCGTCGACCTGGACACGGGTCACCACCCCGTCCTCCACCAGGGCGGCCACCGGATCGCGTTCGGAGGCGAGGTCATCGAGCCACATCGCCACCTCCCACACGTCCGGGCCGCCGATGAGCCCGGCCCGCCGACCGGTGGGGCCGTCGCGGAACGTGATCAGGGGGTGCTCGTCGCGGCGGGTCCCCTCCTCCGCGTAGCGGCGCAGGCGGTCCGAGAGGCTCTCCCCCGCGGCCCGCGCCCGCAGGCGGAGCCGTTCGGCGAGCCCCTCGTCGAGGCGCACGGACACGTTCACCGACATGTAGGCATTGTTGCACAATGTCCACACCTGATCAACCGGCCGGAGGAACGGGAAGATCGTGGAGATCGACATCCTGGCGGACCCGGAGCTGTCCCAGCTCGACCTGGCGTTCCTGGACGACTGACACGCAGGCGACGAGGAAAGGAGAGGACCGTGCACCAGCATGACATCACCGTCATTCCGTGATCATCGTCGACGAAAACCGGCCCCTGACCGCCATCGGGTTGCAGGTGGCGCAGCTGTGTCCTCAGCAGTTCGGCCTGCTGCTCGGGGCGTCGATGATGGTGGCGTCCCGGGCGGGCTGCCCGAAGGGGGCTGTGGGCCCGGCCGGCGCCGCCATTCGTCGGGAGCCGCGGAGTCCCCGGGTTGGACGAGCACGGTGGGTTCCTCAATCGGCGAGGGTGCGGGCGGCGAAGGTGGCGGCCGACGAATCGACCGCGAGCCGATCGATGAGGTCGGCGGCGGCTGCTTCGGCGCGGACGCCGGATGCCGGACCGAGGCCGTCGACGATGAACAACGCCTCGGTCGTGGTGGCGGTCAGTCTGGTGCGCAGGCACTGCCTCCAGTTCCATCGGCGGCATGTCACGCCCAGGTCGTCGCGCCAGATGATCTCGCCGGCATCGGCCGTGTGCATGGTCGGTTGTCCGTCGGCGACCGTGTCGAACGACTCGTCGCCCACGGCCACCACGAGGCGAGCGGGCCCCGCGTAGGCCCTCAGGTCCTCTCCGCCGATCGGAACGAGATGCAGCACCGACACCGCGTTGTAGACGTCGGTCAGTCGGTCGATCCTCGGGAGCCCCACGGCGACTCGTCGCAGGAGCGCTTCCACGCTCGAGCGCGCCTCGCGCGGCCGGACACCGAACGCCCGGTAGGCCTCCCGCCACGCCCGGACCTCGGGCAGGTCGTGCGGTTCGCGCCCGTCGAGCCGGTCGCCCGCACGGGCCTCCGCCTCTCGGAGCATCGCCTCGCTGTGGGGACTCGTGGGGCCTGGTCCCAGTCCGGATGCCGCGATGAGGACCGCCACGTAGTCTGGGTACGCGTCGCGCACAGAGGCATCGACCCACGCCTCGGCCAGTAGTTGCGCCGACGGCGCGTTCATGCCCGCGACATCCGCGTGGCCACGACCAAGCCTGAGAGCGCGGTCAGGATCGCCACGGCGACGAAGGCGGTCCGCATCCCGAGCGCGTCCGCGAGGACGCCCGCGACGAGACCGCCGACGGCGTAGCCGAGATCCCGCCACAGCCGGTAGGTTCCGATCGCCTGCGCCCGCCACGCCGGGGCGGCCGCGTCACCGATCACGGCGAGCAGGGCCGGGTAGACGAGGGCCGTGCCCACCCCCATGAGCAGAGCCGCGACGATCCACCCCCCGTAGGAGTCGAGCGCCGGGAACAGCGCAATGGCGCAGGCCTGGAGGAGCATGCCGGCGACGATCGGGCGCTTTCTGCCGACGCGATCGGAGAGCGCCCCGAACCCGATCTGCCCCAGGGCCCAGATGGCGGGGTACACCGCGGCCACCACGCCGATGCGCTGGATGGAGAGGCCCCTCGAAGCCAGGAAGATGGGAAGCAGCCCCCACGCCAGGGCGTCGTTGAGGTTGTTGACCAGCCCTGCCTGGGACGCGGCCGACATCGAGCGGTTGGACCAGCTGACCCGCCGCACGACGTCCCGGATGCCGACGGCCGGCGACCGCTCGCGGCCGGTCTCCGTCTCGACGTGCCCGGCTGTGTCCCGAACGAAGACCGACGAGAGGAGCAGACCGCCTCCGGCGACGACGAGGCCGAGGAGGGCCGCGACGTGCCGCGGGTTGTGTCCCACGGCGAGCTGCGCGATCGCGAACGCGGAGAGCGCAACGGCGCCGTAGCCGAACGACTCGTTCAGCCCCAGAGCCAGGCCCCGGCGGGCCGGGCCGGCCAGGTCCACCTTCATCACCACCGTCATGGACCAGGCCAGGCCCTGGTTGATCCCGAGCAGCACGTTCGCCGCGACGATCCACGACCAGGAATGTGCGAACAGCACGAGGAGAGGGACCGGGATCGCCGCGAGCCATCCGAGGACAAGCAGTCGCTTGCGGCCCACCCGGTCGGCGAGTCCGCCTGCCACGAGGTTCGTCGCGGCCTTGACCACGCCGAACGCCACGAGGAAGGCCAGCGCGAACGTTGCCGAGGTCACGGCGAACTCCCGCTTCGCCAGGGTGGGCAGGACGCTCCGCTCCAGACCGACCATGGCGCCCACGAACGCGTTGATCGCAACGAGCAGGCTGAACTGTCGCCAGTTGGCGAGGATCCCCAGACGCGTGGCGGGAGCGTCCTCGTGCCCGGTCATCGCTCGAGCGGAAGTCCCACCCGCTTCCACCCGGAGATCCCACCGCTGAGGTTGGCAACCCGCACGCCGTCCCGGGCCAGCAGGCTCGCCGCCGTCGCCGAGCGCTCGCCGTGTCCGCAGTAGGTGATGAACTCATCGCCCGGCAGCCGTCGTCCGGCGATGACGTCTCCGAGCTCGAGGTGCACGGCTCCGGGGATACGCGATCTCGCCCATTCGGAATCCTGTCGAACGTCGAGGAGCCGTGCCCCGTCTTCCGCCCGGCCTCGAGCCTGCTCTGCGGTGAGGGTCTCCACCGACGCGGTGGGGAGCCCGGCAGCCCGCCAGCCGTCGATGCCCCCCTCGACCCATCCCACCACCCGGTCGTAGCCGATCCGATGGGCGAGGCGAACGGCTTCCTCGAGCTGATGGTCCTCGACGAGCAGCACGATCGGCTCGCCGAACGCGATCACCCACCCCAGCCACGAGGCGAAATCGGGGCGGACACTGATGGAGACGGCTCCGCGGGGGTGCTCGGCCGCCCACGCGTCGACCGGACGACCGTCGATGAGCCACGCACCCCGTCCCACGATCTCCCCCGCCTCCGCGGCGGACAGCGCCCGTGCCGGCGAGAGATCCGCCAGGAGGACCGGCCTCCGGTTCACCTCCCGCAGGTGCAGGAAATACCGGGGATAGGTCCCGAATCCCTCGAGGAGCCGGTCGACGAACTCGTCACGGTCCGGGGTGGCGAGCAGCGGGTTCGATGCGACCTCGTCGCCGATCGTCGTGCCAGCTCGGGCGGGCGAACCGGTCGAGCAGAACGATCCGGCCCCATGCGTGGGGTGGAGCGCGGTGTCGGGAGGCAGGGCCGCGAGACGGCGCAGCGAGTCGAACTGGGCCCCCGCGAGCTCGCGGGTTCGGTCCGAGCCCGTCAGGTCCGTGCGGGCCGCTCCCCCGGCGATGAGGGATCCTCCGCTGAACACCGCGGTCCGCGGTTCGGTCACCAGGTACGCGACGTGCTCGGGGGTGTGACCCGGCGTCGGGATCACCCGGAGCGTCGTGTCGCCGAGCTCGAAGCGATCGCCGTCCGTCACCGGGCGGAAGGGGAACCGGAGGTTCGCGTCCTTCGACGCAAGGACCTTGGCGCCGGTCGCCTCGACCAGCTCCCGGCTCCCGGAGACGAAGTCCGCGTGCAGGTGTGTCTCCAACGACGCCACGATGCGAAGACCGAGCCGGTCGGCGAGGCGCAGGTGATCCTGGATGTCGCGGCGGGGATCGATCGCGGCCGCGTGTCCGCCGCCGACGTCGAGGAGGTAGGAGGTGTTGGCGAGGGCCTCGTCGGCGATGGCGTGCACGTCACCCGCGGCCATGCGATCCCCTCGACGCCTCGGTTCCGGTCGTGACGGGGAGCCCGGCGTCCCGCCACTCCGGGAAGCCGTCCTCCAGTCGGGCTGCGCGGAAGCCCTTCCTCCTGAGGAGCCGCACGGCGTCGTCGGCGAACACGCAGTACGGCCCGCGGCAGTACGCGACGACGTCCTCATCCCCCGGGATCTCCTTCAGCCGGCGTGACAGCTCGCGGACCGGGATCGAACGCGCCCCCGAGATGTGACCCGCCCGATACTCGGGAGTCGGTCGCACGTCCAGCACGACGACGTCCTTCCGGCGCAGACGGCGGAGCAACTCCCCCCGCGCGACCGGTTCCAGCCCGTCGCGTTCACCCAGATACCCCCGGGCCAGCCGGTCGATCTCGGCGACCTGCTCCGACGCCACGTCTCGAAGGACCCGCCACAGCTCGATGACCTTCGGGCTCGCCACCCGGTACAGGATCCTGGTCCCGTCGCGGTCGCTCTCGAGGAGGCCCGCCCTCGCCAGGGTCCGAAGATGGTGGGAGGTGTTCGCGACGCTCTGATGGATCTCGAACGCCAGCTCCTCGACCGAGCGGGGCCCCTGGGCGAGGACGTCGAGAATCTCCATCCTCCGTCCGCTCGCCAGGGCCCCGGCGACGGCGCCGAACCCGTCGAAGAGCTTGGTCTTGGCGACCAGTGCCACCATGAAAGTCGACGCTATTCCTGGCTCGAGGCTCTTGTCAAGTATTCGTTTGAATACTTGAGAATGAGGCGGCCTACCGTTCTCGGACAATGGAGTCCATCAGCCTGATCACTTCCGCGCAGTCGTCAGCGTGGAGCGGCGCACCGGTCGAAGGTGACATGTCCGACGTCCCGAATCAGTACACGCGCCCTTTCCCCGATGACGCTCTAATCAATGCATCGACCTGCCGACGGCGGCACCGCGACGGGGCGGAGACGGGACAGGGTCGGGACGAGCAGCTCAACCGAGGGGCGCGCGGGCCACCAATTGCCGCTCTGGCCTGCGGTTCAGAGTGGAGCGGACGACGGGATTCGAACCCGCGACCCCCACCTTGGCAAGGTGGTGCTCTACCAGCTGAGCCACGTCCGCGTGTTCCGGGGGGGACCCTCGGACGAACCCGAGTCTAGGGGCTCCCCCGCGCACCTTCAACCGAACGCATGGGCCGACGGCCCTCCACCTGAACCGCGGCGCGCCCGGTACCTACTCCTCGGGCTGGCTCCGGCCGGGACGCAGGGCCCCCAGGCGGCGCCGGAGTTGTCCCTTGCGCTTCTTGCGTCGGAGGTAGTCCTCCCACTGCCCCATCACCGCCCGGGCCCGGTCCCGGGCGGCCGCGGACGGCTCCGGCACCGCACGGTCGTACCCCATCTCCGTCATGAGGTCGCCGGCGATGGCCTCCACGGCCTCGAGGTCCTCCCGCGACATCTGCTCCCGCCAGTCCCGGGTCTTGGCGGGCGCCCGGGCCACGTTCGAATGGATCCCCCGAGAGCCCGCCGGGACCCTCGACAGCCCCCGCTCGGCGTAGTTCATCACCGCGTCGTCCCACGGCAGGAGCAGAAACCCGACGATCCGTCGGAGCTGCCCCTCGGGGTCGGCCACGAGGTCCTCGTACCGGACCTCCAGGTACCGGTCCGGGCCCATGGCCGTTCCCTCCGTGTGCCCTCTTCTCACCCGGTGGCGCCACCGGGCCGCGCCCTCCGGGACGGTGCGAGTCCCCCACTCCGCCGGCATCTCCACCAGCGACAGCGCCACCGAGCGCACGTCCCGCACGATGTGGACGAACCTCGCTTCTGCAAAGAGTTGCATCAGCAGCTTCATGCGACTGACGTATCCCGGGCTCTTGTCCCCGTATTGCGGCTTGCCCTGGACGCCCGCGTAGGTCCGGTACAGCAGGCGGATCGCGTCCGGGTACGTCCCCCCCGGCATCGGCATCGAGAAGGCCGTGCGAAACGCGTCCTCCGGCAGGTCCCAGTCGCGGAACTTGTGCAGGCCCTGGAGGTCGGAGGCGAACCGTGGAAGGTCGAACGAGCCGTCCTTCCGTTCGTACCTCGAACGGAACGGATACAGGCCGCTCACGAAGTACGACTCCGGCGGGATGGCCAGGTCGGGGTGGGCGTCGAGCATGACGCGGAGCAGCGTCGTGCCGGACCGAGCCTCCCCCACCACGAACGGGAACGCCGGCAGGGCCGCGGGGCGGGAGGGGGGTTGGGGGGGCACGGGCCGGTATCATAGCGACCCCTCCCCGTCCGACCCGGAGACCATGCGTGCCCGAAGACGACGTGCCCCATCCCGGCCCGGAGCGTGTGATCGCCGTGACGGTCACGTACCGCCGGCCCGAGCTCCTCCCCCGGCTGCTCGACGCCGTCCGGGCCCAGACCCGCGTTCCCGACGGGTATCTCCTCATCGACAACGGCGGGGATGCCGACCGCCCGCCCGGCACCGAAGGGTGGCTCGACATCGTCCGCACCGGATCGAACATCGGCCCGGCCGGCGGGTACGCCATCGGGTTCCGGGAGGCGGTTTCTCGGGGCGCGGACCGGGTGTGGGTCCTGGACGACGACGCCATCCCCGACACGGGGTGCCTGGACGCGCTCCTGCGCGCCGCCTCGGAGGGGGCCGACATCGCGATCCCCCGGCAGCGCCGGGAGGCCGGGACGCAGGAATGGCTGCCGTGGGTCGGCGGGCTGTTCGATGCGGGCTGGGTGGAGCGCGAGGGGGTGCCCCGCGAGGACTACTTCATCTGGTCGGAGGACTACGAGTACGTCCTGCGCCTCCGCCGGGCCGGGGCTCGCCTGGTCCGGCTCCGGGGCGAGCCCACGATCACGCACGCCAACCCCATGAAGCACCACCGCGGTGAGCCGCGGACGTGGCGCCTCTACTACGACACCCGCAACTCCCTGCACTACCGCCTGCGGGTGAAGCGCCCGACGCTGGGGACACGAGCCCGGTCGGCCCTGGGCGTGGCCAAGACCGCCGCAGCCATCGTGGCGTTCGAACCCCACAAGCGGCGGTCGCTCCGGCTGCTGCGCATGGCCGTGGCCGACTTCCGGGCCGATCGCCTGGGCAAGCGGGTCGACCCCGAGACGTGGAACCGGGAGGCCGCCGGCACGTGAGCGTCGCGGCCGCCGCACACAGTGCGCGACGGTCTACGAACGCTCCACCCGGCGCCGTCCCCGCAGGTAGAACTTCACCCGGCGAACGAAGTGTCGCCGGCGCCTCCGGGCCAGCGCGGCGCGCGCCCGACGCGAGGCCTCGGCCGGCACGTTCGGGACCCCCCGCTCGTACCCCAGGTCGGCCAGGGGACCGCCGATGAGGGCCTCCACGGCGGCCAGGTCGTCCGGAGCCATGTCCCGGCGCCAGTCGCGTCCGGTCACCGAGGGCGCCGTGGCGGCCCGCCGGTGCAGCGCCCCCGGCCGCTGTGGGATCCGCTCGGCGGCCCGCTCCGGGTGCCGGAGCATGGCCTCGTCGAACGCCAGCTCGCAGAACTCGGCCACCTCGCGCAGGACGGGCTCGGGCTCGGCCACGAGGCGCTCGTACCGAACCTCCAGGTACCGGTGGGCGCCGACCTCGTGCCCGGCCTCCCGGCCCCTTGACACCCGCTCCGCCCACTGCAGCGCGGCGTCGAGCACGTCGCCGGGTCCCCACCGGACCTCCGCGAGCGACATGGCCACGTCGCGCCCATCCCGGATCAGGTGCACGAACCGGGCCTCCGGGAACACCCTGGCCAGCAGCCGGATGTGCTGGACGTAGGCGGGGGTCTTGTCGGCGTACCGCGCCTTCCCGTGCAGCTCCGCGTAGCGCCCGTACACCCGCCGGATCGCCTCAGCGAACTCCACGCCTGCCTCGCCCCCGAGGGTCCGTCCCGCCTCGCCCTCGGGCAGGTCCCACGCCCGGAACCACCGGTTCGCCTCGAGGTCGGACGCCATGGCCCCGGTATCCACGACTCCGTCGCGTGCGTGCCGCCGGTACAGGTCCACGATGAAGTACGACTCCGGTGGCACCGCGAGCTGCGGGTGCGCATCGAGGATCAGCCGGAGCAGCGTGGTCCCGGACCGCTCGCACCCCACCACGAACGGGAACGGGGGACGTTCGGCCACCGCGTCAGGCTCCCGACGATCCGAAGCCGCCCTCGCCCCGCTCCGAGGCCGGGAGCGCCTCCATCCACGCCGGCTCCATGGGCGGGACGGCCACCACCACCAGCTGCGCGATGCGGTCCCCCCGCCTGATCCCGACGGTTCGCTCCCGGTCCAGGTTCACCACGGCGCAGGTGACCTCTCCCCGGTACCCGGCGTCGATCAGCCCGGGGGAGTTCGCCAGGGTCAGCCCCTGCCTCGACGCCAGCCCGCTCCGGGGCAGGACCAGCCCGGCGTGGCCCTCGGGGATGGCCACGGAGACCCCCGTGGGGACCATGGCCCGCTCCCCCGGCCCCACCTCCACGTCGACCGCGGACGAGAGGTCCAGGCCGGCGTCGCCGGGCTTCGCGTACGCGGGCAGACGGGCGTCGGGATCGAGCCGCTTGAACTCCAGGCGCATGGCGGCCCTCAGACTACCGGGCGCCGGATCACCGGACCCTACAGCCCCACGGGGTCCTGGTAGTACGCCTTCGCCTGGATCCGGAGGTACCCGCCGTCGTCGTCCGCGAGGTGGCTCACGTGGTCGTTGCACACCTCGCCGCTCGACACGCCGTCGGAGGTGCAGAACGAGGGCGGGTTCGTCACGCCGTCGCCCAACGCGTCGGTGTGGGTGGTCGAGCCCGCGTTCCCCAGGCCGAACAGCAGCGCCACCACGCCGGCGTCGATCAGCTCCCCGATGTGATGGAAGAAGTACTCGGCGCGGTTGTCCTGCGAGTGGCCGGACGCGCCACTCTCGGTCCGGAAGTACTGGTTCCCTTCGGGGATCTGCCACACCACCACGGGCCTCCCCGTGGAGCCGTGGACCGCGGCGATGTAGCGCTCCCACCGGTGGAAGTTCGGGAACGTGTGGTTGCGCCGATCCCACCAGTTGCCGGTCACGCCCGCGTCCCGGTCGGCCACGTCGTTGAACACCAGGCCGTAGGCGCCGGTGTCGGACCGGAGCTTCGCCACCCCGGATGCCTTCGCGAACGCGGCGACCTTCCGGCCCAGCGCGGCCGCGTCGATGTCGGTCCCCGGGTACGAGCCGATGTCGAACAGCGACGCCCAGTCGCTGACGTGGAAGGCCAGGATCACGTTCGGCGCGAACAGGTCCCGCAGGTGCAGGAGCGCCAGGTTGAACCCGCGGTAGGTGTTCGGGTAGCGGTGGACCGCGGCGAACCCGCTGGAGGCCACCGAGGCCTCGAGGTGCGACGGGTCGTTGCCCTTGCGGGTGCAGTGGCCGTAGCAGCTCCCGCCCGGGAGGACGGCCTGCTCGGCGTAGCCCGAGAGGTCCGGTTCGACGTGGACGACGGCCCTGCCCCCGAACCCCTCCACGCCGTCGTGGGTGCCCGGCCCGAGGCGCTGCATGAGCTTGGCGAAATCGGCGTAGTAGGTCCGCATGAGCGGCGGCGAATCCAGGTGCGCCAGGTCCCGCTCCGCCTCCCCGCATCCGTCGCACGGCCCGTTCGACTGCAGGAGCATGTAGTACGGGAACACCGGGATGTAGCCGTTCCCCGCGGCTCCCTTGGCGTACCACAGCGGGAACTGGGCCTTCTCGTTCCACGTCCGCCACCCGCCGCCGGTGTTCACCCCGCCGGCCAGGTACTGGTACGCGTAGTCCCACGGGACGTTCGACTGCGGCATCCATCCCGTGGAGGAGTCCGGCGGCGATGCGGTCACCCCGATGCCGAAGTGGCCGGGCAGGCGCGCGCTCGCTCGGACCTCCGCCGGGCCGTCGGGGACCATCGCGGAGGTCGAGTGCGCCGTCAGCGCGAGGAGCGCGACGGCCGCCAGCAGGGGAAGCGTCCGGCGGGCCATCCCGTTCAGGGTATCGGCATCGGGGGGGCCGGCGGCACAGGGGGCTACGACTGTGGCTCGAGGAACTCAAGTCGGTTGCCGAACGGGTCGAACGCGTGGAACCGCCGGTGGCCCTCGAGCTGGACGTCGTCGCGGATCTCGATCCCGGCATCCTCGAGACGCGCCCGCAGCTCGTCGAGCCCGGTCACCACGATGGCCGGATGCGCCTTCCGGGCCGGCGTGAACGGGTCCTCCACCCCCAGGTGGAGCTCGACCGAGCCGTCGGCGGCCCGGAACCAGCACCCGCCGCGGGACCGCAGGGGTTCCGGCTTCTCGACCTCCCCGAGACCCAGCGCGCCACGGTAGAACCGCCGCGCTTCATCCTCCCCGCCGGGCGGGATGGCGAGCTGGACGTGATGCAGGCCGGTCGGTCGATAGGAAGCCACGGCCGGGCATCCTACCCGGCACGGCCGAAGGGGCCGGCGGTGGACGCCCGACCCCTTCCCGGTCGAAAGCCCCGCTCGGGCCGGGTCGGCCGCCGCGACGTCACGTCCGCTCGGCGCCGTGCTTCACTTCGGACCGTGGATCGCCGTCCGCTCGGGAGGACCGGCCCGTCCGTGACGCCGCTCGGGCTCGGCCTGGCCGCGCTGGGGCGACCCGCGTACATCAACCTCGGGCACGACTCGGATCTCGGACCCGACCGGAGCGTCGGGGCCGTCGAGCGGCATGCGCACGAGGTGCTGGACGCGGCGTTCGAGGCGGGCGTCCGGTACCTCGATGCGGCCAGGTCGTACGGGCGAGCGGAGCAGTTCCTTGCGTCGTGGCTCCAACAACGGTCGATCGCTCCCGGTGAGGTCATCGTGGGCTCGAAGTGGGGGTACCGCTACGTCGGAATGTGGCGGGTGGATGCGCCCGTCCACGAGGTGAAGGACCACTCCGTGGAGGCCCTCCGGCGGCAGCTCCGGGAGAGCCGTGCGCTCCTGGGCGAGCACCTCGCGCTGTACCAGATCCATTCGGCGACCCTCGACACCGGCGTGCTCGAGGATCGCGAGGTGCTCGAGGAGCTGGCGTCGATCCGGGCCGGCGGCATCGCCGTCGGCCTCACCACGAGCGGGCCGAAGCAGGCCGAGACGATCCGGCGAGCGATGGAGGTGGAGGTCGGCGGCGGGAGTCCGTTCGGGTGCGTCCAAGCCACGTGGAACCTCCTCGAGCCATCGGCCGGCCCCGCCCTCGCCGAGGCCCATGAGGCCGGCTGGGGCGTGACCGTGAAAGAGGGCGTGGCGAACGGACGGCTGACCTCACGCGAGCGCGACCCGGACATCCTGGGCAGACGACGCCAGCTCGACGCCCTGGCCTCGGAGCTCGGCGTCGGCGTCGACGCCGTGGCCCTCGCCGCGATCCTCCAGCGGCCCTGGGCCGACGTCGTCCTCTCCGGCGCGGCGACGGCGGATCAGCTCCGCGAGAACCTCCGGGCGCTCGAGCTCGTGCTCGGGCCGGACGAGCTGACGCAGCTCGAGCAGACGGCGATGGACGGCGAGGAGTACTGGCGACTCCGCTCGTCGCTTGGCTGGAGGTGACGAACGCTCCGGGCGGCGCCCGATGACGCCGACCGGAGCATCGTCTCGTTGAGCTCCGCCGTCAGGAGCCGGACGCGACCTTCCAGAGGTAGCCGTCCGGGTCGCTGAAGTACCCGTAGTACCCCCACTGAACGGCGGCGGCTTCCTTCACGACCCCTGCCCCGGCCGCCACGGCGGTGGCCATGACCTCGTCCACAGCTTCGGTCGAGGGAACGATGTAGTGGAACGAGACACCGCGGAATCCGGATCCCTCGGAGGAGACGCCGGCATCCTGGGCCGCTGCCTCCCGTTCGTAGAGGGCCAGCGACGACGACCCGTCACCCAGCTTGAACGACACGAAATTCGGATAGTCCTGGTCGATCGTGCAGCCCAGACCCTCCCCGTAGAACTTCTTGGAGCGGGCCAGGTCCTCGACACCGATCATGATGGCAGTCACCTGGAGAGGCATGGTCGTCTCCTTTCTCCGACTGCGTTGAGCGCCTCAACTGTATGACGAGGCGAAGCGGCAGAGTGTGACCGGCCCCCGAGTTCGACCTCGACGAGCGAACGCGAGGGGCCGGGCGCGAACGCCCGGCCCCTCTGTGCCCCTCAGCTCAAGAGCAGCCGCTGGTGCTGCCGCAGCTGGGGCAGACGTAACAGCTTCCCGCGGGCTGCATCTTCGACCCGCACGAGTAGCACATCGGCGCGTCGGCCACCTTGGACTGGACGGCCTCCCTGGTGGTGATATCGACCCGCTGGCGGGGCGCCGAGGCCGCCGGTTTCGCGGGCTTCTCTCCCGCCGGTGCCTCGGGGGCGGTGGCCTTCGGGGCCGGCTCGTCGTGCTCGCTCGGCCCGTAGCCCCCGTTGCCGTTCGCGGCCTTGCGCTCCTCGATGGTCCGGATCCCGAGCGCCTCCCGCTTGTCGGGCGGCAGGTACTCGAGGGCCAGCCGGCGGAAGATGTAGTCGACCAGCGAGGACGCGAACCGGATGTCCGCGTCGCTCGTGATCCCGCTCGGCTCGAAGCGCGTGTTGATGAACTTCGAGACGTACGCCTCCAGCGGCACGCCGTACTGCAGGCCCAGCGAGACGCTGATGGCGAACGCGTCCATGATCCCGGCGAGGGTGGACCCCTGCTTGGCCACCTTCAGGAAGATCTCGCCGATGCCGTCGTCCGGGTACTCCCCCGCCGTGATGTAGCCCTCGGCGTCCCCCACCGCGAACGACACCGTCCGCGCCGGCCGGGAGGCCGGCAGACGCCGCCGGACCGGCTTCGGAACCTCGATCACCACGGGCTCGACGGCCTTCTGCTTCTTCTCGGCGCTGAGCGGCTGCGCCACCTTGCAGTTGTTCCGGTAGATGGCCACGGCCTTCAGGCCGAGCTTCCACCCCTCCAGGAACATCTGCTCGACCTCCTCGACCGTGGCCTCCTCGGGCATGTTCACGGTCTTCGAGATCGCCCCGCTGATGAACGGCTGGACGGCACCCATCATCCGGACGTGGCCCATGTAGTGGATGGCGCTGTCGCCCATCGAGGTGTCGAACACCGGCTTGTGCTCGTCCCTGAGGTGCGGGGCCTCCGCCACGGAGTTGTGCTCGGAGATGTACTCGACGATGTCGGTGGCCTGCTCGGGCGTGTACCCCAGCCGTCCCAGAGCCCGCGGCACCGTCTGGTTCACGATCCGCATCGAACCCCCACCGACCAGCTTCTTGGTCTTCACCAGCGCCAGGTCGGGCTCGATCCCGGTGGTGTCACAGTCCATCATCAATCCGATGGTGTTGTGGCTGACGAACCCGTTTGCCACGTACGTGACGTTGTCGGGGACCGAGAGGTCGTAGGTCAGCTCGTCCTCGCCGAGCTCGGCCGAGGCCACCGTGTCGTAGAAGAACCGGAGCAGGTGGGCCAGCTCCGCGTTCGGCGTGCGCTCCAGCGCCTCGGTCGCGATCCGGCGTGACACCGACCCCGAGCGGGACAGTTCGAGGAGCATCGCCTTGCGGATGCGGTCGTTCTCCGGGGCCACCCGGTCCACGAGCTCGCGGCTCACCGGGATCTTGTCGGACCGGGCCGACTGCTCGCCTGCGGCCGTCGCGGTCGCCGCGTTCTTGCGCTCGCTGATGAACCCGATCTCGTCCCGCCACCGCTCGCCCGAAGAGGTGTTCAGCAGGCGGAGCACCGCGAGGTCGGACCGGCCCCACCCCGTCACGTCCATCTTTCGAGTCGTCGGGAACCCCAGCGCGAGGAGGAGCGCCTGCACGTCGTGCGAGAACTCGATCGAGGTGGTGGACCAGTGCGGGGAACCGACCGTCACCGTTCCATCCGCCTCGAACAGACCCCGGACGAACGCTCGGTAGGCTTCCCGGTCGTTCGCGTACAGCACCGCGTCCGGGATGTGGGGGACGTAGCCCTTGCCGGTGTGCCCCGGCCGCGGTTCGCGCTTCGCGAACCCGCAGGCCTCCCACCACAGCACGAGCCGCACCGAGTGGAACGCGACCTCCGTGGAGCCCTTCCGCTCGGCGACGTGGGCCTCCAGCCCGAACAGCTCCTTGCCGAGGACGGTGAGCCGCGCGACGACGTCGAGGTCCTTCGAGTCGACACACAGCCGGATGCTGCGGGAGTCCAGCGACCCGTCGCCCATGTAGTAGCCGACGAACTCCGCAAGCTCCGGCGTCATCCGCCGGGGGGCGTACCCGCCCCGCTCGGCCGTCCAGTACGCCTCGGGCAGCGGCGGCAACTGGACGTCCTGGGGTTCACCGATGAGCTGGTCGAGCGCGAGCGGGACCGTGTCGCCGGACTCCAGCTCGGAGAACCGCTTCCAGCTCCATTCGCCTCCGTCGCCGACGACGCGAACGCGATGGCGCGGCGTGCCCTGGATCCGGTGGCCGCGCGCAGTCGTGACGGTCACCACGGCCTCAAACCCGTTCACGTAGAACTTCGTGGCCGCCCGGGGGCCGCGGTCCGTGTTCACCGCGATGCCGAGCTCCTGCCACTGGCCCCCGACCGGGTCGCCGAGCGACTCCAGTCTGACCAGCCCGCGCTCCGTCGGCACGAGCGAGCCTCCCACCAGGCAGCCCGTCGGCGCGAGCACCGAGGCCTGCGCGTTGCGGTACCCGTGCTGCTCGCCGAGGGCCACGGCCTCGTCCCAGGAGGACTTCGCGGCGGTCAGGAGCGCCTCCGGCACGAGCTCTGCGTCGATCTCGTCGGCGGCCGCGCGGTGCTTGCGCATCACGCGGAGCATCGCGTCGCGGTTCGGCGCATAGCCGGCGAACGGCCCGGTGTGCGCCGCGATCCGGGCCGATGTGGTGTAGGCGTGGCCGGTCATGATCGCCGTCAGCGCCCCCGCCCAAGCCCGTCCGCCGTCGGAGTCGTACGGGAGCCCCCGGGCCATCAGCAGCGCGCCCAGGTTCGCGTACCCCAACCCCAGCTGGCGGAACGCCACGGCGTTGCGGCCGATCTTCTCGGTCGGGTAGTCGGAGTTCCCGACGATGATCTCCTGCGCGGTGAACACGACCTCGATGGCGTGCCTGTACGACGCGACATCGAAGTTCCCTTCCCCGTCCGCGAACCTCAGCAGGTTCAGCGACGCGAGATTGCACGCGCTGTTGTCGAGGTGCATGTACTCGCTGTTGTGGACGATCAGCGAGTGGCGGATCCCAAACCCGTCACTCGTGACGGCGAAGTTGTGGACATCCTCGACCTCCAGGTCGTACACGGCGATCGGATCGGCGAGCACGACGTCTTCCCTTGACGAGACCTCGTCCCAGAAGACCTTGGACCCCCTCGTCGCGATCAGCGACGTCCCGGGTTCGAGGTCCCGCGCCTGCACGTAACCGCCGGGGGTCAGGAACCGGTGTTCCGGGGTGCACCTGACTCGAATTCCGTAGTGGGTTGCCACTTCCACGAGTCGATCCGTGTACCCGGCCACCCACACATTGGCCATCCGCCTCAGCCGGGAGGAACTCGTGGCGGGGTCATAGCACCGAGCCATTGGCAGGTCGTCACCCGCCGAAGCTCGCTTCTCGAGCATCTCGAACGAGACCACGCCCTCGGTCGTCTCGACCAGAGCCTCTCCGATGAAGCAGCACGGATTCGACGCGTTGATCCGCCCGGAGGCCGGGCAGGTGTGCCATTCGTTGATGGTGGTGTCGTACTGCATGCCGGGGTCGGCGCACTCCCAGGCGGCCTGGGCGATCTCGCGCATGAGGTCGCGGGCCCGGACGGTCTCCGCCGTCTCCCCGGTGAGGACGGCCTTCAGCTTCCAGTCCTGGTCGTTCTGGTACGCCTGCATGAACTCGTCGGTGACGCGGACCGAGTTGTTCGCGTTCTGGTACTGGGTCGAGTGCGAGTCCTTGCCATCGAGGTCCATGTCGAACCCGGCGTCTCGCAGGACCCTGGCCTTGCGCTCCTCCACCGCCTTGCACCAGACGAAGTCGCCCACGTCCGGGTGGTCGACGTTGAGGATGACCATCTTCGCGGCGCGCCTGGTCTTCCCCCCCGACTTGATCGTCCCGGCCGACGCGTCGGCCCCCCGCATGAACGACACGGGCCCGGACGCCGTTCCCCCGCCCTTCAGGTGCTCCTTCGACGAGCGCAGCCGCGACAGGTTGATCCCCGACCCGGATCCGCCCTTGAAGATCGTCCCCTCCTCGACGTACCAGTTGAGGATCGAGGACATCGTGTCGTCGACGGCCAGGATGAAGCAGTTGTGCACCCGGAGGCTCCCGGACAGGTACTCGCCGCTCTCGGTCTGGATGTCGTAGACGTCCATCGGTCCGAGCGGCTCGATCCGGGCGATCTCGAGCAGCTTCGTCTCGCCCTCGGTCTTCCCGAGCCGACCCAGCGCCGACTCCAGCTTGTCGGCCTTTCGCGGGTCGATGAACCCGATCTCCTCGGCGAACAGGCTCTGGTCACCGACATTCTGGATCGAGAGGGACCAGCAGCCCTTCCGGTCCGGCCGCCGGTCGGCCTTGAACGACACACGGCTGAAGATGCCGAACCGCGCCAGGAGGGCCTGCACGCCGCGGACGATCCCCTCCGAAATCATGTCGAGGCCGAGCTTCGCCGAGCGCTGGCGGACACTCACGTAGCCCTCCGCCTGGAACAGGCTCCGCAGGTACGCCGCCACGAGCGGCAGCGGCGCCGTGAGCAGGCGCTCCGGCACCTCCATCTCCACTCCGCGGGCCCGAAGGCCCCACCGGTCCACGAAGTCGCGGAGGTGGTTGCCGTACAGGCGGATCCGCCGGCGACCGAGCGAGCGGTCCTGCGTCTCGACGGTGCGCTCGCGACGGTGGGCCTCCGGGAAGACACGGTCGATGGCGGCCGTGACCCACGCGTGCTCCGCGGGCGTGACCGTCATCGCCTCGATCGTCAGTGACCGGTTGGTGCCGCGGTGCTGGCCCACGAAACCATCGGACTGGAGCCAGCCGGCGAGCGCGGCCTCGGCCGTGTCGGTCGCGCCGATCTCACCGTCGCCCCACGAATCACGACGGTGCCACTGGAGCCTGTCGTCGGGGCGCAGCTGACCGGCCTCGACGAAGCGACCCGAACCGAGCCCGCCGGCCCGCCACACCAGGTGGTCCGCGGTGACGTCCAGGACATGGCCGGACTTCGTGTGGATCCTCAGGACGTCCTTCACGCCGTTGTGCTTCGTGGCGACGATGCTCGTGAGCCCTCCCGCGTCGTACACCTTGGTACCGACCGCGTTGCGCTCCACCAGCTCGCCGATCGGCACCAGGCCCTCAGGGGTGCTCACCAGCGCGTCATACGGCTGACAGGCGCTGCACTGCTGCGGGGTGTTGGCGACGCCCACGTTGAACCACACCGGGGAGTTGAACGCGGCCTTCTGGTTCACCAGGAGGTGGGTGAGCTCGTCGGCGAAGACCTGGGCGTCCCCGGTGGTGGCGAAGTAGCCGTCCTTCTCGCCCCAGCCGCGGATGGTGTCGACGACCCGCCCGATCAGCTGGCGGACGGTCGACTCGCGCTCGGGCGTGCCCAGGGTGCCCCGGAAGTACTTCTGGGCCACGATGTTCGTGGCGTTCTGGGACCACCCCTTGGGGAACTCCACCCCCCGCTGCTCGAACGCGTTGCCGCCCTCCTTGAAGTTCGGGATGACGGCGTCCCGGACTTCCCACTCCACCTCGTCGAACGGGTGGACCCCGTCGGACGTGAAGTAGCGGGAGAACCTGAGGCCGCGCTCTTTCGACTGGACGTCCCGCTCCCTGGTTGCCACTCCGGGCCCCCTTTCTACAACGCCGCGGGGAAGGGTTACAGCGATGTGATTACGACCGTCGGATTCTGCTGCGCCCGCCCCGCCGTGTCAAGCGGGACACCACACATTATCCCATATCTTGGGCTCGGGCATCTTCCCAACCACTACATCTTGTGGTCGGGCCGTCACGAGCGGGTCCGCCGTTTCGCCGGCACACGCTTCTGCAGGAGCAGCCCGAGCTCCCGTTCGAAGTCCGTGAGCTGCTGGAAGTCCTTGTAGACGCTGGCGAACCGCATGTAGGCCACCTGGTCCAGCTTGGCCAGGCCCGACAGGACCTCCACGCCCACCTCCTGGGTGGTCACGACGGGGCCCTTGCGCCGGAGGCGCTCCTCCACGCGGGAGGCCACGTTCTGGACTTGCGCCGCCGTCACCGGCCGGTTGACGATGGCCTTCGAGATCCCGGACACGACCTTCTGGCGGTCGTACGGCTCCTTGGACCCGTCCCGCTTCACCACGGTCAGCCCCAGCTCCTCCACCCGTTCGAACGTGGTGTACCGGCGCTTGCACGCGAGGCACTCCCGCCGGCGGCGGATGGCCGCGCCGCCGTCGGACAGGCGGGAGTCCACGACCTTGTCGTTCTCCCGTCCGCACCACGGACAGCGCACCCCGACCCTCCTCCTTGTGGTCAGAATCCGTTCGACCACAACATGTAGTGGTTCACCCGACGGTAGCCGCCAACCACCGATCCGTCAAGGATATGGGCGCTCGGGGAGAGAGGGCGAGATCAGCAGGCAGCAGGTCAGGTGGGTGGACGGCTCGCGCGCATCAGGCCGGGACGACGAGGCGCTGGCCGGGCACCAGCACCCCGCGGAGACGGTTCGCCGAGGACAGCGCGTCCACCATGGGGCGCGGGTCCCCCTCCGGGCCGGCCAGGCGGGCGGCGATGGCCCACAGGGTGTCCCCCGGGCGGACCACGTACGTCCACGCGTGCGAGACTCTGGAGGGGGCACGGTCGGCGTCCTGAGGTTCGGTCCCACCCGCGTTCGCTGCGCCGCCTGCCAGGGTGACCGCCACACCGGCGGACGCCATCAGCACCCCGACCCTGCCCCACCGAACGCGTGTTCGTGCCATGGCCACAGTCTACCGAACAGGCGTTCGGCGTCAAGCATTTCTCGAACACATGTTTGATGCCGGGAGGGACACGTGGTACCTTCCGCCGCGGAGGAGACACGACATGGACGATCTCACCGCCAGGCAGCGACGGATCCTCGAGTACATCCGCTCGGCCAACCGCGAGCGCGGCTACCCGCCCACGGTCCGGGAGATCGGGGAGGCCGTGGGGCTCACGTCGTCGTCGAGCGTCCACAGCCAGCTCGAGAAGCTCCAACGCAAGGGATTCCTGCACAAGGACCCCACGAAGCCTCGGGCCATCGGCCTCTCGCACGGCGACGGGGAGCCCTCCGGCACCCCGATCCCGCTGCTCGGCCGGATCGCGGCGGGCTCACCCACCCTGGCCGCGGAGGACGTCGAGGACTACCTCAGCGTGCCGAACGAGTTCACCGGCGGGGGCGAGCTGTTCGCGCTGCGAGTCGTCGGTGACTCCATGATCGACGCCGGCATCGCCGACGGTGACGTCGTGGTGATCAGCCGCCAGGACGACTGCGACGACGGCGACATCGTCGCGGTGATCCAGCCCGGCCCCGCGGAGGATGAGGCCACCGTCAAGCGGCTCCGCCGCGAGGGTGGCCGGGTCGTCCTCGTGCCGGAGAACCCGTCGATGGAGCCGTTCGAGATGGCGGAGGGCGGCAGGGTCCTGGGCCGGGTGGTCGCGGTCCTGCACCGCGTCTGAACGAACGACGTTCCGGGAGTGCCGTCAGACCCCGCCGGAGTCGACGATGTGGCCCAGGTGCTTCATGACCACCACCCCGACCTCCTCGGACACCTCGGCCTGGCTGGCGTCCACCGCCAGGATCCGCTCCCCGGTCTTGTTCTTCAGCAGCGCCAGGTAGAAGGGCAGGTACAGCTCCTCCTCCGCGGTGAGCTCGAAGAACGACACCGGGGTGGGGATGCCGAGCTCGTTCAGGGCCAGGTCGTGCCGTTCGTAGGCCTGCGGCGTCCGGGCCTCCGACAGCCGCTTCGCCGCCTCCTCGATCTCCGCCACGATCGTGTACGTGGTCACCTTGGGCCGGACCCGCCCCTCCGTGATGCTCACGCTCTGGGGGTCGCGGTCCCACTGCGCGTACAGCGATCCCCCCAGGGCCTCGTACACGTTGATGTAGACCCGGGTCCGGGGGGCCGGGCGGCGGAACCGGTCCTTCTCCTCGCGGGTGTGGCGGACCCTGACCGGCAGGAACGGCAGCCAGAATGGGCGGAGCCACACGATCTGCTCCCGGTTCACCCCGAGCTTGCCCCGCCGGTGGCGGCTCACGATGTCGGCCGCGACGGACTCGCTGATGTTCACCCGGAGGCCCCTGATGGGGGCAAGGGCCGATCCGGTCTTCGGGTCGGGCAGCCGGCCCAGCCGGCCCTCGATCTCGACCGGGCCCCACAGCTCCACCCCGAGGCGCCGGGCCGCGGCCTCCGCCCCCGCCGCCCACCCCCGGGCTCCGAGCACGATGGAGCGGCTCATCCCGAGATCCGATCCCGTGAGGTGCACGCCCGCCACGGTGTCGCGGTCGACCGCACGGTCCCAGTCCCGGCAGTGCACCATGACCCTGAACGAGGTGACCTCGTCGCTCTTCTCGCCCAGCACGTCCAGGATGTGCTGGGCGCCGGACCGGCCCCGGAGCGTGACGTCCCGGGCCACGCGGTAGCCATGCTTGGCCATGTACTCGGCGACCGACTGGGAGAGGTTCTTGCCCCCGCCGGTCTGGAGGGCCTGAGCACCGAAACGTTCCCGGCCCGACGGCCGGCGCGCGGTCTCCCGCCTGCTGGGGGTGGCCTGGGCGGGCTCCTCGTCGCCGCGGTCGGCGTGTTCGTCGTCCGGACGGGCCCGACCGGCCTCCGGCTGGCTCGCGGCGCCCCTCGCCACCTGGGGCCTCGGGACCTCCCGTGCGTCCCCGGGCTCCTGCGGCTCCTTGGCGGCCCCGCCGCCACGTCGTCCGGACCCCGAGTGCCGTTCCGCCCGGCGGGAGTCGATCCGGCGGGGCCCGGCGGGCGGATCCGGCTCCACGTCCGGCCACGGCGCGCCGAGGTCCACGACATCGTCGACCGGCTCGGGGCTCTCGGCCCCTCCCCGTCGATCCGGTTCCTCGCTCACCGCCATCTCCCGGTCACCGTTCTCCTCGTCGCTCCGGCCGTCGAACGAGGCCGGAACGGGGTGTTCCAGAGTCTCATACCGCGCGGGCCAACGCTGCGAACCAGCGGAATTTCCTCTTCTTGCCCACCGGCGGCTTCCTCGACTCCAGGACCTCGAATCCGGCCACCCGGAGCATGGCCAGCGCGGCTCCGGGCGTGAGCTGCCACACCCCCTCACCCTCCTTGTGGCTCGACAGCCCCCTGCCCCGGCGGTCCTCGGCCCGGACCATGAACCGGGCCCACTGGCCGGGGAGCCAGGCCATGCGGGAGGTCTGCAACACGAGGTGCCCGCCATCCGCCGTGGCCTCCCGGAGCCGCCGCAGCACCTGCACGGGGTCGGCCACGTGGTACAGGCCCCCCAGGCACATCGTCACGTCGAACCGCTGCCCACCGGTCGACTCCGCCAGCTCGTACACGTTCCCGGACCGGAACTCCGGCACCACCTGCCAGCCGTGCCCGGACAGGATCCCCGCGACCATCTCCGCGCACTCGATCCGGGGCGGGTCGAAGTCCACCCCGAGCACCCGCGACGCCCCCAGGCGCGCCGCCTCGAACGAGAACGCGCCGTTCGCACAGAACGTGTCGAGGACGCTCGCCCCCGGTGACACCCGCTCCAGCCAGTCCAGCACCAGCTCCCGCTTGAACTCGTTGTTGGCCTCCAGCGCGGAGAAGCTGGGGTGGCGCGGGCTCTCCCCGTTGGCGAACCGGACCTGCGTGAACCACCACCGCGGGTCCGTCCCCGCGAGGTGCCGGAGCTCCTCCGTGTTGAGCGCGACGTCGAGCCGGAGGGTCACCTCGCCTCCACCCTGCGCCGGACCGGCCGGGACACGAACTCCCGGACCATCGCGAGCTCCCGCTCCCCCATCCGGGCCCGGACCACGGTCCCTCCATCGGCCTCCTCGGTCGACAGGACCTCGGCCTCCCGGTACAGCCTGGCGGTGACGTCCTCCCGGCCGAACGGCACCATCAGCGTCACCTCCACCGGTGGCTTCGGCACCGCCCCGGCCACGGCCTCCAGCACCTCCTCGACGCCCTCGCCGGTCAGTCCCGAGACCAGCACGCCCCCCGGGTAGCGGCCGCGGGCGGCCCGGCGGGACGGTTCGTCCAGCAGGTCGGCCTTGTTCAGGGCCAGGACCTCGGGGAGGTCGCCGGCCCCGATCTCGGCCAGGACGTCCCGGACTGCCCCGATCTGCCGGTCCAGCCCCGCGGCGGACGCGTCGGCGACGTGCAGCACGAGCGAGGCCAGCGCGACCTCCTCCAGCGTGGATCGGAACGCCTCCACCAGGTCGTGGGGGAGCTTGCCCACGAACCCCACGGTGTCCGAGACCGTCACCTCACGCCCGCCGGGGAGCGACAGCCGGCGGGTGGTGGGGTCGAGCGTGGCGAACAGCTGGTCCGCCACCAGCACGCCGGCCTCCGTCAGCGCATTCATCAGCGTGGACTTGCCCGCGTTCGTGTAGCCGGCGATGGCCACCTGGGGGATGCCGCTCGACTCCCGCCGCGACCGCTTGGTCTGCCGTGTCCGGGACAGGTGCTGGATGTCCCGGCGAAGCTTGGCGATCCGACGCCGGATGTGCTGGCGGTCGACTTCGAGCTTGGTCTCGCCGGGGCCCCGTGTTCCGATCCCGCCGCCCAGGCGCGACATGGCCTCGCCCCATCCCCGCAGGCGCGGGAGCAGGTAGTTCAGCTGGGCCAGCTCCACCTGGGCCTTGCCCTCCCGGGACCGGGCGTGCAGCGCGAAGATGTCGAGGATCAGCGCGGTCCGGTCGATGACCTTGGCCCCCAGCCGTTCCTCCAGGTTCCGGAGCTGTCCGGGGGACAGCTCGTCGTCGAGGATCACTGCCTCGGCGGACAGCCGGTGCACGGCGTCGTGGATCTGGGAGAGCTTCCCCTTCCCCACGAACGTGGCCGGGTCGGGGTCCGAGCGGCTCTGGACCACGCGGGCCACCGGTTCGGCGCCGGCCGAGTCGGCCAGCGCGGCCAGCTCGTCCAGATCGCCCTCGGAGACGCCCGGGCCCACCCCCACCAGCACGGCCCGCTCCCGGACGCGCGGGCGCCAGGTGGCGGAGAGCGGCGACTCGGACACGGCCCGGGCGGTGCGGCCGCGCCCCCCATCTGCCGGTTTGCGGCTCGGCGTTCGTCCGCGATCGGTCATGGGCGTGGGGTCGGACCGGGGGACATAGAAAGAGACGCCGGAGATCTTCCCGGGAAGCGCCCCTTTCCCCGGAGTTGGGTCCGACGTCTCTTCGGGGACTGTATTTCCCCCCCTCGCGGAGGCGAAACGGAAGTTTCCGACAAAACCGGGGCCGTCCGCGGCATCAGCGGCCGACGGCCTCCGCGACGCGGTCCATGGCCTCGGCCAGGCGGTCGTCGGCGACGGTGAGCGAGATCCGGACGTACCCCTCGCCTCCCGATCCGTAGCCCAAACCGGGGGCCACCACCACGCCGGCCCGGTCCAGCAGGAGGTCAGCGAAGTCCGCCGAGGTCTCCCCGTTCGGGGTGGGCAGCCACACGTAGATCGACCCCAGGGGGGGCTCCAGGTCCCATCCCAGACGGTTCAGGGTGCCCACGACCAGATCGCGGCGCTTCCGATACAGGTCCCGCATGGCGGCCACGTGGTCCTGGGGCCCCTCCAGGGCGGCGATCGCGGCCCGCTGCACGGCGTCGAAGATCCCGGAGTCCAGATTCGTCTTCAGCGTGGCCAGGGCCTTCACGGCCTCGGCCGCGCCCACGGCGAACCCGATCCGCCACCCGGTCATGTTGTAGCCCTTGGACAGGGAGTGGAACTCGATGGCCACGTCGCGGGCCCCGGGGACCTGGAGCACCGACGGCGCCACGTAGCCGTCGAACGTGATCTCGCTGTACGCGGCGTCGTGGGCCAGGAGCAGGTCGTGCTCCGCGGCGAACGCGACGGCCCGGCCCAGGTCCTCCTCGGTCGCGACCGCGGCGGTGGGGTTCGTCGGGAAGTTCAGCCACAGGAGCCTGGTCCGCCCGGTCACCGCCCGGGCGGCGTCCCAGTCCGGGAGGAACCCCCGCTCGGCCGGCAGCGGCAGCGGCAGCGCCTCGGCCCCCGCCAGCCCGGTGGCGATGCCGTACACCGGGTAGCCGGGGTCGGGCACGATGGCCTGGTCGCCGGGGTCGAGGTACGCGAACGCCAGATGGGCCAGACCCTCCTTCGAGCCGATCAGCGGGAGGACCTCGGTGTCCGGATCGAGCGAGACGCCGAACCGGCCCTCGAACCAGGTGGCGACGGCCCGGCGGAGCTCGGGCATGCCGTAGTACGAGGGGTACCGGTGAGTCGCGGGGTCGGCCACGGCCTCCCGGGCCGCCTCCACCACGTGGGCGGGGGTGGGCCGGTCGGGATCGCCCACCCCGAGCGAGATGATGTCCTCGCCCCCGGCCCGCCGCTCCGCGATCTTCCGGTCGAGCTCCGCGAACAGGTAGGGCGGCAGCGACGCCACCCGCCGGGCCACCCTCATCTCGACCCTCTCTGGACCAGGGACTCCGTCTCGACGGTGCCCTCGAACGACTTCACGGCCGGGCCGGTCAGGAGCACCGTGCCGCCCTCGGTCCACTCCCCGTGCAGCGTCCCGCCGGGGAAGTGGATGGCCGCGGTGCGGGCGGTCAGGCCCGCCAGGTTCGCCGCCACCAGCGACGCGCACGCGCCGGTGCCGCAGGCCATGGTCTCGCCCACCCCCCGCTCCCACACCCGGAGCTTGATCCCGTCCGCGGCCGGCGCCACGAACTCCACGTTCGTCTTCCGGGGGAAGCGCGGGTCGTGCTCGATCTGGGGGCCGATCCGGTGGACGTCCACCTGCTCGGGGTCCTCCTCCACGAACAGCACCAGGTGGGGATTCCCCATCGATACGGCCGACGCCTTGTACGAGACCCCCCCGTGCTCGAACGGCTCGGCCAGGAACGTGCCGTCTGCCGGGCCCGCCATGGGGATGTCGCCCCGCGCGAACGCCGGCGGCCCCATGTCCACCGTGACCTCCCGGACCCTCCCGGTGGCGTCGTCGAGGTGGAGCCACACGTGCTTGGTCCCGCCCCGGGTGGCCACCGACAGCTCCGTCGTCGACACCAGCCCCCGTTCGCGGGCCATGGTGGCCAGGCAGCGCACGCCGTTCCCGCACATCTCGGCCACCGAGCCGTCGGCGTTTCGGTAGTCCATGAACACGTCGGTTCCGGAGGCGTCGAGGCCCTCGCGGGCGGCCATCTCGGGCCCGGCCACCCGGATCAGTCCGTCGGCCCCCACCCCGAAGTGCCGGTCGCACAGGGCCGCCACGAGGGCGGGGGTCAGCTCGATCTCTCCCCGCCAGTCCTCGAGCATGACGAAGTCGTTCCCCGTGCCGTGCCACTTCTCGAACCGCAGCTCAGCCACCCTGCAGGTACTCCGTCAGCTCGTCGGTGATCGCGCCCGCTCCGTCCGGGCCGGCCCGGAACCAGCGGATGCGGGGGTCCCGCCGGAACCACCCCATCTGTCGCCGGGCCAGGGCCCGGGTCCGCTTCACGGTCCGGGCCAGGGCCTGGTCCAGGGTCGTCCGGCCGGCCAGATGCTCGATGATCTCAGCGTACCCGATGGCCTGGCCCGAGGTGAGGGATGGACCCGCCCCATCGTCCAGCAGAGCCCGGACCTCGTCCAGGAACCCGCCGTCGACCATGGTCCGGACCCGTGCCTCGATGCGGCGGGCCAGGTCGGCCGGCTCCAGCTCCACCCCGGCCGCGCGAACCGCCTCCGGCGGGTACCGCTCCCAGTCCCGGGCGTACGAGGAGAACGGCCGGCCGGTCACGGCGGCCACCTCCAGGGCCCGGACCGTCCGCCGGACGTTCGCGGGCTCGATCTTGGCCGCCGCGCCGGGGTCGCTGGCCACCAGGCGGGCGTACAGCCCGGCGGGGCCCACCACGCGAGCCTCGCGCTCGAGCTCGCCGCGGATGTCGGGATCGGTCCCCGGGAACGTCAGGCCGTCCACCACCGCGCGGAAGTACAGGCCCGACCCCCCCACCACGAGCGGCGTGCTCCCTCGCGAGGCGATCCCCTCCAGCGCCTCGACGGCCAGGACCTGGAACCGCGACACGGAGAAGGCCTCACCCGGCCGCGCCACGTCCACCAGGTGGTGCGGGACGTGGGCCCGTTCGCCGGGGGTGGGCTTGGCGGTGCCCACGTCCATGCCCCGGTACACCAGCATGGAGTCCACCGAGAGCACCTCGGCCCCCAGGCGCCCGGCCACGGCCAGGGCGGCCTCGGTCTTGCCGGATGCCGTGGGCCCCACCAGGGCCGGCCACGGACGCGGAGGGAGCACGTGCCCCGGGCTCAGCCCGCCGCGACCAGCGCCCGGCCGCGCCGGTCCCACGCCGGCACCGGGCGGCCCAGGAGGTGGTGCGGGTGGGCCCGTTCGACCACCACGTCCAGGAACGCTCCCGGCGCCTCGGTCCCCTCGAAGTGCACGACCTTGTTCGTCCGGGTGCGCCCCTGGACGCCGCCCTTGCGCCCGGTCCCCTCCACCAGGACCTCGACGGTGCGCCCCTCGTACGCGCGGTTGCGCTCCAGCGAGATGCGTTCCTGCACCGTCAGCAGCCGGTCGAACCGCTCCTGGACGACCTCCTTCGGGACCTGGTCCTCGAACGAGGCGGCCGCGGTTCCGGGGCGGGGCGAGTACTGGAACGTGTACGCGCTGTCGAACCGGGCCTCCTCCACCACCCGGAGCGTCCCCCGGAAGTCCTCCTCGGTCTCGCCGGGGAACCCCACGATGATGTCGGTGGAGAACGCGATCCCAGGAACGGCCTCCCGGATCCGCCGGACCCAGGACAGGTACCGCTCCGAGCGGTATGACCGCCGCATGGCCCGCAGGACCCGGTCGGACCCCGACTGCAGCGGGAAGTGGATGTGCTCGCACACGCGCTCGCACTCCGCGATGGCGTCGATCACGTCCGGCGTGAAGTCGTGCGGGTGCGGGCTGGTGAACCGGATCCGCCGGAGACCCTCCACCCCGTCCACGGCCCGGAGGAGCTCGGCGAACCGGGACCTCGAACCGGATCCCGGCACCGTGAGGTCCCGGCCGTACGTGTTCACGTTCTGCCCGAGGAGCGTGACCTCGACCACCCCGGAGGCCGCCAGGCCCTGAACCTCCGCCAGGATCTCGCCCAGGGGCCGGGACCGCTGGGGACCCCGGACCAGGGGGACGATGCAGAACGTGCACCGGTTGTCGCAGCCCACGCTCACGCTGACCCAGGCCCGGTGGCGGTCGCCCCGGACCGCGGGGAGCGCGCTGGGGAAGATCTCCGTGTACTCGCGGACGTCCATCTGGGGGCCCTCGGCCTCGGCCCGCCGGATCAGCTCGAGGAGCGACGGCAGCGCGTGCGTCCCCACCACCACGTCCACCCACGGGGCCCGGCGCTGGATCAGGCCCCGGTCCTTCTGGGCCAGGCAGCCGGCCACCACGATCCGCATCCGGGGATTCGCCATCTTCAGGGGACGGAGGCGGCCGAGCTGGCCGTACAACCGGTTGTCGGCGTTCTCCCGGATGGCGCAGGTGTTGAACACCACGACCTCGGCGTCGGCGGCCTCCTCGGTGGGCACGTAGCCGTCGGCGGTGAGGAGCCCCGCGATGCGCTCGGAGTCGTGTTCGTTCATCTGACACCCGAAGGTGCGCAACAGGAAGCGGCCGGTCACCGCTCGACTGTAGCAAGCGGTGGCCGGCCGCTTCGAGGCGTCCCGTCGGACTCCCCGGGAAACCCGGGGATCCGTCAGGCGACGTACGAGCCGGTCGTGGTGGTCGTCGCGGTAGTCTCGACGATCTCACGCCGGGCTCCGAAGAACCCGCCGACGAGACACAGGAGCGCACCGAGGCCCCACAGCCACGTGCCGATGTTCACGGCGTTGAAGCTGTTGTCCGCCCGATACACCTGCACCAGGAACAGGATGGTGCCGGCGATCCCGACGGCCCCGGCCAGGCTGGTCAGCCACCCCGTCCGCATGGCCATGCCCACGACGGCGACCAGGCCGACGACGATCATGGCGAAGCCGAGCGAGCCGACGAAGGTCGCGCCCGTCATGTCGGTCGTCCACAGGGCTCGAATGGGGACGTCGGTTCCCAGGGTTCCGTCCAGGACGTTCGAGAACGAGCCGACGATCAGGCCCGCCGCGCCCAGGAGGGTCAGGACGATGCGCGTGGCCAGCCCCGTGTGGGAGGGCCGAATCCGCGTCTCGGTCGCGGGCGCTGCCACCACCGGACGTGGGGGCGCCGCCGGCGTGACGTGCTCGTGAGGTTCGTATGCAGGTTGGCGTGCCACGATCGAACCTCCTTTCCTCATTTCGGGTATTCCCGCTGTGCAGGGCCCCTAAAGCAAGGCGAGCGTCACGTCGCGGGAACGCCAGAACTGCAGGTCAGGAGCCGTGTTCGGGTCCTGCCCGTGCCTGGGATCCCTATTTGGCGTATTCGACGGCTCTGAGCTCCCGCACGACCGTGATCCGGATCTGCCCGGGGTACTGGAGCTCCTCCTCGACCTGCTTGGCGATGTCGCGGGCCAGGACCTGCGCCGAGAGGTCGTCGACCTCCTCGGGCTTGACCATGACCCGGACCTCGCGGCCCGCCTGCATCGCGAACGTCTTCTCCACGCCGGGATGCGACGTGCAGATCTCCTCGAGCCGCTCCAGGCGCTTCACGTAGGTCTCGAGCGACTCCCGCCGGGCCCCGGGGCGGCCCCCCGAGATCTGGTCGGCCACCTGGGCCAGGACGGCCTCGATGGTCCGCTGCTCCACCTCGCCGTGGTGTGACTCGATGGCGTGGACGACCTCCGGGGGCTCCTTCAGCCGCCGGGCCAGCTCCGCGCCGATCAGCGCGTGCGACCCCTCCACCTCGTGGGTCACGGCCTTGCCGATGTCGTGCATGAGCGCGCACCGCTTCACCAGGTGGGGATCGACCCCCAGCTCCGCGGCGAGCCCCGCCCCGATGTGGGCCGACTCCACCAGGTGCCGCAGGACGTTCTGCCCGTACGACGTCCGGTACCGGAGCCGCCCCAGCACCTTCAGCATCTCCGGGTGGACGTCGGCGATGCCCACGTCGTCGAGGGCGGCCTCCCCGGCCTTCTTGATCTCGTCCTCCACCTCACGCATGGACCGTTCGTGCATCTCCTCGATCCGCGCCGGGTGGATGCGCCCGTCGGAGACGAGTTTCTCCAGGGTCAGGCGGGCCACCTCTCTGCGAACGGGGTCGAAGCAGGACAGGACCACGGCCTCGGGCGTGTCGTCGATGATGAGGTTGACCCCGGTGAGGGCCTCGAACGCCCGGATGTTCCGGCCCTCCCGGCCGATGATCCGGCCCTTCATGTCCTCCGACGGCAGCGGGAACACGCTGACGGTGGACTCGGCGGTTTGCTCGCTGGCCACCCGCTGGATGGCGATCGTCACGATCTTGCGGGCCCGCTCCTCGCCCTCCTCCCGGGCCCGCTGCTCGAGCTCGCGAACCTGGCCCATCGCGGCGCGCTTGGCGTCGCCCACGATCTGCTTGGTGAGGGCGTCGCGGGCCTCGCTCGCCGTCATCCGGGCGACCGCCTCGAGCTGGGTTCGCTGGTACTCCGCGGTCTTCTCGAGCTGCCCCCGGATCCGCTCCAGGTCCTGGGCCCGCTTGCCCAGGTCCTGGTCCCGGCGGTCGATCTCCGCGAGCTTCCGCTCCGCGGCGTCCTCCTTCGAGGACAGGCGTTGCTCCGCTCGGAGGATCTCCTCACGCCTGGTGCGGATGTCCTCCTCGGCCTCGCGGCGCATCGCCGCGATCTCCTCCTTGACCTCCACCAGGGCCAGCTGGACCTTCGATTGGGCCTCGCGTTCGGCCTCCAGGACGACCAGCTGGGCCCGGGTCTCGGCCGTCTGGACCCTGGAGGAGACCATCAGCCGGCGCGCCACGAAGCCCACGGCCGCCCCGGCCACCAGGGCCAGGGCCACGAACAGCCACGTCATCGCTGCCTCCGTTCATGTGTGCTCGAAGGAGGCGGGATCGCGGCCCGCTGCTCGGCCCGGTGCGAAAAGAGGTCAGGACGAAGTGCGTGAAGCCGGGGCGTCCGCCCCGCTCCCATGATCCCTTCGTCGTCGGATGGTCATCGGTGCTCGGTGTCGATTCGGTCGGTTCGGCACTGGTCGAACAGATTGTGGGTCGATCTCCAGCCTCTCAATTGCACAATGTACGGCGTCGAACCGCCGCGTGCAATGGTCTGCGCGGGCCGCGTCGGGTTCAGCACGCGCGCCGGTCTCCACGCCGGTGACGACGTCCAGCCCCCCGGGCCCGCGAATCTCGAGCGAGGCGGGGCCGGCGGGCGGCGCGGAGAGGAACGTGCGAATACCGTCGAACTCGGCCTCGCGGCCGACCACAGACGTGGGACTCAATTCGGCGCAGACCTCCCCTCCGTCACGCTGGCCGGATTGTGGGTGAAGCCCGTGCGACTCGGCAAGACCCGGCTGGATCAGAGTGGGCGGGTCGCGGCTCCGGGGTCGGGGCGGGGGCGAACCGGCGGGTGATTCGGACTCCGGGACCTCAGGCGGGGTCGTCGACCGGGTCCACGGCCAGAGCCCTGCGGGCGACATCCCGACACAGCGACGGGGCGTAGCCGCGGCGGGCCAGGAACCCGACGAGACGCCGGTAGGCCGCGTCGGACGGCAGGCCGGCCATCCGTGCGGCCCGGCCCCGGGCGAGCTCCTCGGCCCTGGCTCGCTCCGCCCCCGGATCGTCGAGCTCGGCCATGGCCGCCCGGGCCGATTCCCGGTCAACGCCCTTCGCCACGAGCCTGGACTCCACCACCCGGCGCCCGGAGAGGCGGCGGCCCGCCTCCAGTTCCACGACCGCGCGCGCGAAGCGGGCATCGTCGACCAGCCCCACTCGCGCCAGGCCGTCGAGGGCCTCGCCGACGTCGTCATCCTCGAACCCCGCCTGTCGGAGACGACGCTCCAGCTCCCGGCGACTCCGGTCACGGAACGACAGCAGGTTCAGCGCCCTGTCTCGCGCCGTTCCCCGGGGGCCCTTCTTCGCGGAGTCATCGAAGCGCGTTCGGTCGGCGTCGCGTCTCGGCGGGTGATCCCGCCGGGATACCACGAGGCCCCTTCCCCTTGTCGGCCCCTTCGGCACCCCGGCGGGCTCACGCTCCTCGCTGCTCACCCGGCCGGCGTCGCGGCAGTCTCCTTGCGAGCCTGCCCGTTGCCGGCGCCCTCACCCACCGCGCCATCGATCGCGCCGATGTCCACCACCTCGTCCCCGCCGTTCGCGAAGGCGGCCAGCCCCACCGCCTCCCGCACCCGCCGTTCGATGTCCAGAGCCACGTCGGCGTGCTCGGCCAGGAACTGCCGTGCGTTCTCCCGGCCCTGGCCCAATTGCTCGCCCTCGTAGGTGAACCACGCGCCGCCCTTCTTCACGATCTCGAGGTCCACGCCGACGTCGAGCAGCGATCCCTCCCGGGAGATGCCCCTGCCGTACATGATGTCGAACTCGCACTGGCGGAACGGCGGCGCCACCTTGTTCTTCACCACCTTGACCCGCGTGCGCGACCCCACCACCTCGGTCCCGTCCTTGAGGTTCTCCACCTTGCGGACGTCCAGCCGGACCGACGAGTAGAACTTCAGCGCCCGCCCCCCGGGGGTCGTTTCGGGCGAGTTGTGGACCACGACCCCGTCGGCGAGGTAGTTGTGGCTCCCCTCCACCTCGATGTCGAAGCGGTGCGTGTTCGTTGAGCGGGCCTTGGCGCGAATCTCTTTGATGGGCATCGGCATCAGTTCGCGGCGCATTGGGGCGAGCACCGGCTTCACGTCGAACCGCCCCTGGAACCGTGGAAGGAGCTTGTACTGCATCGACGGATGAACGCACGGCGCGATGAGTGCGTGGAACTTGGCCGTCTCATCCTTCGGGAAGACGAACACCGTCTTGCCCTCCCGGACTCGAACCGTCGGCGTGATCCCCCATGTGTCGGACAGGTAGGCAGCCAGCCGGCGCTGGGTCGTCTGTTCCATCGCCTCAACGCAGATCTCTACCCTCCCACTGCCTTCCCTCGTCCGTTCCTGCATCCCCTTGGCGCGCAGGGAGAAAGTACCGTCGTCCATGTACCAGATGGCGAGGGATAGCGGTGTCAATGCCTTGAGGAAGTCCTCGCTGAACACCTTCTTCCCCCCGACGTACACGGCTCGGCGAAGCTCCGCCAGCTCGGGGAGCGGGGTCATGTCGTAGAAGACAGCATCCTTGGCGTTTGTCGATCGGCTCACGCCGATGTTCTCGAGGAGCGAGGCCTTCCAATCCGCGTAAACGGTCTGCCGCACGCCGTGCCCGAACCGGTACCGCGCGGCCAGCCCGTTCTGATTGTGGGACAGAGCCCCGTCTCCCATCAGCCCGCCCAGCACAACCTGCCACTGGAAGTCGGAGAGGCGATGAGGGACACCCATCATCACCCGGTCGCCCACCGAAAGGGTCTGAGCTTCCCTCCATCCGCCGGGAGTGCGAATCATGTGGTTCGGGGTGCATGCGAACTGGGAGCGCCCAGCGGGACCCGGACGCGCCACGGTGAAGTTGATGAACTCTTCGGTACGGCCGTTGTCGAACCAGTTCACCACCCTCTTGGGCACGACCTCCCCGCGCTCCGGATCGTATGACAGCACGTTCACCGGCAGGCGCTGGTTGACGATCTTGCCGATCATCTCCTGAGTTCCGTCGGCCAGCGAGACCAGTGTCGAGTAATGGCAACACCCGAAAAGCACCCCGATCTTCTCCCGCAACTGGTTGATGAAGATCGCGGTCGTGTCGAACCGGCTGAGCGAGCCGTTCAGCTTCCGCATGGCCTGGGACATGAGCCGGGCCTGCAGGCCGACGTGGGAGTCGCCCATCTCGCCCTCGATCTCCGCCCGGGGGACGAGCGCGGCCACCGAGTCGATCACCACGACGTCGAGCGCGCCGGATCGGATCAGCATGTCGGCGATCTCCAGGGCCTGTTCGCCGGAGTCGGGCTGGGACACCAGCAGCTCGTCGATGTTCACGCCCAGCGCGCGCGCGTACGTGGGATCCAGCGCGTGCTCGGCGTCGATGAACGCGGCGATCCCCCCGCGGCGCTGGGCCTCCGCGATGACATGGAGGCACACGGTGGTCTTCCCGGACCCCTCCGGGCCGAAGACCTCGACGATCCGCCCCCGCGGGATCCCGCCCACGCCGAGCGCGATGTCGAGCGCCATCGACCCCGTGGGGATGACCGAGATCCCCTGACCGGCCGGGTGCTCCCCCAGCTTCATCACCGCGCCCTTGCCGTACTGCTTCTCGATCTGCGTGAGGGCGACATCGAGCATCTTCTCCCGGTCCATCCCGTGAGCCTCCTCTCGCCCGAAGGCGCGGACCCCCTCGGTCACCGCACCAAGCGGGACCCTGACCGAGCGCACTCTAGCGAGGGGGTCTGACACGAATTACATCCCTGTCGTTCGGAACATGCAACCCGGGACCCTACCCGAACACGTGTTCGAACACAAGTACCCGGCACGTCAGCCCGACAGCGGGAATTCCCGGAGGACCTCGTAGCGGGCGCTCGGGCGGCCGAGGTAGCTGCGGTACAGGCGGAGGGTCGCGATCCGGAACGGGTCGCTCTTCACGTCGAGCGAGAGTACGTCCTCGGGCAGCGCGGCCTGCTCCTTGAGCCGGGCCAGCGTCAGGTGCGGGGAGAACGGACGCTGCTCCGCGGGGAACTCCCGCTCGAGCGTCCGGTCCACGGATCGGGCCAGGGACACCAGCTCGCCGTGGCGATCCTCCAGGCCCGCCCATACGACCCGGGCCCGCTTCGCGCTCGGGAACGCCCCCATCGCGCTCAGCCGGGCCATGAACGGGATGTGCTCGGATGCGGCCTCCCCCACCGACGACAGGACCCAGTCCAAGAGGGGAGGATCCACGCTCCCCAGGAACTTCAGCGTGACGTGCCAGTTCTCCGGGGGTGCCCACCGGGCCCCGGGAACCCGATCCCGATGCAGCGCAACGGTCTTCGCGAGCCGGTCCCGGACCTCCTCCGGCACATCCACCGCCACGAACAGCCGCAGCGGGCGCGCCTCCGGGCGCGTGGAACGGTCGCGGGCCACCGTGGGTCAGCCCTCCAGCCGGCCCTCGAGGAACCGGCGCAGGATGTCCAGCCCGGCCTGCTGGGACCACCGGGCGACCTGGGCCCGGTCGCCCGGCGCGCGGAGGTGGCGGGCCGTCTGCACGTCGCCGGCGTCGAGCGCCACCCACACGTCGCCCGGGGGTTTGCCGTCGTGGGGGTCCGGCCCGGCCACCCCGGTGAGCGACACCGCGACGTCGGCGCCGAACACCCGCCGGGCCCCGGCCGCCATCTCGCGGGCGCACTCCTCGCTCACCACTCCCGGGCCGTCGATGGTCTCCTGCCGCACCCCCAGGAGGTCGCGCTTCGCGTCGGCCGTGTACACCACCGCCGATCCGCAGAAGTAGTCGGAGGCCCCCTCCGCCGACGTGAGCCGCTGGGCCAGCCCTCCCCCGGTGAGCGACTCCGCCAGCGCCACCCGCATCCCCCGCTCCCGCAGCAGCCGGCCCACGACGTGCTCCAGCTCCTCGTCCTCCGAGGTGAACACGTGATCGCCCAACCGGGACCGGACCTGTTCGGCCAGCGGTTCGATGAGGGCCGAGGCCTCCTCCGGCGTCGCCGCCTTCGCGGTGAGCCGGACCTTGACCTCGCCCGCCGAGGCCAGGTACGCCACGGTCGGGTTCGACGACGAGGCGAACAGGTCGGCCAGCAACTCGGCCACCCTCGACTCCGGGATCCCCGCGCACCGCAGGACCATCGACACGATCGTGGCCGGGCCGGCCCGTTCCCGGAGCTCCGGCAGGATCGTGCCCTCCATCATCTCCCGCATCTCCGCGGGGACCCCGGGGACCGCGTACAGCACGGGGCCTCCGGGAGAGGAGCAGATCAGCCCGGGCGCCGTCCCCCGGACCGGGAGGATGTACCGGGCCCCCTCCGGCACGTCGGCCTGGATCAGGTTGATCTCGGGCATGGGGCGCCCGAACCCCCGGAACTTCTCCCGCAGGAACTCCTCGATCTCGGGATGCCGGACCAGCCGCACCCCGAGCGCGGCTGCGATCCCCTCCCGGGTGATGTCGTCCTGGGTCGGCCCCAGCCCGCCGGTGGCGATCACGACGTCGGCCCGCGACAGGGCCAGGCGGAACGCGTCCGCGATCCGGTCGAGGTTGTCGCCCACCGCCTGGTGGTGCACGACGTCCACGCCGATCTCCGCCAGCCGTTCGGACATCCACTGCGCGTTCGAGTTCGCGATCTGGCCGAGCAGGATCTCGGTCCCGACCCCGACGAGCTCCGCCCTCACGAGGCGGTCCGGGCGGAGGCCGGCGAACGGAAGGCCCGCACGAAGTAGTCCACGCCGGAATAGAGGGTGAGCGCGACGGCGACGATGAGCACCCCGAGCTTGACTCCCCGGAGCCAGTGCGGGAGCGGCATGAGGTACAGCGCGATGGCGAGGAGCTGCGACGCGGTCTTGGTCTTCGCGACGAACGTGGCCGGCATGGACTCCCCTCGCGTGCCGCGCACGGCCCGCAGGACCGTCACCGCCACCTCCCGGGCCAGGATCACCACGGCCGCCCACACCGGGAACCGGTCCACCGCCACCAGCGAGATCACGGCCGCCGACACCAGCAGCTTGTCCGAGAGTGGATCCAGCCACATCCCCGTCCGGGTGGTCGTGCCCTGGCGGCGGGCCAGGTAGCCGTCGAAGAAATCCGAGATCCCTCCTCCGGCGAACACCGCGGCGGCGGCCCAGCGGCTCGGATCGCTGTCCACGAGGACCAGCACGACCAGGACAGGGACGAGCAGGATCCGCAGGCCCGAGATCACGTTGGGCCATCCGACCCCCAGAGGCTTCACGCCGCGCTGGGCGATGGCTCCGCCTCCCGGTAGTCCTGCGGCGTGAACGAGGCCTTGTACGGATGCTTCCCGTTTGCCGGCGCCCCCAGCTCGTGTCCGTTCACGGTGAGCTGGAGACCGCCGCCCCTCGGCGCGAGGACCCGGATCAGCGTGGATGCCGCGAAGCTCTGGGCGTGGCCCGGGCGGAGGATCCCCGAGAACACCTCGGTCCCATCGGCCAGCACCGTCACCCGGGCCGGCTTCGCCGCGCCGATGGTCAGGTACACGAGGTCGGCTGCCTCCACGCCGGAGGCGGACGAGGGGGCCGGCGCCGACGGCGCGGTGGCGTCGCCGGGGACGGTCCCGGTGCGGTTGAGCAGGCCGAACCCGGCGAAGACCGCCAGCAGGACCGCCGCGACGGCCAGGGCCAGCTTCCAGTTGGCCCGGCGGTGGAGGACCCGCAGGGGCTTCGGGGGGTCCCGGGAGATCGGCGGGGCCGGTTCGGGCTCCTCCATGATCTCCGGAAGCTCGGCCGCGTCCCGGGCCCCCGAGTACGCCGTGATGACCTTCTCCGGGTCCAGGCCCAGGTACGACGAGTAGGACCGCAGGAACCCGCGCACGTAGACGTCGCCCCGGAGGGAGTCGAACGACTCGCGCTCCAGGGCCTGCAGGTAGTCGGACTTGATCCTGGTGTCCCGGCTGGCCTCCTCGAGGCTCTTGCCGAGCGTCACCCGGGCCTCGCGCAGCGCGGGCCCGATCCCGGTGCTCGTTCCGGGCACGAAACGGTCCCTCCCGGTCCCCGTTGGGTTCGGGCCGATTCTAGAGCACGCCGGGGTCCGTCCCGGGGGCCGGCTCCCCCGGCTACAGCGAGCCGGCCCTGGCCCGGGAGTCCTGCCACTCGTCCCAGGTCATCAGGACGTCCCGCGCCTTCGACCCCACGCTGGGGCCGACGATGCCCCGTTCCTCCATGAGGTCCATGATCCGGCCGGCCCGGGCGAACCCGACCTTGAGCTTGCGCTGGAGCATGGAGGTCGAACCGAGCTGCGAGCGGATCACGAGCTCGGTGGCCTGCTCCAGGAGGTCGTCGTCGTCCCCCAGGCCGCCGTCCTCGCCCTCGGCCGGCGGGAGCCCCATGCCCTCCACGCTGGCCTCGTACTCCGGCTCCCGCTGGCCCCGGCACCACTTCGCCACGGCCTCCACCTCGCCCTCGGTGACCCACGCCCCCTGGATCCGGACCGGCTTCGAGAAGTTCGAGGGCAGGAACAGCATGTCGCCGTGCCCAACGAGCTTCTCGGCGCCGTTCACGTCGAGGATGACCCGGGAGTCCGCCTGCGACGACGTCATGAACGCGATCCGGCTCGGGATGTTCGCCTTGATCAGGCCGGTCACCACGTCCACCGACGGGCGCTGCGTGGCCACCACCAGGTGGATGCCCACCGCGCGGGCCATCTGGGCGATTCGGCAGATCGCGTCCTCCACGTCTCGGGGCGCGACCATCATCAGGTCGGCCAGCTCGTCCACCACCACCAGCAGGTACGGGAGGTGGCCGAACGCCTCGTCCTGGCCCGGCGGGATCCGGAGCGTCCCGGCCGCCCGGTCGCGCTGGTAGGAGGTGATGTCGCGCATCCCCACCTGGGCCAGCATCTCGTACCGGAGCTCCATCTCCCGAACCACCCACGACAGGGCCTCCGCGGCGCGCTTGGGATGGACGATGACCGGCGACAGCAGGTGGGGAAGGTCGCGGAAGTGCGACAGCTCCACCCGCTTGGGGTCGACGAGGACCATCTTCACGTCGTCGGGGGTGGTCCGCATCAGGATCGAGGTGATGAACGAGTTGATCAGCGAGGACTTCCCCGCGCCGGTGGCTCCCGCGATCAGCACGTGGGGCATCTCCGACAGGTTCACCATCACGGCGCGGCCGTGGACGTCCTTGCCCAGCCCGACGGTCAGTGGGTGGCGGGCCTCGCGCGCGGCCTTCGCCCGGAGGACGTCGCCCAGCATGACGAAGTCGCGGACCTTGTTCGGCACCTCGACCCCGATCGCCGAGCGCCCCGGGATCGGCGCGATGATCCGGACGTCCGGCGTGGCCAGCGTGTACGCGATGTCGTCGGCCAGGGACAGGACCCGGTTCACCTTGGTCCCGGCCTCCACCTCCACCTCGTACAGCGTGACGGTGGGGCCGCGGTGCGCCGCCGGTACCCGGGCCGGGACGCCGAACGTCCGGAAGGTCCGTTCCAGCGCCGCCACCGTGTGCTCCTCGTCGCGCGTGTCCAGGGTGCTCTCCGGGGCCCGGCGGAGGAGGTCCAGCGGCGGCAGCCGGTAGCCGCCCTTGCCCGGCGTCGGGAACCTGATCCTCCCCGCCGGGGCGGTCAGCGGGTCCGGGGCCTCGGCCTCCGGGACGGTCAGGACGGGAGCGGGACGGGCGGGCTCCGGCTCGTCGTCCTCCTCGCCCCGCCGGACCACCCGGGCCAGCCCCCGGGGGACCTCGTGCACCCCGTCCTCCGGTTCCTCCTCGTCGCCGTTTCGGCCGAGCAGCCAGTTCCCGGCCCGCCTGGCCGCCACCGCCAGCGGGGTGCCGGTGAACACCAGCACGCCGAGCAGGGCCAGGCCCAGGCACACCAGGACCGCGCCGAACCGGGACGCCACCTTCGACAGCGGCCATCCCACCAGCGCGCCGGTCAGCCCGCCGGACGCGTGGAAGCCCGCGTAGCCGCCGGTGGGGCTGGGGTTCCCCCGCGCGATCGACAGGACGGCGAGGGAGCCGGAGAGCATGATCAGGAACCCCAGGACCATGCGGATCCGGTCGTCCTCGGCGGTCCCTCGTAGCAGCAGGATCCCCCAGTACAGGGCCACCACCGGCATGGACACGGCGGCCACCCCGGTGAACGCGTGAGACATGTAGTCCACGGCGCCGCCGAACGGGCCTCCGGCGTGCAGCCACAGGCCCAGCACGGCCAACATGGCCAGGACGATGAGCCCGATGCCGAGGGCGTCCCGCGCCCACGGGGCCAGGTGCCGTGCCGCCCGGCGCGCCCTGCCCGGCCGGTCCTTCTTCGGGGACTTCCTCGGCGCGGGCCTGCGCGCCGGTTTCCGTGACGCCTGCTTCCTGGCCATGTCGAATTCGCCCTCCGGGGCCGCGCTGCCCTTTCGCGGCGATCTCGACTGTTTCGAGAACCCTACACTTCCATGATCACCGGCACCACGGCCGGCTTCCGCTTCGTCTGCTGCCAGAAGAACTTCCGCAGCGTGCTCCGGATGGTCTGCTGGAGCACCAGCGGATCGGTGACCTCCTGCGCCGCCGACTCCTTCAGCGCAAGCATGACGCGATTCCGGGCCTCTTCAAGCACGTCGGGCGAGGCTTCCTCGTCCACGACGCCCCGGTTGATGAGGTCCGGTCCCGAGAGCAGCTCGCCGTGGTGGGCGTCCACCGCCACCACCACGAACAGGATCCCGTCGGCGGCCAGGCGGCGGCGGTCCCGTAGCACCACCGGCCCCACGTCCCCGATCCCGATGCCGTCCACGAACGTCACACCGGCCGGGATTCGTCCGCCGAACCGGCACTCCTCCCCGATCTCGAGGGTGTCGCCGTCCTGGCCGATCAGCACGTGGTCCGGCGGGATGCCCACCTCCCGGGCCAGCCGGGCGTGGTGGGACAGGTGCCGGTACTCCCCGTGCACCGGCATGAACCACCGGGGGCGCACCAGGTTCAGCACGAACTTCAGCTCGTCGGCGTTCGCGTGGCCGGACACGTGCACCGGGGACCCGGGCACGTGGTACACGTCCGCCTTCATCCGGTACAGCCCGTCGATCACGCGGTGGATCCCCGGTTCGTTCCCGGGGATCATCGACGACGAGAGCACCACGGTGTCGCCGGGCTTGAGCTTGACCCATTTGTGCTCGCCGGCGGCCATCAGGGACAGCGCGGACAGCGGCTCGCCCTGCGATCCGGTGGAGATCACCACCACGTTCCCGGGGTCGTACTCGTCCAGGTCCTCGATGGGGATGACGTTCTCCTGTGGGACGTCGAGGTAGCCCAGCTTGCGGGCCGCCGCCACGCTCTGGTGCATGGACCGGCCCAGGAACGCCACCATCCGGTGGTCGGCGCGGGCGGCGTTCGCGGCCTGCTGGATGCGGTGGATGTGGCTGGCGAAGCAGGCCAGGACCACCAGCCGCGGGGCCCGGGCCACCAGGTCCCGGAGGACCGGGCCCACCGTGCGTTCGCTGGGCGCGTAGCCGACGTCCTCGGCGTTCGTGGAGTCCGACAGCAGGAGGTGGACGCCCCGGCGGCCCTCCTCGGCCAGGGCCCGGAGATCGGTGGGCCGCGAGTCCAGCGGGGTCTGGTCCAGCTTGAAGTCGCCCGTGTGCAGGACCGTGCCGTGCGGCGTGTCCACGGCCACCGCGACGCCGTCCGGGATCGAATGGGTGACCCGCAGGAACCGCATGGAGAACGGGCCGATCCGGGCCTGTTCGCCGGGGACGATCTCGCGGAGCTCCGCCCGGTCCCGGACGCCGTGCTCCTCGAGCTTGCCCTCGAGCAGGGCCAGGGTCAGCGCCGTGCCGTACACGGTGGTGCTGGTCTCCCGCAGGAGGTACGGCACGGCCCCGATGTGATCCTCGTGCCCGTGGGTCAGGACCACCGCATCCAGCGAGTCGTACCGGCGGCGGAGGAACTCGAAGTCCGGGAGCACCAGGTCGATGCCGGGCATGCCCTCGTGCGGGAACGACAGGCCGCAGTCGATGACCAGGATCCGGCCGTCCATCTCCAGGCAGGCCATGTTCCGGCCGATCTCGCCGAGGCCCCCCAGGAACGCCAGCCGCGTCCCCGGGTGCGGGGACGCCTGCATGCCAGGGCCGACCGCCCCGGAGCCGGGCTCGGGCACCGCGCCGTCAGAGGAGACCGGCGTCCTCCAGGGCCTGACGGATCGTCTCGCGCTCCTCGGGCGTGGCCGGGAGCAGCGGCAGGCGGGGCTCGCCGGCCGGGCGACCCACCAGCTCCAGCGCGGCCTTCAGTGGGATGGGGTTCGACGTGATGAACAGCGCGGCGAACACCGGCGAGAGCTCCTCGTGGATCTTCCGCGCGGAGGGGACGTCGCCGTCGAACACCAGCTGGAGCATCTGGCTGATCCGCTCCCCCACCAGGTGCGAGGCCACACTCACGATCCCCGCGCCGCCGAGGCAGGCCGTGGCGAACGTCGCCCAGTCGTCGCCGGAGTAGACATCGAAGCCGGCGGGCGCCTCGCGGACGAGCTTCGAGATGCCGTCGAGGTCGCCGGTGGAGTCCTTGACGCCGACGATGTTCGGGATCTCAGCCAGCGTGAGGAGCGTGGCGTGCTCGATGCGGGTCGCCGTCCGGCCGGGGATGTTGTACATGAGGATCGGGAGCGGGGAGGACTCGGCGACCTTGCCGAAGTGCGCGACGAGCCCCCGCTGGGGCGGCTTGTTGTAGTACGGCGTGACCACGAGGAGGCCGTCGACGCCGCAGTCCGCGGCCTCGTGGGAGAGCTCGACGGTCTCGGCCGTGGAGTACGTGCCGGTCCCGGCGACGACCTGCCCCTTGCCCTTGGCGGCCTCCACCGAGGCGCGCCACAGCTCGAGCTTCTCCTTGTGGGTGAGCGTGGGCGACTCCCCGGTCGAACCGGCCACGACGAGCGCGTCCGTGCCGTGCTCGAGGAGGTAGCTCGCGTGGACCTGCACGGCGTCGAGGTCCAGCGAGCCGTCCTCACCGAACGGCGTGATCATGGCGGTGAGCACCGCCCCGAACCTCCCGGCCATCACGCTCCTCCCTTCACTTCCACACGAATCGCATTCGCCACATGCGTCACATGTTGCACGCGAGCGGCCCGATGCTCAAGAGCCGAACGTGCCACGTGCGACTGCTCGCCGGACCTCGGAGCGAGCCAGCCGAGCCCGTGGCTATCCTAGTCCCCGTGCCACGCATCTACACCAGGACCGGGGACGACGGCACCACCGGCCTGCTCTACGGTGGCCGGATCTCCAAGGCCGACCCGGCCACCGAGGCGTACGGCACGGTCGACGAGGCCGTCGCCGCGATCGGCCTGGCCCGTTCGCTCGCCGAGAACCCCACGTTCCAGGCCGAGCTCCTCCACATCCAGCGCGACCTGTTCGTGGTGGGCGCCGACCTCGCCACCAACCCCGACGAACGCGACCGCCTCCAGCCCGACATCTCGCTGGTCACGCCGGCCATGGTCGAACGCCTGGAGGGCCTGATCGACCGAACGGTCGCCGAGCACCCACTCCCCAACGAGTTCGTCGTCCCCGGCGCCACCCCGGTCTCCGCGGCCCTCGACTTGGCCCGCAGCGTGGTCCGCCGCGCCGAGCGCCGCACCATCGCCTTCCGCGACGCCGGCGGCCCGGTGAGCGACGACCTCCTCCACTACCTCAACCGCCTCTCCGATCTCCTGTTCTGCTTCGCCCGCTGGCAGGCCGGGGAGGTGGAGCCGGCCAGCCGCGAACCTCAACCGGCTCCGGGGCCGATCGAATAGCCGGGCGGACCGCGCCTCCTCCGGGAGCAGGATCGTGCCCGGGAGGCCGGCCGATGGTCGCCGGATGCGTCGAGGCAGACCTTCGGCCGCGGCCTATTGACATCCCCGGCGAGCGCGTCCACATTCCGTCGTGACACACGGCACTCTCCATCTCCCGAACCGGTCGATGGAATCTCCCCGACCCGCCCGCGGATCCGGAGCATCGAGGATGCGCGGCGGCCGGCCGACGGCGATCGGCCCGGAGGGCGGGAAGGGGATTCGATGCGTGACTCGCGCTGCGGAGTGGAGCGGTCCGTGCGGACGGGGCCACGGCCCCGCCGGATCCGGTCGGCGGTCGTCGCGATCGCCCTCGCCTTCGGCGTGGCGGGGGCGATGCCCACGCCCGCCGGCGCGGCGGGCACCGCCCCGGCGGTCGATCGCGCCGCGATGGAACGTGGAACACGCCCCGCGACCCATCCCCGGACGGCGGCCCGGGCCTCCCTCGCCGCGCGCGGGCGGATCCGGCCCGTCCGCGACGGCACCCTGGCCCGGCTCCACGACCGGCACCGCCCGCGGTCGTACCGGCTGGCGTCGTTCGGATGCGAGGGTCGTACCGCCGCCCTCCCCCACGCGCTGTCCACACCGCACTTCCTGATCCGGTACGGCGCCGTCCGGGGCGGGCTGGGCGCTGCGTCGTACGGGGCCGCGCTGGAAGACGCCTACCAGACCGAGGTGACCTCCTTCGGCTGGGCCCGCCCACCCACCCGGAAGGACCGGCATCTGGCCGGGCAGCGCTACCCGATCCGGATCGAGCCGCAGTCCGGTAGCGAGGCCGGGGTCACGTCGAACGAGGGCGCGTACGCGGGGAAGGTCGGCGACAATCCGGCCACGCCGTGGACGGAGACCGACGCCCAGGCCTCCTGCATGTCCCTCTCCAACGACTTCGGCAGCTTCGCGAGCCGCCACCCCCGCCTGTTGCTGCGGGCCACCGCGGCACACGAGTTCGTGCACATGATCCAGTACGGCCTTGGGACCCTCACGGGCGACGAGCACCCCGACGACTCCTTCATCGAGGGGACGGCCGCGTGGATGGAGGACGAGGTCGTCGACGCCGCGGACGAGAACTACGAGTACCTGTGTCCGGGGCTCACCCAGAGCATGGGCGACTACCCCCCCGCCGGCAACCTCCCGTACGGCTACTGGCTGGTGTTCCGGGGGCTCACGGAACGCTTCGGGACCGGGACGGCGGGTGGCGGCGAGGACGTCATGCAGGTCGCCTGGGAGTCCATGAGCAGGGGGAAGGGGGAGCTCGCCGCCATGGCGGCCGGGGTCGCGTCACGTGGGCTGAAGCTCGGCCCGGCGTTCCACGACGTCGCCGTGGCCTACCGCTTCGCGAAGACGTGCGGCGGCGGCTACGCATACCCGTTCTGCTTCGAGGAGGCGGATCGCTACCGCTCGCTGGTCTCGCCCCCGCCGGCGGCCCGCGGCTCGGTGGACCTCGCCACGCCGTTCACCGGGAACGTCCGCGACGACTACGCGGCCCGGTGGATCGCGCTGCCCGAGGACGTCGACGAGCTCAAGGTCACCGTGACGAGCCAGGGCGAAGGCAAGCTCCGGGCGAGCGTCGACTGCAACACGGGCTCGGGGATCGAGGACACGCCGTTCGCCGACGTCGTGCTCCCGGGGACGAGCAAGCAGGTCAAGGCCGACCTCTCGAGTTGCACCGGGAAGGCCTACGTGGTCGTCACGAACGAGCACGTGACGAGCTCGGACCCCTCGGACTCCCCCGCGGAGCCGTTCCAGGTGAAGGTCGAGACGCCGCTCGACCTCGACGGCACGTTCCAGTGGCTCCTGACCACGGACACCGAGACCTCGGACGTGGACGGGGTGAGCTCCATCGTGAGCACCGATCAGGGGAGCGTCGAGCTGCACCTGGTCCGCGACCCCGCCTGGACCGACATCTACAAGTGGATCGACAGCGGCCAGTCCTCGTTCACGTACACGCATTCGCGCACGGACACGACCGACGAGCTCAGGGCGGGGCAGGTCGTGTGCACGACGACCTACACGGAAGACGGGAGCGCGAGCGGCGCGTTCTCCACGTACGTGGAGCCTCCCCGGACGGCCGTGCTCCACAACAGCGTCGTGGGCGACCCCTTCGTACCCCTGGGCCCCGACACCAAGGCGATCGTGGTCACGATGTTCATCCCGTTCATCGACTCCATCCACACGGAGGCCCACGGGACCGTCGACTTCTGCGACTACTCGACCGACACGACGCAGCACGAGGCGGGCCCGTTCGACATCTTCGTGGCGATCCAGTGCCTCCCCGAGGGGACCGAGGTCCAGCTCACCGACCAGTTCGTGGGCCGGTGGGACAACGACAGGCACGCGTTCGAGTTCGACTGCCAGAAGACCGTGACCTCCGGGGACACCACGGGAACCCTGACCGTCACCGGCGAGCTCACGAGGAGCTGACCGGGCCCCGGGAACGATGACCGCCGGTCGGGACCGGGCGGATCAGCAGGTTGCCGGGTGCCCCCCCTCCCCGGGGAGCGGTCACGTCCCGTAGGCCAGCATGAGGTCATCCGAGTCGTCGGCGACCGGTGTGTCTCCCCGACCGACTCGGTTGCCAGGCCGGCTCGCGGATACGATGCACGGACGCGGAACGGAGGTCGACGCCATGTACCGGGTGCACATCTGGTTGCGGAAGTCAGACGGGATGTCGGCGGAGGAGTTCGGGCGGTACTGGCTCGAGACGCACGCGGCGATCGCTCGGGACGGGTACGCGAACCTGAGGTCGTACGTGGTGAACCTCGTAACGGGGGCGGGGCGGGACCAGGAGGTGCCGTACGACGGCGTGGCCGAGATGACGTGGGACTCGCGCGAGGAGTTCGTGGCGGACATGAAGAGCGAGGCCGCCGCCGCGGGGACCGAGGACATGAAGAACTTCACGTCCGCCGTCGGGTTGCTGTTCGTCGATCAGCACGTGGTGAAGTAGCGGCTTGGCCGGGCTGTCGCACGCCGCCACCGGGTTCGGGCTGGGGATCGCGCTCGGGGTCTCGCCGGGGCCGGTTCAGATCCTGCTGCTCACCGAGGCCGCGCGGGGCGGCCTGAAGCGCGGGTTCCGGGCCCAGGCCGGGGCGAACGGGACGTTCCTCGTGCTCCTCCTGGTCCTCGCGGCGGGCGTCACCGCGGTCTCGCCGTCGGGCCCGGCGCTCCGCGTGCTCGAGGTGGCCGGCGGCGCGCTCCTCCTGTGGATCGCCGTCGACGCCGCGATCGACGTCTTCCACGGCCACGACATCGAACGCGCCGAAAGCAGGGCCCACGCCGCGGCCGCGGCCGGCCCGGGGCGCCGGCGGGCGACCACCGTCCTCGCCCGGCCCGAAACCCGCGGGGTCCTCGCCGTGGTGCTGAACCCCGGCGGGTGGCTGTTCCTGGCCACCACCGCGACGGCGCTCGTGGCTGATGCCACCGAGGACGAGGGCCGGCTGGCGGCGTTCGTCACCGTGCTCGCCCTGATCGTGGGCGTGTCCATCATGGACGGGATCACGGTCCTGCTGGGGGGCGGCGGGTCGCTCCTCTCCGGCCGCGCGGGGCGGTGGATCCGCCTGGCCCTGACGCTCGCCCTCGCGGCGATCGGCGTGCTGTTCGTGATCCGCGGCATCGCCGGCTGACTCCGGAGGCCAGACTGGTTCGAACCAACCGGGACTGGCACTCGCCCCGTCGTCGCCGGAGTCAACGCGCCGGCGGTGGCTCGGCCGGACCGAAGCTCCATGTGTAGTCCCACGTCTCGTCGCTGGCGTTCGAGTGTTCGTGGTAGTGGCCGGCCAGCACGTCTTCCGCGGTTCCCTCGAAACCCTGCGACGGGTGGATCTGCCACATCACCCCGGTCGCGAACTGACCGGGCGCGGGGTCGACCCCGGGGCACGTGAAGGTCACATCGAAGAGCTCCTGCCGGGCGATGTTCCCGCCGTGGAGCCGGCCGTGACCGGGTTCCGGCCGTCGCTGGACGACGAGGTAGACCCGGTCGTCGTCACGCTCGAGCGTCAGCGAGCCATTCCCCTCAACGGTGCATGGAGCGCCGCCGGAGACCGAAGCGTCGACGGCGCCCGACTCGAACACGTACGCCGTGTAGCCCTCGAGCAGGAAGTTGCACCACGGTGCGGTCTGGGGACACTCCCCCCGGAACCGCTTGAACGTGATCGTCCCGTCCCAGGACTCGATCGGCGCGTGACTGTCCGGCCCGTCGTCGTAGCTCTGCTCCCAGCCGCTGAACGTTCCCGTGAACCGTTCAGGGAGACAGTCCGTCCTGGCGATGACCTTGCCGTTCAGCGTGGTGTTCTGGACGGTGCCGGTTCCGGGGCTCCCCCGCGCGGAGGGGTCCGCGAACGAGTACATGACCATGAGCTGCTGGATGTCCTCGGCGGGGCGGTCGCGGCACCACGTCATCTCCGCCTGCTGGGTCCAGTCCTCGACGAACGTCGTCCCGTCCTCCAGCCGGTACCAGGCCCAGATCGCGGAGTTCGGGTACGGGTCCTCGAAGAACGGGTTCACGAAGCGGGCGGAAACGACGTCGTCGGCGAAGTCGATCACCTGGTACTGGCTGCTGAGGTACGGCATCGTGATCCGCTTGTCGAGCTTCACGACGTTCTGGTCCTTGCCCGCGGTGGTCACCGAGTACTGGTCGTGACAGCTCTCAGCCGTCGCGGGCAGCCTGTTCAGGATCCCGTCCCACTGCTCGTACTGGTCGGTCCCGTCCCGGTTCCAGTTCGCCATGGCGAACCTCGGCCACCACTTCTCCAGGCCGCCCGGGATCGCCTGGTCGATCGCGCCCAGGTCGTCGTACACCTCGGTGTCGTCCCAGATGTCCCGGATGGTGGTCGCGCCGAGCGTCCGGGCCAGGAAGAACGGCAGGAGGTAGTCCTCGTAGCCGTTCTGCGAGTCGTTCGGGTTGTCGATGGCATGGCGGAAGCCGCAGTGGAGGTACGAGTGGATCCATTCGTGCTCGTAGTCGTCGTCGGGATACACGTCGTCGATGGCCCAGTTCGCGGTGGCGTCGTCGAGCCACGAGTACAGGCTGCACTCCGCGGCGAGGTCGTACGTGAACGACAGGTGGTGGAAGAACTCGTGCGCGAACACGTCCCGAGCCTTCTGGGCCGTGTCCACGAACGCGGTATTGATGATCGTGAACGCGGGCCGCTGCTTGCACCCGATCGGGTAGCCCACGGTCAGACCGCGGAACACCTTGTAATGGAAGCGCAGGCCGACTTCCGTGACGTACACGTCGATCCGGGCGTCGCCACCGTTGCCCTGAACGTAGGTTCGGCCCTCGTCGTCGGTGAAGGACGGGAGGTTCGTGTCCGGGATCGGGGTCCGGCCGAAGAGCGCCGTCTCGGCCGCGTAGACGTTCTCGACCTCGGCGGCCAGAGCGTCCGCGATCGTCGCGCTCTCCGGGATCGACTGGCTGTGCCAGATCCGGAAGTGCGTCGTGTCCTGGCAGGTCCAGTCGTCCTTGATGAAGAGCGCGGGGTCCGTACAGCTCGGCGCCCGCGACACGCGAGGGTTCGCCGCGGGCGCAGCCGGTTCCAGCGGGTCGATCCAGCTCCCCTGATAGGCCGGCGGCCGGAAGAACGGCACCACCTTCGCCATGTTCGCCGGGGACAGGGACTCGATCTCGGCCGCGACGCCGGCCATCCTGCCGGCATCGCCCAGTCCCGTGTTCGCCCCCCGGTAGGCCTCCGGCAGGCGCGGGTCCACGAAGGCGGCGAACGCCGTGTACACCACGGCCTGCTGGTGCGTGATGTCGCCGCGGGCCTCGGCGGCGTCGATCAGCGCGTAGCTTTCGGGGGTCGGGTCCACGACCATCTGCGTTCGGGAGGCCCGGCAGTTGTTCCCCTCCGCCCCCTCGGCGACCTGCCCGAGGTCGTCGGCGCACGCCAGCACGTACAGCGCCCGGAGCGGGGCGGTCTCCGGGACCGCGAGGGCCGTCGTCGCGTGGGCCGTCGCCCCGGGCGCGAGCCGCGCCACGGCGGCGGCCCGGGCGAACCGGACGTCCGTCGAGCTCCGAACCCGGTCGGGGGACAGATAGAACCGGAGCGTCGATGCAGCCGCCGGGGCGTTCCCGGCGTTCTTCACGGTCCACGTGAGGTCGAACACCATCTTGCGCGGGAGGCCGGCCGGTGGGGCCGAGAGCGCGGTGGTCACGAGGTCGGGTCGGAGGGTCGCCGCCGATGCGGCCGGGACGGAGCCGAGGAGCGTCGCCGTCAGCGCGGACGCGACGGCGAGAATGCGGGCGGTCGGGGCGGCGCGTCGGCCGCCCCGGGTGGGGGGGCTCCCTGGCAGCATGGCGATGCGGCATCACGAAACCACCACGTCCGCGTGCGGTCAAGGGTGATCTTCCGCGCCGGCGGCGATCGGGGTGCTGTTCGTGGTCACGGGGATCGCGGATGACCGCGCAGACCGTCCCGTGGGACTGGTCCGGGCCCCACGGGGCCGGTAGCATCTGGGTCGATGGTGTCCAACAGGGGGTGGGGCCGCGTGCTCGCCGCGGCGGCGGTCGCCCTTGCCGTGGGGGCCGCCCTGGCCTCGTGCTCGTCGAGCGGCACCAGCGGGACGCCCGAGGCCTCACTCCCGGACGCGACCCAGCTCCTGAAGGACTCGGCTGCCGCGATGCGGAAGGTCCAGAGCGCCCGGTTCGAGCTCAACGGGAACGGCAGCATCGCGGGCGTGGAGGTCCGGAGCGCCGTGGGCGTGGTCACGAGCAGCGGCGACGCGCAGGGCTCCGTCCAGGTCTTCCAGAACGGGCAGCTCGTCCACCTCGACCTGGTGGTGAAGGCCGGCGTCATCTACATCAAGGGCCCGACCGGCGGGTTCGAGAAGCTCCCGCCGGGCGCGGCCGGGTCGGCGTTCGACCCCTCGCAGGTCCTCGACCCGGACAAGGGCATCGCCGCGCTCATGGAGTTCGCCAAGAACGCGAAGACCGTGGGCGAGGAGAGCGTGCAGGGCGTGGACACGTACAGGGTCACGGCCGACCTCGACGGCAGCCTGGTGAGCCGGCTGATGCCGCTCCCCGCGGTGAACACGGTCCCCGGGACGCTGTGGATCGGCAAGGACTCGCCCGAGCTCGAGCAGATCGCGGTGACGGTCCCCAAGAGCGGGGCCGCCGAGCAGACCCAGCTGACGCTCCGGCTGTTCGACTTCGGGGTCGAGGTCGACATCACCCCACCGGCGTGAACCGACGCCTCGGCGCGCGGCCTGACGGAGCCCGGGCGACCGGAGCTCCCGCCCCCGCCGGGCCGGCCCCGAGAAACCACCGGGTTGCGGTGGGCATCGCAGGACTCGGCGTGCTGGTCGCGGCCCTCGACGCGTACGTGGTTACCACGATCGTGCTCACGATCCTGCCCGACATCGGGGTCGAGGCGGCGAACCACCCGGAGCAGACGTTCCCGATCGTGACCGGATACCTCCTGGGGTACGTGGCCGCCATGCCCATGCTGGGGCAGCTCTCGGACCGGCTGGGCCGCAGGCCGGTCATCCACGGCTGCCTGGCCGGGTTCGCCGTCGGCTCGGTGGTGTCGGCGATGGCTGGGAGCCTGCCCATGCTGATCGTCGGGCGGGTGGTCCAGGGCGCGGCGGGCGGCGCGCTCCTGCCGGTGACGTTCGCGCTGGTGGGCGACCTGTGGGACCCCCGGACGCGCCCCGTGGCCCTGGGCGCGGTGGGGGCCACGCAGGAGCTGGGGAGCGTGCTGGGACCGCTCTACGGGGCCGGGCTGGCCGCGGCGGTGGGGTGGCGTGGCGTGTTCTGGGTCAACGTGCCGCTGGCCATCGCGGCGGCCGTCGTGATCCAGCGCAAGGTCCCCGGCGGGAAGCTCTCCGCGCGAGGCCACCGGCCCAAGGTCGACATCGTGGGAGGATCGCTCCTCGCGCTCGGCCTCGGGGCGCTCATCGTCGGGCTGTACAACCCCGACCCATCGAAGAGCGTGCTTCCCTCATGGGGGCCGTACGTGCTCGTCGGTGGGGTCCTGCTGCTGGCGAGCTTCGTCGTGTGGGAGGTGATCTCCCCGACGCGCCTGCTGGACCCCTCCGGCATCGACCCTGGGCCGTTCCTGGCGGCCATGGGGACGAACGTCCTGGCCGGCGCGGCCCTGATGATCACCCTGGTGGACGTGCCGCTGGTGGCGGAGACCATCCTCGACCGGACCCCGACCGGCGGGGCCCTGTTCCTGGCCTGGTTCCTGGCGGGGCTTCCCGTCGGCGCGCTGGCCGGCGGATTCCTCACGGTGAGGTTCGGCGAGCGGGTCACGGCGGTGTCCGGGATGGGGCTTTCGGCCGCGGCGTTCTGGCTCATCGCCGGATGGCCGGTGGCCATCCTCGCGGCCCGCCACGGGGTGGGACCGCTGTCGCTCCCCCGGGCCGACGTGGACCTGGTCCTGGCGGGGCTGGGGCTGGGCCTGGTCATCGCGCCCGTGACCTCCGCCGTCCTCCGGGCGTCGAACCCCGAGCAGCACGGCGTGGCGTCTGCCTCGGTGGTGGTGGGGCGCATGCTGGGCATGCTGATCGGCATCGCCGTGGCGGCCGCGTGGGGCATCCACCGCTTCAAGGAGCTGACGAAGGACCTCAACGTCCCACTGACCGACAAGGAGCAGATCGTCTACGACCGCAAGCTGAAGGTGGCGCTGCGGACCGAGTACCACGAGGTGTTCCTGCTGACGGTGGCGATCTGCGTGGCCGGGGCGCTGGTGGCCCTGGGACTGGGGCGCCGCCACGCGGGGCTCCTGGCCGCGGAAGCGGGCGCGTCCGAGCCGGCCCCGGCCTCGTCCTAGCCGCCCGGTCCGGCCTCCAGCCCCTCGAGCACGTCGGACAGGACCGGCGAGCCCGCCGGTCGCTCCGGCCAGGCCTGCACGAAGTGCTCCTGGCCGAAGACCTCCGGGAGATCCGACTCGGGCACGTCGAGGATCTCGCCGGACTGGGTCCGGTGGGCCCGGATGGCCGCCACCACCCGGTCCGCCACCGGCAGCGTGACCACATGGACGGCGATCGTGTCGTCGTCCACCCCCCGGGGCACGAACGGCGCATGGGGATCCATCGGCTCCCGCCCCGCGGCCTGCTGGATCGCCTGGAACCTCCTGATCCGACTCCACGGGATCGCGACGTACAGCAGCCGCCGGAACGCCCCGCCGCTGTCCCACACCCGGGCCCGGTGGAAGGCCTCGGTGCCGACGTGGTGCATCGTGACGTGGTCCGCGTGCTTGGTGACCCCCTCGGGGCCGAAGGTGATCACCACGTCCGGGCGGAACCCGGTCAGGAGCTCGGTCACCGCCCGCACCAGGGCCTCGCGGTCCCTCCGGGCCAGCCGGCCGTCGGGGTGCCGGAGGAACTCGATCCTGGCGTCGCCGGCGCCGAGGACCTCGTACGCCGCCCGGGCCTCGGCCTCCCGGACCGTCCCCAGGGTCCGGCGCGTGGCCACCGACCCCTTCGCGATCTGGCCGGCTTCCCCGCTCGTGGCCAGCACGGCCATCACGTCGGCGTCGCCGGCGTGCAGGGCGATCGTCCCGCCGATCGTGAAGGCGTCGTCGTCGGGGTGCGCGAACACCAGGGCCAGGCGGGATCGGGCGCCGTCCGGAGCCTCGGTCACGAACCGAGGCCCAGGAGGTGCTCCAGGCCGACGGTGAGCCCGGGCCGTTCGCCCACGGCTTTCACCGCGAGCAGCACGCCGGGCATGAACGACGCCCGGTCCAGCGAGTCGTGACGGATCGACAGGGTCTGCCCGGGCCCGCCCAGGATGACCTCCTGGTGGGCCACCAGGCCGGGGAGGCGGACCGAATGGACCCGGACGCCCTCGTGGTCGCCGCCGCGCGACCCGGCCAGCGTCTCCGCGTCCGGCCCCCGGTACGGCGACGGCCGCGCGGCGGCCACCCTGCGCGCGGTGGACATCGCGGTCCCCGACGGAGCGTCGGCCTTCCCGTCGTGGTGGAGCTCGATGATCTCCACCGCGGGCAGGAACCGGGCCGCCTGCTCCGCGAAGTGCATCATGAGGACGGCCCCGATCGCGAAGTTCGGCGCGACGAACACGTTCGACCGGCCTCCGTGTTCGTCCAGGAGGCCCCGGATCTCCTCCAGGTCCTCCGGCGTGATCCCGGTGGTGCCGACCACGGCGTGGAGGCCGTGACCCACCACCCACCGGACGTTGTCCATGACCGCCGAGGGATGGGTGAAGTCCACCGCCACCTCGGCCCCCCCATCCGCCAGCGCCTGGCGGTCCCCGGAGACCGGGACGCCCTCGACCTCCTCCCCCGCCCCGGCCGTGTCCACGGCGGCCACCAGCTCGAGATCGGGATCTGCGGCCACCGCCGCGCACACCGTGCGGCCCATCCGGCCCGCCGCCCCGAGCACCCCGACCCGGACGTGCACTCAGATCTCCGGGTGGTGGGCCGCCACCTCGGCCTCCACGGCGGGGTCGCTGCCGCCGAAGGCGTCGTCTCCGAACGGCCCCAGCACGGTGAGGGCCATGGGTCGGGAGAGGACCTCGGCCGCCACGCGGTTCGCGTCCTCCATGCTCACCCGGTCCACCCGTTCCAGCATCTGGTCCACCGACAGGATCTCGCCGTGGCCGGTCTCCGAGCGCCCCAGGCGGGCCATCCGCCCGCTGGTGTCCTCGAGCCCCAGCACCATGGAACCCTTCACGTGGCCCTTGGCCCGTTCGAACTCCTCGGTCGTGAGGTCGCCCTCGGCCACCTGCTGTGCCTCCCGCCGGAGCAGGGCCAACGACTCCTCGGCCCGGGCCGGGGTGGTCCCCGAGTACATCCCGAACAGGCCGGTCTCCGCGAACATCGTGTGGTAGCTGTACACCGAGTACGCCAGTCCCCGCTTCTCCCGGATCTCCTGGAACAGCCGAGAGGACATGCCGCCGCCGAGGGCCGCGTTGACGATCCCGAACGCGAACCGGTCGGGGTCGCTCCGGGACAGGCCGTTGGTGCCCAGCACGATGTGGGCCTGCTCGGTCGTCCGGTTCCGGACGAGGCGTGCCCCCGAGGGCCGGGGAGGCCGGCCGGCGGTCCGCAGCGACCAGGCCGAGCGGCCCCGGGCCAGGGCCCGGCCCGTGTCCAGGCCCTTGCGGAGCCCGGCCACGAGCCGGTCGTGGTCCACGTTCCCGGCGGCGGACACCACCAGGTTCGCCGGGACGTAGTGCCCCTTGTAGAACCGCCGGACCCGGTCGCGGGTCACGCCCCGGATGCTGCCCACGGTGCCCAGCACGGGACGCCCCAGGGGGTGCCCGGCCCACAGGGTCTCCGCGAACAGATCGTGCACGAGGTCGTCGGGCGTGTCCTCGTGCATGTTGATCTCCTCGAGGATCACCTGCCGTTCGGCCTCGAAGTCCGACGGCTTCAGGACCGAGTTCTGGAGCATGTCGCAGAGCATCTCGACGGCCATCTGGAGGTCGCGGTCCAGGATCCGCGCATAGAAGACCGTTGTCTCCTTCGACGTGAACGCGTTGAAGTCCCCGCCCACGGCGTCGAAGGCCTCCGCGATGTCACGCGCCGAGCGGCTCGTCGTTCCCTTGAACAGCAGGTGCTCCAGGAAGTGCGACGCACCGGCGATCTGGGGCCGTTCGTCGCGGGACCCGGCCGTGACCCAGAACCCCAGCGTCACCGACCGGACCGAGGGCATCCGCTCGGACACCACGCGGAGGCCGGAGGCGAACTCCGTTCGCTCGATGGCCTCGGCCCCCCCGCGGGCCCGGCGGGGCGCGCGGGGGGACCTCGATGCCTGCCTGCTGGGCGCGGCCACGGTCCGTCGCTAGTCGCGGGGCTCGCGGGGCGCGCGGTCGCCTCCGCGGTCGCGGTCCCGGAAGCCGCCGCCGCGGCGGGGGCCGCGGTCCCGGTCACGACCGCGGTCGCCGCCCCGGTCGCGGCGCTCCCGGAACTCGCCCCGGCCCTCATCGCCCTCCTGCTTCGGCCACCCGCCCTCGGGCGGGTCCCAGCCCTCGCCGACGGGCTTCAGGGCGATCCGTCCGCGCTCCGGTTCGACGTTCTCGACCTCCACCAGCAGGTGGTCGCCCTGCTTCACGGCGTCCTCGACGTTCGACAGGCGCCGTCCCCGGCCGAGCTTCGAGATGTGCGCCAGCCCGTCGGTGCCCGGCATGATGTTCACGAACGCGCCGAACTCGGTGGTCTTCACCACGACGCCCTCGTAGCGTTCGCCGATCTCCGGGAGCTTCGGGTTCACGATCTGCTCGATCATCTGCTTGGCCTGGTCGGCGCCCTCGCCCTCCTTCGAGCCGATGAACACCCGGCCGTCGTCCTGGATGTCGATGTCGGCGCCGGTCAGGGCGATGATCTCGTTGATCCGCTTGCCCTTGGGCCCGATGACCTCGCCGATCTTGTCGACGGGGATCTGGATCATCTCCACGCGCGGGGCCTTCGGGTTCAGCGCCGAGCGCGGCTCGGGCAGGACCGCCAGCATCACGTCGAGGATCTGGAGACGGGCCTCCTTGGCCTGCTTCAGCGCGGCGTTCAGGGCCTCCGCGGGGAGGCCGGTCACCTTCATGTCGAGCTGGATCGCCGTGACCCAGTCCTTCGTGCCGGCCACCTTGAAGTCCATGTCGCCGAGCGCGTCCTCGGCGCCCAGGATGTCCGTGAGCGTCACGTACTCGCCGCCCTCGGCGATCATCCCCATGGCGATCCCCGCCACCGGCGCCTTGATCGGCACGCCGGCGTCCATCAGCGACAGCGTCGACGCGCACACGCTGGCCATCGAGGTGGAGCCGTTCGACTCGAGCACGTCGGAGACCAGCCGCAGCGCGTACGGGAAATCGTCCTCGTCCGGGATCACCGGGACCAGGGCCCGCTCGGCGAGCGCGCCGTGCCCGATCTCCCGGCGCTTCGGCCCCCGCATGAACCCGGCCTCGCCCGTGGAGAACGGCGGGAAGTTGTAGTGGTGGATGTAGCGCTTCGACTCCTCGGGGTCGAGGGTGTCGATCATCTGGGTCATGCGGAGCATCCCCAGCGTGGTCACGTTGAGGACCTGGGTCTCGCCCCGCTGGAACAGGCCCGAGCCGTGGGCGCGGGGGACGATACCGACCTCCGCGGACAGCGCCCGGATCTCGTCGGGACGGCGTCCGTCGAGGCGAACTCCCTCCTCGATGACCTTGCGCCGCATGGCCTTCTTCTGGAGCTCCTTGAACGCCGAAGAGACCTGGGAGGCCCGCTCTCCGTACGCCTCCTCGCCCCACGTCTGGAGCAGGTGGGCCCGGAGCTCCTCCTTCAGCGCGTCGAGGTTGGCCTCGCGCTCCGCCTTCTGGGGGACGATCGCGGCGCCGAGCCGGTCCGACGCGAACGCGGTGACGGCGTCGAACACGTCCTGCTCGAACACCGGCCGGGGCTCCCACTCCTTGCGCTCGACACCGAGGCCCGACAGGAACTCGTTCTGGAAGTCGATCAGCTCGCCGATGGCCGCCTTGGCGGCCTCCAGCCCCTCGGCCACGACGTCCTCCGTCGGCGCGGCGGCGCCCTCGGAGATGTGGGTCCACGCCTCGTCGGGGGCCTCGCCCTCGATCATCAGGACGTCGACGCCGCCCTGGTCGTTGCGGCGGCCCGCCACCACCACGTCGAACGTGGCCAGGTCGAGCTCCTGGTAGGTCGGGTTCACCTTCCACTGCCCGCCGATGTTCGCCACGCGGACCGCGCCCACCGGCCCCTCGAACGGGAGCCCGGCGATCATCGTGGCCAGCGAGGCCCCGTTGATGGACGGGATGTCGTAGGGCTGGGCCATGTCCACCGACATCACGGTGACCACGATGTGGACCTCGTCGCGGAAGTCGGCATCGAACGACGGGCGCATCGGACGGTCCGTGAGCCGCGCGGTGAGGATGGCGGTCTCGGACGGCCGGCCCTCCCGGCGGAAGAACCCGCCGGGGATCTTGCCGGCGGCGTACATCCGCTCCTCGACGTCGACCGTGAGCGGGAAGAAGTCGATCCCCTCGCGGGGCTTGCCGCTGGTGCAGGTGGCGAGGACCTGGGTCTCGCCGATGGTCACAACGGCCGCGCCGCCCGCCTGCTTGGCGAGCTTGCCGGTCTCGAGCGTGACATCCGTGCCCCCGATGTTTCGGGTGGCCTTGGTGTATTCCACTGGGTCTTCCTCCTTCGTGCTGCGCCGGTCGCCGGGCGGTTCGCGGCGCGGGCTGGGCGCCGGGCGGGAGGTCGGCCAGTTCTCAGTGGTGGGCCACCGGGCTTGCGGGACGGACCGCGGTCCGGTCCGGGGGCTCGCTACTGATAACTGACCCGCACGCGCTCCTGCCTCGGCTGGGTCGGTGGGGGCTCGTGTCCTTCGGCTTCCTCCCGGTCGAGGGTCCTACCGCCGGAGACCCAGGCGGGAGATGAGCTCCCGGTAGCGCCCGATGTCCTCACGGCGGAGGTAGTCGAGGAGCCGCCGGCGCCGGCCCACCAGCTTCAACAGGCCACGGCGCGAGCTGTGGTCCTTCTTGTGGGCCTTCAGATGCTCCGTGAGGTCGGCGATGCGGCGCGACAGCACCGCGATCTGGACCTCGGGCGAGCCGGTGTCCTGTTCCGAGCGCCGGTGGTCGGAGATGATCTGGGATTTCTGCTCTGTAGCGAGTGCCATATGTTCGCCCAAAGACTACCAGCCAGCCCCCGCGGTGCCGCCGTGTGGCCTCAACGCAGGACCGGGTGGCCCCCGCTCTCGATCGACACCGGGAGCAGGCGGGCGGTGAATTTCCCGGCCGGCGTCACGTGGACCTCGGCCACGGCGGTGGTGGCGCTGGCCTCGGACAGTCGGGGCCACACGAAGTTGCCCAGCGAGTAGAAGACCGGCCGGCCGTCGATCATGTCGAACGGCTGCAGGCGGTGGGCGTGGCCCCCGAAGATGATGTCCGCCCCCGCGTCGATCAGGCGGTGGGCGATCTCGACGTCGTCCGAGCGGGGGGTGGTGTCGAGCTCCACGCCCCAGTGGATGTCCACGATCACCAGGTCCGAGATCGCGGCGGCCCGCTTCACCGCTGCCACCATGCAGTCCACGTCGTGCCCGCACGCCGTGCCGGGCTTGTCCGGCCCCGCGATGGCCTCCGGGAACGGGTCCACCACCTTGTCGAACCCGACCGCCGCGATGGTCCACCCCTTCACGTGGAGGACGGCGGCCTTCGCGGCCTGCGCGGCGTCCCGGCCCGCCCCCACGGCGGCGATGCCCGCCAGCTCGACGATGTGGCGGGTGTCCACCAGGGCGTCGGGCCCGTAGTCGTACGCATGGTTGTTCGCCAGATTCGCCACGTCCACGCCCCCCCGCTGAAGGTAGGGCAGCGCGTCGGGGTCGCCCTGGAAGTTGAACTCCTTCGGGACCGGCGAGCCGATCCGGCTCACCGCGCACTCCAGGTTCACCACCGTGAGGTCGTCGCGGACGAACAGGCCGTCCATGCCGGAGAGCAGGGTGTCGTAGTTCGAGGGCGACACGCCGATGTAGCCGGAGTCCACGTTCGTGTCGCCGGCACCGTGGATGACCAGGACCCTCTTCGGCTTCGGGGGCGGCGAGGGCGATGGAGACGAGTTCGTCCCGGGAGACGTCCGTGACGGACCGGGCGTGGTTCCCGCCGGCGAGACCGGCCCCGTTGGGGTGGTGGACCGGGGCGCCGGCGCGCCCTTGGGGCCGCCGGATCCGGACCGGTCGAACAGGACTTTCGCCCCCACCAGGACCGCCGCCACCAGCACCAGCGCGAGCACCACCGGCCCGAACCGGAGCCGGGGGGGCGCCCGATGCCGCCCGGAGGGGACGCCGGTGGGACTATCGGACACGGCCGGGCACTCTCGGTGCGTTCACGACGACGGACTTCCCTCGGTCGACGGCGACGGCGCGATGTCCCTGACGTCCTCCCGCCACAGGAACTCCCGGGGGGTCAGCCCGCTGTCATGGATGGCCGCAGCCTCCTCCCGTCCGAAGTACCGGAAGTGCCACGGCTCGTACGAGTAGCACGTCAGGTTCTGCATGTTCCTCGGGTAGCTCATGACGAAGCCGTACCGCCAGGCGTTCTGGGCCATCCAGGACCCGGCCGGCGTGTGCTCCCAGCCCTGATCGACATCGAGCTGCCCTTGAGTTCGGAAGTCGACGGTGGTGCCCAGCTGGTGCTCGGAATGGCCGGGCCGGGCCGTGGTCGCCAGGGCCCGGGCGTGGCCCTCCTCCTCCACCCGCTTGTGGAACAGCTGGGACTGGCGGAGGAAGCTCCGGTAGGCCACCAGGATGTCGACCGGGCTCCCCGCGGCCTCCGCCGCCTCGCGCAATGCCGTGAGGTCCGGGATCACCACGGCCCGGACCTGCCCGTCGCCGTCGAACCCGGCCTCCGAGACCGACACCAGCCCGGGCGGGGTGTACGTCGGGGGAAGCGCGTACGTCGTGTCGAGGAACGTCGAGTCCCACAGTCCGTACTCCTGTGCCAGGGCCGGGAGGCTCCCGTACCGGCACCGGGGGACGGCCCGGTCGGCGGGGGACGCCGGGGTCGCCGTGGACGGCGCACTGGCCAGCGACGGCGAGACCGAGGGACGGGGCGAGTGGCCGGCGCCGGGGCCGTCGCCGCCGTCCCCGAGGGCCACCACCGCCCGGACCACGGCGGCCACCACCACCGCCGCGACCAGGACGGCGACGATGCGGCCGAACGGCGTGAGCCTGATGCGTCTCCCCGGCGGGCTCACCGCTCCTCCCCCGGGAGCGGGACCAGCTCCCGGGTTCGCTCCACGTCCTCGCCGATCTGCCGGGACAGCTCCTCGACCGACTCGAAACGCACCTCGTCGCGGAGGCGGACCCAGAACTCGATCGAGAGCGGCTCGCCCACCAGGTCGCCATCGAAGTCGAGGAGGAACGCCTCGAGGTGGACGGGCTCCTGGCCGAACGTGGGGTTCGTGCCGACGTTCACCGCGGCCCGGTAGCCCGAGTCGCGGTGCATGGCCCGGGCGGCGTACACGCCCTCGCCCGGGAGCAGGAGCCGAGGGAGGATCCGGAGGTTCGCGGTCGGCCATCCCAGCCCGGTGCCCCGGCCGGCCCCCCGGACCACCTGGCCGTCGAGCACGAACCGCCGGCCCAGGGCCCGCTCCGGCCACCTCAGGTCGCCCAGCGTCAGGGCCTCCCGGATCGAGGTGGACGACACCACGCGGCCGTCCAGCTCCACCAGGCCCACGTCCTCCACGTCGAACCGGCGCGCGGCCCCCAGCTCGCGGAGCACCGTCACGGTCCCCGCCGCGCGGAACCCGAATGTGAAGTTGTCGCCCACCACCACCCGGCGGGCGGAGAGCCCGTCCACCAGGACCCTGTCGACGAACTCCTCCGGGGGCCACCGCGAGAACTCGTCGGTGAACTCGAGGATCACGAGCGCGTCCACGCCGGTCTCCGACACGAGCTGGACCTTGCGCTCGAGCGTGGTGAGCAGGCGGGGCTCACGGCCCGGCGAGAACACCTCGCGGGGATGGCGGTCGAACGTCACCGCGACCGACGCCAGCCCACCGTCCCGGGCGAGCTCGACCGTTCGACCGATGACGTCCCGGTGACCCAGGTGGACCCCGTCGAAGAAGCCGATCGTGACGGCCGCCGGCCCGCGTTCGAGCGGCAGCTCCCCGATCCCCCGCACCACGTCCATCGGGGCCGAGGGTACCGGACGGGGGGCGGTTCGGGACCAGGTTCGCCGCGCGCCGAACCAGTTCGACCGGGCGTGCAAGGAAACGGGCGGGCGGCGCATCGTTACGGGTGATGGACGAGGCACGGCCGGTGGCACCGGCCCCGCCCGCTGCAGGCGCGCCCGGAGAGGCCGGGTCGCCGGGCGGCGCGGCGCGCGACGCCGGCGGGTGGCGCCTCGGCGAGCTGTACACCCGGCACGCGCCGGACGCGGTCCGGCTGGCGCGCCTGCTGACCGGCGACCCGGCCCTGGCCCAGGACCTGGTGCAGGACGCGTTCGTCCGGCTGGGGGCCCGCTTGGTGCACCTGCGGCGCCCGGAGGCGTTCGAGGCCTACCTCCGGCGAACGGTGGTGAACCTGGCCCGGATGCACTTCCGGCGCCGCCGGGTGGAGCGGGCGCACGCGTCGCGCTCGGCCAGGGCGCCGGAGGCCGCGGTGGCCCAGGGCGACGAGGTCGAGGATCGCGACCTGGTCCGGGCCGCGCTCATGCGCCTCCCCGAGCGGCAGCGTGCTGCGCTGGTGCTCCGGTTCTACGAGGACCTGCCCGACCGGGACGTCGCCGCGATCCTGCGGTGCCGCCCGGGGACGGTCGCGTCGCTGGTCTCGCGGGGCCTGGCCCGGCTCCGAACCGAGCTGAAGGAGTGAGGACACGATGAGCACGGATCTCGAGGAACGCCTGCGGAGGGCCCTGCGCGAGGACGCCGAACGAACCCCGGCACCCCCGCTCCCCCCACCCGACCTCCGGCGGCGCGTCCGCCGGCGCGTGTCGCTCCGCGCGGGGGCCTCGCTCCTCACGGTGGCCCTGGTGGCCACGGCCGCGGTGGTGGCCGTTCGCCAGACCGGCCACGAAACGCCGCGGCCGCCGGCCGGCACGGCGCCGTGCACCACGTGGACGGCCGTGGACGCCCCGGCCGCCGATCCGGGGCAGTTCGACACATACCTTCATTCGGTCGCGGCCCCGGCGGCCGACGAGGCCCTCGCGGTCGGCATCCACCGGGTCCCGGGCGAGGGCGGCGACAGCTTCCTCGAGCTCCAGCGGTGGGACGGCTCCGCGTGGTCCCGGCTCCCCGCTCCCCGGCCCCTGGACTACGGGGAGGGCCCGTCGCTGTACGCGGTGGCGGCCGTCGCGCCCGACGACGCCTTCGCCGTGGGGCTGACGAACGTGGAGCGCGGGGGCATCCCTCTGGTGCTGCACTGGGACCGCGCGAACTGGTTCCTGTCCGCGGTGGACCCCTCCGGACAGCCCGAGAGCCATCTGTTCGGCGTGACCGCGCTCGGACCGGACGACGTGTGGGCCGTGGGCGGCTGGGCGTGGCCGGGTCGCATGCACGGCGGCGGCCTGGTCACGCACTGGGGCGGCACGCAGTGGACCACCACGGCCCTGCCGATCACGGAGCGGCTCCCCGGCGAACGCGCGAACCCGTACGACATCCTGAACGGCGTGGCCGGCTCCTCGGGCGCCGACGTGTGGGCGGTGGGCGTCCAGACCGACGTGCCGGTCACGTTCCAGCGGACCCTCGTCGAACACTGGGACGGCGTGTCGTGGGAGCGGGTCCCGAGCCCGAGCGTCGAACAGCCGGGAGGCGGAGGACCCGTGGACAGCTCGCTCGCGGCGGTCACGGCGATCTCGCCCGACGACGCGTGGGCGGTGGGATCGTGGCGCCCGGCCTGGGACGAGGCCATCGCGCTGCCGGAGCCCCTCGCCCTGCACTGGGACGGGACGGAGTGGACCCGCGTTCCCGTGCCGGACCTCCGATGGGGCGGCACGCTCACCGGCATCGCGGCACAGGGCCCGGACGACGTGTGGGCGGTCGGCTCGGCGCCGAAGGACTCCCCCGCGGAAGGCGGCAGCCCGCTGCTGCTGCACTGGGACGGGTCCGCGTGGAGCCGCGTGGATGCGCCCGTCCAGACGCCCGGCGGGCTCCAGGCCGTGACCGCCATCCCCGGCGGCGGGATGTGGGCCGTGGGGGCCCAGGACGACGGCGCCCGGGCCCGGCCGCTCGTCCTGCGGTGCTCCTGAGGGACGGCCCCGGTCAGCCCGGGGGCGCCAGGACCATCTCCGGGACGGCCTTGGCGTGCTCGTCTCGGTACACGGCCACCAGACGCCCGTCGGGAGCGAAGACGGCGTAGGGGCCGTCGATCCCGGCGGGGCCGAGCGGGCGGCCGTTCGACGCCGCGACGGCCTCGTCGGGGTGCTCCAGGCGGAGCGACGGCAGGTGCCGCACGGCCTCCTCGACCGGCAGGGGCGATCCGTGGGCGTCCAGCGCCACTGCCTCGTCGAGCCCGAACGGCCCCACGCGCGTCCGCCGGAGCCGGACCAGGTGTGCGCCGCACCCGAGCGCCGCACCCACGTCGGCCACCAGCACCCGGACGTAGGTCCCGCTCGAGCACCGCACCGCGAAGTCGAACGCGGGAGGTTCGAACCCGCGGAGCTCGAACGCCTCCACGCGGACCGGCCGGGGCGACGCCTCCACCTCCTGGCCCCGCCGGGCCGCCCGGTGGAGGGTGACGCCGCCCACCTTCACCGCGGAGTACGCGGGCGGGCGCTGCATGAGGTCGCCGGTGAGCGCGGCCATGGCGGCCTCGGCGCCGGCGCGGGTCACGCCGATCACCGGCGCCGTCCGCGTGATCTGGCCGTCGGCGTCGAGGGTGTCCGTCTCCTCCCCCAGCCGCCCGGTCCCCTCGTACACCTTGTCCAGGCCCGACAGGAACCGCAGCAGGCGCGTGGCCCGCCCCACCCCGACCACCAGCAGGCCGGTGGCCATGGGGTCCAGGGTCCCGGCGTGGCCGACCTTTCGGGTCCCCAGGGCCCGCCGGACCCGGTCCACCACGTCGTGGGAGGTGATCCCGCCGGGCTTGTCGATCAGCAGCAGCCCCTCTGGCGCGGCGGTCGCCGTCACGCCGACCCCACGCCCCTACGAGACCTGTTCGCGGAGCCTCGCGGCCAGATCCCGGACGGTGTCCTCCAGGCCCGTCTTCGCAGTGAACCCGGCTGCCAGCCGGTGTCCCCCGCCGCCGAACGCCCCCGCCACGGCCGCCACGTCGTGGTCGCCCCGGGACCGCATGCTGACCTTGAACCGACCGTCCCGCTGCTGCTTCAGCACCGCCGCGACGTCGGCCTCGCGGGCTGTGCGGATGACGTCGATGAGGTCGTCGGTCTCCCCCACCCCGAGCCCCGCCTGCTGGAGATCCGCCTGGGTCAGGTACGTCCACAGCAGCCCCGCCTCCTCGTCCAGCTCCAGCCGGTGCAGGGCCGTGCCCAGCAGCCGGAGGTAGGCCAGCCGGTTGTCCTCGAACAGGGCCTGGGCCAGCCTGGCGTGGTCGAACGGGAACCGGCGGAGCTCGCCGGCCAGTTCGAGGGTGGCGGGCGTCACGGACTGGTACTGGAACCTCCCGGTGTCGGTGACCAGCCCCGCGTACAGGCACAGGGCGGACTCCACGGGGATCTCGCCCCCGACGACCTTCAGCAGCCGCCACACCAGCTCGGCCGTGGACGATGCCGCCGGGTCGATGACGGACACCGTTCCCAGGCCGGGGTTCGTGGCGTGGTGGTCGATCCACACCACCTCGGTGGCCTTCGCGGCCCGGGCCTGGAGCTGTCCCAGGCGGTCCTCCGAGGCGCAGTCCAGCGTGACCATGACCGCGGGGCGCTTCGGGAACTGCCGGGGCGGGACCAGCGCATCGGAGCCCGGGAGCTCGGTCACCCACCGGGGGTGTTCGAACGGCTCGTTGCCGTACGAGCACACCGTTGCCTTCCCCAGCGAGCGGAGGTGAGCGGACAGCCCCAGCATCGAGCCGATCGCGTCCGGATCCGGGTTGATGTGGCAGGCCAGGGCGATCTCGGGGGCGTCGCGCAGGATCGCGGCCGCGCGGTCCATCCCATCCTGCAGCGTGACGGGCCCGGCGGGCCGGGGGACGGCGGTCATCCGCCGGCCCCCTCCGGGGCGTCGGCCTCGTGGGGTGCGTCGGCCTCGTCCTGCAGCTCGCCGCGTTCGTGCAGGGAGGCCAGGATCTGCTCCACCCGCTGACCGTACGCCTCGGTCCGGTCCTCCTCGAACACGAGCTCCGGCGTGAACTTGACCCGGACCTCGCGGCCGAGCACCGCGCGGAGGTGCGACGCGGCGCTCCGCAGCGCCGCGCGGGTCGACGCGTGCTGCCGGTCGTCGCCGAGCACCGTGTAGTACACCCAGGCCTTCCGGAAGTCGGGCGTGACCTTCACCCCGGTGACCGTGACGAACCCCATCCGGGGGTCCTTGAGCCGCTGGATCTCCGCGGCCAGCACCTCCCGGATCTCCTCCGCCACCCGCACGAGCCGTTCGCTGATGGCTCTACCCTCCCACGCTCATTCGTCCTCCGGGTACAGCAGCGACAGCTCGGCGTGGATGACGTCCACGGGGCCGAACCGCTCCACGAACTTCTCCACCTCGTGCATCACCCGGCGGGCGTGGTACTGCTCGGCGGCCACCGCTGCGACCCCGATCTCCGCCCGCTGCCACAGGTCGAGGTGGCCGGTCTCCGACACCGCCACGTTGAACTTCTGCCGGACCGCCGCCGTGAGGGTCTTCACCACGTGCCGCTTCTCCTTCAGCGACCCGCACCCCGGGATCCGGAGGTCGAACCGCACCAGGGCCACCAGCATCAGCTCGTCCGTCGTCGTCCGGCCCCGGCGGGCCGGGCCGCCGCCCGCCGTCCTACAGCGACCGGGCCACCTCGCGGACCTCGAAGGTCTCGATGACGTCGCCCTCGTGGATGTCCTGGAAGTTCTCGAGGCCGATGCCGCACTCGAACCCCTCGGCCACCTCGCGCACGTCGTCCTTGAACCGGCGGAGGGTGTCGATCCGCCCCTCCCACACGACCCGGCCGTCCCGGACCAGGCGGGCCCGGCTGCCCCGGGTGATGGTCCCGTTCACCACGTAGGAGCCGGCGGCCACGCCCATCCGGGATCCCCGGAACACGGCCCGGACCTCGGCACGGCCCAGCTCGACCACCCGCTCCTCCGGCGCCAGCATCCCGGACAGGGCGGCCCTGATGCTGTCGATGGCCTCGTAGATGATCCGGAACAGGCGGAGCTCCACGCCCTCCTTCTCGGCGAGCGCGGCCGCCTCCGGGTTCGGGCGGACGTTGTAGCCCATCACGATGGCCTGGGAGGCCAGGGCCAGCCGCACGTCGTTCTCGGTGATGGCCCCCACCCCGCGGTGGATGATGTTCACCCGGACCTCGCTGGTGGCAAGCTCCTCCAGGGCCTGCGACAGCGCCTCCAGGTTCCCCTGGGCGTCGGCCTTGATCACGAGGTTCAGCTCGTTGACCTCGCCCTCCCGCACCATGGCCATGAGCTCCAGCAACGAGGGCGGCCGGGAGGCCACCAGCTCGGCGGCCCGCGTCCTGGCCTCGCGCTCCTGGGCCACGTGGCGGGCCTCGCGTTCGTCGTCGACCCCCCGGAACTCGTCCCCGGCCTCGGGGACTCCGCTCCACCCCAGGACCTGGACCGGCTTGGCCGGACCGGCCTCCTGCACCGGCTGGCCGTTCTCGTCGAGCATGGCCCGGACCCGGCCGTACGTGGTCCCGGACACGATCGCGTCGCCCGGCCGGAGGGTCCCTCGCTTCACCAGGACCGTCGCCACCGGCCCCCGTCCCTTGTCGAGGTGGGCCTCGATGACCGACCCCCGGGGGATGGTCTCGGGGTCCGCCTTGAGGTCCTCGATGTCGGCGACCAGCAGCAGCGTGGTCAGGAGGTTCTGCAGGCCGTCGCCGGTCTTGGCCGACACGTCGATGAACTCGTGGGTGCCGCCCCACTCCACCGGGACGACCTCCTGCTCCACCAGCTGCTGGCGGACGCGGGTGGGATCGGCATCCTCCTTGTCCACCTTGTTCACGGCGACCACGATGGGAACCCCGGCCGCGCGGGCGTGGTTCAGGGCCTCCATGGTCTGGGGCATGACCCCGTCGTCGGCGGCCACCACCAGGATCACCACGTCGGTGATCTCCGCGCCGCGAGCCCTCATCGCCGTGAACGCCTCGTGGCCCGGCGTGTCGATGAACGTGATCTCCCGGCCGTCCACGTGGACCTGGTACGCACCGATGTGCTGGGTGATGCCGCCGTGCTCCTGGCCCACCACGTCGGTCTTGCGGATCGCGTCGAGGAGGAGCGTCTTGCCATGGTCCACGTGACCCATGACGGTCACCACGGGAGGCCTGGTGACCAGGCGCGATTCGTCAACGGCCTCCTCCTCCTCCTCCGGCTCCGCCTCCTCGGCCGCGCTCACGACGCTGGCCTCGTAGCCCAGCTCGTGGGCCACCACGCCGATCACCTCGTCCGACAGGGACTGGGTGGCGGTGACCATCTCGCCCATCGAGAACAGGGCCTTCACGACCTCGGCCGGGGTTCGGCCGGTCTTCTCGGCGATGTCCTGCGCGGTCGCGCCGCGGGCGACCCTCAGCGCCGGGAGCCCGGCCGGGGCCTCCGCCGGCTCCGGGGCCGGCGGGGCCTCTACGGCCTGGGGTTCGGCGGCGCGGGCCGCGGGTGCGGTGGCCTCCCCCGCGGTGCGGATCTCGGGGACCGCCGCGGGCTGCCCGTTGGCCTCGGCCGCGGGCTCCGGGGTCTCGGGAACCGGCCGGCGCTCGGGCAGCGGTTCGACGGTGGCGGCCTTGGGCTTGGCCCCGGGGACCGCCTTGCCTCCCGACGCGCGCAGGCGGGGGATGGCCTCGTCGGGCACGGCCGAGGAGGCCGTGCGTCCGCCCAGCCCCATCTCCTCCAGGGCGGCCAGGATGTCCTTGCTGGCCACCCCCAGCTCACGTGCCAGTTCGTGGACCCTCACGCGTTCGCCACTCCTTCGATGTCCGCTCGTAATGTACCGACTTCGCCGGGCCCCAGGACCGTCCGGAGGGCCCGGCCCACCGCCCCCCGGCGCACCGCCGCGTCCCAACACGCCGGCTCGGGGTGCAGGTACGCCCCCCGCCCCGGGGCCTTCCCGCCCGGATCGACGCGAACGCTCCCCTCGGGAGTCCTTACCACCCGGATCAGGTCGCGCTTCCCGGCCGTGCCCCGGCACCCGATGCACGTCCGGACGGGGGTGCCGGACGCCGGGCGCTCCGGCCGCACCCCGGGCACGGGGTCACTCCTCGGCGGCGGCCTCCGCCGCCTCCTGGGGCTGGCCCACGTCCTCGGCGGGCTCGTCCCCTCCGGCGGACTCCTCCCCGGCAGCATCGGGAGCTGCCTCGGCCTCGGGCTCGGACGTCTCCTCCGACGTCTCCGTCGCGGGCTCCGCCTGCTCCTCCTCCGCTGCGGGCTCGGGCTCCGCGGGCTCCTCCGCGGCCGCGGCGTCGGCATCCTCGACGTACTCGTCGGCGCCGGGCGGCAGCTCCTCGCTCGAGGCTCGCACGGCGGCCTCCGCCGCGTCGACCGTGTCAAGTCCGGCCTCCTCCCCCAGCGGGGCCGGCTGGGGGGCCTCCGTGGGGGCCCCGGCCTCGGCGGCCATCTCCGGCGCGCCCTCCGGGACGGCGGGTTCGGCCGCCTCCGGGGTCACCGGCGTCGACGCGGCGGCGGCGGCCCGGCGGCCCTCCTCCGCGAACTGGGTCTCGCTCTTGATGTCGATCCGCCAGCCCGTCAGGCGGGCGGCCAGCCTGGCGTTCTGGCCCTCCTTCCCGATGGCCAGCGACAGCTGGTAGTCGGGGACGATGACCATGGCCGTCTGGGTGGTCGGGTCGATCCGGACCTCCTTGACCTTGGCCGGCTGGAGGGCGTTCGCCACGAACTGCGCGGAGTCCGGGCTCCACGGGACGACGTCGATCTTCTCGCCCCGGAGCTGGTTCACCACCATGCGGACCCGCGAGCCCTTCGCGCCCACGCACGCGCCAACCGGGTCCACGGCCGGCTCGTTCGAGGCCACCGCGATCTTCGACCGGTGCCCCGGCTCCCGGGCCACCGCCTTGATCTCGACGATGCCCTCCTCGATCTCCGGCACCTCCAGCTCGAACAGCTTGCGGAGCAGCCCCGGGTGGGACCGGCTGACCACGATCTGGGGTCCCTTGTCGCGCTTGTTCACCTCCACGACGTACGCCGTGAGGCGGTCGCCGTGGTGGTAGCCCTCCGAGGGAACCTGCTCGGCGGCGGGCAGCGTGGCCTCGACCTTCCCCAGGTCGATGAGGACCGTGGGCGAACGGCGGTCGCCCTTCGTCACGGTCTGGACGATCCCGGTCACGAGGTCGCCCTCGCGGTTCGCGAACTCCTCGTAGGTCAGCTCGCGTTCGGCGTCGCGGAGCTTCTGGTAGATGACCTGCTTCGCGGTCTGGGCGCCGATGCGGCCCTTGAACTCGTCGGTGACCTCGACCTCGTGCTCGGAGAGCACGGTGGCCTCCTCGTCGAGCTCCTGCTCCCACACCCGGAGGTCGCCGGTCTCGGGATCCATGATGGCCCGGGTCGCGAACAGGAGCTCGTCCAGTGTGGGGTCCTGCTGGCGGCGCCAGGACTTGTACGCCGAGGCCATGGCCTCCTCGAGGCCGGACAGGATCATCTCGAACGGGATCCCCTTCTCCCGCGCGAGCTCCCTGAGGGCCGTCACCAGTTCCTGGTTCACCGCTTCACGCTCCCTGCCGCCGGACCCCACTCGAACACCGTTCGAGCGGAGGCCACCTCGTCGTACCGCAGCCGGCGTTCGCCGGCCTCGGTCCGGACCACGATCCCCTCGTCGTCCGCCGCCTCGAGGACCCCGGTGTGGGTTCGGGACCCTTCCACCGGCTCCGCGGAGCGGACCTTCACCTTCTGCCCCACCTGCCGCTCGAAGTCGCGCGGCCGCCTGAGCGGCCGCTCCACCCCGGGCGAGCTCACCTCGAGCGTGTAGGGGCCCGAGGCGACGTCCTCGAGATCGAGCCGGCGTGACACCCGCTCCGACACCGTCGCGATGGTGTCGAGGTCGATCCCGCCGGGGGCGTCCCGGTCGACCGTGACCCGGAGGATCCGCCGCCCCTGCTCCCGGTGGAAGGACGCGTCGACAAGCTCCAGCCCCTCGGCCTCGACCACCGGCCGGACCAGCGCCTCCACGTCCATGTCACCTCCCGAAAAAAAAGTGGGCCGCCGCCCACTTCGGGACTTGCACTCGATTCCGCGACCAGTATAGCGACTGGGTTTCCGTTCGCCGGGCCGACAGTCAGGTACCCTCCGATGTCTCGTCCTCAATGGCTGTCCGCAACGGGCCGCCGCCGCGAAACAGCAGGCTCCCCGGGTCAAAGATCGGCTCGACGAGCTCGCCCTCGTCGTCGACCCACGCGATCCCGACGCCGTCCTCGACCAGGCCGCCGGGCTCCTCGGCCCACACCCAGAACAGCGTGGCGGCGAACCCGGGATCGAGCGGCTCGCCGGGGCGTGTCTCGTCCGCGAACGCCGTCCACAGGTTCACGGACGCGACAGCTCGTCGTGGACGCGATCGAGGAACCGCTGCTCCCACCATGATGGCCATTCCGGGCTCTCCCGGGGGGGCTCCGAACCGACCCACCGCCGCTCCGGCTCGGGAAATGTCGACGTCCGGCACCGCGACGCCTCTAGGAGGCCAGGAACCTGGCCACCGCGACCCGATACACGGACCCCGGGCGGGCCCGTCCCGCGACCACGATCCGGCCGTCCCCCTGGATCGCCACGGCGTGGCCGGCGGCATTCGCCAGCGTGGCGGTGGCGAGTCCGAGGTCGCCGAAGGAGGTGTCGGCCTCGCCGTTGCCGAGCAGCCGCACGGCCCCGAGCTCACTTGGCTGCCCCGTCCGGATCCGGTAGATCGACATGACGAGTTTGGATCCCGTCCGCTGCATCCCCGTGACGAGCTCGTTCGACTCGTAGTCCCGCGTCACGACGCCAACCGTGCCGAACGTGTCGTCCTGGTGCCCGTCCTCCGTGAATCGGATCAGCCCGACGTCGTACGGGTTGCTCCCCATTGTCGCCCCGACCATGTACTTCCCCGACTTCATCCGGACGATCGCGTCGGCGAACGCGGCCACGGGCGCGTCGGCCACCCAGAAACCCGAGTCCCCGAAGTCCGGGTCGGGGTGGCCCGACGGCGTGAACTTCACGATCGCGACCGCGGCGAGGCTTCCGCCGTTCGAGTTCCCGGTCGCTACGACCGAGCCGTCGCCGGACACGACCATCGCCCAGGCGTAGGACGGCGCCCCGATCTGATCGGTCACTCGACCATCACCGCCGAACGTGTCGTCGAGCGTCCCGTTCCCGTTCAGGCGGGCCAGGGCGAAGCGCCTCGTGTCGCCCGCGCCGGCCTGGCCCGCCAGGACGACCTTCCCTCCCGGCGCCCTGGCCACGGCCCACGCCTTGTCCTCCTCGAGGCCGAAGTCGACGACCACCTTGCCGTGGTTCCCGAAGGAGGGGTCCGGTTTGCCGTCGGACGTGTACCGCGCCGCCGCGAACTTCCCCCCGGCCCACCCGGCCGCGACGATCCTCCCGCTCTTCTGCACGACGACCCCCCAGGCCTGGTCGTCGCCGGGCGTCCAGTCGGTCATCACTTTCCCGTCACCGCTGAACGTCGGGTCGAGCGCCCCATTCGGCTTGAAGCGGTTGAGGACCCATGCCGTGTCCGAGTCAGTCAGCTCCACCCACCCGGCGGTCACGATCTTCCCGTCCGACTGGATCGCGACCGAGCGCGCCTCGGCGCCGCCCTGCGCGAACGAGATGGACACCTGGCCGTCGCCGCTGAACGTCGTGTCGAGATCCCCCGCCGCGGCGCTGACCGGCCCCGCGAGGCCGGCGAGCACCGCGGTCAGCGTGGCGATGGCCCAGGCTCTGCGCATGTTCCGACCTCCCCGTCGTCGAGCGCGGAGCACATCACACGCAGGGGCGAAAGGCAAGAGGTCAGGCGTGGGACCGGGCGGCCGGCTACAGGGCCCGGCGCTGGCCTCCGGGCTGGTTCCAGTGGTCGCGACGGTTCATGCGCTTGGCCAGGTCGTCGGAGTCCCAGCCGTCGTGCGCCGTGACGCCGAGCTCCTTGGCGATCCCCTCGGCGCGCTCCTTCGTCGTGGTCACGACGCGCGTCCAGTTGCCCTCCGGGTCGATGACCAGGAGGTCCCACGTCCCGATCCCGACGTGCTGGATCACACCCTCGACATCGTTCCGTTCGCGAACGAACTCGCGGACGTCGTTGGGGATGCGCTCGGTCACGCGCGCAGCCTAGGCAGTGGCCTCACCGGACGGCAACCCGGCGTCCGCGGCGGCCCCATGGCCGTTCGACGTCGCCGTTGGCTCGTCCGGATGCGGCACGCCCTCGATGCGCTCTCCCACCTCGCGCTCCGCCTCGCCCTCGGTGCGGATGGCCACCGCCGCCCCCTGCAGCGACGACGGGTCGGGCTCGAAGGCCGCCGGGTTCTGGAGGTAGGCCCGGAACGGCTTGATGAGCTGGCTGATGTGCCAGCCGTCGGCGTACCGGTGGTCGATCGTCGCCGTCAGGGAGATGACCGGCCGCACGACCACCTGGCCGTCCACGGCCATCGGCTTGTCCGTGATCTCCCCCACCAGCACCAGGAGCGGCATGCCGTAGAACCGGGCCAGCGGTGCGAAGCCCTGCGGGATCCCGAACATCCCGATCGACGTGATCATGGCCGAGCCGAACGGCTGCTTCTTCACCCCGAGGGCCTTCACGTCGCGGTTCCGGGAGTTCGTCAGCCACGACGAGAACCGCATCGACGGCCGGAGGAAGCGACGGGGCATCCGGGCGATGTTGTTCTTGGTCTTCGCGAACTCCTTGTCGTCGCCCTGCTTCATGCGGCTGGCGCGCTCCTTCAGCTCCCCGGCCACCTCGAACACCGACTTGTCGTCCGCGCGTTCGACCTTCACGCCGGAGAGCTCCTTGCCCCCCTCCACCGCGGCGATGAAGAACACGTCGACGGTCTCGCGGGGGATGACCTTCGACCCTCGGATGCGGACGTTGAAGTCCGGAACCTCGTGGAGGGCGTGCGCGACGGCGCGCCCCACGAGGTGCGTCGGCGTCACCGGAGAGCCGGCGGCGCGGCCCCGTTCGATCAACTGCAGCAACGGCGTCGCGTCGAACTCGAGGATCCCGTACACCTGCGGGTCGTCCGGCGGCCCCCACATGGCCCCCGCGATCTTCCGCCACCCCTGCAGCTTCACCCCGACCACCCCTCACCCGACTCGGCGACTCCCAGGGCCATAGCGTGACAGCAGGGGGAGCCCCGCCGCAAGACGGCGAACGAGACGGGCGCTACAGGGCCCGGGACAGGAGGTCGAGCGCGGCCTGCGCCGCCGACGCCAGCGGCGCCTGCGACCGCTCGCCCGTGGCGCGGAGCTTGAGGTCGGCCTGGCCGGACTCGATGCCTCGCTTGCCGATCACCACCTGCACCGGGTAGCCGATGAGGTCGGCGTCGTTGAGCTTGACCCCGGCCCGTTCGTCGCGGTCGTCCAGGACCACCTCGCAGCCCTCTCCGGACAGCTCCCGGTAGATCCGCTCCGCTTCGCGGACCACGGGCTCCTGGTCCATGTTCGTCGGCACCACCACCACGTGGTACGGGGCGATGGCCTTGGGCCAGGTCAGCCCGGCGTCGTCGTGGTGCTGCTCGGCGGCCGCCGCGGCGATGCGGGTCAGGCCGATGCCGTAGCACCCCATCACGTAGGGCCGCTCCTGGCCGTCCTCGTCCAGGAAGCGAGCCTTCAGGGGTTCCGAGTACCGCGTCCCCAGCTGGTAGATGTGCGAGGCCACGATGCCCCGGCCCTGCCGGAGGGTCCCGCCGTCCACGGGGCAGGGGTCGCCCTCCCGGACCTGGGCCAGGTCCTCCCACCGGTCCACCCGGAAGTCGCGCCCGACGTTCGCTCCCGTCACGTGGGCGTCCGCCCGGTTCGCGCCGGTGACCCAGTTCCGCCCCTCCCGCACGGAGTGGTCGGCCAGGACCGTCACGTTCTCCCCCATCGACTGGGGGCCCACGAAGCCCTTCACGAACCCCCGCTTCGGGAAGTCCTGATCGTCGAACAGCCGCGTGGGGGCCGGCCACATGGCCCGCCCCACCTTCTCGTCGTTCACCTCGCGGTCGCCCCGGATCAGCACGGCCACCGTGTTCCCACCGGCGTCGTACAGCATGCACTTCAGCATCTCGGTCTCGGGGCGCCCCAGGAACTCCGAGACGGCCTCGATGCTGGATCGTCCGGGGGTGTCCACCTCCTGGAGCGGTTCCATCTCCGAGGGGTCGACGGGCACCGGGTCCGGCTCGCCCGCGCCGGGGGCCACCACCACCGCGGCCTCCACGTCCGCGGCGTAGTCGCAGGTCTCGCAGTACAGGAACCAGTCCTCGCCGACCCCGGCCACCGCGATGAACTCGTGGTTGATCCCGCCGCCGATCTGCCCCGGGTCGGCCTCGACCACCCGGTACTCGAGCCCGGAACGGTCGTGGATCCGCCGGTACGCGTCCATCATCACGTCGTACGAGGCCCGCATGCCGTCGTCGTCCCGGTCGAACGAGTACGCGTCCTTCATCAGGAACTCCCGGCCCCGCAGCAGGCCGAACCGGGGCCGGAACTCGTCCCGGTACTTCCATTCGATCTGGTACAGGTTCACAGGGAGGTCGCGGTACGAGCCGAACTCGCCGGCCACGAGCGGGGTGACGACCTCCTCGTGTGTCGGCCCCAGCCCCAACTCCCGGCCGTGGCGGTCGGTGACCTTGAACATGAGGTCGCCGTAGGTCTCCCACCGGCCGGTCTCCTTCCACGGCTCGGCCGGCAGGACGATGGGCATCCGGAGCTCCTGGGCCCCGGCGGCGTCCATCTCCTCGCGGACGATGGCCTCGATCTTCCGCATCTGGCGCCATCCCAGTGGGAGCAGGGTGTAGATCCCGGCCGCGACCTTCCGGATGTACGCGGCCCGCAGCAGCAGCACGTGGGAGGCCACGTCGGCCTCCGCGGGGGCCTCCCGCAGGGTGCGCGCGAACAGCTTCGAGAACCGCATGGCCAGCAATATAGTCGGGGGGCTCCGCCCCCCGACTGCCCCCCGAGACCCGATCCGGATGGCGTGCTCGGATTCGGGCCCGTCGCGAAGACCCGATGCCGATGGCGCTCGGACCGGTCGGCAGGTCAGCCGGTGAGCGTCATTTCTTGCACCAGTTGGTGTCCTGGAGGCCGTTGCCGGCCGAGGGGCCGCCTGTCTGGCCGACGTACCACACGCGCTGGGTCCCGTCCGGCGAGGCGTTGTTGGCGAACGCGATGTTGGCCCGGCCGTCCGGCCCCACCTGGATCTGGAAGAAGTCCAGCAGCGAACGGTCCCCGCCCAGCTCGCAGAGGATCCCCTGCAGGCAGATGTCGCCCTTGTGGATCACGGCCGGGTACGGGCGGGACTGCTTGATCTGCGGGCTCGCGGTGTTGGCCTTGCGGACCTGGGCGAAGTCCAGGTGCCACACGTTGTCCGAAGAATCGGGGTCCGTGGTGCTCCCCGTGTACCACGCCACGTCCACCACTCCGGCGTCGCCGGCCGAGATCGTCGTGTAGATGTGGGAGTGCCCGGTGGCGTCCTTGTTCACCCGGTACGGCTTGCTCCACGTGTCCCCGCCGTCCGACGACGACACCAGCATGACGTTGATGGGGCCGCCCTCCACGGCCCGGCCGGCGTACGAGACGTACACGGTCCCGGCGCGGTCGATCGTGATCCACGGGAAGATCACGCCGGCCAGCGTGCCCGGCTCGCCGCCCTGCACCAGGTGCAGCTTGAACGTGTGCCCATTGTCGTGCGACGCGGCCACCACGACCTGCTCTGGGTCGCCGAACGGTGGCGTACCGGTAGTCACGTTCCCCTCGGTCGTGGAGATGGCGAAGACCACGTAGACGTTGCCGTTGTGCTGGTCCACCACGACCGGGCCCGAGAACGTGTTCACGTCCTGGTCCGCGAGGATCTCGACGTCCTGGGTCCCCGGCGCGGATCCGGACGGACTCATCGGCGTCGGGACCTGGTCCCACGTCTTGCCGCCGTCGCCTGATCGATTGAGGAACTCCCCCTCCAGCACGAAGTCGTGGTACCCGAGGAACACCTGCCGGCTGCACTTGTGGGCCAGCCACTGCCGGTCCATCTCGATGCCCACCGTCTGCTGGGTGAACGTCTTGAAGTCATTGGTGGAGCGCGACACGGCCGAGTCCGTGATCTCGAGGTCGGCCGTGTACCCCACGTCGTTCAGCGAGAACTCGATCTCGGAGTCCCCGCCGCCGCCGGACGAGCCGATCTCCCGGTGATCGAACGTGAACCCGCCGTCGAACGAGCGCCACATCTGGACCCCAGCCCCGCCGGGAGCGACGACGAAGATGTCGCCTGCGTGGTTCACGTCGATGCTCGGCTCACCGAAGCTCGAGTCGTTCGCCACGGCCCGGGCCTGCCACGCGAATCCGTTCGAGGTCGAGCGAACCGGAGCGGGGCCGGTGACCGCCTTGGGCGCGGCGAAGGTGATGGTCCCCTTGTAGGCGGAGTCCCCGCCGTAGGCCGCCGCGATCACCCGGTACAGCCCGGGGGCGGGATCCTTCACGGTGACGGTCTCGGTCTTCGTCCCGGTGCTGGTCGATGACGCCACCAGGTTGTTGATGCACTCGGGATCGTCGCTCTCGGACCCGCTGCACACGTACAGGTCGAGGTCGTTCGCCGAGTCGGTCCAGGCGATGGTCGCGGTGAGGACGCGGTCGGCGGTCTTGTAGAACGAGCTCGGGACGTTCACGGTGAGCTGGAACGTGTCGCAGTTCTGGTCCTCGAGGCACACTCGACGGGACGCGGCCGGGGGGACCGCTGAGATCTCGGCGCCGGCATAGGACAACGAGCCGGCGGTGGCCGTCACCGTTCCCGAATCCGGTGTGGCGGCGAACGATCTGACCGCCGGTACCAGGGCGGCGGCGAGCAACAGGACGAGCACGATCCGGCGCATGGAGTCCCTCCCGGGTGAGCGTTGGGCCGCGGAGCGCGGGCTGTCATCCCCTCTGAATGTCGCCCGGTTGGTACCCAGCGCTCGGGGTCCGCAAACGGAGGAGGTTCGCGATGGATGGCCGGATCAGGCCGCCAGGAAGCGGGCCGCCAGGAACCCCTCCGGTGCATCCTCGTCGGTCCCGGCCGCGCCCACGGTGACGATGCGCCCGTTCGTCTGGCGGACCACGCCGCCGGCGTCCACCGCGGGGAGGGTGGTGGCCGCGATCCCGAGGACCCCGAAGGACGTGTCCTTCGAGCCGTCCCCCATGAAGCGGGCCACCGCCAGGTGCTGGTCCTGCCCCTTGACGCGGAGCATGCTGACGAGCAGCTTCTTCCCGCTGCGGCGCAGATCGGTGACGACTTCGGCCGACCCGAAGTCCCGGCGCACCAGGCCGTTCGACCCGAACGACGGGTCCGGCGCCCCGGCCGCGGTGAACCTGACGAGTCCGATGTCGAGGCCCCCATCTTCCTTCTGGATCGATCCCGCCATCATCAGCTTCCCCGATGCCAGCCGGACGACCCCGTCGATGCCGTAGTCGGACCCGACGTCGTGGACCGACTTCCCCCCGTTGCCGAAGTCGGGGTCGAGCGTGCCGTTCGGCCGGTAAGCGGCCATCGCGGGCCTGTCGGCGGTAACACCCCGTAGGGTCCCGGCCGCCAGGATCGAGCCGTCCCCCTGGACCAGGACGTCGATGGCGAAGTTGTCCTGGTTCCCCATCTTCGTGGTCACCCGGCCATCGCCGGAGAAGGTCGAGTCCTTGGCTCCGCCGGGAGTCAGGCGGGCCAGGGCGAACCGGAGCACGCCCTGGACGGTGGCGAACCCGGCGAGCACCAGCTTCCCTTCCGGAGCGACGGCGACGGCATAGGCGGCGTCGAGGTCATGGGCGAAGTCCACCGTGGTCCAGCCGCCCCCGTGAAACGTGTCGTCGCGCGTTCCGTCCGCCGTGAACCTGGCCAGGCCGAAGTCGCCCCCGATCTCCCCGGCCGCGAGGATCTTGCCGCTGCCCCCCACCACGGCCAGCGCCCGGATGACATCGTCCTCGGCGGTGATGTTCATTATCACCTCGCCCTGCTCGCCGAAGGACGTGTCGAGGGCCCCGCCGGGCCTGAAGCGAACGAGGGCGAAGGCCTTGTCCGTGTCGCTCAGCCAGATGTATCCCCCCACGAGGATCTTGCCGTCTGCCTGCAGCGCGACCGCCGAGGCGCCCGAGGACCCCACGGCGAACTCGGCGACGGCCTGGCCGTCGCCGTCGAACGACGGGTCGAGGTCCCCCGGGTCGGCCGACGCCGGCTGGATGGTTCCGGACACCACCGCGGCCGCGAAGGCTACGGTCAGGACGGCACGAGTCAGCGTTCTGCGACGCACATGGGCTCCTCCCCCGAGGTCAGCGCCGCCAGCAGACCACGGACCGGGGCCCCCCACAAGCCCACAGGTGTCCCACCGGACGGCTGTCAGCCCGACATGAAGCGGGCCCCGCCGGCCCCTCCGGCGGTCCGGCGGCTCCTACGGCAGGAACCGAGCCGTGGCGTACTTCTCGGGCTGGCCCTGGGCGGAGACGTAGCCGCTGGCCACGATCCGATTCGTCGGCGTGAGGCCGACCCCCCAGAACTGCGCGCCCCCGGCGAACCCCGCCTTCGCCACGCCGTTGCCCGAGAACGAGTGGTCGAGCGTCCCGCCGGGCTTGACCCGCGCCACGACGGCCTGGTCGCCCGACGAGCCGGCCAGCAGGAACTTGCCGTCGGCCTGCCTCGCGGTCGCCAGGACGAAGTCGTTCTCGTCCCCGAGGTCCAGGAAGGCCCGGCCGTCGCCGCCCCCGAATTCCGTGTCCGTCTCCCCGGTCTTCGTGAACCACTCCAGGACCGCGTCGCGGGTCGTGTCGTCGCCGATCACGGAGTTCGCGTACCCCAGCAGGACGATAGTGCCGCCGGACAGGACGTAGAGCCCCCACCCCTCGCTGTCACGGGCCTCGAGGGTCACCACCTTGCCGTCGTGGTTCTGCCCGAACGTGTGGTCGAGGTGGCCGTCGGACGTGAAGCGGGCCAGGAACGTCGAGAACGGACTCGAGAAGAGGAATCCGGTCACCAGGATCTTCCCGTTTGGCTGCAGGGCCATCTCGCGCGCGTTCGCCGAGGAGGAGAAGTGGGCCTTGGCCATGCCGTTCGTCCCGAACGTCATGTCACGCCCCCCGTTCTTGTTGTAGCGGAGCACCACCGCGTTGTCGCCCGCGTCGCCGGCAACCAGGAATTGCCCGTGGTCCAGCAGCTCGATGTCCCAGGGGAAGTCCTGGCTCGGGGTCAGGTTCGTGACGACCTTCCCGTCGCCGCCGCCGAAGGTGTCGTCGAGCTGTCCGGCTGGCGTGTACCGGGCGATCCCGATGTCCAGGCCCGCCTGCCCGGCCACGAGGATCTTCCCGTTCGGCAGGATCTTCACCGCGTAGGCCTCGTCGTCGCCGGCCGTCCAGCTCGTCGTGACCTTGCCGTCGCCGCTGAAGGACTTGTCGAGGGCCCCGCCCCGCTTGTAGCGGACGAGCCCCCAGTCGGCGTGCTGGAAGTCCACTCCGGCGCTCCCCACCACCACGATCTTGCCGTCGTCCTGGACCGCGACGTCCCAGGCGTCGCTCGCGTCTCCGCTGACCACGGTCGCGACCCGGCCGTCCCCGCTGAACGAGGTGTCGAGGTCGCCGGACGTGGCCCACGACGTCCCGGCCCCGATCGTGAGCAGCCATGCCGTCGCCGCGGCGGCGAGCGCAGTCTTCCGCATGTCGTGGTTCCTCCTCCGCGGGCGGCGGTCGTCGGTGTCACGCCGGAGGCATGTCCGGACGGGTCGCGACAGCAGACCACGAACCCCGGAGCGGGGCAAGCCAATCACCGCTCGTGCCCTTCCTCCGTGAGGGGGCACAATGCCGGGGCGCCAGCGATGAGGCCGGGGATCGGGGCTCGCGCGCCGCCGGGGCGGAGGGTTCCAGGCTGAGCCGCAGGGGCCTGCTGGCGGCCGCGGGCGGCGCGGCCGCGGGTCTGATGGTGGGGCAGGTCGTCCCGGCCCCGGACGTGAGCGGCCGACGCATTGGGCTGGGTGGTCAGATCAGTTCGCGGATGGCGCGCCGGCGTGGAGCGTGCTGACCCCGCCGGGCTCGGGATCGTCCCCCTCCGCCCCGCCCCCACCTTCGGGGTCGGCCTCGGCCTCGGCGGCGCGCTCCTCGGCCATCTTCCGGGCCTCGGCCACCAGCACGTCCACGATCCGGTCCTCGGGGATCCGGTTCTCCCGGACCACGCCGTTCACGATGAGCTGCCCGTAGCCCTTCCCGGCCGCGATGCCCAGGTCGGCCTCGCGGGCCTCGCCGGGGCCGTTCACCACGCAGCCCATCACGGCCACGCGGATGGGGGCCTTCAACCCGCTGGCGTCGAGGGCCTCGTTCACCTTCTTCGTCAGGCCCAGGACGTCGACCTCGGCCCGGCCGCACGACGGGCAGGCCACCAGGTCCAGCCCCCGCTTCTTGAGGCCCAGGGACTGCAGGATCCAGTTCCCGACCTTGACCTCCTCGACGGGGTCGTCGGTGAGGGAGACCCGGATGGTGTCGCCGATCCCCTCGGCCAGGAGGGTCCCGATGCCCACCGCGGACTTCACGCCGCCGGAGGGCATGGGGCCGGCCTCGGTGACGCCCAGGTGGAGCGGGTAGTCGCATGCCTCGGCCAGCATCCGGTAGGCCTCGATCATCTCCCGCACGTTCGAGTGCTTCACCGAGATCTTGATGTCGGTGAAGTCCTCGTCCTCCAGCAGGCGAATCTCGGTCAGGGCCGACTCCACCAGGGCCTCCGGCGTGGGGCGGCCGTGCTTCGCCAGCAGGGACGGCTCCAGCGACCCGGCGTTGACCCCGATCCGGATGGGCACACCCCGGGCCTTGGCCTCGCGCGCGATGAGCCGGACCTTGTCCGGGAACTTGATGTTGCCGGGGTTGATCCGGAGCCCGTGGACGCCGGCCTCCAGCGCGGCCATCGCGTACTTCCACTGGAAGTGGATGTCGGCGATCACCGGGACTGTGGACTTCGCGGCGATGGCCGTCAGGGCCTCCGCGTCCTCCCAGTGGGGCACCGCGACGCGCACGATGTCCACGCCGGTGGCCACCAGCGAAGCGATCTGCTGCAGCGTGGCGTTGACGTCGTGGGTCTTCGTGGTGGTCATGGACTGGACGCGGACCGGCGCGTCGCCGCCGACGTCGACCCATCCCACCCGGACCTGCCGGGACTTCCGGCGCTCGATGCTCATCCCAGATCCAGTCTACGAACGCCGGCCTACTCGCCGAACACGTGGAACACGACGTGCCGCTCGTGCGGGTCGTCCAGCTCCACCAGCAGCAGGCGCTGCCACCGGCCCAGCATGGGTTCCCCCGCCGACACCGGGATGGCGTGCGACGTGGCCCCGATCAGCATCTGCTTCACGTGCGCGTGGCCGTTCTGGCGCTCGTGGGGCGCCGCCAGGTTCTGGGTCCGGCGCTCCAGGTCGTCGTGCGCGTAGTACACGCCGTCCGGCACGATGGCCTCCAACCGCTCGCGGAAGTCCAGCATGGCGCCGTCCTCCCACTCGTTGATGAGCAGCGCGCACGTGGTGTGGGGGCAGAACGCCACGGCCATCCCGTCGGTGACGCCGGCGTCCTTCACGGCCCGTCGCAGCTCGTCGGTGAGGTCGACGTACGCGAACCGTTCGGACGGCGTGATCTCGAACGTCCGGGTCTCGGATCTCACTCGGTTCCTCCTGTCATGGGAGCGCCCGTCCCGGCGCCCACTGCGCCGGGAACGCTGTCGTCCGACTCCCCATCGGTCATACCCACGGCGCCCGTCGTCACCGGTGGCGGGGCGGCGCCGCGGGAGACGGCGTTCCCCGCGAACGGCAGGTCGAAGGCGAACGCGCTCCCCCGCCCCGGCTCGCTCTCGGCCCGGACGGTCCCGCCGTGGGCCTCGACGATCGACCGCACGATGGCCAGGCCGATCCCCGTGCCGCCCAGCCCGCGGGCCCGGGCCGCGTCGGCCCGGTAGAACCGTTCGAACACGAACGGCAGGTGCTCCGCGGGGATGCCCACGCCGGTGTCCGACACGACGATCTCGCAGCGTTCGCTCCCTGCCGGCGCGGCGGTGACCTCGACGGTCCCGTCGGGCGGCGTGAACCGGACCGCGTTGTCGAGCAGGTTGTACAGCACCTGGTGGATGCGCTCGGCGTCGCCGAGGACCGGTGGGAGGTCCTGCGGGACCCGGTTCCGGGTCGCGGCCACCCGCGCTCCCCGGCCGGCGGCAGCCACCTGCACCTCGGAGATCACCTGGTCCACCAGCCCCCGGAGGCCCACCTCGCCCAGGGCCATCGGGATGTCCCCGGACTCCAGGCGGGACAGGTCCAGGAGCTGCTCCACCAGCCTGGACAGCCGTTCGGACTGCTGGAGCATGATCTGGATGGTCTCGGGGTTGGGCTGCTCCACGCCGTCCAGGAGGTTCTCCAGATGGGCCCGGAGCGCCGAGATCGGGGTCTTCAGCTCGTGCGACACGTTCGCCACCAGCTCCCGGCGGAGGCGCTCCACCTGCTCGAGCTCGGCGGCCATCCGGTTGAACGCCCGGGCCAGCTGCCCCACCTCGTCCCGCGACTCGGGGACCACCCGGTGGCCGTACTGGCCCCGGGCCATCTTCCCGGCCGCCCCGGCCATGTCACGAAGAGGCCGGGTCATCCCGAGCGCCAGGAGCCGGGCCATGGCCAGCGCCGTCCCGGCGGCCACGGCCCCGCCCAGCAGCAGCTGCCACCAGTAGTGCCGGAGGAACCCGAACGTGTGCCCGATGCGCCCCAGCAGGCCGGTGCTGGGCATCCGCCGGACCGCGTACACCATGCCGGCGGACTCGTGGCTGCCCTGGATCCGGTCCCCGTACCCGGGGACGGCGACGTACTCGTAGCCGTCCACCGTGCCCACGTGCAGCGTGCGCGCGGTGAACCGGGGGAGCTGCACCGGTGGGGTCCCCCAGGACCAGGTGCCGTCGATCCCCAGCAGCACCACCGTGGTCCCGGCCGGGACGTCGGCGCGATCGCCCGCGGCGGCCCGGCGGGCGGTGTCCACCAGCTCCAGGCCCTCCCGATCCCGGGACGAGTTCGCCAGGGCGTACCCCAGGAGCAGGTACACCATCACGACGGTCATCCCGACCGCGAACACGATGACGAAGCCGAGCTTGGCCCGGATGCTGGGGAACCGCTCGAGGAACCGGCGTCGGGCGCTCACCGGCGCTCCCCCGCGGCGGTCATTGCCCCTCGCCGTCCCGGAAGGCGTACCCCACGCCGTGCACGGTCCTGATGAACCGGGGCTCGTTCCCGTCCTCGCCGAGCTTGCGGCGGATCCGGGCCACGTGCGAGTCCACCACGCGCCCGCCGGCGAAGTCCCGGTACCCCCACACGCGCTCCATGAGCTGCTCCCGGCCGAACACCACGCCGGGATCCCTGGCCAGCGCGAACAGGATCTCGAACTCGAGCGGGGTGAGCGTGACCTCGCCACCGTCCACGAAGACCTGGCGGCGGGCGGGGTCGATGGAGAGCCCGCCGCGCTGCATCGGCTCGTGGACCGCGGCCTGCTGCATGCGGTCCTTCCGCCGGAGGATGGCCTTCACCCGGACCACCAGCTCGCGGAGCGAGAACGGCTTGGTCAGGTAGTCGTCGGCGCCCACGGCGAAGCCGGCGACCTTGTCGGCCTCCTCTGTCCGGGCCGTCAGCATCAGCACGGGGACCCACTCATCGCGCTGGATCTCCTTGCACACCTCCAGGCCGTCCATGCCCGGGAGCATGAGGTCGAGCACGACGAGGTCGGGACGCTCGGCGCGCGCCCGCTCGATGGCCTGCGGCCCGTCGGAGGCGACCACGACGTTGAACCCCTCGCTCGCCAGGCGGGCCCGGACGGCCTCGGCGATAGCTTCCTCGTCGTCCACGACGAGGACGGTTCGTTCGCTCACGCCGGTCATCGTAGCCCCGCCCCGTGGAGGCCAACCAAGCGCCCGTGTGGAGATGTTGTGCCGGCAGGCCGCCCGACCAGCATGAATCTGCCGTGAGTGCCGCGGCCCGCCGGAATAGTTCGAGACCAGGTGCGCCGAAGGCGCTCCGCTTCCGGGGGCGGAGCCCCCGACTCAAGGCCCGATGGGGAGGGGCTTGAAGATGTCGAGGTACGTGATGCTCACGAACCACACCAGCAGGAACACCACGACGACCATCGTGAGCGGGACGAGCTTCGTCATGTCGACCTTGCGTCGCCGGACCTTCTCCCACGCGACCACGGCCAGGTGTCCGCCGTCGAACGGCGGCAGCGGCAGCAGGTTGAGGATGCCCACGAACACGTTCACGCCCGCCAGCAGGAACAGCAGCGTCCCCAGCCCGAGCTGGCTGGCCAGGTCGCCCGCCGCCCGGGCCACGCCGACGGACCCGGTGACGTCGGTGGGCTGCCGCTTCGCGCCGCCGAACAGCAGGTCGAACACGCGGCCGATCCCCTCCGGGCCGAACACCCTCCCCAGGCTGAGGACGGTCGCCTTCGACACCTGCCACTCCTGGGAGCCGGCCGTCGTGAACGAGCTCACGAACCCCGTGTGGACCAGGCGATCGTCGAACAGGACCCCGATGCGGTAGTAGTGGATCTTTGGGTCGCGGTCGAAGACGGGCGTGATCGTGACGGAGCGGACGGTCCCGCCGCGCAGGATCCCGAGATTCACCGGCTTCCCTTTCGCCTTCTCGAGGAAGTCCCGGACCTGCTCCTGGGTGGGGTTCTCGACGTCGCCGATCCGGACGATCACGTCCCCGTGTTGCAGGCCCGCCAGGGCCGCCGGGGAGGGCTCGCCGTTGATCTTCTGGCTCACCGTGTCGATCGTCGGCTTCGTGGTGGGAGACCCCACGAACGCGAAGGCGGCCGCGAACAGGAAGAACGCGATCACGAAGTGGGTGGCCGGACCGGCCACGATGACCAGGGCCCGCTGCCAGGGGGGCTTCGCGTTGTAGGTTCGGGGGTAGTCCTCCGGGCTGATCTCCTCGTACGGGTTCATGCCGGCGATGCGGACGTAGCCCCCCAGGGGGAACGCCTTCACCCCGTACTCGGTCTCGCCGCGACGGGTGGACCACAGCTTGGGGCCGAACCCCAGGAAGAACTCCTCGACCTTGATCTTGAAGGCCTTGGCCACGCCGAAGTGCGCGGCCTCATGGATCAGGATGACCAGCAGGATGGCCACCACGAACAGGACGATGCCCAGGGTGCCCGTCATCTCACAGGATCGTTTCCGGAGTCACGCCTTCGAGGCTACCGCTCGGCGAGGATCTCGGCGGCCCGGCCCCGGGCCCACCCGTCGGCCCGCTCCAGGTGCACCAGCGAGACCACTGGCGGGGCCTGGTGCTCGTCGACCACCCGGGTCACCACGTCGCCGATCGTGGGCAGCGTGATCCTGCCGTCGAGGAACGCCATCACCGCCACCTCGTTCGCCGCGTTCATCACCGCGGGGTACGTGGAGCCCATCCTGCCCACCCGGTAGGCCAGGTCCAGGGCGGGGAAGGCCTCCCGGTCCACCGGTTCGAACGTGAGCCGGAGCGGAGCCTTCGGGTCGGCCAGCCGGAGCGGCTCGATGCCCGTGGGGAGGCGCTCCGGCCATCCCAGGGCCAGCTGGATGGGCAGGCGCATGTCTGGCCGGGCCATCTGGGCGAGCATGGAGCCGTCCCGGAACTCGGCGAACCCGTGGACGATCGACTCCGGGTGGATGACCACGTCGATCGCCTGGTACGGCAGGTCGAACAGGAAGTGCGCCTCGATGACCTCCAGGCCCTTGTTCATGAGGGTGGACGAGTCGATCGTGATCTTCGGCCCCATGGACCACGTGGGGTGGGCCAGGGCCTCCTTCACGCTGGCCCTGGCGAGCTCGTCGCGGGTCCATCCCCGGAACGGCCCGCCCGAGCCGGTGACGACCACCCGGCGGAGGTCCTCCCGGCGCTCCCCCCGGAGGCACTGGGCCAGGGCGGCGTGCTCCGAGTCCACCGGGATCAGCCGCTCGGGCTCGCCCTTCACCAGGTCCATGACCAGCTCGCCGCCCACGATCAGCGACTCCTTGTTGGCCAGGGCCAGGGATTTGCCCGACTGCAGGGCGGCGAGGGTGGGGCCGAGCCCGGCCGCGCCGACCATGGCATTGAGGATCAAGTCGGCCTCGGACTCGCGGACCAGGTTCTCGGCGGCGTCGGGACCGCCCATGACGTACACGGCACGCAGCCGCCCGAGCTTGTGGGCCAGCTCCTCCGCGGCCTCCTCGTCGGCCACGGCCACCACGGGGGGCATGAACTCCCGGATCTGCCCCACCAGCAGCTCGTGGCTGGTGTTCGCCGACAGGCCGAGGACCCGGAACCGGTCCGGGTTGCGGCGCACCACGTCCAGGGCCTGCGTGCCGATCGATCCGGTGGATCCGAGGATCACGAGCGACCGCATACAGTCAGGGTACCCCGGCGATGGTCGAAAGAAAGGAAGTTTGCGTGCCCGATCGCAGATGTAGCGAGCTCGTTACACGACGAAGATCTTGACGAACCACCACGCCACGGGAGCCACGAACAGGATCGAGTCGATCCGGTCGAGCGCCCCGCCGTGGCCGGGCAGGATGGTCCCCATGTCCTTGACCCCGAGGTCGCGCTTCATCAGCGACTCGGCCAGGTCCCCCAGCAGCGCCGCCACGCTGGCGGCGAACGTGAGCCCGATGGCCTCCACGTAGTTCGTGATGGGATCGACGCCCTGGGTCACCACCACCGAGAAGATCAGCACCACCAGGAACCCGCCGATCGCGCCCTCCCGGGTCTTGTTCGGGCTGATCGACGGGGCCAGGGGCCGGTCGCCCGTGAGCGAGCCCACGGCGTAGGCCCCGATGTCGTAGCCGAACGCCAGGACCAGGACCACGATCGCGAAGGCCCGCGAGGTCGCGGCCATGATCACCAGCACGTACGCGGCCAGGAACGGCACCGCCACCAGGCCGAACAGGGTGGCCCCCATGTTCGCCACCACGGCCCGGCGCGACTTCGCGGGGATGGCCATGTACCACATCGGCGTGAACAGCACGCCCACCGCCAGCATCGAGGCCATCGCCTCCTCGCCCTTCAGGTAGCCGGCGGCCAGGACCAGCCCGCCCACGGCCAGGCCCAGGGGAACGGCCGGCTGGAACCCCCGCCGGCGCATCGCCGTGTACAGCTCGAGCTGGGCCAGCAGCACGATGCCCCCGGCCACGATGGCGAAGGCGGCCTTGCCGATGGCCAGGGACCCCAGGGCCAGGACCGCGAGGATGACTCCGGTCATGATGGCCGCCGGCAGGTTGCGCCGGGGCCGGGGGGGCTCCACCTCACCCTCGCCGGGGACGTCCACCGACGTCGGCTCCTGCCAGGACGGGCCGACGGTCTCGGAGGTGCCGACCTTCACCGTCCGGGGGCCCTCTCCCGCCGGCAGGACCCGCTCGTCCTCCTCGGGGAACTCGAGCGGCTCCGGGTGGTCCGAGTACGGCTCGCGGGTCTCCCCGGTGTACGCGCCGGCGGCGGGCTCCAGTCCGTACCCGTAGTCCTCGCCGGCCACCGTCTCACCGGGCGGGGGTCCGAACAGGTCGTCCAGGCCGCCCTCCTGCGGCGCCCGGCGCCCCATCTCGTCCTCCTCGCGGATGGACGCTGCGAAGTGCTCCGCGGCGGCCTCCACCGCCTCCGGCGCGGGCGGCTCCTCCGCCGCCGGGAGGCCGGACACCGTCGGGGCGGGCTCCGGACCGAGGCCCTCCACGGGCACGGGACCCGGGCCCGGCTCGGGGCCGGGGAGGTCGCGGTACTCCTCCGGGGCCCGTCGGAGGTCGTCGATCGTGATGGGACCCGACGGTTCCCCTGCGTCCGGGGGCAGCCCGGCGATCGGTTCGGCTCCCAGGTCCGGTTCCTCGAACTCGACCGGCTCGCCGGTTCCCGGGAGGACCGCGGCCGCCTCGCCGCGCCCCTGCTCCCCCGGCTCGGGCGTGTAGCCGAACTCGGGGACCCCGCCCTCCTCCGCGTCGGGCAGGAACTGCTCCATGAACGAGAACGGCTCGTCCCCCCGCCCGGAGGGAGCCTCGGTCGCCGCTTCGCCCTCCAGGTCCTCCCAGTCCCGGCGCGACATCTCCGCGGTGGGCTCGCCGGCGGAGCCGCCCTCGGGCCGGGCCCCCACCGACCCGGCGGCCCCGAAGCCGCGCTCCTCGGGCCGGCTCGTGGGTCCGGCGGCCTCCGGGGAGGCCAGGTCCACGTCGAGGTCCAGCGCGTCGTCGCCGAGGCCGGAGACCCACTCGTCGGGCAGGAGGTCTCCCCCGCCCGCGCCGGCATCGGGTTCGAACAGGTCCTCCTCCGGGCCGGGGGCCGCCCTCTCGCCCGGCGGGGCCGGCTCGCCGAACAGGTCGCGGCCGGCGTCACGCTCCCGGGGTGGCGCGGGCTCGGCGGGAGCCTCGGCGCCCTCCTCGGGCCAGTCGACGTCCTGGATGGGCGCGAAGAACTTGTCGAGGTCCTCGAAGAGGTCCTCCCCCTGCTGCTCGCGCCCTTCCTCGTCAGCCACCAGGCTCAGACCTCCAACAGCTCTTTCTCCTTGTGCCCGAGGACCTCGTCGACCTCGGCCACGAACTGGTCGGTGAGCTTCTGCAGTTCCTTCTCCGACCTTCGGAGCTCATCTTCCGAGATCGCGTGCTCACGCTCAAGCCTTTCCAGCTCTTCCTTGGAATGCCGCCGGACGTTGCGCACGGCCACCCTGGCCTCCTCCGCGCGCTCCTTGACCACCTTGATGAGCTCCCTGCGCCGCTCCTCGGTGAGCGGCGGGAACGACAGGCGGATCACGTTGCCGTCGTTCGACGGCGTGAGGCCGAGGTCGGAGGACTGGATGGCCTTCTCCATCGCCCCGATCGCGCCCTTGTCGAACGGCTGGATCACCAGCAGGCGCGGCTCGGGGACGGAGATCGAGGCCATGTCCTTCAGCGGCTGCTGGGTCCCGTAGTACTCGAACGTCACCCGCGACAGCAGGGCGGGGGTGGCCCGCCCGGTGCGGACGCCGGAGAACTGGTCGCTCAACACCGCGATGGCCCCGCGCATCTTCTTGCGCGCCTCCTCGAGCGCCGACTCCACCGTCATGGCCTCGTCCTCACCTCCTGCGGCTCCGGACGAGTGTGGACGAATCGGGGGCCGGCGTCACGCAGTGGACCCCACCGCCCGCAGGACCCAGGTCCCGATGGGCTCCCCCAGCAGGGCCCGGCGGATGTTCCCCTCGCGCCGGAAATCGAACACCAGGATCGGCAGGCCGTTCTCGCGACACAGCGAGATGGCCGTGGCGTCCATGACCTCCAGCCCCCGGGTCAGGACCTCGGTGTAGTCGATCGTCTCGAACCGGCGCGCGCCGGGAGTCCGGACGGGATCGGCGTCGTACACCCCGTCCACCTTCGTCCCCTTGAGGATGGCGTCGGCCTTGATCTCGAGGGCCCGCTGGGCGGCCGTGGTGTCCGTGGAGAAGAACGGGACCCCAAGCCCGGCGGCGAAGATCACGATGCGGCCCTTCTCCAGGTGCCGGATGGCCCGCAGCGGGATGTACGGCTCCGCGATCTGGGCCATCTGGATCGAGGTCTGGACCCGGGTGGGGACCCCCGACCGCTCGAGGGCGTCCTGGAGGGCCAGCGCGTTCATCACGGTGGCCAGCATCCCGATGTAGTCGGCCCGGTTGCGGTCCATGTCGGGGGCCTGCCGGCCCCGCCAGATGTTGCCGCCGCCCACCACGACCGCCATCTGGATCCCCATGGACACCACCTCGGCCAGCTGGTCCGCCAGATGGGCCGTGGATTCGGCGGAGATTCCGAAGGGCTGGTCCTGCGGGGCGAAGGCGTCGCCGGAGAGCTTCAGCAGGGCCCGCCGGTACACCGGGGCCCCGTCGAGGCCGGGCCCGGGCCGGACCGTCGCCTGCGGTACCTCCGTCGCCTCCGTCAATGGATCCCCTTCGTCGCCCTCGGGGGTCAGGACCGCCCGAGCTCGAACCGCGCGAATCGTCGCACGGCCAGCTTCTCGCCGAGCTTAGCCGAGGTCTCGTCCACGAGCTGCCCGATCGTCCGGCTGTCGTCCTTCACGAACGGCTGGTCCAGCAGGACGTTGTCCTTGTAGAACGCGTCGAGCTTGCCGGTGACGATCCGTTCGAGGACGTTCTCCGGCCGGCCCTGCTCGCGGGCCTGTCCCTGGGCCACCCGGCGCTCCTGCTCGACGACGTCCTCGGGGACCTCGTCGCGGCCGACCCACCGGGGCTGGGCGCTCGCGATGTGCAGCGCGACGTCCTTGGCCAGCTGGCGGAACTCGGCCGTGTTCGCAACGAAGTCGGTCTCGCTGTTCACCTCGACCAGGACGCCGACCCGGGCGTTGAAGTGGATGTAGCTCTCCACCCGGCCCTCGTTGGCCTCGCGGCCGGCCCGCTTGCCCGCCGAGGCCAGGCCCTTCTGGCGGAGCAACTCCGTGGCCTTCTCGACGTCGCCGCCGGTCTCCTGGAGGGCCCGCTTGCTGTCCATCATCCCGGCCCCGGTTGCATCCCGGAGGGCCTTGACCTGGGTCGCGCTGATGTTCGTGTCCTGTGCCATCTCTCACGCTCGCTTCTGGTCGTGCCGCTCCCGCGGCGGCGCTCGTCCTGTTCGGCGGCCCCTCGGGTGCCGTCAGCTCCCCTCGGGCTCCGGAGCGACCTCGGGCCCCTCCGTCCGGGATGGCTCGATGCCCGCGGCCGAAGCCGACTCCGCGTCCGCCGGAGGGCCCTCGACCGGCGCCGTCGCCGGCTCGGGAGCCGCGGCTTGCTCGGGAGCCGTGGCCGGCTCGGGAGCGGTCGCCGGCTCGGGAGCCGCGGCTTGCCCGGCGGGGGCCGGCTCGGGAGCTGCGGCCTGCTCCGCAGGGGCGGCCTGCTCGGGTGCGGCGGATGTGACGGAGGGCTCCGGGGCAGGTGGGGCGGGGGCCTCGGGGGACGGGGTCGCCGGCGTGGACCCGCGCGAGCCCCGGGTGGCGAACTCCTCCCACCCCTGCCCGCGACCCTCCTCCAGCGCGTCCGCGATCACCCGGGCCACCAGCGACACCGCCCGGATGGCGTCGTCGTTGCCGGGGATGATGTAGTCGACCTCGTCGGGATCGCAGTTCGTGTCGACGATCGCGATGATGGGGAGCCCGAGCTTGCGGGCCTCGGTCACCGCGATGTGCTCCTTCTTCGTGTCGATCACGAAGATCGCGTCGGGAAGGCGCTCGAGGTCCTGGATGCCGCCGAGGTTCCGTTCGAGCTTCTCCTTCTCGGTCCGGAGCCGGATGACCTCCTTCTTCGGCAGGTACTCGAACGCGCCGCTGCGCTCCATCTCCCGGAGCTCGCGGAGGCGGGCCAGCCGCCCGGCGATGGTCTGGAAGTTCGTGAGCATGCCGCCCAGCCAGCGGGTGTTGACGAACGGCATGCCGGCGCGGGAGGCCTGGCCGGCCACCACATCCTGGGCCTGCTTCTTCGTGCCGACGAACAGCACGACGCCGTCACGGCGGCCCAGCTCGCGGACGAAGTCGTAGGCCTCCTGGAGGCCGGTGAGGGTCTTCTCGAGGTCGATGATGTAGATGCCGGAGCGTTCCCCGTACAGGAAACGCTGCATCTTCGGGTTCCACCGACGGGTCTGGTGCCCGAAGTGGACCCCGGCCTCGAGCAGCTCCCGTCGCGTCGCGACAGGCATTGGTCTCTCCTTTCGGTTTTCGTTCCCTCCGCCGGTTCTTCCCGCTCCGACCCGGCTCGGCCCCACCGCCGGTGTCGGCGGCTGGTCGTCGCCGGGACCTCGGTCGCGGTCCCCGGACGTGTGTATTCGGCTCGTCGAGCCGTGATCGGAGTGTACCGAAACCGGCCGGCCGCCCCTCTTGCGGCGGCGCGGAACGGGTGGCGGTCAGCGGCGCCGGGTCCCTCCGAAGATGGGCTGTCGCTGGGGGCGGGGGCGGGGCGGCGGAACGTCGTCCTCCACCACCCCGTACCGGTACGCGAACGCGGCCAGCACCACCATGTGGAACACCGAGGAGGCCAGGACCAGGGACCAGGTCTGGACCGAGGGGTTCAGGACCAGGGCGCCGCCCGGGATGAACGAGAACGCGAAGTAGGCCAGGAAGAAGTACAGCATCACGAGCCCGACGTGACGGCTCCCGGGGAGACGGGATGCCCGGACCGACTGGCCGAGGGCCTCGCGGGCCGGGGCGCGGTCGCGGATGACGATGACCGGCGCGAACGACAGGAAGTACACCCCGCCGACCAGCGCGCCCACGAACACGAACCCTCCCAGGGACCCCAGGAGCAGCTGGGCCTGCAGGCCGAAGAAGAGCAGCGCGGCCCCCGCGTACACCACCCCGAGGACCGACGGAGACGATCGCAGCCCTCGCCGGACCCCCTTCATCGAGCACCGGCCGGTGTCCAGGCGCTCCACCACCAGGCTCACCAGGACCGACCACAGCACCGCCCGGATCGCGGTGCCCACCAGGATGAACACGTACGCGGTCGGCTCCTGCCCCCACACGGTGATGGCGAGGGCCAGGTCGAACAGCGAGCTGAGCGGGGGGATGGCCAGGAGCAGCTGGAACAGCTGCGGAACGTGATCGAGCCCGATGGCGACGAGCGCGAGCCACAGCACGAGGACGAGGAGCATCGGGCCGGCGACCAGGACCGGGGAACCCAGCACCGCCCGGAGGGCCACGCCCAGGGTCTCGCCCAGCTTGGGGAACAGGCTGTCGCCACGGAACGCGCCGAAGATGCCGACGGGCCGGCGACGACCCTCCGACGGGTCCGAGTCACCGGAGCCGGGCGGACGTTCGGCCGCCCGTCGCGCCGTCCCCCCCCGGCCTCCGGCCGGCTTGGACCCGGCGGAGCGGAGACTGCCGGGGCGGGGCCGGTTGGCCGGCCTGGGGGCCCCGCTCCCCGACCGGGACGCGCCCGATCCGGAGCCGGTCCCACCCTGCGCGGCGGACCCCGGCTCCGTCCGGCGTCCGATCCGGGGGCTCGTTTGCCCGCCGGAGGAGCGGCCGCCGCCCCCCGAGGATCCGGACGAGGTGGGCTCGGCCCGGTCGCCGGCGGTGGGATCCGGCTCGTGACCCGGGCTGCCCCGGTCCCCACGCCCCTCGCTCACGCCGGCCCCTCGTCGGCGATCGGGCCGAGGTCCCCGGCGGGCTCGGGGATCACCTTCCGCCCCCGACCGCGCAGGAGCAGGAACAGCAGGGCGGCGACGGCCCCCACGATGGCGAACGCCAGGGCGTAGTTCGCCGCCATCCGGCCCCAGTTCGGCTTCGTCCCCGACACGACGTGGACGAGGGGTCCGTCGGCGTGCTCGTAGCCGGCCAGTCCCCCGCTGTGCGTCGCGATCGAGGCGATCAGCAGCCCGTCCGCCGGCGCCAGGCCGTGGACCGGCGCGTCCCCCGTGTCGATGGTCCAGATCTCGACCCCGGTCGCCTCGTCCACCGCCGCGATCATCCCGCCGTCGAAGCCGGCGTAGACGGTGTCTCCCACCACCAATCGCGAGGCCAGGGACGAGGAGTCACCGAACTCGAAGTCCCACAATCCGTCGCCGTAGCTCCAGGGACCGCTCCTGCTGCCGTCGGCGGCGTCGATGCGGTAGAGCCCGGACTCGTCCAACCGCGACGGCATCGCCAGCAGATGGCCCTTCGAGAACAGGATCATCGAGTACGGGAAGAACTGGCTCCGCAGCCGGAGCGACCAGGTCCGCGATCCGTCGGCGGCGGAGAGGGCGACCATCCTGTTGTCGTACGTGCCCACGACGACCTGGCCGTTGGCCACGGTCGGCGGTGACCCGTAGGTGGCGGACGGCGATTGGAACGACCAGGCCGTGCCGCCGTCCGACTCGTCCAGGGCGGTGACCTGGACGAGCGCGGAGGACTCGCTCCGGGACACCGCGAACACCCTGCCGGATGCGGCGGCGACCGGCGCGAGGACCACGCCGGGAACCTCGGCTCGCCATTCGGGCTCGGGCCCCTCGGCGCTGGGCGTCGGGTCCAGCTTCACCGCGTATACGTTCCCGGAGACGTCCGCGACCAGGGCGAGGTCGCCGTCGATCGTGACGCCGGCGATGACCCGGTCGCGCAGCTTCACCTTCCACAGCAGCGACGGAGAGGACCCCGAGATCGAATAGGCCGCCAGGTATGAGGTCTTGGCTGCCGACCCACCGGTGTACAGGACCATGGTGGTGCCGCCTGCCTCCGCGATGGCCGGCGTCGCCAGGACCGAGCCCCCGTCACGGTGGAGACGCCACAGCAGCTCGCCGGATGCGGAGTCCACGCCGTACACGAGATGCTCCCCCGAGGCGACGGCCACGCCGTCCCCCACCACCGGAGCCGACAGGGCGTGCTCGCCCGGGGGCATGGGGAACCGCCAGACCCGGCGGAGCGGGGGGGCCGGACCGTCCGACGGCGCCACCCCCGCATGCGAGCTCGAGCCGCCGAACTGGGGCCAGGGGCCGGTCGCGTCCTCGGCGGCACGGGCCGGGAGCGCCAGCATCCCTGCGGCGACGGCGGCGACCCCCAGCGTGGCGATCACCGACGCGACGGCGCTGCGCGCGCGTGCGCGTCGGGACGTCGTATGTCCGTTCAGCTGTCGAGCACCCCCGGTCGCAAGCGAAGGAGCGCCATTGTAGGCGGACCCCGGGCCCCGGACCCGGGGCCACCGTGGACGGACCGCCGCTCCGGGGGTTGCCCGGCGCTCACGATTCCAGCTCGGCCAGGCGGATCACCTGGTCCAGGTTCCCGCCCCCGAGCAGCAGCATGGGGTCGAAGTACACGCCCCCGATCCGGGCGCTGAAGTGCAGGACGGGTTGCGGCGACCCCGGATCGCCGTGCCCGGTTCGCCCGATGACGTCGCCGGTCAGCACGTCCTGGCCCTCGGTGACCGAGATCTCCGAGACCCAGGAGTACGAGGTCCGCACGCCGTCCGGATGGTCGATCGAGATGAACAGCGAGCCGGCGACGGGGCCCGCGAAGCTCACGGTCCCGTCCGCCGGGGCCCGGATCGCCGTGCCGAACGGAGCGGCGATGTCGATCCCCCGGTGGCCGGGGCCGTACGGGGTCGACGGCGGCTCGAACGGCCGGACGACGGGGCCGTATACGGGCCACCGGTACCGGCCGTAGGCGGGGGCGACGACACCGGCCCGGGCGACGTCCGGCCGGACCCACCCGGATCCCGCCAGGGCGAACACGGAAGCCAGGGCCGCGAGCGCCACCGTCCGGGCCGCCTGGCGGACCGCAACGGCCCGTCTCGACGGCGGGCGCGGCTGTTCGATTGTCATGGGTGCCTCCTCACGGCGGCACCCGGAGATCAGCGAGAGCACGACCCTACGCCGCGGGCGGCGGGCTGTCAGTGAGGTCGGTCACAGGGCCGGCGGCCCGGACGTCATTCCTCCGGGACCTCCACGAGGTGCCCCCGGAGCTGGCCCACGGCCTTCGTGTGGATCTGGCAGACCCGGGACTCGGTGACGCCCAGGATCTCGCCGATCTCGGCCAGGGTCATCCCCTCGAAGTAGTACAGCGTGACCACGATCTTCTCCCGCTCCGACAGCGAGTTGATCGCGGCGGCCAGGAGGCCCCGGGTCTCCTGGCCCTCCAGGCCCGCCGTGGGATCGCCCGCGTCGGACAGCGTGTCGAGCAGGGTCACGCCCTCGCTGCGGTCGTCCCCAACCGACACGACCTCGTCGAGCGCCATCACGGACACGAACGAGATCTGCGACACCGTCTCGTGGAGCTCTCTTCTCGACACCCCGAGGTGCTCCGCCATCTCCACCTCGGTCGGGGAGCGCTTCAGCTTCGATTCGAGGTCGGCGGACGCCTTGTCGATCTCCCGGGCCTTGAACCGCACCGATCGCGGGACCCAGTCCATGGCCCGGAGCTCGTCGATGATCGCGCCCTTGATCCGGGGGATCGCGTACGTCTCGAACTTGATGGCCCGTTCGAGGTCGAACTTGTCGAGCGCGTCGATGAGCCCGAACATCCCGTACGACACCAGGTCGGCCTGCTCCACGGTGGCGGGCAGGCCCGTGCCCACCCTGCCGGCCACGTACTTCACGAGGGGCGCGTAGTGCAGGATCAGTCGCTCGCGGGCGGCCGGGGCCGCCGTCGCCTTGAACTCCCGCCACAGCTGCTGCAGCTCCACGGGGATCGGCGCGGCGGTCCTCTGCACCCTGGACATCATGCCCTCGGGTGGCTCTGCTCGTAGGCCGAGAACAGGCGTGCCTTCGACACGTGCGTGTACCGCTGCGTCGTGCCCAGGCTGGCGTGTCCGAGAAGCTCCTGGACGGATCGGATGTCGGCTCCCCCTTCCAGAAGATGTGTGGCGAAGGAGTGGCGCAGAGTATGCGGGCTCAACCGACGGTCGGGTAGTACCCTCCGCCGGTATCTTTCCACCATCCGCCGCACGTCGCGAGGAGTCATCGGCTTCCTCCGCCGGTTGAAGAAGAACGCATCGGACCCCCCCGAGGAGAGCAAACGGCGGCCGTGGGCCACGTATTCCGCCGCGGCGGCCACCGAGTAGTCGGACAGGGGCAGCTCCCGCTCCTTCGAGCCCTTGCCGAGCACCGTGACCCGCCGGCGCTCGAGGTCCAGGCGATCCACGGTCAGCCCGCACACCTCGGCCACCCGGAGCCCCGAGCCGTACAGGAGCTCGAGGACCGCGATGTCGCGGAGGACGACGGCTCGCTCCGGTTCGTCGGCGTCCGCGGGCCGGGGGCCGAGGATGGCGGCGGGCGCCTCGACCAGGGCCGCGGCCTCGGCGGGACGGAGCACGGAGGGCAGGCGCGAGGTGGCCCGGGGACGTCCCAGGCCTGCGGCCGGGTCGAGCGGGACGTGGTTCCGGGCGGCCGCCCACCGGTAGAACGTCCGGATCGCCGCGACCCGCCTGGCCACGGAAGACCGGGCATATCCCCGCGTGGCCTGCTGGGCCAGGAACCGCCGGAGCGTGGCGTGGGTGGCATCGCCGAGCGACGCGCCGCCCCGAGCCAGGAACGCGGCGAGCTGTCCCACGTCGCGTGCGTAGGACTCGACCGTGTTGGGCGAGAGGCGCCGTTCCAGGGCCAGGTGATCCCGGAACGCCGAGACCAGCCCGGCATCGCCCGGGGAGAGGGCGCCCGGCGAGAGGTTGCTCAAGGGTTCGATTGCTCCCTTGTACCACGACCCCCGGCCCCGGTCTCGCAGGCTCGCGCGAGCGCGGCCCGGCGGCGCGTGGGGATCGACCGGCCGGCTCCGGTTCGCCCGGCGGTGCGCGGCTCGTCACGGGGGGCCGCCGCCGAGCCGGCGCTCCACCCGTCCCCCCACCGTGCGGACGAGCCCCCGGACCTCGAGCCCCACCACCGCGCCGAGGACCTCGCCGACTTCCGTCCCCAACGCCGCCGCCAGCACCTCCGGCAGCGTGGGCCCCGACAGACGCTCCAGGAGGCGGCGTTCGAGCTGCGACAGGCCGGGCGCTGCCCCGGCTCCCTCGGCCCCCACCAGCTCCGGGTCTCCGGTTGGGACCCCCGATGCGCCGTCGAGGGCCCCGGGATCGAGCCGTCCCAGGTCCTCCAGGAGGTCCCCGGTGTTCCGGACCAGTCCCGCCCCGTCGCGGATGAGGGCCAGGGGCACCTCGGAGAGCGGGCTGGTCACCGGCCCCGGCACGGCGAACACCGGCCGGCCCAGGTCGAGCGCGTGATCGGCCGTGATCATCGAACCGCTGCCCGCCGCCCCCTCCACCACCAGCAGCGCATCGGCCAGGGCGGCCACGATCCGGTTCCGGGCCGGGAACCGGAATGCCTGGGCGGGGACCCCCGGCGGGTACTCGCTCACCACCGCACCGGCGGCCGCGATCCGCGCCAGCAGGCTTCGGTTGCGCGTGGGGTACGCGACGTCGATGCCGCAGCCCAGCACCGCGACCGTGGGTCCTCCCGCGTCGAGGGCGCCCCGGTGCGCCGCGGTGTCGATCCCCCGGGCTCCCCCGCTGATCACCGGGACCCCCGCCGACGCCAGCTCGCGTCCGAACCGAACGGCGATCTCCTCGCCCAGTGCCGAGCAGCTCCGAGCCCCCACCACGGCCACGCCTCCGGAGAGCTCGGACAGGCCGGCACCGCGGACGAACATCGCCGGAGGAGGGTCCGAGAGGTCGAGGATTCGTTCCGGGTAGTCGGGATCGCCCGGGAACGCCATCCGGGCCCCGATCGAGTGGAGCCGGTCACGGATCTCCCCCGGCGACAGCGTCCTCGCCAGCTCCATGTCCACCGCCGGGGGCCGGCGCTCAGCGGCCGGCCCGGTCCACCAGGCGGCATCGGGACCGGCCTGCGATCCGGGACTCGGGCTGGACGAGCCGACCCCGGGCGGCACCTCGTCGCCGGGATCGCCAGCCCGACCCTCCCGCACGGCGGCGAGGCAGTCCGCCGCGCCTCCCTCCCGCCCGGCCAGCACCCTGAGGCGCCGGGCGGTGAGGCCCGGGATCGACGCCAGCACCAGCATCGCCTCGCGATCGCGGTCGGTCCGGACGAACCCCACGGGCCAGGTCGCCACCAGGCCCCGGGCCCGCCCGTCCGCGCCGGCGCGCTCAGACGGCACGCGCGGGCTCCGGTTCCTGGAGGTCCAGCCGGTAGGACAGGGCCTCGGCCAGATGCTCGGCCGACACGGCGTCGCGACCCCCGAGGTCCGCCACCGTTCGCGCCACCTTCAGGGCTCGGTCGAATCCCCTCCCGGTGAGCGCGAGCGCCTCCACGGCCCGCGCCAGGAGGGCCTCGGCGTCGGCGGTGAGCCGGGCCGCCTTCCGGGCCATGGGCCCCGGCAGCTGGGCGTTGCACCGCACCGGGGAATCCCGGTACCGGGCCCGCTGCCGTTCCCTCGCGGCCTCCACCCGCTCCCGGACCGCATCCGACGGCTCGCCCGGGGACTGTCCGAGCAGCTCGGCCCGGGCCAGCCTGGGCACGGCCAGACGGAGGTCGATCCGGTCGAGCATCGGTCCCGAGAGCTTGCTCCGGTACTGCTCCACCCGGTTCGGCGGGCACCGGCAGTGGCGCCGGGGGTCACCCTCGTACCCGCACGGGCACGGGTTCGCGGCGCCTACCAGCGTGAACCGCGCGGGGAACTCGACCGACCCCACGGCCCGGGTCACCACCACCCGCCCGTCCTCCAGGGGCTGCCGGAGGCCCTCCACGGCGTCCCGCCGGAACTCGGTGAGCTCGTCGAGGAACAGGATCCCGTTGTGCGCGAGGGAGACCTCGCCGGGCCGGACGAACCCGGTGCCCCCGCCCAGCAGCCCCGCCACCGAGACCGTGTGATGGGGCGACCGGAACGGACGCGCAGACACCAGCCGCGATCCGGTCAGGAGCCCCGCGACCGAGTGGAGCCGGGTGACCTCCAGGGCCTCGTCCCGGGTCATCTCCGGCAGGATCGTGGCCAGGCGGCGAGCCAGCATGGTCTTGCCCGAACCCGGCGGCCCGATCATCAGCAGGTTGTGCCCGCCGGCGGCCGCCACCTCCAGGGCCCGCCGGGCCTGGGCCTGCCCCCGGACCTCCGCCAGGTCCACCCCCGCTCCGGCGGGGCCGGGCTCGTCGCGTCCCGCCTCCTCCGGGGGCGGGGGGTTCCATTCGCCCCGGAGGAATTCCACGGCCCGGGCCAGCGTGGGCGCCCCTACCACGCGAAGCCCCTCGACCAGGGCTGCCTCCCCGGCGTTCGCCTCCGGCACGACCACGCCCTGGAGCCGGGCCCTGGCCGCCGCGATGGCCACCGCCAGGATCCCCGGCGTGGGCATCAGCGCGCCGCGCAGCGACAGCTCGCCGGCGAACGCGAACCCGCCGAGACGCTCGGGCGGGACCTGGGCGGAGGCCGCCAGCACCCCCATCGCGATGGGGAGGTCGAGCCCCGGCCCGTCCTTGCGCAGGTTGACCGGCGACAGGTTCACCACGATCCGCCGTAGGGGCCATTCGAACCCCGAGCTCTCGACGGCCGGACGGACCCGTTCCCGAGAGTCCTGCACCGACGGCCCGGGGAGTCCCGTCATGGTGAGCGAGGGCAGCCCTCGCCCGATGTGCGCCTCCACCGCCACGAGGTGTCCCTGCACCCCGATCACGGCGACCCCCATGACCTTGCCGTACACCTGCCGCGCCCCCCTCCGCACGACCGCGGAGAACGCTAGCGCGACCCTCTGACATCGACGCCGGCGCGCCGCAGGAAGCGCAGGTGACCTGGGCGAACGCCGTTCGCCGGTCGGACGGACGGCGGATGCGGTGAGATTCCGGCGAGCGGCCGGCTACCCGCCGCCCACCACGGCCACCCACGTGGTCTGGTGGTGCACGGTCGGGGGGAACGTCGCCGGCGCGTCCGGCGAGGGCGCGTACGCCTCGCACCGGACCACGTACGTCCTGGCACCGGCCACCGCCACCTGGTGGTAGTCGCCCAGGAACGCGCCGTTCCGGCTGAACGCCGCGAAGTCCACGTTCGTCCGGACCCGGTTGACCCGGAGCGGCGCCGAGAACGTCCGTCCGCCGTCCAGGGACCGCTGGTAGAACGTGTCCACGTACGGACTGAAGTCCTTCACCGCGGCCGCCTCCCGGCGGGCCCGGTAGGCGATCCGGACGCTCCCGTCGGGGCCGATGCCGACCGCCGGATTGTACCGGTCGATCCAGTCACCCGGGGTCCCCGGGTTCACCACCCTCACCGGGGTCCACGTGGTGCCCTCGTCGTCGGACCACGTGAGCACCACGTCGTTGGCGCTGTCGGTCCGGAACCGGCCGTCCTCCCACGACACGTAGATTCGGCCGGTCCTCGGGTCCACGTCGGCGGTGGGGAGGCCCCCGGCCCGCTGCTGGCGGATGGAGTTGCCCTCGAACACGCCCACGCTGGTGGGCGGGGTGAACACGAGCGGGGTCCCGGTCGGCAGGCCGCCGGCCCCCCGAGCCACCGAGATGACCATCTTGCTGACGCCGGGGATCGGCTCGGCCAGGTCGTCCCCCGGGTTCGGATGCAGGGTGGGCGCCAGGGCGACGTCGGTGAGGAACGCCACCGCGAGGTCGCCGTTCGGCATGACCATGGGCATGGCCCCGATCCCCTGCCCGGAGTAGATGAGGCTGGGGGCCGGCAGCCATGTCTTCCCCCGGTCGTCGGAGTACGTCGCCAGGACCGGCACGACCCGGTCCCACACCACGTACACCCGTCCGTGGTGGTGGCCGGGGCCCTGTCCGTTGTCGACCACGATCCAGTTCTTGTCGTTGAGGCCGGCGCCGTCGTCGTCCTGGAGCAGGATGGGGTCGCCCCAGGTCCGGCCTCCGTCGGTGGACACGTTGACCGTCAGACCGCTGCGGAGCGCGTTGTTCGTGGTGTCGTCGAACACCAGCGAGTTCGCGTACACGACGTTGTTCGGCCCGAACGCCACGACGGCGTCCGAGGCCCGGTCGAACTGCCCGCCCACGTCGCGGGTGAGCTTCGGGAGGTCGCCGTGGATCCAGTGCTTGCCGCCGTCGAACGTGGTGGCCCAGCCGTTGTCCTCCGCGCCGCCGCCGTCCACCCGCCCCTCCTGGTACACGGCCACGGCGTTGTCCGGGTTCGCCGGGTTCACGGCGATCGAGGGCTCGATCGTGGTGTCGGGCTGCTCGGGCGGGTGGGCCTTCATGTCGTCCGAGCCGGCCAGGCGGTCGGTGAACACGAACGGCTTCTCCAGGGGCTTGGCCCCTGCGGTGCCCCGGCCCACCGCGGCCCCCGCCAGCGCGGCCACCGCGAGCACGGCGAGCAGGACGACCCCGGGACGACGGACGGACGGCTTCAGGCGGGACCTCCTCGTGCGATCCGGTTCCCCTCCCCGGCGCCGGATGGTCGAGACGACGCCGGGCCGGCCGATTCGCACGGGCCACGCGTGGGGGCGGGACGCGGGCGGGCGGCCGCGAGCGCTTGGCTTGTACCCCGGGCCGCCCCGGCCAAACTCGACTCAGCGAACAGAGGGCGTCAGAACGCGTCCTCGAACACGACCACGTCCGGCCGGACTCCCCCCCGCATCCGGACCGAGGCGACGTCGAAGCGAACGGAGGCCGGCACCAGGCCTCGCGACGCCAGGAAGGCCTCGCCGAGCTGGCGGAGCTTGGCCCGCTTGCGCCAGGTCACCGCCTCGTACCCGCCGCCGAACCCGTCGCCGCCGCGGGTCTTCACCTCGCAGAACGCCACCAGGCCGCCCTTCACCAGCACGAGGTCGATCTCTCCCAGCGGGCATCGCCAGTTGCGGGCCAGGCACCGATAGCCGAGATCGAGGTATCGCTCGAGAGCCGCCTCCTCCCCACGCCGGCCCAGGGTGATCCGGGGGGAGCCGGGTGCCGCCTGCCGCTCGATGGCCATGTCGCGACCGTATCGCGGGGCAGTGACATCGCGGCTCCGGGTGGCTCGGCCTCCGCTCCCGAGGCAATCAGGCCGGCGGCCTGGCCTCGTGGCCGAGCTCACGGCCCAGGAGGTCCAGCTCGTCCTTCCGGGCCAGCTCCTCGACGTTCACGTCGCGGGTGGTCAGCACCCGGACCTTGGAGACGAATCGCGCCGGCCGGTACATGTCCCACACCCACGCGTCCGACAGCTCGACCTCGAACCACGGACCCTCCCGCGGCGTCACCTCGACGTGGTTGCACAGGTAGAACCGGCGCTCGGTCTCCACGACGTAGGTGAACATGGGCAGCACGTCCCGGTACTCCCGGAACAGCGACAGCTCCATGTCGGCTTCGAACTGCTCGAGCTCCTCTTCGCCCATGGACCCCATTGTCCGCGTCCGGACACGGCATCGTCACGCGCCCGTGTCGCCGCCGGCGAACGACGCGCTCACTCCGCCAGCCGGTCCAGGGCCTCGACCGTCTCGGGGTCGAGCTCCTCGGGGACGAGGTCCCGGGGCAGCGGCTTGGGGTCCGCCACGCCCTTGAACGACCGGCGGTGGATGGGCGTGGGGCCCAGCCGGACCAGGGCGTCCCAGTGGGCCCGCGTCCCGTAGCCCCGGTTCGAGTCGAACCCGTACTGGGGGAACCGCCGGTGGTACCGGTCCATGATCGCGTCCCGTTCAACCTTGGCCACGATCGAGGCCGCGGCCACCGAGGCGGTGACCGCGTCGCCCTTGCGGATGGCGAGATGCGGGAACGGCACCCCCCGAACCGGCCACCCGTCGGTGAGCACGAAGTCGGGGACCGGCTCCAGCGTGCAGAGGGCCCGGCGGAGCAGGAACATGTTCGACCGGTGCAGGCCCCGGCGGTCGATCCGGGCGTGCGTGGCCCGGCACACCGTCACCGCCACGGCGTCCGCCCGGATGCGCGCGTACGCCCGCTCGCGCTGCAGGCGCGTGAGCATCTTCGAGTCGCCCACCCCGCAGAGGTCGAACCCCTCGGGCAGGATCACCGCCGCCGCCACCAGGGGGCCGGCCAGCGCGCCCCGTCCGGCCTCGTCGGCGCCGGCGATGAGGCGGAACCCCTCCCCGCGGAGCCGTCGCTCGAAGCGATCCAGGTCACCCGGGAGGTCGGACTTGCGGAGGGCCGGCTTGCCCATGGCGTCAGTGTGCCCGACGGCGGGACCGCCGTCAGCCCTCGCCGGCGACCTTGGTCCCGCCGGCCAGGCCGCCGAAGTCCCCCGGCGGCCAGATGATGATGAAGGCCTTGCCGATGACCTTGTCCATGGGGATCTGCCCGAGCTCCGGGAACCGGCTGTCGTTCGAGTTCCCGCGGTTGTCGCCCAGCACGAACAGATGGTCGGGCTGGACCTTGTAGGGCCCGAGCGTCCGGTTGTCCGGCATCTTGACGTAGGGCTCCTCGAGGCGTTTGCCGTTCACGTAGATCACGCCCTGGCGCTCCTCGACCGAATCCCCGGGCAGGCCGATGACCCGCTTGATGAAGTCCTCGTCGCTCGGCGCCGAGAAGCCCAGACCCTCCGTGACCCAGTGGAAGAACGCCGAGATCGGGTTCCGGTGCGGCCGGACGTCCGGGTGGGGATCGGAGAACACGATGACGTCACCGCGGTGGGGTGGGTGGAACTTGTAGGACAGCTTGTTCACCAGCACCCGGTCACCGATCTTCAGGGTGGGCTCCATCGACTCCGACGGGATGAAGAAGGCCTGGACCAGGAACGTCTTGATGAGCAGCGCGAGCAGGAAGGCGATGATGATGAGGGCCGGGAGCTCGCGCAGGAACGACAGCGGGCCCTTCTTGGCCTTCCCCCGGTGCTTGCCGGGGTGCTCACCGGGCTCTCCCGGCGGGCCGGGCTCGGCGGGGCGGCCGAACTGCGATCCCGGCGGGGCCTCCTCCTTGGTCTTCGTGGCCCCCTTCGCCGCCGGGAGGCCCACGAACCCCTCCGCCGAGGGCGCGGGAGGCTTCCGTTCGTCCTGGGATGGCGGAGGGCTCCCGGCCGGGGTCGGGGGTCGCTCGGGGTCTGGGCGGCGGGCCGGCGGCTGGGCTGGGTCCCGCGGCCCGGCCGGCTCCGGAGAGCTGGGCGGGCGCAGGGACACCCCTAGCGCTCCGTCCCCGCCGCCGGGGCCATGGAGCGGCCGGAACGGCCCACTATCCCTGGCCTTCGGCTGCGCGCTCGGTCCCGGGCTCGGCGTCCTGCCGCGTGGTGGTGGTCGTGGCCCTGACGGGCTCCCGGCGCTCCCGGATGCGGGCCCGCTTGCCCCGCAGCTCGCGCAGGTAGTAGAGCTTGGCCCGGCGGACCCGGCCCCTGCTCACCACCTCGAGCTTGCCGATCGACGGCGAGTGGACGGGGAAGGTCCGTTCGACCCCGACGCCGAAGGACATCTTGCGGACGGTGAACGTCTCGCGAAGGCCCCCGCCCTGGCGGCGGATGACCACTCCCTGGAACACCTGGATGCGCTCGCGACTGCCCTCGACCACCCGCACGTGCACCTTGACGGTGTCGCCCGGACGGAACTCCGGCAGGTCGTCGCGCAGGCGCGAGCTTTCGACGAGATCGATCTTGTTCATGGGTTTGTCTGCTTCCCGGCCACGGGGAGTTGACGGTCCGGTGATGATAGCACCCGGCCCCAGATCCTCCCCGGCCCCGTCACGACTCCGCGTCCATCCACCACTCGACGAACTCGCCGCATCGGCCGTCGGGCTCCAGGCGGACCTCCCACAGGTTGACGAACCTCCCGTTCGGCGGGGCGATCTCCGGCGGGGTGTACTCGGTCCAGCCCCGGACGAAACCGACGTTCCCGTCGACGCCGTGGACCTCGTGGCGGAACGTCCAGGTCCCCGGATCGTCCTTCCGGTCGAGCCAGCCCGCGACGATCGCCTCGCGCCCCCTCCACGGCTCCCGGTGGGGCGCGGTGAAGTACGTCGCGTCCTCGGTGAACAGGGCGCCGATCTCGCCGGGGTCGTTCGACTCCCACGCGCGCACGTATCGCTCCACCCAGTCCTCGAGCGCCGCTCGGTCCGTCATGGCCTCGCTCCCTTCCGTCACGCGCAGCAGGTCCGGCCGGTTCCGCCGCGTCTTGGCCAGCGCCGTCTCGCCGCGCCATCGTTCCACCTCGCCGTGGTGCCCTGAGACCAGCACCCCGGGCACGGCCATCCCCCGGAACTCCCGGGGGCGGGTGTAGTGGGGGTGGTCGAGCAGGTTCGGTTCGAACGACTCCCGCTCCAGCGACTCCTCCCGGCCCACCACGCCCGGGACCAGGCGGGTCACGGCCTCCAGGACCACGAGCGCGGGGATCTCCCCCCCGGAGAGCACGTAGTCGCCGATCGAGACCTCCTCCGCCGGCAGGCCCTCGACCACCCGCTCGTCGACGCCCTCGTACCGCCCGCAGATCAGGACCAGCCACGGCTCCGCCGCCAGCTCGCGGACCAGGGCCTGGTCCAGCCGGCGGCCGGCCGGCGAGAGCAGGAGGACCCGCTTGTCGCCGGGACCCAGCGACTCCACGGCGGCGAACACGGGCTCCGGCTTCATCACCATGCCGGGCCCGCCGCCGAACGGGGAGTCGTCTGCGGTCCGGTGGCGGTCCGTGGTGTGGTCCCGGATGTCGTGGACACGGACGGCGAGCACACCGCCCGTGATGGCCCGGCCCAGGAGGCTCTCCCGCAGCGGCCCGTCGAAGATGCCGGGGAACAGCGTCAGGACGTCGACTCGCACGGGCTCACCGCCCGGGGTCGCGCTCGTACACGCTCACGTGGCGCGGGCTCGCGGATGTGAACAGCTCGCCCTCCCATCCGCCCCAACGGTCCCGCAGCCGCAACCCGGCCAGCCGTGCCATGAGGTCGAGCTCGGACGGATAGCAGTACCGCAGCTTCACCGGGTACGTGCGGACGGGCTGCCCTTCCTCCAGCATCACCTGGATCGCCTCGACCTGCTGCGTGGCGGCATCGTGCCGGGCCGCCTCCAGCGCGAGACCCCGGAGGCCGATGTCGAGCGTCTCGACGCGCTGGCCCCGGTCGAACCTCGTGACGTCGGGCATGAACGCCTCCAGGACGAACAGGCCGTCGTCGGTGAGCCGCTCCGTGACGTTCGCGAAGCACCGGACCTGGTCCTCCTGGGTCCGCAAGGCGAAGAACGTGTTGAACACGACGTAGACGAGCCGGTACCGGCCGTCCACGGCCACGTCGGCGAAGTCCCCCATCGTCACCGCGATGTCCTCGCCCCCCGGCTTCTCCCGGAGCTTGGCGACCATGGCCGGTGAAGCGTCGATCCCGTGGACCTCCACACCCATCTCCGAGAGGGGAAGGGCCACCCGGCCGGTCCCGATCGCGAGCTCCAGGGCCGGGCCGCCGCCGGCCAGGTCGACCAGCTTCGAGGCCACGGTCTCGCCCTCCGCCAGGAACCCCAGCGATGCGGTCCAGGCGTCGTAGATCGACGCCCACCGCTCGCCGTACGTCTCGGTGCCGTACTCCTCGCTCCCGGCCATCTCGTCCAAGCCTACCGGGGGACCGGCCTCAGGAGTCCGCCGGCGAGGTCAGGCCGGGCACGTCCCGCACCACCACGCGCCTGCCCGCGACGTCGACCGACACCACCACGTCCTTCAGGGCGGGGACCAGCACCTCGGCCTCGGGGGGGCCGGTCACCCAGATGTCGTTGGCCGGCCCCGGCACGACCTCGCGGATGACGCCGAGCGGCCGGCCGGCGTCGGTGACGACCTCGCACCCCTCGAGCTGGTGGGGCCAGAACGAGCCCTCGGGGAGCTCGGGGGCATCGTCCGCGGGGACGAACAGGTAGGACCCGCGAAGGAGGTCGGCCGCCGTCCGGTCGGCGACCTCGGCGAACGTCAGCAGGAGCCGCCCCCGGTCGGGCCTCGTCGCCGAGACCGTCAGGGAACGGCCGTCCTCCAGCAGGAGCGTGGAGCCCGGTTCGAACCGCTCGGGGACCTCGGTGAGCACGAGCACCGAGACCTCGCCCCGGAGCCCGTGGGCCTTCGTGATCTTCCCGACCGCGAGGCGGGGGGTGGGCGAGCCGCCGGCCACCGAGTGCACCGGTCCCGGGGCGCTAATCGACGATCTCGACCAGCGTGCCGATGCCGTCGCGGGCGCCGGCGACGCGGACGATCGTCCGGATGGAACGGGCGATCCGGCCGCCGCGGCCGATGACCTGGCCCACGTCGTCCGGGCCGACGTGCAGACGGAGGATCACGCCCCGGTCGTCGTCGGCGTACTCGACCCGAACGGCGTCCGGGTCGTCCACCAGGGCCCGCGCGAGGTAGTCGAGGACGTCGGCGACGATCAGGCGGTCTTCGTCGACGGCTTCGTCGCGGCCGTCGCCTTCTGCGCCTTCTGCGCCTTCGATGCCTTCTGCTTCGCCCTCGCCCGCGCCGCCACCGGCCGCTCCGCCTCGAACTTCTCCCAGATCCCGGTCTTCTGCATCAGGGTCTGGACCGCCTCGCTCGGTTGGGCTCCCTTCATCAGCCATTCGAGTGCCCTCTCCTCGTCGATCTCGATGAGCGACGGGTCCTCCAGCGGGTGGTACTTGCCGATGGCCTCGATGAACCGCCCGTCGCGGGGCGAGCGCTGGTCCGTCACCACCACCCGGTAGAACGGGCGCTTGGTGGCCCCCAGCCGTCGCAACCTGATCCGAACCGCCACTGCTTCGTGCTCCTCTCAGCGGCGCTTCGGCATCCGGGGCACCCCCGGCATCGCGCCGGGGATGCGCGGCATGCGTTTCCCGCCGCCCATCATGGTCCTCATCATCTTGCGCGCCTGCTCGAACTCCTTGAGCAGGGCGTTGACATCGGCCGTCGTGGTGCCGGACCCGCGGGCGATTCGCAGGCGACGGCTCCCGCCGATGATAGCGGGGTTCCGCCGCTCCTCCACGGTCATGGAGCTGATGATGGCCTCGGCCTGCCCGATCTGGCGTTCGTCCACCTCGAGGTCCTTGAGCTGCCCGAGGGCGCCACGGCCGGGCACCCCGGGGAGCATCGCCAGGATGTCCTGGAGGGGCCCGAGCTTCTTCATCTCGCGCATCTGGGTCAGGAAGTCCTCCAGCGTGAACTGGTTCTGAAGCATGCGCTCGGCCGATTCCCTGGCCTTCTCCTGGTCGAGGGTCTGCTCGGCCCTCTCGATCAGGGTCAGCACGTCTCCCATCCCCAGGATCCGCTGGGCCATGCGGTCGGGATGGAACGCCTCGAGGTCCCCTGGCTTCTCCCCCACCCCGGCGAAGAAGATGGGGCGGTGCGTGACGCCCGTGATGGACAGCGCGGCGCCGCCCCGGGCGTCGCCGTCGAGCTTCGTGAGCACGAAACCGGTGGTGTCGACCTCCTGCATGAACGCCCGGGCCTGGACCACGGCGTCCTGGCCCGTCATGGAGTCGCAGGCCATGAGGACCTGGTGCGGCTTGATCGTGTCCCTGACCCGCCGGGCCTGCTTCATCATCTCGGCGTCCACGTGGAGGCGCCCCGCGGTGTCGACGATGACCACGTCGAGGCCGCGCCGCTTGGCCTCGCCCAGGGCGTTCCTCGCGACCTTCTCCGGCTCCTTGCCCTCGGAGACGACCGGCACGCCGATCTCGGCCCCCAGCGTGAACAGCTGCTCGATGGCCGCCGGCCGCTGGAGGTCCGCCGCGACCAGCAGCGGGTGCTTGCCCTTCTCCTTGAAGTGCAGGGCCAGCTTGGCGCAGTGGGTGGTCTTCCCGGAGCCCTGCACGCCGGCCATCATGATCACGGCCGGGTTCGCCCCCGGCAGCGTGAACGGCGTGTGCGTGCCGCCGAGGGTCTCGGTGAGCTCGTCCCGGACGATCTTCACGACCTGCTGTGCCGGCGTGAGGGACTTCATGACCTCGTCGCCCAGCGAACGTGCCCGGACCCGCGCCAGGAAGTCGTCCACGACCTCCACGGCCGCGTCGGCCTCGAGCAGCGCCGTCCGGATGTCGCCCAGCGCCGAATCCACCTGCTTCGGATGGAGCTTCCCCCGCGACCGGAGCTTGGTGAAGACAGCGTCGAACCGCTTGGTGAGCGTGTCGAACATCAGGCGGCCAGTGTATCGACCGGGCGAAGCGTGGCCGCCCCCTGGCGCGTCTTCACACCGATGACCGAGATCGGAGAGCTCGGCGTGGCGCGGGAGGTTGGGCTGGAGGCGCTGTACCGGCGCCTGGTGGGGGGCGCCGAGGGGCTGGCCCGCGCCCTCACCGGCGACCCGTACCTGGCCCAGGACATCGCCCACGACGCGTTCATCCGCGTCGCGGGACGGTTCGGGCATCTCCGCAACGCCGGGGCGTTCGAGGCGTACCTCCGCCGCGCGGTCGTCAACCAGTGCCGCTCGCACTTCCGACGGGCAGGCGTCGAGCGCCGGGGTCTCCAGCGGCTGGGCGTCCGGATCGAAGCCTCGGCCGCCCACGCGCTCGAGGAACGGGACTCGCTGTGGGCGACGATCCAGGCGCTGCCGTACCGCCAGCGCGCGGCGATCGTCCTCCGGTTCTACGAGGACCTCTCGGAGGCACAGGCCGGAGAGATCCTGCGGTGCTCGCCGCGCGCGGTGAACTCCCTGGTGTCGCGGGCCATGGCCACGCTACGAGCAGAGATGGAGGAACGCTGATGGACACGCTCGAGACGAGGATCCGCGAGGCCCTGGACCGGAGCGTCGGTGCTCCCCCGCAGCGGTCGATGCCCCCGGGCACCCGTTCGCGGGTGCGGCGGCGCCAGGCCCGGTGGGTCGTCGGCATCGTCGTCGTCGCGGTGGGAGCCGTGTTCGGGGGACTCACCGCGCTGAAGGCGATCCCCGGGGGCGGCGGCGGGGCGCCCGGGGAGGGCGGGACGTTCGTGCCGAACCATCCGCTCGAGTTCGTCCCCGAGGGGTGGCCCACCGTGCGCATCGGCGACCCCGCGGACGGCTTCACGTTGCCGTCCGAGGTCGCGGGCGCCGCCGGACCGGTGCGCGTCATCGCGTCCGGGACGGTCGACGGCCATGGGTTCTCGTTCCAGTCGTACGTGGGCGACCCCAGGGCCGGAACGAGCGGCCCCTGCCTGGGATTCGCGGGCCCGGGCCTGGACCGGTTCGCCTCCCCGGATCCGCAACCGCCGGGGGCGGTGGGCGGGATCTCGTCTTCCACCTGTGCGACAGATCAGGGAGTGCCCCAGAGCCTGGACATGTACCGGACCAGCCAGCAGGACACCGATCAGGCCCCCGGCACGGCCCCGAACTACGGGTTCCTCAGCGCCCGGGTGGACCGGCTCGGGCTGCGCCTCGACGACGGGAGCACGGTCGACATCCCTGTGCTGCCGAGCCCGCCGGGGTGGGAGGGCATGCAGGCCTTCCTGTTCTTCCCGCCCGTGGGCAGCAGCGGCACGCTGACCGCATATGCGGCCGACGGGACCGAGCTGGCGCGAGCGCCGATGTGCTCGTTCTCCGAGGACGCCGCCTTCGGATGCGGAGGAGGGGGAACCACCACCCAACTTGCGCCGGTCCCGACGCCGTCGGCACCCTCCTAGTCATGCGACGGATCGAGGCAGCCGCGCGACGGGCGAGTGGGTCCCGATGTCGTCAGAATCGCTCTGTTCGCCGAGCAGTCCAGAGATCGGGCCAAGGCTCGGCAGCACACGCGGCCGATGTGACCCGTGTTGGCGCGGCGGGGATCGTTCAGCCGGCGGGGCCGTAGGGCGGGGCGAGGTCGGGCAGCATCGGGAAGTGGCGAACGTTGAGTGTCCATAGGGGGACGCCCAACTCCTCACGGGTCGCCGCGATGACGTAGTCGACGACATCGATGTTCCGATGGGAGCGCGCGTATCGATTCGCGAACTCCCCGGCGCGGTCGGCGATGGCCGCGGTCACGTCGATCCAGATGAACGAGCCAATCAGTTGGTCCAGGCGTGGCCTGTCCGACGGGCGGGCGCCGGCCAGCAACTCGACTCGAATGAGGACCGACGCGAACAATGGTTCGCCTGCGGCAATCTCGCCACGAAGGAGATCCTTGGCCTCTCGTCGGCCGCGGAGGTGATCGACGAGGATCGTCGTGTCAGCGAGCGCCGCCACGGTCCTTCGCGAGGCGCTTCCCCAATCCGGGGCGCAACCGCTTCATCAGGTCGTCGATGTTGCTCCGGTCGCGCCACATGCCGAACGTCGCATCCAGCGCCTCGACGCCGCGTCGGGCGTAGGTCCGGTCGAGCGCTCTACGGATGAGCTCGGCCATGGAAAGGCCGGTCGTCGCGGAAACCCTCCGCAACAGATCGTACTGCTCGTCCTCCAGCGTGATCTGGGTTCGCCTCGCCATGATGTAATGCTACATCATCACGGACCCCGGCCTCAACCGGAGAGGAGGTTGTCGGCGAAGGCCCGGGGATCGAACGGCTGGAGGTCGCGCAGGCCCTCCCCGGTCCCGACGAGCTTGACGGGGACGCCGATCTGGTCGCGGACGGCGAGCACGATGCCGCCCTTCGCGGTGCCGTCGAGCTTGGTGAGGGCGACGCCGGTCAGCGGCACGGCGTTCGTGAACTCCCGGGCCTGGGCGATGCCGTTCTGGCCGGTGGTGGCGTCGATCACCAGCAGCACCTCCTCCACGTCGCCGGCGGCCTTCTCGATGACCCGCTTGACCTTGGCCAGCTCGGCCATCAGGGGCTGGCGGGTGTGCAGGCGGCCGGCCGTGTCGACGATCAGGACATCGTCGCCCCGGGCCTTCGCGGACTGCACCGCATCGAACGCCACCGCGCCGGGGTCCGCCCCCCGGGTCTGGGTCACGATGTGCGCGCCGGCCCGGCGGGCCCACACGGTGAGCTGCTCCCCAGCCGCCGCCCGGAACGTGTCGCTGTTGGCGAGGCCCACCTTCAGGCCCTGCCCGGCCAGGTATGCGGCCAGCTTGCCGATCGTGGTGGTCTTCCCCGCCCCGTTCACCCCCACCACCATCATCACCGTGAGCTCGCCGGGAACCAGGTGGAGGCCGGTGTCGCCGCCGAGGGCCGACGCCACCTCCTCGGCGATCAGCGCGGCCGGGTCCGAGCCGTCCTCGTAGCGCTCCTTGACCCGCTGCACCAGCCGCGCGGACGCGCCCGGCCCCACGTCGGCCCGCACCAGCAGGTCCTCGAGGCGTCCCCACTCCTCGTCGGTGGCCCGCTTCCCCGCGAACAGGGCCCGGATGCGCGCTCCCAGGCCCTCGGCCCGCGGCGGCGCCGCGGCCGGAGCCCTCCCGGGGGGCGGCTTCCCCGGAGGGCCGGCCGGCTCCGGCCGGGTCGGGATGGGGCGGGCCCGCAAACCACGCTGGGGCTTCGCGACGCCCGTCTCCCCCTGCCGTGCCCGCGACCGCGCCGCCAGCGCCAGGATCAGCCCGAACAGCGCTCCCACGGCCACGGCGATGAGGAAGATCTCCATGGCCACCGAGGCTAGTGGACGGACTGCCCGCCCGGCACCCCGGACCGAAACCGCGATGGGCTCTTGACCGCACGGGCGGCGCCGTCCATGCTCCGCGCATGGGCATGCAGCCACCGCCTTCGGGCGACGCCGAGTTCAACCAGAACGACTGGCAGGAGCAGGACCTCGAGGCGCAGATCCGGGAGGTCCGCGACGAGCGCGCAGCCGATGGGGACGAGGAGCGCCGCTCGTTCTGGCGGCGCCTGTTCCGCAAGAAGCGCTAGACGGTCAGTCGCCCCTCCCGACGAGCCGCCGCTTCATCGCGGCCGTCCGGTGCCAGGTCCACGCCTTCGAACCGCTGGCAGATCACCCGGCTCGCGCCCTCCTTCATCGAGACGCCGTACATCGCGTCGGCCGCCTCCATGGTCCGCTTCTGGTGCGTCACCACCAGCACCTGTGACGTGGTGGCGAAGTCGCGGATCAGGCCGATGAACCGCTGGAGGTTCACGTCGTCGAGGGCCGCCTCCACCTCGTCCAGCAGGTAGAACGGCGAGGGCCGGGCCCGGAAGATCGAGAACAGGAACGCCAGCGCGGTGAGGGCCCGCTCCCCGCCCGACAGCAGCGAGATCCGCTTCACGCGCTTCCGGCCGGGCTGGGCCTCGATCTCGATCCCGGCCTCGAGGGGCTGGTCCGGGTTCGTCAGGACGATCCGGCCGTGGCCTCCCGGGAACAGCTCGCCGAACATCCGCTCGAACTCCGTGGCCACGTCGCGGCAGGCGTTACCGAACAGCTCGACGATCCGCTCGTCGATCTGCCGCACGACCTCGGCCAGGTCCCGCCGGGCCGCCCGGACGTCGTCGATCTCGCGCTGGAGGAAGTCGTGGCGCTCCTGGAGCGCCTCGAACTCGCCCTGCGCCAGGAGGTTCACCCTCCCCAGGAGCCCGAGGCGGCGGCCCACCAGCTCGGCCCGGCGCTCCAGGGCCTGGGGGCGCTCGTCGGGACCGAGCGCCCCCACGGCCTCGGCGGGCTGCCGCTCGTGGCCCTCCTTCAGCAGGCGCTCGGCCTCGGCGATCCGGCGGCCCATGTCGGCCCGGGCCCGGTCCTCCAGCTCGAACTCCTCGCGGAGCCGGTCCAGCCGGCCGGCAGCCTCCCGCCAGGCCCGGTTGGCCTCGCCCTCGGCGTCGGCCGCGGCCCGGTCGTCCGTGGCGGCCCGGGCCCGGTTCGCCGCCGCAGCCTCCAGCCGGGCCTCGGCCCGTCGGAGCTCCACCTCGGCCTCGTCCCGGGCCGCCTGGGCCCCTTCGAGCTCCTCCTGCAGCAGGCGGGGATCCTCCGCGGCCATGGCCTCGCGCTCCCGGGCCAGCCGGGCCATGGCCTCGTCCAGGCGATGGCGGTCCCGGCGGAGCGTCTCCACCTCCACCCGGAGCGACATCGGAGCCTCGGGAGGCGGCGGGAGCGGGGGCGGCTCACGATGCTCCGTCGGCGCCCGGCCCAGCGTCTCCCTCCACCCGGCCGCGGCGTCGTCCATCCCGGCCAGGCGCTCCTCGACGAGCTCCCGTTCCTTGTGCAGCGACGACAGCTCCGGGGCCAGCCGACCCAGCCGGTCGGCCGCGGAGGTGATGCGGGCGTCCGCCTCCTCCAACCGCGCGGCGACCGAACCGAGCTCCCGGTCGATCTCCTCGAGGGCCGCCGCCTTCGGTTCCAGCGCGGTCCGAACGGAGGACAGGTCGTGGTCCACGGCCCGGAGCTCCAGGCGGAGGGCCCGGGCCCGGGCGTCGGCCTCGGCGGCGGTGCGGATGACCGTGGGGCCCACCAGGACCCCCTGGCGCGTGACGAACGAGCACCGGGGATGGGCGCGGTGCTTGGCTTCGGCCTCGTCCAGGTCCGTGGCCAGGTACACATCGCGGAGCACCCGCACCAGCAGCGGATAGGCCCGGGGATCGGACGTGATCTGGTCGAGCAGGGGTCGTTCGCCGGCGAGCGCTCCGGGCAGCGCGTGGGCCTCGGTGCCGGGGACCGCCAGGACGGCGCCGTCGCCGCCCGGCGCGTCGGCCAGGGCCTCCTCGCGCCGCTCGTACACCACGGCGTCCCGGAGCGGGCCGAGCGCGGCGGCCAGGGCCGCGTCGAGCCCCGGACCCGCGGTGACGAGGTCCCGGAGCAGCCCCGCGGCCCGTCCCCCGTGCGACGCCACGAACCGCGAGCCCGGCGTCTCCTCGAGGTCCCGGCGGCGGGCCTCCACCAGGGCCCGCCGGTGTTCGTGCCGCCGGAGGTCCTCCTGGAACGCGGCCACCTCGGCGGCCAGGACCTGGCGCTCCTGATCCAGCCCGGCGTGTCGCTCGGCCAGCGGGGTCTCCTCGGCGTCGAGCTCCTCGATGCGGGTCTCGAGGGCCCCGCGCTCGCGTTCCACGGCCTCGGTCCGCTCGCGAACGGCCGCGAGCGACCGCTCCAGCCGATCGCGGTCCCGCTCGGACGATCGCAGGGACCGTTCGACGGCCTCCATCTCGGCCCGGTGGGCGGCGGCCTCCTGGGCCAGCCGGTGGCGCTCGTCCTCGGCCTCCCGGCGGGCTCGCTCCGCCGTGCGGAACTCGGCCTCCGCCTCCGCGAGCTCGCGCTCGCGCTCGGCGAGCGCGGCGACGGTGGTGGTGTGGGCGTCCTGGGCCCGGGCGGCCTCCTGCTCCAGGGCGGCCAGCCGCGCGGTGTGGGCGGCGGACTGGGCCAGCCGGGAGCGGCACTCACCGACCCGGTCCACGACCCGCCGGAGGGTCCGTTCGGCCTCCGACCGGCCCTCCTCCGCCGAGCGGTGCCCCTCCTCGGCCTCGGCCAGCGCGGACTCCGCGGCGGCACGGCCCTGCGCGAGCCGGCCCAGTTCCGCGTCGAGCGCCTCCATCCGCTCCCGGGCCTCGGTGCGCAGGCGCAGGCCCTGCTCCCACCCGCCGCTGCGGGCGTCGCGTTCGGCATACAGCTCCCGGAGGCGCGCCGCCGCCAGCCGCCAGGCCAGCTCCTCGGCCTCGGCCGACAGCTGTTCGTGGCGGACGGCCATCTCGGCCTGCTGCCGGAGGGGCCGGAGCTGCCGCCGGAGCTCCGTCAGCACGTCCTGGAGCCGGAGGAGGTCCTGCTCCAGGCCGGCCAGCTTGCGCTCGGCCCGTTCCTTGCGCCGGCGGTGCTTGGCGATGCCCGCGGCCTCCTCGATGTACTGCCGCCGCTCCTCGGGCCGGGCCGTGAGGACGTCCTCCAGCTGGCCCTGCCCCACCACGGTGTGCAGGGCCCGCCCGATGCCGGTCTCGGCCAGCAGCTCCTGGATGTCGAGGAGCCGGACCACCTGGCCGCCGATGCGGTACTCGCTGTCCCCCGAGCGAAACACGGCCCGGCTGATCTCGATCTCGGACATCGGCACGGGGACCAGCCCCGCCGAGTTGTCGATGACCAGCCTGACCTCGGCCAGCCCAAGCCCGCCCCGGGCGGCCGAGCCGGCGAAGATCACGTCGGCCATCTGGGCGCCCCGGAGCGACCGCGGCCCCTGCTCCCCCAGGACCCACGAGATGGCGTCGACCAGGTTCGACTTCCCCGAGCCGTTGGGCCCGACGATGACGCTGATCCCCGGAGTGAACTCCAGGGTGGTCCGGTCGGCGAACGACTTGAACCCTCGAAGGGTGAGCGAGCGCAGGAACATGCTGGAGACCGATCCTAACAAGGATGTAATTCGCGGTCGAGCGCTGTTTGCCTGCCGATCGCCGGATCGAGCGGTCTCGTCAGCGGTCGACGTCGAACGACGTGTCGCCGAGGGGTTCGAGGTCGGTGACGTCCACGGATTCGACCTCGGCCCAGTCGGTGCCGTGGCGGCACCACTCGACCATCGCGTCGACGTCCTCCGGCGGACCCTCGAACTCGGCCTCCACGCGGCCGTCGGGCCGGTTCAGGACGAATCCGGCCACGCCTCGCGCGCGGGCGGCCTTCGCGCAGCCCGCCCGGAAGAACACCCCCTGGACCTGCCCGGACACCACCACCCGGACCCGCTTCGCCGCCCGGTGGGCGTCCTCGTCCGAGCGCGCGTGCTGATCGGACATATCCGAATTGTCCCCGCAGCCCACCGGCGAAGCAACCGACCGCGTGGCCGGCCCGATCCGGGGCGGGCCGCAGTTGCCCCGGATCGGGCCCGAACACGTGACCCGAACGGCCGCCGGCTCAGCCGGTCGTGGCGCTGTAGATGTCGTTGTTGCCCCAGTTGGCGGGGCAGTCGCCGGCCGGGCCCAGCGCCCACGGCGCGGGGAACACCCGGTGGCCGGCGTTCAGCGAATCCTGGCGCCAGCCGTCCATGGCCGGGCAGTCGGACGTGTCGCGGACCTCGTCCCACACCCCGACGCCGTACGTACGCGTCGCCGCCGCGTACACGTAGTCGCCCAGGAACTCGTTGTAGAGGATCCGCCCCTGGCTCGAGCCGCGGGCGTCACCGTACGGCCCGTCGTACAGCGTGGTCCACCCCGTTGGAGCCCCGCCGGCGCCGATGGAGGCCGTCCGGAACACTCCTCGCTCCGGGCGGGGATTCGCCGTGGTGGCCTGGAAGGGCTGGCCGAAGTCCTGGTACGCCAGGTACACGTCGGTGCCGTTCGGCGAGATGGCCGGGGCGACGTACGCGGGCCGGTCACCCGCATCCGACACCGTGACCGGCGTGCTGAACGACCTCCCGAGGTTCGTGGAGTACGACAGCTTCGCCACCTCGTTGTTGAGACCGCCCTCGCCGTCCACCCACGCCACCACGACCTCGTTCGTGGCGTCGGCCCCGGTCGGGGCGCCGTTCGCGATGTCCACCGACGGCATCGCGGCCAGGTCGGCTCGCGCCCCCGAGTACCCGTCCTCCACGCACCGGTGGCTGATCGGATCGACCCTGAAGCAGATGTCGTTGATCGGGATCACGTCACGGGGCGGGCTCCACGAGACGCCTCCGTCCCTCGACGTGATCAGCGTGTCGTGCCCCGCGAGCGACGTGCCGCCGAAGTGCGTGAAGAAGACGTACACCTTCCCGTGGCTGTCGGTCCGGACCGTGCAGCCGTCGTACGCGCCCGTGGGGGCCGTCACGAACGGCGGGGCCACCTGGTGGGCCTTCCACGTCACGCCGCCGTTCCGCGAGACCGCGACCATCGGCTTCAGCGGGAACGCGTTGCCGGAGCTGAACGAATGGAAGTCCGAGTAGCACACGTACACGTTGCCGAAGAACGGGCTGGACGACGCGTTGTCGGCCCAGATCTGCTCCTTGTCGAGCCCGACCGAGGCCGCGACGTGCGCCGGGACGAAGTACGGCTTCGACCAGTTGCTCTGGTCGGCCACCCGGGCCTCGGTGATGTCGTCGATGTGCGACACGGTGATCGCGAAGTTCGAGTTCTGGCCACCCTGCTGGATGATCGTGTCGTTCAGGTTCGTGGCCAGCGTCGAGAAGTACAGCCGCGACCCGTTGTCCCACGAGAAGTGCCCACCAACCGGGACGGGCCCGAAGGCCACGCCGGTGTCGCTCCGGGACCGGAGCCCGTTCTCGTAGTAGTTGGGAACGGTGTGGATCGGCCCGGGGTGCGGGGTGCACGGCTCGACGGTGGGGTCGCAGTCCGCCGCGGTCAGCCCCTGATAGGTCGGCTGGACCCACGAGTGCCCGCTGTCGAACGAGAAGTACACGCCGGACAGCCCCACGCCGCGGTTGAACGTCCCGAGCGGGTACGAGCACGCCCCGGCCTCGGTGGAGGCCTTCCGTGAACAGGGCTGCATGTCGACCAGGTCGTTGGCCCCCGCCGCGAGCACCGTCGGCCGGGTCGGGTCCACCGCGAGCGACGGCTCGTTCACCGCGTTCTGCGGATGGTTGTCCACCGGACCGGCCACGCTCACCAGCGCGTCCGTGGTGACCGGCACGGCCCCGGCCGGAGCCGATACCGTCGACAGCGCGGCCACCACCAGCGCGGGAAGGCCGATGGAGAGGAGACGAAGGCGCACGCGCCGCATCGAACACTCCTTCCTGCGGACATCGGGGCGCCGAGGCTCAGAACCTCTCACCAACCCCCAACCCGGTCAAATTCGACGGGATGCCCACCGAGGGCCCCTCCTTCGTCGAGGATCCGGCGGCGTCGGGGCCGGGGTCACCCGCGGAGGATCCGGCGGGCGGCCGCCTCCTTCACGCGGGCCGGGGTCACCGCTCGGAGGGGCTTGATGATCTTCGCGTCGGTCCCCACGAGGTATCGGAGCCTGGGTCGCTTGGTGGTGGCGACCAGGCGGACCTTCCGGGCCACCTCGCCGGGATCGGCCTTGCGCCGCCGCTCCACCTCCCTCATCGCGAACAGCTCCATCCGCGCGCTCTCCTTCGCGTGCGGCGAGCCCGGGTCGCGCATCCCGGCGGCGTACCTCGCGTTGTCGAAGAAGATGTCGGTCGCGTACGTGCCGGGTTCGACCAGCGTGACGAACACGCCGTCGTGGACCGTCTCGTACCGGAGGGTCTCGCCGAACGCCTCCAGCGCGGACTTCGACGCGTTGTAGGCGGAGAGACCGGGCACGGGGTTGAACGCGCCGATGCTCGAGATCAGGATGATCCGGCCGGACCGCCGCTCGCGCATGCCCGGGAGCACGGCCTTCACCACGCGGACCGCGCCGAAGAAGTTCGTCTCGAACTGCTCCCGGAACTCCTCGACCGACGTGTCCTCGACGAACCCGCCGATCCCGTACCCGGCGTTGCTGACGAGGACGTCCACCCGTCCCGCCTCGGCCTGGATGCGCTCGAACGCGGAGGCCACGGACTCGTCGCTCGTGACGTCGAGGGGCAGGACCTCGACCGAGACCCCGGCGTGAGCGGCGGCGCGATCGAGCTGCTCCCGCTTCGAGGGGGTGCGCATGGTCGCGTAGACGCGGAACCCCGCCGAGGCCAGCTCCACCGCGGACAGCAGCCCGAACCCGCTGGAGCACCCCGTGAGCACCGCAACACGACGCCGATCGGACATGTCTCGTCTCTGCGTACCCGCAGGCTCCCCCGGCAACCGGCCCGTCATCAGGCCGGTTCGATCTCCAGGGACAGGTCGAGGGCCGGCGCGGAGTGGGTGATGCGGCCCACCGAGATGAGGAGCCTCCCCAGGCCGGCGATCTCGCGGACCCGTTCCACCGTCATGCCGCCCGAGATCTCCAGGGGGACCCGGTCCCCCACCATGTCCACCGCGCGCTTCACGGTCTCGAGGTCCGCGTTGTCGAGCAGGACTGCGTCGGCGCCGGCGTCGAGGGCCTCGCGGAGCTGGACCAGGGTCTCGACCTCGACCTCCACCCGGAGCGTGTGCGGCGCGGCCGCCCGGGCCTCCCGGACGACCTTCCCCACCCGTCCCCCCAGCGCCAGGTGGTTGTCCTTCAGCAGGACGCCGTCGTGCAGCCCGGCCCGGTGCAGAAGCCCGCCGCCGCATTCCACGGCGTACCGCTCCACCGACCGGAGCCCGGGAAGGGTCTTGCGCGTGCACAGGATCCGCGACTCGGTGCCCGCGCACGCGTCCACGTACTGCCGGGTGGCCGTGGCGATCCCCGACAGGTGGGTGAGGAGGTTCAGGGCCACCCGCTCGGCGGCCAGGACGGACCTGGCGGGTCCCCGGATCCCGGCCACGACGTCGCCGGGTTCGACCGCGTCGCCGTCCGCGCGCTCGGCATCGAACGCCACCGCGGGGTCGACGGCCGCGAACACCCGTCCGGCGATGGGCACCCCGGCCAGGATCCCGGGGGCGCGGGCCTCGATCCGGGCCGCCGCCTCGAGGCCGTCGGGGATCGAGACGCGCGAGGTCACGTCGCCCTCGGGCCCCAGGTCCTCGGCCAGGGCCCGGCGGATCAGGTCGTCGACGTCGAGGGGCAGGGCCGGCATGTTCGCTCCAGTCTAGATTCGACGGCGGGCCGGTATCCTTTGGAGCGGGGAGAGACCATGACCCTGACCACAGCGCCCGCCGACACCGCCGCCCACGCCGCCGACATCTCGGCGTACGAGCCGTGGGCCGAGGAGGTCCGCCGCCTGGCCCGCGAACGGGACGCAGTGATCCTGGCCCACAACTACCAGGTGCCGTGGATCCAGGACGTCGCGGACTTCGTGGGCGACTCCCTGGAGCTCAGCCGGAAGGCCGCGGCCGCCGAGGCCCGGGAGATCGTGTTCTGCGGCGTCCACTTCATGGCCGAGACCGCCGCGATCCTCTCCCCGGACAAGCGCGTGCTCATCCCCGATCTCGAGGCGGGCTGCTCGCTGTCGGACACGATCACGGCGGAGCAGCTGCGCGAGTGGAAGGCCGGGCACCCCGGCGCCGTGGTGGTGGCCTACGTCAACACGACGGCCGAGGTGAAGGCGGAGTCCGACATCTGCTGCACGTCCCAGAACGCCGCCGCGGTGGTCGCCTCGATCCCCGAGGACCGCGAGATCCTGTTCCTCCCCGACATGTTCCTGGGGGCGCACGTCGAGCGGGTCACCGGCCGGAAGATGCAGATCTGGATGGGCGAGTGCCACGTCCACGCCGGCATCGGCGCGCAGGAGCTCAAGGACCTGGTCCGCCGCGAGCCCGACGCCGAGCTCCTGATCCACCCCGAGTGCGGCTGCGCCAGCGCCGCCCTGTACCTGGCCGGCGAGGGCGAGCTCCCCGCCGAGCGAACGCAGATCCTGTCCACCGGCGGCATGATGCGCCACGCACAGCAGGCGAGCGGAGGCAAGTTCATCGTGGCCACCGAGACCGGCATCCTCCACCGCCTCCGCAAGGAGAACCCCGCCGGCGACTACCTGGCCGCGAACGAGGCCGCGGTGTGCCGGTACATGAAGACCATCACGCCCGCGAAGCTCACCCGCAGCCTCCGTGACGGCGTCCACGAGGTCCGCATCGAACCGGAGATCGCCGACCGCGCCCGCGCCGCCATCCAGCGAATGATCGAGATCGGCTGAGGCGTCAGAATCGGGTCGTGACCCTCGGCCCCATTGCACGCGCATGACGGAGTACGACACGCGGACGGCGCTGCTCGTGGTGGACGTGCAGAACGACTTCGCGGATCCGAACGGGTCGCTGTACGTCGAGGGCGGCGAGGACGTTCCCGCCGTGGTGAACGAGGAGGTCGCGCGGGCCCGGGAGGCGGCGGCGCTGGTCGTCTACTCGCAGGACTGGCATCCGGAGTCGACGCCGCACTTCAAGAAAGACGGAGGGATCTGGCCCGTGCACTGCGTGGGGGGCACGTGGGGGGCGGAGTTCCACCCGGACCTCGACGTGCCCGGCGACGCCATCACGCTCCGCAAGGGCACCGGCGGCGAGGACGGCTACTCCGTGTTCACCGTCCGCGATCCCGAGACCGGCGAGGAGGCGGCCACCGCCCTCGAGCGCATCCTCCGGGAGCACGGCATCGAACGCGTCGCCGTCGCCGGGCTGGCCACCGACTACTGCGTGAAGGACACGGCGCTCGACGCCCGCCGCCTGCGGTTCCCGGTGACGGTCCTCACCGACGCCATCCGCGCGGTGAACCTTCAGCCAGACGACGGCGCCCGCGCCGAGCAGCAGATGCGCGAGGCGGGCGCCAAACTCGTCTGATGGGAACGAGGTCGGCGGCAGATCTCAGGACTGGCACTGCGGGCAGTAGAACGAACGCCGCCCCGAGATGGTGACGCTCTCGATCGGCGTCCGGCACCGCCGGCACGGCAGGCCCTTGCGCCCGTACACCTTCAGCTCGTTCTGGTACTCCCCGGGCCGCCCGAACAGGTCGACGTAGGCCTCGTCGGGGAGCGTGGTCCCCCGGTACCTGATGGCCTCCTGGACGATCTCCTGGACGGCCCGGTACAGCCGCCGGACCTCGCCGGAGGACAGGGTGTCGGACATCCGGTCGTGTCGGAGGCCCGCGCCGAACAGGACCTCGTCCGAGTAGATGTTCCCCAGGCCGGAGATCACCTTCTGGTCCATGAGCAGCGGCTTCATCTTGGCGGCGCGCTGCGACAGGTACTCGCCGAACGAGGCCCAGGTGAACGTGTCCTCCAGGGGGTCGATGGCGATGTGGGCCAGCTCCCTGACCGTTCCCAGGTCGTCGGCGGCCGTGACGAACATCTCCCCGAACGTCCGGGGATCCACGAACCGGACGTCGCCCCCCTGTGCGAACGTGATCACCACGTGGGTGTGCGGCGGGAGGGGCTGGCGCTTCGTGGCCCGCAGGAACTGCCCGCTCATCCCGAAGTGCACCACCAGGACGTCGGCGCCGTCGAGATGCAGCAGCAGGTACTTCCCCTTGCGCTCGACCTTCGTGATCTTGCGCCCGGCCAGGTGCGACGTGAACTCCTTGCGGACCCCCTTCGTGCCCGGCTTGTTGTGCCGGCGGATGACCCGCAGGGCGTTGGGGCCCTGGCGGACCTCGGCCTCCTTGATGCGGCGGCCGACCACGTCCTTCTCCAGGTCCCGGCGCATGACCTCCACCTCGGGGAGCTCCACCTACCCTCCCCTCCGGGAGGGCGGGCCCTCGGCCGAGGGGCGTTCGCCGGCCTGGAGGCGGGCCCAGGCCTCCCGGGCGGCCTGCTGCTCGGCCTCCTTCTTGGAGCGGCCGACACCCCGGCCCCACGGCTCGCCCGCCAGCATCACGGTGGCGGTGAACTCCTTCTGGTGGTCGGGCCCCCGGGCGGCGATGCGGTAGTCGGGGACGCTGCCGATCTCCTGCGCCGACAGCTCCTGCAACACCGTCTTGTAGTCCCGCTCGCCCTCCCCCCGCACGTACGCCTGTATCCGGGGGCCGAACAGCCGGACGATGAGCTCGGTGGCCACGTCCAGCCCCCGGTCCAGGTACACGGCCCCCAACACGGCCTCCATGGCGTCGGCCAGGATGCTGGCCTTCAGGCGCCCGCCGGACAGCTCCTCGCCCCGCCCCAGCAGCACCAGCTGGCCGAGCCCGAGCTCCCCCGCCACCTCGGCCAGGGACATCATGTTCACGGTGGCCGCCCGGAGCTTGGCGAGCTCCCCCTCGGCCTGATCGGGGAACTCCCGGTAGGCGAGGTCCGTGACCACGAGGCCGAGGACGGCGTCGCCCAGGAACTCCATGCGCTCGTTCGTCACGTCGAGCCCGTGCTCGAACGCGTGGGAACGGTGGGTGAGGGAGGCCACGGCGAGGTCCCGGTCGGACAGCTCCACGCCGATCGCGGCGCCCAGGCGTGCCACGAGGTCGTGGTCACCGGCGGCCGGGGCCGGACGCGACGGCTCCTCGTGGGCGGGACCGGCGGAGGCAGCGGACGGGGGACTCCCGCCCCGGGGCAGGGGCACGCGGGCTCCTACTCGACCTCGATGGCCTGCCGGCCGGCGTAGTAGCCGCAGTTGCCGCACACCCGGTGGGGCAGCTTGGCCTGGTGGCACTGCGGGCACTCGGAATATGTGGAGGGGCCGGTCTTCCACTGCGAGGCCCTGCTGGCCGTCTTGGATTTCGGGGTCTTCTTCTTCGGGGTGGCCACTGGCGATCTCCTTCGGGTCGTGTTCGGTCGGATCAGTCGGTCGTTCGGGAGGTGTCGTCGAACAGCACGTCGAGCGCGGCCCACCGGGGGTCGGCGAGGGGCTCGCGGCAGGTACACGCCCCGAGGTTGCGGTCCCCGCCGCATCGCTCGCACAGGCCCAGGCAGTCGGGCCGGCACAGCGGCGAGAACGGCAGGGCCAGCATCACGGTGTCGCGGACCATGGGCTCCAGGTCGAGCGAGCCCTCGGGGGACATCCGGTACTCGTCCTCCCCCTCGCCGGGCGGGCGGACGTACAGCTCCTGCACGGCGACGTCCACCCTGCCCTCGAACTCCTCCAGGCAGCGGGCGCAGGTCAGCCGCACGGTGCTGGAGATGGGCCCGGAGACCAGGATCCCCTCGACCACGCTCTCGAGGAGCAGGTCGCCCTCGACCGGGGCGTCGTCGGGGACGCCCGCGAGCTCCAGGCGGAGGCCAGGGACGGGCTCGGCCAGCCGGTACGGACGCGAGGCACCGGGGTGGGCCACGAGGTCGCGGACGTCGACGTCGATCATCCCTCGAGCTCCTCCTCGGCCTCCAGGAACGAGCCCTCCTCGGGGGCCAGCTCCTGCGCCGGGTGCCCCGTACCGGCGAGCTTGTCCCGGCCCCGGCCGACCTGCTCGGCCACCCGGGACAGGACCCCCTGGGTCTGCTGCAACGATTCGCCCAGCCCGGCCTGGACCTTCGACACCTGCGCGCCGAGGGTCTCATGGGCCTGGGTCAGCAGCTCCTGGAGCCGCTGGATCGTGATCTCGAACTGGCCCAGCTTCCCGTCGACGTAGTCGTCGGCCTCCATGCGGACCTGGTGCGCGTGGTCCCGCGCCTCGCCGACGATCCGCTCGGCCTCGTCGTTCGCCGCCTGGACCACGGCCTCGCCCGCCACCAGCCGGGCCTGCTCGGCCCGGGCCCGTTCGACCAGCGACTCCGCCTCCCGGCGGGCCTTGGCCAGCAGCTCCTCGCGGTCCCGGACCACCCATCGGGCCTGCTTGACCTCCTCCGGGAGGGCCTCGCGCATGCCGGCCACCATCTCGAGCATCTCGTCGCGGTTCAGCAGGGCCGAGGACGACAGCGGCATGGATTTCGCGTCGCGGACCATGTCCTCCAGTTGCTGGATCCGTGCTGCGAGGTCCATAGCCCTACCTTCCCTCCCGCCACTTGTCGGCCATGCGCTCCGCGACCACCGGGGGGACGAGTCCCGCCACGTCCCCGCCCAGTCGGGCGATGTCCTTCACCAGCGACGAGGACAGGTAGGACCACACCGGGTTCGTGGGCATGAACAGGGTCTCCACATCCGCCATCCGGAAGTTCATCTGCGCCATCTGCAGCTCGTAGTCGAAGTCGCTCACTGCTCGGAGGCCCTTCACGATGACCGAGGCCCCCTGCTGGCGGGCGAACTCCACCAGGAGTCCCGAGAACGACGCGACCTCGACGCCCGGGAACGACGAGGTGGCCTCCTTGAGCAGGCTGACGCGATCCTCCACGGAGAACAGCGGCGCCTTGGAGGGGTTCTGGAGCACGCCCACCACCAGACGGTCGAACAGGCGGCTGGCGCGCTCGATGATGTCCAGATGTCCGTTCGTCACGGGGTCGAATGTCCCCGGACACAAGGCCACAAGGCCCATCAGACCTCCCGATACAGGACGACGAGGCTGTCGCCGTATTCCAGCTGCCTCGCGATCGCAAAGTGTACCGGAATGACAACGTTGGAAGACTTCCGGGGCCTGGTCAGGGCCACCGTCCACCCTGGTGAGAGGCCCTTTTCGCCCAGCAGGGCGAGCTGCCGCTCGATCCGCTCGACCGGCGTGTCGTAGGGAGGGTCGAGGAGCGCCACCCGGGCGGTTCGTCCGGGTTCGAGGAGGAATCTCCCGACCTCGGCACGGCGAACCTCGGCCGCCGGGCCCGCCAGGTGGGTCCGCTCCAGGTTCGCCCGGATGGTCCGCACCGCCCCCGGGCTGCGGTCCACGAACGTGGCGTGGGCGGCGCCCCGGGACAGGGCCTCGATCCCCACCGCCCCGGTTCCCGCGTACAGGTCGAACACGACGGCGTCGACCACGGCCGCCCCCAGGCTCGAGAACAACCCCTCCCGGGCCCGGTCGGACAGCGGTCGGGTCCCCTCCGGCACCGGCGCCAGCCGCGTCCCCTTCGCCGCCCCGGCGATGACCCTCACGAGTGGAACAGCCAGTCGATGGAGTCCGCGAAGCGGGCCTGGAGCTCGGCCAGGAGCTCGGGGTGCTCCGCGAGCTCGGGGTCCCGTTCGATCAGGGCGAACGCCCTGGCCCGGGCCCGCCTCACCAGTTCGATGTCGTGGGACAGGCGGGCCAGCTTGAGGTCCGGCATCCCGGCCTGCCGGATGTCGAACAGGGTCCCCTCCCCCCGAAGGCGGAGGTCCTCGTCGGCCAGGGCGAAGCCGTCGGTCGTCCCGGCCAGGGCCCGGAGCCGGAACCTGGCCTCCTCGTTGTCCGGCCCGCTCTCGTCGAACAGGAAGCAGTACGAGCTGTGGGAGCCCCGGCCGATCCGGCCCCGGAGCTGGTGGAGCTGGGCCAGGCCGAACCGCTCCGCGTTCTCCACCAGCATCACGGTGGCGTTCGGGACGTCGACCCCGACCTCGATCACGGTCGTGGAGATGAGGAGGTGGGTCCGGCCCGCCCGGAACTCCTCCATCCGGCGGTCCTTCTCGACGGGACGCATCCGGCCGTGCAGGACCTCCACCCGGAGGTCCGGGAACACCTCGGTGGCCAGGCGCTCGGCCTCCTGCTCGGCCGCCTTCACCTGGAGGCGGTTGTCCTCGTCGATCGCCGCGCACACCACGAAGGCCTGCCGGCCGGCCGTCACCTCGCGTCGAACCACGTCGTACGCGGCCGCGCGCTCCAGCTCCGTTCGGACCACCTTCGTCTCGATGGGCTGGCGTCCCGCGGGGAGCTCGTCGAGGACCGCGACGTCGAGGTCGCCGTAGTACGTGAGGGCCAGCGTCCGCGGGATCGGCGTGGCCGTCATGACCATGACATCCGGCGCGGCGCCCTTGCCCTTGAGGGCCATGCGCTGGTGGACGCCGAACCGGTGTTGCTCGTCCACCACGGCCAGCGAGAGGTCGTGGAAGGCCACTCCCTCCTGGACCAGGGCGTGGGTCCCCACCACCAGGTCGACCTCGCCGGAGGCTACGGCCTCCCGGACCCGTTCGCGCTCCCGGCCGGTGACGGCGGCGGTCAGGAGGGCGAAGGTGACGCCCCCCTCGCCCCCGGCCGGATCCGGCGCGGGCTCCCCGGCGGCCTCGGCGGGTTCGACGACTCCGTCGAGCAGCGACCCTTGCCCGCGGACCTGCGCGGCGGCCTTCGCCCGGGCCGGCTCGGGGGCGCTGAGCGGTCGCCCGCCCATCGGCGCCAGGAGCTCGGCCACCTTCCGGTGGTGCTGGGCCGCCAGGACCTCGGTGGGGGCCATGATGGCGGCCTGGTGCCCGGAGTCGACGGCGATCATCGCCGCGGCCAGCGCCACGACGGTCTTGCCGCTCCCCACGTCGCCCTGCAGGAGCAGGTTCATGGGGTGGGGCACGGCCATTGACCGGGCCACCGCGTCGATCGCGCCGCGCTGCCCGTCGGTCAGCTGGAACGGGAGCGAGGCTACGAACCGCTCGACGAGCGGTCCGTCCGTCCGGTGGGCCACGCCATGCTCCTGCCGGCTCACGCGATGCTTGCGGAAGGCCACCCCCAGCTCCAGCGTGAACAGCTCGTCGAACTTCAGCCGCTCCTCGGCCCGGCGGCGCTCGAGGTCCGTCTCCGGGAAGTGGATGTGGCGCAGGGCCCAGTCGTAGGAGGGAAGCTCCTCCACCTCCACGACGTCCCTGGGCATCGGGTCCTCGATCCGCGGGATCTGCTCCAGGGCCCGGTACACCAGTTCCCTGATCGTCTTGGAACTGACGCCCTCGGTGGCCCGGTGGATCGGGATGATCCGCCCGGTGTGGAGCTGCTCCTTGTCCCCGCGGAGCACGTCGACCTCGGGCCGGCTCATCTGCCACCGCCCGCGGTACTGGGTCGGTATGCCGGAGACCGCCACCTCCATCCCCTCGCGGTACTGGCGCTCGGCCCACGGCTGGTTGAAGAACGTCAGATCGAGCGTCCCGCTCCGGTCGTACAGCGTCACCGTCACTATCCTCATCCGCCGGTTCTTGGCGTATCGCGCGGTGACCCGCCGGACGTCGGCGACGATCGTCGCCTCGACCCCGGCCCGGAGGTCGCGGATCCGTGTCGCGTTCGAACGGTCGATGTGGCTGCGCGCGTAGTGATGCAGCAGACCCCGGACCGTGGTGATCCCGAGGCCGTCCGCGAGGGCCTTGTAGGCGAACGGGCCCTTGTTGTCCTTGGACCCCATCTGACGCACGGCGATGCTGGCGTCGATCGCCCGGACGGGGTCGTCCAGCGACAGGCTCACGACACGAAGGTTCTCATGCCGGACCGACACGGCCGCGGACCTACTCCAGCCCGAACACGAACGGCGATCCGGGCTGGCCGCCGCGGTGGAGGTCGACCTGCACGCCGGGGAGGGCCTCGGCCAGGGCCTCCTCGAGCCGGACCGTGTCGTCTTCGGTGGCGTCCGACCCAGCGATCACCGTGAGGATCTCGTGGGCGGGCTCGCGCATCGTTCGCAGGACGGCGACCGCGACGTCCACCGGGTCCGAACCGATCGCCGTCACCTCGCCGTCCATGAGGCCCAGCCAGTCCCCCGGCCGGACACTCCCCGCGGGGGTGGACGCGTCGCGAACGGCACCCGCCACCCCTCCGTGGGATACGGCCGCCGAGACTTCGCCCATCATCGCCGCGATCTCGCCGGCCGGCTCCATCGGGTGGAAGGCGGTCGCCGCCGAGAGCCCCTGCGGCACGGAGCGGGTCGGCACCACGCGGACGTCCTTCGCGCTCTGGCCCGCCGCGCGCTCCGCGGCGGGGACCACGTCCGGGTGGTTCGGCAGGAGCACCACCGCAGGGGCCGGCGCAGCATCGACGGCGTCGACGAGGACACGCACGGAGGGAATGTTCCCCGGGCCTCCGCGGACCACCACGGCGCCGAGCGAGCCGAACAGCGCGATCAGCCCGTCCCCGTCCGCCACCGCCACCAGCGCCGAGACCTGGTGCTCGTCCGCGCGCACCGCCCGGGCCTGGCCCGCCACGCAGCGCTCGGCCACCTGCTCCTCGAGGTCCACGATCCGGACGTCCTCGGCCCGACCGGCGTCCGCCGCCGCCTCCACGGCCGGCCCCGGCTCGTTCGTGTGGACGTGGACCCTGTACAGGCCGCCGCCGCCCACCACGACGACCGAGTCGCCCAGTTCCCCGAGCCGTGCCGACAGCGCAGGAACAAGCGCGTCGTCGCAGTGCAGGAGGTACATGACCTCGAACCTGAACGCAAGCCGTTGCCCCCCGGGCTCCGCCGGCGCACGTCCCACCGGCCCCCGCGGTCCAACCTCGACGGTCATCGAGTGGCCCCCCAGCACCGAGGCCAGCGCGTCGAACAGCAGGAGGATCCCCCGGCCCCCCGCATCCACGACGCCCGCCACCCGCAGCTCGGGGAGCGTCTCGCGGGTCCGCTCCAGGGACTCCCTCGCGCCATCGAGCGCCGCCGCGGCCACGGCCGCCGGGTCCGCGCCGATCGCCGCGGCCCGTTCGGCGGTGTCCGCGGCGTCGGCCAGGACCGTGAGGACCGTCCCCTCCGCCGGCCGGGCGACGGCTCGCCGGGCCTCCGCCGCCGCGTGCTGCAGCGCCCCGGCCAGCGCGTCACCCGGGGCAGGGTCCGGGGGCTGCGGGTCGCTCCACCGGTCCACCAGGGCCCGGAGGACCTGCGCCAGGATGACCCCCGAGTTCCCGCGCGCGCCCATGAGCGACGCGTGGCCGACCGCCTCCGCGAACGCGACTTGATCGTGGTCGGGCAGCCGGTCGATCGCCTCGAGCACGGCCCGCTGCGTGAGGAGCATGTTCGTGCCGGTGTCCCCGTCGGGGACGGGGTACACGTTCAACGAGTTCAGCTCGTCCCGGTGGGCCTCGAGCGCCGCGCCGAAGCGTCCCAGCACCTCCCGGAGCATGGCGACCTCCACGGCGTCCATCGCGGTGCATCCTGCCATCCGCTCCGATGCCCTGCCCCTTCGCCTGACCCGCGACGCTCGTAGCACTCGTAGCATGGGACGGCGGTGATGTCGGCTCGGCGTTCCCGGTTGCTCATCCTCGCGGCGGCCATCTCGTTCGCGGCCGCCGCGTGCACCTCGAGCGATGGCCCCGGTCCCTCCCAGCCGCCGGGCCAGAGCATCGTGCTGCCCTCGCCCGGCGCGGTGAACGCGACCGAGACGCCGCTCCTGCCCACCGACCGGTTCGAGCTGCCGTCGTTCACGCCGGATTCGTTCCAGGAATTGCTGTCCCAGCTGAAGGGGACGCCGGTCGTCGTGAACTTCTGGGCCTCGTGGTGCGGGCCCTGCCGGGTGGAGGGACCCCACCTCCAAGAGGTGTCGCGCCAGTTCGGGACCAGGGTCCAGTTCCTGGGCGTGGACATCGAGGACACGCGTCCCGAGGCCCGGGTGTCCATCCGGGACTACGGATGGTCCTACCCCAGCGTGTTCGACGCGGGCGGCGACATCAAGCGGTCGTTCGGGTTCCTGGGCCAGCCCGTGACCATGTTCCTGGACCGCGACGGCGACCGCGTCCAGGTGGAGAACGGCGGGAACCTCGTCCCGTACTTTGCGGGGCCCATACCGCTCGACACGCTCGAATCGATGGTCCGGCGCCTGACCGGGCCATGACTTCCCGGAGCGCGAGGCTTCAGAACGGTTGCCGGCCGGTCACTCAGACTGACCGAACCTCTTGATCTCCTCCAGCTCCTCCGGCGAGAGCTCACGCGGGACCTGACCGCTCGAGACTTTCTCGCTCTGCACGTGGTGACGGATGTCGTCGACCACCTCCGGGTTCGCCAGCGTGGTCACGTCTCCCACGTCGGTGAAGTTCGAGATCCCCGCGATGACCCTGCGCATGATCTTGCCCGACCGAGTCTTGGGCATGTCCGAGACCATCCAGACGTTCTTCGGTCGGGCGATCTTGCCGATCTCGGTCTCGATGGCCTTGGAGACCTTCTCCTGGATCTCCGGGCTCGGGGAGATCCCCGGCTTCAGCGCCACGTACATCTCCACCGCCCGGCCGCGGAGCTCGTCAATCACCGGAACCGCCGCGGCCTCCGCGATCTCGTCGACGGTGATGGTCGCCGACTCGAGCTCCTTGGTCCCCAACCGGTGCCCGGCGACGTTGATCACGTCGTCGACCCGGCCGAGGATCCGGAAGTAGCCGTCCGCCGCCTGGACCGCCCCGTCGCCGGCGAAGTAGGGCCAGTCGTGCCAGTCCTTGCTCTCGGGCTCGCGATTGTACTTCGCGTAGTAGGTCTCCACGAAGCGTTCCGGCTGGCCCCAGATGGTCTCGAAGATCCCCGGCCACGGGTTGCGGATGCAGATGTTGCCTGCCCGGCCGCTCCCGGCCGGCACCTCCTCGCCGAACTCGTCGTAGATCACGGGGAACACGCCCAGGACCCCGGGGCCACAGCTGCCGGGCTTCATCGGCTGGAGCGCGGGGAGGGTGCTGCCCAGGAAGCCGCCGTTCTCGGTCTGCCACCAGGTGTCGACGATGACGGCCTCGCCCTTGCCCACCTCGTCGTGGTACCAGCGCCAGACGTCCGGCTCGATGGGCTCGCCGACCGTCGTCATGTGCTTGAAGTGGTAGTCGTACTTCTTCGGCTCCTCCGGTCCGAGCTTGCGCAGCATGCGGATGGTGGTCGGGGCGGTGTGGAAGATGTTCACCCCCAGGCGCTCGGCGATTCGCCAGGGCCGGCCGGCGTCCGGATACGTGGGCACGCCCTCGTACATCACGCTCGTCGTCCCGAGCGAGAGCGGGCCGTACACGATGTAGGAGTGGCCGGTGATCCATCCGATGTCCGCGAAGCACCAGTACGTGTCCTCGGGATGGATGTCCTGGTAGTACCTCGACGTGCCGGTGACGTAGGCCAGGTATCCGCCGGTGCTGTGCTGAGCCCCCTTCGGTTGGCCGGTGGTGCCGCTCGTGTACATCAGGAACAACGGCGCCTCCGCGGGCATCGAGACGGGCTCGACGACCTGTCCCCCGTAATCCTTCAGCAGCTCGTCGACGAAGAAGTCCCGTCCCTCGACCATGGGGCTCTTCGATTCGTACCGGCCGGGGTGGCGTCGCCACACCAGGACCTTCTCGATCTCCTGGCCTTCCTTCCGGGCGGTCTCGATGGCCTCGTCCGCCTTGACCTTGTGGTCGAGGAGCTCGCCGTTGCGGTAGTAGGCGTCCATCGTCACGAGGATGTGGCTCTGCGAGTCCGCGATGCGGTGGCCGCACGCCGCGCCGCTGAAGCCGCCGAACACCTCGGAGTGGACCACGCCCATCCGGGCGCAGGCGAGCATCGAGACCGGCAGCTCCGGGACCATGGGCAGGTGGAAGGTGATGCGGTCACCGGTCTGGACCCCGGCGAAGTCCCGGAGGAGCGCCGCGAACTCGTTGACCCTGGTGTGGAGGTCCCGGTACGTGATCCTCTGGGTCTCCTGGTCCTCCGGCTCGGGCACGCAGATCAGGGCCGCCTGGTCGCCGCGGGCCTCCAGGTGACGGTCCACGCAGTTGTAGGACGCGTTGAGCCGGCCGCCGACGAACCACTTCCAGAACGGCGCATCGCTGGTGTCGAGCACGGTGTCCCACCGCTTGTCCCACTCCAGCATGTCCGCGTACTCGATGAAGCAGTCCGGGAAATGCTCCTCGCTGAACCGCTCGAAGATGGCCGGGTCGTTGGCGTTTGCCTGCGCGATGAACTTCTCGGGAGGCTCGTAGTACTCCTCCTCCCGCCAGTGGACGGCGATCTGTGCTTCGGAGATCGGGGCCTCATACGCCTCATCTGCTTCTGCCACTCGATCCACCTCCTCCGAGGACCCACCAGCCAGGCTCGGCGCCGTGGACTCCGCGGGCCTGAAGCCCGCGAGCGCGGCTGACCCGGCCGGTGGGTGACGGTCGTACTTCGAGAAACACGCTGTCGATCGGTGCGCCCGGTGGTCGTTTCCTGTCCGCGATCCTCCTCGTGCAGAACGTCTCTTCGGTACGGCCCCGGCGTCGAGACGCCCGGGCCGACGATTCCTACCGGACCTGGCTGGCCGGCCTCCAGAACGGCTTGCCCACCGGGAGCACCGGCCGCGCGGCCATTCCGTTGATGACCCCCGCGGCCGAGGCGTACCACGCCACGATGGCCGTGATGATCCCCACCCATCCGCCGAGCTTGATGACCCCCTCGGATCCGCTGAAGAAGCCGATCCACAGGATCACCTCGGTCGCCTCCAGCGTCAGGAACACCATGAACACCGCGCCGTTCACCGTGGCGCTCCAGAGGAGCATGTACGTGTTGAAGATCGAGAACGCGAGCAGGATCCAGCCCAGATCGCTCTCGACCTGTGCACTCGCCGTCGCGCCCGAGATGTGCGGCGCCACCAGCAGGGCCCACAGGCCGAGCCCGATCCAGAAGCCTCCGTACGTCGAGAACGCCGTCGCCCCGAACACGTTGCGATTCCGGAACTCCCACATCCCGGCCAGCAACTGGGCCAGGCCACCATAGGCGAACGCGAATCCCAGCCAAGCATCCGGCCCGTCGGTGAGCTTCGCGTTCGACGCGCTGAGGAGGAAGGTGGTGAGCGCGAATGCCGCCAGGCCGAGCGGCGCGGGGTCCGCCACCGATGGAACGACGACCTCCGTCTTGTGAGCGACCGTTTCAACCGCCATTCCCAGCTCCCTTGACTCGTGCCCCGTCTGCGCGGAGCTTGTCCCCTCAAGCAGCCGGCTTCGCCCGGCCCCGGCTAGGGAGGGTGAGCGCTGTGGGCCGACGCGATCGGACCTGGAGACCTGCTGGCATGTTGTAAGGGACGATTCGCGAGCAAGGGCTGGCCGCCGGCAGGGGGCCGGCAACGCGCGCGCACGACCACCGTCATGACCGGATCATTCGCTCCTCGCCTGCCGCCCTGGAGGACGATCGTTCCGCGGATCATGCTACTCCGATGCGTCCGAGCGCGCGTTTCTCCCGAAAGCCCGGCTCGTTCGGCGCTTGTCTGAATTCGGAGGGCTTCGCCCCCACCCCCCTACCATCTGGCAGCGGGGGTGGGGCGTGCAGGTCGCGTAGCCTGCCTCGGTGGACGCCGGGCAGATCCTCATCGTAGCTGCGGTGGGGCTCGTTGCGGGGGCCGTCAACTCGGTGGCCGGCGGCGGGACGCTCATCACGTACCCGGCACTGGTGTTCGTGGGGCTCAACCCCGTGGTGGCGAACGCGACGAGCACGCTTGCCCTGTGGCCGGGGTACGTGTCCGCGACCGTGGGGTTCCGCCGCGAGCTGTCCGGGACCCGGCGGTTGCTGCTGGCGCTGGCCCTGCCGTCGCTCTCCGGGGGGGTCCTGGGCGCGGTCCTGCTCCTGCGGACGCCGACGCACACGTTCGAGCTGCTGGCGCCGGTCCTGATCCTGTTCGCGGCGGTCCTGCTCCTGGTCCAGGACCGCGCGCCGCCGTCGGCCCACCACGCCCGCCTGACCGCCGCCGCGTGGACGGGCCTGCTCGCGTGGCAGCTCGGGGCCGCGGTGTACGGCGGGTACTTCGGGGCCGGTCTGGGGTTCGTGCTGCTGGCCGGCTACGGGCTGCTCGGGACGCGGGACTTCCTGCGGTCGAGCGGCCTCAAGAACGCAACCACCGTGCTCATCAACGGCATTGCGCTCGTGTACTTCGTGGCGAAGGGCGCCGTGGTGTGGGCCGACGGCCTGGCCATGGCGGTGGGGGCGATCGTGGGCGGTTACGGCGGAGCCACGCTGGCCCGGCGGGTCGGCGCGGAGAGGATCCGGCGGGCCGTCGTGATCCTGGGTTTCGCCATGGCTGTCGCGTTGCTGGTCCGGGCCCTCACCTGACCGGGGCGCGCGAGGCGTCTGCTACCCTTTCCTGCGCCATGTCTGCGAAGTGCGACGTCTGCGGGAAGATCCCGTTCTTCGGGATGCAGGTCTCCCACTCCCACCGCCGGTCTCCCCGCCGGTGGAACCCGAACGTGCAGCGGGTCCGGGCCCTGGTGAACGGCAGCCCGAAGCGCCTCAACGTGTGCGCCAAGTGCCTGAAGGCCGGCAAGGTCCAGCGCGCCCTGTAGGCCCGGTCCGGCGCGTCATTCCTCCTCGAACGTCCTCCGCTCCGTGCGTCCCACCTCCCGCGGGGGGTTGACCCGCTCCATGGAGGCCGTCGTCCTCTGCGGGATCCAGGGCAGCGGCAAGACCACGTACTACCAGCAGCGGTTCGCCTCGACGCACGTCCGGATCAGCCTCGACATGCTGAGGGGTTCCACGACGTGTTCCGGGTCCGGATCGGCCCGGACGGAGGGTTCGAGGTGGACCTGGCACCGACCGGCGGGTGACGGGAGGTCGTGGCGGTCAGCGCGGGCCGGCCCCGGCGGGGCCCGCCCACAGCGGGTTCACCGGGCCGATGCCGTGGCCGATCGCGAGCGCGTGCCGGATGGCCTCGGTGACGAATGCCTTGCCCGCCCGGACCGCGACGTCGAGCGCGTCGCCGTGGGCCAGGCGGGCGGCGATGGCCGCCGACAGCACGCAGCCGGTCCCGTGTGTGTTCGGTGTGTCGATCCGCTCGCCCTCCAGCCACTCCCTGTCGCCCTCCCGGGACGCGAACAGGTCCGCGGCCTCGTCGCCCTCCAGGTGACCTCCCTTCACCAGCACCGCACGGGCTCCCAGCTCGAGGATGGCTCCGGCGGCGCGCTCCATGTCCCTCCTCGTCCGGACGGCGGGGAGGCTGGCCAGGCCCGCCGCCTCGGGAAGGTTCGGCGTGACCAGCGTTGCCTGCGGGACGATGCTCCTGCGTAGGGATGCAACTGCATCCTCTTGCAGCAGCATGAAGCCGTGCTTGGAGACGAACACCGGATCGACCACCAACCTGGCGATCCCGGTCTCCCGGATCGCCGACGCGACGCTCTCCGCGATGGCCGCCGACGCCAGCATCCCGGTCTTCGCCGCGTCCACCCCGATGTCGGTGGCCACCGCGCGGATCTGGTCACCCACCGTCTGGGGAGACAGCTCCTGGTATCCGGTCACGCCGGTGGTGTTCTGCACGGTCACGGCCGTGATGGCGGTCATGCCGAACACCCCCAGCGCGGCGAAGGTCTTGAGGTCGGCCTGGATCCCCGCTCCCCCGCCCGAGTCGCTCCCGGCGATGGACAGGGCTTTCGGACTCCGTTCGTCGATCCCACCCCGGGCGGGACCGGGGGCCGGTTCAGCGGCGGGTGCGGTCAAGGTGGTCCCATCCTCGGGGATCCAGGGGGCGCTCCGTGCCGTCCGGTTCCACGGCGGTGAGGCCGGCGCGCTCCACTATCTCCCCGATGTCCGTGAGGGCGACCCCGAATCGTTCGTCGAGCGTCAGGCGGGCCGGCTCGACCTCCGACGGGGGCATGGTCGCCACCAGCTCGTAGTCCTCGCCACCGCCCAGCGCGAGGTCCAGCGGGAGCCCGGCCGACGGCAGCACCCCGGACAGCGCGTCCAGCCCGGGCGCCACCGGGATCCCGTCCAGCCGGACCCGCGCCCCCACGCCCGACGCGCCGCACAGGCGCGACAGGTCCAGGGCCAGGCCGTCCGACACGTCGATCATGGCCGTGGCCCCGTGCTCCGCGAGGGTCCGCCCCTCCCCCACCCGGGCCACGGGTCGCAGGTGCGCCGCCACCAGCGCCCGTCCCCACTTCGAGACCAGCGCGCCGCTCACCTCCCCGGGCCGGGCCCGGGCCAGGGCCAGCCCGCCCGCCGAGGCTCCCAGCGAGCCGGTCACCACCACACGGTCGCCGGGCATGGCGCCGCTCCGGGTGACGAAGCGCCCCGGCGCCACCTCGCCCACCACGGCCACCGAGACCACCGCGACCGGCCCGGACGACAGGTCGCCGCCCACCACCGACAGCGCGTACTCGTCGCCCGCCGAGCGCATGCCGCTCTCGAGCTCCACCACCCACGCCGGGTCCTCGTCCGCCCGGATGGCCACCGACACCAACGCATACCGGGGGCTCGCGGCCATCGCCGCCACGTCGGAGACGTTCACCGCGATGGACTTCGCGCCGAGATCGCGGGCCGAGATGAACGAGCGGTCGAAGTGCACGCCCTCCACCAGGACGTCGGCCGTGAGGACCCACTGGCCGGACCCCCCTTCCACCACCGCGGCGTCGTCGCCGATCCCCCACACCACGCCGGGCTGGTCGCCGGACAGCACCTTGCGCAGGGCGGCGACGAGCTCGTCCTCCGACCCGGGCCGCTCGCCGCGCTCCGTCCGCTTCACGATAATGAGCGTATCCGAGGACAGGAGACGAACCGGCATGTCGGTCATGAACACCATCGAGCTGGAGGGCGTCTCCGACGCCAGCTGGGGCGACGCGGCCCGCGAGGCCCTCCGGGAGGCGGCCCGGACCATCCGGGGGATCAACCGGCTGGAGGTCCTGGGGACCTCGACGACGGTGGAGGGCGGACGGGTCACCGAGTACCGGACCCAGGTTCGCCTGTACTTCACGGTCGAGGGCACGTAGTCCCGCAGGCAGGGGGTCTTCCGCCGGCCGCCGCCGGGGATGCCCGGCTGGGACGCCGGGTAGAATGCCGATCCCGCGTCGTCCGGCGTACCGCCCGGATGTGCCTCGACCACGACAGGAGAGACGGCCGTGTCCACCGAGATCGAAGCGAAGCGGATCCACGACAACCCCTCGCCCGACGAGCTCAGGGCGTTCACCGAGGAGATGCCCCAGGCCCGGCTCACGGGGTTCGGCAACGTGAACGTCCAGACGAAGGCCACGTCGCGTTCCGCAGGGAGCACGTTCGTGGTGGGCGAGAAGGGGTCGTCGTCGGGCAAGACCATCACCCGGGAGGAGTTCGACCGCATCGCGAAGCTCCAGGACGACTACATCCGCGGCCGGGAGATGGTCGTCGTGGACGGATCCATCGGCAACGACGACGAGTTCCGGGTCCCGGCCCGCCTGACGATCGAGCGGGCCAACGCGAACATCGCCGGCATGCAGCAGAAGCTGTACTTCCACGGCGCCCCCAGCGAGCCCCAGGTGGAGGTGATCTACACACCGAACCTGTCCATCCCCGGGTACCCCGACGACCGGATCATCGCGGTGGATCTCGACAACGGCGTCACCCGCATCCTCAACTCCGACTACTTCGGCGAGTCGAAGAAGGGCGGCCTGCGGATGTGGAACACGATCGTCTACGACCGCAGCGGCCTGGCGTTGCACGCGGGCTGCAAGGTCATCCCCACCTCGGCGGGCGAGAAGGTGTTCCTGATCATCGGGCTGTCCGGGACCGGGAAGACCACCACCACGTTCACCACCCAGAACGAGTCGCTGCCGGTGCAGGACGACTTCGTCGCGCTGATGCCCGGCGGCAAGGTGTACGGCAGCGAGAACGGGTGCTTCGCCAAGACGTTCTCGCTCGACCCCGAGTTCGAGCCGAACATCTACAACGCCGTCGTGAAGGAGACCTCGTACCTGGAGAACGTCTACCAGGACGAAGCGGGCGTCGTGAACTTCTTCGAGACCTCGTACACGAAGAACGGCCGGGCGGTGTTCGGCATGGACGACCTGGGGCGGTTCCGCGACGCCCGCGACGTCGGCCTGGTGGACTACCTCCTGATCCTGAACTGGAACGAGAGCATCATCCCGGCCGTGGCCCGGCTGTCCCAGGCGCAGGCCGCGGCGTACTTCATGCTCGGCGAGACCACCGGGACGAGCGCCGGCGGCAAGGCCGAGGAGGGGAAGTTCCTCCGGGTCCCCGGGACCAACCCGTTCTTCCCCCTCCCCCACGGCCTCCAGGGGAACCGGTTCCTGGAGCTCCTGGACTCCCACCCCATCGAGGTGTTCCTGATGAACACCGGCCGGGTCGGGGGCCGCGAGGACGACGACCGTTCGAAGAAGGTGAAGATCCCCCACTCCTCCGCCGTCGTGCGGTCCATCGCGGAGTCGTCCATCAAGTGGACCGACGCGCCGGAGTTCGGCTACGAGGTGGCCGAGGACGTGCCGGGCATCGACGACATCGAGCTGCTCCAGCCGTGGCGGGTGTACGAACGGCAGGGCCGGACCCAGGAGTACGGCGACGCCGTGGAGCGCCTCACCGCCGAGCGCCGGGCCCGCCTCGCCGAGTTCACCCAGCTGTCCGACGAGATCAAGCGCGCCGTCGGGTAGCGGCTGCTCCGCTCTCGCCGTCAGCGGTCGTCGGAACGGGCCCCGCGGCTCAGCATGTAGGCCCCCACGAACTGCAGGACGGCCAGGCCCAGCGGGACCATGATGTACCAGCGGTGCCGGGCGAATCGGCGGGCGAACTGGGCCCCCTCGCCCGGCGTGAGGGCCGAGATCAAGAAGATCCCCGCCACCGCGAACCACAGGCCGATGCGCCCGGTGAGGTACGTCGCGTACAGCGCCTGGTCGCGAGGGGACCGGCTGTCCAGGGGACGGCGGAGCCAGTAGGCCAGCGAACGGATCCCGAGCGCGGCGAGGACCCCGGCGGCCGCATATTCGGCGATCCGGATCCCGGTCACGGGGGCCCGCTCCGCGCCCGGGGGGATCCCGGCCTCACCGGCCGGCCGCCTCGGCGAGGATCGCGACGACCTCGTCGTCCTGCACCTGGTCGAAGTCCCGGTACCACTGGCCCACGGCGAAGAACGGCTCGGGGAGCGAGAGCGTGACGAACCGGTCGGCCTCCCGGCGCATGGTCGCCTCGGCCTGCCGCGGTGCGACCGGCACGGCCAGCACCACCTCGCGCGCCCCGGCCGCGCGGGCCCACCGGACGGCCGCCACCGCGGTCCCACCGGTGGCGATGCCGTCGTCCACCGCGATGGCCACCCGCTCCCGCACGTCGACGGGATCCCGGCCGATCCGGTACGCGGCCTCCCGGCGGGCGATCTCGCGTTCCTGGGCCTCGATCTCGGCGTCCAGGTAGTCGTCGGTGACGCCCAGGTCCCGGATCAGGCGATCGTCGAGCACGCGGACTCCCGGTGCGATCGCGCCGAGGCCGAGCTCCGGGTTGCCCGGCGCGCCGACCTTCCGCGGGACCACGACGTCGAGGGGCGCCCCCAGCGCCCGGGCCACCTCCGCCGCCACCACCACCCCTCCCCGGGGGATCCCCAGCACCACGGCGTCCGGCCCGAACCCCTCCGAGGCCAGGGCCCTGCCCAGCTCTCGGCCGGCCTCCCGCCGGTCGCCGAACATGGGCCCGCCCCGGAATCGCATCGCCCCGAATTATGGCCGCTGACGCCCCGGGCGGACCCGAGCCCGGTGCCGTTCGGACCGGGGACACAGGGCCGGACGGACGTTTGCGGCGCTCCCGGGCGGCGGCTAGGATGCGCCCACCGAGGCGGGTGTCCCCGCCCGACCGAGGACGGAGGTGTCAGCGTGGTTCAGGCGTACATCCTCATCCAGACCGAGGTGGGCAAGGCCGCCCAGGTGGCCAAGGAGGTCGCCGCGATCAAGGGCGTGACCTCCGCCGAGGACGTCACCGGGCCCTACGACGTGATCGTTCGGGCCGAGGCCCGCAACGTCGACGACCTCGGGAAGCTGGTCGTGGCCAAGATCCAGGCCGTGGAGGGCATCACCCGGACGCTCACCTGTCCGGTCGTCCACCTGTAGCCCTCCGGGGCGGATCACCGAGCCCCGCGATCTGCTGCCCGCCTGCTCCGGGTTCCCGCCGAGTTGCGGTGATGGACCTCGGGTTGCTCGCCGGGTACGATCCACTCCCGGATGTCCCCGTTCCCCGCCTCCCCCCGCGCGAGATGAGCACGACCCGGACCCGAGCCAGGGCCTCGCGCTCCCCCGCTCGCCACGCCACCGCCCGCCCCGGGGCATCGACGTCCCGAAGCCGAAGATCCCGCTCGGCGCGTCGCCGGGCCCCCCGGCGCCGGGTGTTTCGCCTCGTCGTGTTGGGGGCCGTCGGGGCGGTCGTCGTGACCATCGCCGCCCGCAGCCACACCCCGGTCGCCCGCACCGCACCGGCCGCCACGGAGCCCGCGGCCACGGTGGAGCGTGCCGGAGCCGGCGAGGGGCCGGCGACCCGGATCGCCCGCGACCCCGGTGCCGAACGAGCCGCCGTCGACCGGTTCCTCCAGGCCGGCTCGCCGATCTACTGCGGCGGCTCGGCCAAGCCCATGGTGGCGCTGACGTTCGACGACGGTCCGGGGCCCTACACCCGGCGGACCCTGGCCGTGCTGCGGAGCCACGGCGCCAGGGCCACGTTCTTCCTGGTGGCCAAGGAGATCGACGGGTGGCCGGCGCTGAAGGATGTCCCGAAGGAGGAGGCCCGCGACCACGCCATCGGCGACCACACGTACGACCACATCGGCGTCACGGACCTGTCGCCGGCGGATCTGGACCACCAGCTCGGCGACTCCCTGTCCGTGATCGAGGGCGCCGCGGGGGTGCCGGTCCGGCTGTTCCGCCCGCCCTACGGCCGCCACGACGCGGCCTCCGACGCGGCCGCCCGGTCCGACGGCATGCTCGAGGTCCTGTGGAGCCTGGACACCGAGGACTCCATGGGGGCCACCGCGGACCAGATCGTGCGGACCATCCGCGACGACGTCCGCCCCGGCTCGATCGTCCTGTTGCACGAGAACCGGGGGACGACCCGTTCGGCGCTCCCCCGGATCCTGTCGGTGCTCCAGTCGAAGGGCCTCCAGCCGGTCACGGTCCCCGAGCTCCTCGCCCACGACCCCCCCACGGCGTCCCAGCTCGCCTCGGGCAGCTGCGGGTAGCGAACCCGCGCCGGCGTCGCTACCGGGTGGCCCGCTTGGCCTCGCGGTCGTGGCGTTCGACGGCCAGCTCCACCAGCCGGTCCACCAGCTCGGCGTAGGCCACGCCCGAGGCCTCCCACAGCTTGGGGTACATCGAGACCTCGGTGAAGCCGGGGATCGTGTTGATCTCGTTCAGGATCAGCTCGTCGGGGTCGCGGAGGAAGAAGTCCACCCGGGCCATGCCCTCGCAGTCGATGGCCCGGAACGCCGCGACGGCCAACCGCTGGACCTCCTCGGCCACCGGCTTCGACAGGTCCGCCGGGATCACCAGCCTGGTGGCCTCGTCCAGGTACTTCGCCGCGTAGTCATAGAACTCGCCGGAGGGGAGGATCTCGCCGGCGACGGACGCCACGGGGTCGTCGTTGCCGAGCACCCCGCACTCGATCTCGCGGGCCCCCTCCACGGAGCGCTCCAGGAGCGCCTTCGGCCCGAACCGGAACGCCTCCTCCAGCGCCGGCCGGAGATCCTCGGGCCGCTTCACCTTCGCGATCCCGACCGAGGAACCGAGGGCGGCCGGCTTCGCGAACAGCGGAAAGCCCAGGTGGGCGGCCTTGGCCTCCACGTCCTCGGGGTCGTCCTCCCAGTCGCGTTCGGGGACCACGACGTGGGGGACGACGGGGATGCCGTTCGCGGCGAGGACCACCTTCTGGAGGGCCTTGTCCATGCCGAGCGCCGACGCCAGCACCCCGGCCCCGACGTACGGGATGCCGGCCAGCTCGAGCATGCCCTGGATGGTCCCGTCCTCGCCGAACGGGCCGTGCAGGAGCGGGAACACCACGTCCACCGGCTCCCGGGACCCGTCGGCGCCCACGAGCGCGGTCTCGCCGGCCCCCGCGGTCCGGTCGAGCTCCACGGCCGTCCCGGCACCGTCCTCGACCCCCGGCAGGCGCCCCGCCCCCGGCTGCAGCGCCGGCGGGCCGGCCATGAGGTGCCAGGAGCCGTCCTTGGCGATCCCGATGGGCACGGCCGCGAACCGCTCCGGGTCCAGCGCGTCGATCACGGACCGGGCCGAGACCACCGACACCTCGTGCTCGGCCGACCGCCCCCCGAACAGGACGGCGATCCTCTTGACCGGGGGTCTAACGCTCGGCTTCACGGGTCAGCCTCCTCCGTCCTTCCGGCCTCGCTCTTGAGACCCCCGGACCCCGTTCAGGCTTTCTCCAGGGCTCGGTCGAAGTCGGCCAGAACGTCCTCCACGTCCTCGAGCCCCACGCTCACCCGGATCAGCCCGTCGCCGATGCCCGCGGCCCGCCGGGCCTCCGCGTCCAGCTGCCGGTGGGTGGTGGACGCGGCGTGGCCGACCAGGGTCTTGTGGCCCCCGAGGCTGGTCCCCACCCACGCCAGCTCGAGGGAGTCGCAGAACCTGACCGCGGGGTCGATCCCGCCCTCGATCTCGAACGCCAGCATCCCGCCGAACCCACCCCGGAGCTCGCGGGCCGCGACCTCGTGGTGCGGGTGCGAGGCCAGGCCCGGGTAGTGGACGCGATCCACCTTGGGGTGGCCCTCCAGGAACTCCGCCACGGCCATGGCGTTCGCGCAGTGCTGGCGCATCCGCAGCGGCAGGGTGACCAGACCCCGGACGGCCAGCCACGCCGGCAGCGCCTCCATGGCGCCGCCGAGGTCGATGGCCATCCGCCGGAGCTCGGCCCGCCGTTCGCCGGTGGTGCACACGACACCGCCCACGAGGTCGTGGTGCCCGCCGATGTACTTCGTCGCCGAGTGCAGGACGTGGTCGAATCCCAGCTCCGCCGGGGTGCACAGGGCGGGCGAGGCGAAGGTGTTGTCCACCACCGAGGGGACACCGGCCGCCCGGCACCGCTCCCCCAGCGCGGCCAGGTCGGCCACCGTCACGTTCGGGTTCGCGATGGTCTCGACGTAGAAGAGCTTCGCGCCCGGCAGCGCCTCGGACACGGCGTCCGGCTCGTGGGGCGAGACGAACGTCACGTCGATGCCGTACCGGGGCAGGATGTGGTGGAACAGCGAGTAGGCGCCGCCGTACAGCTCGGGGCTCGTCACCACGCGGTCGCCGGCACTGGTCAGCGAGAGCACCACGGTGGTGATGGCGGCCATCCCGGAGGCGAACCCGTAGGCGGCCTCGGTCCCCTCCAGATCGGCCATGAGCCCTTCGAACGCCTCGACGGTGGGGTTCCCGTAGCCCCGGCCGTACACGTACCCGTGCCGGCGGAAGCTGATCACGTCCGCGTAGTCCTCGGACGTGTCGAAGCGCCAGGTGGAGGTCTGGTAGATCGGCAGCGACGACGGGGTCTGCTCCACGTCCGGCAGCCTGGCGCCGTGCACCGCCCGCGTGGCGAACCCCCGCTCGCGTTCCTCGGCCATCGCGGGCCAAGCCTACCGGACGAGTGGCCGGGTCCCCGTCAGTCCGACGACCAGCGCTTCGGGTACCGGGCCCGGAGGTCGGCCACCAGCCGGGACAGCTCGGCCATGACCTGGTCGATCACCGCCCGGTGGGCGTCCGGGTCGTCCCGTCGGTCAACGTAGTCGGAGAAGTCCATCGGCGCGCCGGCCTTGACCCAGATGGGCCGCCCGAAGGTCAGTCCCCTCTGGCCGCCTTTCTGGAACACCCGGTGCGAGCCCCACACGGCGAGCGGGATCACCGGCACGTCGGCCTGGAGCGCGATGCGGGCCACCCCGGTCTTGCCCTGCATGGGTGTGTGGTCGGGATTGCCGGTCACAGTTCCCTCCGGGTAGATCATCACGACCTCCCCCTCCCCGAGCGCCTTCACGGCGGCCTCCACGGGGGCCCGGCTCCCCGTTCCCCGGGCCACGGGGATCTGCCCGGCCCCGGTGAGCAGGTTGCGCATGAACCACTTCTCGTACAGCTCCTGCTTGGCCAGGAACCGGGGACGGCGGTGCGCGGTGACGATGGCCAGGGCGTGGGCCAGGGGATCGAAGTACGAGGTGTGGTTGCAGGCCACGAGGGCCGGACCCTCGGACGGGATGTTCTCGAGTCCCTCGAACCGCCAGTTGAACCACAGCTTCAGCGGTGGCTTGAGGGTGGACTCCGCGAACCTGTACCAGGGCTCCACGCCGCGCTCCTTCATCCCCGGCCCCGAAGGCGGGAACGCCTGAGTCCCGCCCGAGCCGAGGCCGATTCTACCCATCCGGGTACGTTCCCCCCGATGACGCTGTCGAACGCCGACCTGTCCGAGCTGCTGGCCCTGGCCGGCGACGCCCAGGAGGCGCCACACCGGCGCCGGGCCCTCCACCGGGCCTCCCGCGCGGCCCTGTTCTGGCCGGAGGAGGCCGTCGCGGTGGCCGTCGCCGGACGCCCCCTCACGGACCTCCGGGGCGTGGGGCCGTGGGTGGCCCGGTTCGTCCAGGAGTGGCTCGAGGATCCGCCGGAGGTCAAGGAGCCCCCCGCCCTGCGGCGGGGATACATGACGCTGGCCGACGTGCGAGCCACACCGGGCGTCGACGAATGGCGCCGGGAGATCCGGGGCGACCTCCAGATGCACACCACCTACAGCGACGGCACGGTGCCCCTGGAGGGCATGGTCGAGGCCTCCGCGGCGCGGGGCCACCGGTTCGTCGCGATCACCGACCATTCCGTGGGCCTCCCCATCGCGAACGGCATGTCCGCCGAGCGCCTGGCGGGACAGGGCGAGCACATCGACCGGCTCAACACCGATCTCGGGTCCTCCGGGACCGGGATCCGGGTCCTGAAGTCGATCGAGATGAACCTCTCCCCGGAGGGCGAGGGGGACATGGAGCCGGAGGTGCTGGCCCGGCTGGACCTCGTCCTCGGCGCCTTCCACTCGAAGCTCCGCCTGACCGAGGATCAGACGGAGCGGTACCTGGCCGCCGTCCGGAACCCCACGGTGAGCGTGCTGGCCCATCCCCGGTGCCGCATGTTCAATCGCCGGGCCGGCCTCCGGGCCGAGTGGGACCGGGTCTTCGCGGAGGCCGCGGTGCTGGGGAAGGCCGTGGAGATCGACGCGAACCCCCACCGCCAGGACCTCGACCCGCCCCTGCTGGAGGTGGCCAGCGAGGCCGGCGTCACGATCTCGATCGGGACGGACTCCCACAGCATCGGCGAGCTCGACTTCCTCGAGTACGGCCTGGCCGCGGCCATCCGGGGCGGGATCCCCCGTGAGCGGATCCTCAACTTCCGGCCGGTGGACGAGGTCCTGGCGTGGGCCGGGGAGGTCCGCCGGTCCTGACGCCGCGGGGCCGAGCCGGGTCAAGGAGGCGCTCGGCCGCGACGATGTTCCGGGCAGGATGATCGGTGTCCGGAGCCGCTTGGCCGTGGCCGGCGTCACCCTGCTCGCGACGCTGGCCGCCGCGTGCGCGCTGCCGGACCGCGCCCGGGACCACGGGCGGGGGCCCCGCGTAGCCGGCCGGCGACCGTTCAGCCCGGTTCGGCGAAGGCCCGTTCGACCAGCTCCGCCTGCTCCCGCTGGTGGACCTTCAGCGAGCCGGTGGCGGGCGACGCGCTCTCGGGCCGGGTCACCCCGGTGACGTCCACGCCCAGGCGGTCCCGGAGCAGACGCCGGACGTGGAACCAGCCCCCCATGTTCCCCGGCTCCTCCTGCACCCACCGGACCTCCGCCTTCTCGAAGTGGGCCAGGTGCTCGCGGAGCAGTTCGAACGGGAACGGGTACAGCTCCTCGATGCGCAGGATGGCCGCCCCCTGGACGCCGGCGCCGGCCCGGTGCTCCACGAGGTCGTAGAACACCTTCCCGCTGCACAGCAGGACCGTGGATACCACCGACGGGTGGGGATGGTCGGGATCCGGGAGGACCTCGCCGAACGAGCCGTCCGTGAGCTCCGAGGCCGCGCTCCGGGCCGCGGGGAGCCGGAGCAGCGACTTCGGGGTCATCACCACGAGCGGCTTCCGCGTCTCCCGGAGTGCCTGCCGGCGGAGCAGGTGGAAGTACTGGGCCGGCGTGGACGGCACGCAGACCCGGATGTTGTCGCCGGCCCCCAGCTGCAGGAACCGCTCCAGGCGCGCGCTGGAGTGCTCCGGGCCCTGGCCCTCGTAGCCGTGCGGCAGGAGCATCACCACGCCGCTCGTCTGCGACCACTTGTCCTCGGCCGCGCTGACGAACTGGTCCACGATGACCTGCGCGCCGTTGGCGAAGTCGCCGAACTGGGCCTCCCACAGCACCAGCGCGCCGGGATGCGCCACGGAGTACCCGTACTCGAACCCCAGCGCCGCGAACTCCGACAGCAGGGAGTCGTACACGCGGAACGGACCCAGCGCGGCGAGCGGCGAGTGCTCGGCGGCGGTGCGGCGATCCACCAGGACCGAGTGACGCTGGCTGAACGTCCCCCGGCGGGTGTCCTGGCCGCTCAGACGGACCGTGGTCCCGTCGAGCAGGAGGGTCCCGAACGCCAGGGCCTCGCCCAGCGACCAGTCCACGGCGTCGGAGTCAAGCGCTGTGCGCCGCTGCTCGAGCCACCGCTCCAGCTTGGGGTGGACGGTGAACCCCTCGGGCACGGTCACCAGCGCGTCCACCACCTCGTCCAGGGTCCCCCGGTCCACGGCGGTACGGACCGGCTCCTCCGCCTCCGCGGGCGCCGGGGCCTCAGGCTCCACGATCGCGGGCGCGGCCTCCCCGGCGTCCTTCGTCTCGTCGAAGGCCCGCTGGAGCCGCTCCCGGAACTCCTCCAGGGCCCGTTCGGCCTCCTCCACCGACAGGTCGCCGGCGTTCACCAGGCGCTCCATGTACAGCTTGCGGACGCTCCGGCGGCCCTCGATGGCGTCGTACATCAGGGGCTGGGTGAACGACGGCTCGTCGCCCTCGTTGTGTCCCCACCGCCGGTAGCACCACACGTCGATCACCACGTCTGAGTGAAACTGCTGACGGAACGCGAACGCGAGCCGGGCCACGCGCACGCAGGCCTCGGGGTCGTCGCCGTTCACGTGGAAGATCGGGGCCTGCACCGTGCGGGCCACGTCGCTCGCGTACTCGCTGGAACGGGCGTAGTCGCTCCCTGTGGTGAACCCCAGCTGGTTGTTCACGATCACGTGGACCGTCCCGCCGGTGCCGTAGCCGTGGAGCTGCGACATCGCCAGCGTCTCGGCCACCACCCCCTGCCCGGCGAAGGCGGCGTCGCCGTGGACGAGGATCGGGAGCACCGCGCCCTTGCCGCCGTCGGCGAGCTCCTGCTTGGCCCGGACCATCCCCTCCACCACGGGGTCCACCGCCTCCAGGTGCGACGGGTTCGACGCCACGGTCACGGCGATGTCGCGGCCCTCCCGCGACGTGTGGGTCCCGGACGCACCGAGGTGGTACTTCACGTCGCCGGAGCCCTGCACGGTGTTCGGATCGATGGACCCCTCGAACTCCCGGAAGATCTGCCCGAACGACTTCCCCACGATGTTCGCCAGGACGTTCAGCCGGCCCCGGTGGGCCATCCCGATCACGGCCTCCCGCATCCCCTGGGCCGACGCGTCCTCCAGGATCGAGTCCAGCATCGGGATCACGGACTCCGCGCCCTCCAGCGAGAACCGCTTGTGCCCGACGTACTTGCGGTGCAGGAACCGCTCGAACGCCTCGGCCACGTTGAGGCGGGACAGGACGTGATGCTGGTCCTCGGGGGACATGGTGGTGTCCACGCCCTCCAGACGGTTCGCGATCCACCGGGTCTGGTCCGGTTCGGCGATGTGCATGAACTCCACCCCTACCGTGCGGCAGTACGCGTCCCGCACGATGGCCAGGACCTCGCCCAGCGTGAGGTCGTCGCGACCGGCGATCTCGCCGGCCTCGTAGGGGCGGTCGAGGTCCCAGATGGTCAGGCCGTACGTGGCGGGGTCGAGCTCCTCGTGGAGTTCGGGGGGTTCGGCCTGGAGGGGGTCGAGCTCGGCGATGAGGTGGCCCCGGGCCCGGTACATCACGACCAGCTGGAGCATGCGGGCCTGCTTCTCCACCCGCTCCCGGGAGTCCCGGGGCGGGTTCCGGTCGGGGAGCCACCGGACCGGGACGTACGGCACGCCGATGGACGCGAACAGGTCCTCGTAGAAGGAGTCCTCCCCCGTGAGGAGTCGGTGGATCGTGGCCAGGAACTCCCCGGACTCGGCGCCCTGGATGACCCGGTGGTCGTAGGTGGAGGTGAGCGTGAGCACCTTCCCCACGCCCAGCTCGGCGAGGGTCTCCGGGTCGGCCCCCGCGTACTCGGCGGGGTACGCGATCGACCCGACGCCGACGATGCAGGCCTGGCCGGCCATCAGCCGGGGCACGGACTGCACGGTCCCGATCATCCCGGGATTCGTGATGCTCACGGTGGTCCCGGCGAAGTCGTCCGGGGCGAGCTTGCCGGCGCCCACCTTCCGGATGAGCTCCTCGTACGCGGCGAAGAACCCGGCGAAGTCGAGCGTGTCGGCGGCCTTGATGTTCGGGACCAGGAGGGTCCGGGATCCGTCGGACCGCTTCACGTCGACCGCCAGGCCGAGGTTCAGGTGCCGGTGCCTTGCGGCCTGGGGCTTGCCGTCCGGGCCCACCCGGTACGTCACGTTCATGCCCGGCATCAGGCCCACGGCCCGCACCACAGCCCAGCCGATGAGGTGGGTGAAGCTGACCTTGCCCCTCCCCTGCTTGCGGACCAGGTGGCGGTTGAGGATGTTCCGGTTGACCTCGAGGAGCTTCGCGGGGACCGTCCGGACGGAGGTGGCGGTGGGGACGTCGAGGCTCTCCTCCATCCGCTCGGCGATCAGCGCCGCGGCGCCGCGGAGGGGCGCCACCTCGGCGTCGTCGGCGGCGGGCTCCCCCGGCGGGGCCGGCTGCGGCGCCTCCGCCCCCGAGGCCTGCCCGTCCGGAGCCGCCGCCGGGGCCCGAGGCTCCCCGCCGTCGGACGTGGCCGGGGCGGCCCGGGGGCGGTACCCGTCGAAGAACTCCCGCCAGGCCTCGCCCACCGACCCCGGGTCCTCCTGGAACCGGCGGAACATCTCGTCGATCAGCCAGGCGTTCGGGCCGAACTCCGAACGGTCACGGGTCGCCATCAGCGCATCTCCTCGTCCCGATCCATGCTAGTAGTCCTCGTTCCGAGGGGCGCCGGGGGCCCCGTGGACTACCCTCGGTGGCGTGCGCGCGATCGCGGTCCCCGTGAAGTCGTTGTCGCGGGCCAAGTCGAGGCTGGCGCCGGTGCTGTCCCCCCTCGAACGGGCGGCCCTGTCCCTGGCCATGCTGGAGGACGTGCTCGACGCCGCGCTGGCCGCGCCCGGCTGGGAGACGTGGGTGGTCTCGCCCGACGAGGCCGTGCTGGAGGTGGCGGCCCGGCGGGGCGCCGTCCCGGTGCCCGAGGAGAAGCCTCCGCTGGCGGCCGCGGTCCGGCAGGCGGAGGACGAGGCGATGGGGCGGGACCTGGATGCGCTGGCGGTGCTCCTGGCCGACCTCCCACTGATCACCGCCGGCGAGCTGGCGGACGCCCTGCACACGCTGGGGCCGGTGGTGGCGGCGCCGTCGTCCTCCGACGGCGGCACGAACTTCCTGCTCCGCCGGCCCCCCCGGTCCGTCCCGGCCCGGTTCGGCCGGGACTCGTTCCGCCGGCACGTGGAGAGCGCCGGGGCCCGGGAGCTGCCGGTCGCGGTGGTCGAGTCCCCGGGCCTGGCGTTCGACCTCGATCTCCCCGAGCACCTCCGGCGGGTCCTGGAGAACGCCCGTCCCGGCCGGACCCTGGAGTCCCTCCGGGCCCTCGACGCGGAGGCCCGCCTGGCCGCCATCACCAGGGGCTGATGCGGCTCCGGTTGCCGGCCGGTCCCCGGACCGCGAAACTAGCGCCGACCGCCGAACGAGGCCGGAGCCCATGCCGCAGGGGACCATCAAGGAGTTCGACCGCCGGAACAGCACCGGCGTCCTGCTGCTCGACGACCGCACCGAGGTCTACTTCGACCAGGCGTCGCTCACGAACTCCGGCCTGCGGACCCTCCGCATCGGCCAGCGCGTGAAGTTCGACCTGCACGAGGAGTACGGGCGGCACGTGGCCCGAGAGCTCCGCCACATCACGATCGACTAGGAACTCCCCGTCGAAGTACCGACCTACTGCTGGCTGAGCTCCCGGCCCTTCGGGCCCTCCGCCGGGGGGTCCTCGGGGATCCACGCCGAGAGGAACTGGGCCAGGCGGTCGGCCTCGTCGTCGGAGATGGACACCGCCGCCACGGCATGGTCGTCCACCCAGATCGAGAAGCGCACGTGATGGCTGGGGACCCGGACCGAGCCCTCGGCAGTGGTGATCTCGATCTCCTCCAGGTACCGGCTGGCCCGGAGCGCCGCCGAGGGCGGGTCGTCCGGGGCCACCGGGATGGTCAGGAACCACCGCGACACCTTGGGGCCGGCGGCGCGGAGCATCTCCCGGGGGAGCTTCGTCCCGCACGAGACGCAGTAGCGGTGCGCCATGGGCTGCCGCATGCCACACGACGGACAGAACATCTCGACCGTCACCTCCCGGCGGTGGCCCGGCGCGCCGCGGCGACCTTCCGTTTCGCCGCCGCGGGCTTCGCGGTGGCCGCCCGCCGCCGCTTCGCCGCCACCGCGTGCTTGAACGCCTGTCCCGGCGCGAACGACGGGACGTCGCGGGCCGGCACGGCGATCGCCACGTCCGGACGCCGCGGGTTCCTGGCCACCCGCTTGTTCCGGCGACGCTTCTCGAACGTCCCGAAACCCACCAGCGCGACGCGTTCCCCCTTCGCCACCGTATCCCGGATGACCGACATGGCCTCGTCGATCGTGCGGGCCACGTCGGCCCGGTTGAGGTCCGTCCGCTTCGCCACCTCGGCCACCAGCCCGCTCTTGTTCATCCCATTCGAACGGTACGCGCAGGCACGCTCGCGCGCAATCGGACCGTCCTGACGTCACCGCGAATCCCGAAAGACCGATTCGGCGTTTGCTTCCGTCGGGTAGCGGACATAGGGTCAGTTGGATGGAAGCGAAAACCGAGGTCCGGGTGTTCGACTGGAAGGGCCGGGCCGGGCCGTTCGGGCTCGAACTCACCCCGCTCGTCTTCGCGCCGAGCCACACGAGCAGGACCATCGCCGACGTCCTCGAGGTGTCCCCCGGCGACACCGTGCTCGACGTGGGGTGCGGGAGCGGAGTCCTGTCGCTCGTGGCGGCCAAGCTCGGGGCGAAGCGCGTGGTCGGGTGCGACGCCTCGCCCGACGCGATCGCGGCGGCGAGGCGCAATGCCGAGCGGCTGGGGCTGTCCGACCGGACCGAGTTCCGTCAGGGCGATCTCCTGGAACCGGTCCGCGACGTCTCGGCGGACGTGGTGATCGGGGACGTCTCGGGGATCCCCGACGAGCTGGCCGAGGCCGCCGGGTGGTTTCCGGATGGTCGTTCGGGCGGACCGACCGGCGCCGAGCTCCCGGTCCGGATGCTCGAGGAGCTGGGCGACTGCCTGGCCCCCGGGGGCCGGATGTACCTCCCCACCGGCACGATCCAGAACGAGAACCGGATCCTGGAGGCCGCCCGCCGGATCTTCCGGGGGAACCTCCAGCTGATGGCCCAGCGGGACCTCCCCCTGCCCGACCTGGTGGCGAAGTCGAAGGCGGTGGCGCGGCTGATGTCCCAGGGAGTGCTCAGCCTCCGCCAGCGGGGCAGCCGGATGCTGTGGAGCCTGACCGTGTGGCGGTGCGTCCGCCCCTAGCTCCTGCGCCGCGGCCGGCCGTGGACGGCGACCATCCCACCGAGCTCGCCTCCCACTCCCCACGCGGGTTGGGTCCGGCACATCGGCGGGCTGCTGTCGCCCCGGTCCATGGTGGCCGCCTGACCGCCCGGGGAGCGAGTCATGCCGACTGGAATACACTCGGAGTCGTGCGGTTCGACTCCTACTCGTTCGGAACCCTGAGCATCGACGGGGTCGCGTACGACCACGACGTCGTCATCGACCGAGGCTCCATCGCCAGGCGCCGGAAGAAGAGGTCCAAGCCCTTCCGCGACGCGTACGGACACACGCCGCTGTCCGCCGAGGAGGACATCCCGTGGGCGTGCCGCCGCCTCGTCGTCGGCACCGGCGCGTCCGGCGCGCTGCCGATCATGGACGAGGTGACGCGCGAGGCGGAGCGGCGAGGGGTGGAGGTGGTGGCCCTTCCCACCGCGAAGGCAATCGACCTGCTGCGCGACTCCCCGGGCGACACCAACGCGGTGTTGCACGTCACCTGCTGAGCGGGGCGGAAACCCGTCCGGCGATGCAGCGCGGTGTCCAGATCCGCGCTCACCGGCGCCGGCTGGCGATCGATCCTCGCTGAGGCCGGGGGGTCAGTGGGCTGCTAACATCGGCCGGGTGCCACTGTGTTGACTCAATGCAGTGGATTTCGAAATGGGTCGTGGGGTAATTGGCAGCCCGACGGGTTCTGGCCCCGTTAGTCCAGGTTCGAGTCCTGGCGACCCAGCTTGACTCCCCGCTGGTGGGGTCTCGCACGGTGGCAGTTCGCGCGCACGGAGTCACACGCTTCGACCTTTCACCGCCAACCGTCGAGTGGGACACGTCTCGCGTAGCCCTCCGTCAAGGGATACAGGTGTCTTCAAGATCCGCCTTGCCCGGAGCCGGTGGGAGGTAGCGTGAGGGCCGTGCAGCGGAACGGGGGACGGCGCCGGACACGGCTGGCGGCGGCATGCGCCGGCCTGGCCCTGGTCCTCGGCGCGGCGCCCGGCCCGGCCATCCCGGCCTCCGCGACCACGCGCCACCACATCCCGGGGACGAGCTGTGCGGTGTTCCCCCTCGACAACATCTGGAACACCGACGTCTCGACGCTCCCGGTCCATCCGCTCTCCAGGAAGTGGCTGGCGTCGATGGACGCGGGGTCCACGGACCTGCACCCCGACTTCGGGCCACCCTCGTACGGGATGCCCTACGTCGTGGTCACAGACGACACCCCGACCCACACGATCAAGTTCCAGTACGCGAGCCAGAGCGACAAGGTCCCCTACCCGTTCGGGCCGAAGACCCCGATCGAGGGCGGGCAGGACGCCGGGGGCGACCGCCACGCGCTGATGGTGAACAGGGACACGTGCACCCTGTACGAGCTGTACCACGCGTACTGGAACGGCGGGAAGCCCAAGGCCGGGAGCGGGGCGGTGTTCGACCTCCGGGCCAGCAAGCTCCGGCCCGACGGATGGACCTCGGCCGACGCGGCGGGCCTCCCGGTCTTCGCCGGCCTGGCGCGCTACGACGAGGTGAAGGCGGGACTCATCCCCCACGCCATCCGGTTCACCGCGGACCTCACCCGGGACCAGCACATCTGGCCGGCCCGCCACGACGCCAGCGACCTCACGGCCGAGCGGTACCCGCCGATGGGGGCGCGCTTCCGGATGAAGGGCGGCTTCTCCACCGCCGGGTTCAGCCGGGACGCCCGGGTGTTCATCCGGGCCTTCAAGCACTACGGGATCATCCTGGCCGACAACGGGTCGAACTTCTTCTTCCAGGGAACCCGAGACTCCCGCTGGACGAATGCACTCCTGGACGAGCTGAAGGGGATCCCGGCGTCGGCCTTCGTCGCCGTGGACGAGTCGGCGTGCAAGATCACGAATGGCTCCGCGAAGGCCGACTGCCCCTGAGGCCTACGGCGCCGTCAGCGTCGTGACCCGCAGGGCCGGCGACGCCGCGATCTGGGATCCGCAGAACCGGTCCACCACCCACCGCTTGTGCGAGAACAGCCGGGTCTGATCGGTGAAGTGGGGGCTGGCCGGGTTCTCCGACTCGCCGTACGTGAGGATGGTCCGGGCGTTCGGGCAGGGCCCGGCGCTCCACGTGACCACCTGCACGAACGACGACCCTCCGTCGGGCCGGGTGAGCCCGTGGCCGGCCTTCCAGCTCGTCCAGATCGCGTTGAAGTCGCCGTGCGGGTCGCCCATGCCGCCGTGGATGGGGAACCGGACCCCGTCCTTCACGATGTACTGGCGGGACCCCACCGTGGCGTCGAACGGGACGTGCGCGGCGTCGAGGTCGCTGAGCGCGTCGCCGAACGCTTGCTGGACCTGGGGGTTGTTCGTGTCGAGGCCGTACGGCGTGGTCACCGGGCGGTCCGGGTCGAACGGATGGGAGTACGGCGACGGCGTGGCGCCGTTCGCCAGGTCCCAGAACCGCCGGAACAGCACGGCTCCGCGGGAGGTCAGGTTCTCCCTCCCGTTCCAGGCCGCCAGGACGTCGCAGGAGTTGCCCACCGCCACCGGCGGGCCGTTCGAGGTCGGCGCCCCGCCGGCCCCCTCGAACTGCCGGCACATCGAGACCAGGTCCCGCTTGGTGATCATGGCGGCGTAGGACCCGTCGCCGAACACCATGTGCTGCATGTCTTTCCTGGTGAACCCCGGGGGGCCGAGGTGGTCGGTCCCTTCGACCCGACGCTGGGCCATGACCAGGCCGATCCGGGTCCGCAGCGTCCGGGCGGTCCCCTCCGTGCCGATGATCCGGGCGAACCCGGTGAGGGGGTGGTGGGGGTTCGCCAGCCAGTAGCTGTCGTTCGAGTTCGTCACGTAGTCGCCGCGCAGGAGCGAGGGCTCGTGGCCGGGGCCGAAGATGCCGGGCACCGCCGCGCCGGGATCGCTCCCCCAGTCGCAGTCGGTCCGTGATCCGTCCAGCACCGGGAGCCCCAGCAGCTCGAACGTTCCCTGGCCGAGGGCCGTGTCGCACTGCTGGGCCTCGTCGTCGGTGACGTGCGGGATCGCGCCGATGTCCGCGTACAGGGCGTGCCCCCTCCGGTCCGCCACGATCGTGTTCACCCACGGGATCCCCTGGTACCGCTTCAGGATCCGGAGCTCCTCCAGGGCCGATGAGGCCATGTCGGTGTCCAGGAAGTGGTTCAGCACGCGGAAGTTCGCGGCGTTCACGTCACGTATGGCGAACGCGGTCGAGGGCGTCCACGGCAGCGGGACCCCGACGAGATCGTCGAACACGGGCCCGTACCGGGTCCACCACAGCGTCCGGGTGACCTTCCGGAGCGAGCCGTCGGGCTGCCGGGCCATCACCGAGACCGTCCGGGGATCCATCGGTGTGGGCTGGCCGTCCTGGAGGTACTGGGTGGGCTGGCCCGGAACCAGCGTCAGCTGGTACGGGGTGAACCGGTAGGCCGTGGAGACCGTGTGGCTCCAGGCCATGGTCGGGGTGTGCCCGATGAGCACCACCGGCACGCCGTACAGCGACGCCCCCGTCACGTTCACCACGCCCGGGATCGTGAGCTGCGCCTGGTAGAAGCGCTCGGGGCCGTGCCACGGGAAGTGCGGGTTCCCCAGCAGGAGCCCGTGGGTGTGGTCGCGGGTCCCGGCCGAGCCGATCGCCACGGCGTTGCTGCCGAGGCGCACGTGGAGCGCCCGCCACCTCGTGGCGATCGTCCGGGCGGCCGCGCGAGGGTCGAACGCGGCGCCGGACGCGCCGGGCGCGGGCGGTGACGCGTCGGCGATCCCGTCGATCACCACGTCGTACCCGGCCAGCAGGACCAGCTGGTAGAACCGCCGCCAGGCCTGGGCGGTCGTGATGGGGTGGACCCAGGCCTTCCCCCGGCACCGCGGATCCGGCACCCCGGCGGCGCCGCCCACGTCGTGCAGGTACCGGTTGTAGCCCCGTACGTAGCCCCGGATGGCGTCGATGACCTGCGGCTTGGGGCCGTTCGGAGGAGGCTGCGACAGGAGCTTCCCGATGACCCCCGAGTCGATGATCTGCTGGAAGAACAGGTCGGAGCTCAGGTTGTTGACCGTGATGCCGTTCCCCGCCTGGAGGTAGGACCCGTTCGGCCCGAAATACCGGGAGCGCTGGGCGTCCACGGTGACGTAGTCCTCCGCGATCGTGCACAGGTTGTCCTGGGCGAACGCGTAGCCGTATCCGTAGCCGAGCGACTCGAAGTCGTGGGCCAGGATGTGGGGGATGCCGTACTCGGTCCGCCGGATCTTCACCCAGATCCCGTCGCGGGACCGGGCCGCGGCGGCGCCTGCGGCGCCGGGGGACGACCCGGCGAGCGTCACGGTGGCGGTGAGGACGGTGAGGACGATGCGGGCACGGCGCACGGCGGGCTCCTTCTTCCTGATTCGGGCCGATCGCCTGGAATTGTCCCCGCCCGGAGCTCGCTCTATTCCCGCGTCACGAGGCCCGGCGGGATTCGTCCCGGTCCACCGAGCCCTCCCGCCCGGCCCTGCGGGGCGGTGTGGGATCGAGGAAGAAGTGCGTCACCGACGGCACCACCTCGCGGACCTCGTCGTCGATCTGGTCGGCCAGCTGCTCGACGTCGTCCCCGGACATCCCCTTGCCCAGGTCGGCCCGCGCCGCCACCATCAGCGACTCGGGCCCGATGACCATGGTCAGCAGCTCGATGACGCGGTCCACCTGCGGATGGTCCTCGATGGCCCTGCGGATCTTCTCCCGGTCCTCCTCCCGGGCCGCCTCGCCCAGCAGGAGGCCCTTGGTGTTCTGCCCCAGCTTGAACGCGATGAAAGCCAGGAGGCAGCCGATGAGGAGCGACGCGATCGGGTCGAACGCGTGGATCCCGGTGATCTGGCTGAGTCCCACCCCGAGGAACGCCAGCGTGATGCCCACGAGCGCGCCGCTGTCCTCCAGCAGGACCGTCTTCACGGTGGGGTCCTTGCTCTCCCGGACGAACTCGCGGAACCCCATGTCCTGCTCCCCGGCCTCCCGCCTGGTCTGCCGGTAGGCCCGGAACCACGACGTCCCCTCGGCCAGCGCCGAGATCGTGAGCACGGCGTAGGCCGCGACGTACCCGGTGGCGTCCTCCCCACCCCCCGACAGGAGCCCCCCGATCCCCTGGAGGAACGAGAACCCCGCGCCCAGGATGAGGATCCCTGTGGCGGCCACGAAGGCCCAGAAGAACCGCTCCTTGCCGTAGCCGAAGGGGTGCTCCTCGTCGGCTGGGCGGTCCCCCATGCGGAGCGACACCAGCAGGAACACCTGGTTGAACGTGTCGGCCACGGAGTGCGCGCCCTCCGCCAGGATGGCCGCCGAGCCCGAGATCGCACCGGCCACGAACTTCGACACGGCGATCAGGAGGTTGGCGCCGGCCGCGACCATGACGGTCTTCTTGCTCTCCGATGCCATGCCTCTCCCGGGGCCGTCTCGTGACATCCGTACCCGCGCCGCCCCCGAGGGACACCGCCCGGGGCGGGCGGAGGCCGGATCGCTCGATCAGGGGATCCCCCCGGTGCAACCCGTCGAAGGTCGCCGCGGTCACGCCTGGACCGGGATCGTCCCCCGCACCCTGGCGCCGCGCCCGGGCGTGGACTCGACCCGAAGCGTGCCACCCACGGCGCCGAGGCGGTCGTTCATGTTCGTGAACCCCGCACCGCTTCCCCGGCGGGTGACGTCGAACCCCGCCCCGTCGTCGGCCACCTCGAACAGGAGCGCGTCCGAGTCCTCCCACACGCGAACCGTGGCGGTGACCCCCTCGCCGCCGTACTTCGAGGCGTTCTGGAGGGCCTCGAGGCAGCAGAAGTACACGGTGGCCTCCACCTCCGGCGGATGGCGGCCCACCCCCCGGGCCTCCACCACCACAGGGAGCGCGGCCCGGCGGGCCGCGGACTCGAGGGCCTGGGGGAGCCCCCGGTCGGCCAGGAGCGGCGGGTAGATGCCGTGGGCCAGGTCCCGGAGCTGCTGGAGGGCCTCCTCGATGTCGCCTCCCAGCTCGCCCAGGACGGTCGTCGACCGCTCCGGGTCGCGTTCGGCCAGCTGGCGGGCCAGGCGGAGCTTCACGGCGATGGCCACCAGGTGCTGCTGCGCGCCGTCATGGAGGTTCCGTTCGATCCGCCGGCGCTCCAGGTCCCCCGCCGCGACGATCCGCCCCCGGGAGGCCTGGAGCTCCTGGGCCTGGCGACGGACCTCGACCAGGCTGGCCTGGAGCGCGGAGTCCAGGCGCACGTTGTGCAGGGCCAGCCCGATCTGCCGGGCCAGCTCCGCCAGCACCCTGTCGTCCTCGGGCCCGAACGCCGGGCCGTCCCCGGCCCGCTCGCCGACCAGGAGGCCGAGGAGCTCGCCGGAGTGCGTCACCGGCGCAATCCGCAGCTGCGCGTCCTCGCGCCCTTCGATCAGCTGCGGGATCCACAACCGCGCCCAGGCCGAACCGGAGAGTCCGGCGCGGGCCACCGTGGTCTCCTCGGTCTGCCGCAGCCGGATCCGCGGCCGGGCGTGCTCGGGGTCCGAGGCAGTGAGCTCCAGGGTCCCCGCCGAGGCGGTCCACATCTCCGCCGATCGCAGGGTCAGGGCCGACCGGAGCGACTCCGCCATGGACAGCATGAGCTCGTCGAGAGGGACCGACCTGGACAGGCGGGTGCCGAACGTGCGGACCACGTCCTCGGTGGTGGGTTTCCCTCCGTGGGCCAGGCGGGCCGCGAGCCCCCGGAGGCGGGCGCGGGCCGGGACGTACAGGAGCGCGGAGAGGCCCGCCGCGATCATCGACAGGACCAGCACCGTGCGCTCCTCGTGCCGGGGGGCCCGCCCCAGCCCGATGACCACGCCCACGTACACCCCGGCCACGATGGTCGAGAGGCCGGAGAGCGACACCGCGTGCTCGAACAGCGTGTCGACGCCCCGGGACGCGGCCGGCCACGCGTCGAGGAGCAGGGCCACGGGGATGGCGACCGTCGCGCCGACCGCCCACAGGCCGGGCGACGGGGGCCAGTCCACCAGGGCGTGCACGATCAGCACCGCCGCCCCGCCCCACGCGGCGCCGACGGCCCCCAGGCCCAGCCACTTCATGTGCCGCCGCTCCACGCCGTCCACCCGGCCGAACCTGGCCGCGAAGGCCGGCCCGCCCAGCACGAGCGCCACCAGGACCTCGGCCACCAGGGCCGGGGTCCGGACGGGGCCGGACGCGGACAGGGCCGCGACCGCCCCGGCGGCCAGGTAGGCCGCAGCGGCCAGGGACCGGCGGGCCGCGGTCCCCAGTCGTCCGTCCGGCATCCCCAGCAACAGGTGGACGCCGGCGGCCGGCAGCAGCGCGGCCACCGCGGGGCCCGCGCCGTCCACGAGCAACCCGACCCCCGCCGCCCCCGCGGCCCCGCCGATGATCCCGGCGAGCGGCTCGCCCGAGAACCGGAACGCCCGGACGGCGCCCGCCACCGCCCACAGGAGGGCCACCGAGGCCGCGATGAGGTCCCCGGTTCCACGGCCCCGAACGGCCACGGCGACCAGGGCCGCCCCGGCCAGCCCGAGCCCGGCCAGGGCCAGGGCGGTCCAGGCCGCGCTCCCCCCGCGCCGGCTCACCGGAGAGGCCGCCGTCGCTCGCGGATGTTCCAGGACCGCCATGTCATCACTCCGTTCGCAGGACCGTCGCCGGGCGGGTCCGGGCCGCGGAACGGGCGGGCAGGGCCGAGACCAGGTTGGCCATCACCAGGGTGGCGGGGACCACGATCAGCACCAGCAGGACCGGGACCACCGGCTCCGAGGCCACTCCCAGCTGGTACACGAACGACGACCACACCCACCGTCCCGTCGCGATGCCCAGGGGGACCCCCACGACGAGCCCGATCGCGGCGACCGTGGTCGACTGCCAGGCCACCGCCGCCCGGACCTGGCGACGGACGAACCCCAGGGCCTTCAGGACGGCGAGGTCCCTGCGGCGCCGGCGCACCGATGTCGCGAGGGCGTGCCCCAGGGCCGCGGCTCCGGCCAGCGCCAGCACGCCGGCCAGCAGCAGGGGCAGCCCTCGCACGCGTCCCGCGTTCCGGAGGTCCGTGGCCTCCCCGGCCAGCGCGACCTGGGCGTCGAGCGGCCCGAATCGCCGGCGCAGCTCGCGGATGACCGCCTGCGGGTCCGCGCCGGGGGCGAACCGGATCAGGTAGGTGTTCTCCGGGATCGACGGGACGAGCGAGCGCAGGCTGTCGAAGGTCATGCCGATCCCGTGGCCGAGGGCCTCGGCGCTGGCCCCGGTCTCCGGGAACACCGACCTCCCGACCACCCTCGCCGTGATCGAACGGCGGCCCACCGAGACGCCCACGGTGTCGCCGAGGCCCACGTCGAGATCGCGCATCGTGACGGTCCCCAGTGCGATCTCGGTCGGCGCCGCCGGCCACGAGCCCTCGAGCACGCGGGGCGCCACCAGCCCCCCGACCGGGTCGACCCCCCAGGCGAACGGCAGGGCCTGGCGTCCGTTCGCGGCCACGTGGACCTGCACCAGGATGTTCGCACCCGAGAACTCCGCGATGCCCGGGATCCGGCCCAGGGACTGCGGGATCCGCTTCGACGTGTCGCTGCCGTACGGGTTCCCCACGCCGACGTCCCAGGTCCACCCCGTCAGCTCGGGCGATCCCAGCAGGTGCGTGAAGCTGGCCGCGTACGTCGTCGACGCCGCCACCGCCGCCAGGGCGATGCACAGGCTCACCATGGTCGTCCGGACGGGGACGGCCGTCCGGCCCCTGCCGGGTTCGAGCGCCATCCGAACGCCGGCCGAGGCGGCGGGCGTGAGCCCCATGCGGCCGAGCATGCCGGAGATGGCTCCACGGCGCCCGTCCCCGCCGTCGTCGACGGCGACCAGGCCCATCGCGTCCCCGCGAGCGCCCGCGGCCCTCCACGCCGGCACGGCGGCCGCCGCCATGACCGCCACCACGACCACCGCCGCTCCCAGCCCCAGCACCGCCCCGTCGAACGCGAACCCCGGATCGGGCTCCACGATGCGGGCCAGGCTGATGGGCATGAGCGGCGACAGCGCCGCGGCGGGTCGCGACCGCCACGATCGCCCCGCCGGCGCCGGTGACCGCCGCCCGGAACAGGCCGGCCCCGAACAGCTGCGGCCGGGTCACCCCGAGGGCCCGGAGGGTCGGGTTCTCGATCGAGTCCAGGAACGACTCCCGGGCCAGCGCCTGGGCCACCACCAGGAGCCCTGCCACACCGGCGAGCGCCGCGAAGATCCACAGCGCAGTGGCGAGCGGATGGGTGACCCGATGGGTGAGCCGAGCGGTGTCCCCGACCGAGCCGGCGCCGACCTGTCCCCCGCCCGCCAGACGTTCGATCTCGCGTTGCAGGGCCGGGACGTCGGCGTCGCCGTGGCGGAGGTGGAGGGCGATCGCCTCCGCTGTCGCGAGCCCGTCGTGGTAGTGCCGGTCGAACGCCTGGGACAGCTGGACGTCGGCGTAGGCGGATTCCTGCGTGAGCGATCCGGCGTCGACGTAGACCCCGACCACCTTCATCGTGACCGCGACGCCGACGTCGCCGGCGGGGACGGAGGTCGTGTCGGGCCCGTAGGCCTCCGGGTCGACCCCCTTCTTCAGGAACAGGGCACGGTAGGAGTCCCCCACCCGGACCTCCGTCCCGAACGTGCCCCGCATCTCCCGGACGGAGGCCTCGCCCACCGCCACCTCGTCGACGAGCCGCGGGGCCCGGCCCGCCAGGAACTTCAGCGAGTCCCCGGCCATGCTGCCCGGCCGCCGGCACGCCGTGGCGGCGCCCTCGCCGATCGGGTAGAACCGCCCGCCCTTCATCGGCACCAGGGCATAGGACCGGCACCGGGTGGACGACACGACCTGGGGGAGCCGGGCCACCTCGTCGATGTCGATCGGCGTGAATCCGAAGGTGTCCACGCTGAACACCGCGTAGTCGGGAGCGTGCTCGCGGGCCAGCAGCCGCTGGTACGCGGTCTCGGTGCGCCGGGCGCCGCTCGCGGAGAGCAGCACGGCGCCGCCGATGAGTCCGAGGAGCACTGTGAGGCCGATCGTGGCCCGGAGCCGGCCCCGGATCTTCGCCCTCGACAGCATCCAGACCGTGTTCATTCGGCCCTCACTCGCTCCGCAGGACCTGGGCCGGTCGGGTCCGGGCCGCCAGCAGGCCGGGGATCGCTGCCACCAGGTTCGCCACGAGGATCGTGGCCGGGACGACCAGCAGCACGGCGACGAGCGGCACCACCGGCTCCGGCACCACGCCCAGCCGCTCCGCGAGGAGGTTCCACCCCCACCGGCCGGCGACGATCCCCAGCGGGATGCCGATGACCAGGGCAACCCCCGCGAGGGTCGAGGCCTGCCACGCGACGGCCGCCGAGACCTGACGCCGGCGGAACCCGATCGTCTTCAGCACCGCGAGGTCACGCTCCCGCCTCCGGACCGACGTGACCAGGGTGTGGGCCAGCGTGGCCATGGCCAGCAGGGCCACGACGCCGGCCAGCACCAGCGGGACCCTCGCCACCTCCTTGAGATCCTGGATCGTCCCGAAGCCGGCCCTCGGGAACACGAACAGATTGCGGAACACGGGCCGCAGTTCCGCCAGGAACGGGTGCTGGTCGGCGGGCCGGGCGAACCGCACGAAGTAGCCGTTGTCTGCGGCGACCTGGGGGTCGTTCGCCCGCACCCAGTCGAGGGAGACGACCGCCCCGTCCCCCGGACCGGTGAAGGAGAGGAAGAAATCCGGCATGGCCACCCGTCCGACCACGCGCATCTCGGACGTGACGCCCTTGATCCCCACCGGGACCGTGTCGCCGATGCCGACGCCGGCCGACCGCATGGTCTCCGAGCCCAGCGCGACCTCGTCCACGGCGGCCGGTAGCCGCCCCTCCGCCAGCGACGGCGTCACGGAGCCCTTCGCCGGCGCCATCGCGAGCCCCAGGACGCGGGTCCCACCGACCTCGAGGTTCCGCAGGTTGCCCAGCCCGAACTCCGCGACCCTGGGGTCGTGGGACAGGATCGACTGGAGGTGCCGCTCCCCCCCTGGCGGAGTTGGCGAGAAGTCCTCCTCCAAGCCGATCAGGACGTCCCAGTTCCACCCGGAGAGCCGGGGCGTGGACTCGAGGTGCACGAGGCTCGCTCCGAAGGAGAGCGCGGCGGTGAGCGCGAACAGCCCGAGCGTCGTCCCCAGCACCGTGGTCCGCACCGGGACCGCGGTGCGCCCTCGGCCGGGCTCGAGCGCCATCCGGACGCCGGCGGCCACGGCGGGCCTCCGCCCCAGCCGTGCCAGCGACGCCGCCACCACCGAGGGCCTCGACCTCGGCGGCGGCAGGATCCCGGGCGCCGAACGCGAGGCCCGGGCCGCCCACCAGCACGGGATCGCCCCCACCGCCACCACCAGGACGGCGAGCCCCACCCCGCCGCACACCATGACGAGCGCGTCGACCGCGATGCCCGGCTTCGGCTCGGCCACGCGCGCAACGCCGAGCGGAGCGAGCGGCGAGAGCGCGATGCCGACGCCGACGGCGACCGCCGCGCCGACCAGGCCGATCATCGCCACGCGGAGCAGGCCCACCCCGAACAGCTGGCCCGGGGTGAGCCCGACGGCACGCAGCGTGGGGTACTCCGTGGACTCGAGGTAGGTCTGGCGGGCCAGCGACTGCGCGAAGACGGCCAGGGTGGCCACCCCGACCAGGAGCGCGAGCGCCCACAGGGCCACCGCCTGGACCTGGGTGGCCCGCTGCACCCCCTCCGTCTGCCGGGCCCCGTTGATCGGCACGTCGAACCTGACCCCGAGGCGCTCGTGCAGCTTGCGCAGCTCCCGTCGGAAGGCCGGGATGTCGGCCTGCCCGTGGCGCAGGCGGATGACCAGGGCCGCGTCCCCCCCATGGAACCGGTCCGGGTACTCGCGGAAGAAGGCCGGAGTGAGGTGGATGGCCGGGAGGTACCCTCCGGCCAGGGGCTCGAACTCGGCCGGAGCCGATTCGATCCCCACGATCGTGAGCGTGAGCGGCGGGGGCCGCTGGTCCGGGGGAGGAAGCGGCTGCCCGAACGGTCCCTCCCGTCCGAACAGCCCCAGCTGGAGGGTGTCGCCCGGCTCCACGTGCAGCTGCCGAGCCAGGGCGAACCCGACCACCGCCTCCCGCGGGCGGGCCGGGTCGGCCATCCGGCCGTCGAGGATCTTGATCGCGTTCACGGTGGTTCCGAAGCGCCCGTCGGGGCTCGCCATCGGGAAGACGTTCGGGAAGTCGAGCTTCCGGCCGTCGGTCGTGCGAACGGACTCGAACACGATGTTCACGAACGACGAGTCCTCGACCTGCGGGAGCCGCGGGACCTCGCGGAAGGCCTCGTCCCTTCCCTTGCCGTTCGGGTTCAGCACCAGGTCCATGCCGTGCTGGGCCTGGACGAACCGCGGGTAGGCGGACTGCGTCCGCCGGGCCCCCGCGGCCGCGAAGATCACGACTCCGCCCATGACGCCGACGATCAGGCCCAGGGCCACGATGCTCAGGAAGCGGGAACGGAGCTCCGCCCGCACGCGCATCCACACGGCTGTCATGCCGTCCGGCTCCTCAGCTCGGGCGTCGTCCGAGTGGGCGGCCTCACGGGCGGGGGTCGCCGTCGCCCGCCAGCGGACCGAACGTCGCGTCGCCCGCCGCGACGGCGACGGGCTCGGCGCCGTCGTCCACGCGGCCGTCACGCATCCGCGCGATCCGGTCGGCGGCCTCGGCCACGGTCTCGTCGTGGGTCACCAGGAGGATGGCCTGGCCGTCGGCGTGGAGGCGCCGGAACAGCTCCATGACCTCCGCGCCCCCGGCCGAGTCGAGGGCCCCGGTGGGCTCGTCGGCCAGGAGCAGCGTGGGCTGGTTCGCCAGGGCCCGGGCGATGGCCAGGCGCTGGCGCTGCCCGCCCGAGAGGACACCCGGGGCCTTCCCCGCCTTGTCGGACAGCCCCAGCAGGTCGAGGAGGTCCCGGGCCCGGGTCTCGGCCTGCTTCCGCGGCGTCCCCGCCACGACCGCCGGGAGCGTCACGTTCTCGAGGGCGCTCATCCCCTCCAGCAGGTTGAAGAACTGGAAGACGATCCCGACGTGCTTGCGCCGCATCCGGGCGAGGTCGTCTTCGTTCATCCCGGACAGGGACTCCCCGGACACGGCGATCTCACCCTCGTCCGGTGTGTCCAGTCCGGCCACCATGTTCAGCAGCGTCGACTTGCCGCACCCCGACGGCCCCATCACCGCCACGAACTCGCCGGGGGCGAGGGTCAGATCGACGCCGCGCAGGGCCCGGACCGGGGCCCCCTCGGCGTCCTCCGGCCGGTACGTCTTGCGCAGTCCCCGAACCTCGAGTGCGTCCACGGCGATCTCCCCCAACGGGGCCGGCGGCGGGCCCTCCGCCCCAGCCGGAGGGATCATGACGGCTCGGGGCGGCCGAACGGAAGGGTGCTGGGGCGAGTTTTCGGTCGGGTGGAGCGCCCGGGAAACGGGGATGCTGGCACCACCGGCCGCGCGGACGGGGTCCTGCGGGGGCTATGCGCCGAAGGCGGAGGGACCGAGGGGCACGCCCATGATCCGGGACAGCTCGTCCGGGTTGAACGCGTGCTGGAACGCGGCGGCCTGGGTGATCCGCCCCTCTGCGACGAGCGTGGCGAGCGACGAGTCCATGGTCGACATCCCGAACTTCCGCCCCGCCTGCATCGCCGAGTAGATCTGGTGGGTCTTGCCCTCGCGGATGAGGTTCCGGACGGCCGGCGTCACGATGAGGACCTCGGACGCGGCCACCCGCCCCGTGCCTTCGTCGTTCGGGATGAGCTGCTGGGCCACCACGCCCTGCAGCGTGATCGCGAGCTGGACCCGGATCTGCTGCTGCTGCGAGGAGGGGAACACGTCGATGATCCGGTCCACCGTCTGCGGCGCGTCCTGCGTGTGCAGGGTGGCGAACACCAGGTGTCCTGTCTCCGCGGCCGTGATCGCGGTGGAGATCGTCTCGAGGTCGCGCATCTCGCCCACCAGGATCACGTCGGGGTCCTGGCGCAGCGCGTGCTTCAGGGCGTTGGCGAACCCACGCGTGTCCGGTCCAACCTCGCGCTGCGACACCGCGGAGCGGCGGTGCCGGTGGAGGAACTCGATCGGGTCCTCGACCGTGAGGATGTGGCCCCGGCGCTCGTTGTTCACGATGTCGACCATCGCGGCCAGCGTCGTCGACTTGCCGGACCCGGTGGGCCCGGTCACCACCACCAGGCCCCGGCGGACCCGGGCCAGGTCGCTCACGGCCTTCGGTAGGCCGAGCTCCGAGACGGACTGGATGTTGTACGGGATGATCCGGAAGGCCGCGCCCAGCGACCCGCGCTGATAGTAGATGTTCACCCGGAACCGGGCGCTCCCGGGGACCGAGTACGCGCAGTCGAGCTCCAGCTCCTCCTCGAGCCGGGCGCGTTGGGACTCGGTGATGATCGAGTGGAGCATCCGTTCGAGGTCCTGGGGCGCGAGGACCGGCCATCGCTCCTGGGCCTCGATCTCGCCGTGCACCCGCAGCAGGGGCTTCGTGCCCCCGATGAGGTGGAGGTCGGACGCGCTCGTGTCCACGACGGCCTTCAGCAGCTCCAGGATCGCGCCGTGGGCGTTCTCGTAGTCCTTCTCCGGGACGTTCTCGGCGGCCGAGGTGAGCGCCTCCAGGTCGTCCCCCGAGCTCTCCGCAGGCACGGTCTCCAGGCCGTTCCCCGATGGGGCGGCCCCGAGCCCGCCCGCGTGTCCGTTGCCGTACGGGAACACCGCCCCGGTCGCGGGCGCGTACGGCGCCGCGGGCGAGATGGGTCCTGAGTTCTCGTCGTCCATGTCCGCTCCTCGAGCCCGGGGTGCGACGAAGCGTCGCCGGGCGCTCACACTCTGATCGGCGGGTGCCGGGGGGGCCTTGAGGCCGGGGATGGGACGGTTGCGACGCACCGGGACCCCGGCAGTACCCTGTGCCGGCGGGGGCGTCCCGGGAGGCGAACGTGCGATTCGGCCTGTTCTACGAGCATCAGCTGCCCCGCCCATGGGCTCGAGGGGACGAGGCCCGCCTGCTGAGCGACGCTCTGGAGCAGGTGGAGCTCGCCGACCGGCTGGGCATCGACGTCGTGTGGGAGGTGGAGCACCACTTCCTGGAGGAGTACTCGCACTCGAGCGCCCCGGAGGTGTTCCTGGCCGCCGCCTCACAGCGGACGCGGCGCATCCGCCTGGGGCACGGCATCGTCCAGATCCCGCCGGGGTTCAACCATCCGGCCCGCGTGGCCGAGCGGATCGCCACCCTCGACCTGGTGTCAGGGGGCCGGGTGGAGTTCGGGACCGGGGAATCGAGCTCCCAGGCCGAGCTCGGCGGGTTCGGTGTGTGGCGGGAGGACAAGCGAGCCCAGTGGGAGGAATCGCTCGACGCGATCACCCGGATGTTCGTGGAGGAGCCGTTCGCCGGTCTCGACGGGACCTGGACCCGGATGCCGCCCCGCAACGTGGTCCCCAAGCCGCACCAGAAGCCCCACCCCCCGCTGTGGGTCGCGTGCAGCCGGCGGGAGACCATCCTGCTGGCGGCGCGCAAGGGCCTCGGGGCGCTGTCGTTCTCGTTCGTCGAGCCCGAGGAGGCCCGGGGATGGGTGGACGACTACTATCGGCTGCTGGCGTCCGACGAATGCGTGCCCGGCGGGTTCGCGGTGAATCCCAACGTCGCCGTGGTCCTGCCGTTCATGTGCCACGGGGACGAGGAGACCGCCATCGAACGCGGCATCGACGGGGCGCACTTCTTCGGGTACTCGCTCGCGCACTACTACGTGTTCGGGCGGCACCGGCCGGGGCGGACCAATGTGTGGGAGGAGTTCGAGGCGAATCGCCGGGACATGGGCTTCGCCCGGGAGATCGTGGCGCCGGAGGGCGGGCCGCTCGGCGTGAGCCTGCTGCAGCAGGGGCTGGGGTCGCTGCGCGGCGCGATCGGCACTCCGGCCCAGGTCCGGGACCTCCTCCGGCGGTACGCCGAGGCCGGGGTGGACCAGGTGATCTTCGTGTCGCAGGCGGGGCGGAACCGTCACGAGCACGTGTGCGAGTCGCTCGAACTTTTCGCGAAGGAGGTGCTCCCGGGGTTCGCCGAGCGGGCCGACGAGGTCGACGCCGCCCGCCGGGAGCGCCTGGCCGAGGCCTGCGAACGGGCCCTGGCCCGGCGGGCCCCGCCCCGGGAGGCCCCCCCGGACTACGTGATCGCTCCGGCGGAGGAGCCTCGCCCGGCGCCGGCGGCGATGTCGGGTCCAGACGCGGTGCCGGCCGGCGCGCGCGTGGCCGCGAAGGTGCGAGCCGGCGCCGCGGGCGCCCGGAAGCGGGTGGAGGCCCGGGCCATGTCCGCGCTGGCGGCAATGTCCGACCGGCGGGTGGAGCGCATCCTGCTGTCGGGCCCGGGGCTCCGTTCGGTGATGAAGGGCATGGAGCGGTCGTTCGTCCCGGCCATGGCCGAGGGGTTCGCCGGCGCCATCCAGTACGTGCTCACCGGCGAGGGCCGGACCCGGGCCTTCGCCGTCCTGGTCCGCGACGGGCGGGCGGTGGTCCGGGCGGGGCGGGCCGGGGCGCCCGCGGTGACCCTGGAGATGGCCGCTGTCACGTTCGGCCGCATCCTGACAGGGCAGCTCGACGCCGGGATGGCGTTCATGCAGGGGACGATCCGGATGGAGGGTGACGTCGCCGTGGCGCTGCGGATCGGGGAGATGTTCGCCCGGGAACCGTGATCCCGTCGCGGCGAACGCCTCCCTCCGCGACGTTTACGGGACGTGCAGGCTGAGCACACTCACGGCGGGTGGAAGGTCTGTCCGCATCCGCCGCGAGCGTCCTCCGCCGCGCCCGTACCTTCGCGGCCTTGGTCGCCGTGCTCGTGTTGCTGGGGTCGTGCGGCACGCGCCTGTCCCACCGCGAGGTCCGCCGCGACCTGGCCAGAGCCGCCGTCCAGGAGGGCGCCGGCCGGGCGGCCCACGCCGCTGGCCGGCAGGGCCACGGCCCGGCGGGGTCGGGCGGAGGCGGTGGGGGTTCGGTCCCCGGTCGGTCCGGCGGCGCCGCTCCGGGGGGCGCGGGCGGAGGAGGAGGAGCGGGCGGTGGGGGTGGCTCCGGCTCGGGGACGGACGGCGGTTCCGGCGGCGGGACCGGCGGGGGCACGGGGGGCTCCGGGGGCGGGACCGGCGGGGGCGGTTCCGGTGGCGGAGGGGGAGGCGGCGCGGGGACCTGCTCCGGCGGGGCCACCGACACGGGCGTGACCTCGAACGCCATCAAGGTGGGTGCGTCCTACGCCGAGTCGAGCCTGATCCCCGGTGAGTTCCGGCCGGCCATCGACGCGGTGGGCGCGTACCTGGACTCGGTGAACCGCTCGGGCGGCGTGTGCGGTCGGGGGTTCCAGTTCGTCTACTACAACGACGGGCTCAACGCCCAGACCTACGACCAGAATGTGCGGCGTCTGGTCCAGGACGACGGGGTGTTCGCGCTCCTGGGGAGCCTGTCGGCCGCGGACTCCGGCGGGTGCAGCTACATGCAGTCCCAGGGGCCGCCCGAGGGCGTCCCCGACGTCGGCTCGTTCCCGCTGTCGTACTGCCGGGGGCAGGCCCCCAACTTCACCTCTCCCGTCGGCTCGCTGAAGCCGAACATCTACGGCTGCTGTGCGGAGTGGAGCTTCCTGGAGAAGCGGTACGGGTTCTCCCACCCCGCCGTGCACTACCTGGACATCGCCATCTCGCACGACGAGGGCCTCGAGGTGGTGGACAGCCTGGTCCGGGCCCTACACCTGTCCGGACGCGACGATGTGTACCAGGGCGAGCACTCCGCCGCTCAGTTCGACTACACCGGCGACGTCATCCAGATGCAGCAGGACGGCGTGGAGAGCGTGTGGTCGTCGATGGACCTCAACAACGACATCAAGCTGGTCCGGGCAGCCTGCCAGCAGCAGTGGCACCCCAAGCTGATCCACCTCGAGGTGTCGTCCTACGACCCCTCGCTGCAGGAACGCATCGGATCCGACTGCGTGGCGTCCCAGAACATCTGGATGCGCTCGGTGTTCCCCCCGTTCACCAGCTCGAACCCGGAGATCCGACGCTACGTCTCCACCCTGCGCTCCTACTGCCGGAGCTGCTCCCCCACCACGTTCGGGATGGAGGGGTGGCTCTCCGCGGAGATGTTCGTGAGCGCGGTGAAGGCCATCGGGCCCGATGTGACCCGGTCCGCGCTGTTCCAACAGCTGGACTCCCTGCGGAACTGGACGGCGGGCGGGGTCATGGGCCCGGTGACCCCGTCCGAACGGATCCCCTACGGCTGCAACTACATGCTCCACGTGACCACCGACGGTTTCGAACAGGGCAGCGGCCTGCTGTGCGGCCCGTTCTACCGGAGCGGGGACTACACGGGACCGCCGGTGGAATGAGCGCGACGGCGGGTCGAGGGGGCCCCGGACCGCAGGGCGGGTGGTCGCCGTGAACCGGCTGCTGCAGATCGCGGTGGCGGCCGTGCCGGTGGGGAGCGTGTACGCGCTGGCCGCGTCGGGGCTCGTCCTCACGTACCGCTCGTCGCGGGTATTCAACTTCGCGCACGGCGCGGTGGGGATGTTCTGCGCGTTCCTGTTCTACCAGTCGTGGGTGGCGTGGGGGCTCCCCGTCGGCGCGGCGTTCCTGCTGGTGGTCGCGGTGTTCGCGCCGGCCATGGCCCTGCTGCTCGAACGGGCGGTGTTCCGCCGGCTCCGCGACGCGGCCACGTCGGTGAAGGTCGTGGTCACGGTGGGACTGCTGATCGCGCTGCAGGGGGGCGCCTCGGCCATCTGGGGCGGCCAGGGATCGCTGTTCCTGCCGCCCCTGTTCCCCCAGGGGTCGGTGCGGATCGCCGGCGGGGTCCGGCTGGGATTCGACCAGCTGTCGATCCTGGGGATCTCGCTGGGCACCATGCTGTTGCTGGGGGCCGTGATCCGGTTCACCTCGTTCGGACTCCGGGTTCGGGCCGGGGTGGACCGCCCGGACCTGGCGGAGCTGTCCGGCGTGGACACGGCTCGCGTCTCGGCGGCCTCGTGGGCCATCGGGTTCGCCACCGCGGCGGTGGCGGGGATCCTGCTCACCCCCACCCTGGGCCTCGACTCGTACAACCTCACGCTGTTCGTGATCCAGGCCTTCGCCGCGGCGCTCATCGGCCGGCTGGAGAGCTTCCCGCTGGCGTTCGCGGGCGGGATGATCGTGTCGCTGATCGAGCAGCTGGCCACCGGATACCTCCCGTCCACGTGCAGCCTCTGCCTGGCCGTCCGCCCGGCGGTGCCGTTCGCGCTGATCTTCGGCCTCCTGGCGTTCGCCGCGATGGTGCCGGGGTCGAAGCTGGGGCGGTGGGTCCGGACCGGGACGGGCGAGCCCTCCGCGCCGCCGCCGGTGGCCCCCGCGCCGGGCGGCGCCGAGAGCCGGACGGTGGTGATCGCGTTCGTGGCCGCGCTGGCCGTCGCGGGCCCCATGCTCCCCGGCGAGTGGCTGACCCGGGCGGACCGGGGACTGGCCATGGCGGGCGTGTTCGCGAGCCTGGTGGTGCTCTCGGGGCTGTCCGGGCAGATCTCGCTGACCCACGGCGCGTTCGTGGGAACGGGGGCGTTCACCATGGCCCTCCTGGCCTCCCACGGGGTGCCGTGGCCGGCCGCGCTGGTCCTCGCGGCGCTGGCGGCGGTGCCGGTGGCCGTGTTCGTGGCCCTCCCCGCGATCCGACTCCAGGGCCTCAACGTGGCCCTGCTCACGTTCGGCTTCGGGCTGGTGGTGGCCCAGATGTTCCAGTCCACGCTGACCGGGGGGACCACCGGGATGACCGCGCCCCGCCCCGGGTTCGCCACGTCGTCGCTCGCGTACTTCTACGTCCTGCTGGCGGTGGCGACCGTGCTGGTCCTGATGGTCCGCAACGTCCACCGGAGCCCCACCGGACGGGTCCTGGCGGCGATCCGCGACAGCGAGCCGGCGGCCCGGTCGATCGGCGTGCGCCTGCCCCTGTACCGCCTGGCCGTGTTCGCGCTGTCCGGGTTCATGGCCGCCGCGGCCGGGGCCGTGCTGGCGTCGCAGCAGGGCCTGGTCACGTTCAACGACTTCCATCCGGAGTTCTCGCTCATCTGGCTGGCGGTGGCGGTGATCGGGGGGCTGGGGTCGGCGTCCGGCGCCGTGGCGGCGGCCGCCATGTGGGGGATCGGCGCCACCTCGGTGGGCCCGCTGTCGCAGGTGGTGTTCGGGCTGGGGGCGATGCTGCTCGCCCACAACGAACGGGGACTGGCCGGCGCGCTGCCGGGGATGCGCGCGGCGATCGGGAGGCTCAGCGGCGCGCTGGCGCGGGCCGCCGCGGCGCACGACGCCCTGCCGCCGGGTGCGATCGCTCCGCCGCGGCGCCGGGCGCGGCGCCGGCCGAGGGAGGAGCCGATCCCCGAGCTGGAGGTGACGCCGCGTGGCGCCTGACGGGCCGCTGCTGGAGGCACGGTCGGTCACGGTTCGCTACCGCGGGCTGGTGGCCGCGAATGAGATCTCGCTGGGGGTGAGCCCGGGAGAGATGGTGGGCCTGATCGGTCCGAACGGGGCCGGAAAGACCACCGTCCTCGGCGTCCTCTCCGGGTTCGTCCGTCCCACCGAGGGCCGGGTGTTCCTCGACGGCCGCGACGTCACCGAGTGGGCGCCGGAGCAGCGGGCGGGCTCGGGGCTGGCCCGGACGTTCCAGCGCCTGGAGCTGTTCCGGACCATGACGGCGTGGGAGAACCTCCTGGTGGCCGCCGAGGCCCGCTTCGCTGACGCGGAGTTCATCGCGGACCTGGCCGGCCGGACCCGCCGGGGACCGGCCCGGTCGGCGGCGGCCCAGGTCATGGCCCTGATGGGGCTCCGCGACGTGGGCGACCGGCGCGCCGGCGAGCTGCCCCTCGGGCTGGGGCGGCTGCTCGAGATCGGGCGCGCCCTCTGCACCGGGCCCCGGATCCTCCTGCTGGACGAACCGGCGGGAGGGTTGGACGAGGCCGAGACCGAACGCCTGGCGGCCCTGCTCCGGGACATCCGGGACGACGGCGTGGGGATCCTCTTGGTGGAACACGACCTGTCGCTGGTGATGGAGCTGTGCCACCGCGTGGCGGTGATGGACTTCGGCTCGCTCATCGCGGAGGGGACGCCGGACGAGGTCCGGGCCGACCCCGACGTCCAGGCGGCGTACCTGGGAACGGAGGTGAGCGGTGCCGGCGCTCCTGGCCGCTGAGGGTGTGTTGGCGTCCTACGCGGGCCTCCGGGCCCTGACCGACGTGACGGTGGCCGTCCCCGAGGGGGGGCTGGCCGCGGTCCTCGGCCCGAACGGCGCGGGGAAGAGCACGCTGCTCAAGGTGCTGGCGGGCCTGCACCGGCCGGACGGCGGACGGGTGCTGCTCCGGGGCGAGGACGTCACCGGGCTCCCGGCGCACGCGATGGCCCGCAAGGGGGTGGCCCTGGTCCCCGAGGGCCGCTCGGTGTTCGGCTCGCTGACCGTCGCGGACAACCTCCGCCTGGCCGGCGCTCGCGGACGGGCATTTGACGAGGTCGCCGACGCGTTCCCGGTCCTGGCGGAGCGGCTGCGTCAGACGGCCGGGACGCTCTCGGGCGGGGAGCAGCAGATGCTGGCGCTGGCCCGGGCCATGGCGTCCGGCGGCGAGGTGCTCATGCTCGACGAGCCCTCCCTGGGCCTGGCCCCCCGGCTGGTGGACCGGGTGCTGGGGTCGGTCCGGTCCCTCCGGGAACGGGGGCGCACGGTGGTCCTTGTGGAGCAGTACGTGACCCGGGCCCTGGAGCTGGCCGACGTGGCGTTCGTGATGGACAAGGGCCGGGTGGCGTTCGCCGGTGAACCCGCGGAGCTGGAGGGCCACCCCGTCCTGGAGCGGGCCTACCTGGGGGCGGAGGCGAGGTCGTGAGGGGCCGGGGGCGCGCCTCGGGGCTCGTGCTGTCGCCGCTGCTCGCGCTGTGGGCGGTGGCGATCGCCGCCGGCGGTGCCGGGGCGGCGGAGGAGCACCTGTTCCGGGCCACCTCGACGGCGACCGCGGTGCACGGGTTCTACGACCACGCCGACCTGTTCCCCGTCCCCATCGGGAACCTGTCGGTACCGGAGACCGAGGTGTCCCTCGACGTGGGGCCGTCCGTCGGCGCGCACGGCTCGTTCCTGTGGGACCCGCAGGCGGCGGAGCTCAGCACGATCGTCTGCGAGCTGTCGAACGGCCAGATGTGCGACCTCCCGGAGTACCCGTTCCAGGCCCGGGCCACGTATCCGCCGTCGGGGGATCAGGAGCAGCCCCCCACGCTGACGATCGACGATCCCTCGTCGCCGGTCCACGTCGCAGGCGCCGACGAGTCGGCCACCGCCACCGCGCGCGCCGCGTCGGCGCGCTCCACGGTGGCGGGGATGGAGGCCGTGCCGATGACCGGCGGCCAGCTGGCCGCGGCCCGGTCGCTGGCCCTCGCCGCCGCCGCAGTCCGGGCCGGCGACCCGCTGCCCGTCCCGCTCCCGGGCGGGCTCTCGACCGGGCTCCCGGGGAGCACGTCCGAACAGGGGCCATCGCCCTCCCCCAGCTCGCTCTCCGGCGACGTGTCGCCGTGGCTGGTCGCCGTCGGCGCCGCCAGCTCGGCGTCCACCATGACGTCGGGCCCGGCCTCAGCGTCCGTCCGGGCGGCGTCGTCCGTCCACGACCTGTCGCTCCTCGGCGGCGTGATCACGATCCAGGGGGCGTCCGGCGAGGCCGCGGCGTCGCAGGGCGCGACGGCGGGCGGAACTGCCTCCGCCCGGTACGGGGCGGCGTCGGTGGGCGGCGTTCCCGCGTCGGTGGGCCCGGACGGCCTTCAGATCCAGGACCAGGACCTCGGCGGGGACCAGATCGCGGCCCTCCAGGCCGTCCTGGACCAGGCCCTGTCCCAGGCCGGGATCTCGGTCTCGCTCGGCTCGCACACCGTCACCAGGTCCGACGGGCTGGTCATCTCCGAGGCGTGGGCCCTGTCGATCGACGCCACGATCCAGGTGGTTCCGCCCGGCGCGCCCCAGGGCGCGGGCGGCGCCGACGTCCTGCACATCCCCGTCGGCTACGCGCGGGCGACGGCCGAGGTGGCGTCGTTCGCCGGCCCGCCGCCGTTCACCGCGCCGAGCATCTCCCCGCCTCCCCCTCCGCCTCCGTCGACGGCGCCGCCACCTCCCCCGCCTCCGCCATCCGGCGGCGGGGGACACACGGGCGGCGGTGGCGGAGGCGCCGCCCCTCCACCGAACGGCGGCATCGGTCCCCCACCGCCCGCCCCGGGCCGGCCCGGCGGCGGTGGCGGGGGCCGGTCGGTGCGGTTCGTCCCGGTCGGGGGCCGGCTGTCGCACGGCATCCCGCCGGAGTCGGTGGTCCTGCTCGGTCTGTCCGGCGTGGCCTTCGTGATCGGGATGACCGGCCTGAAGACCATGGAGTCGCTCACGGAAGGAGTCCGCCGATGAGGGCCCGGCGCCCCTGGAGTGCGTTCCTCGGCGCGTTCTGGCCGTTCATCGTGGGCGTGACCCTGATCGCTGCGGGCCTGGTGGCCATCGTGATCGGCTACCTCGGCGTCTCCGGGACCGTCTTCGTCGGCCTCCAGGTCCCGTACCTGGTGAGCGGGGCGTTCCTCGGCCTGGCGCTGGTGTTCCTGGGGAGCGTCCTGCTCCTCGTCCAGGTCATGACCCGCCAGACCCGGCTGCTGCGCCGCCTCCTGGCCGAGGTCGAGTCCCCAGCGGCCGGCGACATCGCCGCCCCCGCAGCGCTACCGGACGACGGCGCCGCCTCTCCCAACGGTGCGAAGGTCTACGCCGTCCGCGGTGGCCGCTGGTTCCACCGCCCCGGATGCATCCTCCTGGAGGGCAAGCGCGCGACGCCCATGTCCCCCCACCAAGCCGACCTCGAACACCTCACCCCCTGCCGCCTCTGCGACCCCACGGTGCCTGCGGCCACGTAGACCGGCTCTGCGCCTCGGCTCCTCGCCTGGCTGACTGCGAGGGATAACCGGGGTACCGGCAGGTTCCCCCGCCCGGCACCCCGGTGACCACTCGCAGTCCGAACGGCGGGGGGCAGACGCACCGAGCCGTCTGCCCCTCGAGAACGCGCTCAGTGTTCGCAGTCGACCTTGGTGTCGCCGGAGTCGCCCATGCAGGTGTCAGTGTCGCGGCCGCCGTCCATCTTGTCGTTGCCGGTGACGGTGTCGCGGCTGTCGAGGGAGTCGGCTCCGTAGCCGCCCCTCAGGTTGTCGTTGCCGGCCCCGCCGGTGATCGTGTCGCCGCCCTTGTCGCCGAGTATGACGTCGTTCCCGCCCTTGCCCTGGATGGTGTCGTTTCCCGCGTAGCCGCAGATCACGTCGTTGCCGTCGGTCCCCACCAGCAGGTCGTTGCCCGAGGTCCCCTTGATCGTGCACGAGGGGGTCCTCGTCGACGGCTTGAAGTTGTAGCCGGGAGCGACGTCGATGACCTGCGTGAACTGACCGCCGACGTCGACCACCGGCGGCGGGTTCTCCGCGGCCGAGGGGTACGTCTCCGTGGACGCCGTCACCTGGTACAGCGTCGTGTTCAGCGCAGGCTCCGGGAGCGTCACGGCCGTCTTCGGAACGGTGATCGTGATGGTTCCGGGCGCCGTCGCCGTGTAGGACCCGGGCACCTGGGTCACGCCGGGGTACGTTCGCTGGGCTCCCCCGCCCTGGAACTGGATCTCGGCCACCCCCGTCCAGAACGTCGGCGCGCCGCCTCCGTTCGACTCCATGTACACGAACCAGTTCTCGCCGCCGTTCGCGTTGGTGGCCGCGGGGGCCGTCCACTGCGTCTGCCACACCAGCACCGGGTCGGAGTTCCCGGTGGCGGGGTCGGGCGCCAGCGAGGTGAGGTCCGCGACCCTCATCGTGATCTGGTAGTGGTCGGCGTCCGGCGCGATGATGGCCGACGACAGGATGTCGAGGTTCTTCTGGTTCGCGCTGATCTGCCCGGCGTTCTCGTAGCGAGCGTCGCCGGCCGTGTCGGTGACGGTCTGGGTCGGGGCCTTCGACCCGGTCACGATCCCCACGGACGTGAGCAAGCTGGGCCCCCCGATCTGCCGGACGAACATGGCCTGCGAGTTCGCCAGGTTGAACCGGTTCAGCGACTGCCCATACGAGATGTTCGCCTCGCCCTTCAGCCCCATCCGCATCTGCAGGAAGTCGCCGAGGGTCCTGTTCCCGCACTGCCCGCCCATCACGGTGTTGATCGAGCCCTTCTGGACGAAGTGCTGGGACGCCACCAACGGCGTGGAGAAGGTCGGGGTCGCCGCCGTGCCGTTCAGCGTCTGGGTGAAGTACAGGCTCCACAGCCCGTTCACGATGTCGGGCCCGGACTCCGTGGCGCCGATCTCGTTGTTGCAGTCCTGGTTGAACACCGGAGGCCCGGCCACCGCGGGCGTCCCGTACCAGGCGATGTCCACGCGGCCGGCGTCGCCCGCGACCGGCCACGCGAAGACGTTGTTGTGCAGCCCGGGCGTCGGGATCTTCACCGGCGTCGTCCACGTGTTGCCCTCGTCGGAGGACGAGGACCAGTAGAGCACCGTGTCCCCGATGACCTGGTTGTCGGCGTTCACCGGAGCCTGCTCCCACACGGCGTAGAGCGTCCCCGCCGCGTCGATGGCCATCGTCGGGAACGAACCGCCGGTGCGCTGATTCGACCCGATGTCGTTGATGAGGTGGTCGGTGCACTGGAGGCCGGTGGGGTCGGTGGTGAACGGCACCGCCACGCAGCGCCCCATGAGCAGCTTGTGGAAGTACGCGTCGTCGTGGATCACGAAGATGTGGTGGGTCGTCGGGCTGACCTCGTCATTCCCCATGATCCCCTCGTCGCACGACGCCGGAGCGGTGACGAACTGTGAGGGAGCGAAGTTGTTCCCCGCGGTGGCCTGGCCGAGCGCCGGATCGGCCGGGGAGCGCGTCATGACCAGCTCGTTGTTGCCGGCGGAGCTGCCGCACTGGGGCGCGCCGGCGCCGATGATGTTCGACACGAGGTACAGCGTGCCGCCGTTCTTCGGGTCGCCGTCGGTCGCGTACCACTGGCGGTCGTTCGGCGTTGTCGTCACGGCCGCGCAGTCGCCCGCCAGCAGGGTCTGCCCCTGATCGTCCGAACGGAACGTCGAGAAGTTCGCCAGCGTGAGGTCGTTGAAGTAGAGGCTGCCGGTGGAGTCCACGGCGAGCTCGGTGTCGCCGCCGCCGACGCACGTCGGGAGCTTCCCGGTGTGCGCGGTGGCCGCCGGGATCCACTTGAACGTCTTCCCGTGGTCGAGCGACCGCCATACCCAGCTCGTCCCCGACGACAGGGCGCCGGGGGCACTCGTGTAGATCGCGTCCGAGTTCGGACGGGTGTCCACCCGGATGTCCTCCTCGAACCCGACGCCCTGGATGCCCACGACCGTCGGCTGCCCGAACGTCGCGCCGCCGGAGGCGGCCGACGCCCGCGCGGACGGTGGGATCGCCGTGCTCTCCTCCCCGGCGCCGGCGGAGCCGGATCCGGTGGCCGACCGGTCGGCCAGGGTCGGGCCGTGCCCGAACCCGCGCCCGGCGGGCGAGGCCAGGACGGAGATGGCGGAAAGGACAACGGCCACGGCAACTGCGGCCAACACGCGCGAACGGGTCATCGGATTCCCCCTCGGGACTTCGCAGGACGCGACCGGACACCGGATGGACGGGGCGCTGCTCGGTTGTGTCGGTCACCTCCAGCCGGCCTGCGGCCGGCACCCCTCGTGCCGATACGGCGAGGCCCGTATACCCGGATGATGGCACGATGAAACGCAGGGTGATGCGGCCCCGCGACGCCATGCGTCTCTACCAGACCGCCGCGCGCGTCTGGCTGACGGCCGCCGGGCTCTCGCTACTGCTCCCCGGGACGGTCCGCCTGGGGTGGTGGGTGCCGCTGCACCTCATGCTCGTCGGAGCGGTCTCCGTCGCGATCAGCGGCGCCATGCAGAACTTCGTGGCCGCGCTCACGGGAACGGCAGCGGGCCCGACGCGCCTGGTGTGGGCCCAGTTCGCGCTCACGAACGCCGGAGCTGCGCTGCTCGTCGCGGGCCGCTCGTCGGGACACCCGGCGCTGGTCGGCGTCGGGGGCACGGCGTACCTGGCCGGGATCGCGCTGCTCGGCCTCATCGTGCTTCGAGCCCGGCGCCGTACCCTGCACCTGCGCCACCGGATCCCGGTCGCGATGTACGAGGCCGCGGTGGCGAGCGTCCTGGCCGGGGGGACGATCGGGATCCTGCTCGGGACGGGGGCCGTGCACGGGGCGGACGCCTGGCGGGATCTCCGGGGCGCGCACCTGGTGCTGAACGTCCTCGGGTGGGTCTCGCTCACAATCGCCGGGACCCTCATCACGCTGCTCCCGACCGTCCTTCGCGTGCGGATGCCCGCCTGGAGAGGAGGTCTCACGGCGTGGCTCTTCGTGGTCGGCGTAGGGCTGATGGCGACCGGCGTCGCCCTGGGGCTCACGCCGCTCGCGGTGGCCGGCGCCGGCGCGTTCGCGGCCGCGGTCGCGGGGCTGCTGTCGATGGTCGGTCGCGTCGTCTCCACGCCCAGGGCCTGGCCCGTCCCGCTGACCGCGAAGCACCTCCTCCTCGCGCTGGCGTGGTTCGCGGCCGGCACGGTCTGGCTGGTGGTGGCGCTCGGCCGGGGACTGTCGTGGTTCGCGGGCGCCCACGACGTCTTCGTGGTGATCTTCGCCGGAGGCTGGATCCTCCAGATCCTGCTGGGGGCGTGGCTCTACCTGCTGCCGATGACCCGGCCCGGCCACCCCGAGACCCGGCGCTCGGTCCTCGCCGCGATGGAGTGGGGAGGCACCATCCAGCTGGCGGCCTTCAACGCCGGAATGGCGCTGCTGGCGGTGGCCGCCTCGAGATCGGGGGCCTCGGCACTGGCGACGGCCGGGGCCGCTCTCGCGCTCGCCGGCGCGGGCCTGGCGCTCGTCAAGGCGTGGACCCATCCGATGCTCGGACGGAGCGCCACGCTGACCCGGCGTGGAAGGCCGGTCTGGGACCCCGGCGCCGGCATCGACCCCGGGCGAGGGGAAGCCTCCGAGCGAGGGCCCTGAGGGAGCTCGGAGCCGTTCCGGTTGGCTCGAGGTCGCCGTCCGGCGAGCGGCCCGGGGCGCCCGGGACCTCCGGCCCGTGTCCCTGCCACGTCCGTCCGGGATGCTCGATCGAGCCGGAGGAGGAGGGTGAACCATGAGCGAACGTCTGAGCCCCCTCGACGCCTCGTTCCTGTACCTGGAGAAGCCACACCTGCACATGCACGTGGGAGGGCTCGCGGTGTTCGACCCGACGGGTGTCGCCCGTGGACCGCTCACGCTCGATCGCCTCCGGGCGATGACCGCCGCCCGATTGCAGATGGTGCCGCGGTTCCGGCAACGGGTGATGTTCCCGCCCCTTGAGGCGGCCCGCCCGGTGTGGGCGGACGACCCCGGCTTCGACGTCACCTATCACGTCCGTCGAATCGCCGTCCCGCGCCCGGGAGGGCCGCGGCAGCTGGCCGCGCTCACCGGTCAGCTCGCGTCCCAGCAGCTCGACCGGGAGCGCCCGCTGTGGGAGATGTACCTGGTCGACGGCCTGGAAGGCGGCTATCAGGCCGTCCTCACGAAGACCCACCACGCCATGCTCGACGGCGTCGGGGGCATGGACGCGGTGGCCGCGCTGTTCGACCTCGCGCCCGAGCCCGACGAGCCGGCGGCCCAGCGGTGGGATCCCGAGCCGCTGCCGTCCTCCTACCGCCTGCTCGCCGAGGGGCTCCTCGACCGCATCCGGGAGCCGGCGGGGGCCCTCGCCAGCACGGCTGCGGACCTGGCCCGACGCCCCACGGCAACGTTGCGAGACATCGTGGCCACGGCCGGGGGTGCGCTCTCGATCCTGGCCCGCGGCCTCCCGCCCGACACGCCGTTCAACGTGGCCGTCGGGGCGACCCGGCGGTTCGCCATGACGGCGATCCCGCTGGAAGAGGCCCGGGCGGTCCAGGCGTCGCTCGGGGGCACGGTGAACGACGTGATCCTCACGGCGCTGGCCGGCGGCGTCTCGGCCCTGCTCGAGGCCCGAGGCCAGGCCGGGAAGGGCCTTCGGTACCGGACGATGATGCCGATCTCCGTGCGGACCGGCTCGGAGCATGGGGCGTTCGGCAACCGGGTAACGACCGTGTACCCGGACATCCCGGTCGGTCCGATGAAGCCGGTCGTCCGCCTGCGGCTCGTCCGGGAGGAAACCCGGCGCATCAAGTCGTCCCGGCAGGGCCAGGCCGCGACCGCGCTGGTCCAGGGAGCGATGTGGCTCCCGCCGGGCCTTCACCGCCGCCTCGGGCGGTTCGGGAACGACCACCTCCGGATCTTCAACATGGTGGCGTCGAACATCCCCGGCCCCCAGGTTCCCCTGTACCTGGACGGAGCGAGGCTCGTGACGTACTACCCGCTGATGCCGCTCGGTGCGAGGGTGGGGCTGTCGGTTGGCGTCGTGACGCTCGTCGGCGTCATGGGCTTCGGCTTCACGGCCGACTGGGAGGCGTTCCCGGACCTCGAGTTGCTGGCGCTGGAGGTGGAGGACGCGTTCGGCGCGCTGCAGAAAGCCGCGGGCGTGTGAGTGGAATGCTGAACCCGAGGAGGTGTTCCTGGTGGAGTACGGCAGGACGATCGAGCTCGATCTGCCTCACGACGAGGCGCTCCTGAAGGTGAGGGAGGCCTTCCGGGAGCAGGGGTTCGGCACCCTCACGGAGATCGACGTACGGGCCACGCTGAAGGAGAAGCTCGGCGAGGACATGGAGCCCTACGTGATCCTGGGCACGTGCAATCCGCAGCTCGCGCACCGGGCGCTCGACATCGAGCGTGAGATCGGATTGCTGCTTCCCTGCAACGTGGTGGTGCGGGAGGAGAACGGCAGGACCATCGTGCAGGCCCTCGACCCGCAGGTCATGGTGCGCGTACCCGACAACGACGAGCTCCGCCCGATCGCCGACGAGGCCGCCCGGCGTATCGACCGAGCGCTCGCGGTCCTGGCGTCCTGAGGCACGATGCGATGACGTCGAGGGGGAGGCCGCTGCTAGACTCGGGCGGCCTGATCTGCAGGCTCGGCGCGATGCGGTCCCATCGTCTAGAGGCCGAGGACACCACCCTCTCAAGGTGGAGACACGGGTTCAAATCCCGTTGGGACTACCCGGCTCGCCCAAGGTGGCTTGGGCCTGACGGTCATCTGACGGTTCGCCCTCCGCGTCGCGGAGCGCCTGGAGCGACTTGGCCATCGCGGCGTCCATGTTGCGAAGCCGCCCCGCGTAGTGCTGCTCGATCATGCGGGTGCTCGTATGCCCAAGCCGCCGCGCCACGACGAGGGAATCGAAGCCCTCGTCGAGCAGGAGGGTCGCTCCCGTGTGCCGGAGGTTCTTGAACTGAAACCCGTCGAGCCCGACCGCAACGCGAGCAGCGCGCCAGGCTTTCCCGAAGTGTGGGCGGCGGATCGGCCCGCCTCGTGGCGCGGTGAGCAGCAGCCCGTCTGGCCCTGACCCGTGGAGGCGAAGGTGCTCCGCAATCTCGAAGGCGATCGACTCCGGCACCGACACCCATCGACGAGACTCCGGAGTCTTGGGCTGGCCCCGCAGCAAGCGGCCGTACTCCACGACGGTCTCCGTCACCTGGATGCGACAGCGCATCAGATCGAGCCGCGGTTCCCGCAGGGCGAAGGACTCAGACGACCGAAACGAGGTGAAGGCCCCCAGTAGGACCGCCAGGCGATAGGACGAACGGGCCCTCGGGAACTCCTCGGCAACTTCGGCCGTGATCGCGTCCGCAAGCATCTGGACCTCCGAGGGGCTGACCGTCTGAGGCTCCTTCCGAGGGATGGGCCGCAGCTTCACTCGGGCAGCAGGGTTCCGTGGAATCAGCCCCCTGTCCACGGCCACGTTCAGCAGCATCCGAAGCACCTTCAGCGTGTCAGCTGCGCGCCACTCGCTGACTCGGTCGGCACCCTCGACCACGAGCTCGACTTCCTCTCGCTCGATCGAAATGAGGCGGCGCCCGCCGAGCTTCTTGAGCACGTAGAGCCGCATGAGCTCGTCGTAGCCGAGCAGCGTCCTCTCTGCATGGTCGCCGTCCCCCTCGGCCTCAGCGCGCCACTCAGCCCAGAACTCCTCGAGGGATTGCCGCCCGAGATCGGGGTCGTGCCACTCCCCCCGGTCAACCCGCGCTTGCTCCTTCCGTGCCCACCGCTCCGCGTCGAGTTTGCGGTCGAACGCCTTGGCCTTCTCTCGCCCGTGGACGATGTAGACGCCCTGGTAAGCGACGCCGCGCGACCCGCAGTGGGGACAAGACTGCGCGGCCTTTCGACTCCGACCACAACCTCGGCAACGCTTCCGAACGGTCACTTGGCACCTCCCCGTGGACGCCGGGGCACGCTACGGCGAGGCGCCGACATGCGCCCGTCGGGACTGGGTTGCGTCTGACCTTC